>Ga0172379_10000122_pt1 | contig 206756 bp, 216 predicted proteins | sample GrowelOW334metaG_FD_119756 | JGI IMG/M metagenome (GOLD analysis project Ga0172379, IMG submission 119756) | Groundwater microbial communities from an aquifer near a municipal landfill in Southern Ontario, Canada - Groundwater well OW334 metaG | ecosystem: Environmental > Aquatic > Deep...
CATTGTCCCTGCATATTTATTAGCAAATTTTTGATCTAATTGAGTTGCTCTTTTTTCTAACTCGATAACCTTAGTTTCTAACTCGGTTATTTTTCTTTGGAGTTTTAGAATGATGGAGTCGTCTAATTTATTTACTGTTTTAGTAGTATTATTTACCTGTTTATTTACTGGTTCATTTTTTTGGTTATTTAAATCGTTAGTCACAGGAGAAATTGTTGTAGTAGTGAATTCTTTATTTTCAGAACGAGTTATATTCCCATTAGCATCTTTAGCATTTACATAATATCTATAGGTTGTAAAAGTTTTTAAATCTGGAATTAGAACAGAATGATTAGTAGATAGGCTATCGACTCCTTGCCAAGACCCATCAGTTTTACCAACTTCAAAATAATAAACAAGACTGTCTGTTGCTACGTCGGTAACCCAGGTTACAGTTGCTCTATCTGGCCTAATTGTTGAATCGGCAACTTGTAGATTCACGATTTTAGGAGAGCTAGCTGTAGGAGGAATTGTTGTAGGAGAAAATTTAGCAATAATGTTCTTATTTTCATTCATTTGAACAGTACAAACTGGATTAGTCGTATTACTACCACATCCTGTCCATGAAGTGAAAACTGATCCGGAGGCTGGAGAGGCGGTTAGAGTAACGGGAGCACCGGGAAGAAATGATGCGCTACATTTATCGCCACAATTAATAACGCTTCCCATTTCTAAAAAGGTTCCTTCAAAAACTGTTCCTGAACCAGTACCAGTTTTAGAAACATAAAGAGAAAAGGACGGAACTGCTTCATCGTATATTGTATAATTAGGAAGAAAAACATCGGGGATAGTAATTAAAAAAAAGTTTGAATAATTATTTTTATTAACCTCGGTTAAAGTTGCCTCCGATGTAACTATATAATATCTTTCTTGATTCTGTTTTTTAAGTAAATAGTTAGCGTTCGGTTTAATGGTCAAATTTTTATTTAATTGATAACTTGTTAACTCTGCTGTTGAAATAATTTTAGCACTACTTTCATTAAGACTCCTGCTATTTAAAATCGCCCCTTTATAAGCTTCGTAACCAACACCATACGGAATAACATCTCTCTTATTATTATTTAACTGATAGATTGCAGATGAATTTTCCATTTTTATAAGATCACCATCTTTAAGGGCAGTATCTACAAGGACATTATCAACAACCTTATTATTTACAAAATCATATATCTTGGTAACTTTCGAGCTATTTTTGTCTAATAAATACAAATATTTATTTGAAGCGGCATATAAATTTGCACCTGATGAAATTCCCTTACTTAATAAATTTTCATGATCTGGTAAACTATAATCTTTTACAAAAGTATTATTAGCTTTATTGTAAACTTTTATATCGCCGCTATTATAATAAGCAGATTTACCTGCATAAATATAATTTGAATCGTATGCTACAGAATTAGGATATGAGCCTAAAGACAAATCGGTGACTTTTGTTAAATTATCAGAATTTACTATCTGCATGGCATATCCATCAGAACCGCTGGCGGAAAAATATATTTTTGAATAGTCTTCATTAAAAATAAATTGTTGGCCATTAGAGCCCAAGGAGCCATGGCTGTTTTGCATTAAATATTGAATATTATTGATATCGCTGGTATCATATTTTTTAATATTATCAGGACTATAACCAAGATTCCCAATATAAGCGGCATGGGTTACGGGATTTACAATAATATGCTCATTACCACTCATGTAAAAATTAGGATAAGTAGTCGGCCAAACTGTTGTTGTACTAGCAACGACGGTATTGTTTGCAATAGATAATTCCGCTATAAAAGGATAATAATCTGTACCATTACTTCTAGAAACAGTGGAATAAAGTTTATCACCATCAAGGGCTAGCCAGTATGGCATTTTTGAAGTATTAATTTCGCCAACCTCCGTTAAGGTGCTGGTATCAATAACTTTTATCTTTTTTGCCTGGCTCAAGGCTACTAATAAATAATTATTATAAATAACCATGCTAGTAGGAGCGCTTCCAACCGTTATTACTTTATTTAAAGTACCCTTATTATCATTGTTAAATACATAAATTTTGCCCTGATTTTTATCGGCCAAAAAAAGATTATTACTTGTTTGTTCCATGACAACATATTCTAATTCACTCGCATGAGTATTATTTACAAACACTGTGAATAAACTCATACAAAGAAACAGCAATGTCACGAACATGATTTTTGTTTTTATCATATATTTTTTCTAATTTACACAAATTTTATTAATGTGTATTTAATATTTAATATAATTCTAATGTTTATATTATACACCTTTAATCAATCTAATTCTATCAATCTAATTTTATAAACTACGCTCATTATATCACGGGTCGCTAAATATTATTTTCGATTAATAACTATTTCACTAACCTCCATATTCTTCGGTAAATCTAGCGTTTGTTTCAAGGCTAAAGCAACGTCTTCAGCCCTCATCCACTCACTTCCGTCTTCAGTATTATCTATTCCCGTTGCTTTTTCAAATAATTTAGTTTTAAAACCGCCCGGGCAAAAGCTTATTACTCGAGATTTGGTTCCTTTAAGCTCAACTTGTAAATTAGCGCTAAAACCTCGCATCGCCCATTTAGAAGCGCCATACACCGCTTGATTAAGATAACCCTTTAATCCAACCGTTGAAGAGACGTTAACAATATCAGTTCCGTCTTTTTTTATTTTTTCTATTAAATTAGAGATTAATAAAATTGCTGGTTTAACATTAGTAGACATAAGACGATTAAACTCATCACCAGTTATCTCTCCCAAAGGTTGAACAGATAATACTCCAGCACAATTAATGATTGCTTCAAGAGATTCGTCTATTTTTAGAACTTCTTCGACCGCTTTTTTAATTTCTAATTCATTGCTTAAATCATGTAATAAATTAATGGAGACAAATTCTGATTCTCGCCTAGAGATATTTATAATAGTCTTACCTGAATCTTGATATAGTTTTGCTAACTCTAGGCCTAATCCATCACTAGCCCCGGTTATGATGATCATAATTTTAAGATTAATTTTATAATTATTCGCTTGGATTAATTATATCGTAAAAACTTTAAGTATGGAAATTAAAAAAGGGTGCTCAGAAACGAACACCCTTTTCGATTTCGATTGAGCGCTATTTACCGCTCAATCTAAAACCCAGCCTCTTCTTTTGGGAACATTTTGTTCCTTACGAGCACAACAGCTACGCCGACAACAGATAAAACAATAAGCAACCAAATTGCTAATGTCTCATGTGAGTGAGCGAGTGTTTGGACGGTGACACCGATTGGTAAGGAGCTCATAAGCCCCAAACCTAATAAAATCCAAATACTTTTGTGAATTCTTTCTTTTTGCATAACACATTGGTTTAAATGAACAATAAAAAAATGATGATGTAATTTTGGTAAATAGATATGAGAGTAATCTCCAGACTTTATTCAAACAATAACTCATGTTCCAGTAAATAAAGAACCACTGGGATAGTGTTTATCGCCTGGTTATCCTTTCCAATCTCAAAAAAGATTATCAGAATTTCGCCGCCCTGATTTATAGACAGACATTTGTTTTTAGTTTCAATAGATTCATCCTCAAAATAGACTTTCACTGTACTTGAAAATGACTCAAAACTGATAAAATTAATTTCCAATAATTCACAGATGTCCCTGAGATGTTCCTCAGTTAATTTTTTTGTTTTAATTGCTTTTTCACTTTTCATGTCTTATTTCTCCTATTGTTAATGAAATTAAATTACATATTAAATATAACTATAAAATATAACATTGTATTATATTTCTGTCAACATACGCATATGCCAGGTGAATGCTAATCCTGAGCTTAATTTAATACAAAAGACGTCTAAATTATGCAAAATTAGCTAGAATTAAAGAAAAAGATGTTTAATTATAACTATTTAACATTCTCCCATTGTTCAGCATAAAAGGCTGGTGAGGTTGGAATAACTAATTTAAGGTTTGAAGCTTCAACATAAAACTCTTGATTTGGTTTAATATGGAACACGTCTCCTTCATTAATTTCAAATATTTCATTATTCATAAATACTTTCGCTGAGCCATTCATAACATAATAAGCTTCGCAACAAACTTTATTTTTCATAAGACCTTCGTCTGGAACTCGGCCATTTAGTTCCGAAACGGCTAATCCTAAATTTTTATTAACATCTTGATACTCATAGACAAATCCATCACTAGATATTTGTTTTTTAACCCTTTGTTCTTTTTTTATTAACATATTTTTACCTATTACTGCTTTAGCTATCTAAATTTATCCATAGAGATAACTTTTAATTGACATAATTCTCTAAATCCAATTATGCCGTGTTCTCTGCCCATACCCGACTTCTTATATCCCCCAAAAGGATTGCAAGATAGCCAATGAGTCGTGTTATTAATTTCAACAGTTCCGGATTCAATTTTAAAAGCGACCCTCATGGCTCGCTTTTGATCATTTGTAAAAATAATTGAACCTAATCCGTAAATTGTATCATTAGCAAGACTTATTGCATCTTCTTCGGTTTCAAAAGAAATGACCGGTAATACCGGGCCGAATACTTCTTCATTCCAAACTCTCATATCCTTGCTTATATTTGTTAATAAAGTAGGTAAATAATAGGCGCCATTTACATTTTTTAGAGAGCGCCCTCCAGTAATTATTTTAGCGCCTTTGTCGACAGCATCTTTTACCTGACCCTCTAATAAAGTAAGTTGCCTTTGCGCTGCTAAACTCCCTAGATCAGTTTCCAAGTTTTCTGGGTCTCCAGTTTTCTTTGATTCAATCTCTTTTTTTAATTTTTCAACAACTTCATCAAAAATTGAATGATGAACAATCAGTCTTTTTAGGGCGTCACAGGTTTGTCCGCAGAGTTTAAATCTCTTAATATAGATTTTACTGATAATTTTTTGAATATCCGCATCTTCAAAAACAATACAGGGATTAGAGCCTCCTAATTCTAAAACAGCTTTAATAAATTTTTCTCCGGCTAATTTATATAATTGCTGTCCTGTTTTTGTGCTTCCAGTAAACCAGATGAGATCTATTTTTTCGTTAACAAGTTTCCAGCCCACATCGCCGGCACCATATACTTCAGAAAAAACACCAACTGGCAAATTATGATTACCCATTATTTCTTCTATCAATTTACCGACCAAAGGGCATTCTTCAGAGATTTTAAAGACAACGGTATTCCCGACTAAAAGATTGGGAATTACTCCCCAAACAAACATGCCAAAAGGATGGTTCCAGGGCGTAATAACGGCGGCCACACCAATAGGCTCATATATAATCTTATGAATTGATTTATCGTCTTCACTGGTTATTTCATCGGAAAGAGCTGATTCGACATTATCTAAAAACCATTTAATCTTGTTGAGATGCCCGTTAGTATTAGCTTTGCTTTCGGTTAAGGCTATTCCCGTTTCTTTCGCTGTTAATAAATCGATCTCGTTCGCTCTAGTTTTAAATTCTTCATAAATTGGTTTTAAAAATTCTATCCTTTCTTTAAGGCTCGTTTCTTTCCAAATAGTCTTCGCTTTATTTGCCTCGGCTACTTTTTCTATAATTTCTTCATCAGTAGAAATTGCTACTTCCCCGATAACTTCATAATCTTTAGCGGGATTGGTTGAAATTAGTTTTTTCATAATTTTATTAGCTATTAACTAATAATAAGTATATCTTAAAATCTTTAGATGTAAAACTGGGAATTTAATTCTCATTCGTGGGATGTGGTAGAATGTATGCGTTTCGCAGTATATATTCTCAAAGTTATATTATATTCCCTGCGATCATGATTAGTTTTGACAAATTAAAAACCCTGAAATTTTGTTAGCTCCAGGGTTTAATGTCTTTCAATGTTTTGAGACACGATAATGTAAGACTACATCTTGTTAGTACAATTCAAATGATATTACCCAGCTCATATAGAAGGTCCCTCTATGTTCCTGCGTTTTTCCTTCCTGATCTGTGGTAACCCAGTCAAAGGTTTTACTCAAATCAAAGCTTGACTGCATAGCTACATAATAGTCCTCTGCAACAAAGTCTTTAATGGTAAAATCTTTTGTCCTGTCATCTTTATTAACTTGTCCAGCAAAACAAGTAACGGATTTAATTGTTTTACCTGCATTCATTGCATCAAACAATGGTCGCAATGCTGGATCGAAGCTAAAAGGCTCTTGGTTCGTTCTAATGATTTCCATGTTTCACGTTTTTAATGTTAGTTTTATACAACTTTAAGTATCGGAAAATCATATCACGCTATCCTACTTTTGTCAATAGAGCTCTCGGGTCGGATTCGAAAACAAAATCAAGATTTTTAAATTTATTTAAATACTAGCTAAATTTTACTAGTATTACAGAATATTTTTACTTTTCTAAGTTACCAGTTTTAGTCAGAAGTCATCAGCTTTTACCACTTTTCAGTCACAATAGCGTCACAACTTTTTGTTTCGCTGGCAATACAAGAGGAGGGGGTAGAATTATTTTAACAATTCATATTCAAATAATTTCGGTGTAATATATTTTGCGTAATATATCTTTAATTTCTTTTTTAGGTTTTCCAACTCTCCATTTAATGTTGGGTTATCGTAAACTGTCTTATTGTTATCATCTTTATATGACGTGTTTAATTCGATTTCAACTTGGTATGGACCATATGCAAATTTTTTATTGTAAGCTTCTATTTTCTGCGCCTCAGAAAGAACATTCTGCCAAATATTTATTAATTCCTTTTCCTCAGTATTTAACTTAAATTTATCAAGTTGTTCACTTGCTAACGTATTATTAGAAAAGCAGAGTTCATTTTTATAAAATCGTTTATCACTTCCAATAAAAGAAAGACACTTATTATACCGAGATAAACAAGAAAAAATAAAACATGATTTCAAAAAGTCTTTATCCTTAGTATACTTATTGCTCATATCCGAGGTCTTGAAAATTACCCCGTTTTCATACCATTTATCTTCGATAGGGTATTTCCCTACAGCAAAAAGTGGAAGTTTTTCTAAAAAATTATCGGATCGCAAATAAAAACCATTACCATTATAAATTGCGGTTCTAAATAAATTTGACAACATTCTTGGATTCTCAAAAGAAAAAGATTGTGCAACCAAATAACCTATAATGTTTTTATTGAATAATGGAGAAATTCTTATTTTTACATTCCTACTTTCTCTCCCATCATATCCAATAGTAATTCCTCTTATATCATCGCTGAATTGCCTCGTGTCATATAAAGCCGATAATAGACTATAAACTTTCTTTAACTTAAACTTCTGTAGGAATTTTACTTCATCATCCGTGGTTTCCAGAGTTCTTTTATCATCTAAGTCATAAATCTCTACGTCAAAAATATCTTGCTTTTTATTTGTATTACTCCACAAAACACAAGATATTGCCGATGCGCCGGCGTGAAAATGCTTGCGATTAAAAATAAGACCTTTTTCAAATTTTTTATTCACTAAATTTTGTGACTTAAAATATTTAACTGGTGAAAATAAAATATAACTATCTGTCTCAGATCTTAAATATTTTTCAAAACCAGACCAAATAAATAAATTTGCTAAGTCGTTTTTCGCGACACCTTTAACTTTATTTTTAATTTCTTTTGCCATAAAACTTTTTTTCCAACCAGCGCCACGTTCGGTTCTTGCTTCATTTGTTTGAATAGCCCCAGCTTCTGCATATGGCGGATTTTCAAACAAAATTATAGCGCATTTTGAATTATCAATGTATTGCTTAATAATTTCATTATTTACAAAGTCTTCGCTTAACGCATCTGCATTCACTACGAAGCCGGCAGAAAATACCACATTATCGTCAGTCGGCGGGATAATATGACGAACTCGCCCATTGAAGCGTTCTAACAGAACCTTATATTCGTAGTATTCGTAAGTACTTATTATGGTATGCGACAATTCTTCATCGGAAAGCTCTGCTTCCAGGTTTCCAGTCCCCGCACAACGATCTAAAATAATATAATCATTATTTTTTGGTACATTTTTTATTGCTTCACGAACCAGTTCAACCGATTTTTTTGCATAAGCTGGGGGCGTAAAGAATGCACCAAGCTCTTTTTTTATCAAATTATCGTTCAATTTATCCATCAAATATTTAAATTTGATATTCGTTTTTTCTTTAAAAGGTAAAATATAATCTTTAAATTTTATAGGCTTACGAATTTCTCCGCCGTCTTTATCGTCAAGAAAATCACTTTTTTTGGCGGTTGGATTTTCTCGATAAAACTTTCCCGCCCAACCAACAATACAATCTTCATCAATTTTGATCTTAGTAAAAATATTTTCATTTAATATTTTTAAAACTTTGTCCGCGCCAATATCTGTTGAGTAATTAATTTCTACTGGCTGATTTTTAATTACAAAACCATCATTATTTTTACTTGCGCCACCATAATAAATTTCATGTATTTCGTCAAAATAATCTTCACTATTAAAAATATAGGCCTTAGCTTGATTCAAAGAAATCAATAAAATATTTCTTGGCACGGGATTACCGGTAAGTCGCAGCCGCGAGAGATACTTAATCGCCTGGAAAAGTACCTGCTGTGTGTTATTAATATTTAATTTAAACTCAAAAATATTACCCTTGTAAACGCCGTCTGTATTTGCAATCAAAACATCCTGCTCATCAACATTTATTCCAAAATTCTTGAAAAAATGAAGTTGACCCTCTCGTTCGGTGGTAAAATTTTTGTTTGATATTTGTAGCATATTTATATTAATTTATTCTTGTGGTGCTAAAAAAGCAATTTTTCTAAACGGCATCAAAACCTTATCTTCCTCTGAAAGCTTATCATAATATCTTTCCCAAGAAACAATAAAATCATTCAAATCCATTTTTTCAATATGATTATTGCCGCTTCTCATCTCCGCTAATGATTCCTTACTAAAACCACCGGAAGATATAATCAAACCGACTTCTCCACTTCTTATTATTCCGCCCAATTGAGCAACCTCCTCTCTGCTAACTTTTGTATCTGCTCGATGTTTCACCTGAACTTTAATTCTCGCCCCCTCAGCCCCCAATGGGTCTTTATAAGCAATAATATCTATGCCTCTATCTGGGCCTCTTGGTGCTATAAATGGAGTATAATAGCCCATGCCTCGTAATAGAGCAGCGCATAAATCTTGAAATTCATAAGGGCCTTTTACTCTTATATATTCTTCTATTTCACGACGAGCAACTTCAACCGCCTGTTCGTAGCCCGTAGTTACATTTTCTTCAATTTCATCTTCCGAACTGTTTACCTCTTCTTTATGATTTTGTTTTTTCTTCCACTCTTTATACTTTTGCATTGCAAATTTGATAAATTCCTCCGGCCCCATGCTTAAAGCCTTTTCTCCTTCTGGCGTTATTGACCAAACGCCATTAGATTTTTTTAACCAATCTGCCTTATTACAATCTACAGAATAAAAATGGGTTATTGATTGCCACCTGATATAACCGGTTTTCTCGTAGCGTTCTTTTTCGTATTCATTAAAATTTAAACGCTTCTCCATTTCATTCATCACTCCGCGCGAAGAAAAAGAGCCTCCGTTTTCAATTAATATCTTGAAAGCCGTCTGCAAATATTCACCGATTCTATTGTATGAAATTTTTTTCATATTTTTAAATTGTTTATTAAAAGCATATTCCCAAAGAAGAGCATTTATCAAATATACCTAGCATAGAAAGTAAATAAATTATTATAAAAACTAATGAAAATACGCCCCATAGCCCATAGTGTTCTTTTTTCACTTTTTTCATTAATAATCTAACTAATAAAACTAACGCAATTGTAAAACACCCAATAATACCGATAGCAATAGTGACTCCTCTCCAAAATTGGAATGACACACTAGAAGCTTGTAATAGCCAAGTAAAACCTCTCCAAAACAAAAAAATCATTAGAAAAGTTCTAATGATAAACCCTAAAATACATAGCAATTCAAACTTTAACAGTCTCCATGGAAATAAATTCTTTTTACTATTAGATAAATTAGTAATTTTACTTTCTTTGTCTATTTTTGCGCCTAAAATCTGATATCCAATCCCTTCCTCTTCTAATGTTTTATCAATTATTTTAGCGTTCATATTTTTAAATCAAACTATTTAACACCCCTTTCTCAATCATATCTAAACTAAAAATATAATCGTTGTGATTAAAGGTTTCTCTAAGCGGTCGAGAAGTACCAACCCAGCCCTTGCCATCAGTGATCCAAACAAATTTGTACTGGCCGTTTAAAACATTGAATAAATCCCTATATTCACCGGCTGTTGATTTTAACTTTGAACCACCACCGCCATAAAAATTTGTTTCAAAAATTACTATATCTTTACCGGTGTTTATAACATAATCATAACGTCTAGATGATTTATCTACCGGCACGTCAAACCCCCATTCGCTTTTTATTTTTTCCGATGTCGCCTCCTTTAAGTATTTAAAACCTTTAGTTTTACAAATATCGGCTATAAAGAAACCAACAATATCTTCCATAGAATGACCGCCTCTATTTTTACGGCCATTGCTATCAAGCCCGGCCTCTACGCCGATCATATAATCAACAAGATTTTTTATTTTTTGAGAAATAATTAAATCTTTAAGACCAGTTTCTTTTACAAATAATAAATACTTTTCAATATCTTCATCTGTTACTGCCTCTTTAGAAAAATCATAGTCTTCATAAACTAGCTTTTTCTTTTTATAATCAACTAGAATTTTAAACTTATTTGTATTACCACCATCTCTAACAACTAAGGCTGGAATAACTTTAATAATCTCTGGGTTTTGTTTAACTAAAAACTTAAACTCTTTATCAAAATCTTCTTTACCAATTAAATAATTAAGATTATTTAAAGCAATTTCAATTTTTCTGGTGTTTGTAAAAACTTTTTCCCAATTTACAAAATAAGACCAAAGCATATTGCTTGGCTTGAGATTATTTAAAAAATAATCAAATACCTGGTCCTCATTTTTACATCCCAAAACTTCATTATAAAATTTAAGTGACTTCATATAATTTTACCTGTTTTTAAAATATTTATAAAAATATAATAAACATCAGACGCAATATCTTCGGTTCTTCTTTTCATAGCTTTTTTATAATTCTTATCAAAATCATATTTTAGAATTAACTGATGTTCTTTGTATGGGCTTTTTTTATAAATACTAATTTTATCTTTAAACTTTGTTGGTAATTTAGAATTTTCACTAAGCTCAAAAATAGTCAAGTTGCCAATTTCATGGATACAATCATCATCTCCATCACTTTGGCTTATGATATGCTCTATAGTGGGCTCCTTAAACGATTTAGCGCCCCCTTTTGAAAAAACATATCTTTCTAGAATAAATTGTACGTCCCCACTTTTAGATTCTTTATAAATACTTTTTCTTGAAAAATTTTCCACAAATTCATCGTGTCCATTCTTTACTAAACTATGCAATTCCTGAAAAAGTGTATTCACATTTTTAGATTTTGTAGCAAAACCAGCAAATATTTTTTCAGCGGAGCTTGGACTTCCTGGAACATACTTATATAGAAACTGAAAAGCGGCTAATCTATTAAGAAATTTTTTAAAATTTTCCTTACTTTCATTTTTATAAAAAAATAATACCGGGGCGTATATCTGATCTACATTTAAAAAAGAAAGGAATTCAAGAATTTCTTTAACAGACTTTATATCAAATCTTTTCCACTTTTGTATTTTGCCTAAAGACTCAACATTGGAATTTCTTATTGACACATAAATAATTGCGTCTTCTGCAAGTTCGTTAGAGTAACTTAATGAAGTAATTATTTTATTTTTACACTTATCTTCGACGTCAGAATACAGACCCGAATGACTTATGTAGTATCCCTTACTTATCCAATGATGTCGCAAAAATGTTTTAAAAAGAGCCCTGTTGTCCGCAAATATATCTTCCAATTTTTGCCAGTTGTTTTCAACTTTTGGTAATAAAGATTTATCTTTTGAAGCATTTTTAAAAAGGAAATTTTTAATTAAATCAACGCTAGCTAGAGACATTCCGGTGGCATTGATACTTTCAAATAATTCATAGGCGATCGAATTATTTGTGCAACTTATGGCAATAACCTTTAGCGTTTTTATCTTATTTAAAAAATTTGTTATTCCTGAATCAATATTTTTACTAAATTTCTTGGTTAATTCTTTATAAATATAATTATAATTATCCAACATTCTTTTTTGTGTTTCTGTCTCGGAGGGGCCACATTCTCCTTTTAATAATTTTATATAGAAGCTATTCGTTCTTTTATCATAAAATTCTATCCTTGGACTCTTTTTCAAATCATATGAATCTACAAATTCTAAAAAGCTACTAACTTCACGTAAAATACTATCCAATTTTGTTTCCTTTTTATATTTTATTATAAAATCTCTTATTGCTATTAAAATTAACGATATAGTTATCATTCGCTGTTGTCCGTCAATAATCTCATCTCTGCCAACGGTCCCATTTGATGACAAAACAAAAACCAAACTACCAATAAAATAATAATCATTACTAGTTAAAATATCCTCAATAAACTTTTTTACTTGTTTTTTGTCTGTCCAAACATATGGTCTTTGCAATGTTGGTATCAAATGTTTTGTTGATACCTTATCTATAATTGAAGAGTATAAATATGATCCAGCGTATATATCATTATTCATAAAATTTAGAGTTAAAGTTATAAATTACGATTATTATTTAAATCCCTATATCTCTTAATCGATAATTCCAGATATTTCTTCTCTAAATCAATACCAATAAATTTTCTATCATTGAGAGCGCAAGCTAAGCCAGTCGTTGAAGAACCAGTAAACGGATCAATGACTAAATCACCTTTATTAGTACTTGCCATAACAATACGAACCAATAGATCTATTGGCTTTTGGGTCGGGTGTTTGCCGAACTTCTTTTCGGTAGGCTTGGGCGTTCCCATAGACCAAACACTGCGCATTTGTAAGTTGGGCTTTTTCAAAAAATCTTCCGGCCAATTACCATTCTTCATTAAATCATAATTGAATTTATGTTTAGTGGTTATTTGTTTTCCGGTTTTAGGGTGGACTAATTCTTTTCTCGCCCAGATTAAAGTTTCATGACTGGCAGTAAAAAAGCGACAGCTTAAATTTGGCGAGGCATTCGGCTTAAACCACGCAATATCATTTAGGATGTGAAATTTGCTAACCTGGAGAGCAAATCCACATTGGTAAATAGAGTGATAGGTGCCAGAAATCCAGATCGTACCACCCGGTTTTAAAACTCTATGGCAAGCCTTAATCCAAGCTAACTGAAATTCAAAGTCTTTCTTTAAGCCATTACTGACGTCCCACTCACCCTTATTAACGCTGACCATACGGCCGGCGTGAACGGAAAAACCGCCGTTAGACAATAAGTAAGGCGGATCGGCAAATATCATATCAACCGAATTCTCCGGTAGAGTAGCTAAAAATTCCAAGCTATTGGCTTGGTATAATTTGAAGTCTTTATCTTTAAAAAATGGATCTAGCATTTTTTTGCTTTTTTTCTTAGTTTTTATAGCTTTTTTTAAGGTAGTCATATTATAGCAAAGTGGATATAAAGAAAAGATAAAGTCTTATTCTCTGGCCTAATTTTACGAGTTTTAGAGGAAAAAGTCAAAGAACGGATATTTAATCAGAACCACATTTTAACTTATTTTATTATCTATTCAAATTGTAAAATTTTTTTGCCATTTCAATACTTAATAGTATATTTTTTATTGGCTTCTTAATACTTTTATAAAATCCCAATATATTATAAAGTCTATCTGAATATAAACAATCACTAATCTCTTGATCGAGTAAACTTATGAATTTTTCTTTTTCTGCTTGATCTAAAATTGAATATATTTTTTTAAACTCAGTGGGCTTTAAAGGAGTTTTATATAAAAAATCATCTGAGATTATTAAGCCTTTTAGTCTGTTAACCGCAGGTGGGATATCAGACATTTCTCCTATAACATTTATAATTCTTTTTAGTAAACTTAAGCCTTGTTTTCTTAATTCATGTCCGTGCGTTAAATAAAAAATAATTTGTTCATTGACAACTTTAGTATTTATTGATTTTCCATTTTTACATAAAACAAGAAAATTTTCAAAACAAAAATATTTTTTAAACTGTTCAGTTTCCATTATATTTACTTTTTTCTGATTAAAATTTAATCCTTCACGCATAAGGAGGCTTGAGGCTTTAGAAATTATTCTTAACGCGTCTTTTTTGTTTAGCGTAAATATGATCTGATCATCAGCATATCTAAAATACATAGCGCCTTTTTTAACACAATATCTAGCTATATTTTTATCATATTCTTGCAAATAAAAATTTGCTATAATCCGCGAACATTCTCCAAAAGTATCTTGCGGAATACCTGCGCCCTGCTGCCGATAGAAATTAATGTGTCTATTCCAGAAACGCAAAAAATGCATTAATAAATATACTATTTCGTTATCTTTATTTTTTATATATTTTCGGAGTTTGAATTCTAAATTATCTAGTTGAATGGAGTCATAAAAATTAGATATATCGAGTTCAGTTGCATAACCATATTTTACATTAGCACAATTAAAATAAAGTTTTTTGCTAAAATCATTCCATTCCGCAAACCATGCATTCGGATTTAAATTAGAAACAGAATAGCCGTCATCAGTAAAAACGAATTTATCATTATCAAATTCTACTATTTCATAGCTATCTTTTATTTCTTTAATTTCATCTTCTTCGAGCCTTCTTAATTTTCCTCTTAAACCGAAGCCCCCATAGGTGCCCGGTGTATGATTTATTGCTATATATTTTTCTAATCTTCTGACACAATAATAGTAAACGCAAAGATCATCTAGGCGAAATGATGGCACAATACGAACAACACCATTTCCTTTATTAATTGTTATATATTCTTCCGGAGGTTTTGGATAATAATTTCTTGAGCTAATTTTACCAAAAACTTCCTCTAAAAAGGCTTTTTTATTAGCGACCTTTTTATAAGGCACAGACGATTGCTTGTTAACCCACTGCCAAAATTTTTGCTCTGAGCATACTTTAATAAAATCTGATTTAATCATACTTTATATTTTACAGTAACAGCTATAGCAGCTTTAAACTCTATTTATTTATTTATAATAAAAACGTAAATAAAATAAACTTATCAACAATATTATTATCTTAAAACATTATCTTCGTCAAAAGATAACGTTTTTGGCATAGAAATTTCTTTCATGCATTGTAAGGCATAATCATCGGTCATTCCTGATATATAGTCAACTAACAATGCTGTTGGCATATCTTGCTCTTCCTTATAAACGTCTTCATTTTTTTCTAAAAAACCACCAAAAGATTTTGCCACGCCACCTAATCCTTCATAGCAATCATAATCATTTTTATACTTTTTATATAATTCAAATAGGTGATCATACAAAGCCGAGATCATCTTATTAACGTGTTTTTTATACTTAGAAAGTGTGGCATGAAAGTATATAAATTTATAATTAAAGTCCATCAGTTCTTTTAGTGCTTCAAATTTTTCGTTAGAAAATTTTATTCTATCGTCACTTTTTGAATTTTTTATAATATCCACAATAAAATTATTAATTATAGATGAATTACTAAATTTGCCATCTTCATAACTTAGTTCATTTCTTACTTTATCTGGCACATCACTCTTTAATATAAATTTTCCCTTTATAGCATCCTCCAGATCTCTTCCGAGGTAGGCTATTTTATCTGCAAACCTTACAATACAGCCTTCATATGAAGTCGGCGTCATGCTCAATGTATTTGATTTAGATATAACCTCAAAATCATTTTTTTCTTTTGACGGTCTAATCTCTTGTTCTAGCTTCTCGCCATTATGAGAAATAATGCCATCTTTAACTCCATATGTTAAATTTAATTTATAAATTTTTTCCACAATCCTATACCCCTGAATTTCGTGATGAAATTCTCTACCGGTCTTTTCTTTTAGTGCTGTCTCTCCAGCGTGTCCAAATGGAGCGTGTCCCAAATCATGACCGAGTCCAATAGCGTAAGCCATGTCCTCATTTAATTTCCAATTATTTCCGCTCTGATTTAATCCTCTGCAAATAGTAGTTGCTATAGTAGCAACGTGTATTACATGCTCTATCCTGGTACATATATGATCGTTTTGGGGGGAGAAAAATACTTGAGTTTTTTTCTTTAATCTTCTAAACGGCATGGAATGAATAATTTTTGTTTGATCTCTGAAAAAGACTCCCCTAGGATCCGGGTCTTCGTGATATTTGTAGCTAGTTCTCTCTTGATATGCTATTTCATTTAAAGGATTATTCATATATTTATTTCGAAATTCCTTTACATCATTGGTTAATAAGGGGCTAGATTATTATTTTATTACTATATTATTGGAATCTTTTTCAATAACTTCTTTCATAACACTTTTATTACCATTTCTTCTATCAATATCTTCAGCCATAAAATCTTGCGCTATAGCAATTTTTTCTAAAGCGTCAGCAATTCTACTTAAAGACTGAGTATTCTCATTAATTTTCCAATACCATAAAATCAGCTCACGGATAATCAAAAAGAATACTACTACAACGGCTAACCAAAAAAGGAAAGATACTGGGCCAGGCTCAAATAATGGATTATTAAGAATGTTCATATTTTTAAAAATTAATAAAATAAAAAACAAACGAGAGCAATCTCGTTTGTTTTTCTATAAGAGTTGATCCGAAACGGATCGCTTGGCTCCCGGGGTCGGATTCGAACCGACGACCAATTGGTTAACAGCCAACTGCGCTACCGCTGCGCTACCCGGGAATATTAAATTGTTTTACGGGGCTCTATAAATAAACTCTTAAATAAGCCTCCGTTTTTACCAAAAACAAAAATGTTTAGAAAACATTTTATGTTTATATTCTAGCAAATACCCTAACTATGTCAATAAGCTAAAATTACGCAAATATCAATCAACTTCTTCAAGTTTAACCCCTGAAGCAAAAGCATTATAGCAATTCATAAACTCTGAATTATAACTTTTCTTTAAAGATTCTTTTTCTGTTTTATTGATTACAATTATACATTCGGCCTTCCTTCCAATATTCGCGTTATCCAATAAAGCCTTAAGTCCATTAGCGGCGGCGATTTTCTTACCTTCTGGAATTTCCTCCCACCTTAACCTCATAACAAAAGAAGTGTTTTTTCCTTCATACTTTTCCTCCATCTCGTCTAAAATATCCGACCAAGGCCTTTTGCTCTGACCAGTTAAACATTCTAGATACTGCGCGCTTAAATCAATTTTTTCTATCTCTGGTTTTACTGGTGTATCCTCTGGTTTTATTAATTCTCCAAAGCTCATATTTTTAAGTATTTTAATAATCCCTCAACTTTTCTAAGCCCTTAAACTTCCTAATTTTCTCTAGAGCTTTGGATTCAATTTGACGAATACGTTCACGGGTAACTTCAAATTCCTGACCGACTTCCTCTAAAGTATGAGCAACTCCATCAACTAGCCCGAAACGCATCTCAAGTATTTTCTGTTCACGCGGTGATAACTGAGCAACAATTGCTTTAACATAATCACGTAGTAGTTGTAAGGCCGCCGCCCTATCTGGAGAAACATTTTTTACATCTTCAATAAAATCTTCAAGGGTTGAATCTTCTTCATCATCACCAATAGTTGTCTCAAGAGAAATTGTATCTTGAGAAATCTTCATGATATATCTAACCTTATCTAATTCCTCTCCCATTTCCGCCGCAATTTCATCCGCTAATGGTTCGCGTCCTAATTCTTGAATTAAATTACGTTGAACTTGTTGGAACTTATTAATCGTTTCAACCATATGAACCGGAATACGGATTGTACGAGATTGATCAGCGAGCGCTCTGGTAATTGCTTGTCTTATCCACCAAGTTGCATAAGTTGAAAACTTAAAACCCTTACGATATTCAAATTTTTCTACTGCACGAAATAAACCAATATTTCCTTCCTGAATTAAGTCCAAGAGACTCATACCCTTTGCGCCGGCAAATTTCTTAGCAATTGAAACAACCAAACGCAAATTAGCTTCAATAATTTTCTTCTCGGCTTCTTTATCGCCCTTTTCTTTTCGTTTTGCAAGTTCCGTTTCCTCTTCTCCAGTTAAAAGTGGAACTTTCCCAATCTCCTTCAAATACATTTGAATGGAATCAGCACTTAATTTCGATAAATCAACTTGTAAAGCATTTTGATGAGCAAGTGCCCGTCCAGTTAAAGCTGGTTCCGCCGCCTTTTTCTCGGCCGTATCTAAAATTCGACCAGAATCCTCTGCAATTCTAATTCCATTTTTCTGTAAATCACCTAAAAAAACATCATATTCATAAACATATTCTTCGACTTCCGGGAAAAGATATAATAATTCTGTTTCGGTAATAAAGCCACGCATTCTTCCTTTATCAATTAGCTTTTTCAGTTGTTCTTCGGTTGGTCTTACAACTTCATGCGGCGCTTCTTTAACTTTTATTCTAACCGGTTTAGCCGACTTTAAAACCTTCTTTGCTTTAGGTGCTAATTTCTTAACTGAAATTTTATGAGCAATCTTTGATTTAACAATAGATTTAACAGCCCGTTTAATAATCGGCTTCTTCACTGAAGTTGATTTTTTCGTTTTAACAGCCTTAGCTACCGTCTTTTTTATAGTCTTTTTAGATACATTATTCATTTTTTTAGTTTTCTTTTTCGGCGGCCTAGCTGGCTGCTTCTTTGGCTGTTTTTTAGCCATATGTTTTAAATTAGTTTTTTTAACTCATCAGTCGCGCTCTTGAGCTCACTCATAAGTTGTTCCATTTTTTCTCCACCGCCTATCTCCTGATTACCTTCTCTTTCAGCGGCAACCATCGCCTTCTCTAATTTCTTAATTTTTTTCTGATAACTATATTTTTTAAGCTCCATTACAATCTTAGTTATTTCCGATTTTGCTTCTTCTTGATTATGAGCATAGAAATCTTTTTCGCCAAGTAGTATAAGCTTATTTAAAAGTTTTTCTAGTCCCGGTTCGTTCTCTTCTAAATATTTATTAAAATTATCATAATCAAACAAAGTAGACTTATTATAATAGATAATTAAGGTCTTGTAAAACCTAGAATTCTCTTCCGGATAGGTTTGACTGGGGTCTAAGCTTTCTAAACTATAGGCAATAAACTCGGGAAATTTAATAATAAGCGCTAGAAATAATTCGGATAAAAGTTCTTCTCTAAGCAAGGGTCTGATAATCGGTGCTCCAGGTAGATTATTTTTCATTCCCGCTCTAGCAAAGTCTGGTTTTTTTGCTTTTTGATATTTTTTAAATTCTTCTCTAATATCAGGTTCGGAAAAATCTAATTCTTCACTCGTTTTCTTGAGCCAATAACCTTGTTCGGAATCATTAAAGACTAAATCAATCATCGCAAACATTTTATCTCTCACAATAATTTTATTATCCAATTTCTCTAAATCCAAATCAGCGCTTATTTTTCCAAAATAATATTCTAACATCGGCTTAGCTTCCTCAACCGCCTTCTTAAAATCATCAGGATTATTTTTCAAGCAATCATCTGGATCCTTACCATATGGGAGGGTAATTACTTTTAAATTCATGTTTTGAGCAAGAGCTTCTTTAATTCCCCGATCAGCCGCCATTTGTCCGGCATCATCCATATCAAAAGCTAAGGCTAAGTTATTGGTAAATCGCTTAATCAAAGTTATCTGTTCGGTTGTTAAAGCGGTTCCAGAAGAAGCGACAACATTTACAAAACCATGATTATGACAAGCAATCGCATCCATCTGGCCCTCAACTACAATCGCTAAATCTTCTTTTCTAATCGCATTCTTCGCATAATTTAAAGCAAATAAAATTCTACTCTTATCATAAATCTCGGTCTGCGGGCTATTAATATACTTCCCCATTTTTTCCGTCTTTTCTTTTTCGGGATTAACGCGCGCGGTAAAGGCAACAATGTTATTATTTACATCCCAAATCGGAAACATAATCCGATCACGAACCCTATCATAATAATTGCGACCACCGCTAGTTGATGCTTCTTTTTTAATAATTAACCCCGCCGCTAAAATTTCTTCATCGCTATATTTACTTCCAACAATTGGTCTTTGACGTAAAAAATCATACAAAGAGCTCCAACTATCTGGACTATAGCCTAAGTTCCAATCGGCTATCGTTTCCTCTTTTAAGCCTCTTTCTAATAAATATTCTTTCGCTTTATATCCGGGGGCGGTTTTTAAAAGATGGGCATAATATTTTCCTGCTAACTCCATGATATCTAAAACGCGATTACGCTTAGAAAATTTTTCCGGATTCTCATGTTTTAAAGTAACATTCGCTTTAGGCGCTAAAAGTCGCAAAGCTTCCATAAAACTTAAAGCCTCCTTCTCCATTACAAACGTAAAAACATCACCACCGCGACCGCAACCGAAACAATGCCAAATCTGCTTATCGGGAGAAATTACAAAAGACGGCGTCTTTTCATTATGAAAAGGACAGACCGCTTGGAAGTTAACGCCAACCGCTTTAACCGGGACATATTCCCTAATAACTTCCACAATATCTAATTTTGACTTTACTTCTTCACTATCTGACATATAAAGCCTTAAATTATAATTAACTATTACTTTAACTAAACGAAAAATTCGGGCAACAGGAGGCTCTCTAAACGCCTAGCCTCACTTTCTACCACTTCGCCGTCATACTCGGCGTTATGGCGACTCTGGCCGGCATATCCAGGTCGTTTTTGATCAAGATGCAGATTGAAAGTTACAAATACCTCGCCCTTACTATCGGCTTGTTCAATAAAATAAATATGAAAACGAGGATAAAAATCGCGCGATAAACGTCTAGCAAAACTCATTTGGCCATCTTCTTTTTCCGGAATATAAACATAGCCAGCGCTTCTAAGCCAAATTTCCGGCGTTTCCTGTAATTGTTTCTTGCGAGCAATTATTTTCATCTTTTTTTGTTCTAAAAACAATAAATTTATAAACGAAAAAATTATAAACACCAATCATCACATTAACAATTACTTGGGCGAGTAAGTACCAAATCCCAAGCTTGTTTGCTAGTAGATGCATTAAAAATCCATTAATATTCAAGCCAATAAAAGCATTTCCGATATATAGTACGAATTGGACGGGAATTCTCTTCTGGCTATAATTTCTAAAAGTCCAAAATTTCTGTAAAGTAAAGCTAACCGCAAAGGATAAAATAAAGGCTAAACTGGTCGATAAGACTAAATTCCACTTAAAAATTCCATGGAAAAGAAAGAGAAAAACCAAATCAACTAACGCCGCGGTGCTACCGGCGAAAAAGAACTTTATCACCGATTTGCGTTTTTCGCAAGTATAAAACAGTCCAGGATAACGGGTAGAAAACAAGTTTTTGAACTGAAGATATAATCTATTTATCACTGGCATAACTCAATACTAGCTTACTTTTTAAAATAATTATCAAACACCCAGGCAATTAAAGCTTTGCTCTCTTTAAAACGATCATTTTTACCAGAACTATTTAAAACCGCAACAATTAAATCTTCGCCATTTACTCCTTTGAATCGGCCGACGAAACAATACCCTGCTTTATCAGTATAACCGGTTTTGCCTCCAGTCGGTTCAAAATCGGTTTTAGCAGAATCAAACAATAAATAATCGGTTGATTCAATTATTTTTTCTCGTCCTTCAAGTGTTTGAAATTTATATTCTTTAAGATTTGCAGCATCGCTTATTTCTGGATTTTCCAAAGCTTCCTTAGCTAGCAGAGCAACTTCTCGGGCGGTTGAAACATTATTATCACTTAGCCCAATCGGATCAGAAAATGAAGTATGATGCAAATCTAAACGCGTTGCTTTTTCGTTCATTTTTTTAACAAAATCTCGTTCGCTCATTCCTGAAGCATGGACTAAAGCAATTGTTGCTCCGTTATCTGACGCAATTAAACTAGTAAGCAATAAATCTTTCAAATTAACATTATCTCCTAAAAAAAGATTTAATTTCCCGCCGGAAATACTATCGGCCGTTGTTATTTGATAACTTTTATTCCAATCGGGTTTTGTATCAATAAATACTAAAGCCGTCATTAATTTAGTAATACTGGCGATTGGCTGTTTCACATCAGCATTTTTATTAAAGAATAGAAAACGTCCGTCTTCAGAAAGAACTGCCGCTTTATCGGCTAAGACAATTTGATTAGCCCCAACTGGAATCAGCGAAATAATTTTCGCATCTTGATTCGTTATCGCCGGTATACCGTTACCAGCAAAAAACAAGATTAATATAAAATTTATAAAAAAGTTCCAAATCATTTTATTTCTTCTAAAACGGCGGCTAATTCTTCCGACTTATTTAATTTTTTATAATCAGGCAAATCATTAACGCTCCCAATCCCTAAAAATCTAATAAAATCCAAACTAACATTATAATAATTTTCGTTTTTTGTTTTTTCAAATTTTTCTTCAATTAATCCGCGGATAAGCAGATTGCGAATTATTAAACTACAATTTATACCTCTTATTTTTTCTAATTCCAATTTACTAATTGGTCCGCGATAAGCAATAATAGTTAAAGCTTCTAGACTAGGTTGCGATAATTCACCGCTGGTTTCACTTTTTAGAAATTCTTTAATTAAAGCGGCATTATCACTAGCCGTTGTAATTTGATATTGGCCATTATTTTTAATAATTGCTAAACCGCTACCGGCTCTCTCATAATCTTCAGTTAAGGTTCTTAGAACCTCTTCGATTTCATTAGTCTTAGCGTTAGTTAAAGCCGCTAATTCTTTTAAAGAAAGCGATTTAATAGAAACAAAAAGTAAGGATTCTAATTGGGATTTCAAAGTCATATTTTATTGCTTATTACTTGTTATATGTATTTCACTAAACAACTCGTCTTGTTCAAAAATAAGTTCCTTCTGCTTGGCTAATTCTAAGACTGCTAGAAAACTAACAATCATTTCAGTTTTATTGGTTGCCGCTCTTAAAAGTTTAGAAAAATTTACTCTTACTTTATCAAATAACATTTGTCTAATGAGTAAGATTTTTTCCTCGATATTCATTTTTGGCTCTAACTTTTCTTCTGGTAATTTTTCTTCATTCCGCTTGGCTAAATCAGCTAATATTTTTTTGAACTGTTCTAACAAAATAAGCGCAGTTACTTTGGTCGGCGGAGAAAAAGTTGGTTCAACTATTGTTTGAATGCGGCGACTTTTTGTTATCGGTGGTAAATATAAAAATTTTTCTTGAGCAATTATATCTTTTATCTGGCGGCTCGCTTCAATAAACTCCTTATACATTCGTAATTGCTTTTCTAAATCATCCCCTTCCTCCTCTTCGGTATCAGTGTACAAATAAGGAAGAAGCGCCTTTGATTTGATATACAATAATTTAGCGGCGACTACTAAAAAATCGGCTAATTCTTCCGGATCAATATTTTCCGCCGCTCTAACATAAGCGACATACTCATCGGCAATTTTTGCTAAATTAATTTCCGTTATATCCATCTCCTCGCTTTCAATCAAGGAGAGTAAAAGCCCCAAAGGACCAGAAAATTTTTCCGTTGTGAATTCAATCATAATTATTTAAGCGGTTGAGCCATTATTGCTTCTTTTTCATTAATAGCTCCTGGTTCATTCCAAACCGTACTCTTAAAACACTGATAGCCAGCTTCATGGTCTTTGCTACCAGCAGCATAATTAATAGTTGGACGAGTAGCAATATTGTCTGGATAACTGGCTGCTAAAAAAGTAGTGCAAAGTTGAAAATTAGTATCATCTATTTTTTGATAAACTATTACTTTTTCTTTACCAGTTTCTGGATCAATTATTGCCCTTTCCATGGAGTTATAATATCCAGGACTATTTATAATATCTTCTAAGCTATTTGGTAAAACTTTCTTGGTCTCGTAATAAGTATTAGCTGCACTCTCTAAATTATAGATACGATTAATTACAATCTGATCTAAACGACGATTACGCGCTTCTTTAGGCGACTCCATAAAAAACCAAGCCGAGACAAAAGCGGCGACGATTAACACTAATGAAACAAAAAAGAAAATTTTTACAATCTTATCTTTCTGGGTTGCATCAGCGCGTCTAATATCATAAAGATAAAAAGAAAAAACTGAACCGGAAATAATTAACATGGTTAGTGCTTTAAGGATAAAACTCAAAGTTAATTCACCGTTTAGAAAATTATTAATTACACTAATAAAAATTCCTAAAACAGTAACGGAAGAAACTAATAAAATAAAATAAGTTAACCAGCGTCTAATTCCCGATTCTTGAGCTAACTCTTTAGTTTGTAAACCACGATTAATTAAACGGTTAATAATAAAGAAAATTGGAGTAGCAATTAATAACGCGGAAATAGCAAAGCGAAATTGGCTGTTGTAATCACCGTAAATATTAAGAGCAAGCGTATCGGCAACAGTTTGGCTAATAATTCCAAAAACAATCATCCCCACGGAAATAGAGACAAAAACCAGAGCGACTAAAGATAGGAGATAATAGAAAGCGTATTTTGCATTATGATTACTAGACATACAATTATTAATTTAATTAATAAATTATTTTTTGCCCAAATCTAATTTGAGAGATAATTCTTTCAGTTGTTTTTCATCAACGACGCTAGGCGAATCGGTCATCAAATCGCGACCTTGGCCATCCTTAGGAAAAGCATAAATATCACGAATCGAATCCCAATCATTTAAAATCATCAAGATTCTATCAATCCCCGGGGCATTACCGCCATGAGGCGGAGCACCATAAGAAAAGGCATTGATCATCGCTCCAAATTTAGCATCAACTTCTTCTTTTTTGTAACCGGCGATTTTAAAAGCCTCATACATTATTTCCGGTTCATGATTTCTAATCGCGCCACTAGAAATTTCAAAACCATTTAAAACTAAATCGTATTGATAAGCTAAAATATCAAGGGGATCTTTTTCTTGTAAAGCCTTAAGTCCTCCCTGAGGCATAGAAAATGGATTATGGCCAAAGTCTATTCTTCCCTCTTCAATTTCTGAATAATCATACATCGGGAAATCTACTATCCAAGCAAAGGCGGCCTTGTTATTATCTTTCAAACCTAATTTAAAAGCCGCTTCATTTCTTATCGCTCCCAAAACTGAACAAGCTTCACGCCAAGAATCAGCCGCAAAAAATACCAAATCATTATTTTTAGCTAAACAAGCGCCGGCTAATTCCGCTAATTTTTCTGGGCTTAAAAATTTTGCAAATGAAGCGCCAATTATTTCTTCCTTAATACTTAAATAAGCTAAACCCTTCGCGCCTTTTCGCTTAGCAAGGTCAACAAACTCATCAAGTTCTTTACGAGTGAACTTAGCGCCCCCTTCAACTCTTAAAGCTTTAACAACGCCCTTATTCTTTACCGCGTCTTCAAAAACAGAAAAACCACAAGCTTTAGCAATCTCGCTTACATCATTAATTCCCATTTCAAATCTTAAGTCCGGCTTATCAATTCCATAAGTATTCATTGAATCAGTCCAAGATAAGCGTTTAAAATTCCCTTCTTTATCAAGATTAACAATTTTTTTAGTACTAAATCTTGCAATTAATTCTTTCATGAACGGTTGCATTACCGCAAAAACATCATCCTGTTCTACAAAACTCATTTCCATATCAAGCTGATAGAATTCACCGTAATGTCTATCCATGCGCGGATCCTCATCACGAAAACAAGGCGCAATCTGAAAATATTTATCAATCCCGGCAACCATTAAAAGCTGCTTAAATTGTTGTGGCGCTTGAGGAAGGGCATAAAACTTACCCGGGTAAACTCGAGAAGGAATTAAAAAATCACGCGCTCCTTCTGGTGAGGAATTAGCTAAAATCGGAGTTTGAATTTCCATAAATCCCTGACCATGGAAATATTCACGCGCATAAGTTATAAAAGCATCTTTAGTTGCTAACATCTTCTGTAATTTCGGTCGACGTAAATCTAAAAATCTATATTTAAGACGGAGATTCTCACCCGCTTCCGCCGCTTTTTCTTCATTATTTTCAAAAGGCATTATTTTCGCTTGGCTTAAAATTTCTAACTCTATCGCCTCAACTTCTATCTCACCCGTTTCCATTTTACTATTTATCATTTCTGCTGGACGGGTAATTACGGTTCCGGTTATTTTGATAACACATTCTGGACGCAAACCACTAGCCGCTTCAGTTAAAGCTGGGTTTTTCAAAGGATCAATTTTAACTTGAGTCAAACCGTAATGATCACGCAAATCTAAGAAGATCAAACCGCCATGATTACGAAAGCTGTTTATCCAACCGGCTAAAACAACATTTTCACCGGCTAATTTTTTGTTTAACTCTCCACAGGTATGTGTTCTTAACATAAAAATCAAACGCTACAAACGTTTATAATTAATAATTTTATCTATTTAAATATTATCTCATTTTAGCTCTTTTAGCAAGAAAAAACAGCTCATATTTTCAGCTGTTTATTGCGATAAATCCTCTATAAATTCTAATAAAATCTTTAATTTCTAAAATCCAAGAATCCTTTAGTTAAAATTGACAATTCCTTGATTAATTTTTTATCTATCCTTAGTTTTTGACTTAAATCGAGCTTATTTTCCAACATAAAACGCAGTAATTTCACACAATTATCAGATATTGTCAATAATTCTCTTTCTTCTCCGCCCTTTCTAGCTAAAAAGCATGACTCACATATCAACCCACCGTTTTGTAAATTAAAATAATTTTTCCCCGGACTTATTTTTTGTTGGCAAACTAAACAATTTTCTGTTTCCGGCTTATAGCCTATTTCTGAGAGAAATTTAAAAATAAAAAAAGAGAACAGTAATTCCCCGTTTTCTTTACTAAACTCCTCGCAAACATACTTATCTAAAGTACGCAGATAGTTTAGCAAAAGATAAAACAAAGGCTTATCCGGCTCATTTTCCGATATTAAACGACGAAACCAACGTAAAGCTAAACCAGCATAATATAATTTATTTAAGTCCTCTTTAATTCCCGCAAATATTTCTTGATTAATTGCCCCGGCGGCGTAATCCCTTCCCTTGCCAGGGATAATCATTAAATCAACTAAATTTAACGGCTCTAGATGCCCAGCTAATTTTGATTTTAATCTTTTAGTTCCTCGAGCCATTAAAACTAACTTGCCATAACCTAAAGTATAAAAAGAAACCAGGCTATCATATTCTCGATAATCCTGGCGATTTAAAACTATGGCTAAGGTTTTTTTACTTTCCTCCATAAGTGATTCTGCTATCTAAATTTTTCATCTAAATAACTTTGCAAAATAATTGTCGCGGCAATTTCATCACGGTTAGCCTTGGTTTTTTTGTTGCCAATTAAGGCATCAGCGGCAAGACTACTCAAGCGTTCATCTAAAAAAATAATTCGACAATCAGTTTGTTTTTCTAAACGAGCAACAAAATCAAGCCATTTCGGGCTGTTTGCCTCTTCGCCGCTCATTTTTTTTGGACTTCCGATTATAATTGTATTTATTTCCTCTTCTTTAATTACCGCTAGAACTTCAGCCATCTTAGCCACGGTTTTAAAAGGCGTCGCAATTTTTGTTTCTTCCTCGGCTAAAGCTAAACCGATTCTTTTTTCTCCCCAATCAACGCCCAAATATTTTTCCATATTTATTTATCTGTTAAAATTTCAAAACCGTCTTCGGTTACAGCAATCGTGTGTTCAAAATGAGCACTTAGAGAATTATCAGCTGTTAAAATTGTATAGCCGTTCTTAGCTACTTTAATTCGCCAATCACCAATATTTATCATCGGTTCAATCGCAATGACCATTCCTGGCTTTAAAACAATATTTTCAGGCGAATTTTCACGGATTTCAAAATTAAAAACATCCGGTTCTTCATGTGCGAAATACCCAACACCATGTCCAACTAAATCCCGCACTACTCCATAACCGTTTTTCTTAGCTAAACTAGATACGGCACGGGCAATATCATTAATTTTATTCCCTGGTTTTACTTGTTTAATTCCTTCCATTAAACATTGCCGAGTCACATTCATTAATTTTTTTGCTTCTTGGCTAACTTTTCCGACGCCAACCGTAGCGCACATATCAGTAAAATAACCGCCATCTTTAGAATGGGAGTTAATCGGTGCAGAAAAATTTGCTCTTAGTTCTTTAGTTGTTGGCCATTCCATTCCAATATCTAAATCAACAATATCTCCATTCTTGATTAATCTGGAAGGCAAAGCACTACCATGAACAACCTCATTATTAATCGAAACACACAAAGATGAAGGGAATATTATTCCATCTCCCATCGGGTAATCTTTAAAAGCCGGACTACCGCCGGTCGTTTTTATCAAACGATTAGCTAAATCTTCTAAACTTCCCGTACTAACGCCCGGTTTAGTTTCATTTATTAAGGCCTCTAAAATAGCCGCCAATCGACGACCGCCCTCTCTAATAATATCAATCTCTTTTTCTTTCTTAATATAAATCATAAACTTATAAATTTTGAAAATGCGGAATATCCTTTTCCATCGCTATAGATGGAGGAGTCTGCATGTTAGGTTCGCCAGCTCTAGTTATGGCCGGTGGCGGCTGGACCGCACCCATATCGCGACCGATACGATTTGAAGGTAACTTATCTTTAAACATTTTTTCTCGGGAATTAAAACGTCTTTGTAATAATTTCCCGCTCATAGAAAGATTTTCATCATCAGCCCCGTCTGGCCGAGAAGCAAAACTCAACTTTGCTTCCCCACCATTAGTAGCTCTATCAAAACGACCAATCTTCCCTTTCATCTTTTCATTTCTTTCTTTCTCAAAACTATTATCACGATCGAGTTGCATTTGTGAACGTCTAATACCAACCGAACCGCTATTCCCTTCGTTATCTTCCTTACGACTTCCTAAGTGCTTTAAAACCAGCTTAAGGTCCTTTTTATCTTCTTTAGTAAGTTTATTCCCCTCTATCTTTCTAACCGCATTATAAGCGCTTAATTGGCGCAACCTATCAAATTTACCGATTCTGATTGCTCCCTGGCTCTTTCTAATAACGTCTATAATCGCTTTCTTATTATCCTGCAAGTTATAAAGAGCGCTACCAGCTACTCTAGCGGCGCTATTGAATTTTTTAGAAAAATTACCTGCACCTGAGGTTGCCCTAAACCCTCCTCCGGCTCCTGGTAAATCTTTAATATTTCCCATAGGCTAATCTTTAAAACTCGCTAAAAGATCCTTAATTTGATCTAAATCATGATAAGTTAAACCGAGTTTAATGCGATTTTGGTAAAGATGATACATCTCTTCCCTAATTGTATAACCCGATGTTTTAATTCCATGAATCGCTTTATTTTTTTCCTTAGCAATTAAATCAAAAATCAAGTCTTGATTGCTTTTATCTAAATTACGATAACGAGGATTAGTTCTCATCATCTCTTTAAAGCGCTGCTCAATTCGATAAACTGTTTGATCTTTTAAATCTTTGGTAACATCTTTTAAGTCCATAAAATTTAAATTATTAATCGCCTTCCCCTATTAAATAATAGGGGCTGCGCACTATATCTAGATATTATACCATATAAAATGGCGGCCTTAAAGCCGCCATTTTTCTATTTTTCTATCAGTCTTTTTAAAATTGATTATAGCCCATCGTAATCTCTCATTGTTAACTGAGATTCTATTTGCTTCACAGTTTCAATAACTACGGAAACGACGATTAATAAACTAGTACCGCCAATCGCAAAAGCTTGAACACCGGTGAAATAACGCATGATAAGCGGTAAGACGGCGATTAAACCTAGGAACAAAGCGCCGACTAAAATAATGCGGTGAGTAGTATCACTTAAATAATCGCTAGTATTTTTACCAGGTCTAATTCCAGGAATAAATCCGCCTTGTTTTTGAAGATTTTCGGCAATTTGCGTTGGATGGAAAATAACTTCAGTATAAAAATAAGTAAAGGCAAAAACCATCAAGAAATAGACAACACCATAAAAAAGTTGATTATTGAAAAGTGTAATTGTCATATTAGCCGCAGAAACAATCCAGGCTGATTTAGCATGAATTAAGAACTGAGCAATCATGGATGGAAATAAAACGACGGAGATGGCAAAAATAATTGGGATAACTCCAGCCATATTAACTCTCAAAGGTAAATGAGTACTTGTCCCACCAAAGGTGCGATTACCTCTGATTTGTCTAGCATATTGAACAGGAATATTTCTTTGACCTTCATTAATAACAACAACGCCAACGACCGTTATTAAAGTTACAACCACAAAACCGATAAGCGTAAATAACTGTGTTTGATCAAAAGAAACAGCAATCTGTTGGACCATCTTTGGTAAAGCGGAAACGATTCCGGCAAAAATAAGTAAAGAAATACCGTTACCAATTTTTTGTTCAGAGATAAGTTCACCAATCCACATCAGTAAAACTGTACCAGCAGTAATTGTAATCAAGATGGTGGCAAAATCAAAAGCGCTTACTTGACCTAAAATACCAGCTGACGAACGTCGCAAAAGGGTAATCATACCGTAAGACTGTAAAACACCCAAAGGAACGGTTAACCATCTGGTCCACATATTAATTTTTTGTCTACCGGATTCTTCTTTCTGCATCTCTTCAACCTTAGGAACTATCATCCCTAAAAGTTGGAAAATAATCGAAGCGGTAATATAAGGAGCAACGCCCATCATCACAATCGAAAAGGTTTCCATACCGCCCCCAGAAAATAGATTCATGAGCCCTAAAATCTGATTAGACTCAAATAAACTTTTAAGAGCTGCTTGATTTACTCCAGGGATTGGAATATGAGCCGCTAAACGAAAAACAACCAGCATCCCCAAAACAAATAAAACTTTATTTCGTAAATCTCTAGCTTTCCAAATTTGAATTAATTTATCAAACATAAAAATTGATTATTTAGCTTGATCTTTAACACTCTCGCTCATTTTAATACCAGCAAACTTAACTTTAACGGTTAATTTTTCCTTGCCCAAAATTTTAACTGGTAAAACAATTGAAGAAATAAGATTCTTAATAGCTAAATTTTCTGGATTAACAATTTCTCCATCCTTAAAGTTACTATTAATCGCTTTGATACTTACTACTTGATTCTTAGGATTCAAAGATTTAAAACCGCGTGATTTTGGAATTTGTAGAAGTTGCTTCTTCATACCTAAACGCTTCAAGCCAGAAACACCTGAACGAGATTTTTGACCTTTTTGACCTCTGGTACTATAAGTTCCATGTCCGGAAGCGTTACCGCGACCAACACGCTTAATCTTTTTACTAGAGCCCTTGGCTTGTTTGATAGTATTAAGTGATAGCATATGTATGAATTTGAAAAACTAATTTTTTATGTTTATTTAACTGATTCTTTTACAATATTATTTTCAGTTTTAACTTCTAAAGTATTTTCAGCTTTAACTTCCGGCTTGTTTTCCATCTTACGTAATAAAGATAAAGCTTCGATTGTACAACGAGCATTATTAATCTTATTATTAGAACCTAAAGTTTTAGTAGTAATATTTTTAACACCAGCTAATTCTAAGATAACACGAGTAACACCGCCAGAAATAACACCACGTCCTTTCTTGGCCGGCTTAAGCATAACTTTAGCGGCCCCCATTTTATTATATACTTCGTGAGGGATAGTGTCATTTTTCATCGGAACGTTAATCATAATCTTTTTAGCACGATTAACAGCTTTGTTAACGGCCATAGTAACATCAGCGCCTTTTCCTAAACCAACGCCAACATTTCCCTTCTTATCGCCAATAGCAACACAAGCGCGAAAATTCATTCTTTTACCTCCAGCCATAACACGAGTAACGCGAGCAATTTCGAGAATTCTTTGTTCAAATTCATCGCGTTTTTCATCGCGTCTATCGCCTCTTTTTGGACCACGTGCGCCTCCGCGTTTCTTATCGCCGCCGTAAATATCTTTAGCAACCGTCGCCGCCGCACCAGCACCGACTTCTTGTTTCTTTTCAGTTGTTTTTACTTTTTTATCTTCAGACATATTGATTATTCTTATTAGAAATTCAAACCGCCTTCACGGGCGCCTTCAGCGGCAGCTTTAACTCGGCCGTGATATTTATAAGATCCACGGTCAAAGACAACCGCTTCTATCTTTTTTCCTTTTCCCTTCTCAGCAATCAGTTTACCAAGTTCTTTACTTGCTTCAGTTTTAGTAACCGTTTGTTTTAATTCTTTTGAAGAAGCGCTAACTAAAGTCTGGCCAGCTTCATCATCTATTAACTGTAAAAACATACCGCGATTAGAGCGGAAAACGCTAAGTCGAGGACAAGTCGCTGTTCCTGAAATTTTAGAACGAACGCGCGCATGACGACGAATTTGCTTCTGATTTTTTGCCTTATTTTTATCCATATGATTAATATACTTTTAAATCGCGTTATTTCCCTTTAGTAGCCGACTTACCTGCCTTACGTCTAATAATTTCATCTGAATATTTAACACCCTTTCCTTTATAAGGTTCTGGCTTTCTTATTTTTCTAATTTGAGAGGCAATCTCACCCAGCAATTCTTTACTAGCACTCGATAAGGTAATGGTATTTCCTTCAACTACCGCGGTAATTCCTGCTGGTAAAAGAAATTCAATCGGATGAGAAAAACCAAGGCTCATATTTAATTTATTACCAGCGACAGCAGCACGATAACCAACACCATTGATTTCTAATTTTTTTGAGAAACCAACGCTTACGCCAAGAACAGCATTTCTAGTTAAGCTCCAAACCAAACCCCACATGGCGCTAGCATTTTTAGCCGCCCTATCATAAGGGGCAATAATAATTTGTCCATTTTCAACTTTAACTTCAATAATCGAGTTAACTAAAACTTTTAATTCTCCTTTTGGACCCTTAACGGTAACGAAATTATCGCTATAAGTAGCGCTCACTCCGGCCGGAAGTATAATTGGTAATTTTCCTAAACGTGACATATAGAATTATGGTTATTGATTATTAAAATATTTCTCCAACTACTTCACCGCCAACTTGCTGTTTTTTTGCTTCACGACCAGTCATAATACCAGATGAAGTAGAAATAATAGCAATTCCGTAATTATTTAAAACGGTTGGTATTTCATCTTTAGAAACATAAACTCTTAAACCAGGCTTACTAATTCTTTTAATAGAATTTATTTGCGGTTTACCATTCTTACGATATTTTAATTGAATTAAAAGTTCGTCAAAATTATTACGTTTACCTTCCAGTCCGCCCGGAACGATTTCCGCTTTTTTTATCCAGCCTTCTTTTTCAAGAATTTTGGCAACTTCATATTTCAACTTGCTCATAGGTAAAATCAGTTCCGTTTTTTTAACAGCGGAAGCGTTCCTGATTCTTGTGAACATGTCTGCGATGGGATCCATCATATTTTTAGATTAAACTTAAATTTCTAAATTACCAGCTAGATTTCCTGATACCCGGCAAATCGCCATTATCGGCTAATTCGCGGAAACAGATACGGCATAATTTAAAATCTCGCATAAATCCGTGGTTGCGGCCACAGCGCCAACAACGACGAATGATACGGGTGGAAAATTTTGGTTTTCTTTTTGCTTTAACGATTAATGCAGTTCTTGCCATATTTATTTGAATTATTTGCTGTCTTTTTTAAAGGGAAACCCAAGGAGCTGAAAAAGCGCTAGCCCTTCTTCTTTATTCTTTGCGGTGGTCGACATACAAACTTCCAAACCGAAAGTTTTATCGATATCTTCTACTCTGATTTCTGGAAAAGCGACATGTTCTTTAAACCCAATAGTCATATTACCCTTATTATCAAGGCCCTTATTATCAATACCACGGAAATCACGAACTCGAGGAAAAGTTATTCCAACCAATTTTTCAATAAAGTCATACATTCTTGGACCTCTTAAAGTAACTTTAGCACCAATAGTCATCCCTTCTCTGATTTTAAAAGCAGAAACAGATTGTTTAGCTAAGGTGAAAACTGCTTTTTGACCGGTAATCATTGTTAAGCCTTTAGAAACACTTTCTAAATATTCCTTTTCCTTGGCATGAGCACCAAAGCCGACGTTAAGAACAACCTTGGATAAACGAGGAACAAGCATGGCATTTTTAAAGCCAAACTGCTCTTGCATTTTTTTAACAATCTCCTTTTGATATTTTTCTTTAAGTCTCATAATTTTGATATTACTCGATTATTTCCTGGCATTTTTTACAAGCCCTGAACTTTTTGTCTTTTTTACCCTCAGTTTTAATTACTGTGTGAGAAACGCGAGTTGCGCGACCACACTTTGGGCAAACTAAAGCGACGTTAGAAACCTGGATAAAAGCTGGGAATTCAATTCTTTGACCTTTTTCTCCCTGTTTTTGTGGACGTAAATGTTTAATAAGCAGATTCAAACCTTCAATACTAATCTTACCTTCAGCAGGCAAAACTTGTAGGACTTTACCGATTTTATCCTTGTCCTTACCGCTTAATATTTTTACTTTGTCGTTCTTTTTGATATTCATATATTTCTCTAACTGTCTCTTGTAATTTTTATAAAACTTCGGGAGCTAAGGAAGCAATTTTTACGAAACCAGCCCGTCTTACTTCTCTAGCAACCGGACCAAAGATACGAGTACCTTTAGGGTCCTTCTTAACAAGATCAGTAATTATCACACAAGCATTATCATCAAAGCGTAAGTAAGAGCCATCAGTGCGTCTAATCTCCTTAGCCGTTCTGACAACAACCGCCTTAACAACATCACTTCTCTTAACAGCGGCGTGAGGGGTTGCGCTCTTAACGGCGGCAATTATAATATCACCAACGTGGGCATAACGTCTTCTGGTTCCACCTAAAACTCTAATGCACATAACTTCCTTGGCACCGGAATTATCAGCGACTTTTAAATAAGTTTGTACTTGTATCATATTTTTCTGCTTGTAATTTATTTATATCAGCGAAAGTCAATTAATCAATAATCCGCCATCTCTTATCACGGCTTAAAGGGCGACATTCAACGAAAGAAACCTTATCACCAGTTTTATATTTATTATTTTCATCATGAACTTTATACTTACGGCTAACAGTATATCTTTTTCTATATTTAGGATGAACTTTAATAGTTTCAACTTTAACTAAAATAGTTTTAGCGCTTTTATCACTAACAACTACTCCAGTGAACTTCCGACGAATAACCGCCGGCTTGATTGTTTTGTTTTCTTCTTGGGCGGCCATATTATTTTTGCTTATTTGTTATCGTTAAAATCTGGGCGATAAGTTGTCTAACAACTCTTATTTCCCTGATATTTTTTAATTGTTTATTTGAATCTTTAAAGCGTAAGTCACGTAATTTCTCTTTATTTACGGCTAGTAAATTCTTGAGTTCATCCGCGCTCTTAGCCATTAATTCTTTTTTATCCATATTTTTTAACTGTTTATTTATTCCTTACTGATGAATTGACATTTAATCGGCAATTTATGAGCCGCCGATTCCATCGCTTTTTTAGCCGTTTCTTTATCAATACCTTCCATTTCAAACATGACCATTCCCGGCTTAACAATTGCGACATAATAATCAACCGCACCCTTACCTTTACCCATCGGAATTTCTCCACCATGAGCGGTAACCGGTTTATCAGGGAAAATTCTAATCCAGATTTTTCCAGTCTTCTTAACATATTTAGTCATAACCCTTCGAGCCGCTTCAATTTGACGAGCGGTCACCCAGCAAGGAGTTAAACTTTTAAGACCATAACTTCCGAAACTAATATTCAAAGTACGGGTTGCTTTCCCGCCTCGACGCCGTTTCTGATCTTTTCTCCATTTAGTTTTCTTTGGCATTAACATATTTTTGTAAACTCAAAACTCAAAAAATTTATTAACTTTCAATCACTTCTCCGGCGGTTGATTTCTCTTTTTCAAAAACTTCGCCTTTATAAATCCAAACTTTTATACCAATTGCTCCATAAGTAGTATGAGCAACGCCGCGAGCGTAATCTATATCTGCTCTTAAAGTTTGCAATGGAACTTTACCCCAAACTAACTTTTCAGTTCGAGCAATTTCTGCTCCGTTTAAACGTCCAGCAACAACTGTTTTAGCTCCAAGTGCACCGGCTCTTTCAACTTTCGCAATAGTTTGCTTCATTACTTTTCGAAAAGGTAATCTTTTTTCAATATCTAAAATCATGCTTTGAACAATTATCTGGGCACTCAAATTTGGACGACTAACTTCTTTAATATTTAAATTAATCTCTTGCATGCGGAAATTCTTTAAATACTTATCATGCAATTTCTTTTTCAAATCTTCAGCGCCATTACCACCGCGACCAATAATTAAACCTGGTTTAGCAGTGAAAATAGTAATTTCAATCTTGTTAATTCCACGACCAATTTCAACCTTATCAACACCGGCTTCTTTGAACTCTTTAATCAAGTATTTGCGGATGACAATATCCTGTTTAATATTCTTGATGTATTGTTCACCTTTTTCAAACCAAGTAGAAGGCCAGGTTTTGATGATACCCATGCGTAGAATTTTCGGATTAACTTTTTTACCCATATATATTGCTATTACTTTTTATTATATTAACCAGCTTTTCTTCTAAACATTTTTGCTTTCTCCGGAGCCGCTGCTTTCTTAGTCTTATCTTTTTCCATTTTTCCAGCAACTTTAGCCGCCTTCTCACCTTCTTTAACTAATTTTTCTAGTTTTACCGGTTCTTCTGTTTTAACAACTTTCTTTTCTTTTTTACCGCTATCTTTAATTTCAGCCAAAATTACGTTAATATGACAACCTCTCTTGCGAATTGCACTAGCGCGACCATGAGCTCTAGGCATCCAACGTTTTAAAGTAACACCTTCATCAGCCTTAATTTCTCTGATTAACAAATTAGTTTTATCTAAATCGTAAGTATTAACAGCATTAGCAATCGCCGATTTGATAAGTTTTCTAACCGGGATAGCCGCCTTCTTATTGATAAACTTCAATTGATCAAGAGCAGCTTCAACTGGCATTTTTCGGACAACATCAATCACCAGGCGAACTTTCTGGGCTGACATTCTCAAATGTTTTAAACTGGCTTTTACTTCCATATAAATTTTCGATTATTTTTTAGCGGCCGCTTGCGTCTTAGCCATCTTTCCTCCATGACCAGGGAATTTTCTAGTTTGAGAAAATTCACCTAAACGATGGCCAACCATATTTTCAACAATATAAACCGGAATATGTGTTTTACCGTTATGAACTCCAAGCGTAAATCCAACCATTTCTGGAGTAATCGTACAGGCTCGATCCCAAACCTTAATTACAGTTTTATCTTCAGCCTTAAGATTCTTGATTTTGTTTATCAGTCTGAGATTAACGTATGGACCCTTTTTTAGACTTCTGGACATAATTATTTAAAATTAATTCTTCTTATTTGCGTTTAGCTCTTCTTTTAACAATTAAACGATCGCTGCGGCCTTTCTTTCTGGTCTTAACTCCAAGAGCTGGTTTACCCCACATAGTCTTCGGATGTTTCAAACCAATAGATTGTTTACCTTCACCACCACCATGAGGATGATCAACTGGATTCATAGCGGTACCGCGAACGGTTGGTCTAATACCTAGATGGCGACTACGTCCCGCCTTACCTAATGAAATATGACGCTTATCTGGGTTACTAGCTTGGCCAACGGTGCAAAGACATTCTTTCTTCACTAATCTGATTTCACCTGATGGCATTTTAATTTGAGCATACTTACCTTCAACGCCCATGACGTAAACAACATTACCGGCTCCACGAGCAATCTGAGCGCCTTTTCCTGGTTCAAGTTCAACTGAACTAACTGGCATACCGGCCGGAATAAAGGATAAAGGTAAAGCATTCCCGTTTTTTATTTCGATTAAACCTTTAGAACTCATTAATTTATCACCAACACCAACGTTAATCGGAGCAGTAATATATCTTTTTTCACCATCAGCGTAATGTAATAAAGCAAGTCTTGCGCCACGATTAGGATCATATTCAATCGCCGCGACTGTTGCTTCAACATCAAATTTATCACGTTTAAAATCAACCAGACGAACATAACGCTTAGCGCCGCCACCACGATGTCTAACAGTAATCTTACCGGTAGAATTGCGACCGCCTCTTTGCTTTTTGATAACAATCAATCTTTTTTCCGGAGTAGACTTGGTTATATCTTTAAAATCATCAAAAGTCGCTTCACGGCGTCCAGGAGTATTTGCTTTTACTTTTTTAATTCCCATATTGATTCAAAAAAATCTATTTATAAATGCTTTAGTATCTTAAACGCCTTCGTAGATCTTAATTTCTTGACCCTTAGCTAAGGTAACTATCGCTTTTTTCCAATCTTTTCTTTGACCTCTAATTTTACCGCGACTAACGCGCTTACCTTTCATATTAACAATATTTACATCTACCGGCTTAACACCATAAACAGCTTGTACGGCCTTAGCAACTTCTATTTTATTTGCTTTAGTAGAAACAACAAAAACATATTTATTTTCACTCGCTAAATGCGTTGCTTTCTCGGTAATAAGCGGTTTGACTAAAAAATGGCTAGAAGCAGAATATTTTACAATCGCATTTTTACTCTTAGCAGCGCTTTTAGGGGTTTCAGTATATAAATCTTTCATACTCACCGCTTCGGTCTTTTCAATCTTTTTATCAGCTGAAATATCTTTAACGTTAGCAGTTGTTTTTTTATCTTCAGTTTTTGTTGTTTTAGATCCAAATAATGCCATATTTTTATTTATTATAGCGTTTGGTAAAAGCTTCAACCGCTTTTTCCGTGAGCAGTAAATTCTTATGATTTAACAAATCAATCAAATTGATATTTTCTAAATTAATCATCTTAACACCAACTAAATTGCGACCGGAATATTTTACTTTTTCATCCTTAGAATCATTAACAACTAAAATATTTCGTCTTTCACTATTTAAAACTTTCTTTTCCATAGTGCTAAGAATTTCATTAAACTTCTTAGTTTTAAAATCCGCAATTTCTAAAGTATCAATTACCGCTAAAGCATTACTTTTAACGCGGTCTGATAGAACCATGAAGATTGCCTTCTGTTTCATCTTTTGATTTATTTTCTGTTTAAAATTACGATCTTTAGTCGGACCAAAAGTTACACCACCACCAATCCAAATCGGACTGCGGCTAGAACCAGCACGAGCACGTCCTGTTCCCTTTTGTTTCCAAGGCTTTTTACCACCGCCAGAAACCTCACTCCTATCTTTAGTATGAGCTAAAACCTGACGACAATTAGCCATCTGGGCAACCATCGCCTGGTGAAGTAATTCATGGTTAGGTTCTACGCCAAAAATATTAGCGCTTAATTCTAAATCCTTAATTGGTTCAGCAGTTTGGTTGTAGACTTTTATCTTTAATGACATATGATCTCAATTTACTAATTACTAATTATGAAGCAACTTCCTCAGTTTTAACTTCCTCGGTTTTAACCTCTTCCGGCTTTTCTTCTGTTTCAACTACATCTTCTTTTACCTCGACTTCAGCTGGAGCAATTTCTTCAGTTGCAACTTCAGCAACAACCGGTTTTACGTTAACTTTTAATTCACCTTCGGAATTTATTAAAACTAAACCATTAATAGCTCCTGGAATAGCGCCCTTAATGAAAATTAAATTATTTTCAACATCAACTTTAATTATTTCTAAATTGGTAGTAGTTACTCTTTCTCCGCCCATACGTCCACCCATACGAGTACCTTTAAAAACACGGGCTGGACCTTTAGGACCAATAGAACCAGGCATTCTTTCTTGATCTTTATTACCATGAGTTTTTCTAAAACCATGGAAATGATGACGTTTAACTACACCTTGAAAACCTTTACCTTTAGAAGTTCCGGTTACATTAATTTTATCGCCAACGGCAAAAGTTTCAACATTAATTACATCGCCAACCTTTAAACTAGCCACGTCAGTAGTTCTAAATTCTCTAACGTGTTTAGGCATTTTTTCCATTCCTTTAAAATGGCCAATTTGTGGTTTGTTGATATTTTTCTTTTTTCTTTCACCATACGCTAACTGAACAGCCTCATAGCCATCAGTTGCCTTAGTTTTAACTTGGGTTATTTGGCAAGGACCAGCTTGAACCGGAGTAACAGCAAATACTTTATCGCCATTCCAAACTTGAGTCATGCTCATTTTTTTTCCACTGATAAATTTCATATAGTTCTTCTTCAATACACAAAAAAACTGGTTTAATAAACCAGCCAAAAAACAAAAAATTAAGAATAAAACAAAGGTTTTATTTATTAACTATAAGTTTACTCGCTGATTTACCTCCAAATTTTGCTGATTTTAGCCTAGATACTTTCTTATACAAGAGTTATTTAGACCGCTAACAACAAAGATTATTATTACTTTTTTATACTACTACATTTTTATTTCTACGTCAACCCCAGCCGGAAGATTCAAATTCGTCAAATCTTCAATGGTTTTAGCGCTCGGGTCAATAATATCAATCATCCTCTTGTGGATACGCATTTCGTACTGATCTCTAGCATCTTTGTGCACAAAAGTAGACCGGTTAACAGTATATTTTCTCTTCTCAATCGGAAGCGGTATTGGTCCAAAAAATTGGGCGTCAGAACGCTCGATTGTTTCAATGATAGTCTTGGTGGATTGATCAATAATTTTATGGTCAAATGCCTTAATCTTGATTCTTATCCTCTGTTTAAATTCTTTTTCGTCTTTTTTGTGTTCGGACATAATTTAATTTTTTTAAAATGATCACTACGAGCTTGCTCTTTTTGTTAAGAGCAAGCCTAAGTAATTACTTTAAGATTTTAGTTACAACACCAGCACCAACAGTGCGGCCACCTTCACGAATTGTGAATCTTTGTTTTTCTTCTAAAGCAATCGGAGCAATTAATTTAATATTTAAATTAACAGTATCTCCAGGCATAACCATTTCAGTTCCAGCTGGTAAGGCAATATCACCAGTTACATCGGTAGTCTTGAAATAGAATTGTGGTTTATAGCCATTGAAGAAAGGTTTATGACGTCCGCCTTCTTCTTTAGAAAGAATATAGACTTCAGCACCGAATTCAGTGTGTGGAGTAATAGTTCCTGGCTTACAAAGAACTTGACCTCTTTCAACTTCAGTCTTCTTAGTACCACGAAGAAGTAAACCAGCATTATCTCCAGCTTGACCTTGATCAAGTTGCTTGTTAAACATCTCAACTCCAGTAACGGTAGTCTTCTTAGTATCCATTAAACCAACAATTTCAACTTCATCACCAATTTTGATGATACCTCTTTCAATACGACCGGTAACAACTGTACCGCGGCCTTCAATTGAAAAGATATCTTCAATCGGCATTAAGAAAGGATGGTCAATATCTCTAACTGGTTCTGGGATAAATTCATCAAGTTGCTTCATAAGTTCCATTAAAGGTTCAGCATCTGGACCGGTTGGATTTTCTAGAGCCTTTAAAGCACTACCTCTGATAATTGGAGTAGTATCTCCTGGGAATTCATATTTCTTCAATAAATCACGAATTTCTTCTTCAACAAGGTCGATAAGTTCAATATCTTCAACCATATCGCACTTATTTAAGAAAACAATGATATAAGGAACGCCAACCTGACGAGCTAATAAGATATGTTCTCTAGTTTGAGGCATAGGGCCATCAGTTGCAGAAACAACTAAAATTGCACCGTCCATTTGAGCGGCACCAGTAATCATGTTTTTAACATAATCGGCGTGACCAGGACAATCAACGTGTGCGTAATGACGTTTTTCTGATTCGTATTCTACGTGAGCAGTTGCAATAGTAATACCTCTTTCTCTCTCTTCTGGAGCAGCATCAATTTCGCCAACTCCTTTATGAGAAGCTTTCATGCCTTTAGCGGCAAAAACGGCCAACATAGCGGCTGTTAAAGTTGTTTTTCCATGATCAACGTGGCCGATAGTACCGACGTTAACATGGGGCTTACTGCGTTCAAATTTTTCTGTTGCCATGTTTTTGTTGTACGGCCCCCGTTTTTCACGGGGTTTCTTTCCTTAAAATAGGAAACCAGCCGAACTAAATTAATTAATTATTTTTATAAAATTTTTAATAAAAAACTACTCGATATTATGCGCGTTATTCTTTACAGCCGGTGGGATATTCCAGGTTTTTTTAACCTTATCTTCTTCTGATAATACAGGCGCATTTTCTTGATTCTTCCACATCGAGATTTCGCGATTAATTTTATCAGTTAAATCTTCTTCTGTCAAATTTTCCTTTTTCTCTGTTTTAACAATAGAATCAGGCTTTTTTTCAGGTTCATCCTTTGTTTTAACATAACTATCAAAGTCCATTACCACATAAGCGCTATCTGGATTATTATCATCAAAAACAATTACTTTATCCCCTGTCTTTTTTATTAATTCAATAATTTTTTTAAATTGTTCTGACATATTTTTATTGATTAATTTAACTCTAATTGTTTGTTCCAATTACTTACCGTTTTTTTCTTTCAAAGTTTCTAAAATATTTTTTGGTACTTCAGCATAATTAGAAAATTCCATTACATAGTTAGCTCGGCCTTGGCTCATGGATCTAAGCGAAGTTGAGTAGCCAAACATTTCGGCAAGTGGAACTTTAGCTTTAACAACTTTAATATTAGCGCGATCAGACATCTCTTCGATTTGACCACGTTTACTACTTAAGTCGCCAATAATATTTCCCATGTATTCTTCCGGAGTAGTAACTTCGACTTTCATCATCGGTTCAAGTAAAACTGGACCAGCTTTTTGACAAGCATCTTTAAAAGCAAAAATACCAGCCATTTTAAAGGCGATTTCCGAAGAGTCAACTTCATGATAAGAACCATAGAAAACAGCAACCTTAACATCAACCATTGGGTAACCAGCTAAAACACCGCTATTTAAAGCTTCTTTAACACCCTTTTCAATCGCTGGAATATATTCACGCGGAATAACGCCGCCCTTAACTTCATCAACGAATTCATAACCCTTACCAGTCTCTTGAGGTTCAACACGTAAAGAACAATGACCATATTGACCGCGTCCTCCAGATTGCTTAACGTATTTATGTTCTGCTTCAGCGACTCTAGTAATAGTTTCGCGATATGATACTTGTGGTTTACCAACATTAGCTTCAACTCCGAACTCACGTTTCATACGATCAACAATAATTTCCAAATGAAGTTCTCCCATACCAGCAATTAAAATCTGATTAGTTTCTTCATCGGTTGTGACTCTAAAAGTTGGATCTTCTTCTGCGAGGCGTGCTAAAGCAACACCCATCTTTTCTTGATCAGCCTTAGTCTTAGGTTCAACTGCAATTTTAATAACCGGTTCTGGGAAAGTAATAGATTCAAGTAGAACAGGTTCGTCTTCAGCGCATAAAGTATTTCCAGTAGTAGTATTTTTTAAACCAATAACCGCCGCAATATCTCCGGCATAGATTTCTTTAATTTCTTCACGATGATTAGCGTGCATTCGTACTAAACGGCTGATTCTTTCCTTATTTCCGGTTGAAGAATTAACAATATATGAACCAGATGTTAAAACACCTTGATATACGCGGACGAAACAAAGTTTACCAACAAAAGGATCGGTCGCAATTTTAAAAGCTAAACCAATAAACGGTTTGCTATCATCAGCATTAACAGCGACTTTTTTTTCAGGATCACGAACATCATTAGCTTCAACCTGAGGGACGTCTAAAGGTGATGGCAAATAATCATTAACCGCATCAAGCGCTAATTGAACGCCAATATTTTGTAAAGCGGTTCCGCATAAAACTGGATAAATTGCATTAGCAATTACCCCTTTTCTAATGGCGGCCTTAATTTCTTCTGGAGTTATTTCTTTGCCATCTAAATATTTTTCCATGGTTGCTTCATCACATTCAACTGCTTTCTCAATAAGTTCGGCGTGGAAAGTATCAACTTTGGTTTTCATGTCTTCTGGAATTTCTATTTCTTCAATATTAACGCCAAAATGGCCAGAAAAGATATAAGCTTTTTTGGTTAAAACATCAATTACACCTTTCAAATTATCTTCAGCTCCAATTGGAAGTTGGATAGCAACGGCCTTTTGATTTAATCTAGTCTTAATAGAATCAAGACTCATATAAAAATCAGCTCCCATCTTATCCATTTTATTTACAAAACAAAGACGAGGAACATTATATTTATCAGCTTGGCGCCAAACAGTTTCAGACTGCGGTTCAACTCCAGCTTGGCCATCAAAAACAGCGATTGCGCCGTCTAAAACGCGAAGTGAACGTTCTACTTCAACGGTAAAGTCAACGTGTCCAGGAGTATCAATAATATTGATTTTATTATTTTTCCAAAAACAAGTAGTTGCGGCGGAAGTAATAGTAATACCTCTTTCCTTCTCTTGTTCCATCCAATCCATTTCTGCGGCACCTTCATGAACTTCACCAATTTTATGCTTTTTACCAGTGTAAAACAAAACACGCTCGGTAAAAGTTGTTTTGCCGGCGTCAATGTGCGCCATAATACCAATATTTCTAATATTTTCTAGAGAATAATCACGGGCCATATTTTAAATTTATTTTAATTTATATTTAATGATGATTGATAATTTTATTTTTGAGGGAAGTTCGAGGAAAAGGTGAAGCGCGGAATGAGCCGTATAGAAATACGGCGAACGAGCACTGGAGCCTTTGACGAAGAAATTCTCCAAAAATAGAATTATCTAGAGAAGTGAGCGAAAGCCTTGTTAGCCTCAGCCATCTTATGAACTGCTTCCCTCTTCTTCACTGCTGTTCCTTCACCATTAGAGGCATCTAGAATCTCAGTAGCAAGCTTATCAGCAGTAGCACGACCCTTTCTATCATTGGCGGCATTAATAATCCAGTTGCAACCTAAGAAATATCTTCTTTCGCCACGAACTTGAAAAGGAACTTGATAGTTAGCACCGCCGACTCTCTTACCTCTTACTTCAACAAGTGGAGAAACTTTCTTAATTGCTTTATTAAAGATATGACGTGGGTCTTGTTTAGTTTTTTCTTTTAAAATATCAAAAGCGCGGTAAACGATACTTTCAGCAACGCTCTTTTTACCTCTTTCCATGACGTAATTAATAAACTTAGCGATATTCTTATCGTTATATTTAGAATCACCTTCAATCGTTCTTTTTGGAGCTGGTTTTCCTCTCATATTTGTTATTTTGCGAAATTTAGCAGCTATCTAAAATCGCACTTTATTTTAACTTATTTATTAAAATTATTATTGAAATTTTTAGTTTGAATTATTTAGTAGCCGCTTTTGGTTTTTTAGCGCCATAAGAACTGCGACTCTTACGTCTTGCTTCTACGCCAGAGGCATCGTAAACACCACGAACAACTTTATAACGAACACCAGGAAGATCTTTAGTTTTTCCACCCTTTACTAAAACGATAGAATGCTCTTGCAAATTATGACCCATGCCTGGGATATAGGCAGTTACTTCCATTCCGTTAGATAAACGAACACGAGCAATTTTACGTAAAGCAGAGTTCGGCTTCTTTGGAGTAGTAGTAGTTACCTTTAAACAAACGCCTTGTTTAAACGGAGCGCCTTTAGCAGTTTCCTTCTTTTTTCGGTGCAAAGAATCAAGACTAAGATGAAGAGCAATCGCGTTCTTTCTAACTTTAGTTTTCTTTCTTCCTTGCTTAACTAATTGATTGATAGTTGGCATAATTTTCAGTTACGGCCCGTCTACTAGACGGACGCCTAGCGAACTTGTCTAATTACTAAATTTTAAATATTAAAATAATCCTGGATACTCAGGATCTGTGATTTTTTTATACTAATTTAATTTAACAAAATATAAAACATAAGTCAAGAAGGAATAAATGAGAATAAACAGGATTTTAACGATATCCCTAAAATAGCTAAGTCATTTTTACCTAAATTAGGCTAGTCTTGACATAATTTTGTATTTATGCTACAATAATTTGAAAATAAAATGGACATTAACAACTATTATAAATTTAAAAACCTATTAGATTAAATGGACTGGAACTGGCAAGTATTTTTTTGCGTGGCTATAGTTAATACCACGCTATGTTTGATGCAATTTTTGTTTCAAACGGTTGATAAAAGACGGCGGAAAATATCCCCTCGTCACTCCCTCATCCCCGGCACAAAACAAAAATTTCTGTACTGGGAAGATTTCTATACTCAAACTTATGGGGATTTCCTCGGATTAGTCTGGGTAATGAATGGGTTCGCTCATTTATTAATTAACGAAAAAATAGACGGACCTTTATGGATAATATTCATATTCGTCCTCTTTATTTGCAGTATGGTCGTTACGGCTGTTTGTTTAGCAAGTGATCATAAACCCGATTGGGGTTTTCCAAAAATTGGAATGATCAGTTTAGGCGGGGCAAGCCATATTCCCTATTTCAGCTTGAATGCGGCAATGATTATTATCTGCCTATTCCACGCTGTTATCGGGACTCTATCAGGGATGCTCCTTATAACGACTGCTACGGGCGTAGCGATATTGATGATGACGGCAATAGCCGACGTACAGGCAGGTCACTTTGACCCGCTCAACAAAGAAGAAAAAGCTGAAAAATTGTAAAAAAACAAAAACCAAAAAAAATCGCAGAAAATGAAAAATTTAAATCCAGAAAAAATCAGAATTATTGCCACCATTATTCTTGTGGCATTGTTTATCAGCTGCATTATGTCATCCTGTACTAAAGAAGCGGATGACGAAATTTCAGCTCCAGTCGAGAAAGCAAAAATTTTCATGTCTATTCAACCGAGAAACAATGGGTTGAAATCAGGATCTATTGCAAGCTCCACAAAAACCGATGAAATTGCCGATGGCGATACTGTAACTGTTCAAGACATTACCGATCTTTACGTTGTACTCGTAGCTGAAAATGAGTACGGGTTTAAATCAAACGGAACTTGGATTATCAACATGATTGATAACGAGCTCTCAGATGAAGCCATTGATTTGTATCTCTTAGAGCAACCGAATGCTGCTGCCGATGGTAGTTCGATTGGAATACAACTATCGATGCTGGGTTTATACCGCGCAACTTTCAAACAAAAGTTCGGTGAAGAAAGGGTTTTCTTTATCAGGCATCTGGGGATGCCGGGAGATCCTAACCTGGGCGATGGTTACCAAAATGGCTATGCATTCCGTTTAGAAAGAAACCTCTTCCAGTGGTATGGTACGAACTCTTCAGAAAGTAAGCTGAAAAAGGGCTATAGCCTATTCCTACGTTATAATGTAGGAGAATTTGGTGACCAAAGCCAAAGCGATGTTGATCCAGGAAACGAAAAATATTTTCATGCGTTTATGTATGCTCAAAACCATGACTATATTTTCAAATCTCCATTCAATTCGGGAGAGACAACAGTAAAAGGGAAAATATTCAAAGTAAAAAGATGCAAATATTCTCCGGAATATATTAGTTTTACTTTTCTCGCGGAAGATATAGTTCCTTTCAACGGAATTTATGAAACGGAGTTTTACTCTGGAGAATATGAAAAATGGAGATGGGCTTTTAGATCGCTTCAAAATTCTAATTGGACAAGACGCGGAGTAATAGCTTTCCTTCCATTCTAATCTAAATGATTAAATTACTAGCGTTCTAAAACGAACGCCAAAACACAGAATACAAAATTAAACAACAAAACAAAAGACCCGAGTCTAACCAGCCCGGGTCTCTTTTTATTTAAAATAATATTTTAACAAGAAATATTATAAACCCACCCTGGTTGCCAAGCTTTTGTATTTCTCCAATCTTCTCTTAAAGCTTGTTCCCAAGTCTTTCCGTTTAATACTACTTCAAGAGCTAATTGCGGAGCTTTATGCGCCATAATGGCAACAAATTTATCATTATGTTCTTTCTTTAAATACTCAATGAAATCTCTAATTCTTTCTTCAACATCTTTCATACTTTCACCATTTGGAAATGGGATTTCAATATGCTCATTATAATTTACCAACTCCTCGCTTGCTTGAGTTAAATCTCCATAATTACATTCTCTTAATCTTTTATCCTGAACGATGGAGTAACCCTCAAAACCTAAATTAGCGGAATCGATCGCTCTTTTTAAATCTGAACAAAACATCAGTTCAAAATCTTTATCTTTAATTTTATCTTTCAAATCTTTTGCTTGCCTAATTCCTAATCCTGATAATTCTCCGCCTATCCAACCGGTAGATTTTCCAGCCTCATTATCAATTGTTGTCCCATGAACAAAATAAATAATTTTTATACTCATACTAAATTAAATTAATGGGCTTCCCTTTTAAATATGCTTCTACGTTATCAATCATCATTTGATGACCAACCTTATTAGAAACTTCGGTATTATGAGCAATGTGAGGAGTAGCTAAAATTTGAGGATGGCTAATTAACCGCTTGTAAAAAGGGTCATCTGTATTTCCTAAATTCATTGTCCCGTCATCTATCGCCGCTTTTAATAATATTCCTTTATCTAACGCGCCTAACATCGCTTCTAAATCGTAAATCTCATGATTAGTAATCGAGATAAAAAATGAGCCCTTTTTAAGTGAAGTAAAAAAAGTCTTATCCAATAAATTTATCGTACTTTTATTAGTACTTAAACAATTAATTATAATATCTTGATCTACTATTTTTTTGATTAAATCATCTCCCTTGTCAAAAAAATCTACCTTCATTTTTAATGAATTACAAATTTCACCAACCCGAGTTCCAACATTCCCTCTTCCTAAGATTAAGACTTTTTTTTCAACTAGTCCTAATGTTTGCGGAGGCATTTTCCCTTGAGGAAGCTTCTTATTATTGATAAAAAACGGCAGATCTCTAAGCAAATTAATCATCATTCCAATCACCCATTCTGAAACCGCGTCTTTATTACATCCCGGACTATTAGAAACTTTAATATTATTTTTATTTAAAATTTCTTTATTTAAATAAGAGACCCCAACCAAAGGTAGGGATATAAAAACGTTTTTTAATTCTTGATACTTATCTCTTAGGCCTGGTATGCCGCTGCAAATAATATCTGCTCCCTGACAACGACTTAACCATACGTCGCCTGATTCAGGCCTATCATTAAAAAAAGTAACTTCACCGAGCAATTTTAATCGTTTTATATCTTCAGGAGATAATCCTAAATCATGAGTAACAACTATTTTGGGCATAATAAATATATTCCTACTAACTTTACCCCGCTATTAATTTAAATAAAAAATTAACCGGGCCGCTAATAACTTGACCAAACAACATGATTACAAAAATAACTAAAATAAATCCGAATCTTTCCATACTTAAATATTTTTCCCGCAAAGGCTCGGGTAAAAAAACGGCTAATACTTTAGAACCATCAAGCGGCGGAAGTGGTAGTAAATTAAAGACTGCTAAAAGTAAATTGATATAGATTATTATCCCAATTAAACCAGAAAAAGTTAAACTAATTAGCGGTAAAAATTTTAAGCATAAACCAAAAGCGACGGCAATCGCTAAATTACCCAACGGCCCTGCTAAAGCAACTCTAGCTTCTCCATATTTTTTATCTCTTAAATTATGGGGATTATAAGGAACTGGTTTCGCCCAAGCGATGAGAAATGGCATCCGCGATACAACCATCATTAAAGGCAAGAAAAAAGACCCAAACCATTCTAAATGAGCAAGCGGGTTTATCGTTAACCTACCGGCGTCTTTAGCGGTATTATCGCCCAATCGATGCGCCATAAAACCATGTAAATACTCATGGATTACAGCGGAAAAAATTAAAACTATTATTTGAAATACTTCTATCATATACGAAATTATAACATAACTTGATTAATTTTAAAAATGCTGGTAGAATAAAACCATTAAAATAAGCAAATAAACCAATATGGCAAAAAAATGTGACTTATGCGGACGTAGCTCAACTAAAGGCGCTAGTCGTTCTCATTCTAAAATTAAAACCTTAAAGAGACAAAATATCAACTTGCAGAGCAAGGTTCTTGAAGGCGTTAAAGCTAAGGTCTGCACTTCTTGCATGAGAACTATGGCTAAACCTAAACGTGTAAAAACTCCAAGAAAACCGGCGCTTAAAGTTGGTGAAACAGCTACTATTAGAAAGACTGGTAAAAAGGTAGTTAAAGTTGCTAAAGCAAAAAAATAATTTCTCTTAAATTTTAAAACTTAAAAATCCGCTACACAGCGGATTTTTGTTTGTTTTGTTGATGATGTAAAAAATAGACAAAAATAATTAATCCTAAATAATAAACGACTGCATCTAAATAACCAAAATTATTAATCTCAATTGCCGCCCAGCTGGGTGCGGCAAAAAATCGTGCGGCTGAAAAAATAAATTTAAGGATAAAATAAGTGGGCGCGAAGAACCAAGCTCCTAAAAATGGAAAAATCACCGCTGGAACAAGTGGAATAATAAGCGCCGCGAGTAAAAACGGAAATACCCAAATCACAACTGGATTAGCGATAAAAGAAATAATAGAAAATTGATGGAAGTTGATTAACATAATTGGCGTTACCATTAATTGGCAAGCGAGAGTTAAACTAAAAATATCCCAGTTAGCAAGAATAATTTTACGATGCCAACCATAAAATTTCTTTTTTATTTTGTTTCTTATCGATTCAAAACAGGGATAGATATAAATTATTCCGATTACCGCCGCAAAAGAAAGTTGAAAACCAATATCGTCTCTGAGAAGGCGTGGATTTACGATAAGCATCAAGGAAGCTGAGAAGACCAAAGCTTTAGTAATCGCCGCTAAGCGGCCATAATATAAGGCAATAAAGACTAATCCGCCCATTACCGCTGACCTAACGGCCGAAGCGCTTAATCCCGTAATTAAAGGATAAATAAACAAAAAAATAAAAACTATTTTTAGAGCTAAACGACGACTTAGTCCAAGAAAAAGCGTAAAGCTTAAAATCATGACGCTTAAAATTGTAATATGCGAACCAGAAATTGCAATTAGATGACTAAGTCCCGTGCGAGAAAAGGTGGCCGCATCCTCCTTACTAATTGTGCGACGATAGCCAAGAAGCAAGGCATCAGCTAAACCCGCCTCGGGCTCGGGTAATGATTTATCAATAATGAGTTTAATTTTCCATTTTAATTTTAAAAGAGCGAGATAAGCTTTTTGCGAAATAGGAAGAGCTCCCTTTTCTGAATTTATTTTTGGATAATATATTACAGAATAAATATCGTAACGGGCTAAATAACGGCCATAATCGAAACCGTTAAATTCTTCTGGTGCCTTTAACAAGCCGCTAATTTTTAAATAATCGCCATAGTTATACTCAGGATAAAGATTTGTAGTTACGAGAACTCGACTCCCAGCGCAGACCGTTAAACGTTGACTTTTGTAATCAACATCCGCTTCTTCACAAACTCGGCCAATAAATTCTATCTGTTGATTATTATAACGCGCTAAACTCTCTTCCTCGAAAGTAGCAACAAAGGCTTGTTTGTTTAGGCCTTTAAAAAATATAAAAGCAATGAATATTAAATTACAATAAAAGAATATTTGAGCTGGAGTTAACTTAATTTTTTTAAACATAAAATGCCATCATTATAATGACATTTTACAAACAACCCGATAAATTTGAGCTAAACTATTTCTTTAAGAATCTTAAATACGCTTCAATAAATTGCTCTAAATCACCATCTAAAACATTTTCTACATTTGAGGTTTCGTATTCACTGCGATGGTCTTTTACTAATTTATTTCCATACAAAAAATATGATCTAATTTGTTTCCCCCACTCTGCTTTTTGGACTCCACCTTTTAATTTCTTTTCTTCCGCTTCCCTTTCTTCCAAAAGTTTCAAATTTAATTTTGCTCGCAATATTTTAAAAGCATTTTCTTTATTTTGATGTTGAGACCTTTCAGTTTGGCAAGTAACGGTAATATTCGTTGAAAGGTGAACGATGCGCACGGCGGAATCGGTAGTATTAACACTCTGTCCGCCCGGACCGCTAGAACGATAGACATCGATTCTTATATCTTCATCTTTTATTACTACTCCGCCCCCATCAGAAATTTCCGGGATTACTTCAACTAAAGCAAAAGAGGTTTGGCGAAGTCCATCAGCATTAAAAGGTGAATTACGCAGCAAACGATGAACGCCGTTTTCACTTTTTAAATATCCATAGGCATAAGAGCCGGTAATTCTTAAATCAACGCTTTTTAGCCCCGCTTCATTACCGTAACTCTTATCTAAAATCTCCGCCTTAAATTCTTTCCGTTCACAAAAACGAAAATACATTCTCTCTAACATCTGAGCCCAATCCTGAGCGTCAACACCGCCCGTACCGGCATGAATAGACAAAATAACGTTATCTTTATCGTATGGGCCAGAAAAGAGCGAGAGAAACTCTAATTGAGAGAATTCTTTTTCTAGATCATCGGCCTTTTTTTCTAATTCCTGAGTTAAGTCATCATTTGCTTCTTGCTTTGCTAAATCAGCCATCTCCATAGCGTCTTTAATTTCATCTTCAATGCTTAACCACTTTTTAGTCTCTCCGGACAATTCCTCAACTTCTTGGCTAATTTTAACAGCCTCCTCTCGGTTGTTCCAGATATCGGGTTCAGACATTTTCAGACGCAGTTTATTTGCTTTAATAATCTTTTGTTCAATATTTAAAAGCACTTTCACTCGTAAAAGCCGCTCTTTCAATTCTTTTAGTTTTTCTATGATATTTTCCATATTATTCTAGTATCACACAGCTAAAACTTTCTTTAATAAATCTACTATAGCGGTATAAGAGCAACACTCTAAGTTTGCGAACCAGCAAATCTTGGCAGCTGATAGCTGGGTGTACCTTTTGATAAACCATAGCTTATCATCTCTTCATAATCAGATTTTTTACTGCGGTTCAATTTAAAAAATTTATTTTTAAAAATTACATAATGATATCTGTCATTACGATAATCAATATACCAACCGTGTTTTGATTCAAGCGCTCGACTTAATTCTTCAGCTAAATTATCAGCCTCGTCGTCTCCAACCTCAATAGTATCCAAGGTCCATTGAGTAAGCCAAGGAGTTTGATGTTTATCCACAACCTTCGCTACTCGTGTAGCTATTACATTTAGTTTTTTAAGAATATCCTTGTTTTCCAAAGATTCCTCAATAATGTCACCTCGATAACTGTTCATATAAATATATTTACATCTTGTTATCTTTCCCTAGACTAGCTAAGTATATTAATATATTTACTAGTATAACAAAAAACAGCGGCTAAATAAACCGCTGTCTTTATAAGTATAGAAATTAACGTTTTGACCATTGTGGAGCTTTTCTCGCTTTTCTTAAACCCGGTTTTTTTCTTTCAACTTGTCTTGGGTCGCGAGTTAAGAAACCATTAGCCTTCAAAGCGTCTTTAGTAGCTGGATCAAGAGCAAAAATAGCCCGGCTAATACCTAATTTTACGGCATCAACTTGACCAAATTTACCGCCGCCTCGAACAATAATAGAAAAATTATAATCACGGTGATGGCCGGTAACTTTAAGCGGTTGGACAATAATGTTTAAACCTTCGCCAGGAAAGTATTCAGCTGCCCGTTTTCCGTTAATCATGATAACGCCCTTGCCGCCTTCATATAAACGAACCTGAGCGGCCGCTTGTTTACGGCGTCCGACTGCTTTTATATATTTACCAGTGAATTCAGCGATTTCATTTTTCGCCCATTCTTTATCATCTTCGATAATATCTTCTGTAGCGGCCTCGAATTCATCTTCTCTGGTTTCTTTAATCTTTTTGTCTACCATATTATTTTATTATTAATCTTTTGAGCATCCCGACTCGTAATTTAGTCGGAGGAAGCATTTCTCTAACCGCTCGCTTTAAAACATCGCCCGGATCAAGAGCAAAAACCGAAGACATCTTTTTTGCTTTTAAGCCACCAATATACCCGGAAAAATGATAGTATTCTTTTTGATCAAGTTTTTTACCGGTAAATTTCATCTTGGAAATATTTTTAACTTCAACAATATCCCCTAAGTCCATATGAGGTTGATATTCCGGTTTATTTTTTCCATGCAAAAGGTTTGCGATCTGAGTAGCTAAACGACCAACTGCTTGGCCTTCAGCGTCAAGCTGATGCAATTTTCTTTCAATATTTTTCATATTTTTATACTAATTCAATTTGAACCATTTCGGCACCATCACCTTGTCTAGTCCCTAATTTAACAATACGAGTATATCCTCCCGGACGTTCTTTATAGCGAACACCTAAGACATCAATTGTTTTTTTAATGGCATTCTTTTGTAATAAAACTTTGATAAGTCCGCGGCGAGCAGCTAAATCTCCAGCTTTTGAAGCAGTAATCATTCTTTCTACAAGCGGACGAACAGCCTGCGCTTTAGCTTTAGTAGTCTTTATTTTTTCGTATAAAAGAAGACTGGATGCCATATTTCTTAACATCAGCTCACGTGGACCCTTTTCTCTGTCTAAAATTTTGTTTTTATTTCTGTGGCGCATAATCTATCATCGATCAGCTTCCCGCTTAAAACGGAATAGCGTGCAAATTATTATTTCTTTGGTTTTTTAGCTTTTTCCTTTTTTTCTTTTTTAGGCGCTTCAACTTCTTCGATTTCAGCCTCAACTACTTCTAACTCTTCGGGGCTTACCGGTTCCTCACTTTCAACTTTTACTTCCGCTCCCATGATTTCCTTACCGATGTTTTCCGGTAACAAAGCATTAAATTGTTCAACTAATATTTTTGTAGCTTCATTAAAAGCTTCTTCAGGAGTGATAGTTCCATCAGTTTTAACATCAAGGATTAATTTATCCCAGTTTGTCATTTTACCAACACGAGCACTATCTACCTTAATACTAACTTGAGTAACTGGAGAAAAAATAGAATCAATTTCGATAAAACCGATTTCCTTATTTTCTTTTTTGCTACCTTCAGGCATCTTATAACCACGACCACCCTTAACTAATATTTCGGCATCAAGACTACCAGCTTCATCAGTGATATTAGCAATAACTAATTCAGGATTTTTTATTTCTAATTGGCTATTCTTTACAATATCCCCAGCGGTAACGACTTTTTTACCTTTAACTTTAAGCTCAAGGCGAATTTCTTCCTCGGTAAAGACTTTAAATCTTACTTGTTTCAAATTCAAAATCATTTCCAAAACATCTTCTTTGATATGAGGTAAAGCCATAAATTCATGGCTTGCACCTTTTATCTTGACGCCGATAACAGCTGCTCCTGGTAAAGAAGATAATAAAACACGACGTAAGGAATTTCCTAATGTCATGCCATAGCCAGGAAATAAAGGCTCGACGGTAATAACCCCTTCATTGGGATTGCCAACTGATTTAAAATCAATTTTTTTAGGGTTAGCAATGTTTTGCATATTATTTTTTTATTTTGAATAATACTCAATAATCATTTGAACGTTGATGCTTTGTGGAAGGTCTAAATCTTTAGGTTCATGTAAAACCTTACCTGATTTATCAGTCGCTGTGAAATCTAACCAACTTGGTCTTTCCGCCTTAGCTAATCTCTCACTTACATTTCTGAAATAAGGGCTATTTTGACTGCTCTTTCTGATTTTAATCACTTGACCCAATTTAACGGTAAATGAAGCAATATCAGTCTTACGATCATTAACGGTAAAATGTCCATGATTAACTAATTGTCTAGCTTGAGCGCGTGAAGTAGCAAAGCCTAAACGGAAAACAACGTTATCTAAACGAGACTCTAATAATCTTAAAAAATTCTTTCCGGCATCACCTTGTTTTTTAGCAGCTTTCTCGAAAGTTAAACGGAATTGCTTTTCAGCTACACCGTAATATTTCTTCGCTTTTTGCTTTTCTGCTAATTGAGTTCCGAAATCGCTTAAACGCTTACGACCCTTTTGACCATGAACACCAGGAATATAATTACGCTTAACCATCGCGCACTTAGGTCCTAAACATCTTTCGCCTTTTAGAAACAACTTCTCACCGATACGACGACATTGTTTACATTTATTATCAATATTTCTTCCCATATTATATTTTGATTATTTTAAACTCTTCTTGGTTTCTTTGGACGACAACCATTATGAGGAACGGGGGTAGTATCTTTGATTGAAGACACATCTAAGCCATTAGCATTTAAAGCGCGAATAGCTGCTTCACGACCGGTTCCAACACCAGATACAAATACACTAACTTCCTGCAAACCATATTCTTCTTTAGCTTTTTGAGCAGCAATCTTAGTAATTATCTGAGCGGCGTAAGGAGTCGCCTTTTTAGCGCCCTTAAATCCTGCTAAACCAGCACTAGCCCAAGAAATAACATCACCATTATTATCGGTTAAGGTAATCATGGTGTTGTTGTAGGTAGCTTGAATATAAGCACGGCCGACTTTTACAACTCTAGCGGTTTTTTTCTTCTTTTTCTTGACTAGTTTTTTCTTAGCTCTGGCTACCTTATTTTTTTCAAGTTTTTGCTTGATTTCTTCAGGTAACTCTTCATCAGATGAATCAAAAGAGAAGGCCGCCATTTCATCGCGTTCTTCTTTTTCTTCGCCCTTAACCGGTGTTAACTCGGCATCAGGAGCGACATCTTCTTTTTTTACTGAGTCTTTTTTTACTTCTTCAGACATATTTTAAGCTCTTAGAATTTTAATTAGGTCTTCTGCAAACCAGCTTTACTCTTACCGCTGACTGCAGTTACACGCTTATTACCTCTTACTGTACGGCTATTAGTCTTTGTTCTTTGACCTCTAACCGGCAAGTGTTTGGTATGTCTTAGACCGCGGTAACAACCAATTTCTCTTAAACGTTTAATATTGCTTTGAACTTCACGACGTAAATCACCTTCAACGGTAAACTTCTTTTCAACGATTTCTCGTAAAAGATTAACGTCGGTTTCTTTCAAATCTTTAACTCTAATATCTTTATCAACGTTTGCTGTCTTTAAAATTTGATTGGATCTAGTTTTTCCAATTCCAAAAATATAAGTCAAAGCGATTTCTATTCTTTTGTCATTTGGGATATTAACCCCAGCGATTCTTACTGCCATATTTTAGATATTAAAAGTTACCCTTGTCTTTGTTTATGTTTAGGGTTTTTGCAAATAACGTGGACCCGACCTTTGCGTCTCACTACTTTGCAGTCTTTACAAATTTTCTTAGCACTAGCTCTAACTTTCATATGTGGTATTGATACTTTTCTATGAATTAAACTGCGAGGTTTATTTTATATAAAGCAATTCTCAATCTTACTTAAATAATTTTGACTTCACTTACAACTTTTACATACGATAGGTAATTCGACCCTTAGTCAAATCATAAGGGCTGATTTGCAGTTTAACTTTATCTCCAGGAAGTAATCGAATGCGATTCATTCTCATTTTCCCAGATAGATGAGCTAAAACTTCATGGCCGTTTTCTAGAGCAACTCTAAAACTAGCGGCCGGCATTAATTCCAGTACTTCGCCTTGCATTTCAATGAAATCCTTGGCGTTTAAATTACTGGAAGTTTCGTTGTTGTTTCCCATGTCTTTTGACATTAACACAAAAAAATTTGATAAAGACAAGTTAGCCTTATCAAAGTTTTTTAAAAATATTTCGCTTATTTATTATAATATTCTTAATAAAAACATTATAGATATAACTTTGAAAGTTGTCAATAGTTAAGGTTTATATTTCAAGTACAGCCTTAATTCTTCTAACACCAGCACTAGATGATTCTTCTTTCTGAATCTTAAATTTCCCTAAAACTCCGGTATTATATACATGCGGTCCCCCACAAATCTCCTGAGAAAACGCATTATTTAAATCCGGCCCACCATTTGCAAGTAGTGAACTTGCCGTATAGACCTTAACCATTTCCCCATATTTAGAGTCAAATACCCCCATCGCCCCTCTATTTTTTGCTTCTTCTAGGGACAATTCTTCACAAACAACCGGTAAACTGGCCCTAATGGCCTCATTTACCAAATCTTCAGCTTCCTTTATTTGTTCAGGCGTCATCTTTTCAAAGTAGGAAAAATCAAATCTTAGTCTTTCAGGAGTAATATTACTTCCCTTTTGAGTAACTTGATTACCCAAAACTCTTCGCAAAGCGGCTAAAAGTAAATGAGCGGCTGTATGAAGCTTAGTAGTTTCTTCGCTTGAATCAGCTAGCCCTCCCTTAAATTTGCCGACTGAAGCTGTACGCGATAAATCTTGATGTTCTTTTTGCTGAATTTTGAAAGCATTTTCTATATCTGCTCTATCATATTTAATTCCTTGCCTATCTAATTCTTCAAATGATAATTCAATCGGAAATCCATAACTTTGATAAAGATCAAATATGCGGCTACCATCAATATTTTTAATTTTTTCAAATTGTTTGAGACCTTCTTTCAGAGTTTGTCTAAACTTAACTTCTTCTTTTTCCATTTCGCTCAGGATTGTTTCTTTTTTCTCTAACAAGTTAGGATAATAATTATTATATTCATCAATAAAAACACTAGCGATACTATTAGTAAAGTTATCTTCTATATTTAAACTATAAGCCGAACGAACCGCTCTTCTTATTAGCCTACGAGTAAAATATCCTTGATCTTTATTCCCCGGATAGGCACCATCGCCGATTAAAAAAGTTGCGCCTCTTAAATGATCTAGTATTACTCTAAAAGATTTTACCTCCTCTTGATTTGCTCCATATTTTTTACCACTTATTTCTTCAAGTTTCTTTCTCGCCGAAGTAAACAAATCACATAAAAATACATCAGGGTTATCGACTACAGCAACAGCCATTCTTTCCAGCCCACCGCCAAAGTCAATATTCTTATTTTCAAGTTCTTTAAAACCGGTATCTGTTTTTACAAACTTCATAAAAACATTATTTCCGATTTCTATAAAACGACCACAATCACAAGCCGGATGACAAGGTTTATTTTTCCATTCAGATTTTTCATGTAGCCCTAAGCTTTCACCAAAATCCCAAAACATTTCACTGTCTGGCCCACCAGGCTCTCCTACCGGCATCGCTTCCGGCCCACCGGCTCTAGACCACCAATTTTCTTTCTCATTATAGTAAAAAATTCTCCCACCCTGCATTCCCGTGACTTCAGCATTATCGATTATTTTAGCTTCAATATTTAAATCTTCAAACTTATTTTTCCAAAGTTCAGCCGCTTCTTCATCTCTTGAAAGATTCAAATTTTTATTACCTCGATAGACTGAAATATAAAGTTTTTTAGGATCCAATTTTAATTCGTTAACTAAAAATTCAAACATCCAGTTTATTTGTTCAACTTTGAAATAATCGCCAAAACTCCAATTACCAAGCATTTCAAAGAATGTTGTATGTCTATTATCACCAACCTCTTCAATATCTTTAGTGCGAAAGCTTTTTTGCGAATTTGCGATTCTTACTCCTAGAGGATGTTTTTCGCCCAACAAATAAGGAACCATGGGTTGCATCCCTGAACTTGTAAAAAGAGTTGTCGGATCATTTTCCGGGATTAAAGAGGCGCCGGAAATAATCGTATGCCCCTTAGCAGCGAAAAAATCTAAATATTTTTGGCGCAATTCACTAGCAGTCATATATAAAATGATATAAATTATTAATTGTGCTTTTATATTATATTAACTTCCTCATTTAAATCAAGACCAAACTTCTTCTTAACGGCTGTTTTTACTTTACTCACTAAATTTAACACTTGTTTAGCCTTAGCGCCGCCCTCATTAACCAAAATAAGAGCTTGTTTCTCATACATTCTAACCGGTCCAAATTTCTTACCTTTCAGACCTACCTGTTCTATCAGCCAACCAGCTGGAATTTTAACTTTAGAATGATTAGTTGGAAAAGATGGAATGCTCGGATATTTTTTAACTAATTCTTTAAATGTTTTATGGTTAATTTCAGGATTTTTAAAGAATGACCCAGCGTTAAATAAAATATAAGGATTAGGAAGTTTACTATTTCTAATTTCCGCAATTGTTTTAATAATATCCTGAGCTGACGGTTTCTTTATTCCTTTAGCTGATAAAGCGTCGCCAATTGAACCATAATCTAGTTTAAAATTAGGACGACGTGATAATTCAACGGTAACGGAATAAATAAAATATTTATTTCTAAATTTATTTTTAAAGATACTATCGCGATAACCAAAACGACAATCAGCCCGTGAAAAAATTTTTTCTCGCCCAGTTTTGAGATCGACTGCTTTAAGGGAATGAAAAACGTCTTTAAGCTCTACTCCATAAGCACCAATATTTTGTACGGGAGCCGCTCCAACTGTACCATAAATTAAAAATAAATTTTCTAAACCATAAAACTTATTTTCAACGGTATACGCAACAAATTTAGACCAGGGCTCACCCGATAAAGCTTCAAGCAAAACTTTCTCTTTATTTTTTTGAATAATCTTTATGCCTTTGATTTCATTTTTTATCAGTAGCCCTTTAACATTTTTAGAAAACAAAACATTAGAACCTCCGCCCAGAATAAACAAGGGTTGATTGTTTGTTTTAGAAAATTCAATCGCCGCCATCAAATCGACTTTATTTTTTACAATCGCAAAATAATCAGTCGTAGCGGCGACCTTTAAGGTTGTATATTGAGTTAAAGAATGTTTTCTTTCGATTGTTAACATAGCAGTTTTTTGAATTACTCTAATCTTCTAACTCCCCAACTTTTTGTAATTTCAATAATTTAGCATATAACCCCCCGGAGACTTTAGCTAATTCTAAGTGGCTTCCCTGTTCGGCTACTTTACCTTTTTCTAAAACAATAATCTTATCAGCACTTTTAATAGTACTAAGCCTATGAGCGATAACTATCATCGTGCGTCCATGACTAATTTTTTTCATCGCATCAGATATCAAACGTTCACTTTCACTATCAAGACTGGAAGTTGCTTCATCAAAAATTAAAATACGAGGGTTAGCTAAGACGGCTCGAGCAATACCTAAGCGCTGACGCTGTCCACCGGAAAGTTTTATTCCTCTCTCACCGACCATTGAATCATAACCCTTACCTAGTTTGAGAATAAATTCTTCGGCATTAGCAATTTTGGCCGCCGCCTCGATTTCTTTTTGACTAGCATTTGGCTTGGCGTAAGCAATATTTTCCTTAACCGTTAAATCAAACAATTCTACTTCCTGAGGAACAATTGCTAAAAACTTGCGAAAAGCTTTTAAATCATAATCCTTTAAATCGCGTCCATCCAGTAGAACTTTTCCCTTTTGCGGATCGTAATGGCGATAAACTAAACGCGCCGCCGTAGTTTTTCCGCCTCCCGACGGCCCCACTAAAGCAACCACGCAACCAGAATCAATTTTAAAATTTAAATTAGAAACGGCTGTTCTTTTATTATTGGAATAGGCAAAAGAAACATCTCTAAATTCAAGTTCACCGGCCACCATTTTTGGTTTATATGTCCCTGATTTACTATCAATATCGTCGATAGCATTAAACAATAATAACAGCCGATTAACACCTTCACGGCCTTCCTCCATTTTATCGTAAAATCTAGTTAAACGATATAAGGAAGCATAAGCTGTTTCACTAAGCGTAAAAATAAAAATCAAACTTCCGACTGTGATTGAACCCTGGGAAACCATGTAAACCCCTAAAAGCAGAACAACGGTGCGGCCAATATCAGCGATAGAGTTTCGAATTAAGCCAATTTTCATCATCCAGCCCCATTGTCGATCTTCATTCTCTCTTAAATTACTTTTAATTTTACCAAATTCTTTCAATTCCCGATCTTCCTGGACAAATGACTGAACAGCATTAATATTAATAATAGACTGAGCCATCTTGCCAGAAGCAGTTTCATAGTCGCGAAATATCTGTTTTCTAATCGGGTACATGCGGCGATTAGACCAAAAAACAATGATAATAAACAAACCGGCAAAGAATAAAAAAGACAAACCGATGCGCCAATCTGACCAAAACAAAGCAACCAGAGTAAAAGCTAATTGAACAGTAGTTGGAAGAACTTCCCAAAAAACATTATTTAAGAATTCAGAAATCTTGTCGACTCCTTTTTCAATCTTAATAATTTTAGCTCCTGTATTTTGTTTTTCATGATAACCCAAACTAAGAGAGACTAGTTTTTCTTGGGCCTTCATGCCTAAGCTATATTCAACTTCTACTAATAACCGTAAAATCTTGCGATCGCTAAAATAATGAATAAAGGAACGAACTTCCTCAGTCATTAAATAAAGAGCAATCAATTTCAATAAAAAAACTATTTTATCTTTATCAAAATTGGACAAATTATCAACTACTACTTTCAGTAAATACGGCCTAAGTAGATCTAAAACACCAATAGCAATGGCAATGGCTCCTATTTTCCAGAAAAATTTAAAAAAGGGGGAAAGCAAAATCCAAAAATCAGACCAAAAATGACGACGCGGTTGTTCCCCGGCCTTATAGTCCAGATTATTTAAAACTGGTTTTCTTTTTATTTTTTCTTTTTCGGCCATAATAATTCTTCGCCTACACGAAAGACATCGCCGGCGCCCATTAACAAAACTAACTCATTCTTTTTTAAATCGGTTCGTAAATAAGCAACCGCCGCCTTAATATCTTTAATATTTAAAACCGTTTGTTTAATTTTATTTTTCTGATTAAACTTTTTTACAGCGCCGACTAACTGAGCGCTAGAAACGCCGCCTTGCTTTTCTCTAGCAGAACCATAAATATCTAAAATTATTAACTCATTCGCTAGGGAAAAACTCGTTGCAAAATCATCAAATAAAGCTTTAGTTCTAGTAAAAGTATGTGGATGAAAAACCACTTTTACATAAAGATTGGGATAATGAGCACAAACACCCTCAAGCGTTGATTTGATTTCTGTTGGGTGATGAGCATAATCATCAATTATGAGCGCCCCTTGAAACTTACCTAAAATCTGGGCGCGTCTTTCTGTCCCAATAAAACCAAACAAATGTTTTTTAATATCTCCAAGGGAGACATGTAGCTCCCTAGCAGCGGCAATGACCGCTAAGGCATTAGCGATATTATGTTTTCCCCAAAGTTTAATTTTAAATTTACCCAAATTATTAACCAAAAAACTTTGGATTCCTTTGTTTATCTTTAAATCATGAGCTAAATAATTAACCGTTACTCCACCATAACCTTCATCATTAATATCATAACTCACCGTTCGCCCATGACAATATTTTTTTATTTTCCTACTCTCTTTATCCCGGTTATTAATTATTAAAAATCCATTGTTTGGTAAACGCTTAACAAAATCAGAAAATACTTTTATATAATCCGCTTCAGTTTTAAAAAAGTCGGGATGATCATAATCAATATTATTTAAAACAATTCCTTGTGCCTTTAGATATCTGAGTTTATTGCCGTATTCATCGGCCTCAGCAATAAATATCTTTGACTTACCCTGCAAACCATTGCCTTTAAATTGCGGGACGCTTGAACCCACTAAAACATTCGGTTTTTTACCAGCTTTCCATAAAACATAACCGAGCCAAGCGGAAGTTGTTGTTTTACCATGGCTACCACAAACGGCAATTCCTTGTCCAGCGCTAAAAATTTCCCCCAAAGCTTCGGAATAGCTTAAAACTTTAGCTTTTAAAGATTTATTATTCACTAAAGCCCGCATCTCCGGATTATTTTCTGGAGTGTAAGCAATTGAATGAATGATTAAATCGGCATCAACTGGTAAATTCTTTGAATTAAAAGGTGAACTAATTTTTATTTTTAAACTTTTTAAGGTTTTATCCGTCATAAAAGTTTCAGAAATGTCTGAACCAGAAACATTATCTCCGGCCGCTACTAGAAACTGAGCAAGCGTTGTCATCCCAACCCCCTTAATACCGATCATGTAAATTTTTCGAGATTTTTTTTTCATTCTTTTGGAGCTAAAATTTCCCATATTAAACTAGCCATAGTTTCAGCAGCATTTTTTTTCATAATCTTAAAAATATTGGTTGTTAAGTTTTTTCTTAACTCATTATTTACCAAGACTTCCTTTATTTTATCAATTAGCTCTTCAACTGATAACGTTTTTTGATTCAAAACTACGGCCGCTTTATAACGCTTAAACACTTCGGCGTTATCCTCTTGTTGAGAATCGGGAATAGGAATTAAAATAGCTGGTTTTTCAAGGGCACATAATTCTGTTAAAGATGCTAAGCCGCAACGAGAAATAACTAAAGTAGAAATAGACATCAGAGCAAAAACTTCGTCATTATTTAAAAATTCAAAAGCTTGATAATTAGGCGCATCATTTTTCTGATCGATTGGTAGTTTTCCTTTACCGGTTAAATGAATTATTTGGGCGCTAGAAATTAATTTAGGAAGAGCTTTAATAATTAAATTATTAATTGCTTGAGATCCCGTTCCGCCGCCAGTAACCAAGATAAGCGGTAAACCTGATTGCAAATTATATTTTTCTTTAATACCGGAAATAAAGGTATCATTTTGTTCAAGTTGGTTGGATGGATTTCCTATCCAAACTGCTTTAGGGCCGTAATCAGATAATGATTTTTCAAAACTTACAGTAATTAAACGAGCAAAAGGCGCCATTAAACGATTGGCTAGACCGGGCCTAACATCTTGCTGATGAATAAGAATAGGAATTTTTTTTAAATAAGCTGCCCAAACCAAAGGGACGCTTACAAAACCACCAGCACTGATCACTAAATTTGGTTTTTCTTTACTTAAAATTAAGAAAGAAATAATAAAACCAGAGAAAATCTTAAAGAAATCAAGAAAATTAGCAACTGAGAAATAACGACGTAATTTTCCCGATGAAATAGCAATAAATTTTATATGCTTATCATAAACGCGAAAAGAATCAATTAATAACCTTTCCGGGCCCTTTTTAGTGCCAATAAAAATTAAATTAAGATGAGAGTTATCCTTAATTAATTCTTTGGAAACGGCCAAAAGCGTCGTTACTGGGCCGCCACTACCGCCACCGCTTAAAATAATAGTTGTTTTTTCAGGCTTCTCCATATTAACTAATTAACGTTTGAGATAGCTAACTTTACCATGTTTACTGATATTAACCAATATCCCTATCGCCATTAAGGCCGAAAGAACTGCCGAGCCGCCGGCAGAAATAAACGGTAAAGGGACTCCGGTCATTGGAATTAAGTTTATCATTCCTCCAATATTTAAAAAAGTTTGCACGGCTAACCAAATTATAATACCCGTCGCTAGAGTTCGACCATACAAATCAGGCGCCGCCCGAGCAATGATTAACCCCCTATAAAAAATAAATAAAAACAATAATATAAGTAAGGAGCTAAAAATAAAACCAATTTCTTCAGCGGCAATAGAAAAAATAGAATCGCCCCAAACTTCTGGTAAATACATGAATTTTTGACGACTTTGCCCTAAACCACGCCCGAACCAACCGCCCGAACCAACTGCGATTAAAGATTGATTTATTTGATAACACTTATCCTGAGCGCTATAACTCGGATCTTTTAGACATTTAAAACGATCACTTTGATAAGATGATTTTATGCTAAGCATTAAAAAAAGGACTAAAGCACCCAGAACGACCACTAAAAAAATATGTCTGATTTTACCACCACCAACAAAAAAAACTAGCATTGCAGTTAAGGCAATAATAAAAAGGGTTCCCATATCTGGTTGCGCCAACATCAATAAACTAATAATTCCTAAAATAGATAAAAAAGGAATTATCCCACCCGAAAAACTACCCAAATCACCTTTTTTAGCTTCAAGCCAAGTTGCTAAGTATATTAAAAAAGAAAGTTTAACCAACTCAGACGGTTGAAAAGAATAACCAAAGATATTTATCCAACTACGAGCAGTTCCATATTCAGATCTTATTCCCGGAATAAAAACTAAAATCAAAAGTATAATTGAAAAAATTAAAAAAAGGAAAGCATATCTCTTCCAAACTCGATAATCAATTTTGGAAGCAATAAAAAAAGCGACTAGTCCAACTGCAAAACCAAGCAGTTGATGCGCAAAATAATAATAAGTATTCCCAAATCTTGCATAAGAAACCACCGATGAAGCACTAAACAAAAGGACTAACCCCGAAATAATAAGGACAAAAACAGCTGTTATCAAACTTTTATCAGGTTCATGCTCTCCTAAATTAGGAGAAAATATCTTTTTTTTTAAAAGACTTAACTTCATATCTGTTTATCTAACAGAAAGATTATCATTCCCATGGTTGCGCCAATTCCGGCTATAACCCAAAAACGCATAACCACTTTAGCTTCTGGCCAACCAATAGCTTGATAATGGTGATGAATCGGGCTAGATAAAAAAATCTTCCGACCTCTAATTTTTTTAGATAAAATCTGGAAAATAACTGATAAAGATTCTATTAAAAAAACTGAACCAATAGGAATAAGCAATAAGGCGTTATTGGTTAACATAGCGATTATACCAAGTGTTACTCCTAAGCTCATGGCGCCGGTATCTCCCATATAAAATCTAGCAGGCGGAATATTAAACCAGAGAAAGGCTGATAAAGCGCCGATAATAACCGCACAGAAAGTAGCTAAATCATATCGCCCCATGGCAAAGGATATCACCCCATAAGAAGCAAAGGCGACGAGCAATGTCCCGCCCGCCAATCCGTCCAAACCATCAGTCTCATTAACCGAAAATGATGTAGCAACAATTATAAAAATAAAAATCGGAATGTACCAAGCGCCAATCTCAAAATTTCCCAAAAAAGGAATATGGATAAGAGTCCAATCAAGTTTGAAATAAAACCACAATGCTCCTGCTAAAGCGATTAATGTATAGATTAAAATACGATGACGTAATTTCAGGCCGCCTCCACCAAACACTCCTTTACCTCTAACATCCAACCAATCATCAACTAATCCAATCAAGGCTGTAACTATTAGAGCTCCGAGTGGCAAAAGCGTTTCGGCGCGAGACAAAAAATTAAAATAGGCAAAAAAATTATTTGGAAATAATTTTGATAAGAAATAAAATAATAATATTAAAATTAAAACTGTTCCCCAAATTAATACCCCTCCCATAGTCGGCGTTCCCGCCTTATGAGCATGGAGCTCACTAAAAATAGGCGTTATGCCGCTATTTCTTATTTTTTTACCTAATTTATACTTATAAAGAAAGTGAGTCAAAAGCGGCGTCGCAAAAATAGCAAAAATAAAAGCTAAGGTAGAAAAAAACAATACACGAACGATTTGAAATTCCATAATTATATTTATCTGAAATTTATTAAAAAAATAGCCAAAAGCGCCAAACTCAAGAAAACTTCAAAGAAAGTAGCGGAACCTAAGAAAAGATGGGTCATAAATTTAGACTCCTTGCGACGAACAAAAAATGTTACAAACACAAAATTAATTATAGCTACCGCCAAACCCAACAAGGGGTATAAAAATATCTTTTCTGGACTACCAACTGAGTTAACGCCAAAATCAATATTATAATGAAGAATAAGCAAGTCGCTACTCAAACGGCGATTAATAGAAATAGCTTGAAACCAAATTAAAGCTTGAAGCAGTAAAATAGCGGCTAAATACAATTTGGCCGGATAGAATTTAAGAACTGAGTTTACAACTTCGCCGAGCCTTTGCAAAGATGTGTAAAAACGAGCGTAAAAATTAGAATAAGTCATAGAAAAAAATCGAGATTATAATATCCTGATTACAAGTTTATCATATTTTTAAAATAATATAAAACGTGCTAAAATAATAGCATTATGACAAACAAAACCTTGAACAGTCTTTTTGGGGTTGCCGCTAAAGAGGGTGCGAAAAGAATAGTAATTTCTGGATCAAAAAATGGCCCTTCTTTTAGCTATCATCTACCAAGCGGCGAAGAGGCAATTTTTAACTTACCTAAAAAATTAGAAACTAATTTAGCATCCAACCTGCGTCAACTCCTAAAAATAGCCCCGGGAGAACTTTCGACCGGAAAATATTGTAAGCTAAATAATAAAAACTACCAGCTTAATTTTCGCCTAAGCATAATTCCTGATGAATTAGGTGAAAAAATAATTATCAACGTTATTGACGAAAAAGAAAAAATAATGAGTCTCACTAAGCTCGGATTACAAAAAACTGAGTTAAATATTATAAAAAATAAAATAAAAGTTAAATCGGGACTCATCGTTATTAGTTCGGCTGAAAGACAAGGTCGAAGCACCACCCTACGTTCCCTACTTACAGAATTAGATAGGGATAATAAGAATATTTATTTTATCGGTTCGGAAACAAAACTCAAATTAGATGGGGTAAATTATTTGGACAATAAAACAGAAAACTGGGATAAATTATTACAACATGACTCTGATATAATTATTGTTGATGTCAAAGGCGAAGATTGCCTTCAAAAATCAATTTTAGCAGCTTCAACTGGCCGTTTAGTTATAATCTCGTTAGAAACAATAAACGCTTTGGAAGCGCTCTATAAAATTATCAACAGCGGTCTACCCTTGAAATTAATTCTTGATAACCTTAAGATGATAACTAACCAAGAATTAGTTAATTTAAAAAGACAAAAAACTAAGTCTAAGATAGAAAGACAAAAAATAGGTCTTTTTGAGATTATTATCCCCAACAACGCGATGCACTCTTTTATAACAAATAATGAAAAAGATTTAAAAACAGAAGACTTCTGGAAACAGCTTTTTCAACTAGCTACTAATAACGGCTATAAGCCGCTAATAATGGATAAAGATCAGAAAAAACATGATGGTTTAATATGAAAAAAATCTGCATTATACCCGCTTACAACGAAGCTCAACATATCGCCGAAGTCGTAAATCGAGTCCGGCCTTTTGTTGATGAGATAATTGTCGTTGATGATTGCTCAAAAGATGCAACGGCAAGTATTGCTAAAGAAGCTGGAGCTCATGTTTTAAGCCATCCAATCAATCGCGGTCAAGGAGCGGCTCTTCAAACCGGAAATGATTATGCTTTGAAAAATGGCGCTGATATTATAATTCATTTTGATGCCGATAATCAATTTCAAGCTGAAGAAATTCCTAGTTTAACCGCTCCCATAGAAAACAACCAAGCGGAAGCAGTTTTAGGTTCAAGATTCCTGTCAAAGAAATCAGAACTACCGCCATTTAAGAAAAACATCATCATGCCGCTTGCTCGATTGTTCAACCGATTATTTTTTAATATCCATCTTACCGACCCGCAAAGTGGTTTTAGAGCTCTAAGTTACAAAGCCGCCAAACAGATAACTATCACAAACGACGGGATGGCACATTGTAGTGAAATTCTCCATCAATTATTTAAAAATAAAATAAAAACTATCGAAGTCCCGATTACTGTTATTTATCACGAGTATGGTCAAAAGTTTTCCGGCGGATTAAGAATTATAACAGATATTGCGATCAGAAAGATTATTAAATAAAAAAAGGAACCCCGTAAGGTTCCCTGCAAAATTTGAAAGCTGCTTGCTATCAAGCAACAAGCGGGACTAAGAAAGATTCAATCAATACAAAAATTGAAATAAAAACAAATATCTTCGCCCAAATTTCATGGGTAAAAAAATAATTAATTTCAATCTTTTCTGTACTTGAAGCATAACTGAGATCAGAGCGGTTAAAAAAACGTAGGATGCTAATAGCACAAGCAATAATGATTAAAAAAATGGCTACGCCTGTCCAAAGCAAAATATCACTTTCCCAATCAGTTAATTCCCAAAAAAACACCCCTCCGCCTACAAGCATAAAGACATCGATCGAATACGATAACCAGTTTTTACGCTTACCAAATAGATAAAAGAATAAGGAAATAAAAATCGCCGCCATAGCCAGCACCACAGTTAGCGTGCCATTATCCACATAGAGACTAATGTTTTCCCGTTGATTGATTAAAATCAAACGAAGAAAACAAAAAACAGTTAAGAAAAGAGTGGTCATCCCGACCCCTCTCGACAAAATAGATTTTTTCTTCATTAGACATAAATTTTAAATGTACTATTATTACAGATTAAAGAATTTCAGTTAATCATAAAAATCTAACATAAAAAGATAAGCTAGTCAATAATTCATAACTTATAACAATATGTTACAACAAATAATTGCCCTTGCTATCATTACTATCTTTGTTTGGCGCTTAAACGAACAAAGGAGGAAGAAAAAAATAGGTAGTAATGAATTTATTTTTTGGCTTATTTTCTGGGCGCTAGGAGCAATCGCTATAATTTTAATTCGCCAAATTGATCGCCTTGTGGGAATGTTAGGATTTTCCGGAGCGGGAATAAATTTTTTGCTTTATTTAACGGTGATGCTTCTTTTTTATATGGTTTTTAAACTCCGCCTCTCAATTGCTAAAATGGATTCTAATCTAACAGAAATTGCTAGAAAAATTGCGCTAACAACAAACAAAGACGACTCCCATCACTTACAAAAATAATTTATGAAAATTGCCCAAATAGTTTGTGCTTTCCCTCCCTATGCTGGTGGTATTGGTAATAGCGCCTTTACTTTATATGAGCTCCTGTCTGATAAGCACGAAATCACAAATTTTACACCCAATAATCTAAAACCCCTTCTACGTCACGGACATGGCGCTTTTTTACCGCAACTTTTATGGAAACTAAAGAATTTTGATTTTATATATTTACACTACCCCTTTTTTGGAACCGCTGAAGTAGTTTGGTTATTTAAACTCTTTTTTAAAAAACCCAAATTAGCGATTATTTATCACATGGATGTAAAAAATTCTTCTCTGACAAAAAGAATTCTAGGCTTACCAAGTTTAGCAATTAGAAATTCCCTTCTAAAGCAAGCTGATGTAATAATTACCGGAAGTCTCGACTATATCAAAAATAGTCAAATAAAAAATTTCTATGATACTTGCCCCGATAAATTTAAAGAAATTCCCTTTGGTATCGATTTGGAAAAATTTAAACCGAAACCAATAAACCTCCCGAGTGAAAATAAAATTTTGGCTAAAACTAAAAGTCTAATTAGAATTGTTAATGACTTATTTATAAAAAAGGGCCGTAAAGATCGTTTAGAAATAATCTTTGTTGGCGGACTCGATAAAGCCCATTATTTTAAGGGCGTTAATATTCTTCTTAATTCTTTATTTAAACTTGATCCTAAGGGTTGGTATTTAAACATAGTCGGCGATGGCGATTTGCGACCGGAGTATGAAGCTCTAACTAAAAAGCTTAATCTAGAAAAGCGAATAAAATTTTTAGGAAAAACTAGCGACGAGGAACTTGTTCACTCTTTACAAAATGCTGATTTATTAATACTACCATCGATTAACAGCAATGAAGCTTTTGGCTTAGTTCTAATTGAAGCCTTAGCTTGCGGTGTACCGGTTATTGCTTCCAATCTTCCTGGCGTTAGAAGTGTTTTTGAAGATAAACGCGAAGGCTTATTAGTTGAACCGGGGAATGTTGAAGATTTAAAACAAAAATTAGAATTTATCTTGAACAATGAAAACATCAGACGCGAAATGGCTAAAGCTGCGCGTCGACTCGCTGAAAGAAAATACAATAAAAATTTGATGAAACAAAAATATGAAAATTTGCTTACTGAACAATCTCTATAAGCCATACAACCACGGTGGCGCGGAAAAAGTAGTCCAAGCGATAATCGCGAGAAAAAAAAGCGAAGGGCATGAAGTTATTTTAATTAGCACTAAACCAAAATATCCCGCACTTGATTTGAATGAAGATTGCAAGACTTTTTATATAAAATCTGATTTTTATAATTTGGATAAAAAATCTATCTGTGCAAGATTTGTTTGGCATCTTAATGACTTAATATCAACGCGAAAATACTCAGAAATATCAAAAATATTAAAAACAGAAAAACCAGATTTAATAGTAACTCATAATCTCATGGGGCTTGGCTTAAGAGTGATACAAGCCATTAAAAGGACTGGAATTAAACACCATCATTTTCTCCATGATATTCAATTACTCCATCCTTCCGGCCTAATGATGAGCGGAAAAGAAAAAAAAGTTGATTCTCTCTTAGCAAAAATCTACCAATTCATAACAAAAGTTATTGTTAATTCGCCGGAATTGATCATTTCTCCCTCAAACTGGCTATTAAACGAGCATAAAAAACGTGGCTTCTTTAGTAATTCAAAAAAAGAAATAAAAAAATTAGAAAATATTTTAGAGTTAGATCCACCACAAATTGATAATCAAGCAATCAACAAACAAAATAAAAAATTATTATTTGTCGGCCAAATTGAAGAACATAAAGGAATATTGTTTTTAATTAAAGCCTTTAGAGATAGGGCTAGCTCTGAAGCAACCTTAGCTATTGCTGGAGATGGGAGTAAATTAAAAGAAGCTTTGGCGTTAGCTCAGGGAGACAATAGAATTGTTTTTTTAGGAAGACTAGAAAAAAAAATATTAAAAGAAACTATGATTGGATCCGATATTCTGATTGTACCCTCTCTTTGCTATGAAAATTATCCCCTTGTAATTTTAGAGGCGAAGGCGGTCGGTTTAAAAGTTATCGCTTCCAATATCGGCGGTATACCGGAAATGGTGGATAATAATGATTCCTTATTTATCCCCGGTGATGCTAATGATTTATTTGAAAAAATAGTAAAATAGTAAAACTAAAAAATCGAGTAACTCACTCGATTTTTTGTATTGTTATTTTTTTATTAATCGAAATGCATTAATAAGAACTAAACTGGTGTAATTTCTTTTGCGCTTTAATATCAAAAATTGTTTTACGCAAACCATTCTCCAAAGTAACTACCGGCATCCAACTGAGTTCATTTCTAGCTAAATGGATATCCGGCAAAATAAGTTCGGTCATAAATAAAATCTTTTCGGAATGAATCTTTTTTGATTTTGAACCAGTCTCTTTAATAATAATATCGACTAAATCAACCATTCTACAATCAACATCAGAACCGATATTTATCGGACCCGCGAGCTCAGAATTCATAACTTTAAAAACAGCATCAATAATATCTTCAATATAACAGAACGAAGAAGAAAAATTTTCGTCCCCGCTGATTGTTATATCCTTATCCTCTAAAGCATTATTAATAAAATCGGGAATCATTTGACCATCGTTAGATTGCATTCTTGGACCATAGACTCTAAAAACTCTTATTATTTTAGCATCTAAATTATAAATTGAACGATAAGTTGCAACAATCGTTTCTGCGAAACGTTTTCCTTCATCATAAGAAGCGCGATCAGAAAGATTATCAACTAAACCAATATCGGATTCTCTCGCCTTAAAATTAGGATCATCTTGATGGCGTGGGCCATAAACAACCGAGGAAGAAAAATGAAGAAATTTAGCATCATATTCAACGGCTAAATCTAATAAATTTTTAACAACCGAAGAATTAGCTTCAAGCGTAGCAATTCTATTTTTCAAAAAATCATTAGGAGACATCGGACAAGCAAGATTATAAATTTCTTGTATTCCTTGAAATTCAATTTTGAACTTTTTTAATTCCGGTAACTCCATTAAATTTATCGCTTGAGAAAAATTATGATTAATAAAAACGAAGTCCGGATTTGCTAATAAATGATCGATATTTCTTTCGTTTCCAGAAACAAAGTCATCCACGCAAATCACTTTACAAGTTTTAATCAATTCATCACATAAATGTGAACCAATAAACCCTGCTCCGCCGGCGACTAAAACATTCTTTTTATCAAAAATTACCTTCTTAGACATATAGTTAATTATTTATCTTTATTATACCAGCATTAATCCCGCCGTTAAAGCCTTCAGAGAAAGCGTAAAAAGATTCTAGAAGAATACCGGAAATATCAAAAACTCTAACATGAGGAGCGGCTCCACGATAAGCACTCAGAATTATTTCAGAAATTCCATCACTATTTATATCACCGGCAGATAAATTAATTCCTCCTCGCCAATTTCTTCCATATCCTAAAAACTGATTTTTGACTTTAGCGCGATTATCAAAAATCTTAATTTGTGGTTCTCGACCAGGGCCAGGAGAGACTATTATTTCTGCTTTATTATGGTCTTTGCGACCATCAAGATTAGCAACGGCAACGTTAACGCCGCCACGGAATTTTTTTTCATAAGCCAAAAAAGAGCCAATTAATTTGCCCTCCAAGCTATATATTTTTACAAGCGGCTCACTACCAACCCCGTATCCAATAACTATTTCCGAACCATTTTTACCATCAATATCTCCAGAAGCAATACTTAGTCCGCCTCGCCATCCTTGGGCAGCAACAAAAAACTTATTTTTCAAAATACCCTTATTATTAAATATTTGAATCTGCGCATTCCCATTAGAAGCCGACGAAACAATAATCTCCTTAGCGCCGCTATTGTCTAAATCAATCAAGGCAACATTCAAGCCACCACGAAATTTTCTATCACCCGCTAAAAATTCGTTTATTAATTTCCCCTTATTATTAATTATTTTCACTTTCGGTTCCTCGCCTTTAACCGCTCCAACGACTATTTCTTCTACACCGTCATCATTGATATCACCAGCGACAAAACTGGCTCCACTTTTAATTGTTCCGACTGGTAAAGTATAAACTTGGTCACCATTAGCAGCAACGATTTTTGTTTTGTTCTCTCCTGAAGATGGAATTATTATCAACCGGCCGGAATTATTGTATAATTTTTCCTTAGCCATTTCTACCGCTCGGTTCACATTTAAACGCCCATTACCAAGTTGACCAAGATAATCTGGATTTAAACGACTAATGTTATCAGAAGAAGCAAATAAGATATTAACCGTTTCTCGACGACTAAGCTCTGGATTAGCTTGTTGGATTAAGGCTAAAGTTGCAGAGACTAATGGCGTCGCCATAGAGGTTCCAGACCAATAGCCATCATAATTAACTCCCGTTCCTGATTGATTATTAGTAACCGTATTAAAAAAACTTATACCGGGAGCAGAAATATCAACACAGCTAAAACCATAACTAGAAAATTTTGTTTTTTGATCAAGCGCATCAGTCGCGGCCACGCCAATAACCATATTTTCACCAATCATTTTTCCATCATAACAAGCAGGATATATTTTAGTCTTATCAATATTATAGCCTTCTCCACCCGCTTGTTCATTTCCGGCCGCTGCAACAATCATTACTCCAGCTAAATGGGCGCGATTAATTGCCTCTTGTAACCCCGCACTATAATTAAAACTAACAAAACTCAAATTAATTATATCCGCTCCATTATTGATAGCGTAATCAATAGCCCTGATAACATCGCTCACTCTTCCCTCGCCCTTATCATTTAAAGCTTTAAGCGCCATTATTTTCGCTCGCCAAGTAACTCCTACAACTCCTTGTCCATTATTACCGCGAGCGGCGATTACGCCGGCAACCATGGTTCCGTGTGAAACTCCGGCCTCGGTCCAACCGGTTGAAAATTTTGGCGAGGGATCGGGGGTATTAGTCGAAAAATCCCAACCGTTAATATCATCGATAAAACCATTTTGGTCATTATCAACACCGTCATCAGGAATTTCTCTAACATTTTTCCAAATATTTTCTATTAAATCGGGATGGTTTATTTCAACCCCCGAATCAATAACCGCAATTACCGTATCTGGGCTTTCCGATACCTTATCCCAAGCACTATCAGCTTTTATTTTTGACAAGTACCATTGATTACTAAACAATGGATCATTAGGCGTTATCCCAGCCGAAACCGACCCGGCAAGAGCGAGAAATAATATAAAAAAAGATGTTATTATTTTCTTCATATAACATCTATATAATATCACAGAATCCCTTTTTTACAAACCGCGAGATAAGTCTGTTTAAGTGTTTAATATTTCTGCTAAAGTCTCTCGGGCACATTTTTCCCAACTGAAATTCTGCACTTGTTTTAAACCTTTAGCCACAAGTTCCGCCGATAATTTTTTATCTATTATTAAACGAGCCATCGCCTCTGAAATAGACTTCTTATCATTATGGTTAAAATACAAAACTGCATCAGCAGCAACTTCTTCAAAAACCGGAATATCGGAAACGGCCGTTGGAACTCCACAAGCTAACGCTTGAAGAATAGGAATGCCAAATCCTTCGTGTTTAGAAGGAAAAATAAAAGCACTAGCACCATTAAAAAGAAACGGCATATCTTTTTCGGCTACCCAGCCAGGCATCAAAACCTCATTATTAAGATTAAACTCTTCAATTACATATTTTACCTCATCGTAACCAAAACTAGCATCACCAATAAGAACCATTTTTTCTTTAATATCTGGATAACTTTCTTTTAACATTGATAAAGCTTCAATCAAGGCTGGTGTATTTTTTTTCTTTTCTAAGCGACCAACGTAGAGAAAATATGGAGATTCTAATCCGTATTTTCTTAACACCTCATCAATCTTATCTTGACGACGATCAAGCCTATATAAATCATCATTGTAGCCATTATGAACAACCGAAATTTTTTCGCTCTTGGTCCGAGGATAGAAATTCAATATTTCTTGTTTAGTAAAATTAGAAACGGTAATAATTTTTTTTGCTTTATGTAAAGCAAAATTAGTCGACCAGTATAAATAATCCAATGACTCCGAGTGATATTTTCCCAGCGTAAATATTCTAACCAAAAATCCAATAATTTTTTTAGATAGCGCTCGTTCAGTTTTCATTCCAGTCGAGCGATATAAATTTCTATCACAAGTAAAAGCAATATCGTGAATAGTATTGATAGTTTTTTTCGGATAAATAAGCGGCATGGTATGAGCCGGAATAAACAAAATATCGGGCCGCTTAAAAATCATTTCTAAAGTTAAGCGCCCTAAAGTCCAAAAAGAATAGAAAGGCCAATTTAAAAGTTTGAAAGAAAAATTTGGATTTTTTTCAACCGCCGCCTGCAACTCAGGTGAGGGTAATTTATTTAAATAAAGAATGTATTTATTTTCTTGGTCTATTTTTGCTAAATTTTTTATTAAGTAAAAAGAATACCATTCGGTACCAGTTTTTCTTATTAAATTAGCCCTTGAGGCATCAATTCCTATTACCATAAATAAAAAGCAGCCAACCGAGGTTCGCCGCTATTTAGTCGCTAAGATACTTCTCTTATATGAATCTAGGTTATCTAAAGCAATTCCAGTTCCTTTAGCAACACACAACATCGCATCATCGGCAACATAAGCCGGAACACCAGTTGTTCGCGCTATTAACTGATCCATGTTTCTTAAAAGTGAACTACCACCAGTAAGCACTATCCCTTTATCCATAATATCAGCTGATAATTCTGGCGGTGTTTTTTGTAAAACTTTTTTAGCGGCCGACATAATAGCTTCGAGTTCATGCTGGATAGCTTCAGTAACATCGTCGCTAGAAACAGTAATACTGCGCGGTAAACCGGTAACGATATCACGACCACGAACTTCCATATGAAGCTTATCTTCCATATACAAAGCCGAGCCAATATTTATTTTTATTTCCTCGGCTGTTCTTTCACCAATGGCTAAATTATATTTTTTTCTAACATACTCTAAAACAGCAGCATCAAATTTATTACCCCCAACTCTTACCGAAGTTGAAGCAACAACCCCTCCTAAAGAAATAACCGCCATCTCGGCTGTTCCCCCGCCAATATCAATTACCATATGACCGGTCGCCGAACCAATTGGAATATCAGCCCCAATCGCCGCCGCTACCGGCTCTTTAATAATGTAAGCCGCCTTAGCCCCAGCCGCAATAGTCGCTTCAATAACTGCACGTCTTTCAGTTGAAGAAATGCCGGCCGGAACAGCAACCATTACTTCCGGTCTAAACAAACGTAAACCGCCCAAAGTCTTATTAATAAAATATCTAATCATTGCTTCAGTTGCCCGATAATCAGCGATCACTCCGTCCTTAAGCGGTTTAACCGCCATAATAGTATCAGGCGTTCGGCCCAACATATCTTTGGCTTCATTGCCAACGGCTAGAATTTTTTTATCAGCAATTGAAACAGCAACCACGCTTGGTTCATTAACAACAATCCCGCGTCGAGGCAGATAAACTAAGGTATAGGTCGTTCCTAAATCAATTCCGATTTGTTTTATAAACATATATACGTAATACAAAAGCTATTTTAACCTCTTAACCCCCTTAAGTCAAACCACTATTTAGTCAATCGACTGTTCATCATCTTCTTCATCATCATCTCGAGTTTTTTCTTGGTTACCAATTATCTTAATTACTTTTTCCGCAAATTGAAAAGTATCAAAATCGTCTTTAAAAAAGACATAATCAGCGCCCATTTCTAGACTACGTTGGCGGCTATCTTCATCGCTTAAGTCTGTAAAAATAAAAATCTCTTTTTCACCTAATTCTTCATCTGATTTTATTCTTTTCACAATATCAAACCCATCAATTTTAGGTAAAATAATATCAAGGATAATATAATCAGGCTGAAATTCACGCAAATTATCAAGCAGCTCCTCAGCATCCTCTTCAGCCTCACTAACTTCTACTTCTAAGCCCGCGGCCGAAAATTGCGCTTCTAGACCGTATAGGATATTAGCATCATCTTCAATGATGAATATTTTTTTGTCTGTCATATTTGTTTTATTATTTAGTTTTTATTTTTTCCCACCAATTTTTATTTTCTTTATACCAGTTAACCGTCGCCTTGAGGCCGGCGGCAAAAGTGTAATGAGGCTCAAAACCTAATTCAGCCTTTGCTTTAGAAAAATCTATTGCGTATCTTAAATCATGTCCGAGACGATCCGCTACATATTCTATACTCTCTTCCCCCTTGCCCATCAACTCTAAAACATTTTTAGTTATTTCTAAATTACTTTTTTCACTGTTTCCGCCAAGACAATAAGTTTCGCCAATTCTACCTTTTTTGATAATTAAATCTACACCATAATTATGATCATCAACATGAATCCAATCACGAATATTTTTACCATTTCCATAAAGTGGAACTTTTTTCCCTTCTAATAAATTAGTAATAAAAAGTGGAATTAATTTTTCCGGATGCTGATAAGGGCCGTAATTATTAGAGCAATTGGAAATTGTAATTGGTAATTTATAAGTATGAAAATAGGCTCTAACTAAATGGTCGCTCGCCGCTTTAGAAGCACTATAAGGAGAACGCGGATCATAAGCAGTACTTTCATTAAATTTATTATCATTAAAATCAAGCGCTCCAAAAACTTCATCAGTAGAAATATGGTGGAATCTAATTCCACCGTTTATTCTAGCCGCTTCCAATAAAACTCGGGTTCCTTCAACGTTAGTTTTAATAAAATCAGCGCTATTTTTAATTGACCTGTCAACATGACTTTCGGCGGCGAAATGAACAATTAAATCAACTCCTTTTACCGCTTCAGCTACTAAAGCGGCATCACAGATATCACCATGGATAAATTCATAATTAGCTTTGTCCTCTAGACTCGATAAATTATCTAAATTGCCGGCATATGTTAAAAGATCCAAGTTTCTTATTTGATCTTCAGGATATTTTTCTAACCAATAATGAATAAAATTAGAACCGATAAAGCCGGCGCCGCCGGTAACAAGTATTTTCATATTAATTCTGTAATTTTTTTATTATTCCTTCCATCTCGCCTTCGTTATACTCAAAATGAGGCCAAGGGCTCAATCCATCATTATTATGACGAGGGATTACATGAAAATGAAAATGAGGAATTTCTTGTCCGGCAACCGGATCATTATTAACCGATAAATTGTACCCAGGTATACCCAACTTAGTTTTCAATAAATAACCAACCCTCTTAACCGCTAAAATCAGAGCGGTTAAATCATCTTCTTCCACCTCTTCTAAATTAGCGAAATGCTTTTTAGGGATTACTAAAGTCTGTCCTGAGCTAACCGGTTTAATGTTCAAAAATGCTAAAATCCTATCATCTTCATAAACTTTATAACTAGGCAAATCGCCGGCAACTATTTTACAAAAAATACACATATTCTTAAATTATTTTATAGGGGCTAGATTCATCTTTTTCCCACCTAATTTCATCAACCTCTTCTTGCTTTTCTTTTCCTTTATAAAGCTTATCTGGGAAATTAAGACTTAGAGCGGGAATATCGGAAATACATTTATAACCATGAACAACTCCCGGAGGAACAATGACTAGGGTCGGATTATTTTCGCCGACATTTATTTCCATTGCTTCATCCATAGTTTCTGAACTTTCTCGTCTATCCCAAAGATAAAGTCTAAAATTCCCAGGACCGAAGAAAACAAAACAATCACTTTGATAAACGTGCTCATGTGGTCCACGAATTACCCCCGGTTGAGTGAAACTAGCATAAGCCATAGCGGCTTTAAAATCAAGCTCATCCTCTCTAAAAAGCTCAACTAGAAATCCTCGTTCATCGTGATTTTTAATTATTTCCTTTATTATTACATCTTTAATCATAATTTTATTCTTATTAATCCATTTTGAGCACCTAAATGAGCAATTTTAGAAGCGGTATTTCTTGCACTCAAAAATAAAGATTTCTTAATATTCCCCTTATATATTTCCAGCCCGGCCACAAAAGTAGAATTAAAAATATCACCAACACCGGTAATATCAACCCGTTTCTTTTCTTTAAAAATTGGTTGATAATAAAAATTTAAGCCATCATAAGCATAGGCACCTTGACTACCAGAGGTGATAACTACTATTTGAGGGCCGAATTCTTTGATTATTTTTAATAAATTGTTTTCATCGTTAAAAAAAGCATGTCCTAGCTTTTGCCCACCGGAGCCAGAAGACGCTAAAGCGAGCTCAATTGCTTCGTCTTTATTAACTAAAAAAACAAAGGTATTTTTTAAAAACGGGGCGAGCTTATCAAGCCCAGCAGAATATTGCGCCTCACTCGGATTCCACGCAATCTTAATCCCATACTTCTTTGCTAAAGGAAAAACTTTTTTCAAAATAGAGAGCCAATCTCCTGATAAAGATGAGATATAGATATTTTTTGTATTTTTTAAGAGTTTTAAATCTTTAGCGTCCAGTTTTAAAAACTTGTTTGCTCCGCGTTCTGTAAAAATTATTCTCTCACCAGTCTTGGATATCAAAATAAAAGAAAAGCCGCTATTTTCCCCAGGCAACTTCTTAACTAAATTTTTATATACTCCTCTAACTTGTAAATTTTTTATTATTGCTTTCCCGTTATCATCATCACCAATCGCCAATAAGCAAGCCGCTTTAAATTTAAAATTTGCAAAATTTACCGCCGCATTAGCCGCTCCACCACCGTAAGTATAGTTAAAATTATCTATTCTAATCTTAGCGCCATATTCAAAAGCTAAAAGTTTTTGACGCAAAATGTCGCGTGGATTTTCTATGAGAATTCCCTGATCTGTAAAAAAACTAATATCTCGAGTTGCTCCACCGATGGAAATAAAATCGTAAACCATAAATTTTAAAATAATATTTTTATCATATCATATTCTACCCTTTTTTTCCAGAAAAAACGGTTTAAATCTTTTAGCTAGTAAGGTCAGGATATTAAAAAACAAAATTGCCGCTAGGATATTCCAAACTAACTGATAAAATAACGCTTGCCAAAATGAGAAGTTAAATACGCTAAATCCGCTCTGCAAATCAGACGTTAAAAAAGCTAAAATAGCCGCTATTAAATTATAAACTAAAGTTGAAATCAGAAATAAAACCCCAAAAGAATATAAAGATTTATTAGTTAGCCAATTTTTAGAAATTAAATAAGCTATTAAAGCAACCGCTCCTAAAGTAATGAGATAAAAACCAAAAAACTGAAAAGAGAAAATATCCATAAAAAAACCAAAAAAGAAGATAAAAATAATTGTTGATCTAGCCCGAAAGAAAAACAAAATAAAAATCATTAGTATTACACCAAGATTAATCTGACTAAAAGCTCCCGGCAAAGAACTAATAAAGGAAAACTGCAAAACTGAAATCAACAAAGAAAAAAAAATTAAAATAATTATTTGCCCAATTTTATTAAACATAGATTAAGGAATAATTATCGAGACGACCGTTAAATCACTGAAATCTATCAGAGGCTCTATCGTCGCCGATTGCCAAACCTCATTGCTTTCGCTGGTAACATTGGAAACCCGACCAATTATCAGCCCTCGAGGAATACCTCCGCCTAAACCCGAAGTTACAACCATATTACCAATTGATATTTTCTCTAATTGGGGGATATAGCTCATTTCAATCGTTAAGCCAAGATTACCGTCGGTAATTCCTTTTGTTTTATCTTCGTTTTGCAAAGAAGCTGCTAATTGGCAACCGGGACTAGTTATTAAACAAACTCTTGAATTAATACTATTTGTTTCTACAATTTTTCCAATAATAACACCCTCTTCACTTAAAACGCCTAACTCTGGGCGCAAACCATCTTTTTCTCCTTTATCAATAATAATATCACGGACATCTTTTGATACAGAAAATGATTCATCTTTAGCTATTATATTAGCGAGAACTGCTTTAAACTTATTATTAGAAATAAAACCAAGTTGACCACGTAATTTTTTATTTTCTGATTCTATCTCGAGCCAATGAGAGTTGTTTATAGAGCTTGAAGCTATTTCGTTTTTTAAATAAGCAACCTCGGCCAACAATTCTTCTTTTGTACGGCGCTCATCATAAGCAGAACCAAATCCCGTTCCCCATTCATATAATCTAGCACTTAAAGGCTTCATTAAAAACAAAAAAGCTTTTTCTATTGGACGAATAATTCCTATGACATGTAAAAAAACCAGTAGCCCGAGAACTACCGTAAAAATTAAAAGCGGATTATTTTTTTTGATTTTTATCATAGATAATTAATCAAACTGTAAGTTTAGTCATAACTTGTAGGTAAAACTACTTTTTCTAGGAGTTCTTTATTACTCAAAAGCAAACCGGTACCCCGAGCAACGCAAGTTAAAGGATCATCGACTATTTTAACCGGAATTTTAGAAGCAGCGGAAATCGCCTTATCAAGTCCGCGCAGCAATGCGCCACCACCAGATAAATAAAGCCCTCTCTCATAAATATCAGAAACTAGTTCTGGTGGAGTCGTTTCTAAAATAGTTTTAATCGTTTCAATAATTTTACCCACCGTACGGCCGATTGCTTCTCTTATCTGTTTATCATTTATCATGATTGCTTTTGGTAAACCAGTTAAAAGATCACGTCCGCGAACCTCCATTTCTTTTGGTTCTTCCAAAGGAACGGCCGAGCCGATTCCAATTTTAATACTCTCCGCTAATTGCTCGCCAATTAAAATATTAAATTCCTCACGAATATATTCAATGATATTACTATCAAATTCGTTCCCCGCCGCTTTTAAAGATTTCCAAGTTACTACTCCACCTAAAGAAATAACAGCAATTTCGGTAGTCCCGCCGCCAATATCAACAATCATGGTCGCCGTTGCATCGACAACCGGTAGCCTCGCACCAATAGCCGCGGCCATCGCTTCTTCAATTAAATAAACTTTACGCGCTCCGGCTGATTTAGCCGCATCTTCAACCGCCTTTTTTTCTACTTCAGTCAAATCAAGCGGTATTCCGATTACGACTCGCGGTCTGGAAATTAAAGCAAAATTATCATTATGGACCTTACTAATAAAATACTTGAGCATTTTTTCTGTTACTTCAAAATCTGAAATCACACCATCAACTAAGGGCTTGATAGCTTCAATATGGCCAGGAGTTTTACCAACCATTTTTTTAGCTGCCTCGCCAACTTCTAGAATTTCATTAGTTCTCTTATTAATAGCAACAACGCTCGGTTCATTAATCACCAAGCCCTTACTGCTAAGATAAACCAAGGTATTTCTAGTACCTAGATCTATACCTAAATCATGACTAAATCTTCCTAAAAATTTATTGAACATAAAAACTAATTTTTATTGGTATTTTAAGTTTAACTCAATTTACTAACAATAGTTTCAGGAGTAATAATTTCACTATCTTTTTCGCTTCTCTTTTTCAATTCAAATCCACCAGCTTGAATCGATTTTTTACTTATCACTAAACGATACGGGCAGCCAATTAAATCGGCATCAGCAAATTTCTCTCCAGCCGATAAATCTCTATCATCATATAAAACCTCTATCTTAGCGCTTAATAAATCTTGATAAACTTTAGTCGCTGTTTCATTTTCATTAAGAGATAAAAGATGAACCTTGAAAGGAGCAACAGATTCTGGCCAAATAATACCTTTTTCATCATGGCAAACTTCAACAATAGCCGCCATCGATCTGCTGAGGCCTAATCCATAACAACCCATGATAACCGTTTTCTTTTCACCATTTTTATCTTGATATTTTAAATCGAATGGTTCTGAATATTTAGTTCCAAGTTTAAAGATGTTTCCCGCTTCAGTTGCCTTTTCTTCTCTTAAATCTTTACGACCGCATTTTGGGCAAGTATCTTGGTCAGCAATGATTTCTTTATTAACAGCCATCTTACAATCATCACAAACATAAATAATATCTTCTCCTGCTTCAATTAGCGTTTGAAATTCATGAGAATATTTAGCAAAACTTCCGCCGGAAGCGTAAGTAAGGTAGGTTCTATCTCCTAAACCAAAACGATAAAAAATATTATTGTAAGCAACAATTGCTTTTTCATAATAATCATCTAAATCCGTCTGATCAGCATGAAAAGAATATAAATCTTTCATTAAAAATTCGCGACCGCGTAGTAAACCAGACTTAGCTCTCTTTTCATTACGGAATTTATTTTGAATTTGAAAAACCGCCATCGGTAATTCACGGTAGGAATTAATAAATTTTTTAGCGAGCGGAGTAACTACTTCTTCATGAGTAGGATTAAGGGCATATTCTTTTTCGTCAGAACCTGATGTTTTAAATAAAACATCGAGCGTATCCCAACGACCAGTGGCTTGCCAATTTTCACGTGGCGCTAAAGAAGGCATATTAATTTCTTGCCCGCCGATAGCGACCATCTCCTCACAAATAATCTCTTTAATTTTATTAATAACTTTCCACCCAAGCGGCAAGAAGGAATAAACGCCGGCGGCTGATTTATCAACAAATCCAGCTCTAATTAGAGCTTGGGCGTTATAGCTAGCTTCATCCTTAGGAAGCTCCTTAACGGTTCTAGTGAAAAGTTGAGATTGTTTCATATATTTATTACTATCCTATCCAAAAAATGACTGCTTGTAAAGCTTCATTTTTGCATGATTTTTAAGGCTTGTTTAACTCTTTCGCCCGTATCTTTCAAAGACGAATCAACGGTCGATAAAGCGGCTCTCGCTTCGCTCAGTGAATAGCCAAGAGATATCAGTGCATCCAACTCATCAGAAGATGCTAAAGATGAACCAGCTCTAATATCAGCTACCGACGATATTTTTATAATCTTTGTTTTCAGTTCTAAAACTAAACGCTCAGCGGTCTTTTTTCCAATTCCCGAAACTTTAGTCAATAAATCAGCATCGCCCCTGATAATTGATTCTTTAATATCGCTCGCTGAAGCAATTGCTAAAACTCCTAAAGCTGATTTTGGTCCAACACCAGAAACGCTAATTAATAATTCAAAAAGATCTAACTCATCTAAACTTTTAAAGCCATAGAGATCGGACGCCTCTTCCCTTACGTGATGGTGAGTAAATACTTCCAACGACGCACCAATAATAATTTCATTTAAAAAACTTTCACCGGCAAAAATAGCATAACCAACATCACGAACATCAAGAATAAAATAATTTAACGATTTAGCAATTGTTGTTCCGCGTAAATATGAAATCATAATTATTTATTATTGCTAATTTAATCAATTAGTTTTCTTCTTAAAACGGCAAATTCCGGTAATTGTATTTTTCCTTCAAGTTCAATAAAACATTTTTGCCCACCGCCACCGCCATGTGCCTCTTGAATTTCTTTGCCCGTGCTTGAGTCAAAAAGTTTTTCTAGTCTTAATTTAATTATATCATAACTCCTGCCAATAATCTCAATCTCATCTTCTACTTTAATAGTATTATGAACTTGAAAAAATAGACGAATCTTATTACTTTGCATTTCTGTTTTTAAAACTTGGCCACAAAACTCCCAAGCGCTTTTATTATGCGAATTAGAAACATTTTGTTCCGCCTTGTCTCCCAATAAAAATCCCGAAGTATAACCCCGGTGAACTAATTTTGTTTCTAATTCTTGATATAAATAAGCTAATTCTTTTTGCAATTGCACGGTTGGAGTTTTGGCGATAATTAAATTAAGGGCCCGACGATAAGCGCCACAAACTGTTGCCTGATAATAAACGCTCTTGGCGCGACCCTCAATTTTGAAACTAGTAATTCCGGCCTTAATAAGTTCGACTAAATTTTTTATTAAACATAAATCTTTAGAGTTTAATAAATAAGCGCCATGTTGTTCTTCAACTAGCTCCAGTTCTTCTTCATGGCCGTTTGCTTTAAGAGTATAACGATTAACATCATATTGCCAACGACAAGGCTGAGCACAATCGCCCAAGTTACCGCTACGATTAACAAATAATTTCGAAAGAAAACATCTCCCTGAATAAGCCATGCACATCGCTCCATGAATAAAATATTCTAATTCAACTTTAGGTAGAGCACGATGTATTTCCTTAATTTCTTTTAGAGTTACCTCTCTCCCCAAAACAATTCGCGCTACTCCTTGCTTTGACCAAAATCTGGCCGCTTCTAAATTAGTACAATTAGCTTGAGTTGAGAGATGAATTTCGGCACCCGGCCAATTATTTTTTACTAAACTTAAAATTCCCGGATCGGAAACAATAATAGCATCAACGTTAAGCACTTTTATTTTTTTTAAATAAACAGCAAAACTTTTTAAATGGATATTATGCGCGAAAATATTAGCCGTTACATAAACTTTTTTCTCGTGCTCGTGAGCATATTTAACAGCCTCCCTTATCCCCTTAAGGTCAAATTCATTAATTCTTACACGTAAAGAAAAATCTGGAATACCTAAATAAACCGCATCGGCGCCATAAGCAAAAGCCGTTTTCATTTTTAGAGTATTTCCGGCCGGAGCTAGAAGTTCCAAAACTGATTTTTTTATTTTTTGAGATTTTGCTTTTACTACAGGTTTCTTCATATTTAAGATCTTTTTACTCTCATAAGACCGCTTACAGTAATAACTTCGATTCCCTTCTTTTCAATTTCATCTAACAATAAATTCATACCTAAAGAATCTGAGGCCATATGTCCAGCAATAACAACATTAATATGATATTTTTCCGCTTCTTTACGATGCTCTTCCGACATATGCATTCCAATTACTGTTCCAATTCCATATTGAGACATCTTTTCATAAATATCTTTAGAGCCAGAAGTTCCGCCGGTAAATTCCGTAACTACAATTTTTCCGCAAGAATTATCCTCACTCCCGGAAAAAATCATTGGACCGGCTTTTTTCTTTTTAGCCATTACGTATTCAGGGATAGTCTCTAGTAAATCTATAATATCACTAACTGTTTCTAATTCTTTCTCTTTCTTTTTAAATAAATCAACCAAAAAATTAGCGCCTAAATTATCCGCCGGAGTGTGGATGCACATGAAATTAGTATCAAGAATCTTAGCGGCATCAACCGCTCTATCATGGTTAATTGGAGAAATACCGCGATGAACTTCACTAATTCGTGATTTGATTACTGATTCAGAAATATTAATTGGGACGCCATAATTAGCTAAGACCTGGGCCTGAAGCTTCATTACATCGGATAAATCAGCTAGCGCTATGCCTTCGGGATGATGAGCTAAAACTAAATCAATATCACCAAGTTGACGAGCTAATAATAATTCTGGAGTCTCCATGTCGATTCCAACCATGATTTTTTTTACTTCTCGCTCGTTATCAAATAGAACACGAGCATCAGAATAAGGATTGGATAATTTTTCTAAATCAAAATTTTCCTTTTCTTTATCAGACGAGGCTTCATATTTTTTATTGATACGAGCTAAATATTTTTTTACCTCGTCCTTCCCTCTTAAATCAGAATCAATCCCCAACTGAATAGCGAGTTGATATATTTCTTTTACCTTCATAGTTATATAGTTATAAATAATTATCCCTGCTTTTTACCAAAGCCCTCGAAAGCTTTCAAAATTTCAACCGGGGTCATAAAGACGACCGTATTTGATTGATCAGATGAAATATCATTAATAGCTTGTAGAGTTCTAAGATGCAAGGCGCCATTAGAAGCGGCTAAAATCGAAGCGGCTTGAGCAATATTGGAAGCGGCCGCAAGCTCACCTTCAGAATTAATAATGACCGCTCTCTTTTCGCGCTCAGCCTCAGCTTGTTTAGCGATCGTTCTTTCCATTGATTCCGGAAGAGAAACATCTTTTAGCTCAACATTATTTACTTTAATTCCCCATTCATCTGTTTCTTTATCAACAATTTCTTTAATTCGATCGGCAATTTCGTCGCGCTTACTAAGAAGTTCGTCTAAAGTTACCGAACCAACTATATTACGCATTGTTGTTTGCGCGTATTGTGAAATCGCATAGAAAAAATTCTCAACTTCAATCACCGCTTTTTCCGCAAAAGCAACTTTATAATAAATAACAGCGTTAACGGTAACGGAAACATTATCGCGAGTAATTGCTTTTTGATCTGGAACATCAACCGCTTTAACACGAATATCAACTTTCTTAAAAGTCTGAAAAATCGGAATAAGTAATCTCCAGCCCGGTTCCATAATTCCTGAATATTTCCCCATCGTGAAACGTACACCTCTTTCGTACTGATTAATTTGTTTTAAACTAGACAAGATTAGGATACCAACGATGATAATGATGTAGATAAATAATCCCATACATTTAATGATTAAATTAATTAATTTTATTTTTTTAAACTAATAATTATTTTCTCGCCATTAATATTAATTTCTTTTTGTATCTCGCTCTCAGAAACTGTTTCCGATAATTCTAAGGAATCGCTTAAAGTTTCGCGCTTTATTTCTGCGCTCATTTTTTCAATTGTTTCTTTAATCTCTAAATTTGTACTCATTATACAAACTTGCGTCCGATCACCTAAACTTAAACCAACATCTTTACGAAGCATATTAATGAAACGAATCAATTCTCGCTTAATGCCTTCAAGTTTCAATTCTGGAGTAATTTCTGTATCGAGCTCAAGTTCTAAATTTTCTGAACCAGCTATAAATTCTAAACTTTGGATATTAAGTTCATCTTTAATAATAACAACATATTTTTCATCTACAGAAACGCCGCCCTTAACTGTTACTTTGGAAAGCATTTGTCTAATCTTTATTCCCGCTTCATCACGCTTGGCTAAACCAAGTTCTACTATTTTACGAGCTACTTCCATTTTTACTAAAACGTCACTAGCTTCAAGCTCGAGCTTTATCGGCCAAGCTTCTAAATGAATCGAGTTATTTTCGTTTTTAAAATCGTAACCCATTAATTTTTGCCATAAATTTTCAGAAATGAAGGGCGTAAACGGTGCCATCACTTTTGCTAATTCTAACAGTATCAACTTAGTAGTAATTAATGCGCTCTTTTTATCGCTTTCATCGTCTGACTTAAATCTATCTCGACTTCTTCTTAAATACCAAGTTGAGAATTCATCAATGAACTCAGTAATTGGACGCATCGCTTTAGGTAAATTATAAGCTGACATCGCTGCGGAAACTTCTTCTAAAAAAGCATTAAATTTATTTATAATCCATTTATCTAAAACATTTTCACTCTTTACTGCTTCAAGTTTTAAACTCTCTTCGTTTAGCCCCTGCAAAACTTCTGAATTTTCCGTCGCATATAGTTCATAAAATTTATAAACATTAAACAGCAACATGATATTTTTGCGAAGCGATTCTTCAACGCCTTTTTCCGAAAAATTTAAATTCTCGGCTTGCATAACCGGAGATGATAATAAATAGGCGCGTAAAGCATCGGAACCATACTTATCCATGACTAGTGCTGGATCAGGATAATTTTTTAATTTTTTAGCCATCTTCTTACCATCTTCCGCTAAAACAATTCCATTAGCGATTACATTGCTAAAGGCATGTTTTTCTAAGAGACCTCCGGAAACAACATGTAAATAATAAAACCAGGTACGAGTTTGATCAACACCCTCAGCGATAAATTGAGCCGGAAAAGTTTTTTCAAATTTGTTTTTATTTTCAAAGGGATAATGAAGTTGCGCATAAGGCATAGAGCCTGATTCAAACCAACAATCAATTACATCAGAGATGCGCTTCATGACTCCGCCACATTTTTCACAAGGGATAGTAATTGGATCAACTTTATCTTTATGAATATCAGTAATATTTTTTACGCCAGATAATTGTTCTAATTCTGAAACACTACCTATCATTTTTTGATAGCCGCAAGAACATTCCCAAATTGGAATAGCGCTCGCCCAGAAACGTTGGCGAGAAATTGACCAATCACGCGCTCCTTCTAACCAATTTCCAAAACGGCCATCTTTTAAATAATCCGGGGACCAATTTATTTCTTTAGCACTTTCTAATAATTGAGTTTTAATTTTTGTGACATTAATAAACCAAGAAGAAGTCGCATAATTAATTAACGGAGTATCACAACGCCAACAATGCGGATAACTATGCTCATATTTTTCTTTATGAAATAACGTCCCGTGACCGGCTAAATATTTTATAATTTCAATATCAGTTGCCATGTGGTCTTCAGCCGGTTTAACATGCAAACCTTGGAAATCAGTTACTTCCGACTTAAACATTCCGTCCATACCAACGTGTTGAATAAATGGTAAATTATTAGCTTTACCGAGATTCATATCATCTTCACCAAATGCCGGAGCGATATGGACTACACCAACGCCGTCAGTAGTAGTAACAAAATCAGCCGCATAAACTTTCCAGCCATTCTCACGATTCTCTAATTTTTCATCGCTCGCGTAATAATTGAAGAGTGGTTCATATTCTAAACCAACTAAATCAAAACCCTTGATATCATTATGAACTATTTCTATTTCTTTATCTTTCAAAACATCTTTAATGCGGTCACTAGCTAGAATTAAGAGTTCCGGAACATCCTTAATTCTTAAGGCTGTATAAGTAATATCCTTACCAACCGCTAAAGCGGCATTACCAATTAAAGTCCAGGGGGTAGTTGTCCATGCTAAAATATAAGCCGACTCTTTAGTTTCATATTTACCGGCTCCCCATTTTTGACCGGGTTTCAAATGAAATTTAGCAATCACGCTCAAATCTTTTATATCCTTATAACCCTCACTAACTTCCGATTGCGATAAAGTAGTTTCGCAACGTGGACAAATATGCATCGAGCGATGAGCTTTATAAATTAACTCTTTATCCCAAAGCTGCTTAAGCTCCCACCAAATAGTTTCCATGTAATTTAAATCCATGGTGCGATAAGAATTTTCCATATCAGCCCAACGACCCAAACGATTAATTACCGTTTTCCATTCATCAATATAAGTTGAAACGCGAGCACGGCATAAATCATTAAATTTAGCGACGCCTAATTTTTCAATTTCTTTTTTTGTTTTGGTTCCCAATTCTTTTTCAACAATATTTTCAATCGGCAAACCATGACAATCCCAACCCCATTTTCGTTCAACGCGATAGCCATTCATCGTTTGATAACGAGGAATGACATCTTTCATAATGCTACCGACTAAATGGCCATAATGTGGAGTTCCGGTCGCAAATGGCGGTCCGTCATAAAAAACATAATCACCCTTAGGCGCTTCTTTGGTAATTGATTTTTCAAAAATATTAGATTGATTCCAAAAAGATAAAGCCTCTTCCTCCATCAGGACGAAGGCGCTTTTTGGTTTTTCGTTTTCAGATTGTTTATTCATATAATATTTAAAATTTATTTACTTCTTCTAATTTTTGCGAGATTATCTTTCCAGCGCTGCTTGGATTTGAGGGATGCTCAAAAATGAATTCTCCTTTAAACTTTTTTCGCCTTAAAAACAAAGGAAACCATAAAATATCATCAGCCCACATCTTATCAAACGGAATATCTTTTTCATCAAACCATTGCGGTTTCATTTCTTCCGTCTCTATCGGTTCGCCGGAAAAATTATCTATTCTAAAAATATGAACTTGCAGATCATCAGTCTCATCTTCAAACTTAAAATTTAATATACCAATTTTTTCACAATCATCAGCCACTATCCCCGCTTCCTCGAATAATTCTCTTTTAGTCGTTTCTTCAATTGTTTCTCCAACATCTTGTTTTCCTCCAAATCCGTTCCATCTACCCGCTCCAAATCCGCGTTTCTTAAAGCCAAGGAGAACTTTATTATTTTTACAAATTATCGCTAGACTTAATTCTTTCATAGCTCTATAAAAATTTAATCAATTCTTCTGGTGTTTTTATAATTCCGCTAAATAGTACTGGACGACAATTTTCTTTATCGTCCCCAGACTGAGCATAAATAGGTTTATCAAGAGCAGCTGCATATCCTATTTCCATAGTTGTGCTAACGCCAGAATATCCATCTTTATTATAAATATAAATTACATCAGCTTTTCTTATCTTATAAAAATGATCATGAGTTAATCCCAGCGCAACAAATTTTTTATCAGAATCTTTTATATCATCCCAAATTCCGCCAGAAGCGCGATAAAGATGCGGTTCAAAAACAACTACGCCTAGTTCTTTAAGCGAACTCGCAAATTCTCTCATTTCTGGAGCGAAGCTTGAACTTCCGCAAATTACGACTGATTTCATATTTTTATTTTTATACTTAAACTTTTAATTTAATTATTGCTCCAACTCTTCTATTGCTTCATTTAATACTTCTAGCAATAACCGAGAATTATCATATACATGTTGCCAATAAGCGGCTGGTTGGTGTATAGAGCTCGGTATATAATCTAACTTACTTTTTTGCGCCGCAGTCAAATCTACCTTGTTATAAGCACTATCATATTCTTCATATTCGCAATCAGATAAGCCCATTTGCTTACGATACGGCCGCCAAACTTGATCTAACTTTTCTTGAGCGAGATCTCTCATCTTCTTCGCTTCCTCGCATTTATCACGGAGATTTAAAAGCAAATCAATGCGCCTAACATCTTTTTTATCAGAAAGCTTTTCCAGCCTTCGGTCTAAATTATGTTCCAATTTTACAATATTTTTTTCTTCTCCTGTTAAAAACCCTGAAAGGATGGAATTATCTATTTCTTCCTTTCCTTCAAAACGTATTTTATCTCTTTTCGATTCTATTCCTTCCCACACCCTATGTTCTGGGTCGTCTTCTGAAATACATCCATTTCCTTCACCGCGAAAATCTACCAAATCAGACATTTCGATTTCAGAACAAATACTATTATCTTGACGAAACTTTATAAAATCACGCAAAACAACAGCTTGCTCAAAATCATCTTCTTTAATAGCCTCCTCTAATTGCTTGTTTAAAATATCAATATTTTGATCTGGTATTTTTTCGATGTGGTTTTTGGTTGAAGCAAATTGTTTTTCAAAACCCATATATTTCTATTTTATTATGTTCAAAAAAAATTTTAAATCTCTAGCCGAGTTATCATGCAAATCATAATCAAAAACTTTATCGAGTTTTATCCAATCAAAATCCGCTCCTTCTCCCAACCGCATTTGTGATTTTTCTAGCCGGCTTTCCACAAAAAATATATTCCTATGTCTTTGGCTCCTATTGTTAAAATAATTGCATAATGGTTTAATTTGATTTTCCAAAATATCAATATTTAGTTCTTCTTTCATTTCTCGAATAAACGTTTGAACTGGAGTTTCACCATTTTCCCCAGCTCCACCAAAAAATGCCCATTGATTAGGATTATGTTCAGTATTTCCGTCTCGTTTGTGTAACAATACCTCTTTCGTTTCAGAATTATATAAAAATCCCCCAGCGTATATTTTATCTTTATTTTCCATTTTCCATAATAGTTATCGCCTCCATTATATATTCACTACGCAACTTATTTTTCATATTCTTAATTTCTTCTAAAGTAAACCAGCCGGCGTTAAGAATTTCATCTTTAGGCCAAGTTAATTCTCCGCCAATAATTCGTGCCTCATAGGCGTGTTTGGGAGGGGTTTGCGCATGGGCTTGAAATATATCAATCTTACGAATCAACTCAACCTCATATCCAGATTCCTCTTTTGCTTCGCGGATAGCCGCCTCTTCTATTGTTTCTCCTTCGTCTACTTTTCCGGCCGGAAAATTCCATAATTCATGGATTTTTCCACCGGGACAATTTTCTTGGACCAATAAGTATTTATTATCTCGCTTAATAACTACCCCAGCAACAATATTTGTTGTGATTAATGTTTTCATAATTTTATTTTTATTTCCATTCCCTCTTTTTATTAATTTCTTCTTTATTCCTAAAGGCTGTTTCAAGGTTGATATTATATTGGTTTGCAATTGAAGAAATATAAATTATAATATCGGCCAATTCTTCTTCCACCGATGTAAAACTGGAATTCAAATCAGTTTTCATCTTTTCGGTCTTTCTCACCGCTTTAAATAACTCACCAACTTCTTCTCCTAAAAGAAGGCAATTTTGAATAGTCGAAACATCCGTAAAACCTCTTTCCGTTTCAAGTTCTTTTACATACGCTTGAATTTCTTTAAGCGTTGGCTTGTCTTTTAAGATTGGCATAAATTATTTCCCATGACATTCTCGAAATTTTTTCCCACTACCACATAAACAAAGAGGATTTTCACTCAAAAAAGATTTAGTAGCTGGAAAAATATTTTCTGGAAGTGATGCCAATGGAAACCATTTCATATCAGAAAATTTATCTGGTTCCATTAACTTAGCTTCTCCGCTATATTTTTTAGCCTTCATGTGAATAGTAACATAGTGTTTATTTTCTTCCGGGTAAACATTACTAATCACGCCAACAATATCGACTCCACTGACATCGATACCAACTTCTTCTTTAGTTTCACGGGCGCCTGCTTCTAAAAATGTTTCACCATATTCCATGTGCCCACCAGGCGCACACCAAAAACCAGCAGCATGAGCCGAACTTCTAAACGATAACAATAACTCATTATTATCATTAACAAGATAAACACCAACACCAACTTTAGGACGAAGATCTTTATTTGTTTCGGTCATATTATTATTTCCCATGACATTTCTTATACTTTTTTCCGCTCCCACAAGGGCATAAATCATTGCGTCCTACTTTATCACCATCTTCATCCTTAACTTTTTCTTTAATCAAATCAATAGTATTACGCTCCTCGGCTTGTTTATGCATTTCTTTCTGAGCACCGGTAAATTCAAGTTTCTTCTCTGGTTGGCTCGCAAATAATTTTATCGCTTCATTTTCCATAGTTTGTTCAGCGGCCATTACAAAAGCATCCCCGGTCTTAAAAATAGAATAAGCAACATTTTTATTAATTAGTCCATTTAACTCTTGATACATCAAATATGCTTCCTTCTTATACTCAACTAGAGGATCGCGCTGACCATAACCGCGCAAACCAATTCCACGACGTAAATAATCAATAGTTTCTAAATGTTCAACCCAAAGCTCATCGATTGTTCTAATTAAAATTCCTTTTTCAATACTCTTAAAATCAACACCAGCCGCATCAAATTTTTCCGACATCACTCTGTATCTATTAGCTATTTCCTCTTCTAAGTAACTTGTAATTGCTTCTCTAATACTATCTGCTCGTCCACCAGCAGCGATAAAAGAAGAAAGTTTTTCCTTTAATTCATCACCGGTTGTAATAATGGTCTTGAGGGTTTCGTATATTTCTTGAATATTCCATTCGGCTGTTTGCTCAGAGGCGGTATGAAAAATAATAACATTCTTAACTTCTTCCTTAATCATCGAGACTATAATTTCTGACAATTTTTTAGGAGTCTCCTCATCTTTATTTACGCCCTCGCTAATATCAATAATTTCACGACGACGTTTATAAATAGAGGTTCGATGTTTATTAATTACATCGTCATATTCAACTAAATGTTTTCTCATATCAAAATTGTTGCCCTCAACTTTCTTTTGAGCACTTTCAATTGATTTAGAAATCATTTTGTTTTCTATCGGCATATCAGCCGGAACATTTAGAGTCTTCATTAACCCCTTCATCCTATCGCCGCCGAAAATTCTCATTAAATCATCATCGGTCGAAACATAGAACTGTGAAGAACCAGGATCGCCCTGGCGTCCGGCGCGGCCTCTTAACTGATTATCAATGCGGCGTGATTCATGACGTTCGGTACCAACAACATGCAAACCGCCTAAATTTCTAACTTCTTCTTGTTCTTCTTTAATCGGAGGATTACCGCCTAAAATAATATCAACACCACGACCAGCCATATTAGTGGCGAGTGTAATTGCACCTTTGCGTCCGGCCTGAGCGACTATTTCCGCTTCTTTTTGATGGTTTTTAGCATTTAACATGAGCGGTCTTAAGCCTTCACGTTCCATAAGTTCAGTTAAAATTTCGTTCTTTTCAATAGAAATCGTACCGATTAAAATCGGTTGGCCTTTAGCATTTCGTTCTTTAACATCACGGATAACGGCATGAAATTTATCCATTTCCGTGCGATATATCAAATCATTTAAATCTTTTCTAATGTTTGCTTTATTAGTCGGGATAACAATCGTTTCTAATTTATAAATCTTATGGAATTCTTCCGCTTCGGTCGCGGCTGTTCCGGTCATACCTGATAGCTTCTTATACATTCTAAATAAATTCTGAAAAGTAATAGTCGCCATGGTTTGCGATTCTTTTTGAACCTGTACACCCTCTTTAGCCTCAATCGCTTGATGCAAACCTTCGCTATAACGACGACCTGGCATCATGCGACCGGTAAATTCATCAACGATAATAATTTCACCGTCTTTTACAACATAATCTCTATCTCGTTTGAACAAAACCCTAGCCTTTAAAGCTTGCTCAAGATGATGGACTTCCTTTATTCCACCTTCAACATAAATATTTCCCAAACCTAAGATTTTTTCTACTTTAGTAATTCCGCCTTCCGTTAGAGTTGAAGCGCGTAATTTTTCATCAACATTATAATCTTCATTTTCCTCCAAATGTTCAACAATTTGCGCAAACTTAGTATACCTATCGCCAGATTCTTCGGCTGGAGCGGAAATAATTAAAGGAGTTCTAGCTTCATCAATTAAAATAGAATCAATTTCATCAACAATCGCATAATGAAGTGAGCGTTGAACAGTCTGATCTAAAGAATAAACCATGTTATCTCTCAAATAATCAAATCCAAATTCATTATTAGTCCCGTAAGTAATATCGCAATAATAGGCTTCGCGACGTGGAACACGACGAAAATGTTGTAAACGCTCGTCAAATTGACTTTCATCAATATGGGAGGGGTCATAAATATAAGCATTATCATGAATAATAACACCAATGCTCATACCAAGCGCATAATAAACTGGAGCCATCCAACCAGCGCCAACTCGAGCTAAATAATCGTTAACGGTAATTAAGTGAACACCTTTTCCTTCAAGAGCATTTAAATACATCGGTAAGGTCGCAACTAAAGTTTTACCTTCACCAGTTCTCATTTCCGCAATCTGACCGCGATGAAGAACCATGCCGCCAACTAGCTGAACGTCGTAATGTCTTTGACCTAATATACGACTAGCCGCTTCTCTAACTGCCGCAAAAGCTTCGGGCAAAATATCGTCTAAAGATGAGCCATTTTCAAGACGATTTTTAAAATCTCCGGTCTTAGCTTTTAGCTCGTCTTCCTTCAATTTCTTATATTCTTCCTCTAGACCATTAATCTTATCGACTATTGGTTGCATCTCTCTAATTACTTTATCGTTTGCATCTGGGAACAATTTGCTGAAAATACTCATATTTTTTCTATTAATAACCAAAAAATTGCCGAATCAAACGGCTTTTATTCTAAGTTCAGTATAATACGGATTTTCAATAAAATAAATATTGACAAAATATAGATAAAATTATAGTATTAAAAATTAAATTGTATAATTAAAAACTGAATATTAAACAACCAAAAAAAGAAAATCATGAAAAAAAACACGACGACCGTAAGCTCTCCTGGTTTTTTTTGGAGAAACAACCCCAAGCTTAAAAAGCTTGTAGTATTGAACCCTGGCGATTTTCATCGCCCAGAAATAAAAATGCTTTCCCGCTTTAAAGAAAACTGCGGGTTAAATGATTTCGAAGAGATTAGGGCAAGAAACGAACTCTTGACGTTCATGCAGAATCATCCCGAATTTCGTCTCAAGCTTAATGAGATCATGCCATTGTTAGAAAACACCGTTTCTCTTCCTATGTCAGAAAACGATTTTCTTGCATTTTACGAGCAAGATAATGCTTACTGGAAACTAACTGATAGCTTTCTTTCCACCCTTAAACTCAATGATGACTGTCCACAAAGAGTAAAAGAGTTTATGAACGCTATGGCAGCTGCTAACGGTTTAAGGGTCTATGAAAAAAACATGGCCGAACGTATTTCTGCAGATTTGAAAAAAGTAACCTTCATGGAGGGCATATTGGAATTTAATCTGCAGAATGAAAAAGAGATTGAACACACAATTATCGGACAACGCGCTTTCAGTTCTGCTTGGTCGTACAATTACACGGCGCCCATTCCAAAATTCATCAAAAATGGATGGCTGTTTAAAGTATTAGGAATCACTAAATTAATCCAGGTATTAGCCGACAAAAAAGCAGAGAGAGAATCAAAACGTTCGGCCCTTATTCTGAAAATGCCGGACAAACTAAAAGAGGACATCATCCATGGGATTAACGGACTTATCTATCCTGGCTATAAAACAACCGGGATACGATTTAATACCTTGAAATCTGACTCCACTGAAGAAACACACGAGATATTTGATTTTCTGCGCAAAATGCCAGGGACGGATATATTAGTAAGCTTCAACTATGGAGATTCGGGGCTAAGCATTACACCGCTTAGCATTAAGCTGCACAATATTAAGGATGCTTATCTGCGGACTGAGATTGGATATCAATACAAAGGATATACAAATGAAGAGGCAAAATTAATACAGAACCGGCTGGAAGAGGCAAAGACTAAAGCAAATGCGATATCAGCTATTGAAAAAGCATCAAAAACAATTGCTTTTTTTGCAGAACATCTCGACTTTTGTCTGAGGAGAACTTATAAGATATCTTCCACAGGAACTGATACAGAGTTTCGTTGGAATTTTCTGAATAATATCTATAATACCGAAGACAATCGGCCTATTTGCAAGGAGTTATTAAGCAACAGAAAATTTTTCTGGGGAATGGTCTCTGAATTGTATGAAATAAGCAATTTATTGGAGGTTTTTGAAAACCTGGCTAAAGAAAAAAATGTTCCTTTATGTATTCCAAAAATTATGAACGGAAAAAGCGGAATCACTTTCAAGAATCTTGCTCCTATCGATATGTTCGAGCAAAAAAAGAAAATGTATCCCTTCTCTTTTCCGGAAATAAATGGTCGCATGATTTGTTTGACAGGTAGGCATGGCCGAGGGAAAAGTGTCGCTGGCAACAGTGTACTTCAAGCTCTCTGGTTGGCTCAATCAGGACTCCCGGTATTTGCGGAATCATTTGAATTTGATGTAAAAGATGTAATCGGTGCTGTTACTAATGATACTGGTGATGGCTCCAAGGCTACGGTTTTTGTTAAAAAAACTAAAAACCTATTACAAAACATTCAAAAAGTACCAGTAGAAAAATCGCTTATTTTCATTGACGAGATTGGAAATGGTACTCAAGAAGATGCCGGGCTTGAACTCGGTAAATTGATTTTGAACACTTTGGCTGACAAGAAATACAGCGTAATTTTCAACACCCAAATTATGGCTCTAGCAGAATACGCTGAAAAAAATCTTGAAGCTAAATGTTTAAAGGTGGATAAAAACCATCAATTCTCTCCTGGAATCGGTCAAGGTGAAATGACTGAACTCATTAAAGAACTTGGGTTAACCAAGTATTTGAAAAGATGATCATAAAAATAATTATAAATTGTCCTTTGCAAAAAAGCTGCTTTAACTAAAAGCAGCTTTTTTCTTTGCCAAACATCCAAGAAATTATTCCTTATGCGCCCTGTTATCAACTTCGTATTTAGTATTTTGAGCCTCAAAGAAATTAACGAGTTCTAAAGTATCAGTTTCCGTCGCCATCCATTGGGCCGGATTAATCGTTTTAAAATGAGGCTCAAAGCCTAATTCCTCCAAACGTCTATCGGCAATATATTCAACATATTGATTAACATAATCAGCATTTATTCCCAAGATTCCGCGAGGAAACATATCACGATTATAAGCCGTCTCTAAATTAACGCCATCAATAACAATATTTTTTATTTCTTCAGCAAATTCAGGAGTAGCTAACTCTGGATTTTCTTCCAAAATTGTTAAAATTAAATTAATGCCAAATTTAAGATGTAGACTTTCATCACGAACTACCCAATCAATCATTGAGCCGAAATTCTTTAATTTTTGTTTCTGACGAAAACTTAAAGCAACCATAAAGCCGGAATAAAACCAAGTTCCTTCCATAACAATATTATAGGCGACCAAATTACGAACGAATTCCCTTTTCCCGTCGAGCGTTTCAATATCTAAACTCGTATCGTTCATGCGATTTAAAAATTTAGAAATAAAATCTTCTTTAGCTTTAATGGATGGGATTTCTAAATGTTGAGCAAAAATCTTTTCCTTATCAAGTGGAAAAGTTTCTAAAACATATTCAAAGGCAACGCAATGATTTGCTTCTTCCCACATCTGCTTGGCTAGATATAAGTGTGCTTCCGGCGCCTTTAAATACGGATAGACTCCAAGCGCTAAAGTCCGGTTAACAATTAACTCGCCCGGATTGAAAAAACTCATCAAAAAACTAACCGCCCCTTTTTCATCTTCAGTCATCTTGCGCCAATCATCCAAATCTTCCCCCAGCGCTATTTCATGCGGAAACCAAGTATTAGCTACCGCCTGATTATATAAATCATAAGCCCATTGATATTTAATGGGGCGAAGATTCATATCTTCGTTTAGTGGTTTTCCTAATATCATATATGTAAAAATATTAATAAATAAATTATTGACAGCTATCGCATTGCGCTCTTTCTTGAGGATCAATGGGGCAGGCTTTATAGTCATTTTTAGCTTCAGTCTCTTCATTTTGCATTGGCGCAGTCGCTTCAACTTTAACGGAAACGGCGACGGCTCCAAAACCGGACCGACTAACAGCACCAAAACCAGCTTTCCCAATCGCAGTTGATTTATTAATAGCGAGCGTACTTTGTTCAGCGCTATGACGTGGCTTCATGTGTAAATAATAAGTAGTCTTTAATCCCCTCTCCCAAGCATCAACATAAACTTTCATTACATTATCTATGTCTCTTGATTCTAAATACATATTACGGCTAATCGCTTGATCAACCCATTTTTGCGCACGAGAAGCAACTTCCACAAAGGCTTGCGGATCGACCGAAAAAGAATCTTTATAAACGAGTTTTATCTCAGCTGGAATATAATCAAGATCACTAATATCGCCATATGATGCTAAAATATCATCTTTAGCCTTTTCCCATAATCCAAGCTCTTTTAGTTTGGTTACTAAATTAATATTTAGTTCCATGTGCTTACCACCCAAGGTGTTGCGGCTAAAAATTTGGGCAAAACGCGGATCAATTCCGGTTGAAGTTCCGGCGACCAATCCGATATTAGCAGTTGGAGCAATAGCCATTAGAGTTGAATTACGCATACCAATTTTTACTTTAGCGCGTAAATTATTCCAATCAAGACTAAAAGATTTATTAATTAAGGCTACGCCATCATTATTTGCTCCAGCCGTACGATTATCTTCCAAAATTTTAATGGTATCGAGTGGAACAAGACCCTTTGACCACAAAGAGCCAGGAAAATTATCGTAAGTCCCTCTCTCTTTTGCTAAATTTGTACTTTCATCTATTGCTTGATAGCTAATGAATTCCATCACCTTATCAGTTAATTCATAAGCAGCGACTGAATCATAAGCAATATCAAATCTTTCAAATAAATCAGCTAACCCCATCACACCAAGACCAATTGCTCGATTGTGAGTATCAAAATTTCTTGCCTCTTCAATCGGCGGTTCATTAATATCAACTAAGTTATCAAGCTGACGAACAGCAAGACGAACACTCTTGTTAAGTTCTTCCCAATTAATTTCTATTCTAGTTGAAACGCCCGAATCATCTGCGCCTTCTTTAAGATGTCTAACTAAATTTATAGAAGCTAAATTACAAACCGCAACATTATCTTTATTGGTCGGCAAAGTTATTTCGGTACATAAATTAGAGCCATAAATTGTTCCGGTATTATTATTTAAAGCCCGAACATTAATAGCATCTTTAAAAGTTATCCAAGGATGCGCGGCCGCTTGGAGAGATACTATAATCTGACGAAATTGATCAAGCGCTTTAATTTTTTTATAAGCCTTTAATTCACCGGACTCGGCCATAGCACAATATTCTTGATAACGACTACTAAAAGCTTCGCCATACAAATCAACTAAATCAGCCGTATCTTTAGGATCAAATAAATACCAATAATCATCGGCCTTTACTCGTTTCATAAATTCATCAGAAATATAGACAGCGGTATTAGCAGTTCTCGTACGACGATAATCATCACCAGCGTTTTGTTTTAAGTCTAAATATTCTTGAAAATCAAAATGCCAATTTTCCATATAAAAACAGAGGGCGCCCATTTTTTTTCCGGCTCGAGAAATTGCACGAATTGCTGAATCAATAATATGTAAAAATGGAATTGGTCCAGAAGAAAAAGTATTGTTAGTTGAAATTGGCGAACCGCTTGCTCGTAATTTAGTAACTGCTAAACCTATTCCACCAGTTGCTTTAGATAATTTTAAAACATCAGAGACGGTTTTTCCGATATGGTCAACGTTATCTTCCATTTCCATAATAAAGCAATTGCTTAAGCGTGGCTTCAAAGCACCAGCGTTAACATTGGTTGAACCACCGGGAATATAATATAGTTGCGACATCCTGTCATAGAATTCACCGGCTACTTCATTTAAATTCTTTTCGTTCCAGGCAAGGCCCATCGCTAAACGCAACCAAAAATATTGCGGCGTTTCCATTAATTTTTGCTTATCATCACGCATCATATAGCGACGAGACAGGGTTTCCAGCCCAGCGTAGGTAAATAAATCATCTCTTTCCGGCTTAATTAATTCCGATAAGTTGTTCCAATCAAAAATTTCTAATTTTGGTGAAAGCCAACCTTTCTCAATTCCCGCTTTTAGCTCTTTTCCCCAAGCAGATTTATATATCTCTAAAAAATTTGCATCGCTAGAACTAACGCCCAATGCTTCAAGATAAATTAATTCTAAAAGTAAGCCAGCGGCTAATTTGTCATAAGCCGGGTCGTCTTTAATATGTTGAGCGGCAGATTGCATAAGGGCTCGGTCAACTTCCTGTTCAGGCATATTTTCATAAAGAGTAGAAAATGTTTCCTCAGCAACGGCTTTAATACTCTCGCCTGGTAGGCCTGATTTTTTCCCGGCGGAAATTAATTTTTTTTCTAAATCAGAAGTAGAAATTTCTTTGATTTCACCACTGTATAGAGTGATTCGTTTAGACATAATTTTATAGTCATCTTAGTTTTTTAATATCCGATGTTTTAGCTTATGTAGTGGTCGGAGTACTATTTATTATACTATATATTGTGTACAGCGACAAGAGCCAAAAACCCTAATAAAAAAGCCCCTTCCGTAAAAGGGGCCTCTTATCAAACCAATAATGTTTTTAAAATGTTCAGTAATGAAAATCTCCATAAGGAGTTTGCAAAATCACTTCATTCCCCGGTTTAGCTCCGGAGGAAGAAATTACTTTGCCAAGCTGTTTGAAATTTATACCGCAACTATCGGTTGCGATTTCGATTGCTTGTCTTAAAATAGGATTATTTTCTCCTACTATATCAATCCCTACCCCGCAATTAAAATCGCGATACATATCCTCCCAAATTTCACCTGATTCTTGTTGAATCAATTGAAAAATTGGTGGAGGAGTAGGCATTCTTTTAATGTAACAGACATTGTTCCCGACATGTGAAATCTTTGTAACGCCACCCCCAGTATTCATGGATATTCCATGAAGCATGTGCAAAGCATCTTTTGCTTTCAGCTCGACAATTATTTCACGAATAATGAAAGCCCATTGGCGGGTTGGTGATAAAATAGCTTCGCCGACCGACATACCGCCAAGAATATCAGGACAATCGTTAGGTTGAAAACGACCTTTAAAAAACTCACCGTCTCTTTTCAGGGTCGGATATTTTTCATCAAAGGATTTATCCATTAAACAACTGCGACTTAAAGTTAACCCGTTAGACATAATCCCTGAATTTCTATGTGTTTCCCAAATTGCTCGACCATCGCTTAGTAAGCCAAAAATGATATCTCCTGGTTTTACGTTGCCAGTCACAACTTCAAACTTTTTAGCCCAGGCCATAATAGCGATGTCAAAAACTCCGGAACGAACTTGATCGCGTAAGTCAGCTGTTTCACCACCAAGAAATTTGATGTCAAAACCACGCTGATAATACAAATCAATTAAATAAGTAAAACGACGAGAAACAGCGCGTAAAATTACTTCTTTTAATTCCCCATCCAGGTTTAAATTGAGAACATCGGACATCAGCCATGGCCCGAAAACAAATCCGGAAGCAGAAATATCGCCGGCATTCATAGACAGGGCATCATCAACCATCCCTTCAAAAACGGTATCGTCTCCAAATTCATAGTAATGCAATAAGCGCTGAATAAATTTTGAGCCATCGCCATCTTGATGCTGGGTAACAACTCTTCTTTTGTTAGTTGGGTCGGTAATAATGTTAACAAAGGCCCAAGGATATTCATTATTAATGATATCTTTAAAACTTTGTCGAACAATTGTTTTTTCAGGGTCAACGCCAAGGCGTTCATACATACTTTTTCTGGTAGTCATGTTGCACGATTTTTTTTGGTTAGTACTTGAAAAAAAATTTTAGTTTTTAAATAACAAAAAGTAATAGTAACATCAATTACCTTTTATTGTCAAATTAGCATAAACTAGCAAAATTTTGACATTTATTTGCTTTTATATTAATATCTCTTGATACTAAAATTATAGTATTCAGAGTTAATTTTCGGGGCTAATAACCCTACAATCGTTCATTAAAAACAATTTATTATGCAAAAAATTCCTGTAGAACTCCAAAACGATTGGCTTAGCCAATATCTTTTAAGTATGGGGCTAATTAGGCTTTCCCAAGGAAAAGTACGCGACACTTGGTCGCTACGCAACCTCTTAGGACATGACAAATTCTTACTGGTTGTCGCTAGCGACAGAATTAGTATCTTTGATTATGTATTGAAAGCTCTTGTTCCCCTAAAAGGCGTATCACTTACCGTCTTGACTCATTTTTGGTTGACGGAAGTCTTAAAGGACTTTCCTCATCATCTAATTCCGTCCAAAATGAATAAGCAATTTAATTTCGCTTATGATTTAAGAATGGGGTATCTCTCAAAGCTACCAATCGAACGCTGTTTGGTGGTAGAAAATCTTTCCGGTCAGATGTATCCGGCAGAACTTATTTTCCGTGGTCATGTTGGCGGCTCGATCTGGCCTGGTTATTTAGAGAATGGAATCGTTGCCGGGCAACAACTACCTCTTGGCTTACAGAAATGGTCTAAATTAGACGAACCAATTTTTACACCTTCCACTAAAGCCGAATTTGGCAACGACATCAACAAAGATGTCGACTATTTCTATAATCAGATGAAAAATTTAGGTAAGGAAGACGAAGCTCGTCAAATGGTTAAAGATTTAAAGAGGGCCTATGAAATCGCTTATGCCTATGCGCAAAAAAAAGGTATCATAATTTTGGATACCAAGTTTGAAGTTGGAGGTAAATTGGCTGATGAAATCCTTACTCCTGACTCTTCGCGATTTGCCGAAGAAGAAGATTGGAAACTTGCCATGGAAAAAGGTCGAGATCCAAAATTCTTGGACAAACAGCCGGTACGTGATTGGGGCGCAACTGTCCTTACTCCCTTCCTTGATGATAATTGTCAACCAATAATTGGTATCAACAAGTTAAAATCCGAGAATCCAGAGTACGAACAATACATTGAGTTTGTTCAAAATCTGGAAATACCTGATTGGGTAATTTCAGAGGCCGCAGAAAGATACCCGAGAATCTGTAAAATGATTACCGGCTACGACCTGGATGATTATTTGAAAAATTGCATGGGAGCCGAACTTCGTGCTTAAATTTAAACCTAAATTTGTAAAATGAAAAGAAAAATGGCAATTATCGTCGGATCGATAAGTGATTTATCGCAATCCGATAAGGGATTTAAATTCCTCAACACCGTCCAAGACAAAGTTGATGTAATCGGTGTATACGTTAGGAGCCAACATCGCAACACTCTTGATGTCCAAAAACTATTGAAGGAATTAGTCCAGAAAAAAGTTGATGTTATTATTATGGGCGCTGGTTGGGCCAACCACTTAACCGGTTGTGGCGATGCATTTTTAAGATACACTTTACTCGATGATAGAATTGTCGTGATCGGTGTCGCGTTTGAGGATGCGGGAAATCCAATGCACACCGAAGCGGCATTACTCTCTATCACCGAAGTCCCGGGGACTCAGGTGGTTTTTCAAAACGAAAATGGACCTTTTAAAGGCCGCGAAGGTTTTTTTCAAGCATGCAAAGTAGCGACTGAAAAAGAGCTGCCGAAAATAAAACTTCCTGAACCTAAACCCACAAGGGACTTAAGTCTGCAGGAAGCGTTGGAAGTAGCCTCAGCACTGAACAGTTAAACCTAACAAAAAAGGATTGCCTTACCAGCAATCCTTTTTAAATTCCAAATATGTTATGTCGCTAAATAGAATCTCCCGCGACCCAACCGGTACTCCAAGCGGACTGGAGATTATAACCGCCAGTCGGCCCAGCGATATCAAGCACTTCACCCGCTAGAAATAAGTTAGAAATTATTTTTGAACGCATCGTTTTAGAATCAACTTCTTTCAAATCAACACCGCCTACAGTAACCATCGCTCTATCAAAACCTTCAATCGATTTAACTTGTAAACTAATTAGTTTCATTACCTCGACTAATTTCTTGCGCTCTTCCCGGCTAATTGAATTAGACATCCGTTCAACTTTCAGTCCAGCTAAAATTAAAATTGTCTCCGCTAAACGCGCGGGTAAAAATTCTTCTAAACTATTTTTTAAAAATTTATTACTAGTTGATATAATACTTAATAATTTTTTATCCAATTCCTCCTTCAAATATTCCGGTTGTAAATCTATTTCTAATCTATAATTAGAAGCAAATTTAAAATCAACAAAACGACTAATATTTATCGCCGCCGGTCCGCTAAGTCCAGTTGCGGTAAAAATAATCGCTCCCTGCTCCTTGGCGACTTTTTTATTTTTCAAGTATAAATTCAAAACAACATTTTCTAAGCTTAAACCTTCTAAATCATAAACAAATTTTTCTTTCGTTGAAATACGAGTAAGCGCCGGACGTAAAGGTTTAATGGTATGCCCAAGCTTTTCAAGGAGCAAATGACCATCGCCGCTTGAACCGGTTCCCGGATATGATAAACCACCCGTTGCAATTAAAAAGTTATCAGCTAAAATTTCTTCTCCACTAAGTAGAACCGCCTTCTCTATTTTATTATTTTTTAGAGTTAAATCGCTAACTGGACTAGATTTTTGAATTACCCCGCCCTTCTCTTTAATCCCATCAACTAAAACATTTAAAATATCATTTGCTATGTCGCTAACGGGAAAAACTTTATTATCATTTTCAGTTTTTAATTTTACATTGCGGCTCTCAAAAAAGTCTATCGTTTCTAAAACGCCAAAGCGGCTAAAAGCCGAGAGTAAAAATGAACTAGCTGCTCCGAAATTGGTAGCCATTAAACGATAATCAGGAATATTGTTAGTAACATTACAACGTCCGCCCCCGGTTATGAGTAGTTTTACCCCCAAGCGCGGGTTCTTCTCAATTACAATAACTTTATGGCCTAGCTCACTAGCTCTATGTGCGGCCATCAGTCCGGAGGCACCGCCGCCAATAACTGCTAAATCGTATTTCATAAAAACTAATAAGCGTTCATTTCTAAACTAGCTAAATCTTTTTTAATCGCTTCAACTAAAAGTTCCGGATTAGCAAATTTTTCCAATTCTCTAATTTTTCCTAAAATCTCTATTCTTAATTCTTCGCCATAAATATCACTAGAAAAATCTTTAATTAAAATCTCTAAAGATACTTCTTCTCGAAAAACATCCTTAAAACCGAAATGCATCAAACCTAAATAATTTTTACCATCAAAATTAACTTTTACTGCGTAAACGCCATGAGCAATATCTAAATCGACTTTATCTAAATTAGCTGTCGGATAACCTAATAATTTCCCCTTACCTTGGCCATGAATAACTCGGCCCGTGAAAGTTATTTTTTTCAAACGTCCAAGAACAGAAATTTTATAAAAAGCGAATAAAAGAATTCCTAAGGCAATAAGTTGTAATAAGTTAAGATAATTATGGTTAAAAACATAATCTAAAACTAGAGCGGAAAATGGCCAAAATAATTCCAAGACTGTTGCGGCTGAAGCGGGAACGCGACGTAAACCAAAATAATAAACAAACATCGAACCGGCTCCTGAAGTCAAAACAATTATACCGAGTAGTCCCCATTGTTCAGGACTAACAACGCCAAAATTTTTAAATGGTACAGTAATCGCTATTAAAATAAGTGCTAAAATCGAAGTTAAGCCGAAACGTAAAGCGGCTACCGCTTTGTAATCAAGGTGGTTAGAAATGCGCTTACCAAAGACCGTTGAAGAACCAAAAGCAAAAGCGGCAATAAAAGCAAATAAAGCCCCACTATGTGTCCAATTAACTCCCGAGAGATCTAAACCAGTTTTTGCAAAAGCAATAAAATAACTAGCGACAATAGCAATCAAAGCCCATCGATAAAATCTCTTATCTAATTTTTCTTTTAGAATAAGACGCGCGAGTAACAAAGCAAAGATTGGTTGCAATTTTTGCAAGATAACTACAGTCGCAAAACTAACTTCCCCGTCCATCGCTGAAAAAAAGGCTTTAGTAATAAAAATAGTTCCAATCAAACCGCCGAATACACTAATCCAACCCAAGGCCAGCCAACTTTTAGTACTTAGCGATTTAATCTTATGCCAAGATAAAAAAATAAACGGACTCAAAATTACAAAGCCAAGAACATGCTCTAGAAAGACGACTAACTCAGCCGGAAGAACATAAAATTTTGGCCGAATAAATAAGCCATCAATACTCCAAAATAAAGCCGCTAACATAATTGCTAACGAGCCGATAATTTGTCCTGGCTTTAAACCAAATTTATTATTAGTAAACATACATTACCTTTTAAATAAAAATAAATATAAAAAATATATAAATGCCGCATTTTCTATCATTAAAAGCGGAATACCAAGTAAAAAATACCATTTCCTCGTTTTATGCCTAAACGCAAACATTCCAACATAAACACCCAAGCTACCAAAAGCTGTTGCTAAGAAGAATAGCATCCCTTCCGAAATACGAGAAGACCCTAACTTAGTTGATTTTATTTTATCGCTCAACATGATAAAAAAGGCAATCAGATTAACAGCGAGAAAAAAACCGAGAAAATATAATAATTGGCTATCAATAGACATAAACCTGTTTATTTTTGCGGGATTTAAATTCTAAATTACACTTTAGCATTAAATTAACAAAAAATACATAATTTAGGCAACAAATATTGCCTTAAAGCCTATCTTAGCCTATGATATGGCTAGATATGTCTATCCTTTTACAAGTAAACAATTTGAGTAAAGAATATAGCGGCCAAAAAATTTTTTCTGACCTCTCTTTTGTTATTTCCGAAAAACAAAAAATAGGCGTGATCGGAAAAAATGGTGCCGGTAAGTCCACACTATTTCGCATTCTAACCGGCGAAGAAAGTACTGATAGCGGCGAAATAATAATTCACGAAGATACTAGTATTGGATACCTAAAACAAAATAACGATTGGGAAGAAGACGAAAGTGCTCTTGGTTATTTAGTTCGTCAAAGTGGCCGTCCAGAGTGGAGAGCGCAACAAGTCGCTAGTAAATTTGAACTCGACGCTAATAAACTAAAACAAAATGCTAGCAGTCTTTCCGGTGGTTGGCGGATGCGTTTGCGCCTAACCGGGATGCTTCTAAAAGAACCCAATCTATTTTTACTTGACGAACCAAGTAATTATTTAGATTTAAATACTTTAATCTTACTAGAAAATTATCTCAGCGCTTATCGGGGAAGTTTTTTAATTATTTCTCATGACCGTGAATTTCTCAAGCGCACTTGCCAAGAAACTATAGAAATTTCTAAAACTGGTTGTTATCATTACCCAGGAAATATTGAAGCCTATCTCGCTTTTAAAGAGCAAAAACTAAGCACTCTTATTAAAGCTAATGAAAGCTTAGAAAGACAACAACAACATTGGCAAGAATTTGTCGATCGTTTTCGTTATAAAGCTTCTAAAGCAAAACAAGCTCAAGCCGTCGTGCGCAAAATAAGTAAATTAGAAGAAAAAAGAATCACTATTGAGCATGAAGCCGGAATAAATAGAATAACTATCCCCGCGGTTCCTAAAAAAAATAACTTTGCTTTAAAAATAAATAATTTAGATATTGGGTACGAGAATAACGTCGTAGTTGCGGGTATAGATTTCGATTGTCGCTCGGGAGAAAAATTAGCGATTCTTGGCCTAAATGGCCAAGGTAAAACTACTTTAATTAAAACTATAACCGGCCGCATTCCCGCACTTGGCGGATCATTTCGCTTCGCCGCTAATACCCATCTAGTCTATCATGGGCAAGAAGAAATGGATGCTATGAACGAGCAAGAACAAGCCGGTGATTTCATCCGCCGCGTTGCTTCATCGGATTTAAAAACTGAAGCTGTCTTAAAAATGGCCGGAGACTTCCTATTTCGAGAAGAAGAACTCAAAAAGCCGATTTCTGTTTTATCAGGCGGCGAGAGATCTCGCCTTCTTTTAGCGGGGCTATTACTTTCTAAACCGGATATCTTAGTTTTAGATGAACCGACTTGTCATCTTGATTTTGAAACTACCGAGGCGTTAGCAATTGCTTTACAGAAATTTTCCGGAACTGTATTTTTTGCAAGTCATGATAGAACATTTTCTAGCTTGGTAGCAACCGGAATCGTGGAAATAAAAAATGGCCAAGCTAAGCGTTGCCATGAAGAATATAATGAATATGTCACTAAATTAGAAAAACAATTATGGAAAAAAGCGGAAGAGGAAGAAAAATCTGCTCCATCTGAAAATAAATCGCTTGATAGAGAGCACTACTTAGAAAATAAAGCGAGACAAAAAAAGATCTTATCTCTTGAGAGAGAATTAGAAAAAATGCAGACTTACAAGCAGGAACTAATGGAATATTTTTTAGAACATTACAGCGACTACAAATCAGAAAAAGTTCAAGAGTTAGAAGATATTAAAAGATTAATCGAAGATAAAGAGGAAAGATGGCTAGCTTTAAGCGAAGAGAATAATGTTAAATCCTAATTGCTAAAAGGATTGAAGTTAGTCTTATAATCATAGAAATCTTCAGCTTCTCTTTTCTTCAGAAAACCAACAATTCTATAAGTAAGCGGTGTAAATAAAATCTCAATTAAAGTTTTAAAAATATAATTAGAAACAACCAGGGTGATAAGTAAAGAATTCGGCAAAACTCCAGCAAAAGCAATTATCACAAAAATTAAGCTATCAATAAACTCTCCGACTATTGTCGAACTGATAGTTCTAGTCCAAAGATATTTTCCCTTGGTGATTATTTTCATCTTCGCGAGAATAAATGAATTAATAAATTCACCACAGAAATAAGCAGCTAGGCTTGCTAAAATGATTCTCGGCGCTGAACCTAAAATTATATTATAAGCGTCTTGGTTATCCCAGCCAGGAGCCGACGGTAATTTACCGACCAACATTAAAACTAAAGCCATAATTAAGGCTGAGAAAAAACCCAACCAAATTACTTGCTTTGATTTTTTATAACCATATACTTCAGTTAAAATATCACCAAAGATATAACTCATCGGGAAAAGCAGTGTTCCCCCATCGAAAGTAAACCATTTTAAATCAACTATCTTGGTTGAAGCGATATTAGAAATAAGTAAAACTGAAACGAAAAATACGCTGATAACGCTAAAATACTTATAGGATTTTTCCATATAATTTAATTGCTAGCGAACAGGGTTCTAATAAATCAGACTTCCCTGTTTTTTGTAAGATTTTTGTTTAATATTTAATTTTGCTTGTTCGGAGAGAAGTAAAAGTTCTTTATCATAAGAAAATATTTGAGGATCAAGCTTATAGGCCATATCATTAATACCTAAAAGATATAGACCTTCTAAACTTGTTAAACGTGATAAAGCAACATAACCCATACCATAGCCGAAAGAGCGGCTTAAATCAATCTCAGCGCTATCTAGAGTCATGCCTTGACTCTTATGAACGGTAATTGCCCAAGCTAAACGAAGCGGAAGCTGAGTAATCTTAGCGAGGACTCTATTATCGTCATCGATAGTCCAGCTATCCGGTATCGCTAAAATATTTTCACCCGAATTCAAACGGACAATCGGAAAATTGTTGTCATCAAAATCAACCACCACCCCTGTACTCCCATTTACGTAAACCGTTTTATCATCTTTAAATTTATTTTTTACAAACATAACCAGCGCCCCTTTCTTTAAAATCAAATCGGTCGGCGCTAAACAATTTTTCTTTAAAGATTCAACTAATTTTTTTTCACCATCGCTCGTCATGCAATAAGTAAATTCTGGCGCATCGATTTTTTGAAGTTCAGAATTATTAATAGCATCAACATCGGCGTTATGAGTAAATAGGCGAACTGGTTTCGCTCCTGTTTTGATTTTCTGGTTCATTCTTCCCTTTAATAATTCGATTATATCAGAACCAACATTATCATCTCTTAAACTTTTTAAAACTCGAGTTATTTTTTTATCGTTTTGGCGATGTTGTTCATCTAAATAGCAAACTCTTAAATCCATTTCCGACCAAACATTAGCTTTATAAACAAATTCTGCCTCTTCTGACCCTGATGATATCGGTGGGAGTTGAAAAAAATCACCGGACATAATAATTTGAATCCCACCAAATGGTAAAAGATTTTTCTTAAACGCCTGACAGACACTATCAATGATATCTAAGCGATGAGCATGAAGCATTGAAATTTCATCAATCACTAAAACTTCGGTTTTCTCAAATTGTTTTTTTAAATATGGTTTTTTAGTAAGCGCCTTAATCTCGCTCGAGCTTAAATGATCTTTGATTCCAATTCCCGCCCAAGAATGAATAGTGCGTCCTCCGATATGCGTCGCGGCGATACCGGTTGAGGCAGTAATGGCAACGCCGATATTTTTCTTTTTTAAATAAGCGATATACTGATTCAATAAAAAAGTCTTCCCGCTTCCCGCCGGTCCGGTTAAAAGAACGTTATGCCCCGCTTCTAAAATTGCTAAAGCTTCTTTTTGTTTCATAGTCTTAACAGTATAGTATGAAAACTGCTTTATAAGCAAAAAAATCCCCGCCTGTCGTTAAACAAACGGGGATAAAATAGTGTGGTACAAATTTTATTTTTTCTTCATGCACCATTCAAAGGCATTTTGGGTCATCATCATCCAGGGGGCAGCTCGTAATTCTTGCTTCCACTTTTCCGGCATATAAGCCCATTGCCATTTTAAGAATGTACGCTCCGGATGAGGCATCATCGCTAAATGACGACCAGTTTCATCACAAATCCCAGTAATACCATCGGCTGAACCGTTGGAGTTAAAGGGGTATTTTTCGGTGATAGAACCAGTATCATCAACAAAACGAATTGGAGCTAAGTTTTTTTCTTTAATCAGCGATAACATCGATTCATCGCAATGAAGCAAACCTTCTCCGTGTGCCGACCAAATACCCAAAGTAGAACCGGCCATACCTTTAAGCATCATGGCATTGCTAGGTAAAATGGTAACTGTCGGAAAACGTGATTCAAACCGGCCAGATTTGTTTTTAATAAATCTTGCTTTTCTGATATCAGGCGTTCCTTTAACCGGAATCCAACCTAGAAGAGCGGCTAATTGGCAACCGTTGCAAACACTGAGTGAGAATGTATCAGGACGGGCATAGAAATCATCAAACATTTGTTGAACTTTTTCGTTGAACAAAATAATTGCCGCCCAACCTTTAGCTGCATCAAAGACATCAGCGTTAGCAAATCCGCCAACGAAAACAACTCCTCTAAATTTCAACAAATTAACTTTTCCATTTAGCAAATCATGCATATGAATATCTGTTACCTTAAAACCAGCTAATTCAAAATAGGAATTCATCTCCCGGTCACCGTTTGAGCCTTTTGTCCGGATGATCGCTACTTTTGGCTTGTCTTCACTATTCATAGTTAAAATAGCAAGTGAAGTCAGCTCCGGAACGAAACTCAAGCGATAAGGAGGTTGATGGATATTCTTGATATTTAACTTTTCTTCTTCAACACATTTAGGATTACACTGCAATTTTTCTAATTCATAGCTTGTTGATTCCCAAATTTGTCTTAAATCAATCATATCCTTATCAAGAATCACTTTCTTGCTTTGATTATTCTTTCGACCAAAAATCGTCACCTGCCTATCAACAATCGTATTCCCAATAATCTGGTAAGGAACCTCGTAGAAATTTAATAAGGCAACAATGCCTTCTTCATTTTCTGGTAAGTATTCCATCAGCCAACCGGCTTCTTCAGCAAACATTTTGCTAAGATAAGAATTGGTTCCGCAATTAATCGTTCCTCTAAAACCAGAGTCTCCAGAGAAAAGCATTTCCAGTAAACTAACGATTAAACCACCGTCGCTTATATCATGCAAAGATAGGGCTAAATCCCGCTCAACAAAATTCTGAATAAGATTGAAAGCGTCTAAAAATAATACGTCATCATTCATATCCGGACATTTGTTGCCTAATTGCTCGTATACTTGAGCTAAAGCGGAACCGCCTAAACGGCATTTTCCACCAGCTAAATCGATATGCAAAATTTTGCTTTCTCCGGGACGTTTAATATCTGGATTAACAACTTTAGTAATATCGGGCATCGAGCAATAAGCAGAAATCACAAGTTCCATCGGCGATTTTACGAGTTCAGTTTCTCCATTAGGATGTTTGACTTTGGTAGCCATAGATAAGCTATCTTTACCGCCATCAACTGCAATCCCAAGCTTGATCATTAAATCGCGCATCGAGGCGGCGGCGCGATACATTCTCGCACCCTCACCTGGAAGCTTAGGAGCTCCCATCCAATTAGCAGAACATTTAACATCCTTAATATTGCTTATCCTGGCACTTGCGATATTAGTTAAAGCTTCAATAACCGCCATTCTAGCTCCCGCCATTTCGTTAACCAACATTTTACCGGGTTGTTCGCCAATGGATATGGCCGCGCCTGAATATAAACCATGATTATTGGAAAAATGACTCTGGGAAATAACCGCAACATCAGCAACTGCTAATTGTGGATAACCGCAACATTGCTGTTGTTTGACTAAACCGGTAACACTCCGATCTTTTTTGTTAACCAAAAATCTTTTTGAACCAACCGAAAGTAATCTTAACACTCGATTTAAAGCTTCAAAAACGGTTAATTCTTTTGGCAAATTTAAAGGTTTAAGTCCTAAAGGAATTGTTTCGGATGTAAAAGTTTTTTGCGGTAAATTGCCTAAAACTTTTTGCAGTTCCATTTGAACTGGAGTGGTATTATCTTTACTATCAACAACTGTAAAAATACCATCACCGGTCACTTCACCTAAAACCTCACAGTTTACCCCTTCTCGGTCACAAATTGCTTGGAATAATTCTAAGTGTTCCGGTCTAATAAGTAGACCCATACGCTCTTGATATTCGCAAACCCATAACTCAAGAACGGACATGGTTGGATCGCTGGAATTTATCTTCCGAATATAAATCTTCCCACCAGCTTTTTCAACTAATTCTTTGAGGACATTGGCGGGGCCACCGGCTCCTTGGTCATGAATACTCACAATGGGGTTGAAATCGCCCATCTCGATACAAGCGCGAATAACCCTATCCATGTTTTTCTCCACTTCAGGGTCACCACGCTGAACAGCGTTAAAATCAACCGATTCCTTGTTCTCTCCCTGCATTTTAGAAGATGCCGCTCCACCACCAAAACCAACACGACAAGCCGGACCGCCGATTTGAATAATCAGCATTCCCTTTTCTGCATTTTGTTTTTCCAGATGACGCGCATCTATTTGGCCTACACCACCGGTGAATAAAATTGGTTTTAACCATTCATAACGGATACCGTTAGGTAAATAATACGCTCCAGAACGAGTAAAACCTTGAATAACCGGTTCGCCAAATTCATTTCCATAACGGCTCGTTCCGTCAGAACCAAAGATGATTATGTCTTGGGCATAAGCTAAGTTGCTCGGATAAACGGAAGGCTTTTCCCAAGGCAAAAAATATCCAGGAAGATTCAAGTTGCCAACTGCATACCCAGTTGTTCCAGCAACTACCAAGCCGCCACATCCAGTTGCTTCATCATCGCGAATTCGTCCGCCAGTTCCAGTTTGTGCACCAGGAAATGGTGAAACAAAGGTAGGGAAATTATGAGTTTCCGCTGTAAACAAAAAGTGATATTCAACTAATTGTTCGGTGAATTCAGATGCTTGTCCCGGTTTATCAGGAATGAGTGTCCAAATATCATAACCGATAATAACACTTGAGTTATCTCTGAAAGCAACTAAGCTATTAGACGGATTAGCCTTTAGAGTTGACTGGACAATGTCCATCAGCGTCTCCGGCATCTCTACTCCATCAATAACTTGTTTACCCTTCCAGTAACCGTGCCGACAGTGTTCGCTGTTAGCATTCATAAGATCTATAATCTCGACAATCGTCGGATTACGTTTCAGTTCAACAACAAAATAATCATAATATAACTGCTTGTCATATTCATCCATCGACAAGCCTTCAATTTCATTAAAAGCGGCTAAACCTTTTTCGATGAGTTGGACTTCATAAACTTCCGCCGGTTCTTGGCCGGTTGAAAAAGTTTTTATAGGCTCCGGATAAATACATTCTCTCATCCGATCAAAAGGAACTTTCGCCCCGACAATACGTCTCGATACCTCAAGGCGAGTAATTTTTTCCCCAAAGCCGCAACTGTTCAGGATTGATAAAGCATTGGAGTTAAAAGGAGTTGCGACACCAAGTCTTGGGCCAATTTCAATAGCCTCGGGTAAAGAAGTTTTAGTAGATAAACGCCAAGCTTCAAAAGTCTCGGCTAAAAGCCATTTAAGAATCTTAAGCTCTTTTTCACTCAACATCTTATTTACTTCGATGTTGTAACATAACTCGACCCCCTGTTCTCCGGGTCGGTAAAAATGCATAACCGTTTTCTTCATGATTCCGTGTTTTAAGATTAGTGATTAATATTAATAATTGTTAAAGAAATTTCAAATAATAACCTAATTAAATAAAATTAGGCATCATCACAAATTACCCCAAAAGACTAAAGAAGTCAAATGAGGCGATAAAAAGATAATAAAGAAATAATAAAGAGTTTATTCTTGAAGTTTAAAATTAATATTAGCAGAAAATGTTTCTCCTGGCCTAATTATCTTCGGGCTATTTAGTAAGCCATCTACATCTCTCATTATCGGTTCTATGCAAATAAAGTCTTTTCCCGGTTGAGACCAAATCCAGATTTTTTTGTATTCAATCGAAGCGTCTATAACAAGCGTTCCCAGCTCGGGAATTTTGATTTTCAAAACTGCTTTCGGATTTCTTAATTTGGGATTATCTAAATACAAAGTTCCACCGCTTATCCAAACTTCTCTATTATTTTCCGCTTCTTCTCCTCCCGCAAAATCGAAGTTAATATTATTTTTTTCACTGTTTGGAACTTTGAAATAAGGATGAAAGCCCATTGAAATTGGTAAGGACGCAATCTCTTCCTTATTTTCTATATTACAGCCTAAGGTGAAGGAATTATCTTCTTCAAACCTTCCTAACAAAGAAAAATTAAAATCATAAGGATATAGTTTCCTTGTTTCCTTGTTAGATATTAATGATTCTTTTAATTCATTGCCCACACTCTCATCTTGCCAAACTAAATTTCTCGCGAAGCCATGCTGTTTTAAATCAGGAAATTCCGAATTTTCTTTTAATGCTCCGGCGTTAGGGAAAAGAATGGGGATGCCGCCTCTAACATTTTTCTCTGAATCTAAAAAAGTTTCTTCATCAAAATATAAAATCTCTTGACCATTTAATTTTAATGAAGTAATAATTCCTCCTCGCTGCGCACAGTAAGAAAAAGAGTTTTTGTTTAACCCATTAATAGTTTTAATTTCTAAAATTTTATTTTTGATATTATTATAGTAATTATTTTTGTTTCGTTAATATTTTCCTTAGAAGTTTTGAATATTCAAATTCACCTGAAATTAAATCAAAACACAAATTAACATACTTTTTACCTTCACCTATCTTTTTTAAAAAATAAGGGTGCAAAGTTCTATAAAAAAATATTCTTTTAAAAATGTCGGCAATTACAAATTCTCTGTAAAAATTTTTATAAAAATATTTTTCGTAATTTTCTTTTGTATTATTACCCAAGATACAACGTGCTACTGCTAAGCCGCTAAAAACGGCGTAATGAATTCCTTCTCCGGTAATCGGATCAACCAATCCAGCCGCATCGCCAATTAACAAAACATTATCTTTAACCGGTTTACGAAGCAAATTATGCATCGGGACGGGAAAGCCTTTAATTTCGCTTTTATATTTATCAGCCTTAGCACCTAAAACTAATGTTAAAAAATCAGCAAAAAGTTTCCCCATATCTGCTTCATTCTTGCCGATTATTCCACCAATGCCTATCGAGGCTTTATTTTTTTTAGGAAACACCCAAGCATAACCACAATTAATAAAGCCAAAATATAATTGCGGGAATATACCATCTTTTAAACAAACGATATCTTGATAATCAGCTTCGATTTCTAAGGCCAAAGTTTTTTTCGCCCTAACTTTATTACTTACAAATTTTCTCACGACGCTATTAGCGCCATCTGCCCCAATAATAAATTCCGATTCAAGAGTTAAACCTGAGGCTAAAAATACTTTTTTATTTTCTACCTTTACCACTCGATCTTGTTTATATGCGCAACCAGCTGATAGCGCTTTATTAAAAAGATAAGCATCGAACTCTATTCTATTAACAAAATACAAATTTCTCGTAGCCGAGATACATTCATTTAATCTAGACCCGTCCTTTTTATAAATTTCGTAACAATTATTCTTACTATCAATTATTTTTTCTAGTTCTAAATCACCATAAACTTCATTTAATATCTTAATACATTTTTCGGTAATCATGCCGCCGCATAATTTTTCTCGCGGAAATACTTCCTTATCAATAATTAGAACTCTTTTCCCTGATTTGGCTAACGCAAAACCAGCCGTTGCTCCGGCTGGTCCTCCGCCAATAATAATTATGTCGTAGCTATCCATATAAACGAATTTACAAGGATGTTTTAATGCACGGGATGAGGGAATCGAACCCCCGCCAGCGGTTTTGGAGACCGTTATACTACCACTATACGAATCCCGCAAAAATACTCCTAAAAAGGAGTATCTGTATTATAACAATTTAAATACTCTTGTCTATACCTAGCATAATATACTATTCCTCTACTTCAAACCCCTCTTTCTTAATCTGCATCTCTTCACCACAACAAATAATTTTTCCGCCGCCATCACGAACGAATTTTACTTCATTCCCGCAAATTCGGCAAAAATAAATTTTGTCTGTTCTTTCACTCATAATATTATAAATTAATAAGTTTCAACAAAGACCTCAAAATGCGCTCGAGGATGAGAGCAGGCCGGACAAACTAACGGCGCTTCAGTTCCTTCATGAATATGGCCGCAATTATTACATTTCCAGCGCTTTACTTCCGGCTTTTTAAATACTTCACCGTTTTCAATATTAGCTAATAATTTTTCATATCGAGCGGCATGCGAAGCTTCAACTTCACCGACTTCTTTAAATACTTTAGCAATCTCCGGATGACCTTCTTCAAGTGCATCCTTTTCCATTTGCGGATACATCGTAACGGTTTCATGTTTTTCGCCGGCAATGGCCGCTTTTAAATCTTCAACAACATCTTCACTCACATAACCAAGAAGCTTGGCCCAAAGTTTAGCATGTTCTTTTTCGTTTAACGCTGTTTCTTCAAAAATATTAGCAATTTGGACATAACCAGCTTTTCGAAAAATGGAAGCAAAATAATCATATTTGTTTCTCGCCATCGATTCACCAGCAAACGCATCTTCTAAATTTTTCTTAGTCTTTGGTCCTAACATATTTTTGAAATTAACTTATTTAATTTTATTTTTTAGACTTTTTTTTATTATCATTGTCCTCAGGATCACAACCCTCTAAATCGCCGCAAAATTCAAGCGCATAAATATGAAAGATTGTTACAGCTAAGGCGATAATAAGCGGACCAAGCACTACGCCCCAAAATCCAAACATCACAATCCCTCCTAAAATAGAAAATAAAACAAAAACTGGATTAACCTCAGCCTTGCCCTTAATCATATAGGCTCGAATAATATTATCAACTGTCCCAATAATCAAAGAGCCCCAGATCAAAACAAATACGCCTTGCCAAACCTGACCGATCAAAAGATAATAAAAACCAACCGGAATATAAAATAAAGCCGAGCCAATATACGGAATCAAAGATAAAATAGCAACTAAAACGCCAGCTAAAAACGGTGGAAAACCAACAACCGCAAAACCAATTGCACCTACAGCTCCTTGGGCAATTGCCGTTACAAAAGTAGAAACAAAGGTCGTATAACTTACCGCTCGAAATTTCTGAAAAATCTCTTTATCATATTTATTAGGAAGCGGGGATAAATACATGATCTTTTGCAACATATTCTTACCATCAACAAAAAAGAAAAACATCGCCATGATAATCAAGAGCAATGAGACAATAAAATCAGCCGTTCCTTTAACCGCAAAAGTCGCTCCAGAAATTATCCAATTACTCGAACTCTTTAAAGTAGTTAAAGCGAACGATTTAATATTTTCGTTTTTTTCACTAAAACCAATCAAGTCAAAATTCTTAAGAAGACTACGGCTAAAAGTTTCTGTTTTAAAAACATCATTAATATCATGATTATCAAAAAAATCTACCGCCTGGGAATAAGCGATAACCGATTTCTCACCAGCATAAGCAATTCCTTTCACCGCCGGAACAACAATCACCAAAATTAAAAACAAACACATAAGCAACGCCGCCAAATTCTTTCGCCCTTTAAAACTTTTAGCCAAAAGTTCATAGGGACGATAAAAAATAGAAACGAGAATGATAGATACCAATAGTTCTGTTAGAAATGGCTTAAAGACTAAGTAGCACCCGACAATAACCAAAAACACCAGAATCAGAAGAAACGGTTTAGTTAAACTTTTCGTCATATAAGTTGTAATTTTTGGCCGCACCCTTGTGAATAAGGGTTGGGGAGGCAGACAAAAATTTAATTATTTAGTTTCTTTGTGAAGAGTGTGCGCTTTGCATTTATTGCAATACTTTTTCATTTCTAAACGCTCTTTCAAAGTCTTTTTGTTTTTGTGAGAATGGTAGTTAGTAGTTTTACAAACTGTACATTCCAATTTCATCATGTTGTCTTGAGACATATCTGTTTCTGTTGTTCGCTTTTTTAAATATTCTCCAAAGCCGAACTAACTTTAAATTATTTACCCTCTAACAATATATAAAAACCCAATAAAAGTCAAATATTACGGCAAAATTAGGCTATTTTTGGCAATAATTGCAGTAATGAGTACCTCTACCGGCTAATTTAATCTTAATTATTTCTTTTTTGCAGTTAGGGCACGGCAATTTTCCACGGCCATAAACATTGAGCAATTTGGAGAAATTCCCTTTTCTTCCTGAAGAATCAACATAATTATTAAAAGTTGTTCCTCTACTTTCAATCGCTTTTTTAATAATTTTATTCATCGATTGATACAAGTTCTTAGCTTCTTCCTTTTTAATACTACCAGCTAATCGAGTCGGCTTAATTTTAGCTAAAAACAAAGATTCATCGACGTAAATATTACCTAAACCAGCTATCATTTTCTGATCCAGAAGAAAGGCTTTAATATTTTTTTTCTTATTTTTTAATTTTTCTATTAAATACTCCACCGATAACTTTGCAGAAAGCGGTTCCGGGCCATATCCGACTTTAATAATTTTTTCAAGCTCAATCTCAGAAACAATTTTCAAATAACCAAATTTACGTAAGTCATTAAAAAATAATTTATCGCCATTTTTAAATTCAATTATCGCTCGAGTATGACGATTAGGTAAATTGCCGCCGACTGAGGACGCAAAAGAATCTCCGCTTAAACTATGTCCACCAGCCACTTGTTTTCCCTTACTTACTAAAATGAGTTGACCAGTCATTTTAAGATGAACGAGCAAATATAATTTTTCCTTATCGTCCGTTTTCTGTTTTATTTTTAGAGCAAGCAATTTCCCCGTTCTACCTATATTTTCAATTTTATGACCAACTAACGCATATACAAAAAAAGCCGCCTTGTTTTTAGCGCTTTTAGGAGACAAAAGTTTAACAGTAGAAATTTCAGAGCCGATAATACTTCCGGCCAAATCGCGCCGAATAGTTTCCACTTCTGGAAGTTCTGGCATAAGAATTAAATATTAAAAAGACAAAAGAAGAATAATCACTATCGTTAAGGCAAGAAGCCCGATAGCAAACATTTGAGCTAGACCAATTCCAATTTTTTTAGGATTAATTATCGCCATAAATGTAATATAAGTGTGGGCCGAGAAGGATTCGAACCTTCGAAGGCACAAGGCCAGCAGATTTACAGTCTGCCCCAGTTGACCGCTTTGGTATCGACCCGTTTACTTGTATATCGTAAAAAGATTAGCCAGGGCAAATCAATTACTGTTTAATAATAGATAAATTATTTTTTCTTGTCAAACCAGAAAAATATCGAAGTAGAGCGTTATTTTTTGATACCTTCAATTACTACTCTAACTAAGCCATAGGCGGAAAATATAACGACTAGGCCAATTGCTGACCAAACAATAATATCTCTTCCCTTCTTTACTTTTTCCTGATTACCGGAAGAGGTCATCCAAGTTATACCGCCGAAAACAAACATCAAAAGCGCGATGGAACCGACTACGCCAAGAACAGAATTAATAACTTGACCGATTAATTCTTGCGGCGTGTTAACATTAAGTGGGTTTGAGATACAATTTGGGCTATCGGCCGGACAGCCTTCAGCGCCATCAGCCAAGACTGGAATTGCAACAAAAATGGTGAAGATAAATAGACTTAGAAAAACGAAAGATATTATTTTTTTCATATTTTTATTCTTACTCAAATAATAACATTTTTGAACAAAAAAAAGAAGGGGTTGCGATTTTTTATCACTTCCCCCTCAAAAATATCTATTTAATTAACAACCATTCTTACGGTCGTTAATTGATTAGACGCTAGTTCAAACCTTGGGTTTTCCTTGTTAGGAAAAACCACTTGCATATTTGGCGCATCATGCGTCGGGGCAGTACCATCAGCCCAGACAATATCGTAACCATTCCCGGTTTGTGATGCAAGTGCATACTTGCGACAAGTTTGGTCACTTCTTACATTAATGATAAACGGTGTTTTACCATTTATATTAATAAAGTAAATGCCCTTCGTAAAAATTGAGTCTTTACTACTTTGGGTTGGAGGTACTACAACTGGTGGTTGCACGGGTGGTTGCTGAATTACAACTGGTTCTTCAGGATAATAAAGATTGTCAATTGAATCCAATAACCTTTTGGCTTTTTCAACCTTTCCAGCTTTTAGTAAATCGGTGTATTGACCGAGTAGGGCATCTTTTTTGTAATTTTTAACGCCCTCTAAGATCAAATCGGCTTTAACCTGAACCGAATCAACCTTTTGGCCAATGAACAAATCAGAACTCAAGTTTCCCCAAGAAACCTTAGAAGCGGTAATTGGGAAAAAACTGGTAAAGAGCGCCCAGCCAATAATAGCTACAGCCGGAACATAAAGCCACTGGCTGGTTTGCTCAGCAATCCAGCAAAAAATGACCGCTAAAGCAACTGCCCAGAAACTCCAGGCGAAAGCCAGATGGCAAATCAAACCGATACCAAAAGCGAGGATCGGCAGTTTCCAGAACTTCAGTGTTGCGAGGGTTCTTACCTTCGCTTCTATTTCTTCTTTTTTCATTTCTCTTTTTTTGTTTTTTTGTTTTTACTTAAACATTGCCCGGAAAATTGCGGGCACGAATTCAACTACGGCATCAGAAACTAGATGCACTGGAAATTCGCTCCACATTGGACCTTTACGGGTCGGTGCGGGAGTAGAGGAATCAGTAGATGTAACGACTGGTTCTTTGTGTCTAGCAACCGCATAGGCGCCAGACCAAGCAACCAGTTTTTCAAACCAGGGGTCACCCGCCTGAACATAATCACGGTCTCGAAGTCTTTCAACAACGAGACCAAATTCTTCAGCGATTTCCTCCCTTAACGAAAGTGGTCCATAAATAAGGAAAATCAGCGTTAAAATAAAAGCTGCTTTCCAAATCCAGTGATGCCAGTGCCCCGAAACTTCGGTCGGCCGAATTGGATGGGTTTGTTCCGGAAAGGCTTGTTCCATAACCTGATTGTAAACGAGCTCCTGTTTAGAGAAGCCATCGTCATTTCTGAACCAGTTTTGGTGGAACAATGGTTGCCCCACTCCAATGCAAATTGCCCATACCCAGAAGACTGCGGCCGTGCACATTAATAAGAATGCCCGTCCGTTATTGGTTTTGAAAAACCAAGCGGCGCTAAATTTTTTGCGCCTTTTCCCTCTGCGCTTTGGTCTGGTGATTCGAATACGAGCGTGGTCTTCAATTCCGCTCACGATTGCTTGTAAAGGCAGATCAGCACCAGGGGCAATAACTCCGGGAACGATGAATTCACCAATGCCGCGCTTGTCGGTTTTAACGACGTACTTGGTATTGTTGAAAATTACATCCACGTTAAGCAACAGCCCGTAACCATGGGCCTTAATAACCCGAATAAATACCTTAAAGTGTCCTTTTCCATCACTTGTACGAATCAAAATGATTTTTTGAGGGTCACTTTTAATTGCACCAGCAACGGGAGCTGCCTTTTCCGGAATTTCTACCTCTACATAACCTTTTTCCGTCGAGTCCTTCAAAAAAACCTCGAAAGAAAAGATTTGTTTTTTTGCGGTTTGAACGTAAGGAACTTTATGTTCCAGAAATCCAATTGCATCCGTATCAGTCGCCAGAACTTGTTTATGGTTCTGGAAAATGATAACTCCGAGCGCACAAGGGGTCGAATCTTTGCTGGTTCTAATGCGAATGTTGATGTGCGTGTCATCAACAAACGACGTCACATCCAAACCGAATTTCGGAGTGGACGGTTTTACTACTGGTTTTGGGGCTCCTGCGCCCGCGCCTGCTACTGCCATGTTTTTTCTCCTTTTTAGTTTATGTTTTTACTTGTATTTACTTGTTAATGAACAATGTTTGCTATATACTCCTAGCTCTCATTGTTAAGAACATTATAGCATAGTTTTACGATTTTGTCAATATAAAAGCCCAGCGATTGCTACTGGGCTTAGAAAAAGAGTAAATATACCAAATTTTTGACTAATAATAAACAAAATAAAATAAAGGAACTATTCAAATTGACATTTTATACTATCAAGTTGCTTATAAATTCTATATACATCATTATCTTTTGAATAGGCACATAAACCATCTTTTAAATAAACAGATAAACCATCTTTCGGGTAAATTTTTAATAAATAAGAATCATTTAAATAATATGTCTGACCATTTATAACTGCCCTTGCATCCGATCCACATCCGCGAATAAACCCGGCATAATAATTAAAGCTTAATCTAAGACTTTTTCCGTCAATATTTAAAAAACCAAATACATGTTCACCTTCCAATAGTTTAATGATAACGCTATCGCCCGAAATCATTTTCTTAATTAGTAAATCATCTGTATGACGATTTAAACGCTCAGATATGCACAAGAATAATGTCTCTCTTGTATTGTTAGTAAATTTTACAGAATAAACAGCGGCTTCTATTTCTAGTCCAGATAAACTCGACTCATTAGGTTTAGCATTTTTGGCCAATCCTGATTGAGTCATATATTTAAGCACAACTTCTTTATTTATCTCCTTCAGCTCATCCCCTGTCATTGGATCATAACCTTCCGAAGAATAAAATCTGTATTCCCCGTTTGGAGAAATTGAATAATACTTCATTGGTTTTCCCGTATCAGGATTAAAAAAAACATTTTGCGAAGAAAAATAAGAAGCAACACAGAGCGCTGCAAAAACAACTATAACAGATACTCTCTTTATTTTTTTATTCTTCTGAGGAACAGGAAAAAAAGATAATATAAATCCGCCAATCGGCAGAAGTAAAATTCCGGCTAATAAAAAAGCGCTTATTCCTTTAGCGAGTAACATGTCGAAACCTGTGTAGGCTCTAACATGATTTTCCAACCAACCAAAAGCTTGAAGCAAAAAAATAATATTACCGGTTGCTAAGAGGATTAAGAAGATAACAATAAACACAAAGATAATTAAGATTTGCCTAAATACTTTAGAAAAATCAAACTTACCATTTTCCAAGAAATGCCTTATTTGTTTCATGAGTTATTTATTTTAAATGGTTATTTTTTAACGTACATAAATTCTCAATATATTAAGACAATATGGCTAAATTGTCAAACAAAAAAACAACCCCATTAAGGGTCGCCTTTCTCTGAGCCGTTGACCGGGATTGAACCGGTGACCTTCTCCTTACCATGGAGATGCTCTACCAGCTGAGCTACAACGGCGAATTTTTACAAATTTTCTTCAAGAGCTTCAATTTCTTTCTTAATCTCTTCTAACTTCTGATTTTCTGGGTTAGCAATTGCTAATTTCTCAAAATATCTAATAGCTAAATCTTTATCTTTCCTCATTATACTTAAATCCAAAATTAAATCAAGATAACGCGGACTATTTGGTTCAAATTCTAAGGCCTCGGAAACATTATCAAAAGCAGCTTCAAAATTTCCCGCTTCTTTTTCTAACCAAGCAAGCGAAAAATATATTTCCTGAATACTCAAATCGCCTAAAATCTCCTTATCATCTCGATATTGCTTCGCAAGCCTTAGGGTATACTCGTAAGTTTGACGTGCCTCCGGATATTTTTTCAATTTTTCATAAATACTTCCTAGCTTAAAAAAAGCGCCTAAATTTTTCTGATCAAGACTTATTATTTCCACTAATTTTTCTTCCGCTTCATTAAAATTTTCTTTCTTAACTGAATCTTCGACCGTAAACAGTAAGTCTTTAATTCTTTTTTGTTTTTCTGGCCAAGGGATTTTAGCTTCTATTTTATAACTAAGCTTTATCTTCTTTAAATTATTCTGAGCGCCTTTTAGAACCTTGGCAATATTTGAATTAACTACCAAAAAAACTCTTCCAAAAAATCCGCTCCATTTAGCAAGATCTCTTTCTACTCGCGCTTTAATTATCATATTCTTAAATTTCGATTCCTTTTCGCCCGGCATATTATTTACATCCAAAATTGCTAGAGCCGGTAGCTTCTTAACAATAATAGCAAAAATTACTGCTAAACAAATGAGTATTAAAACAATAGAAATTATAGTAAGCATATCTAATTATTAATTATCTGAATAAATTCCCGAGCATCTAAACTTGCGCCACCGACTAAAAGCCCATCAACATTTTTTTGATTTAAAAACTCAGCGGCATTCTTTATATTAACACTACCTCCATAAATTATCCTAATCTTTTTGTCTAAAATTTTAGCCGCTTCGGATTTGATAAACACATGAATTGCTTCAGCTTCAAATGGAATAATGGCCTCCCCCGTTCCTATCGCCCAAATCGGTTCATAAGCGATAACTAGCCCAGCAGAATTTTTAATTTTAATATCTTTTAAAGCACCTTTAATTTGTCCGAGTAATACTTTTTTAGTTAAACCCGCCTCTCTTTCTGCCAAGTTCTCTCCGATACAAACAACGGGGATAAGCTTGGCCGCTAAAGCTGAACTTATTTTTTTATTAATTAACTCTGAGTCTTCTCCTAAAACTGTTCGCCTCTCCCAATGTCCGATAATAACATAATTTGCCCCTATTTCTTTCAAGCTAACCGGCGAAACTTCACCCGTTAAAGCGCCACTCGCTTTAATCGCACAATCTTGAGCGCCTAAATATAAATCAGTTCCTTTAAAAACCGAAGCCGCATAAACTAAAGATAAATAATCAGGACAAATTACTATTTCATTATTAGTCTTTTTTATTTTTTGCTTCAAATCTTTAACTAAAATCTGGCTATTTTTAAAGCCTAACTGCATTTTCCAATTAGCAATAATAATTTTTTTCATATTATTTATCCTTATTTTCTTTAGCCCAAGTAATAGTCCTTCTAATCCCCTCCGCTAAATCTATTTTCGGCTCCCAATTCAAAACATCCTTAGCGCGCTGACGACTTAAACAACTTCTTCTCTGCTCACCCGCTTTAGCCGGCTCTTCTTTAATTTTTATTTTTTCTCTCAAAGCGGCTTCAATTTGTTCTCGAACATCTAATAAGCTAATTTCTTTTCCTATTCCAATGTTTATTTCTCCGCGGCAATCGATTCCTTTCGCTAAACTTAACGCTTCCGCGACATCAATTACGCAAACGAAATCTCTTGTTTGTTTGCCATCCCCGAATTGTTTACTTTCTAAGCCCTTAATTGCGTTATCAACAAATATTGCAACTACTCCAGCTTCTCCGCCCTTAAATTGACGGGGGCCATAGACGTTGGCAAATCTGAGAATAGTATAGTTCAAACCGTAAACTTGATAATAATAATTTAAATATTTTTCAAAAGTGAGTTTATGAATTCCATAAGGAGAGACTGGATAAGTCGGTGCGTATTCGGCAGTCGGAATTTCTTCAGCATCACCATAAATCGCACCGCCAGTAGAAGCAAAAATAATTTTTTCTATCTTGTATTCTAAACAGTTCTCTAAAATATTTAAACCTCCCAGGATATTTATATCATTATCCAAACAAGGATTAGCAACTGAAACCCTAACGTCAATTTGCGCCGCTAAATGATAAACAAAATCAAATCCTTCTTTCTTAAAGATTTTATTTATTTTTTTTGATCGAATATCAACTTTATAAAAACTGGCTTTCGGATTCAGATAGCTTTTCTTCCCGGAAGATAAATTATCAATTACAACAACCTCGTTCCCTTCGGAAATAAGTTTATCAACTAAAGTTGAACCGATAAATCCGGCACCGCCGGTTACTAATATTTTAGACATATATTGTATAATAACATGATTTTTTGATAAAAAAAAGCCCAGTTTCCGTTTGAAACGAAAACCGGGCAGACGCCATATTTTTTAGTCTTATCACCTATACAAACCGGAAAATATCCGTTCACCATAAATGAGTTTCACTTCATCAACCACATCAATTTTCCAACCATTTTGGCGTGATTTAAAAATATCAACATAATATAGTGATAGGCTTTTATCGACTAATACAATGTTGTGACTTCCTTTATCACGTAGACCAAAATCATTTTCAAGCCGCAACAAACTAAGAATATACGGATATCTGAGCGGCGGAAACTGAAACCAGTTAATTTGATTAAACCGATTAATAGAATCAGCTACCACTTGGCGGCAAGCTAATTCTCTTTCTTCGTAATAACCGAATCTTTCCTGAAAAAAAAGTTTCTCAAATTTACGGCTAGCCGTAACTCCCGTCTGCACTAAAGCATCGCCAAAAAGCATAGACTCAGCATTATACTGCGGTACCATTAAAGTACCGACGTTTTCCAATAATTTTTTTTCCATTTATGTTAGTTTTTTGATTCGAGAGTTTCTTCATCAGCTGGATGTTTGCGATAATAGGACATCCCCGAAAAAAAGAAGACTAAAACAATAATAGCATGAACGATAACGGAATATCTGATAGTAGAAGGAAAAATCAGATCGCTCATAATACTAAAATTCATAAAGAAAATAAAAAATCTAATGAAGCCGACAAATGTATTCTTATCGATGTTCTTAGGGAACATGAAGAATTCAAGAAATGTCCGAGGAAGAGTTGCAATCGCCAATATAACTATAAAGGCGAAGTAGGTATCCAAAGGATTTTGGACAAAACAAAAAAAATAAATTAGACCAACCATCCCAATGATAAAAAGAGATGTGGCCATTACCATAAGTGCTTTAATTTTTTTCATGATTCTTAATTTTGTTTGTTTGTTACTTAAAAAGAATATTTTTTAAATTGTTAATATACATTTTATTTCTCGTAGCTACCCGCGACGAATGGGAATATCAATTTTTTGACATCAAATTATCTTAAAATAAAACGAGGATTTAGTCAATAGAAGACAAATAATATTAGCTGATTTATACGCTAAACTTCCCTTGCTTTCCTGAGATATTTTTGCTAAAATATTAGCAGATAATTAATAAACTTTTAACTATAAAGACCCCTGTTTATCGGGAATTTTTGTTTTTTTATGAGTAAAGAAGAAATTAAAAAGGGCGATGCTTACGGTGCCGACCAAATCACTGTCCTTGAGGGTTTAGACCCGGTTAGAAAAAGACCTGGAATGTATATTGGTTCGACTTCGGCGGCCGGTTTACATCATTTAATTTGGGAAGTAGTAGATAATTGCATTGATGAAGCGATGGCCGGTTATGCGAACCAAATCGATGTTGTCTTACTTGCCGATGGAATGGTTAGCGTTACTGATAATGGCCGCGGTATTCCGGTTGAAAAACATAAAGCAACTGGTGTTTCGGCTCTAGAGACTGTTCTAACTAAACTGCATGCCGGCGGTAAATTTGGTGATGGCGGCTATAAAGTTTCTGGCGGTCTTCACGGTGTTGGTGTATCAGTTGTTAATGCTTTAAGCGAATACTTAAGAGCGGAAATATATCGCGATGGTAAAATTTGGGAACAAGAATATAAAATTGGTAAACCGCAAAAACCAATTAAAGCAATCGGAACCATTAAAACAACTGGGACTAAAATTGTTTTTAAACCCGACGCGACTATATTTACCGAATTAGAATTTAATTGGGGGAAAATTCTTGATCGCTTAAGACAACAATCCTACCTTACTAAAGGGATTACTATTAGTATTGCCGATGAAAGGACGGGCCATAGACTAAAAAAATATAAATTTCATTTTGAAGGCGGAATAAAATCATATATCAAATCTCTACATCGCAATAAAACTGTAAAAAACGATACGATTCTTTATATCGATAAAGATATTAATGGTTCAAAAGTTGAGGTCGCTTTACAGTATAATGACGAATACAACGAAACCGTCATGACTTTTGCAAATAATATTCATAACCCTGAAGGTGGAACTCATTTAATTGGCTTCAAGACCGCCCTCACCAGAACTCTAAACAATTACGCTAGAAGTAAAAATATAATCAAAGAGAAACAAGAGAACTTAACCGGAGAAGATGTTCGTGAAGGCTTAACGGCCATTATTAGTGTTAAATTGCCCGATCCACAATTTGAAGGCCAAACCAAGGGAAAACTTGGTAACGCTGAAATGAAAGGTTATGTTGAACAGATTTTTGGCGAAGCATTCAATACCTTCTTAGAAGAACATCCTAAAGAAGCGGAAGCGATTGTAGGAAAATGTATTTTATCTTCCCAAGCACGTTTAGCCGCTCGTTCCGCACGCGCAACAATTTTAAGAAAAGGCGCGCTGGAAGGAATGACTCTACCTGGTAAACTAGCTGATTGTTCAAGCCGCCATCCTGAAGAATGTGAATTATATATTGTAGAGGGAGATTCCGCTGGAGGAAGCGCAAAGCAAGGACGTAATCGTAAATTTCAAGCTATTTTACCTTTACGTGGAAAAATCTTAAACGTCGAAAGAGCTCGTTTAGATAAAATGTTAGCTAATAACGAAATTAAAAATTTAGTGATTGCGATGGGAACTAATATTGATGAACAATTTGATTTAGAAAAATTAAGATATCATCGTATTATTATCATGACTGATGCTGATGTTGATGGTGCTCATATTAGAACTTTACTCCTAACTCTTTTCTTTAGGCATTTTACACAGCTTATAACAAGCGGCCATGTCTATATCGCTCAACCACCTCTTTATCAGCTTAAAAAAGGAACTACTATTCGTTACGCTTACAGCGATAAAGAAAAAGAAAAGATTATTCTTGAGCTAGGTGGCGGTGTAGAGGAGGCGCTTGAAGTTGGCGAAGAAGGTGAGGATGGTGAAAACGTTGAAATTGAAATACCAGAAGAAGAAAATAAAGCGAGTGGCAAGAAGAGCCAAGCCGAAGATACAAAAAAAGTAGCTAAAATAAATATTCAACGTTACAAAGGTTTGGGAGAAATGAACCCCGATCAGCTTTGGGAAACGACTATGAACCCAGAAAGTAGAATCGTAAAACAAGTAACCGTTGAAGACGCTGCTAAAGCCGATCAAATTTTTGATATGCTTATGGGTGATAATGTTGCGCCTCGCAAAAACTTCATTCAGACTCATGCCAAGAAAGTAAAAAATCTTGATATTTAAAAATAGTCGCCCACATAACTACGACTAATTATATTTATGTATATTTATATTCTTACGCCCATCGTTTCCTTTATTATCGCCCAGGGATTAAAAGTGTTTATTAAATCATTTAACAAAAAGATCACTTGGCATGATGTCTTCGCTTATTCCGATATGCCTTCTGGACATACCTCGGTTGTTGTGGCCATAACAGCTATCATCGGGTTAAAACTTGGGGTTAGCTCTCCTATTTTCGCCGTCGCTTTTGTTTTTGCCATGATTGTTATAGTTGATGCTATTGGCCTGAGAAACTATCTCGGTCAACATGGGAAAACTTTAAATATCTTAGTTAAAGATTTAAAAGAGGATGATTTTCTTGATAACTCTTATCCAAAATTATTGGAAAAGATTGGCCATACCCCCTTGCAAGTTGTGGCTGGAGCAACTATTGGAATTCTAACTAGTATTGCTTCTTGGTTGATATTTTAATTTTGAAATTAACTATATAAATTAAAAAAGCCTCAAGTACAATTGAGGCTTTTTTATTAGACGAATGCACTTTTAAATGTGCACGTGGCTAACAAGAAATGTAAAGGAAGCCTTCTTTTTTTTGCACAGTAAGGAAATGTGCTGCATACCCTCTCGCATCCACAAATGCATCATACATTTGAGCAATTTTGAATTTTGGTATGTCTAATTTATGCAAATCTTCCTTTTCTTTTCCCCAGGCGGCATCAAGAATTTTTTTGATACCATCCTTAGTTTCCATCTCCGGTTCGGCTAAATTGAAGCCGAAATGCTGATTAAGGATTGAGAGAATTTCCCTTTCTCTAGGATCCAGTTCGGTGGGTTTTTTCATGGCTAGAAATTGTTTTTAAATTTATATACTATATTTTAAATAACTATTTATATAAGTTTTATTCAGAAATTATCAAGCTAACTCCCGCCATCAAATCATCCCTTTCTAACTTTAACAAATCTAATATCGTTGGCGCAATATCTGCTAAAGTTCCGGCTGGTTCTAACAAACTTAAATCTCCGGCTGGAGCATCCTTAAGCCCGATTGTCTTGCCAACAAATTCTTGGCCAATAATTATAAATGGAACTGGATTATCAGTAATGTTTTTATCAAGCAAGTCAGTCGACATATCTCTCATCCTTTCGGCATTACCATGTGCGGAACTTACTACCAACACTCCGTTTCTATCTATGATTTCTTTAGCTAAACGTCGGATAGCTTTATCAATCGCTTCTGCTGCTTTTATAACTTCTGAAAAATCGGAAGAAGAAGCGACTGCATCTAAAATCGGAATAGAAGCAACGATAAAATCATATTTATCATTTTTTACAGCCCTTAAAGAGTCTTTAATAATTTTTTGCAAAGATAAAAAAACATTAAATGATTCATCGCCGGAAACTGAAATAGTTAACCAATCCTCACCTATTAATTTTTCCTCTCTATGCCCATTAAAAAAACTGGTTAAAGCGGCTAATCGTTCACTATCAAAGATTTTCAATTGCTTAAGACCAGCATCGGAAATAATTTTTGTTAAATCATTTTTTGCTTCTCCGTTTTCATCTTCAAAACTACACCCAGCGCCTAGTCTTAAATATCGAGCATTTACACTACCAGCTCCGGTTTCTAAAATTGCTGTTGGGAATTCTTTCGCTAGTTTAAAAAAATACGGCGTCTTAGCTGAACCAATGGCGTTAGCTTCACCCTTCTCGGCTATTCCCCAGCCATCAAGTAATAACAAAAATACCAGCTTTGGCCTTAAAGCTCTAGATTCATCTTCTTCGGTATTATTATTTTCCATTTCTTTTTAAAATATTATCAATCTCCAATAAACGATTATATTTAGCAATTCTTTCACCTCGGGATAACGAACCAGCTTTAAGATAATCGGCCTGAGAGGCAACCGCTAAGTCAACAATGAAATCATCATTAGTTTCTCCGCTTCGATGAGAGACAATAACCTTATAATTATGTTTATTGGCTAATTTTATACATTCTACAGTTTCCGTCAAGGTGCCAATCTGATTAGGCTTAATTATCAAGGCATTAGCAGCTTTTTCTTTAATTCCTGTACGTAAACGATCAGAATTAGTCGTAAATAAGTCATCGCCAACTATCAGCATATCTTTCCCAAGTTCAGCTGTTAAACTGCGCCAATTATCCCAATCGTCTTCCGCCAATCCGTCTTCTAAATAAATAATCGGATATTTTTTAAACCAAGAATCATACAAACCGATAAGATTATCAGCGGTAAAATAAGCTTTATCAAGCGGGAAAACATAACGCTTAGTATTTGCTTCAAATAAAACTGAAGAACCAACATCTATTCCTAACCAAAAATCTTGACCAGCATTGTAACCAGCGCGCATTGCCGCCGCTAATATTAATTCGATGGCTTCGATACTAGAATCCAAATCAGGCGCATAACCACCTTCAGCACCTGTATCGGTATCGTAACCAGCGCTTTTTAGCTCTTCGCCCAGTACATGAAAAATATCAGCTCCCTGTTCAATCATTTTCGCTGCTTCTGCTTTTTTAGGAATTATTAAAAATTCTTGAAAATCTAAATTAGTATCGGCATGTCTACCGCCATTAAAAATATTAAAAATAGGAACCGGAATCATTGGAGCGGCGAAAGAATAAGTTGCTCCTAAATATTCAAATAATTCTTGTTTTTTGCTTTTTGCACCAGCTCGAGCACAAGCCAAAGAAACGGCTAATATTGTATTAGCGCCTAAATTAGATTTATTTTTAGTTCCATCAAGTTCAACTAATTTTTTATCTATTTCTAATTGACGAGTTGCATCAAGTCCTAAAATAACCGGAGCAATAATTTCATTTATTTTTGAGACTGCTTTTAAAACACCTCTCCCCCCATAACGTTTTTTATCACCATCGCGCAACTCAAAAGCTTCATACATTCCGACCGAGAGACCGCTAGGAACACTAGCGCAAGCAGTTGTCCCATTATCAAGAATTACTTCGGCTTCTAAAGTCGGCCAACCGCGAGAATCTAAAATCTCTCGAGCTTTAAGACTTTTTATTTTTGGCATATATTTAAATTAAGAAACAATTTTCTTAAGACCAGGCATTTTTTCACCACCTAAATAAGATAGCATCGCGCCACCAGCTGTTGAAACCCAATCAACGTACTGCATCATTCCACTCATTTTCAGCGCCTCAACAGTTTCTCCGCCCCCAACTAAACCATAAGCCTTGCCGGTAGAACGAGTAGCGATAAGGCGTGCAATTGAGAGAGTTCCATTTTTAAAATGTTCTTCCTCAAACTTTCCCATCGGTCCATTCCAAATAATAGTTTGTGCTTTTTTAATGTAAGTTGCGTAAAGAGTAGTAGTTTCTGGACCAATATCTAAAATAGCATCATTTTTTTTAACTTCACTAGTCTTTTTTAAAGATATTTTCCCTTTAGTACTTCTAACAACAACATCAACCGGTAAAATTATTTTAGTATCTTTCATTTTTCCTCTTAACAGTTTTTTGATTGTTAGCATACTATCAGCATCATACAAAGAACGGCCAATCTCTAATTTGTTAAACTTAAAAAAATTATTAGCTAGGCCACCTCCCAAAAGAATTTGGTTAGCGACCGGATATAGTTTTGAAATAAGCGGCGCCTTAGTGTTTATTTTAGCTCCGCCCATAATAACAACAAAAGGTTTTTTTGGCTTTATTACTTTATTTAAAGCTTTTAATTCTTTCTCTAATAAAAGTCCGGCAAATGATGGTAAATAATCTTTCACGGCCGAAACTGAAGCCTGAGCGCGATGGGAAACAGCAAAAGCATCATTAACATACAAATCAGCTAACCCGGCTAATTGCTTAGCGAAAATCTGATCGTCTTCCAGTTCTCCTTTATTAAAACGTAAATTTTCTAAAAATATTATTTCCCCATCTCCCATTTTCTTAACCGCCGCTTCAACTTTCGCGTTGATTGTTTCAGAAATAAATTTTATTTTTTTATTTAAAATTTTTCGTAAGCGCGCAACAACCGGAGCGACTGAAAGGTTAGAATCGCTTAAGTGTGTAATAATTATTATTTTTGCTTTTTGAGATAAAAGCAGCTTTATTGTCTCTAAACCAGCAACTATCTTATAATCATCTCTAACTTTATTATTCTCTAGAGGAACATTAAAATCAACTCGCAGAAGAACGCGTTTTCCTTTAAAATTTTTAAAATAATTAACGGATTTTATTTTCACAAATGATAAAGTTATTTTTTCTCTCCCAATTTAATACTAGCTTCTTTTTCTATACCGCTTCTTTGATAAGTAAGGGTAATAGAATCTCCCGGATTATAAGCAGCAATAATATCAGCTAAATCATTAGCCGAGTCCAACTCTTGATTATTAATCCAAGTTATTATATCGCCTTCCTTGAGACCGGCGAGACCAGCTGGGCTGTTTTTTAAAACAGCTGGGAGATCTTCTGATTTATGTAACCAAGCACCTTTTTCTACATTTAAACCTAAAATTTGCGTCGAACTTAAATCTAGATAATTCACTCCTAAAAACGGCTGTGAAGCAATACCTTTCTTAAAAAAACTTTGCCAATAAGCATTATAAGAAAAGGCAGGAATAATTTCTTTATTAGCGCCAACAACCGCGACTAAATCTCCAGCTAAATTAAAGACGAAAGAATTTTCAAATTTGTCGCCCAAATCTCCCGCTAAAGTAAACCGAGCATTCAATGAATCGCTGCTTAAAACCGGCGGGATTTTTTTAAATGAGGATAAGGAGGTTAAAAAAACATTACTAAAATCATCAACTACTAACACCGATTGTCCGAGTGAAATATCGGATCTTAAAACAATTTTTTTAACTGATAAATTACTAGCAGCCGCTAAATGTAAAAAAATTAAATCTCCCGGTAAATCATCAAAACTCGCAATCTGATCTAATTTATAAATTTTACGATCATTAGTGATAGCAATATAATTTTTTATATTAAAAGTTTTTTTAAAATCATCAGGCATTGAAATGGCTACCCAGCCATCAGCGGTTACGGTTAAGCCAACTACAACCGGCTCATCAAGCTTATAATATTCAGAAGGAGTTGCCTTAGTTTCCGAAACTGTTATTTCCTTAAATATTCCAACCAAAGAGGGCTTGATAGAATTAATTGTTTCACTAACCTTAACATCTTGGCTCACAACAACTTTTTTAGCGTCTTGGATAATTAAATTGGAACGGTTATTACTGATGCCTGCTAAATTAACTTCATTATTAAAATAAGGAACCGAGAAATCCTTCAGAAAATAAACTCTGGTTACAATTTCTCCAGTAACTCCAGCAACTAGACCACATAACACTGATAGAATTATAACTGGCAAAAGACGATTAGGAGTTTTTGACATATTTGGTATATTAAAATAGATTATTGAGTAAAATTAAAACCATCTGGCAGTTAATAATAATATCGTGATTATCACGGAACTAAAAATAAGCGGCCAACGCATAGTATGAACCGAGAAATTATTCTTTAAGGTTAAACGTAGTGCCATTAAAATTAAATAATAAAAGATAGCGACAAAAAAACCAAGGATGTTAAAACTTAATGGTAAAAAATAAAGAACTAAAGTTAATTCGGCTAAAATAAAAATACTAGCTAGAAAGAATGGCCATTTTTCCAAAATATTTAAACGACCAAGAACAAAGGATTGAAAAAACAAAGGGGTTGTAAAAATAATAAATAAAACAAACAACGGCCAAAAGCTTAAACCCAAAAACGTTGGCAAGCCATAAATAGTTGCCGCTAAGGTAAACACCGATAAAAAACCAGAAATTGTCATTAAATTATTTAATTTCTCCGCTCTTTCTAAAGCGCCATAATTCAAAAAATAGTATATATTTCTGAGATAATAAAAAGTAAAACTAGCTGATAAAAATAAGATGAATTGAATCCAATAATAATCCGAGATGAGGGCGGCGTACAAAGAGACCCCTAAAAATAAAATAGCGGGGAAAAAAAAGAAAAGTGGCCAATTCTTACTCCCCTGTTCTTTCTCCATTCCTTTAATAGCAAACGCTAATAACAAAAAACTAAAAGCAATGGAAATATAAAAAAATCTTGGCTCTAGCAGAAAAAGTTGGCTAAAAAGCCAAATTAATATTGGAACTAAGAAAATTGTTTTTCTACTCTTAAAAAAATTCATAATATAATCTAAGGATTCATGTCCGTGGAAGTTGCACTGGTCGAGGTTGAGGTTGCTGGAGTGGAGTTTGCTGGAGTGGAGCTTGAAGTTGAACTTGCTGGAGTGGAGCTTGCTGGAGCTGAAGATGAGTCTATGGTACTAGAAGCAGGGGTTTCAACAGGAAGAGCGGCCGGGATAGTCGGCTCAACCACCGGAGTAATAATATAGTCCTCTTGACCAGGAGTCAATATCAAGGATTTTACTTCGCTTAAATCTGTGAGATTATTGATCTTTAAAAATTTATTAGAAAAAGTAAATAAGTTGCTATCAACATACAAACTTCTGCTAACAGTATTGTTATTATAACTTTGCCAAGAACTAATTGCTGAAGAATTGGCTGGCAAATGATTTATTTTTCCATTCAACTTTAAAAGATCATTCTCAATGGAAAAAACTAAAGAACCGGAAAATAAAAGCTTACCATCTTCTCGCAAAACAGCGGGAACAGAAATTAAATTCTTCCCTTCTGAGTATAAGAAAGCTCGATGATCATTTAAAGCAACGGAATCGCTATATTCATTTCCAATAATATAACTGCTTAATTCTTTGGGTTTACTTAAATCTGTAAGATCAAATAAGGATAGTTTCAAACCTTTAATCTTCACGCCACCATCAGTTGCCTCCTCGGCATCCCGACCAAAACCAATTATCTTAGTACCGGCCTCATTGGCGGGATGAAGATATGTAGAAAATCCGGGTATTTTTATGGCTCCTAAAATAGCTGGTTTGGTTTTGTTGGTCAAATCAATAACATAAAGAGGGTCAGTTCTTTTAAAAGTAACTATATAAACTCGATTATTCATGAACCGAGTAGAGTATATTTGCTCATCAGTCGCAATATTCTCCAAACTACCAACCAGCCGCAAATTCTCATCCAAAACATAAACATTGCTATACGATTTTGTTGAATCAGTAAAAAGTCGAGACCACATTTCATTCCTAGTAGTTGCTAAGCGTAAACTACCCGAGTTCTCATCCATGGAAAATTGATTCAATATTTTTCCTTGGACCTCACCCTTAGCTTGATACTCTGCTTTACCCGCCTTAATAGCTATCCTATAGATTACTGTCTTTTCTAAATCTTTCATTCTTGCTTTAATCTTGTTTAGCAAAGCAGAATCGATTTCCGCTTGAATTGCTTTGCGCCCAGTATCGTCCAAAGAATAAAAATAATGATTAACAATATTTGCGACCTTCATCGCTTTTTCCTCTTTACTGAGAATAAACGATGCCACTGCTTCTATTTGTTTTATCTTATCTTGTTCCGCTTGCTCTAATTTAGAAAAAATATTTTCTTGCTTAACTTCTTGCTCGAGTTCGTATTCGCTTATGTATTCTGTATTAGCGATATAGATATTATTGGTTGAAACATAAATATTTTCTCCGGAATTGATAAGATAAACCTGCCCCCCGACTAATTCACTTGGGTCGCTGATATTAATAGAATTTACCGAGGTAAAATTATAATTATCATAAGGCGCATCAAAGTAAAATACTTCTGGAGAAAAACATTTACCTGTTCCTAAACCACAGCCACCGCTAATTATTTTATCATTTTCTAGAATTCTAGGCGTAAGCGGTTCACCCTCGCTATAATAAGCGTAATTATTGGTAATAAAATAAACATAATTACCAATTAGTCTAGCTGATACATAGTTTCCTTCAAAATCTAAACTGCGAGTCTCTTTTGGCTCGGCCGGATTAGATATATCAAACACCTTGAAAAAAATATAACCATTACGACGCTTGAAGGAATCAGTAATAGACTTTTCATAAATTCGATAATCATTTCCAAAGACTACCAATTTATCATCAGAAACAAAAATATCACTTGGAGTAGACTTAAAAGTTATTCTACTTATTTCCTTGGTCTGGTCAGCCGGAGTAACATTAATAATTAATAACTCATTCTTTACTACAGCATAAATATATTTTCCATCAGTTTTAATAATATCCGCCTCATCAACACCAAAAACTTGATTATTGGTAGTTGAATAATCTGAACCGGAACCAACTGCACTGGCCGACGCTGAGTCCATCGATAAACTCGATAAATTTTTTGTCATTGAACTAAAAACTTCTCTATTTACGGTCATTCCTCTTTCCGAGGTATTGCTTTGTAAAAAATTCTTTAATTCTTCATCATTTTTAAATTTTTTTATCTCATTGGTTTTTACTGATTCATTTTCCGTAGGCACTGTTGATTTTTCTGATTGATTAACAGTTTCCGCATTCCTAGATTTTTCCCAAGGGAAAGTACAACCGCTTAGAATAAGGGTTGATAAAATAAAAAGAAAACTGAGCTTAAATACTTTTTTAAACATATAATTATAATTCAATTCAATTATATCATATTTATTACTTTAATTCACGGTTGTTTATTTCACAATTAAAACTTGCGTTCCCGCGTTAATTCTATCAAAAACGTATTGGGCGGAACCAATTCCTAATCTTATGCACCCATGAGAAACTGGTTTTCCTAAATGATCCTCCCCCTCGCGATAACCATTGGGCCAAACCGGAAGTTCATGAATACCAATCCCGCCTCTATCGAGCCCAAGCCAAAAAGGCATCCATAAGCCATAAGTTTTAGACCAAGCCTTCTTATTCTTATTAGCAACTTTAAAATTTCCCGTTGGCGTCGGCGTACTTTTTTTCCCAGTGGAGACAACGAATTCCTTCCATTTTTGATCACCAACATAATAAAATAATTTTTGACTGCTAAGTATTATCTCTATTTTTTGAACAAGTTTAACAGTCGAACTTGATAAAGGATTAAACCCTCTATCTATTTCTTCAAAATCAGAATATCCATCCTGATCGGTATCGGCTACGAAAGAATCGGTTTTAAATTTAAGTTCAAAATAATCACTTAAACCATCCTTGTCCATATCACTTTTTTCTATTTTTATTGGTTCAGGATTAAAAGGTGAATACCCTTTCTCAATTTCTAAAACATCGCTATAACCATCATTATCCGAATCTAAAGACCTAACTTCAACGGTAGGCATTTCTTGGGCAGAGACTAACAGTGGAGAAAAACACAGCAAAAAAGCTAATATCAACAAGCCAAAGGATACAATATTTTTTTTAATCATTATAATAATATTAATTGCGAATTGAATATTTACAACCGCAGAATTTTTGACGATAGATTCCTAGTTCCTTAGCTAATTCTTGAGATTTTCTATAACCATCATTAGCTTGAAAATCTTCTTCTATAAATTTAACTCCAAAACTTAAAGACAAATCAGTCGACATCTTGATGATTGCCTCTTTGTCTTTATAGGGGCTAGTTAAAAGGGTTGTCCCAAAAAAATTAAAATCTTTTTCTTTAGCTAGTTTTACTGTTTCACGCAAACGATCTAAATAACAAATTTGGCAACGAGCACCTCTTTCTGGATCAGTTTCTCGCCCTTTAATTTTTTGAGACCAACGCTTATTATCATAAGGAACAACGATGAGTTGAATACTAAATTTTTCCGCCATTAATTTAACCGCTTCTAAGCGCTTATCGTATTCTTCCTGAGAAACAAGATTGGGATTATAAAAAAACCAAGTTAAACGATAACGAGGAAGCAACAAATCACGACTAACATAAGTTCCACACGGCGCACAACAAATATGTAACAACAGAGAGGGTTTTTTTAATTCTTGACGCCGATCTAATAACCTGAAAGAAATAATAATAATTAACATCAAGAATAATAAAACAATCAAAACTAAAACCTTTCCGCGACTTTGTAAAAATAAACCACTCAAACCAAAGACTAAAGAAAATAAATAAAAAATCAAAACGGTTTTTTTCTGTCCGAAACCTAAATTAAGTAAACGATGATGGAGATGCTTATTATCGGAGAATTTGAAAGGGTTTTTGCCTTGTGATAAGCGCCTAATTATGGTCCAAGCAACATCGAGAATCGGTATGCCCATAATAAGTAAGGCAATCGCAATTTTACCCCCAGAAATTATGGCTAAGACGCCAAGAGCAAAACCAAAAAATAATGAACCGCCTTCTCCTAAAAATATTTTTGCCGGATGAAAATTAAAAATTAAAAAACCTAGTGCTGCCCCGGCTAAAATTAAAGCTCCCAAAGCGATATCGGGCTGATAATATTTCGTAGTAAGCGTAAATAAAAAAATAACTAAAGCGCCGATTGCTCCAACACCACTCACCAATCCGTCAACCCCATCTAAAAGCTTAGTGGTATACATCATGCCTAATAACCAAACGGCAATAAGTATCGGACTAATTAAAAGCCAGTCTTTAAGATAAATAAAACCACCCAAGGGATTGGTAATTTTATCAATTTCTACGCCACCAATAATAACCGCAATAATTGCCAACAACGGAAAAATAATTTGCTTAGTGGGGGCTAGATTATATTTATCATCTAAGGCGCCACCAATAATAATTATCAGTGCACCGATAAAAAAACCTAAGAGATGTCGCCATTCTAAATCACCGGCTAAAAAACGCTCAGAGAAAAAAAATAAAACTGCGAAAAAAGATATAAAAATAGCGATGCCACCTAAAAGCGGTATTGCCTGATTATGAATTTTTCTCTCCCCTGGCTTATCAACAATATTAAAATAAACAGCGATTTTTTTAATGCCAATAGTTAAAATGACTGATAATAAAAAACTGGCTAAAAATGGGTAAATATAGGACATAAATTGATTACTGCGTACTTATTGACGACAAAGAAATAAAGTGATATTTTATCTAAATATAAATCGCACCTTTTATTATTAACCTAAAAAAAACAGGAGGAACAACTCATGGGTTCTACAGCAGATGAAATTAAAAGAGTGATAATATGCATTAATATCACCCTAAAGGCCGTAAAAGACAAGCTTACGGCAGAAGGAAATAATGCAACTCCGAGCCAATATAAAATATTGGTCTGGGAAAAAGAAATACGGCACCTTAGACGTGCTCTGGAAAAAAAGAACAAAGAATTAAAACAAAAAAGAACAAGAGTAATGGCCTAACCCACAAAAGGTTCGACTCTCAAAACGCGTTCGGGTAACTGGCGCGTTTTTTTATTTAAAGTGCTTCGGCTTTTTCAATCAATACTTCCGCCTTGTTGTTAATTATCACTTGATCGCGACGTTTTAATTCACCGGCTAAAAGTTTATTAGCGATCATATCTTCAACTTTATCTTGCAATAATCTCCTTAAAGGTCGGGCGCCGAATTTCGGGTCATATCCGGCCTTGGCTAAAATCATGACGCCATCTCTATCAGCTTTAAGGCCAATTCCTTTTTCGGCTAACACCTTCTTAATTTTCTTCAACATTAAGGTTGTAATGGTAAAAATATTTTCTTCATCAAGCGGTTTAAAAACAATAATTCCATCAAAACGATTAATAAGCTCCGGACGCATATGCTCACGTAGCTGATTATCGATTAACTCTTGTTTAATAATATTTAAATTAGTTTTTGCCTTGATTTGATCCTGAATAAATATCGCGCCGATATTAGAAGTTGCGATAATAATCGATTCGGCAAAACTAATTGTTCTTCCCTGCCCATCCGTTAAACGCCCATCGTCTAAAAGCTGTAAGAAAAGATTCAAAATATCAGGGTTAGCTTTCTCTATTTCATCAAGTAGAACTAAAGCAAACGGTTTTTTTCTAACCGCCTCAGTTAAATAACCAAGCGTTCCATCCACATCACCGATCATTTTTCTAATACTATCTGCTTGCTGATATTCACTCATATCCAAGCGAATGAGATAATCTTCACTTCCAAAGTATATTTGCGAAACTGCTTTAGCGAGTTCAGTTTTACCAACACCAGTCGGTCCGAGAAATAAAAAACTAGCAATTGGACGATGACTATCTTTCATGGCCGCTCGCGCTCGACGTAAACTAGCCGATACTGCTTTAACGGCCTCATCTTGCCCAACTAATCTTTCATGTATCTCATGTTCTAAATTAAGCAGTTTTTGCCCTTCATCAACGCCAACTTTGCTAGTCGGAATACCGGTTAGTTCAGCAATCGCTAAAGCGACATCTTCTTTTGAACAAAATAATCTTTCGGGATTATTTTTACTCGCAGCTACAGCAATTGTAACTGCTTTTTCTAGTAAATTAATCGCTTTAAGTGGTAACGCCTTATCATGCAAATATCGCATCGACATCTTTACTGCCTGTTCAATAGCACTGTAAACAATGTAGATATCATACTTAGATTCCAAAAAACCAACCCTGCTCTCTAATATTTGAATTGCTTCATTAACATCCGGCTCTTTAATGCCAATAGTCGTCATCGCCTCGCCCAAGGCTTTATTTTCAATATAATGAGTATAATTTTCCGTCGTCGCTGAAGCTAAACAAAAAATTCCTTTACGACCTATTGTTTCAGCTAAAACTTCCGATAAATCCAAACTTTCTTTACTACCAGCGCTAACCCCAATTAAATTTTCAATATTATCAATGTATAAAATTATATTACCGGAACGTCGAGCTTCATTCATACAACCTAAAAGTCTTTCTTCAGCCGCGGAGGGATCGGCGCCACTTATTAGTTTAGAAACGTCTAATTCAACTAATCTTTTATCTTTCAAAAAGGCCGGGACATCTTCTTCGACCATCATCTGAGCTAGTCCTCCAATAATAGTACTTTTTCCGACTCCATTTGGCGAAACCAATAAAACGCCATTATGGCCACCGGCAAAAGCCTCAAAAATTGAAGTAATTTCCTTAGTTCTTCCGACACAAAGATCAAGCTCACCATTTTTAGCTTTTAACGTTAAATCGCGAGAAAAATGATCTAAAGAAGGGGTCGCGATTGCCGTATAAGAACGATTCATCCCCGAATTCGGCTTAAACAAGGCTGAGCGTTTATATTCATAATAACGATCCATTAATTTTTTATTTACTCGAAACCACTCAACCGCATTTATCATCTTATCTTCATCAACTTCTAGCTCATACATTATTTCTGCTAGATTTTTATCTTGACCATAACAAAAAATAATAACGTTCAACAAATCAACCCCGTTTTGTTTTAAATTATAAGCATTAATAAACGCCGAAATGAGCGCTTCTTGCAAATTTTCAGAAATATTTTCTTCAGCATCAGCCTTTTTGCTAGCTGATTTTACTAATTGCCTATCGACCATTTCAATCATCCGTTTAGCATCAACATTAAGGCGTATAAAAAGACTTTGAACTTCTTTAGTTTTTAAAGCCGCTCGAAAAAAATGGATAATTTCAACCTGGTTGCAACCCAGTTTATTAGCTAAAAGAAAAGCGTCTTCTAAAACTCTAGTTGTTTCTTCAGAAAAAGCTTGAGCCGTATTATAACGCCGTCCCGAATCATTCTTAAACTTCTTATCTGTTTTAAAAAGCTTATAATTTATTTTTTTAATTGCAGCTGCGGCCGCCCTAGTTTTATAAACAAGAAACAAGTCAAACCATAAAGAAAGAAGAAAAAAAGCAATCAAAATATCTGGTTTAACCCAAGAAAAAAGAATATTAAGTGGGTCAGCTTGTAATTCCGTTCGATTTATAAAAATCCAAACAGCAAAGACTGCCCAACCAGCAAAAATGATTAACCAAGAAAAAAAACTTAAAATTTTGTTTATTTGCAATCTGGATCGTTCAAGAGCAATTAAAGATTTTTTAATAGTTTTATTCCAATATAAAAAGCGTCCCAAAAACCAAGCTCCTTGCCCCTTGCCGCCGCTATCTGGTATAAATTCGATTTTATCATCTTGCTGCTTACTCATATTAATAACTAATCTGATAAAATAAGGCAATTATTAAAAATAAAGGTAGGGCTAACCATAATCCCGCCCCAGCAATAAGTACTAATAACCATAATATTAAAACTAAACCTCTAAAAATAATTTGAAGAAAACGAATAAAAAAACTAATTACTCGACCAGCCAAATCATATTGGCCGTACATTGGAACAAAAATATTCTTCAGCCAAATATTAAATCCTAAACTTTTTTCTTGATTACGCAAAAAATTGAGCTCCTTTTTTAAGGTCTCAATAAAACCAACACTATACCACCAAAGAGGAAAATAAATAATTTCTCCCAAAGTCTTAAGGATTATTTTTCCGCCGTAAGTCAAAAAATTATGTCTAAACATAGATAATTTTATCAATTTTATTTTAACATAAAAATATCGACCTGACCAATTTAAGATTGACAAGAGTTAGGTCTTATATTATTATTTGATTAGCACTCTAATATTATGACTGCTAAAATAATCAATTAGTCCAATTAAATAATATGTTCAATAAATTTACTGACAAGTCCCAAGAGGCAATCATCAATGCTCAAACAATTGCTTCAAATTACGGTCAACCTAATATAGAAGCAATTCACATCTTTCTAGCTCTTCTAGAGCAAAGCGAGGGATTAGTTAAGCCTGTTTTAGAAAAAATGAAAATTGACCCGGAAATAATAGAGGAAGAAGTAATTAAAGTTATCAAAAGTTTGCCAAGAACAAAAATTTTTCCACAAAACGGACCGGTTCAGGCTGTATCAGGAACGGCAGAAACCGCGGCTGTTTTAGAAAGAGCCCAGAAAGAAGCCGACGGAATGAACGATGAATTTATTTCCACAGAACATATTCTACTTGCGCTCATCGGTATTCCCTCTCCCGCACAAAAGATTCTGCTTGATTTTAAAGTAGAATATAAAATTATTAAAGATATTCTAAAAGAACTGCGTGGCTCACAAACTGTTAACGATCAATTCCCAGAAAATAAATTTCAAGTCTTAGAAAAATACACAACCAATTTAACAGAGATGGCTAGACAAGAAAAACTTGATCCAGTTATCGGACGCGATATGGAAATAAGGCGTATTATGCAAGTCCTTTTGCGTCGTACTAAAAATAATCCGGTTTTAATTGGTGAAGCTGGTACTGGAAAAACAGCCGTCGTTGAAGGATTAGCACAAAGAATAGTTTCGGGAGATGTTCCAGAAAATTTAAAAAACAAAGAAATCATTTCTCTAGATTTAGGCGCTATTGTTGCTGGAGCAAAATTTCGAGGCGAATTTGAGGACCGGTTAAAAGCAATTTTAAAAGAAGTTAAATCGCAAAATGGCCGTCTGATTCTATTTATTGATGAACTACATACTCTCATTGGCGCTGGCGCCTCTGAAGGTTCAATGGACGCCTCTAATATGTTAAAACCAGCTTTAGCGAGAGGTGATTTACGAACTATCGGCGCAACCACAACCAAAGAATATCAAAAATATATTGAAAAAGACGCCGCCCTAGAAAGAAGATTTCAACCAATTTATGTTTCCGAGCCTAGCGTTGAAGATACTATTAGTATGCTCCGCGGTTTGAAAGAAAAATATGAAGTCCATCACGGTGTAAGAATAACTGATAATGCTTTAATTGCCGCCGCCAAATTATCGCATCGTTATATAAGCGATCGTTTTCTTCCTGATAAAGCAGTTGATCTTATTGATGAAGCAACCTCTTCTCTGCGCATGGAAATAGATTCTATGCCCGATGAACTTGATCAATTAAAAAGAAAAATAAACCAGCTTGAATTAAATAAGGCTGGACTCATGACGACTGATAAGAAATCTCCTAAAATAAGAGCAATTAATCAAGAATTAGCTAAATTGAAAGAAAAATCCAATCAATTAGAACTTCATTGGAACAATGAAAAAAACATTATTTCTCAAATTAGAAATTCTAAAAAAGAAATTGAAGATTTAAAAATAAAATCAGAAATCGCTCAAAGACAAGGAGCGGATTTAACCGAGGTCGCAAAAATAAAATATGGCTTAATTCCTGAATTAGAAAATAAAATCAATCAATCTCAAGAAGAATTGTTAAAAATTCAAAAAAGAGGGCAAAGAATACTGAAAGAAGAGGTTGATGAAGAAGATATCGCTAAAGTAGTTGCCCGTTGGACCGGTATCCCGGTTAATAAAATGCTTCAAGATGAAATTAAAAAATTAAGTGATGCCGAGAAAAACTTAAACCAAGAAGTAGTCGGCCAAGAAGATGCAATTAAAGCAGTAGCGAATGCCCTTAGAAGGTCGCGCGCCGGAATAAATGAAGAAAAAAGACCAATCGGTTCTTTCTTATTTGTTGGACCAACCGGAGTTGGGAAAACTGAACTAGCAAAAACTTTAGCGCAATTTATGTTTGATGACGAAAAATCTCTCATTAGACTAGATATGAGTGAATTCATGGAGAAACATTCAGTCGCTAAATTAATCGGTTCACCTCCTGGATATATTGGTCATGATGATGGCGGACAATTAACAGATAAGGTTCGTCGCCATCCTTACAGTGTTGTTTTATTTGATGAAATAGAAAAAGCTCATCCCGATATGTTTAACGTCTTATTGCAAATATTGGATGATGGGCGCTTAACTGATTCTAAAGGGAGAACGATAAACTTTAAAAACACAATCATCATTATGACCTCCAATCTAGGGAATGAGGTCATAAAAAATTATTCTATTGGCTTTAATGATGAAAGTGATAAAAAGCAAGCAACCAAAACAAGAGTTAGCGAAATGAAAGAGAAAATCGATAAAATTCTCAAAGATCATTTCAAGCTTGAATTTTTAAATCGCATTGATGAGGTTGTTCTCTTCCATAGCTTATCGCCTGAAGCTCTAGAAAAAATAGTCGACTTGGAACTCAGTAAAGTAGAAAAGAGATTGGCCGCTAAAAATATTAATGTTAAAGTCGGCTCTAAGGTTAAAAAAATGTTAGCGGAAAAAGGCTATGATATAACCTATGGCGCAAGACCACTAAAAAGAATTATCCAAAATCTCATTTTAGATGAACTTGCTCTAGAAATAATTGAGGGTAAAATAAAAGAAGGTGAAAAAGTAAAAATAGATTTAGAAGGAAAAGAAAAAATTACCATTGAAATAATAAAATAATTTAAATCAGAGAACTCGTTAAACAACGAGTTTTTTGGTTGCCGAACAGGAAAAAATATATTATAATTAGAATCAATCCAACTTATAAAACATTCTAAAACAATATCAACATGAAAAATAAAAAAATAATGGCTATTTCTCTAATTTTAGCTTTTTTTACGCCATTTTTCAGTTTTAACGTCAACCAAGCAAAGGCCCAGATAAATACTGATGCTATTTTTAATCCCAATCGCATCGTTGAAGATAATGAATTACTAAATTCTAATGCAATGGGACTTTTAGAAATTCAAAATTTCTTAAAGAATAAAGGTAGTTATTTAACAAATTATAGTACGCAGAATACTCATGGTGACGTTAAAACTGCCGCTGAAATAATTTATGATGCAACTCATAATAATTATGATTGCGATGAAGCTAAAAAAAATAATTTATTAAGCGATAAACCAACTGAAGCGGAGAAAAAAGCTAAATGTCGACAAATAACGACCGTTAATCCTAAATTCTTGCTTGTGCTTTTACAAAAAGAAGCAAGTTTAGTAACTGATAGTTCTCCTTCCCAAGGACGACTAGATTGGGCGACTGGCTATGGTTGTCCCGATAGCTGGGTTTGCAATCCCTATTATAAAGGTTTTGGCAAACAAGTTAACAGCGCTTCCCTCCAATTTCTAGCCTACATGAAGGAACCGCAAAACTATGGCTTTAAAGTCGGACAAACTTATATCGCTAAAGATAAGTATGGTATTTTAAAATCAACTGCTAGAGCAATGAACGACGGTGACTATACCGCTATAATCAATTCACCAGAAATGGTTAGTGTTACTCCGGAGAATCAAGCAACTGCCGCTCTATATAATTATACTCCACATATTTATAATGGTAATTACAACACTTTTAGACTCTGGAATGACTACTTCCCTAAAGTATCTCGTTTATATCCGGACGGTTCAATCATTAAAGCAGCCGGAGACGCTAAGGTTTGGCTGATTTCGGGCGGTAATAAAAGACCTTTTGCTAATTGGTCGGCTTTTGCTTCCCGATTTAGCCCCAATCAAATCGTTGAAGTTAGCAGCGCTGATTTAGAAAATTATCCTCTCGGAGGAGAAATAAAGTTTGCCAATTATTCTATTGTCCAGACTCCGGATAAAAAAATCTATTTATTGGTCGATAAAGAAAAAAGATTATTTACCAGTACGGCGACTTTCAAAACTATCGGCTTTAATCCGGCCGAAATTGAACCAGCGACCGTTGATGACTTAAGTAGTTATATTACCGGAAAATCAATAACCGCTACTTCTACCTATATAACCGGCGCCCTGCTTCAAGACTCAAAAACTGGAGAAATATTTTATGTTGAAAATGGTACTCGCTCTTTGGTGGATAATATATTGCTAAAAATTAAATTCGGCGACAAAAAAATAACCAAAAAAACTACTAAAGAATTAAAAGTGTACGCTACTTCTACTCCCGTTCTTTTAGATGATGGGGCGCTTGTGCAAACTAATAGTTATCCAACAATTTATTTAATTTCTAATGGACAAAAACGCCCCTTTGCAAACATAGAAGCTTTCAATAAATTAAACTATAATTCAGCGAATATTATCACTGTTACTTCTAAGTTTCTGTATAATTACTCTCAAGGGGAAATAATAAACTAACGATATGCCTTTAATAAAAGCCTACCTATTACCCCATTCTCCCCTTTTAATACCAGAAATAGGCCGAGCAAACCATAGCTTTTTAGATAAAACAAACGTCGCTTATCAAAAAATTAAAGAAGATCTTATTTCTTCTGCGATTGAAACAATTATTATTGTTTCTCCTCATAACCAAATCGGGGATAAGTTTTTTATTTTAAATGCGGCTCCGGAAATGGAATTAAGTTTTTCTGACTTCGGCTTCATTCCACCCAAGAATTTTTTTAAAGGCGATATTTTGCTTTGTGATCACATAAAGAATCAATTAAAAAATGAATCGTTAATTAAAATTATATCAGAAAAAAATCTTGACTACGGAAGTGCTATCCCCTTGCATTTATTAAAAACTCCGGAAACAGCCTTGAAAGTATTAATTATTTCTCCAGCCGAGAAATTAGAGTTGGAAGAACATTTCAACTTTGGATTAAAGCTGGCAGAAATAATTAAAAATAGTGATAAAAAAATTGCTATCATCGCTTCAGGGGACTTGTCTCATCGCTTAAAGCGCAAATCTCCGGGAGGTTATTCTCCTAAGGGGGCAAAATTTGATAACAAATTAATTGAATATTTAAGCGAATCAAATACCGCTAAAGAAAATATCTTAAAGATGGATAAAAAATTAATTTTAGAAGCTAGCGAGTGCGGCTTAAAGCCAATTATTATAACTTTGGGGATTTTAGAAGAAAATAATTGGGACGCGAATATTCTAGCTTATCAAACAGATTTTGGTGTCGGTTATTTGAGCTTAGAATTTATTCTTACTAACAAAACTGAAGCTGAGAAATAAATATGAAATATGAAGGCTGATTTTCAATCATTTTCTGATATTTTTAAAAACCGCCAACTAGTAAAGGCGCCAGCTTATCCTTGGCAAGATTTAGCTTTACGAATTATTAAAGAACTAGATATCCCCGGGTTCAAACGCTCTTCAGTTTTTAAGGCTTGTAAAGACTTGCCTCAAAATGTAGTGGAGTTAGCTTTAAACGATACTAAAGAGCTTTGTAAAAGTGGAATGAAATGGAAATACTTTTTTAAAGTATTAGACGTAAAAAAAATAAATAAAAAAATAGACGAAAAAAAATAATATGGCAAAAAAATTAGAAATACTAATACACCCCAATCCGATTTTAAGAACAAAATCGACCGAGATACAGATAAATGAACTCTTGAATAAAAAAATGAAAGAACTGCTTTTAGATATGGAAGAAACCATGAAAGAAAAAGATGGCGCTGGCTTAGCGGCTCCGCAGATCGGAAAAAATATTAGATTAATCGTTATTAGTCATGAAAAAAAGACCATTTTTCTAATCAATCCGACTATAACTAAAAAATCATGGGCGCGTAAAACAGAAGAAGAGGGCTGTTTGTCTGTTGTTAACGAAAAAGGAGAAATAATATATGCCCCAGTTTCAAGACATAGACGAATAAATTGTGTTTATCTTGATGAAACTGGTAATAAAAAAACTCTAGCCGCCGAAGATATGTTAGCTAGAGTAATCCAACATGAAATAGATCATTTAGATGGAATTCTTTTTATTGATCGTCTTAACGATTTTCCAGCCAAGCCAACAAAGACCAAAACCAAGTAGCACCCAAGAAATTTCTTGATAATATTTTAAAAGTAAATCTTGGTTAGCGCCAATAAAATAACCTAGAGCCGCTAAAATAGAGACCCAGAGCGCTGAGCCAAGAGTCGTATAAAAAAGAAAAGGTAAAAATGGCATCTTAGAAAACCCAGCCGGAAGAGAAATTAGTTGTCTAATAACTGGAACTAAACGACCAATAAAAGTAGCGGAGATTGAATTATCCAAAAAATATTTTTCGGCTCTTGCAACGCTTTCAGGACTAACCAAAAAAAATTTAGCTATTCTATGACCAGCCAATTTATAAATTAAAGGTCTCCCTAAATAATAAGCTAAAACATAATTAAAAATAGCGCCTATTACACTTCCGATTACGCCTGCTAAAATAACTAACCAAATATCTAACCTACCCTGACTAGCTAAATAAGCAGCTGGAGGGACGATTATTTCTGATGGCATCGGAATAAAAGAACTTTCAATCGCCATCAATAACCCCACGCCTAAATAACCCATCCCTTGAGTAATATTGAGAAAAAAATTAAAAAAATCGGTTAACATAATCTAAATATATCATATTGCCATACTATGTCCAGTCAGAAAGAAGTAAAAAAAATCAGAATTATTTTCATGGGAACGCCCGAATTTTCTTTGCCTGGGCTTAGAGCATTAATTAAAGATGAGTCTTTTGAAATTGTCGGCGTACTCACACAACCAGATAAACCCTTCGGCCGTAAACAAATATTAACTCCTCCATCCGTCAAAGTCCTAGCGCTTGAAAATAATTTAGAAATATTTCAACCAGATAAAATAAAAACTGAAATTGAAAATATTAAAAGTTTAGAGCCTGATTTGATCGTTGTCATTGCTTATGGCAAAATAATCCCTCAAGAGATATTAGATATACCAACATTCGGCTGTATTAACGTTCATGCCTCCCTGTTACCTAAATATCGCGGAGCGGCTTGTTTAAATGCACCCATTTTAAATGGCGATAAAGAAACTGGAGTAACAATTATGAAAATGGAGGCTGGTCTTGACACTGGTCCAATTTTACAACAATCTAAAATGGAATTAAACGGACAAGAAACTTTAGGCGATGTTCATGATAGATTATCGGAACTTGGAGCAAAAGAGCTACCTAGTACTCTTCATGATTGGATAGCGGGCAATATAGAAGCGCAAGTTCAAGATAATTTTCAGGCAAGTTTTGTAAAAACTTTGACTAAAGAAGATGGGCAAATTAACTGGGAAAAACAAGCAGAAGAAATTGAAAGGATGATTCGTGCTTTTACTCCTTGGCCGGGAGTTTGGACTGAGTTGAATGGAGAAATATTAAAAATAATTTCAGTCGAACATAAAATCGCTAAGGTAAATAAAGTTAAAACTGGACAATTATTTTTAGATAACGGAAGACTGTTAATTCAATGTAGACAAAATGCTCTTGTTATATTAGAATTGCAATTGGCCGGTAAAAGAGCGATGGACTCTAGTGAATTTATAAATGGATACAAAGACAAATTAAAATAAAAATGGTCTCTTCGTCTAACGGTTAGGACGCCAGGTTCTCATCCTGGTAACAGGGGTTCGATTCCCCTAGGGACTACTAATAAAAATAGACTTAACGAATGTTGAGTCTATTTTTATTAATTTGGGCAAACTAGGAGAATCGAACAAGCGGCGAGCGAAATACGAGGATGAACGAAGCGAGTCCGAGTAATTGAGCGACGATAAGCGCGAGCTAGCGTAGCGCTTAGCGGCCGGTCTGGACAAGTGAGCTTTTCGGAAGAAAAGCGAGCGCGAAATTCCCCTAGGGACTACGAATTTAAAAGGACATGTTTGGTGCATGTCCTTTTGTTTAAGTTGTTATTAAAAAATTTATTTTTTCGCTTCGGATAATTCTCTTTGACGGTCGCTTAACCAATTATCCCAAGTAGCCAAATATTGAGGAAAATTCATTTTGTTTTCTACAATATGATTCAGCCATTTTTCAGCTGTTTGAATATCACTTTGAAGAGCATTCCTAAAACCTTTGGTATCAGTGAAGCCAAATTTTTCTTTTAGCTCGGCCTGTGCCTCCTCCTTAGTGCGATGTTCCATTTTTTCTAAGAATCCATCACTCTTTAAATTTTTATAGAGTTCAACGTCTTTTTGACGGTCACTTAACCAGGAATCCCAAGTGGATGCATATTGCGGGAAACTTTCTTTGTTTTCTACAATATATTTTAGCCATTCTTCAGCTAATTCAATTTTACCTTGTTGCAAGGCCAACTGAAAGTCTGAAGTTTTTCTCAGCCCGAATTTTTCAATCAATTCTTGCTGAGCTTCTTCTTTAGTTCTTTTCGTTTCCATTTTTACCTCCGGTTTTTGTTGATTTATAAAAGAATCTTCATTTATTGATTTATCCCCAAATAGTCCCATAGTTTTGTAATTTAGTTTATTTACTTAACTTATATTAACACTTAGCATAAACCCATAGTCTTAATTATATAACATTTTGCAATAAAAGTAACTGTTTTTTGACTTTCTACTCTTTATTGATTAGTATTTAGAGATAAACAATATAAAATATGGAAAATGAATTAACAAAAGCATCCTTCGTTTATATGACTCAAGATGATAAAGTTTTGCTTTTACAAGAAAGTGGGCGGCTTTCAAGAGGCCGTTGGTCTTTTCCGGGTGGGCATGTCGAACCAGGAGAAAGTTTTGAACAAGGAGCGATTCGGGAAGCTTTTGAGGAAAGCGGATATCAAGTTAAACTAGATAAAATAATATACCACAAAATAATTCCCAATACGGAATATTTAGGAAATTCAAGAGATACCGATGGAGTAGAGCTCACTATCTTTGCCGGAACCATAATCGGCGGAGCAATGCAAATAGATAATGAAGCCTTAGATTTACAATGGTTTAATAAAAAAGATGCTCTCACCCTTCCCCTTCGTTGGGAATTTCTAAAAGACTTGATATAAAATTAAACATTTTCTATAAGAAAAAAGATACTTGAATTCAAGCATCCTTTTTTTGTTTGTCCTTATTTACTCTTCTGCAAAACTTTAACTAAACCCCTATCAGCATCAACTTCCACCAAATCTCCATCTTTAAAATTGGTCATCGCGTTTTTCAGGGCTATGACGCAAGGGATTCCAAATTCCCGAGAAACAACCGCCGCGTGGCAAGTTAAGCCGCCAACCTCAGTAATAATAGCCGCCGCCCGTTTCATGGCTGGTAAATAATCAACTGTAGTTGCATAGCTCACTAAAATATCACCAGCTTTAACTTTATCATTATAATCGGGAGATGGGATAATTCTAATTGTCCCCTTTGCCTTCCCTGAGCTAGCACAAATTCCTTGAATTTCATCATTTCCCTGGGCATTGCTAGAATTTTTTTCAATATATTTAAACATCTTGGCTGCTTCTGACCCCGAAAAGATAAATCGTTTAGACATTTCTCTATTAAAACCAAAGCCTCTTACTTTACCAAAAGAATTTAATATTTTATTAATATCTTTTTTACCATTTAAACAATCTTCTAATTCATCTTCAAACAACATTCTAACTTGATTAACCGAAACGCTTAATCTTTTTGCAATTTCTTTATGAAGTGGTAAAAGATAAAATCCGGAAAAACTTACAAAATACTCCGCTTCATTGCGGCCATCCAGCGCTAAACCAAAATCAATAAACTTCTGTAAATCTTGAGCCTTAATCTTATATCTAACAACAAGGTGAGCAATCTCATTATTCCTATTTCTTTTATAATCTTTTAGTTTAAGATAATCCTTTTCTAGTTTTTGTAAATTATTTTTCAGTACAACCGTTAACTCTTTTTGATAATAAATATCGTCCCAAGGTATTCCATAGCAAAAAACCGGCATCCAACCAAATTTTTTTGCTAACACTTTACTAGCTTTTTCCAAACTAGTCTTTTTATTTTTTATATCTATCGCTTTTCTAAGAATAAATCTTTTTTCTGATAAAGTTGTAGAAATTGCTTCCGGCTTAGTAAGCGCAAAAAGTACTTCATTATACGCAGGTGATTTTTTTACTAAATTAAGTTTATTTACTAAAATCTCTTCCGCTAAAGATAATAAAAAATCTTCACCAATAAAACCAAACTGATCAAAAATAGTAACTTTTCTTACCCAATCTCTAATAAATAAAAATCGATTAGCTAACTGCTTATTAGATAATTTAGAGTATTGTAATTTTGAATCAGAAGTAATCGCTAGTTGAGCGGATTTTTTAAGAGTATAAAAGAATTGAAGTTTTTTCTCCAAAGCCTGATAGTTTTTTTTATTTATTCCAATAATCCGTCGCTTTAAATTTTCAAATAAGTCTTTAGCTAAATAGCCATGAAATAAACCGTCGGAACATAAATACAATCCGCCCTTATAAATGCCGAAGTATTTTTTAAAATAATCCGATGATTTATTACCAAACCAAGTTTCACCGTCAAGTGGCAATAAAGCCCATTTTCCGACTTTTACGACTTTTGTTTTATAATAATGTTTTCCATTCATAATTTAATAATATCGTATAACAAAAATAAAGAAAAGAAAATATATGATTTCGACAATCAAAATAGGATATGATATAATCTAAAAATAATAATATAATATGACAAACAAACTTTTATCAATTTTTTTGTTAATCTTCGGCATAAATCTACTAATAGTGACCGCCGCTAAAGCCGACCTTGAGATTTATGACATTAAAATGGAACCTATTCAAGAAGGTGCAGTAAGAATTGTCTGGTCAACTAACGAATCCAGTACTGGATATGTCTTTTTCGGTAAAACTCAAGAGAATCTACCTTTATATGTTGGCGATGTAACTCTTAGTCGCCTACACTCCGCTGATTTAACTGGCCTCAGAAAAGGCCAGGATTGTTATTATAAAATTACGGCAACCGGCCAAAATGGAGATCAGGCTGAATCCTTTGTAAATTATATTGATACCAGCAAAATGTTAGATACCCATGGGGCAGTAATTTCTAATATTAAAAAACTACAAATTATCGATACTGCTTTTGCCCTTTCTTTTTCAACTGACGAACTAGTGAAAGCTAGCGTAAAATATGGTACCGCTGCGAATGCTTTGAGTAAAACTTGGAGCAATAGCAGTTTTAAACAGGAACACACAGCGATTATCTCTGGTTTAAAAACTAATACTCGTTATTTTTTTGAAATTTCAGTAAAAGATAAAGATAATAATATTTCGACTAATACTGGCGATGTTACCACTACCAACCAAAAATATAATGAAATAAAAATAAGTAATCTCGTCCCAATCGGAACAAACCAAACGGCGATAATGCCGGAAGCCGCAACTATAACTTGGAATAGTAATGTTTTAGCGACGGCCGATATTTCTTATGGAGTTTCTCCTAAAAGCTTAAATAAAACAGTTAAAATTACGACTACCGCAAGTTTAAGCCATAAAGCTAGTTTAAGTAAATTGGAATCAAATACAACCTATTACTATAAAATTAAGATGAAAAGCGATTTAAACAAAAAGAGTTTTGAAAGCCAAATATATTCTTTTAAAACCGCGGCGATGAATAGCGAATATCTCAAGCTTTATTTTAATAATGGCGATTTAGTAAAATTCAAATCTATTACTTATTTAATATATAATAATACCAAGACTCCTATAAACAATAGTGAAAAAGTAAAAAGCATTTCGTTAACACCCGCTAAGGCTATCGAGGAAAAATATTTTAAACAATACAAAGATAGTCTACCTTATTATGGAATATTCCATGATGGGCAACTTGTTAAAGAAGCAAAAGGTAGTACAGTTTATTTAATCGATGGGAAATATAAAAGACCGATTGCAAAATGGGAACTTGTAAAGGCTCTAAATTATACCAGTAAAGATATAGCTATAGCTAGCAAGACTCAATTAAACGCTTATAAAAATGGAACTATTATTAAAGCGGCCAAAGAAGTAACAAATAATATCGCTTTAAATAATAAACTAGTTAAATCAACTAGCGGATCTGCTGTTTATCTAGTTGCTAACGGATTAAAAATGGTTTTTCCCAACCAAGAAACATTTTTGAAGTATGGTTATAGTTTTTCAGAAATAAAAACAATTACCGATAAAGAATTAAAAAATATAAAAGACGGGCAAGTAATAATCTAGTTCTAAACCGAGATTGAAGCAATAAAGACCATAAAGATAATAAAGGGCTTGTCAAAATAAAAATCTTTTGTTATTATCAAAAACATAAAATATATAGCTTCATAAGCTAGTATTTGTTTGCGCCTATAGCTCAGCTGGTAGAGCAGATCCCTTTTAAGGATAAGGTCGCAGGTTCGAGCCCTGCTGGGCGCACAAGCAACAAAAAAGACTCCTGAGGAGTCTTTTTTGTTTATGGATTAGAATGGATTAGACATGACTTAAAAAAGCAATTAAAAGCCAAAGTAGGCCACCAACAACAATCGCAACTCCGCTCTTATTAATAATGCGTCTTATGCTCTAGAGCAATAAAAGCATAACCCGGAATAAAGATCGCGGAAAAAATTAAAAACAACATGTTAGTGTCCATAAATTTTTTTAAGTTTATAAAAAGTGTCCTTATAAATAACTAACAGAAAGCATAAACGGCTTATCCTAAAAAATCAAGACTCTTAAAAAATAAGCTGGTATCTCTTAGCCAACCCAAGCCCCAACAGAAAATAGATAAACATTAAAAACAAAGAAAACAAAAAACAAAGCTAAAATACTATAAAAAAGCCAATTAATCTTTTTTGTCGCAATAGCTAAAAATATAAAAATTGGAAAAACAACAACCACATAACGATTAACGGAAACCATCGGGTACATACAGGAAAAAAGTAAAGTATTCAACAGACAAAACACTGCGTATGGCCAGTGCTTTTTCATTATCCAATAAATTGCTGTTATAAGAAGAACCAAAAAACTTCCACCTTCGATAATAACTATTCTTAAAAAATTATATAAACCAGTTTGACTGATCGGATCAATAAAAATAATTTTATAAAAATGATATAACGTAGCGCCAGGCCACATAAATGTCCGCCACTCAGCCCAGCCCTTTTGTCCGCTGACAAAGGCTAAAAAATCACCAAATTTAAAATAACTAAAAAAACAATATGTTAAAAGCCCAGCTGGAATTATTAGAGAATACCAAAATTCTTTCTTTTTAATAAAATTAATAATTTGTTTGCCCACCTCTCTATCATTAGTAGAGTAAAAAGATATAAAAATATAAACTAAATAAACTGGCCATAAAAAAATACCAACATTTCTAGTCAAAGTGGCAAAGAAGCCAATAATAACCACTGCTAACCATTGTCTTTTTTGAGCATAATAGAAAAAGGTAACCAGAAGAGCTAAAAATAATGATTCCGTATAGATGAGGGGGAAAAACATGGCCGCAGGGAAAAATAGCATAAGTAATAAACTTCTATGGGATATTTCTTGATTATTATCTTTTTTTATTAATTTGCTTAAATAATACAAAGCTATGGAGAGTGACAAAAAGCTAACAAAAAATCCAGAAAAAACAGGAGAAAAAAATATTGAAATCCCTGCTACTAACAATGGATAAAGGGGAAAAAGAACTGATGGACCACTATAACCCTTTAAAATGACATCTAAATAATGCAAGGAGTCCCATCGAATCAATAAGTAAAAAGGGTTGGTTTTTTGAGACCAAGCTAAAGAACTAGGGTTATAGTAGTTAAATAGAAAAACAATTAATAAGATCAACAAAAAATATAAACCACTAAGACCAAGAAACGGAGAAAACTTTTTAAACCAATGTAAAAATATTTTTGCTTGCAACATAATCTAAATTTAACAAATTATAATTTTAAGTAATTCCCTTCGCTAATAACCGTAACCGTTCCGTCAACGACTTTGAGGGCTGACTCATCATCCAGACCATAGACAGTCTTTTTAGTTTCTTCAGCTATTTTCTTTAAAGTTTCCTCTCTAGAATGTAAATGCTTCGGAGAATTAAAATGAGGATAAATATAAAAATCAACAAAGTTTAAAGCGGTTTCATCTGTATAACTAAAATTCTCTTCATAATATTTCTTTTTATCTTCACTTGTATAAGCTATACTTGGATTCGTTACAATACTTCCGGCACTGATTCCAGCATACACTCTAGTTTTTAATAAGCCAGGTAATAATTCAGATAAACCTGATTTTTGTAGCCAATACATTAAATGATAATTATTCCCTCCCGAGAAGAATAAAACATCTCCATTTTCTAGTTTTGGTAACCAAACTTCTTTCGGGAGCGCGGAAATATCGACAATATCAATAAATTTAAATCCTTGTTTTTTAATATTACAAAGGTCATTTATAAACCAGTCTTTACTCCCTCTAGCAACATTCATGGCGGTCGGGATAAAAACAATTACAGTTTCCGACGCGGGTTTTCCTGTTAATTCAAATAAAGCATTGGCGATTGATTGATTCGAAAGACCATTGGAAGTTAATAATAATTTCATAAAGTTAGTTAAATAAATTTATAGCCTCATGATTAATATGAACGCTGTGTTTAAGAAGAATATAATTGACTATGTGTGCCAATAGCTACAAAATAAATAATTTGACCGCCATCTATTTCTTCAAAAATAGCTCGCCAATCACCATTAATATTAATGCTTCGATAATTCCTTAATTCGCCAATCAACGGATGATTATTCAGCATGGAATTATATTGGTAATTAATGAAAATCTCTAATCTTGATTTAAAATTAATTTTTACATTGACTGGACATTTTTTGAATTCTTTAATAAATTTTTTGGAATATTCAATCTGCATATGTTATTTATTGTCCAAAAAACTGATAGCGGCCTGACTATTTTTAAAGGAATGAAAATTGCCTGCCTTTCTTTCAGCTCTTGATTCTTTGATGGAAGACAATAAATAATCACTCGGAGTATCCTCATTTAAAGTAAACGTAACCGCTTTATTGCGAATAAGTTGTTTTAAGAATCCATTAATTACTCCACTCAAACTTAAGCCTAAATCAGCGGCTATTTTTTGAGCTTCCTTTTTTACTTTAATATCTGTTTTTATATTGATAACTGTTGAGTTCATATTTTTATTATTTATAAATTAATATATACATTGTATACACTTAGTATATACTATACTAGGAACCTTGTCAATATATATTAATTAAATTTTAGGGTACCGTTGCTTTGTTTATATAGCGAGGAGGGCGGGACGCACTGAGAGGCGCTTATTGTTCAATAACAACAAAATCGCCTTCCTCTAAAGCATAAATTGGCAAAGATTCATTTCCACACTCCTTTAATTCTTTATAGGCCCTTTCCCAATCTATTGGTCCCCTGGGGTCATCTTGTCCATATGATGATTTATAATGGGGAATAAACTTAATTGGCAATATTCCTAGGCCATCCATAATCAGGCGCCAATCACAAGTCCAAAATTGCTTAACTAAGACATCCGAACCAGCAGAACTACCAGCAACGATTTTACCTTCCCAAATTTCTGGCAAATTATACTGTTTTAGCCAGGACAATAGTAGTTTGTCGTCTCCACCGTGTATTATAATGGCGTCATTATTTTTTATTTGGTCAATAAATTTATCAGGATATGCTAATTCAAACTTTGGCTTAATATCCCTATCCATTGATTCTAAAAAATTCTTTGTGTAGTTAGCAAATTTTTCTTCCCAATACTCACGAGCGGCTGCAAAATGACAAAATAAAATACTGGGTTCTTTGCCCAGGCCCTTCACTATTTCCTTATTAAATTTACCAGCCTTCTCTTGATTATTTTTTAATCCCCCAGAATTAAGTATATATTTTGTCATAAATATTAATATAGATGAAAATAAATTAATAATGGTTACAATTCTATATATATGCTATTTTTGTTTTCAATTTTCTCGGTATAAAAAGACAGCCAACGCTTTTGTTTTTCGTTCAGCAAAATACTCGCTTCAGAAATTTCTACGAATCGGAATTCACTATGTTCATTCCTGTCCAATATAATCTTATCAACTTCATTTGCCTCCAGATTTCCGCTATAAAAAACAAATTGCAGAGTCTCCGGTTTTATTCCTTGAACTGGAGTATAGCCGACACCGACTAAAGTTATATTTTTAAAATCCAGACCCACTTCTTCTTTTACTTCTCGTATAGCCGCCATCTTCGGAGATTCGTCAGTATCAACACCGCCACCAGGAATTGACCACCCCTCTTTATAAGTAGGTTTTACTATTAGTAATTTTTTATTTTTATTAAAAATAAGAACGCAGGCTCCAATATGTTTCTTCGGAAGATTGCCATAATATTCTTCATCAGATATTAATTTTTGCATAATATTGAAGATATTAATTTTTATTTATCCTGTCAAAATGTTCGCTGCCATCAGGATATATTTCAAGATAATCTTGAAGTAATTCCTCTTCCTTAAATATAGCCCTTTTTGCCGTCATTATCATATCTTCATCTTGCGTAACGTTGGCTATATTGCCAGCACCATGATTTAGGATTCTTATGGCATCAAAAGCAACATGCCATCTATTTGTTTTCTTATTGAAATATCCATAATACATTACTTCTCTTTTTTCACTCGGAGCTAAACTCTCAAATTCTTCTGGTGTTATATCAGTATCTAATAATGGACTTGGGGTATAGATTAAATCTCCACTCTTTATATCTTGTCCAGCGAAAAGACCAATGCCATGAGTTTTGGAAGATTGGATTTTATAAGCAATATGCATCATAATTTTATTATTTTTTAAAAACTAATAAATAGTGCCTATCTTTAATGGTTGGCTGGTCAAAACCTAAATCTTCCTCGCTATCTAATTGCCAACCATGCTGGGAAAAGCGTTCAATCCATTTCTGGGGAGTTTCAAAAGTACCAGGCACGGGCACATCAGCACTATGAAAGAGACGATTATATAAGTAATCGTTCATAAAGGTCCTGTCTTTATCTTGTTCCATAATCTCTTCTGTTTTACCGACCGGAACTGTTTCAAGAACTACAAGTTTATTTTTTACAATTCTATCAAGTTCGTTAAGTATTTTTTCGTTTTCTTTCTCATGATGAAGAACGTTTGTAAGTAATCCTGATCCATATTCTTTGTCGGCCACATCTACATGGCTACCATTGAAAAGTTTTATAGGAACAGTGATATTAGAGGCTTTATATAGACGAACATCCACGCCTTCAATATTTAAACCTAGCTTATCATGTAATATTTGCGTTATTTGACCATCTCCAGCTCCATAATCAATAACCTTGTCCCCAGTATTTTTTAAATATGGTGAAACCTGCGTAGCAATTATTTTTGCCCTATCTATTAATTTTTCATGTAAAATCTCAATGAGATTCTGCTCTTTATCGCCATTATCCAACTTTATATTTTCAAACACGCGCAAAGTCTCTTGCTCAATATCTAATAATGGTTTGCCGCCTAAAAGTAATTCAAAAACACGATTGCAAATTTTTTTTGCTTCGTCTGATGAAAGTCCTAGCTGTTCAAAGGTGTGCAAAAAATCTTTAGTCACCTTTTCTCGTGTTTCAATATTATTAAGAGATTGTTCGATACGCTCTTTCATTACACTTAGTTCTTTCTCTTTTTCAAATGATTGTCCCGGCTCCATATTTAACTGTTCATTTCTCATAATATTTATTCTTTTATATGTATAAGCTATCATAAAGCAGCAATAAAATCAAAAAATAAGGCATTTAGGGGCTGTCCCAGTTAGGGCTATTTTAAATCCGCGGAAAGGGCGCAAACCAAGTCTTACTATTCAATTTATAAGCAAGATCTAAGGGGTCTTTTTAATAATTATCTTCTAGCTCTTGCCAAACCAAAAAAAATCTTTTATATTAACTATGTTAACAAATGCCGACTTAGCTCAGCTGGTAGAGCAGCTGTCTTGTAAACAGCAGGTCGTCGGTCCGAGCCCGACAGTCGGCTCTAAACAAAAACCGTCTCTTGACGGTTTTTTGTTATTGTTAGTGTGGAAAAACAGCGTACAAACTGTGCTTTAAATTAGCTTGAAAAAAACAACTTATTAAGTTAAGATGATAAAACAAAGCAATTAGAAAATCTCACTTATACTAATATGGCTAACGAACAGAATTTGCTAGAAAAGGTTCCACCTAATAGTTTAGAGGCCGAAGAGTCTCTACTCGGTGCTCTTTTAATAGATAAGGATGCAATTGTTAAAGTAGCTGATAATTTAACCTCGGATGACTTTTATCGTGACGCTCATAAGATAATCTTTGAGGCCATGCGAGAGCTATACAGCAATCAAGAGCCGATTGATATTATTACTCTTTCTAATCGTTTGGAAGATAAAAAACAATTAACGGTAATCGGCGGAAGAAGCTATTTAGCAAAACTTTCTAATACCGTTGCTACCTCCGGTAATATCGTTCACTATTCAAACATCATTCAAAAAAAAGCAACGCTTAGAAGATTACAACAAGCGGCGGCGGAAATTTCTAACATCAGCTTCAATGAAGATCGAGATATAGACGAAATTTTGGATGAAACTGAAAAAAAAGTTTTTGGAGTTTCAAGAAAATATTTAAAGAACGCCTTTGTCCCAATTGATAATTTACTAACCGACGCTTTTGAACGAATTGATGATTTGCATAAACAAAGCGGTAAATTACGTGGACTATCTACCGGCTTCCCTGATTTAGATAATGTTTTAGCGGGTTTGCAAAAATCTGATTTAATTATTTTAGCTGCTCGTCCTTCGGTCGGAAAAACTTCATTTGCCCTTGATATCGCTCGCCAAGCCGCGATAAAAAGTAAGGAGGGCGTCGGTATATTTTCTTTAGAAATGAGTAAAGAACAATTAGTCGATCGTATGCTTTGTTCTCAAGCTAATGTTAGTTTATGGAAAATGAGAACCGGGAATTTATCTGATAAGGAGGGTGATAATGATTTTGCTAAAATCGGTGAAGCGATGGGTAAGCTAGCCGAAGCGCCTATATATATTGATGATTCTGGAACTTTATCAATTATGGAAATAAGAGCTAAAGCAAGACGCTTACAGATGGAAAAAGGCTTAGGCTTGATAGTTATCGACTATTTACAATTAATGGAAGGACGGGGCAAATACGGCGATAATCGAGTTCAGGAGATCGCCGAGATAAGTCGTGGTTTAAAATCTATTGCGCGCGAATTAAATATTCCGATTTTAGCCCTGGCGCAGTTATCTCGGGCGGTTGAAGCAATCAGTCCGGCAATTCCTAAACTTTCTCATTTACGTGATTCCGGTTCAATTGAACAAGACGCTGATATCGTAATGTTTATTTATCGTAAAGCGGCTGATCGTAGCTTTAATCCAAATGACTTACCAATGGATGAAAGACATAAAGCTGAAATTCATATTGCTAAACACCGAAATGGCCCGACCGGAAAAGTTGATTTATTCTTTGATGAAAATACTGTTAGCTTTAAGAGTTTAAGTCGTCAACCAGAAGGGCCAGCTCCAGTAGAATTTTAATTTAATAAAACTTTAAAAAATAATTATAAATAAATATGTTCAGTAAATTAAAACAATTTCGCGATCTAAGAAGCCAAGCTAAAACTATGCAAGATGCTCTTGCTCAAGAAACAATAACCGAAGAAAGAAATGGCGTTAAAATAGTATTAAATGGTAACATGGAAGTTGTTAGTATAAACTTAAATGAAAGTTTAAATAAATCAGCCCAAGAAGAAGCGACTAAGAATTGCTTTAACGAAGCCGTAAAAAAAGCCCAACGCTTAATGGCTAAAAAGCTTCAAGATATGGGAGGAATCCCGGGCCTAAACTAGAGTTACAAATTTAAATTAAATGAGATACCCGCTAGCTATTCAAAATTTAATAGAAAGACTATCTTTTTTACCAAGCGTCGGCCCTAAAACAGCCGAACGCTATGCTTTCTATCTTTTAAATCAAAGCGAGGAAAGATTAGATAACTTAGCACAAGCGATAAAAGAACTAAAACAAAAAACCACTCTTTGCAAAACCTGCTTCTCGGTTTCAACTAATAATCCCTGCCCTATTTGCGCCGACCCTTTGCGTCATAAAAATTTTTTATGTATTGTGGAAAATATCCAAGACTTAGCCGCAATTGAATCGACTAAACAATATGATGGTTTATATTTTGTATTAGGAGGTTTGATAAATACCATTGAAGGTGTGGGACCGGAAGATTTGAATATTGACAAGCTAGCTAAACTGATACAAACCGAGGAAATTAAAGAAATTATTTTAGCTCTTAATTTCACCTTAGAGGGCGAAACAACCTCGTTATACCTAAGCAAAATTCTTAAAAATCATGTTAAGATTACTAGACTAGCAAAAGGACTACCGGCTGGATCGGATTTAGAGTATGCTGATGAAACTACTTTATCCAGTGCTTTAAAATATCGTAATGAAATAAAATAAATATATAACACCTAAGAAAGGAGAAAGAACAATGGTAACATTAACAATTATCGGGATTATAATTTTTTTAGCTTTAACGCTTGGGATATTTTATATTATTGGGCTCTTTAGTACTAGGGTATCAGGTCATGTAGACTTGGTGCTATTTGCTATCACCAATTTAAACCCTAATCTGAAAAATGCCCGCCAAGTGCCAAAAAAATTAACAAAATTAGTCAAAGTCTTGTTTTACAAAAAACGACTATTTATAAGTAAAGTAAAAACAAGAAGAATACTAAAAGCCAAACAAAAAAACCGCCTATAAAAATAAATCAAAGCGGTTTTTTATTTATAAATCTAATTAACGAGTTTAAGCGATTTTAACAATTTTTAAAGCAGTAAATCTTTGACGATGGCCAACGGTCTTCTTGTAACGAGTTTTGTTCTTGTATTTAACAACTGTTACTTTATCTCCCTTACCACTTTCTAGAACTTCAACCTCGACTTTCTCGCCGAGTGATGGCTGGCCAATTTCAATCTTATCACCATCAGCAATTAAAAGAGTGTCCAATAAAATTTTGGCTCCATTTTCTGCTTCTAGCTTTTCAACTTTTAAAGTTTCACCTTCTGCGACTTTATATTGTTTGCCACCAGTTTTGATGACTGCGATTTTTGACATATGTCTTGTAAACGCGCTAACTTAAGTCTAAGTTTTAAATCAGCGTCTTTTATAATAAAAAATCAGAGTTAATTTCTGAACAAGTTAATATTATACAAATATTTGAAAAATGTCAACAAATGATTTATAGTGATTATGATAATAAGGTTTAAAGCTCAAAAGTCATAAACAACAACTTATTAAGATTTTGTCAATATAATTATGCCTAAATTCATTATTAACGGAGGGAAAGCCTTATCAGGAGAAATATCGGTCGGCGGCGCTAAAAACAATGCTCAAATCATGCTACCCGTTTCCCTGCTTTCTACAGAAACCATCAAAATAACCAATTTACCTGATATAGACGGGGTGGATAAGTCCTTGGAATTATTACAAGATTTAGGGGCGGAAATCGTTAGGGGTAAGAATACGGTTGAAATTAATACCGCTAAAATAACTAAAACTGAATTAGATGCTAAGATTGCTGACAAATTCAGAACTTCAGTCATGTTTGTCGGACCGCTTTTAGCACGTTTTGGAAAAGTTAGTTTCCCTCATCCGGGGGGATGTGTTATCGGCGCTAGTGGCCGTCCGATAGATTTATTTATTGAAGGTTACGAAGCGATGGGAGCAAAAGTCGAAATAGGAGAAAAATTCTATTATATTAGTGCTGATAAACTTCATAACTGCGAATATTTTTTTACAACCGTTAGTGTAACTGGGACTCAGAGTCTTATAATGACTGCATGTCTTATACCAGGAAAAACTATTCTGAAAAATTGTGCTATGGAACCGGAAATTGAAGCACTAGCTATATACTTAAATAACCAAGGAGCAAATATCCAGGGCGCAGGAACGCCGACTATTATTATTGAAGGAGTAGAAAAAATAAAAGCTGGTGATTGTAAAATTATTCCTGATCGAATGGAGACTGGATCTTTTGCTTTACTTGCCGCGGCAACTAAATCAGAAATTAAAATAACAAATTGTTGTCCAGACCATATTCTTAATCTCTTAAATATATTTAAAAAAATCGGAGTTAATTACGAAGTCGGTTTAGATTGGTTACTAATTAAAAAATCAAATAATATAAAATCATACGGAATCAAAACCCATGAGTATCCCGGCTTTCCAACCGACCTTCAATCGCCCTACGCCGTTTTGATGACTCAAACCCATGGCGTTGCGTTAATTCAAGAAACTATTTATGATAGGAGATTAATTTGGACCGATATGCTTTCCCAAATGGGCGCTAATATTATTATGTGCGACCCACATCGAGTGGTAATTAGTGGTCCAACTCAATTATTTGGCAAAAAAATTATCAGTCCAGACATCCGTGCTGGTATTGCCCTGGTTATTGCCGCCCTGACCGCTGCCGGAACAACAGAAATAGATAACATCTATCAAATCGACCGCGGTTATGAAAAACTCGATGAAAGATTGAGACTTATCGGCGCCGATATTAGCCGCGTAGAATAACTTTATGTCAAAAAAAACTAGAGATTTTCTGTTTTTCGCTTTTGTTACCATATTTATTGTGATGACCGTTCTTATTTCCTTATACGCCTCGGGATACAAATTTAATTTAACTTGGCCCCTTAAATTTAATCGCCTTTTACAAAAAACCGGGATGCTTAATGTTTCTACTCTACCAAAAAATGCAACTATATTTTTAAACGATAAACCGCAAAAAAAATCTCCTTTCAGCCTTTTGAAAAAAGACTTTATTGCTACACCGGCGAAGATAAAAAATATCTTACCGGGCGAATATACCCTTAAGCTAGAAAGAGAAAATTATTGGCCGTTTGAAAGAAAAATCAAAATTGAATCAGGCCAAACAACATTTGCTGAAGATATAAATCTATTTCGTTCGGATATTCCTTTATTAGTCTATCCTGATGAAAATAATAATCCCATACTAAGTGATAATGGTCGCTACCTATATTTAAGCGAGCAAGGAAAAATAATTAATCTAAAGGATGGATCTGTATCGTCTCTTACGGCTGGGGAAAATATGATTGGCCGTTGGATAAAAAATAGTAATAGACTTTTTATAAATGGAAAAATATTAGATCCTGAAAAAAATAATGAAAATAATATTGCCGCTACCTTAGGCCAAAAAATAGCGATTTGGTATTATAACGACTTCGATGGACTAGTTTATTATTCTAACGGAGAATCAATTAACCGCTTAGAGGCTGATAATCGTACTATTTCAACCTTAATAAAAGGTGAGAAATATTTAGATTTTGAACCAAGAAATGATAATATTTTTGTAATTGTAAAAAATGAAAACAAAATAACATTAAAAAGCTATTTGATAAAAACTGGAACAAAAATTGGTGAAATAGAATTGCCGGCAATTGGAAATTATATTTTTAAACAAGAGAACGAAAAAAGAATTTGTCTTTACGATCAAAAGAATTTAACTCTTTATCTTATTGATCCAGCTAATCTGAAGGACTACTATGTTATTAAGGGAATAAAAAGTTGGGCTTGGATTAGCGATGAAGATTTGATTTATAACAGCGATTGGGAAATAAATGTTTTTAGCCTTAAAAATGGGCAAGCAACTTTAGTGACTCGTGTTAGTGAGGCAATTGATAATCTTGTTTGGCATAAAAATGGGCGTTACTTTATTTTTTCAACCGAGACTTCATTAAATGCCTCTGATCTGCAGACTGGAACAACTATAAAAATATTTAATTCTGAAAAAATCTCCGCGCCGGTTCTAGATGAAAAAAATAACCTATTATACTTTTACGCTAAAATCGGTCAACAGTCGGGAGTATATAAATTATTATTGCAGTAATGGTTAGCTAGTTATCATATTATCACCCTACATTCGTTAGAAAAATATACTGATTATAAATACGAAAAAGAACCTTTAAAATTTAAGAAAATGGATTTGCAAAAACCAAAAGTACTTATTTTTGCCTCCGGAACTAAAAACGGCGGCGGCTCAGGATTTAGAAATTTAATCCTACAAAATCGCCGAGGCGTAACTTCAATAAATTACGTCGGCGTAGTCTCAAATCATGAAAATGGAGGCGTGCGAGATATTGCCGAAGAACTGGGCATACCTTTCTACTATTCTCCAACATCTTCTTGGACGGCGGAAAAATATCAAGAAGTTGCCGCTAGATCAGGCGCTGATTATTTTGCGCTTTCTGGTTGGATGATTAAAATAAAAGGCTTGGATTTAAATACCAAGTTTAATCAAAAAACTGTTTTTAATATCCACCCCGCTCCTCTTCCTCGCTTCGGCGGTCAAGGAATGTATGGCATACATGCTCATGAAGCTGTTTGGGCTTCATTTCTTATGGGCGAAATAACCGAAACGGAAATTACTATGCATTTTGTGGATGAAGAATTTGACCACGGATTAGTAATTTTTCGTTTACATATCTCATTTGAAGGGGTAAATAGTCCTGAAGAACTGGCTCAAAAAGTAAACAAATACGAACACATGTACCAGGCCTATATTACCAATCTAATAGTAAACGGATTACTATCCTGGGACGGAATAAACCCAGAATCACTAATCGTTCCGCTATCCTATCAAATCGATCATAAAGTTGCAGCATGACAAATTAAACAAAAAGGAGGCCCAACCAGCCCCCTTTTTTAATCTTTAAATGAGTATATTTTAAATGTTTATTTCTTCGTGCTTAATTCATTAATTAATGCTTGCAGTCTATCTTTTACTTCTTCGTGCTTTAAGCCAAGCTTAAGCGTCGCTTTAATAAAATTAAATTTATTGCCAGTATCCAACCACTCGCCTTCGATCTTTTTACCGTAAAGCGGTTTATTTTGTTGAAGCATCTCATCATAAGCATCGGCTAATCTTATTTCACCAGATTTACCACTTTTCATTTTACTTAAAATTTCCATTACCTCCGGAGTAATAATATTAATCCCAACTTGAACTAAATTAGACGGTGCTTCGCTAATTTTTGGCTTTTCAATAAATTCTTTTACCTCATAAACTCCACCACCTAAATCAGTTCCGCCCATTACTCCAAATTGACTAACTTCTTCCGGATTCACTTCAGATAAACCAATAACCGTACTACCATATTTTTCATAAACATCGATCACTTGTTTTACCGGTGAAATTTCTGCATCATATAAAGTATCGCCGAACATTACTAAAACCGCTTCATCTTTACCAATTAAATGAGACGCACATAAAACTGCATGCCCGTCTCCTAGAGGAATCGGTTGGCGTACATAAGAAAATTTTGCTAAATTTTCAATTTCTTGTACTTTTTTCACTAAATCTAACTTATTCTTTTCTACTAAAGTTTTCTCGAGTTCAAAAGAGTAATCAAAATGATCTTCAATCGCCCTCTTACCGCGTCCGGTTACAAAAATTATTTCTTCAATCCCAGCTGCCACTGCTTGTTCAACTAAATATTGAATAACTGGCTTATCAACGACTGTCAACATCTCTTTGGGCTGAGCTTTAGTTGCTGGTAAGAAACGAGTACCAAAGCCGGCGACGGGAAAAATTGCTTTTTTTATCTTTTGCATATTATTTAAATTAATTAAAATTTAAAGTTTAAACCCCCATTTTATAAAATACTTTAACCAAGACTCAATATGAATCCAAGTTATTTTATCGGTAAAAATTGCGATATACCAAGAATGCTTTGCGCTTTCTCGCGCATGATCATGAATTACTACGGCCTCAGGATTATAAACAACTTTTAAACCTCGACTTTTAAAAGTTCGGCCCAAATCAGTATCTTCAAAATACATAAAATATCTTTCATCAAAACTTGGCGAAAAACTTTTTCCCTCATTATCAACTTGATTTTTTTTAAACATGAGACATGATCCCATCAACCAATCGACTTCACGAATTGAATTATGATCAAAGTCTTTCATCATAAAGCTATCACGAATCTTTTTAAAATATTCGCCCAAAAATGTTCGACGCAAAATTGGAATGAAAAAATTCGGAAAACGAGAACAAGATAATTGCAAAGTTCCATCTGGATATAATAATTTAGGGCCCACCAGACCAACTCTTAAATTATTCTTTAAATAGGATAATAAAATATCAATTGCCCCCTCGCGTAAAACGGTATCTGGATTGAGAATTAAGACATATTCGCCCGTCGCAGCTTTAATACCGAGATTATTTCCGCCTCCCATACCTAAATTATGTTCGCTTAATATTATTTTTACATTAGAAAATTTAACTTCTAGATCCGCCAAATCATCGCCGGAATTATTTTCGATAACAATAATCTCATAATTTGTATTTTGTAATTTGCCATTTAAAATAGACACCAAACAATTTTCCAGTTTAATCTTACTCTTATAATTAACGATTATAATTGATAAATCCATATTAAATTATTTTTCTTACTAAACGCCAATACAAATCAAGTATATTATTACCAAAGTGTTTTAGAAATAAATTATCTATTTCCGGAAAATCGACTCTTCCCTCTATATCTTTAGCTAAATCGGAAAAATTAAGCTTACTTATTTTTTTTATATTTAATCTTGCATGTTTAATTTCTCGCCAAGAAGAGACTTGAAAAAAATAAGCTAGAGTTTTAAACCAAGTGCCAAGCCAGCCCTTGAATAAAGCAAAAACAAATAAACCTGAACCCATTATTATAAAGGCTGGCAATAATAAAAACAATACTCTCAAAGGATAAAAGCTAAAGACCAATAAATAACGATTTCGTTCCATGTAATAAAGCATGCGTACACTTCGAGAAAATTCGTATTTGTGAAAAATGATTGATTTTGGCGCTAAAATAATCTTATATCCCGCCAATCTAACTTTCAAACTAAATTCAATATCGTCATGATACATGTAATAATTTTCATCCCAACCGCCGACATTTTTAAAGACTTCCGGCGTCGTGATAAAACAACAACCGCTGGCATAACCTTTAATTTCAGGATAGCCTCCAATAACTGCATCAGGTAGGCCATAACCAGAGGTAAAACCAAAACCTAAAAAATGCAAACGATTACCCAGAGTATTGATTTTAGGATGAAGTTTTTCATTGGCATTTTGTGGATAAAGTAGAATTTTAGACTGAGCTATTCCTAATTCAGAATTGTTTTCTAAAACATATACTAATTCTTGCAGCCAATTAGGATCCATTTCGGTATCCATATTAGCCGCAATTAGATAATCGCAACCATCTTTAATGGCCTCAACAAAACCCAAATTATTAGCCGCGCAGTAATTCCCATCATGACGAGCTAAAATTTTAGCTTCCGGATAGTTTTCAACTAAAAATGAAAAACTTGAATCTGAAGATGAGTTATCAACGATATATACTTTAAATTTATCAACTTGATAATTTTGAGCGCGCAAAGAATTGCGGCAAGCAAGTAAATATTTGTTCGCGTAATCTTTATAATTAACTAGAATTATTCCGACCATTTTATTCATAAAAACTATCTCAAAATTGAATTCACTATTTTCCAAGCGATTACTAAAATTTGCGTTTGAAAATTATTTTCCCATTTTCTAAAATATTTTAACATTGAATCACTAAAATATTGTTGTGTTTTTATTCTTTCGACCTGCTTGAAACTTTGTCCAATATAATCAAGGCACTCAGCTACTGGTGTATACCAAACTTCCCCGCCTAATTTATAAACTTGGCGACAAAAATCAACTTCTTCAAACCAAATAAAATAACGCTCATCAAGATATGGTTTGTTTCCCCCGCCAATTTTCTGATAACTTTCTAAATTGATTAAGAAAAAAGCACCTCTAATTGAATCAACCCTACTAGGTTGGTTATAATCAAAATTAACGCATAAATATTTATTAAGTAAAACCGGAAAAAGATGAGGTAGCTTTAAAATTATCATTAACTCATCAAACAATTTTGGAAAATGTCTAACCTGTTTAACAATTAATCCTTTTTCATCTACTAATCTAATTCCTGTTACTACCGCTTGTTGATTTTCTCTGGCCCAAACTAGTGCCTTAAACAAAGTATCTTGATTTACTCTCATATCAGGATTAAGCAGTAAAATAAACTTTCCGGCCGCTAACTTGATAGCCTGATTATTAGCTTTCGCAAAGCCAAGATTCTCTAAATTAGCAAGCAAATTAACTTGAGGAAAATTTTCTTGCACCATCAAAGGACTTCCGTCTTCAGAATTATTATCAACAACAAAAATTTCAAATTTAAAATCGCCCTCTGAATTATAGAGAGCTTCAAGATTCGCTTTCAATTTTTCTTTCACGTTCCAAGAAACGATGATAACTGATAAGTCCATAAAATATCAGCGACCAACCTTGATCACTTTAAACCGATCAGAAGCGCCGCTCACTATTTCAAGTTGATATCTTCTTACTCCTAACTCATCGGCTAAGAACTTTATCAAAGCAATATTTGCTTTATTATCTTCAGCCTGAGCCGATACCCCTATTTTAAGGGTACCATCTACCATCTGGCCTTTTAATTCATTATGTGGAGCATTAGGAAAAACCTTCACTTTTAGAAAAAGTTCTTTATTATTAGCCAAATCTTCTCTGAATTTACTTAACATAAAGGTAATAAAGCTGATTTAAAAAATTAGGTTCGACTCTATTATCATTTTATCCCCTTTTTCTGCTTTTTGCCAGGGCGGGAGGACATAAACAACCTTCTGTCAAGATTTATTTTATTATAATAATATACTAAAATGTAAGCACAAGAATACTAATTTTTTTGACTTACAAATATATGAGTGAGCAACAATCACCGACTATAGATAATAAGCAGGAAGAGGGCTACAAGCGCCCTTCTTGGGATGAATACTTTATGAAGATGGTAGATTTAGTAGGTAGTCGTAGCACTTGTGATAGAGCACGCAATGCCGGTAGTATAATTGCAAAAAATAACCATGTTATTTCTACCGGGTACGTAGGATCACCAATCGGATTACCGCATTGTGATGAGGCTGGGCATGAGATGCATACTGTAATCCACGAAGACGGCGCACAAACTCGCCATTGCATTCGTACAAACCATCATGAACAAAATGCTATTTGTCAGGCAGCTCGTTATGGGATAGCTCTAGACGGAGCTACTTTATATTGCAAAATGACCCCTTGTTATACCTGCGCAAAAATAATTATTAATGCCGGAATAAGACGCATTGTCTGCGCTCAAGATTATCACGCCGGAACCAGAAGCAAAGAGATTTTTAAAGAAGCGGGGATAGAGTATGTTCTATTAGACGAAACTATACTAAAATACGAGGATCAATAATTATAAACTTTATGTCCAATATTTTTATTTATGATGAATTTAATCCGGAAGATGTCGCAATGATGCAAGCGCTTTATTCTAGAAGTCCAAAAAGTGTAACTGAACATGTTGAAAAAGTAAAACAAAGCGGTTCCGGAAAATTCATGGCAACATTTTACGTCGGCTATGGCCATGCTAGTATTGCTGACTGCGGTAGCACAACAATTTTTATTGAAAATATCAGTATTTTAGGAGACAAGGCTATCCAGGATTGGCAATTATATAGCGGCCAGGAAACCAGCACTCGTTATATTGATATGGGAAAGCAAGAAATTGTTGATCCTTTAAATACGATTGAATCAAAAACCGTTCTTAATAACTGGATGAATTTTTATATAAATAACCAAGAAAAAATTCAACAATATTTAATGACAAAATATCCTCGCCAAGAAAGTGAGGATGAGGGCGTTTATATAAAGGCGATTAAAGCGCGCGGATTCGACGTGATGCGCGGATTTCTTCCGGCTGGCGTTACCACTCAACTTAGTTGGCATACCAATTTGCGCCAAGCTTGGGATCATTTAGTATTACTGCGCCATCATCCTTTACTTGAAGTCCGTCAAAACGCTGAAGTGATTCTGGAAAAATTAAAAGAAAAATATTCTCATAGCTTCTCTCATGTTTTAAATGAAGACCAAGAGAATTATCGAGCTCAAACAGTTGGAAAATATACCTACTTCTCGCCATCAGATTCAAATGAATTTTTGATGACAACAACTGTAAAAGAAGATGAATTAGCTAATTATCAAGAAATAATCGATACTCGCCCACCTCGAATCGGCTTACCAAATTTCTTGGGCGATTTAGGAACTTTTACTTTTGATTTTCATTTAGATTTTGGTTCTTTCCGTGATATTCAACGTCATCGCAATGGTATTGGCCGCATGCCCCTTCTTACCATTGAACTAGGATTTGGAAACTGGTACTTAGAACAATTACCGGAAGATTTACGCACTGAGGCAATAAATTTAATTGCAGCGCAAAAAATATTGATTGCTAAATTGGAAACTACTCCGGAGATTAAACAATATTATATTGCTATTGGATTTAATGTCGCTTGTCATTTTACCTTTCCGTTACCGGCCGCTATTTATGTAATTGAACTTCGTTCCAACAAAACTGTTCATCCATCGCTCCGCGGTATTGCCCATAAGATGTACCGAGCTGTAAAAACAAAATTTCCTAATTTAAAATTATATGCCGATCTTGATCTTGATGATTGGGATGTAAGACGCGGCCTAGCTGATATTATAAAAAAGTAATTATGGCAAAAATAATCATCGGCCTTGTCGGCCCATTAGCTAGCGGTAAAGATGTTAGCAAAAAATATATCGAAGAAAAACATGGTGCTTCTAGCTATAAGTTCTCTGCTGTTTTGAGAGATATCTTAAATCGCTTATATCTCCCTATTAATCGGGAAAATATGCAAGATTTATCGCTTGATTTAAGAACTCGTTTTGGAAGCGATATTTTAGCAAAAGTAATTACTGAAGATGCTAAAAACGATAATGGAGACGTTGTGATTGTTGACGGCGTTAGGCGAATGGACGATATAACTCATTTAAGTGGTTTACCGGAATTTAAATTAATAAGCATTGACGCTGATACCAATATCCGCTATGAAAGAACAAAGACACGTAACGAAAACATTGGCGATGCTGAAAAAACTTTTCCTGAATTTCTAGCTGATTGTAATAAAGAAGCGGAACTAGAGATACCAACCGTAATGAATCATTCCTTTTATCATTTGGATAATAATGGAACGTTGGAAGATCTTTATAAACAAATAGATGTTATCCTTTTGGAAATAAAAAAATAAACTTATGGAAAATTATTCGGGAAAATTCATCGTAATTGACGGTACAGATGGAAGTGGAAAAACCACTCAGCTTAACTTACTCAAAGAAAAATTAGAATTTGAAGGTTATGCGGTTGAAGTTGCTGATTTTCCACAATACAATACTAAGTCCTCAGGATTAGTCGAAGAATATCTTTCCGGTAAATACGGCCAAGCCGATGATGTTGATCCTTACAAAGCTTCAATCTTTTATGCAGTTGATCGTTTTGATGCGAGCGCGAGAATAAAAAAATGGCTCCAAAACGGAAAAATCGTTTTAGCTAATAGATACACTAGCGCAAGTTTGGGCCATCAAGGCTGTAAAATAGATAATCCCCTAGAAAGAAAAGTCTTTTTTAATTGGCTATATGATTTAGAATATAAAATCTTTGAAATACCAAAACCGGATTTAACTATTGTTTTGCAAGTAGAACCGGAAATATCTTATGCACTCGCCCAAGAAAGGGTGCGCGAAGATTGGACGGGGAAAACTAATGATATTCATGAGAATAATTTTAATCATCTTAAGAAAGCGGAACAGACTTATTTAGATATAGCGAACACTATCCCTGGTTTTAAATTAATAAAGTGCACTCATAACGGACAAATTTTAAGCAGAGAGTCAATTCATTTCTTGGTTTGGTTGGCCGCTAGCCAGTTAATCGTCCATCAAGTTAAAACTGGACATGGCTTTGAACAGATTGGTAATTTAATGGGTTCTAACGAACAAATATTAAAAAACCGCGATTTAATTTTTAATAATAGCATTAATCCGCCTATTAATGCACCGATAATTAGTAGGGAAAATCAGCCTGAAGCAAGACCGGAAATAAGAACCGAACCAATATCTATTCCTGCTACGAACATTATTCCTACTCCGCCCACACCAATATCAATAAAGTTAAAAGTGGAAAAGGTTTCTCCCGAAGCAAAGATTCCACAAAAGGCTCATACAGGCGACGCCGGTTACGACTTGTATGCTAATGATTATTATTCAATAACCGCTTATGGCCAAGCCTTGGTGCAAACTGGAATAAAAATGGCGATACCCGACGGACATGTTGGTTTGATTTGGGATAAAAGCGGATTAGCAAATGAAGGAATAACAACCATGGGTGGCGTAATAGACGCTAATTATCGCGGAGAAATAAAAGTAATTGTTAAAAATTTAAGTGAGGATATTTTTAATATTGTTCCCGGTCAAAAAATAGCCCAAATTATTATTCAAAAAATAGCTAATTCTGAGCTAGAAGAAGAAAAAATAACAGAAATCACCACTCGTCATGATTCCGGTTTTGGTAGCTCGGGGAAATTTTAAATTAAGCTTTTTAATATATGACCTATCAAACAATTATCGGCTTAGAAATTCATGCCGAACTAAAAACCAAGAGTAAAATGTTCTGTGCTTGTAACAATGACTCTGAAAATAAGCCGGCGAACACAACTGTTTGTCCAATTTGCCTTGGCCATCCCGGAACCCTTCCCGTCCCCAACAAACAAGCAATCGAATCGGTAATTGCCGTCGGCCTCGCTCTTAACTGTAATATTAACCGCCTCTCAAAGTTCGATCGTAAAAATTATTTTTATCCCGATTTACCAAAAGGATATCAAATTTCTCAATATGATCAGCCCTTGGCTTACTCAGGCTACCTGGAAATTAATGATGAAAAAATTACTATCACTAGAATTCATCTTGAAGAAGATACTGGAAAGTCTTTGCATCCCAAAGGCTCAGATAATACTTTAATTGATTTTAATCGAGCCGGAACACCTTTGATGGAACTAGTAACCGACCCAGTAATTAAAGACGCCGCTGAAGCTAAAAAATTCTGCCAAAAATATCAGCAGATACTACGTTATCTTGAAGTTAGCGATGCCGATATGGAAAAAGGCCAAATGCGTTGTGAAGCAAACGTTAGCGTCCAAAAAGAAGGCCATTTTAAATATGAAAACGGAGAAATAAGGCCAATTAAAAAATATAGGCTCAATAACAAGGTTGAAGTAAAAAATATAAATTCTTTCAAAGCTTTGGAAAAAGCTATTAATTTTGAAAGCAAACGTCAAACCGAAGTCTTAGAAAGAGGTGAAGAAATTCAAGGAGAAACTCGCGGCTGGGACGATAAAACGAATGAAACAGTTAGCCAAAGAAAAAAAGAAACTTCAGCTGATTATCGTTATTTCCCCGAACCAGATATTCCGCCACTAGAAATTGACGGCGAATGGCTAGCTAAAATAAAAGCTAGCTTACCTGAATTGCCTAACGATAAACTAAAAAGATTCCAACAGGAATACGGATTAAACGATGAAATTTCAGAAATTTTAACTAGCGATAAAAACTTAGCTAACTGGAGTGAGAATGTTATCTCCGAACTTGATGCTTGGATAGAGGCAAATGGTGATACCTCTGACCGCCAAGATAAAAAACTAGCTAAAATGGCTGGTAACTGGATTGCGGGGGAATTAATGAAACATCTTAAAGCAAATAATGAAGATATAACCAAAACAAAAATCACCGCTGAAAACCTAGCAGAGCTTATTTGTTTAATATACCAAAACAAAATAAATTCTTCCGCCGGCCAAACAATTTTAGATTTTATGTATAACCAGGGCGGCGACCCCACCGATATTATGGCAAAAATGGGGCTAGAACAAGTAGATGATCTTGCTGTTTTAAAAACAACTATCAGTAAAATAATAACCGACAACCAAGGACAGGTAGAACAATACAAAAAAGGCAAAACGAATGTTTTGCAATTTCTCTTAGGGAAAGTAATGGCAGAAACTGGTGGTAAGGCGAACCCTAAAATTACTAAAGAATTATTAGAAAAGATGCTTAAATAAAATTAGCAATTTTTTTAACAGCCTCATCTAAACTTTTAAGCCATTCAATTTTTCTTCCCTGCTTTTCCCAACGTCTAAACCAAGTCTTTTGCTTTTTAGCAAAACGGTAAATGGCCGTCCCCAGTTTTTCTGTTAATTCCTCGCGATTTATTTTACCCTGCAAAAAATAACTAACGAATTTATACTCTAAACCAAAGGAAATTAAGCGGCGATAAGAAACGCCGCTTTTTTTTAAAGCCTCAACTTCAGCAATCATTCCTTCATTATCTAAACGAGTATTAAGACGCTTAAAAATTTTTTCCTTCATCTTATCATCACTGATATCTATTCCTAAAACCAAAAAATCAAACGGCGACTCGCCTTTCTTTTGTAGCATTTTTCCAGAGCTAGAAATTATTTCTAAATATCTAACTAAACGACGAGGATTATTTCTATCACTATTATTGAGCTTAGCGGCAAAGTCCGGCTTTAAAGCGGTTAGCTCAGTTAATAACTGAACCACCGTTTTCTTTTCCAGTTCTTCTCTTATTTTATTATCTATTTTAACGTTAGATAGCTGATAATTATCAACTATTGCTTGAAGATATAACCCGGTTCCACCAACAATAATAGGCAATTTTTTTCGCTCTAAAATATCAGTAATCGTCTTAAAAGCTAATTTCTGATAACGAGCCAAGTTAAACTTAGTATTGGGTTGAATAATATCTATTAAATGATAAGAGATTTTTTTTCGTCCAATGCTATATTCAGCTAAATCTTTTCCGGTTCCAATATCCATGCCGCGATATACTTGACGGCTATCCGCACTTATAATCTCGCCGTTAAAGCGAGTCGCTAATTTAACCCCTAAAGAAGTCTTGCCGCTTGCTGTCGGGCCTAAAATAACAACAATTTTCGGTTGAGAGATTTTTATTTTTTTTATCGGCATACCAAAAAATTACTATAAAATTTTTCCTTCGAACCCAAATTTTTCAATTTTTTCAATCTTCAAAGTAGCAAAAGTTCCAATTAAAGATTTATTTATTTTTTCAGATGGCTGGGCTAAGAACATTTTGTAAGCTCCGGTTTTGCCATAATATTTATTCCTTTTATTTACTCCTTCAATTAAAACTTTTTCTGAATTACCAATGAGCTTTAAATTATTATCATGGGCGGTTCGTTTAAGGATTACATCCAATTCTTCTTCCCTATTTTTTTTATCTTCTGCGCTCACATTATCCGTCATATCATAAGAAACTGTACCAGGCCGCGGACTATACCGGGAAATATAAGCTAAATCAAATTTCATTTTTTTAAACAGTTTAACGGTATTTTGAAATTGTTTTTTAGTTTCACCGGGAAACCCAACAATAACATCGGTGGTAATCGCTATCTCCGGTCTCGCTTTTCTTAATTTTTCTACTACATAGGTAAAATGAGCAACTGTATATTTTCTATTCATAGCTATCAACATCTTATCATCGCCTGATTGCACGGCCAAATGAAGATGCGGACAAATTTTCTTATTCTTAGCAATTACTGATATTAATTCAGCGCTAACATCTTTAGGGTGGCTAGAAGAAAAACGTATCCAAAAATCTCCAGGAAGATTACTGATTTCTTTTAATAAACCAGGAAAATTTATTTTTTTGTCATGATAACTATTAACATTTTGCGCAATTAAAATTATTTCTTTATAACCCTTAGCAATTAAATCTTTAACTTCTTTTATTATTTCCATTTTTGAGCGATAAACTTCTCGCCCTCTAGCATAAGGGACGACGCAATACGAACAAAAATTATTACAACCGTTACCAATCGGAACAAAAGCGCTAAATTTGCTCTGGTATTTAGGAATAATTGATAAATACTTTTCTCCTTGCAATAACCGAACTTCGTCTAAACTTAATCTGGTCTTTACTTCCCGTCCGGCTAACAAATCTAAAATATTTGGTATCTCGTTAATCGGCATAAAAATATCAACTCTCTCAAATAATCTTTTTTTAACATCTTGTCGGCGGCTCAAACAACCGGTAACTACTACTTTAGAATTTTTATTATATTTCTTAATCTGATTAACTAGGCCATAGAGCCTATCTTCGGCTGATTGTCTAATTCCGCAGGTATTTATTATTATTAAGCCGGCCTTATTTAAATCAGTCTCTTCTTTAAAATTTTTACTTTCTAAAAAAGCAGCCAATCGTTCACTATCAGTCTTATTCATTTGGCAACCAATTGTTATAATAAAAAAAGATTTTTTCATATTTTATCAAGTTTTTCTTCAATTTTATCAGCCGATCTTTCTAATTTATACAACCCAAAATTTCTATTAATTTTTTTAATCAGAGTTATCTTTAATTTATAAGGCGCTAATTTCCTTTCATTTAAATAATTAACATCCTGCTCATTAAGAAAAAAATTATAATAATAAACTGGGTAATACATAACTAACTTAGAGGCGGCGGTTAATATTTCTTCGTTAGGAATTGTTCCCATTATTATTCTTCTGTCGGGGAAAAAGAATTTATCGTAATACTTTGTGATAATAATTGCGCCTGGTTCAGTTAAACTAAAAACCAGTTGAGCGTTTTCTTTTTCCGCTAAATTATTATAGTACAAATAAGCAACTCCTTCTTCCGAACCGTACATCACAAAAAATAAACTTGAAATAATTACACCAAAAACGATTACCGCCTGCACCCCGCTAATAATAATTCGGCGCCAACGCTGCCTTACCTCTCTGCCCGCTAACAGCAAGGCGTTGCTCACCCTCACAATCGCAAGTGAAGCAATCGGCATCATCATTAAATAAATCGGTAGCCAATATCTAGTATAGGAGTTACCGATGGTAAACCGACTAGGATCAGGGTTATCGTTAAATTTCCAACTACCATAATAAAATATCAAAACCGAACTTAAAAAAATAAAGGCTAAGAAATAAGCTAAATATTTTTTTTGTGTATTTCTAATATTTGAAACTAATAAAATTAAAAATCCGAGTAAAAAAGCAAAAGTTAAAATAGGAAACATTTCTGGAATATAATGTTTAGCCATAGTGATTGATTGCTCAGGATTAAAACCAAAATAAAAAACATTATGATAAATTGTTTCCAAGTATTTGCTATATTCTCCTCCTCCCTTAAGGACTGATTGAATTATCGCCGAGCCAGTTTTAGATAAATCATCTATTGAACGATTCATTTCATTATAACCTCCATAAATAGGGGCTGAATATAAGATTTGGTTAAAATAAGCGTTTGGAATAAGACTAAGAAAAAATCCACAAAACACAAGAATAAACTTTATTATCCCTAATCGTTTAGCATAAAAAACCCAAACAATAAAAGCCGCCGGCGCTAACCAGATAATTTCAGAAGATCTAGTAATAAGCGCTAAACCAAAAAATAATCCGCTTAAAAAAGCGGCTAACATCTTAAACCAAACGGCTAAACCTAAACGAAATGATAAAAATTTACGGCTAACAGCGACTTTAACCGCCTCTTCAGATTTAATTAATTTATCTCCAGCCGCTAAAACTATCAGGTAAACTCCTAGCATGGCCAAAACAATAAACAATACATTATGGAACATGCTTCTCACAGAATAATAAATGTATACCGGGAAAAAGGCTAACAAAAATGAAGAAATTAAAGCAACTCGAGAAGATATTATTTTTTTAATCAGTAGATAAAAAATAATAATTCCTAAAGCCGCAAAAAATGGGGTTAGATACGGAATAACAGCCGAACCAAAAATCGAACCGATACTCCCGTACATAAGTATTATTCCCAAGAAACTAACTGGTTTAAGCCAGCCAACATCACTCCTAACACTCCTCGGCATCACCATATTATCGCCAATAATCGCCGCCGGATCGAACATGGCGATGTTCTCACCTTCACTATAACGCTTAGCAAAAAAATAATTTGCTGTTTCGTCGGGAGAAGACCATTTAATATAAGTATTTTCTTGGGTAAGATAGTTAAAACTAGAAGTCGAAATGAAAAAGACGGCTGCTAAGATAACAACAATTAATAGATTAAAATGTGGTTTTAAGTTTATTTTCATCAATTTAATGTTAGCCTTAATTGCCAATTTTAGCAAGAATTTGCTATGATTATAGTAAATATATGAAAATTCAGTTAATAGCGGAAATAATTACAAAATTGTTCAAGAATAGTACTATTTTTATTAGTCTTTTAATAATATTTAGTGCTCTTATTTATTATTTTTACGCCCTAAACCTAATTGGGGTCATTTTATCAATTATTTTATCAATTATTAGCCTAATTATTTTAAATAAATATCGGCTTTTATCGAGCGAAGAAGAAACAAACGTTTTATCATTAACGTTCCCGAAAAGGGTTTCAAGCCAAAGTTGGATAATTACTATAAGCTACATCATTCTGCTACTCATCACCGAGTCTCAGCTTATAATGGCTAGTAGCGATCAAGCCTTTATCTCTCCTTGGGAAATGGTAGATAAACTATTCTTTTTATTTTATATCCTCAGTTCCCTAGTCTTAATCGCGGCTGTCTACCAAAAAGATTTAAACAAAACAACTAAACTAATGTTAATCGGCGGCCATTATTTTGTAAGTTTATCGGTTGCAGTTATAGTTTATAAGATTAGCTACGGATTTGATCCTTTTATTCACCAAGCGGCTTTAGAGGTAATCGATAAAAATGGATTTATCTTTCCAAAAACTCCTTATTATCTAGGCGAGTATGGATTAATTATTAGCCTTCATAAATTACTAAATATCTCGATTGAATTTTTAAACAAGTTTTTAGTTCCCATTTCCGCCGCCCTGCTACTACCAGGTATAATATTTAAATTTCTAGATTTACAGCAAATAAAAAAGGATTCGAATTATTGGCTATCATTTTTAGAGACAATATTTATTTTAGTTTTTAGTTTCCCTCTATTTATTATTAGCACTCCACAAAATTTAAGTTATCTATTTATCATCCTAGCAATTATCAGTGGCCTAACAGATAAAAAACCAACTAGGGCCATAATTTTTTCAGTCGCCACGGCCTCTATCCATCCTATATCTGGTATTCCGGCAATAATTTGGAGTATTTGGCTGATTGTACAATATTATCGTAAACGTCTAAAAGTACAAATGAAAAAAATAATTTCTATTATTATTGCTGTTAGTAGCGCCTTATTTCTTCCGCTCACGCTCCTTTTTATTAGCGGTGAAAAAATAAATAGCTTTCATTTAAGTTTTAGCGCTTTGAGCAATCAAATCAAAGGAATATCTATCTTATCGTTAGCGGGAAGTGAAAATTGGTTATTGAATTTAACTTATTTAATTTTTTGGGGTAATAAATTTATATTAATCATCTTGATTATTACGGGAGTAATTTTATTTTATAAAAAATATCAAAAAAATTTAACTGAAAGTCAAACAGGTATTTGGAAAGGACTTCTTGTTATCGGGACTTCATTAATTTTTGCTTTTTTACTTAGCGGTCAAATTTCTTTTAAACAACTTATCACTTATGAACAAGCTGATTATACTAACCGTCTAATAATTATTATCGTGATATTCTTTATGCCTTTCATCGGCTTAACAATTAAGGAATTAATAAAAAAAATTATCACCACTGAGGAGGGAGTGATAAAATTTATTTGGTTAATCTTAGGGATTATTTTTTTAGCAACCTCTTTATATTTAGCCTACCCTCGTTTTGATAGATATTTTAATTCCCGAGGTTATAGTACGGGCCGCTTAGATTTGGAGGCCGTTCAAAAAATCGATAAACAAACTAAACAAAATTATGTTGTTCTCGCTAACCAACAAGTATCGGCAGCGGCCTTAAAACTTTTAGGGTTCAATCATTATTATGAAAGTAGCTATGGACTGATATATTTTTACCCAATTCCAACTGGCGGGATTTTATATCAATACTATTTAGATTCCGTATACAAAACTCCAAGCCGTGAAACGATGCTGAGGGCGATGGATTTAGCCGGAGTTGACGAGGCCTACCTAATAATAAATAAATATTGGAATAACAGCAGTAAAATAATTGAAGCTGCGAAACTTTCGGCTGATAGCTGGGAAATGCTAGGTAAAGAAGAAATTTTTATCTTTAAATATAAACGCTAAAATATAAATCGGCAGCAAAATAGGCGTCCGACTGCATCATCGATTACTTCTACCTACTTTCTTGGTAATCCCAAATTGGACCAACAGAAATTACTTTATTCCCCTTAAACTGATGGACGACCAACAAAAGTTTTAAATTACCGATATTTTCTTTGAGCAAAAGCTTAGTTTTAGTTGAAGGAATTGTAAGGATTTTAGTTTTTTCTTCTTTTTGATTAATTGAAAATTTTCTAGCAAAATCAGTAATCGCCTCGCTATCCTTTTCATTTAAAGGCTCTGAAACTAATTCTTTTTTAATTATATCTCTTAGAATTTTCAAATCACTATCGATTGATTGGATATTTTGTGAAGCTAGGTTTAATTCTTCGTTAAGTCTCAGCGCCGTAAACATTTGCGCAAGCATGTTATTTGTTGCAATCAACTCATTAACTAATGGTAAATTAGGCTCAATATAAACATTCTCATTATACCGAGAATAATTATTTAGACTTTGCCCTTTAAAAACAGGGGTTAAAGAAAATTTATCTACAGGAAGTTGAAGACTTATCCAGGCGGAAATAGCCGTTTTAAGATTCTTTTGCTTCCATTCTTCAGATTTAGCAAAAACTGGGACTTTTTCCGGGTCTGTTTTTAAAATAGTTTCCATTAAACTAAAGGTTGACCAATAGTTAGAGGTATGCCAAAGACCGTCACGATTAAGTTGTTCAATTAGTTTAGTCGAGACTTGTTTATAATTTGCGTATTGAGTATTTTTCTCAAAAAAAGTATTTCCCTCCATCGGTTCTACTAAATTAGCAATATCCAAAGAGAATCCATTACAGCGAGAAACAACTTTTTTAATTTCGCAGGCAGTAATATCATTAACTTTTGTAGATGTCCCTTGATAGCTACCAACGGCCGGCGAAGTTAAACTATCAAACAGATATTCATTCGGCCAATATGACTCCGTTAGCATTTTGAAACCGATTAATTTTTTCATGTTCTTATCGGTTTTATTAATTGCTCCTCGTATAGGAGAATATTCATATTTTTCTAAATCAGCTTTCAATTTTTCCAAATTATTCTTTGCTTCCTTGTTTTTATCATCAAAAATATTTTCGATATTATACTCTTTACCAAAAACCTTTACTAAAGAATCGCGATAATCAATGTAATCCAGTTCGTCCCTAAGACCCTTAAAAAAAGACATTAATTTATAAATTCTTGCCCAACGATTTTTTAAATCAGGGCGACTAGAAAAATCCGTAGCAATGAAGCTAGAGGCAATCATGCTTAAGCGCCAGTCTTCTTTATCCAACAAACAATCAGGACAGGCATCACTTTTATATTCAAGCGGAAAAACCGAATTAAGCCATTTAGCCGCTAAATAAAAATTATTTAACTTAGCATCTTCTTTATATTCTTTAGGGACAATAAACTCAGCATAGTTCCTTTGATAAAGTAAATTTGGAGATTTAACATTACCCTTGCCGGCTTTTATCAATGCTACTTCTCGGGCAACATCGTCTTTTAAATAAGGCGGAACGGTTAAATGAAATTTCTCGACGTCAACGTCGTTAAACTTGCTAATGTTATCAATCGCCGTTGAAGAAACTTGGTCAGGAGTAGGTTTTAAGAGCTCTAATGAAACTGCAAAGAAAGCCATCTCTAAACGTTGGCCCTCTAAAATTGAATCATTTACTTCACCAATAGCCGCTAATCTACTTTCATAACGATTTTTAGCAAGGGTATAAAGTTCTTTATTTATCAACCAAAGATTATCATAAAAAATATTAGCTTCGATATCTTTAAATACCTTTTTAGTCATGTTCTGATAATAATAAGTAATAAAATCGGAGGTAATTAAGAAAGGTATTTGTTTTTCTTCTAGCCGGGCATAGATTGAGTAAAAATCAGTAATTTCATTTTGCCAGGGGTTGTTGATAATTGTAAATCCCCGACTGTTAAGATCAGAAATTCCTGATTCTAAGTTTAATTTGCGGGAAAGATCATAATAATTCATCCCATCCAACTTAATATTTAAAGGTAAATCATAATTATCAAGACTAACTGTAAAATTATTATTGGGCGGTTGATAAAATTCGGTAAAAGATAGGTACTCAACGGCTAAATCAGAGATAGTCGTGGTTGCTGAAGTAGATGAAGCTTCTTGGGGAACTTCTAGATTAGGAAGAATGATTTGAATGTTTTCTTCAACTTTATTTTCCGCAACGACTGGACGCTGTTGCCTATTGCTGATATATTTTTTAAAGCCAAAAAACACCGCTAAAACAAAAACTACAATCGCTAAAATTAACGATATTGTTAAAATGATTTTTTTTATCGGTTTTTTCATCGGGAAATTCGGTTCAACATATTCTTGTTCTTGTTCAGACGATAAAACCGTCGGCTGCTCTGAAAACATAAATTTATTTCAAATATTTATATTTGTTTTTTAAATGCTCTTCATAAGTTCTAGCATAATAAATATTTTCACCGTCTAAGCTAGTTAAGAAATAATTATAGTCCGTCTTAATTGGATAAATTGCCGCTTCGATTGCCTTAATCCCCGGATTACAAATTGGAGTTGGGGGTAAACCGCGATATTTATAACTATTATATGGGGAATCGATTTCTAAATCGCTCCCAGAATGACTAGCGTTTTTATCATTTAACAAATACGATAAGGTCGCATCAGATTGCAAGGCCTGGTTGCTTTTAATCCTTCCCCAAAAAATATCTGATACTATCCTAGCACTACGGTTATCTTGATCGTTATAATCTATCGGTGCTTCTTTTTCAATCAAAGAAGCCATAATAATTATTTCATAAATTGTTTTCCCTTGCGAAATAATATCTTGGCGCATTTTATCGGTCAGCTTTTTATCAAAATTTTCTAACATCTTAACAACAATATCTTTGGCACTAGCATCAGTATAAATTCGATAGGTATCGGGGAATAAATAGCCTTCTAAGCTATAGTAATTTGGCTTATCTTTTAAAAAAGAAAATTGATTTGAGAAATCATATGGTAATTCTAAATTATCGTTACGACGATAATCTATTTTTGATTGACCATATGTTTTCTCTAGAGTCTCTTTGCTCCATTTTCCGGTAGAAATAAGGTACTTATTTACATCATCCAATGTCCAGCCTTCTAGAATTTTAATAGTTTCTTCTGGTCTATAACTTATAGTGCTTGGTTTTTGACGGCCCTCTCTTCGGTCGATTAATTTTTCGATAAAGGATGGAAAATATTGTTTATTGTTTTTAATGAAACCCCTATAAATTGTACGACTAAAAAATAAACCGATAACAAGAACGGCTAGAATAATAATTACTATTGGTTTTAAAAATCTAGCCATAATTTATTTTTTCTTTTTCTTTTTACCCTCAGACTCATTTTCTATTTTTAAAGCGGCCGCGCGAGCAATCATTTCTGAACTAGCTCTAATTTTTTTACCCAAGCCATCAACCATTTTAATCCCAAGCTTTTGACAAATTGGATATTCAGGAACATTAATAATGCTATGGCGATCGCCGCCATTAGCAAAAATATCCGGATGAACTTTAGCTAACGATTTTATGCACGGTATTTCCCCATTATCAAGTCTATAATCATCAATCGCCAAGAAAACTTCATCAACATCGCGTAAAGCGGCGATAATTCTCATACGATCTTTTTCCGGCATGAAAGGTACTCTGTTTTTTAGCTTAACCTGCTTATCATTATTAATAATAACAACTAGCTTATCGCCTAATTTCTTAGCTTTTTCAATCATATCCAAATGGCCAACATGAAGTGGATTAAAAAAACCAGAAACAGCAACTATAATTGGTTTTTTAGAGATTTTTTTATTTTTTTTTATAACTTTTGACATAATAATATAGTATTAATTGATTACCTATATTATAGCAAAATTACTGATAAAATAAAAACGAGAATATTGATGAATTAGCAATTTTATGTCAATATATCGTATAAATTATTTTTATAGTAAAATAATAAGGTAATAGATAAAGATTATGAATATTTTTCAAAGCTTAATTTTAGGAGTAATTGAAGGATTAACAGAATTTCTTCCGATTTCTTCAACTGCCCATTTAATTATTTCCGCTAAATGGCTTAAAATCCCCGATTCAACTTTTCTAACTAGCTTTCTAATTTCTATCCAATTAGGAGCGATTCTCTCAGTCGCAGTTTTGTATGCTAAAAAGATTATTAAAACGCCTAGTTTGATTTTTAAAATTGCCGCCGCTTTTATTCCAACGGCAATTATCGGTTTAGCCTTATATAAGATTGTAAAAAATTATTTAATGGAGAGCCTCCCTCTCATTGCCGGCGCACTTATTGTCGGCGGGATAATCTTAATCATCTTAGAAAAGTATTTTTCTAATAAAAAAACCTCTGCAAAAGGCGTTATTCAACAACCTAATTATACCGAACTAAATGCTATTTCTTATCGCCAAGCCGCTTTAATCGGCATTTTTCAATCCCTAGCTATTGTTCCCGGAGTTTCTCGTTCAGCTGCAACTATCATGGGCGGTCTTTCACTCGGTATCTCTAGAAAAAATATAATCGAATTTTCCTTCTTACTAGCCATGCCCACTATGTTAGCGGCAACCGTTTTTGATTTATATAAAACACCGCCGATTTTAAACGGTCAAGAAATTATTGTTTGGGGAGTTGGGTTTATTACTGCTTTTATTACGGCAATAATCGGAATAAAATTCTTTCTTAAATTTATTCAAAAGAATAATTTTGTTCCATTCGGCTGGTATAGAATAATCTTGGGGATAATATTACTAGCCTGGTTATATATTTAACTGAAATCAAGCATCAAGGGCAAATGATCGGAAACATCATCTTGAAAAACTTTAAAATCTACTACGTTGATATTAGTCGATACTAAAATGTAATCAGCAAATCTTGGTCCATTTTGATAGAACTTACTGCGCGTAGATTGAATATTATATTCTTTTACCAAGTTCTTCATTCCCTGCTCCAATATTTCAATACTCTTGCCATCCGGCAATAAATTAAAATCTCCACAAATAATTTGCCTCCCCTTTTTCGTAGCTAAAAAGTCTTTTATTTTTTTAGATTGGACAAGCCTCTCTGGAGTATCCAATTTTTTTGTATCTTTTTGCCAAAGTCCATGAAGATTAGCGATAGTCATCACTTCATCATTAATTTCTAAATCAATCCATTGCAGATTGCCCGTTATTTTACCTCCAGCATCAGTATTATACGGAATTTCATCATAGCAAAGGAAACCACCTCCATCTTTTACTTTAATACCCTTTCTAACAAAAATAGCTTGACCGCCCGCAAATTCTATCGGTTCATGTTCAAAATGCTTAGTTGGAGAAATATGTTTATAAGCAGTAAACTCGGGAAGCAACAAAGATATTTCATCAAACAGATTTTCCCTCGCTCGAGCTACTGGAGTAACTTGAGGATGACTACCAAAAAGCATCTCTTGAAAACAAAAAACATCAGTTTCTTCGGCATGACTAATAATAAATTCAATTAGTGGTTCATAAACGACGCCACCCCAAAGATTTAAAGTAATTAGTTTCATATTATTATTTAAAAATTTTTCCCTCAATACTTTTTAAAGCAGAAATCACAAAATCAAAATGCACATCTTTCTCGATTCCTAATTCCCTAACTCCCTGCTCAATATCATCTCGACTAACCTTGGCGGCGAATTTTTTATCCTTCAATTTTTTAATTACCGCGGCAGCGTTTAAAGACACGAAATGATCAGGTCGCATATAAGCACAGGCAACTAAAAAACCACAAAGTTCGTCGCAAGCAAATAAGCATTTAGCCATTTGCGAGTTGCGAGGAACTCCAGAATACTCAGCATGGCCTAAAATAGCTTCAATTATTTCTAGCTCATAGCCTTGCTCCTGTAAAATCCTAACCCCTTCGTAGGGATGGCCAGTTTTTAACTCGACATCATAGGTAGGATATTTCTCATAATCAAAGTCATGCAGCAGTCCGCAGATACTCCAAGCTTCTTCATTTTCGTTATACTTCTTAGCATAGGCCGCCATCGCCGCTTCAACGCATAGCATATGCTTGCGCAAGCTTTCAGACTGCACCCATGATTGCATTAAATTCAAAGCTTCTTCCCGATTTAACATAAATTTATAAAACCTAAATTAATCAAAAGTTTACTCTAAAATACCATAGAATCAGCAAAAAATCAAAATTTATATTTAAAAAGGAGCCTCAAAAGTGAGACTCCTTATACAAAAACGTTTATTTTTTTTGCTTGTTATACAATTAATACCCATTTATTAAAAATGGTAACAAAGCGATAGTTTTTCTATTGGGGCCAGCCAATATAAAAACGGGAATAATTCTTCCATCGAGCATTAGTTCTGTGGATGATAATCCTGGTTGGAACAAAGTGATAGCCTGCTTGCGTAAGTTATTTATTGCACTTGCAGCTACCATAGATAAATCAGAAATTTTCTTACTCAGATAATCTCGACGAAACTGATCATCGGACATATTAATCCAATCTATTTTTACCAAATCAGACCAATCTATCTGCATTAGTTTTTTGGTTTCTAGCACAGAAAGTTCTTCCCAAGTTCTTTCAAAAAACATGGCGAGAACAGGATTGTTGACGTATTCTTGAAAGTTACCATCAAACACTTGTTCAACTGCTTTTCTTTCATAAGATGACATCCTTTTTTCCGCTCTGTTTTTACGAACAAGATTATAACCAAACACTAAATCCGAAGGCAAGGTAGAAGATTTTGGATCTAACGCAAAAGAAGTCGCCCGATCAAATGGATCTTTACCGCTAATTGTTACGGCTATAACCGATTCGTTATGAACGTTATAAAGATAGCTCTTAGCCGAACCGTCAGCAAAAAAATTATGCAAAAATGCATTATACGCATTTGCCATTAAAAATAAAGTTGTTTGTTCTAACTCCTCAGGAGCCATCGAGCCAATAATTCTTTTAACTTCTTTTTCAAAAATTTGATACAACTTAGAACGCATTTTTTTAATATTGTTCCAAAATTGTAAAGAAGATTCTCTGTAATCAGCCAAATAATCGCAATTAAAATAATGTTGAATGAATAATTCTTTAACTGCTTTCATTGCGACTAATTTCTCTGTGGATATAATTTTATCCTCAGAAGAAAGGGCTGATAAGATTTCGTCCGTATAACCCTGAGAAATAACTCTCCCATCATATAGACATTCCTCCTTATCCAAACCAAGGTAGCAATAACCATTTATCGGATTAAAAGAAGTTTGAATAACAAAAAGTTGTTTGCGATTTCCATATTTTTGAGTAACATGCTCAATGGCCGCCCTTTTCATTTTTGTTTTTCTAATAACATCATCACGCAGCCCACTGTCAAGCACCTTCATCGCATGAAAATCATTAGCTCTTAGCCCTCCAGCTGCGCAATACAAATGAGAATCAAAGATCTGATTTACAAAGTCTTGATCTTTAAATGCTTCATCCAGCATATCAGAAAAAGCGCCAGAGATTAGAAACAGATTACCAGGACTATTTTTACTTGGCAAAAATTCGTTTCTAATATCACCAGCGGGCGTACAGAATGCATGCCCGTGGAAACAACCAATTAATTTTGGACGTACGCGTACATCCATACATAGAACAAAATACGGAACGCCATACGGGAATAAAGAATTCTTGATCCTAATAGCTTTTTGGACTTCTGGAGACTTAACGTCATCCAAACGTAACTCGCGAGAATAAATGAACTGGCCGAGTTTAAAAGCGGCCATTTCAAAGGCTTTACTTTTATTAGAGCGCCCTTCAAAATAAACATTGAAGGCTTGTTCTAAATAATTAAGAACACCTTGAGTTTCTGGAATTTCAGGAAATTTTACCATAAATACGATTTTTTTGGTTTTTGGATTAATTTATTTTTATTTTTTAATTTTTCAAAGGACTTAATTATTGATTACAAAACTTTATAACCAAGGGCTTATTATAATACGGAAAATCATTTATGTCAAGATAACAAAAAAACCTCTAAACTAGAGGTTTTTATCTTACTTTAAACAAAATTTACCAAGCTATTTCTTCAAATTCACGAGTATGAAAGTTGATAACAACTGATAAGATATGCATTTTCTTGGCTAATTCAGGATTGTAAGCTTCAATGGTTTTCTTAGCAAAATCTTTCAAAAATCTCACTCTTTCAATCGCTTTATTTCTTTCCGAGCCTAGTTCTTTAAATGTGGCCGAAGTAAGCAGAACAAAACCATCATCACTAATTCTACCCGCTTCCATATTAGACTGAATAATCCCCGCAGCTTTCTTAATCGGCTCTTCTAAGCTATCGCCATACGGACCAATAATTAAACTAATATTAGGAATATGGAGCCAATCAAAACCGTTCCCTAAACCTAAAATCCATTCCTGATGTTGAGTTTCAACAATTGGTCTATTCTCGGCAGCAATTTCTTTAATATGTTCAATGTTCCCTTTAATAAGCGGTAAGATATCATCCAACACTTGATCGGACATATTAGGATACAAATCACGAAGGGCAATTAAAAATTCCTGTTCGGTTTTATTTTTTTCTTTTACTAAATCAAGTATTTGATTATGATCTTCGCCATGAAAAATTAAAGAATCGTTATCAGTTTCTACGCCGACAATAATAGGAAAAACAATTGAATTATTTTTACCATAAATTCTTTCTACCTGTGCCCTTAAACTAATAGCATGTTGAAAGGCGGCAACTTTATCATAATTAAAACCAGCACAACCGCGATGAACATCACCGCAAGAAAAATGATAAGTTACTAAAATTAAAGATTTTCTGCCTCGGCTAATAGAATAATCTATCCAACCATTTAAATCTTCGGCTAAATAAGGCCAACCTAAATCAAAACGACCGCCTAAACTTCGATAAGGTCGGATGATTCCTAGCGGAGTACGTGTCATCAGCGGAATATGAATACGGCCATCCATACATTTAAAGGCTGAAATTTCCGTTGGATGTTGAGCACGATAAAAACGACGCACTAAACGTTCATTATTATATTTTTCCGAATGAAACTTATTGAGTTCAAACAACCATTTAATTTTTTGCTCCAAAGAAGCCTTAACCATTTCTTTAGCACGATGCATATAAAAATTTAATTATTTCTTATGAATTATTATTTCCCTGGATTTATACTTTTAAGACGGCGCCATTTATTTAGTGCCCGTTCTCTAGCTAATTCCTTTTCAATCTTAGCGGCAATATTGGTAAATTGAACTTCATCTAAATTCTTAGCCTCCACTTTCAATTTCTCCGCTTTTTCTCGAGCTTCCTTAATTCTAGTTTCATCAAGCTCTTCAGCTCTTTCCGCTGTATCAGCTAAGATAACCACCTTATCTTTCATAACCTCTAAAAAACCACCGGAAACGGCCATGATTTCTACAACATTATCAGCTCTTTTAATTTCAATTACGCCTGATTTCAAAATTGAAACCAGAGGGATATGGTCCGGTAAAACAGTTATTTCCCCGCTCGCGGTTGGAACAGTAATTTGTAAAATTTCCTGTTTTAAAACCACTCTTTCGGGAGTAACGATTTCAAATTTTATCGTTTTGTTAGACATGGGTTAAAAATTAAGCTTTTAAATCTTCGATTCCGCCTATCATATAAAAATCATCTTCACTCTTATCGTCATACTTACCGGCTAAAATCTCATTAAAACTACGAACCGTATCGGCTAGTTTAACATATTTACCAGAACGACCAGTAAACTGTTCAGCGACAAAGAACGGTTGCGATAAAAACTTCTGAATCTTACGTGCCCGAGCAACAATAATCTTATCTTCTTGTGATAATTCTTCCATCCCTAAAATAGCGATGATATCTTGTAAATCTTTATAGCGTTGTAGAATCTTTTGCACACCACGCGCCGCTTCATAATGCTCTTGACCAACAATTTTCGGATCAAGAATAATAGATGAAGAATCTAATGGATCAACCGCCGGATAAATACCAAGTTCTGATAAAGAACGAGATAAAACTACGGTAGAGTCCAAATGGCCGAAAGTGGTAGCTGGAGCGGGGTCAGTTAAATCATCAGCTGGGACATAAACAGCCTGAATAGAAGTAATGGAACCATTCTTAGTTGAGGTAATTCTCTCTTGAAGTTCGCCCATTTCAGAAGCTAAAGTCGGCTGATAACCAACGGCGGAAGGCATGCGCCCTAAAAGAGCGGATACTTCAGAACCGGCTTGAGTAAAACGAAAAATATTATCAACGAAAAATAAAACATCTTGGTTCTTTTCATCACGAAAATATTCCGCGATAGAAAGTCCTGATAAAGCGACCCGAGCGCGTGATCCTGGCGGTTCATTCATTTGTCCAAACACCATAGAAACCTTATCAATAACACCGCTCTCTTTAAATTCATTATATAAATCATTACCTTCTCTGGTACGTTCACCAACGCCAGCAAAAACCGAATAGCCGCCGTGTTCGGAGGCAATATTATGAATTAATTCTTGAATAACAACGGTTTTACCAACACCAGCACCACCGAACATTCCGACTTTTCCACCTTTAACAACCGGACAAACAAGATCGATAACTTTAATTCCAGTCTCTAAAATTTCCATGCTATTTGATTGATCAACAAATTTTGGAGCCGCTCGATGAATCGGATATTTCTTGGTCGTTTTAACTGGTTCACCGCCATCAACCACGTCTCCTAAAACATTAAAAATACGACCGAGAGTTTCTTCGCCGACCGGTACAGAAATCGCTGCTTCGGTATCAAGAACTTTATCGCCTCGTTTTAGACCATCAGTTGAACCCATGGCTACACAACGCACAATATTAGAGCCAATGTGTTGCTCAACTTCCAAAGTTAACTTTTCACCTTTTAATTCCAAGGTCAAAGCGTTATAAATTTCTGGTAATTTGTTTTCAAAATAGACATCGACGACGACGCCGATAACCTGTTTAATAATCCCTTCATTTTTCTGTTTGTCGCTCATATAATTAAAAATTATTTATTCTGCTAAAGCGTTAGCGCCGGCGGAAATTTCCGCAATTTCCGCGGTAATACCAGCCTGACGAACTTTATTATAAAATAAGGTTAATTCATTTACCATATCATTCGCCGCTTCGGTTGCTTGATGCATCGCACTCATACTCGCACTATGCTCAGAAGCATTAGCTTCTAAAAAGGCTTGATATAATTGAATCTCTAATAAACGTGGAATCATTTTATCTAAAACTTCAGGCGCAGACGGTTCAAAAGTATATTCATAAACATAATCGCCTGTTCTTAAATGTTTTTCTTGCTTAGAAGCAATAAATTCAGAAGTAACGCCAACTTTTGATTCTTCGCTGATAACCCCTAAATACTCATCAATTTTATCTATTTCTATCGGTAATAATTGTTTAACTCGCGGTACTTGCTTGGCGGCGCTGATAAAATCAGTATAGGCTACTAAAATCTTATCGTATTTTCCTGAAAGATAATCATCTAAGACCATCTTAACAAGCGGATAAATTTCGCGCGCATCGGTTAGAATATCACTTTTTTCAAACTCGGCAGCAATTTCATAATCTTGATTGCGAATAATTGTTCCTTTCTTTCCAGATAAAATAAAATCCGTCGGAATGGGATGCTGAGTAACTGATTCTTTCGCCTTGGTAATCACTGCTGAATTATAAGCGCCACACATCCCGCGGTTAGAGGCAATTAAAATAATGGCGACTTTAGAAATGTTAGTGCGCGGGGATAATAAAGGATGTAAATTTTCATTCTTACTCTTAGAAATTTCAGCTAAACGCAAAACCGTCTCCCAACTTAAATTAGCATAAGTGCGAGTCTTTAAAACGGCTTCAATTGCCTTTCTCATCTTAGCCGCCGCTACCATTTCCATCGCCTTAGTAATCTTTTTGGTGCTAGAGACGGATTTGATGCGCCTAGATATTTCCTTAGTTTTTGCCATACCTTATTTAATTAGGTAATCTACAGTCATTTTATAATCAGCAACCAATTTCTTTAAACCGGCTTCAACTTCTTCACTCAATTCTTTCTTGTCTTCAATTAATTTCAAAACAGCATCATTTAAATCAGCATATTTATATAAACCAGCTTCAAATTCTCTAACACGTTCTACGGGAACATCATCCATTAATCCGTTAATCAGAGCATAATAAGCTAAAACCTGTTTAGCGACTGAAAGCGGTTGATATTGATCTTGTTTAAATATTTCATATAATCTTTGACCTCTTGCCAATTTCTTTTTAGTTTCCGGATCCAAATCAGAACCAAATTGCGCAAAAGCCGCGAGTTCACGATATTGAGCAGCTTCAAGACGCATTTTTCCGGCTACTTTTTTCATCGCCTTAATCTGAGCGCTAGAACCAACACGAGAAACCGATAGACCGGCATTAACCGCTGGACGATTTCCTTTATAAAATAAGTCTGGTTCCAAAAAGATTTGACCGTCAGTAATAGAAATAACGTTAGTCGGAATATATGCTGATAAATCCCCCGCCTGAGTTTCAATAATAGGTAAGGCCGTAATTGAACCACCACCGTACTCTTTATTTAATTTACAAGCGCGTTCTAGTAACCTGGAGTGTAGATAAAAAACATCGCCCGGATAAGCCTCGCGTCCTGGTGGACGACGAAGTAATAACGAAATTTCACGATAGGAAACGGCGTGCTTAGATAAATCATCATAAATAATTAAAACATCTTCGCCCTTATCTAAAAAGTATTCAGCCATCGCACAACCAGCGTAAGGAGCAATATATAATAACGAGGCTGGAGTAGAGGCGCCCGCTAAAACAATTGTTGTATATTCCATGGCACCGGCTTCAGTTAATTTGGTAACGATATTAGCAACCTTGGATTCTTTTTGACCAATAGCGACATAAACGCATTTCATGTTCTGCCCTTTCTGATTAATAATAGTATCAACGGCAATTGCAGTTTTTCCTAATTGGCGGTCACCAATAATAAGTTCTCTCTGACCGCGACCAATTGGAATCATGGCATCAATCGCTTTAATTCCAGTCTGAACCGGCTCTTTAACAGAAGCACGAGTGATAACACCCGGAGCAATTTTTTCTACCGGATAAAATTTAGTAGTTTCAATCTTGCCTTTACCATCCAAGGGTTCTCCTAGTGGATTAACCACGCGGCCAATCATATTTTCACCAACCGGAACTTCCAAAATTCTTTTAGTAGCGACAACCTCATCACCTTCTTTAATTGCGGTATAATCTCCCAAAACAATAACGCCAACTTGGCTTTCTTCCAAATTTAAAGCGACGCCAGTGATTTCTCCCTTTTCGGTTTTAAAAATTAAAATTTCACTCATCATCGCTTCAGCTAAACCAGAAACCAGCGCGATACCATCAGATACTTTTAAAACTTTACCGACTGATTTTTCGCTCACTTCGGCTTTAAAGCCGGATATTTCTTCTTTTAGCTGCTCAACAATGAAATCCTTTGTAGTTGACATACATTTATGCTAAATTTATTTTTAATTACTAATTTTATTTTTAAGACTATTTAAACTATTTTTTAAACTACCATCTAGAACTTTAGAACCGTACCTAAGAATAAAACCACCAATAATTTCCGGGTTAATTTTTGTATCTAAAATCACTTTCTGGGCACCGGTTTTTTTCTTAAGATAATCAACAACAACTTCCCGAGTTGCGGCTGAAAGTTCACGCGCACTAGCAAGAGTTGCATCAACTTCGCCATAAACCTTATTCCAAATCTCATTAAAGGCGATAGCGATTGCCTCCGCTTTATTAAAATCATGATTCTTGTGCAAAACCATTACTAAACTTTTAATTACCGCCTGCGCTTCTTTTTTTGATTTATCAGCGACTAAATCAAATAAAGCAGTGGCATATTGAGAAACAGATATTTTCATAATCTTACTTAACCAATTTACTAATAAGTTCCTTATCTTTTTCACCAGTCATTTTTTCTTCTAATAATTTTTCTACTGTTAATATAACCAATTCCGCTACTTCTTTTTTAATTTCCTTAAGCATTTCCGTTTTCTCACTCACTAATTTAGCCTTTTCTCCGCTAATTACTTGAGCAACTTCTTCTTTAGCCTTAGTAACCAAGGAGGTTTTACGTTCTTCACCACGCTTATCAGCTTCTTCAATTATTAAATTAGCTTGTTTTTTAGCGGCCGTAATAATATCTATCTGTTCTTTTTCTGTTAACTCTAGACGTTTTTCAATCGCATCAGCATCCTTCAAGCTTTTTTCAATCGTTTTACTTCTTTCAGTCATCGTCTTTAAGAGCGGCTTAAAGATTAAATAATATAAAACCGAAAAAACAATCGCAAAGTTAATAAGCTGAGCGATAAAAAGCTTATAATCAATGTGAAAGGTGGAGATTAATGATTCCATAAAATAAAAATTAAAAATTGAAAATTGAAGATTAATTAAAAATTAATCCTCAATCTTTCAAGCTTCAATTATTTGATACTGAAGGCGATAACGAGCGCATAAATAGCGACCGCTTCGGCAAAAGCTGCGACTAAAAGCATAGGAACCAGGATTTTGCTGGCTGCTTCTGGGTTGCGTCCAATTGCTTCCATGGCTTTAGCGCCGATGAAACCGATACCTAACGCTGGACCGATTGAGCCTAAGCCGATAGCCAAGGCCTTTGCTAACATTACGTTTTCCATAGTTTTAAATTATTATATAAACTTAATAATTAATAAATTAATATTCTTCTTAATGCTCTTCAAATTTAGTGCTCCTCGGCAGTCGTATTAATGGTTAAATATGTTAAAATAAGCATCGCAAAAATAAGTGCTTGAATTAAACCAACTAGAACTTCCAAAAGTAAAAACGGTATTGGAATACCAAAGGCTAAAATAGCCGACATAGAAGCAAGCAATACTTCACCGGCAAAAACATTCCCAAACAAACGAAAAGAGAGGCTAGCTATTTTAGCAACTTCACCAATAATTTCAATCAAACCAACAAAAGCTTTAATCGGGTTTACTAAAAGAACCATCGGATCTTTTCTAACTTTCTTGGGAATTTCTAAGAAAGCTTTAATATTTACAAACTTATTAAAATATTTCCAAGCACCGATTGCAAAAACGCCAATGATATGACTTAAAACAACGCCGATGGTAGCAAGCGCTAAAGTAGTATTTAAATCAGCCGTCGCTCCACGCAGATATGGAATAAAAAATTTCTCGCCTCCATGCTCAACTACTTGTCCGATTGAACCGACTCCCGGTAAAATACCCATCCAATTATTAATCAGAACAAAAAAGAAAAAGGCTAAAACTAGAGGAGCAAATTGTAAAGATTTTTTTCTGCTTCCGGTTACGCCGTCAAAAATTCCCAAGAAACCCTCAATTACCATTTCCATCGCATTTTGTAACCCCGAAGGAATTTTTTTTATTTTATTTTTAACCAATAAACCAATAGTAACAATAATTACTAAAGCAAGCGCTGAAGTAAGTAAAGAATTAGTTACCGCGAAGCTTCCGATATGAGCTATCGGCTCAGCAAACAAAGTATTTTCATGAATTATTTCTTCATGTAAATTATTATCTTGTGTTTCGGGGGAAGTCATAAAGTAAATTATTTTTTATTTTTTTTGAGACTCAGTTTCAACTTTTTCAGTTTGCAATTTTTTTTCAGCCTTACTCTCATCTTCTATTTTTTTAAATTCTTTCAGGGCATTAATCACTAAACCGTACATCGAAATAACGAAACAAACGGCAACTGTAATAATAAACAGAAAGGGCTCGGTATCAAATCTCCTATCAAGCCATTTCCCTAAAAATACACCAAGAAGTACAGGAAAAGCTATCCAGCCAGAAATTCTAGCCATGATTCTTAAAGCTAAACCCCACGAGTCATTTTTCATATTTTTAGCTTATTTTGAGCCATTTCTCTTATAACGCATAAAACAATAAATGTCAACCCTCCATTTTTTCAAAATTAAGCGAAAAAAGAAGAATTATATCTTAAACAGGCTACGGGCAGTAGCCGTGGTTATCTCGGCCACTTTTTCTACCTTAATCCCCTTAATTTCCGCTATCCTAGCGGCTACGTACTGGACTAAAACTGGCTCATTTCGTTGCCCTCTATACGGTTCTGGAGTCATATATGGGGTATCTGTCTCAACCATCATCTTTTCTAAAGGAGTTTTTCTAATTAAATCATCCCATTGCTGGCTAAAAGTAATCAGTCCAGTAAACGAAATAAGCAAACCTAAGTTAAAATATTTCCAAGCTAAATCTTCGTCGCCAGAAAAGCAATGAATTACGCCCCAGGGCTTATTGGTTGGCAAAATATGGCTATATTCCTTCTTAAAGTCCTGAAGAATTGTTACTAAATCATCATGTGCTTGACGACAATGAATAATAACCGGCAAATCAAGACTCCGCGCTAAAAGCAATTGTTGAGCAAAAACTTCTTGTTGTTTTTTCTTAACGGCTGGAATATCTTGGCCTGGATCAAGATGATAATAATCTAAGCCAATTTCACCAATCGCTACTACTTTTTCAAATTTGGCTAATTTTTCATAACTTCCATAATCAAATTCCTCAGACCGAGGAGTAAAACTATATTCCCCATTTTCATCATTATTTTCAATTAAGCCTTCTTGAAGATGAATGGGATGCAATCCAATAGCGGCATAAACTCCTTTTTCATATTTATTAGCATAATTCAAGGCCCGATTAGAGGTTTTATACTCCGAACCGACTAAAATCATCCAAGTTTCATTATCTAAAGACCGACGAATAACCTCATCGGCATCGTCTTTAAAAATCGCAAAATTAACATGAGCGTGGGTATCAATAATCATAAACTATCAATCTAGTACAACGTAAAAAACGCGAAAAACGCGTTTTTTATTTTTGTTTTCAAATAATTTATTCCGTTTTAGCTTCACTATTAGAATCAACTGTATTTTCAGGCATTTTAGGAGCAGTTTCTGATTCAGGCATAGTATTTTCAGCAATTTTTTCCTCACTTGAGCAGCATTTTTCTCCTTCTTTGCAACAATCTGCCCCTTTATGACAGCAACATGAACCCCCAAAAATCTTTTTAAGCCAATTACTCATAAATTTTTATAGTTAAATAATAATCACTAGTATTTTATCATTTCAAGCACCAAAAGTCAATAAAAACGAGATTTTAAATATCTAATTCAGCGATAATATTTTTCTGCTTTTTATTTAAATTGGCGGGTATTTTTACAATAACTTTAATATACTGATCACCTACCCCACGATTATGTAATTTTATAACTCCTTTTTCCTTAAGTTTAAAAATCGTACCAGACTGGGTTCCCTCTGGAATTTTAAGCTTAATAGAACCATTAACAGTATTAGCTTCAATCTTATCCCCTAAAATTGCCTGCTTAACACTAATTGTTTCTTCTGTTCTAATATCATAGCCATCGCGAACAAATTTGTGATGAGCATGAACTTTAATGCGTAAATACAAATCGCCAGCCGCCGCTCCTTTCTGGCCAGCTTCACCTTGCCCAGTTAATTTAATCGACTCGCCATTATTTATTCCGGCCGGAACGCGAACTTTAATTTTCACGTTATCATGATAAATGCCAGCCCCGCTACATTTAGAGCATTTCTGAGAATATATTTTCCCTTCCCCGTCACATCGAGGACAAGGAGATTGTGTTTGAATATTACCTAATATTGTTCTTTGTATTCTAGCAATATGTCCGGAGCCATTACAGTTGGAACAAGTCTCTATTTTAGCGCCCGGCTCCGCTCCTTTCCCGCCACAATGATTACAAACAATATTCTTAGCAAATGAAATCTCTTTCTCCAAACCGAACACCGCTTCCATAAAATCTAAAGGTAAATTAAATTCTAAATCTCGACCACGGGTTTGTCTTCTTGATTTTTCTCGAGAACCGCCGCCAAAACCAAAAATATCGCCAAAACCACCAAACATCTCACTTAAATCTTCCATATCAACATTGAAACCGCCACCATTTTGATAACCAGAAAAACCGCCATAACCACCGCCTCCCGCTTGGCCATTTTGAAAAGCCGAACCAAACTGGTCGTATTGTTTTCTTTTTTCCGTATTACCTAAAACTTGATAAGCTTCGTTATACTCTTTAAATTTTTCAGCATCGCCGCCCTTATCTGGATGATGTTCATGGGCTTTTTTTCTGAAAGCCGTTTTGATTTCATCAGGACTCGCGCTCCTTGAAACGCCTAATATATTATAATAATCTTTGGACATAATTTATTTATTTATTTAACAAGTTACCCCTCTTTATGCAAAAGGGATAACCTATAAACAAACAAAATTATTTATTTTCTTCTACTTCGCCCTCAACAACATTATCTTTATTTTCAGAAGCCGCTTTTGGTTCTTCAGTAGACGCTCCCTCAGTCGCACCCCCTTCCGCCCCCGGAGTTCCAGCACCTGGTTGTTGATACATCGCCGCTCCAATTTTTTGAGCAACTGTATTTAACTCTTCTAAATTCTTCTTTATTTCTTCCAGGTTTCCGCCTTCTTTAGCTTTTTTTAAAGATTCAACCTTTTCAGTTAATTCTTTTTTATCTTCCTCCTTCATCTTATCGCCAGATTCTTTAAGCATTTTTTCAGTTGTAAAAATTACTGCTTCCGCTTGGTTTTTCATTTCAACTTCTTCTTTTTTCTTTTTATCTTCTTCAGAATGTAATTCCGCCTCTTTTTTCATTTTTTCTATTTCTTCTTTGGATAAACCGGAAGAAGACGTAATCGTGATTTTTTGCTGTTTGTTAGTCGCTTTATCCGTTGCGGAAACATTTAAAATACCATTAGCATCCAAATCGAATTTTACTTCAACTTGAGGAATCCCTCTTGGCGCCGATGGAATACCATCAAGAATAAAACGACCTAAAGTTTTATTATCAGCGGCCATCGGTCTTTCTCCCTGAACAATGTGAATTTCAACACTAGTTTGCCCGTCGGCTGCCGTTGAAAAGATTTGAGACTTAGAAGTTGGAATTGTGGTATTTCTTTCAATCAGAGGAGTGGCAACGCTACCTAAGGTCTCAATACCTAAAGTAAGCGGAGTAACATCTAAAAGTAAAACGTCCTTAACATCGCCCTGCAAAACACCAGCCTGAACGGCCGCTCCCATTGCAACTACTTCATCAGGATTAACACTTAAATTCGGCTCTTTACCAAAAAATTCTTTAACTTTCTGAAGAACTAAGGGCATGCGCGTCATACCGCCAACCATCAAAATCTCGTTAATTTCACCAATCTGAAAACCAGAATCGTGAATTGCTTTCTTACAAGGTTCAATAGTTTTATCAATTAAATCCATTACCAATGATTCTAATTTAGCACGAGAAATTTTCATGACTAAATGTTTAGGGCCATTAGCGTCGGTTGTAATAAACGGCTGATTAATTTCCGTATCTTGAGCGGTTGATAATTCTATTTTCGCTTTTTCCGCCGCTTCCTTAATTCTCTGCAAGGCTAAAGTATCTTTTGATAAATCAATTCCTTGATCACGTTTAAATTCTTCAATAATCCAATTAATAATTCTTTGATCAAAATCTTCACCACCCAAATGAGTATCGCCGTTAGTTGCTTTAACTTCAACCGTATCGGAAGAAATATCAAGTACCGAAACATCAAAAG
>Ga0172379_10000123_pt1 | contig 206222 bp, 195 predicted proteins | sample GrowelOW334metaG_FD_119756 | JGI IMG/M metagenome (GOLD analysis project Ga0172379, IMG submission 119756) | Groundwater microbial communities from an aquifer near a municipal landfill in Southern Ontario, Canada - Groundwater well OW334 metaG | ecosystem: Environmental > Aquatic > Deep...
ACCGGTGGTATTTACCACTCCATTCTCATCTACCACATAGAGATAGGCCGACTCACCATTAGTGAAGGTACCTTGGTTGACGGTGAATTGAATCTGGTCGTCATTCCAAGTGGTGTGGGGTATTTGAATCTCACGATGAGTGTTCGTATCCCAGGTTGAGGTATTGCCGATCTCGACACGGGCTTGGGTATAGTCAAAATAAATATCATCGTAATTATATGAGCCATCCCAAGTTGGATGAGCAGCGCATCGATAAAGTCCAGGATCTAATTCTCCTGGTTTATCAATGAAATTGGCTATATTCCACCCATAATCACTTGGTCCTGGACTATAGTTACCAACCCAAGAAGTACACCAATCCGCTTTTTCCCATTGCAAGACTCCATCCATCCATGTCTTAACATCGAGATCGTCTATCGCTGAATGGACTAAAATATCAACGCGGTGCCAAACATTTGGTTGGAATTGATCGGGGCTCGTATACTGGATGTCTTGAGTATTCTGAGAACAACCATTTCCTGCTCGTAAATAATTATCCGAGCAGCCGGTATAAAATGACAAGGTGTCAATTGAGTTGTTCGAGAACCAAAGCCTAAAAAACTTACCACTCTGTTGATTTTCTGGAACCATAAACCAGAATGAAGCATAATACGTACCGTTGATAAGGTCAGTGTTTTGAGCATTAAGGCTTATTATTTCTTGTGTCGTACCATAGTAGAAATGTCCATAGCTTCCGGTATGCCCTCCAACTGTAATCACGTCGCGAGAGTCGTCATACCAAGTAGTAAAACCATCAGACTCTATTCCACTATCCTCAAAATCCTTAAAACGAAAGTTGAGAAATCGTATACCTTGCCAAGAATCATTTAAATTATTGAAATCGCCGCGCGTCCCAAATCCGCTTCCAGTGATTGTCGCGCTCTGGCCAATTTCGAAAGATCCGCTTACTGTATTGATAACAGGAAGTCCGTCGGCTTGTACGGACATGGGCTGGATATTTAGCAAACACACAAGACCGGCAACAACCATCACCGGGATAACTATTCTACAGTAGTGTTTTTGAATAATGCTTTTCATGGTTATGTAGCGATCGGGTTGGTTACCGCCCCCGGCGCCGTACTATCGCACTCAGCCGTTTTCATGGACAGACTGGGCTTTGGTAGTAAACATTATTAACAAGAGCCAAGATTAATGCTCTAATGCAGGATTTTGTCTTTGATTGGATCATGATCGAGACGCTACCATGACGAGAAATATACGAGTTAATTATACACGAAATAAACCCAAAATGTAATTTTGGTTGAGCGTTGTCTCTGAATAAAATATCATCGCAAACCAGGTCCCACACAGAACGGAAAGGGAAGGGTTTGCTCAGCACCAGGGCGGAGGCGGTAGGATTCGAACCTACGAGACCTTTGCAGGTCTAACGGTTTTCAAGACCGCCGCGTTCGACCACTCTGCCACGCCTCCACCTCGGTGCTGGGCCCAATACTATTGACGTAGTATGTTATTTGATCTTGGGTTTGTATCGTGAAAATTTTGCATTCTTTTTCTTTTCCAGAGCGATATACTCCTGCCAATTTAGGTGCATTTTCATATCTAAGATATACTTTGACGTATATTTTAGGTATTTATTCGTTCTTTGTTTAGGTAAATCTTGATATGGCTTAACCACCTTTCGGCAGTTTCTCTCGTGGCAATGACATTGCATATGCCACAAAGGGTATGTTTCACTAAGCGCATAATCAATCGTTACTTCTTCGCCCTTCTTGAGATTCCGTATGGCCACAATAGTATTTTTACCGCGGACTCCGGAAGTTGGGTTACATGAATGATTGAGATATCTTCCGGCAGTTCCGGGTTTTGGAACTAGCCACTTCGCATAACCAACTTGAAGCCAGCATGGACCATGAAACCAATCTCTGGAGGTAACAGTCACCGCGTGTCCTAAAAAACGAAAGATTGTTTCGTCCTTTTTCACGTCCCGATCAAGAATTATTCCCCTTCCATTTATCCTTGATCTACCGATGTGGAACTTCCTCATTTCTGTAGTAAGGGTTGATGTATTCTGGCGGAGAGTACAGGATTCGTGTCCGGGGCAGCGACGTATGCTCCCGTTAGTCGCATCCGTCGACGCTCTCCTTGTCTCACTGCGTTCACCCGGATCGCTTCTGCCCTTCTCATCCGGTCCTTATGTTTACAATCGCTTCCGCTTCGCTCTAGCGTTTGGCGGAGAGTACAGGATTCGAACCTGTGAGGCGCCTTACGGCGCCACGGTTTAGCAAACCGTTGCCTTAAGCCACTCGGCCAACTCTCCACGTTGGTACTAATTATAGACTAACAATGAACGTATACTATCCAGTATCCACGGTCCGCGCAGGGTAAGGTGTTCAATCTCTTTCAATGTTAACCAGCGGGCATCTTTCAATTCTACTAGATCGGGTTTCCAAGCGCCACCGATTATTTCGGCCAGAAATACATGTTCTGGATAGCGCATGGTCGGGGAGTCGAATACGTTTAACTTCCGAACAATATGAATGTCATATCCTACCTCTTCTTTTACATCTCGGGTAACAGTAAGTTCGGGGGTGTCGCCAACATTTATTCTTCCACCTGGGGGACTCCATATACCTTCCATTTCGCCGCCTTTCTCTTGGACGAAAAGAAATTTATTGTCTTGAAGAATAATGGCGCGACAACCGACAAATGGTTTTTGTAGTGCTCCCATAATCAATTGTGTGAACGGGCTAATACGGCGCCCCAGACTTCGGCGGCACCGGCACTTTTTAGTACTTTGGCGCACTCTTGCAATGTGGCTCCAGTAGTGGCCACATCGTCAATAATTATAACGATTTTACCAGAAAAATCAAGTCCCCGGTCTAAGGCAAATAGGCCGGTTAGGTTGGATAATCGATCTTGCCGGGATAAAGTCGCTTGTGGGGCGGTATATTTCGTTCGTCTGATGGCGTGCGGCCAGCACGGGACGTTTAGCACTTTAGCGCCGGCACGCGCCAGTAAAGTGGCCTGGTTGAAGCCACGCTCGTTCCGACGCTGCCAGTGCAAGGGGACCGGCACTAGTACAATTGACCCAGGTAGGGGCGACGCATAAACCATTATTTGCTGGGCGAGCGCTCGACCAAGCAGTGTTGATAGGCCAGCCACAAAACCGTATTTCAAAGCGTGAATGGCCTTTTGAATAAGTGGATTTTGGTAATCCGCCCACACAATCAGCCGATCCAGTGATATTTGACTTAGACAATCAATACACGCTTGGTTAGTCGGCATAGATCTTCGACAACCGGGGCATTCGACCTGAGCCAGTTTGACGCGCGCCAGGCATTCGTCGCAGATCCATATGTCAAATTTACCGCAGCCGAGACAGCGGATGGGGAAGACTAGATTAAGAAGCCAACGGAAGATTTTCTGCAGCAACCGAAACATGCGGGTGACCCACTAATTCCCCGCGTCTTTTTACCCTTATGAGCGGATTATAATCCCTTTGGCGGTTTTGGCAAGTCGCACCGGTAAGCCGGGTTTAATCTGGTGTTGGAGGACAGCGTCGGCCAGTTGATGTTCAATTTTGTCCTGTATTATCCGTCGGATGGCGCGCGCCCCCTGATCCGGCTCACTACCCAAACGGGCAATCTCGGCCACCACGTTCGAAGCGTACTCCAGATTGATGCGATGCGATGCTTGGAGGCGCCCAGCCAGTTCCTGGAGCTGTAATTCGGCAATCCGAGTCAGCTCCGGTTTGCCTAACGGCTGGAATACCATAATCTTATCAATCCGGTTAAGGAATTCCGGGCGGAACGAATCTTTAAGGCTGGCTAGTATCCGATCTTTAATTTCGTTGAAGTTTTCCAGAGCCGTAGGAACCTTTTCTGAATCGCCGAATCCTAACGCGGCGGCCCGGTTCAGTTCTTCGATCCCGATGTTCGAAGTTAAAATCAATACCGTATTTTTGAAATTTACATTTTTTCCGGTCGCATCGGTTAGCTGGCCGTCTTCCAGCACTTGAAGCAGCAAATTGAAGATATCCGAATGAGCTTTTTCGATTTCGTCAAACAAAACCACCGAGTAAGGCCGCCGCCGGACCGCGTCGGTCAGTTTGCCGCCTTCTTTATAGCCGACATAACCGGCGGGAGCGCCGATTAATTTCGATGCCTGGAAACTTTCGTTGTACTCCGACATATCGATCCGAATCAGTGATTTTGGATCGCCAAACACCTCTTCGGCTAGTACTTTGGCGAGCTCGGTTTTGCCGACGCCAGAAGGACCCAGAAACATAAATGAGCCAATCGGCCGATTCGGGTGATTCAGGCCGGCTCGCGATCGGCGTAGAAACTGGGCCAGCGACGTGACGGCCTCGGTCTGTCCGATAATCCTCCGGCTCAGCAATGCCTCCAGATTAATCAGGGCGGTCTGTTCGTCCCGGATCAGCTCGTTGACCGGTACGCCGGTGATTCGTGAAACAATCTGGGCTATATCCCGGGCCGTTATCTGCCCCTCGGTTTGGCTGGGGCGTTGAGAAATTTTCTGTTCCAACTGCGATCGCTTGGCTCGCAGAACCTCCTGCTGAGTTTTTAATCTAACCGCGTCATTAAAACGTTCGTGATTAACGGCGTCGCGCTTGGTTTGATCGAGCCGCTGGATTTCCTGATGTACATCGCGCAATTCGCGGGTTAACGGATCGGGCTTGCGTTTAACTTTGACCTTTGAAGCCGCTTCATCAATCAGGTCAATCGCCTTATCGGGCAGAAATTTGTCCTGAATATAACGCCGGCTTAATCGCACGGCGGCGGCAATAGCATCGTCAGTAATGGACACGCGGTGATATTTTTCATAATTTGATCGCAAACCCTCCAGCACCGCCACGGTTTGCTCTGCTGAGGGTTCATTGATGATGATAGGCTGGAATCTTCGCTCCAGCGCGGCGTCGGATTCAATATGCTTGCGGAACTCATCGTAGGTGGTGGCGCCGATGCATCTGATATCACCTTTAGCCAGCGCCGGCTTTAATAAGTTAGCCGCGTCCATCGAGCCATTGGCGCCGCCGGCGCCGATCAACGTATGAATTTCATCGATAAAGAGTATTATATTGGAATCTTTTTTTACCTCATCGATGATCTGTTTCATCCGGCTTTCAAACTCGCCCCGGTACATGGTGCCGGCCACCACAAACCCCAAATCCAGGCTCATGATGCGCTTATTCATCAATATATCCGGTACGTCGTGGTTGGCTATTTTCTTGGCCAAACCTTCAACGATGGCTGTTTTACCAACCCCGGGATCGCCCACCAGTAGTGGATTATTCTTTGTCCGGCGGGATAAAATATGGATCATGCGATCAATCTCTTCACTTCGGCCAATTACGGGGTCAATCTTCTTTTGAACGTTTGGGCTGGTCAGATCGGTGCAAAAATACTCGAGTGCTTGGGGCGCTGATCGGTCGTCGGTTTTAGTGTCGGGTGGTTGAAACATGTCCGTCAGATCTGGGAACTTCGAGGTGCTGCGCAGCACTTGAGTCACCTGGATATGCAGATCTTCCACATTCAGCCGGTGCAGCTTGAAAAGCGCCCGCAGTCCAGGCAAATCGTGTTTCAACAGCGTGGCTAGAAGATGTTCGGTGCCGACGTATTTGTGGCCATATTGGCTGGCCAGCAAACTGGCTTTGATGATGGTTTGCATTGCCGCCGGGGAAAAATCTGGTACCGCGGGTAGCTTGGCCGGCAGCACTACTAGATTATTTTGGGAGTGTTGATCCAGGGCAAACATTTTGATGGACTCTTCCTGGCACCCAGCCTTGGACAATAATTCTGAACCAATGCTGCTTTTCTGCTGGATTAAGCCATAAAGGATATGTTCCGGCTCGGCTTGGGAGTGCCGCCAGTCAGTGGCCGCACTCACCGCAGCCAGCAGAGCATTGCGCAAATTCGTACTGAACTTATCGAATATGTTATTTTGGGCCGTTTTCATAGATTAAGCCATAGTTCGAAGAATGTTAATGCGTTCGGTTATGGGCGGGTGTGTAGAGAATAGATTAGCAAAAGATGCGCTTTTTTTCAATGGGTTGGCGATGTAGAGATGGGCTGTAGCTTGGCTGGTCCGGCGTAGAGGCGTCGAATCTTGAGCAATCTTTTCTAAAGCATTGGCAAGCCCGGCCGGATAACGGGTCAATAAAACACCCGATGCGTCCGCCAAGAATTCCCGCTTCCGTGATACGGCTAGCTGGATTAATTTGGCGAATAATGGGGACAAAATAATCAACGCCAGCCCAACCAAGGCTAGAGGATTGCCGTTGTTGTCATTTTGATTGCGCCGGCCGCCGAATAAGCTGCCTCGCAGGAAGAAGTCGCTCATTAATACGATAATGCCGACACAAACTATCACAATTGTCATTAGTCGAATGTCGAAATTCTTGATATGCGACAGTTCATGGGCGATGACGCCTTCCAGCTCCTCGTTTTCCAGTTTTTCAATTATGCCCGTAGTCAGCGCGATCGATGCGTGCTTGGGGTCGCGGCCGGTGGCAAAAGCGTTCATCGCTGAATCATTGATGATGTAGATGCGCGGCATAGCCAGGCCGGCGGTAATGCAGAGATTTTCAACCAGGCGATAAACGTAGGGATTTTGCTCTTTTTGGATGGGTAGGGCGCCGGCGGTCGATAGGGCAATTCGATCACCGGAATAATAACCGACCATACTGGTGCCCAGCGCGACGGCTACCGCTAATACCACAATACCCGGTCCCGTTTGGAACCAGACTTGAAATGCCCACCCGATCAAGCCAATCAACATCACGAAAAGTATTATCAGCAGGACGGTCTTTCTTTTATTTGCAGTAATGGCTTGGTACATAGTTAGTGTTAGTAAAAGGCTGTTGCCAGCCTTTACTATTATCCAGTGGGTAAATGTTTTACTAGAATTTTACTTGGGGTGCGGCTCGTTCAGCCTCGTTGGCAATTTCGAAGAATTCCCGGGCTTTAAAACCAAGCGAACCAACCATCAGGTTGTTTGGGAAGCGTTGGATCTGAATGTTAAAATCACGCACATTGCCATTATAGAACCGACGCGACGCCTGAATCTTATTCTCCGTGTCGGACAGCTCGTCTTGCAGCTTGGCAAAATTTTCAGACGCGCGCAGCTCGGGATAGTTTTCAGCCACGGCGAACAATGATTTCAAGGCTCCGCTCAGGCCGTCTTCCGCCTGCGCTTTGTCAGCTGGTGCCTGGGCGCCCATGGCAGCGGTGCGGGCTTCGGTCACTTTCTCAAATACTTCACGCTCATGGGTGGCGTACCCCTTGACCGTTTCAATTAGATTCGGAATCAGGTCATACCGGCGCTTTAATTGGACATCAATGTCCGACCAGGCTTCATCGGTTTGGTTCTTGAGACGGATTAAACCATTGTAGACGGCAATTAACCACGCTACGAGGCAGAAGATGATGACGATGATAACCCAGAGAAATGTAGGCATCTTGTTTGCTTATTAGTTATTTGACACTGCTGTGTGATTATGGTAAAATCTACTAAGTCATTTACCAAAACCCAATTCAATTATATAATGTGGGTACCAGGCTGTCAAAATATTAGCCCATCACCCAATGAAAATAAAGAAAAGCAAAAAAAGTAACCTATCATATTTTATGACGAACCTTAGCCGGCAAAAGGTTTTTTATTTTGCGATATTGCTAGTAGTTGGCGTAGGGGTCGCGGTTTTGTATATCCGAATCAGCCAGGCGGCGACTCCATGCAGCGTATTAAACGGTAATCCAAACAAAACATTTGAACAAATCGTCGGACCAGGCCCCGTTACGATTGGCGCTACGGTTACGTATACAATCAAGGGTTGCGGCATGGAAGAAGACGATGAATTTATTTTTTCCAATGGCACCTACACTGTTTCCGCCTGGCCCTACCAAATTACTAGCGAACCCAACAGTCGTACTAAAGCCTGGGTAGAATTTGATCTTTCTCCATTGCGGGATGTGGGATACTATGACATGTCATTGATCGATCAACTAGTTCCGGATCCGCCTGGTGGGACTAAAATATACAATAAAACTCTCTATCCGATATTGGCTCATACCCTAGAGATATTTTCTTCTGATGTCATCGGCTGGGGCTGGTTTGGCGCAAGTGTGGCACCGGGGACTGATGCTGCTCCCGGCTGGCTAAGTCTTAATTGCCAAACGTCGGGTGATGATCCATCTGACAATTGCTACAATCCGACTATCAATACCGGCGTTGATTTCGGTTTGGCTTTGTACTGGCGAAGCGTCAACCGGTCCGAGTTGAGCGGCTATGCCTGGTTTGGGACCAGTGAGGATGATAATGACAACTCAAACGACAATACAGTGCTGGGCTGGATCAGATTTGATGATCCGGGGCCATATCCCAGTACTGGCCTACCGGCGGGAGTGTCCTGTGATGGAAACATCGCCACACCGGCATGCGAACCAACTAATTCAATGTGTTCCGCGAGTCAATTTTGTCGCTTGGCGGATTGCACCTGCCAGAGCAATCTGGGCGTAGCCGACATCGCCTACGTGGATACCATGACGGATCAAGTACTGGGCTGGGCGCGCAGTGCTACTCTGGCAAACTATGGCAAGAGTCTGCAATGTCCAAGCTTCAAACGTGATTGGAATCCCAAGGAAGAGGTCAGCAGTGTTATGGGCTCAATAAGTCAGCGAATTGCAGCGCCGCCCGATGGAACGCTTCGCGCGGTTTGGGTGTCGCCCGGCAATAAAATTATGTATCGTCAACGGGTTAGGGGAATTTGGTCGGGCAGTGACGGTGTCGATATCTCGACCGCAGCGGGCATAGTTTCTGCCACCACCCCGGATATGGTAGTCCAGGGGAATAAAATTCACCTGGTTTACGTGAATACCAGTGATGGTATCATGCATTATCAATATTGTTTGATGACATCGGATTGTACGCTAGCTGCCAACTGGATTGGGGATACAAATATTACTCTAGCTGGTCCGTCCGCAAACCCACGCGTTGCCATTGCCCCAAATGGCGACATGATGCTGATTTATCAGAGCAGTGACGGTCAGATTTACGCGCGTATCAAAGATAAATTTAATATCTGGACAAATGTAAACAGTCCGATGCCGGGCAGTACCGCATACGTGCCGGTGGTAGCGGCGGATTATACAAACAACTTCCATGTGGCATTCTACAATGATAGCGATGCTCAAATATACTACAACAAGTATGATCAGACACTTGGTTCTTGGGGCGCGGCGGTTCAGGTTAGCGATCCGGCGAACTATGAGGTAAGCAGTCCGGATATAGCTGTCGATCCAGCCGCTCAACCTCATATCGTGTTTGACACAACCCATTGGACCCTGCCCGCCTTACCGAACGCATTACATGATGTTGCGTATGTGCGCCACACTGATCAGGCTGGCTGGCTGGCCGAAGAGAAAGTGAGCGATGTAAGCAATAGTACGCAGGATGGCCCGCCCGCCTCCTCCTACGATCCTCGTCGTATGCCAAAAATTGCCATTGGCACGGACTATATTGCTCATGTTTCCTACGAATGGCATAACGAAGATCCTGCTACATTCTATTATGGAAACAAAGTCAACCACAGGGAAATAGTGATCGGTCAGCCCTGGGCCGGTTCGGCTGTAAATCTATTGGCAAATGCTTTAGGCACTGGAGTCCTAGTAGAGATAACCCAAATGGTGATGGACCAATCAAATATGGCTCACGCTATAGGGACATATGGCAACCGGCCGTACGAATTCGACTCACAAGCACAATCATGCAGTGTGGCTCAGGCTGACCCAGGTTGGGGCTGGTTGAGTCTCCGGGGCGGAGCCGCGAATTCTGCGCTGGGTGGAGAAGGAGTTGGTAGTTGCTATGACTGCACGGATGATGCGTCTGGTAAGAATTGCCGGATTTGCGAGACTGACGTAGCTCTGTATCCGGCGCCTAATGACAACCCACCGATCTATGCCTGCAATATGTGCACCAAGTGCGGCCGCTGTACGGGAGACGGCCCGAATTATCCGATGTACTGCTCTTCAAACCTAGAGTGCTTCAGCGTCGGCAAGGGTACTTGCGAGATGCGCCGTGCTTGCCGTTTAACCGGTATTGACTGTACTAATTTAATTGGCAGCTGCGGCGGCGGTTCGAACGAGTGCCTGCCGGTGTGCCAGACCTGCACTACCTGTAATCAATGGGGCGTGTCAATGGAGAGTCTTGGTGCTGACCGAGGTCAGTTTCACGGCTACGCCTGGTCGGCGGGCGGGGACATCACACTGGATCCAGATCAGCTGCGGGCAGGTGGCTATGACAGCGGCGCGGTCGAAGCCGAGGCTAGTATTGGCTTCACGGCGGGCAATTCATGCAGCTCATTGGTCGACTGCAGACTTGATGGTTGGCGCGCCACCGACGGGTCAGCGGTTCAGCTGTGCGGTAATGCGACGTATTATGGTACAGCTACCGGTGCCTGCGAGATCGAGAATGCCACGCCCAAGTGGTTCAGCATACCCGCGAATATTCCTGCCTTATCGGGGTTGACTGATGGGTATTATTACATTTCATTCCAGGGCCGCTATACGAATAATGCCACCCCAGAACTGGCCAGTATTGTGGTTAATGGTCCCAATGGCCGAATTGATCAGCTGGACGCCGCTGACCTATCGGACGCCGGTCCAGCCCCGATCGCTAAGGAATGTACTTTTTATCACCAGGTGTACATAGAAAAAAGCGTTTCGACTTTCAGATTCCAAGCTCGAAACGGTCAGACAGTGCCAATCGATAATTTCAGAATTACCAGCTTGCCGATATCGAGAACCAACTGTGAAACCGGAGCCGACTATGTGGCGCCGTTTACAACCTATACCAACGATGTTGGCTTTGGTTGGGTAGATTTCAGCAATGTTTCAATGGTCACGCCCTGGACTCAAACGCAGTTTGGCGATGTCTATTCGCTCCAAAACATTGGCCAGACGGGCGGTGCCGCTCCAGCCGGCCGGTATAATGCCACCTTTATCCTAGAAACAGGTCCGGGTTCGTCGATTATCGCCTGGTCATCACAAGCCAGTCAGTCATCCTCCGAGTATGTCCGGGCTGGTTCCGGTGCTTCGATATTTCTGCCAAAACCGAGTTTTGGATATGCCAACTTTCTTGGCCGGATCGATTACGCGGGCTTAACCGAAAAGACTTCAGGTGCGGGCACCAGCGTCGACCCGGGCAAGAATCAGTACAGCAAGCGGGTGGTTGATACATTTGCCGGTGATTCATGTGATGACAATACAATGTTATGGTCGAATATCAAGGACCAAGTACTAAATGCGGGTGTATTAAACGGCGGTATCTATCATATCGGCAGCGGTAATAGATTTTGTAAGTTAGTCATTGATCAGCCGATTGAATTCAATAATGGTGATGGCTTGAATCCGGATACGAAACTTGGCAACGGACTATTCATCGTTGAGGGTGATCTAGAGGTAAATCAAGACATTACTTATGGCGCCGGCGCCGTGTCATCGACTGATCAGCTCGCTTCGGTCGGCTGGATTGTCAAAGGCAACGTTGTTGTAGCTGGAGATAGCTTGGGCATCCCAGTGGAAAATATGGTCGGAGCGTATGTCGCTATCGGCTGTGAAGCGGGTAATAACTGCCTTGGATCATTGGGCGATCATGGCGGCATCTTTTCTACCGGCAGTACTAGCGGCACCACGCTGTATGTTCATGGATTGGCGATGGCGCGCACCTTCAATTTCGAGCGACGCGTTATGTCTTCCGACTTCGGCGCTGAAGTATTCATCAGTGATGGTCGGGAAAGAGCCAATACACCCCCGGGCATGGCATCAATATCGGCCGCGTTGCCGAGGGATATCACCTCAGTTGCTCCGTAACAAGATCGAATGCAACGCCGGTTGGATAGAGCGAAACAGTAGAAAGCGCCGACAGTGGCGCAGCGTGCTCGTGTTGCCTTGAAAAGTTTGCGATTTTATGCTATACTTAGATGGATGGCACGCAAATGATTCGATATCGCGGCATGATATTCCAGTCCGCAGACCGAGGAATGAATGTATGATCGGCTAACCTGCCGGATAGACTTACACCAAAAAAGCAATATATCTCATGGCACTATTTGGGAATAAAGACAGTTATGTCGGTATCGATCTGGGTACCGCTGGCATAAAAATAGTCGAGCTGTCGGGTGCTGGCGGCCAGCCTAAGCTGGTTACTTATGGATATACCGACGAAGCAATCAATATTGTCCGGAACGACTCGGCTGAGGTTCAGGGTAAGGTAGTCGCCTTGTTGAAAGAAATATTCAAGAAAGCCCGGGTCGGATCGAATAAAGTAGTTGCCGCATTGCCAAGTTTTGCCGTATTTAGCGCCGTAATTAGCCTGCCGGCTATGTCGCGTCGGGAATTGGCTTCAGCGGTGCGATGGGAAGCCAAGAAATTCGTGCCCATGCCGATTGATGAAATGATTCTGGACTGGAAGCTATTGAACGACGAAGAGGCCAAGGATGAAAAAGCGCCAGCTCCAGCCAATGGAGAGGCGGAGGAAGCTGCCGCACCAAACAAGAACCTGAGCGTTCTGCTAACCGCGGCACCGCGTAATCTGGTTCAGCGTTACGTTAATATTTTCAAAACGATCAATGTAAAACTGGTCGGCATCGAGACTGAAGCCTTCGCGCTCGAGCGCTCATTGATTGGACAGGACAAGTCGGCCGTTATGGTGGTGGATATCGGTGGCATGAACACCAATGTCAGCGTCATACGAGATAGCATCCCGCTGCTCAACCGGAGTATCGACGTGGGCGGCGCCACGATTACTAGTACGATTGCCAATGGATTGAATGTTGACCTCAGCCGTGCGGAACAGTTCAAGCGAGATTTCGGCATGACCAGCAGCGGCGAGGGGAATCAGCAAATCCCAAAAACAATCGAGTTTGTCATCAGCTCTATTATCAATGAAATTAAGTATTGCTTCAACCTATATCAGAACCAGACAGTTGGACAGGGCGGACAGATGAAGCAGATTGAAAAAGTAGTACTCACCGGCGGATCAGCTTTTCTGCCAGCGCTGCCGGAATATTTAGCCAAGGTGCTCAATATGAGGGTATTTATTGGCGATCCGTGGTCGCGGATTGCCTATCCCGAGGAACTACGGCCGGTGCTCCAAGAACTCGGCCCCCGACTCTCCGTAGCGGTCGGTCTGGCCATGAGAGAAATATAACACACACATGCCCAACATAAACCTGATCCAAAACACGACCGGCGAAGAACCAAAGCCAAAAGAAAAGAAAACACCGCCACCGGCTTACACGAATCCACCGCCAGTAGCAAAGGTTCCTGAGCCAAACCCGGCTAAGAAGCTTAGTCCATTGGGTACTTTTTTCGATAAACCAAAACCAGCTCAGTCGCCGGCGGCACCCATAAAAGAACCGGCTAACTTAGGGAAGGACAGCAGCAAGCCGATGTCAAAAACTGCCGAAATAATTCAGACTAAACCGGCGGAACGTCGTCGCTCTTGGCTTAGCGGGGTGATCAATTTCGTCAAACCGCAAAACAAGGCAGCCGATGAGACAACCGGATTTCCGGCCGAAGCAGCTTCCCGTCACACAACGCAGCCGACGCCAAAGGCGGATCCGGTTCGGGGAACAAAAATACTTGAAGAAAAAGTGTTGGCAAAAAGAACGGGTCGGGTTGGAGCAAAACCATCAGATGAAAATCGAGCGAGCAGATCTTGGCTGGGAGTCAATCTGATGCCCGATGATATGATAGATAACCTGGAACCCAAGAAAAAACTACTGACATATTTTATTGTATTAATTATCTCGGCGGCCATCGTAGGCGGCGGATATGGCGGACTGGTCTGGTATGAAAACAGGATATACGACCAAGCTAACCAAACCACCCAGGAAATCGACCAAGTCAATAGCAAGATCCTGGCACTGCACGCTGAGCAGCAGAAGGCAGTACTGTTCAAATCGCAAACCGACGCTGTCAGTTCAATTTTAAACCAGCATATTTATTGGACAAAGTTTTTTGCTCAGCTGGAAAAATATACTATGCCATCAGTCGAATATAAGTCGTTTTCCGGCAGTTTCACGCCGGGCACTAATCCGACTTTTTCCATCAGCGCGACCACCGATAGTTTTGACTCCGTTTCCCAGCAGATATTGGCTTTTCGTGAAGCGGTTGCGAATGGTGATTTCATATCGGTGGCACTGATCGACTCGGGTAATAAGACAATCAATAAAGATAGCGGTGTTGAGAGCGTTTTATTTACCGTGCAGATTACTACTTTGGAAAAAGTGTTTTACCGGCTAGCCAGCGACGAAGCCCTAACTAATAACCAATAGCATGTCTTATAACAACCAAGTAAAAAAACTATTCTACTTCTCACTGTTTAGAAATTCGCGGGTTGTTTCCATCTGCATAGCGGTGGTCGTTTTGGTGGTGGGCGGGCTTTGGTTGCTATATCCCAAGTACGACTCCGTCCAAAAACAGGGTTTGTTGACCTATGACAGCAAAAAGCTGCAGTTGCAGCGGCGGACGGAATATCTAAAGAAGATCAACTCGATGCTGGAGTCATACCGGAGCATTGACGCGGATAAGATCGCTTTGGCCAATCTGATACTGCCCGATGACAGCCAGATACCAGAACTATTCGTCATGTTGGATCAGTTGGGTCGGGACATGAACCTGAAAGTCAGCCGGATCGCATTTGCCACCCAAGGCGCAGTGGTCGACCCCGCGATCAAATCGGCCGGCAAGAGCGGCGGACAATTACAGCGCATGGGTATTACGATGGGGCTGGATATGGAAGACGGAATTAGCTATGGAAAGTTCAAAGAAATACTAAATACGCTGGAACAGAACATCAGGATATTAGATCTGAACAGCGTTAGCTACGATTCAGCGCAAAAATCTATCACGCTAAACTTAAATACCTATTATTTACAACACAAATAACCGTCTTCGCATATGGCTCTGGTTCAAAAAAAGTTTACCAACAACAAACGCACGGTGATACTAATTGTTACTTTGCTTGTTTTAGGGCTGGCGACATTAGTCGTGACAGGCACCGGCGGATTGTCCTGGCCATTTTCAAAAGATACCACCGGTGATAATCTAACCACCGGCAATGTGATATTAGAGGGGTCTGATCTCCCGGTTTATAACGATTTAGGCGCGAAAGTGCTGGATGATGCCCGTTTGGATAATCTGGAATTACATGGCGCGTTTCCACTAATTCCTGGACACCCCGGTCGGAGCAATCCATTCGTACAGGTCGCCCCAGAGCAATAATCACGTATCATCATTATGCCAACCCCAACAACGATCGGTTCCGGTGCCAGTTTTCTGGATATTCTAAATGCCAAAGGATTAGCCAGCTTGGAACAGCTGGAACAGTGGAAAGAAGCGGCTCGGGTCAACAACCGGAGCGTCGTTGAGATAATCGAGGAGTCAAAGCAGATTCGAGACGAAGATCTGCTCAAGGCCAAGGCGGAAGCATTCAATCTGCCATATGCCGACCTGCAGGGCAAGATTGTCGGCCGGGAAATATTGGAGATGATTTCTCACGATCTGGCCGAGAACTACCGGATGGTCAGCATTGGACGCGACGCTGATACGATAAACATTGGTTTAGTCGACCCAGGCAACTACAAAGCCATTGAAGCGGTCGAGTATATTGCCCGAAAAAACCGGCAAAAGATCAAATACTTCGTAATATCCCTAGTTGGCTACAAGTTTGTCCTTCGGCAATACGACTCGTTAAGCTCGGAAGTAGCCGAAGCATTAAGCGGTACCAAATCCACTGAGCTGCGTGATGACACGGTTTCCTCGTTAGCCGAGCACGGCTTTGAGGAAGTTGTTCGATCGGCTCCGGTCGCAAAAATGGTCAATGTGATCCTGGAACACGCTGTTGAAGGAAAAGCATCTGATGTTCACATCGAACCAATGGCCGAAGAAACCCGCGTACGGTATCGGATTGACGGTATTTTACACACATCATTATTGCTGCCCAAGGCGGTTCATTCATCGATTATCGCTCGTATCAAAGTACTATCGAATTTAAAAATCGACGAAACTCGCGTACCGCAGGATGGACGATTTCGGCGCCGGTTTGAGAATGGGGATGTCGACTTCCGTGTTTCGACTCTGCCCGTGGTAGACAACGAAAAAGTGGTTATGAGAATTCTCGATACCTCATCCAACATACTCAACTTGGAAAAGATGGGATTTTGGGGCAAGAATCTCGAACGGATGAAAAGCAACATTGAGCGGCCGCATGGTATGTTTTTGGTCACTGGGCCGACCGGTTCCGGAAAATCTACCACCCTTTACGCTTTACTGCGCCTGTTGAATAAAGAGGGTGTGAATATCGTGACATTGGAAGACCCGGTGGAGTATTTCCAAAAAGGCATCAACCAGTCACAGGTAAACGCAGAAGTCGGGCTGACGTTTGCCCGCGGTCTGCGTTCGATATTGCGCCAAGATCCGGACATTATCATGGTCGGTGAAATCCGCGATTCGGAAACCGGCGAGCTGGCTGTCCACGCCAGTTTGACTGGCCACACGGTATTGTCGACCCTGCATACCAATAATGCCTTCGGCGCGGTACCTCGATTGACTGATATGAAGATCGAACCGTTTCTGCTGACCTCATCTTTGAATCTGGTAATGGCCCAACGCTTGGTGCGCCGCCTATGCAACTTTTGCCGCGAAGAAATCACAATTCCAAAAAAATACGAGGAAGAAGTCTGGCAATCACTATCCGCTCTGCCCAAGGAATCGTTACCCAAGGATTTTCGGATGGCTCGCCCGTTGAAATTCTACGTCGGCCGTGGTTGCATCAAATGTGAAAATACCGGATACAAAGGACGGCTATGCGTCAGTGAAGTACTGGAAATAACCGATGAAATGAAGAAAATCATTCTAACCGGATCTGATTCCGACAAGATTAAAGCGGAATTCCTCCGACAGGGGATGTATTCAATGGTTCAGGATGGGTATATCAAGGCGATTCAGGGCGATACGACCGTGGAAGAGGTAATGAAAGTCACCCGCGATTAAATTATTCAGCGTTACCCATATGCCTAACAAATCAAAGAAAACGGTCAAGCTTCCTAGCCGGCAATCAAAGAAGAATATTCTGCTGGTCGAAGATGATACGTTTCTGTCAGGCATGTATATTACCAAGCTGACGCTAGCTAAGTTTGATGTGACATTAGCGACCGACGGAATCCAGGCGCTAGCAGTGGCGAAACAAGCCAAGCCCAGCCTAATTCTGCTCGATGTAATGATTCCCAAGTTGGATGGTTTTGGCGTATTGCGTGAGTTGAAAAAGAATCGTAATTTGGGAAACATTCCGGTTATACTTCTCACCAACTTGAGCGACCAGGTTAGCATAGAGAAAGCCAAGACATATCAAGTGGCCGATTATCTGGTAAAGGTGCATTACCGACCCGATGAAGTAATCGAAAAAGTTCGCCAGGTATTAAAAAAAACATCACGCAGTAACTAGCCCAATTCCATGGATGCTGCCACGCAAATTGAAGTCAGTAAATTACTTAGTCGAGTCGCGGAATACCGGGCTTCGGGTATGCATTTGACCGTGGGCTTGCCGCCGATTTTACGGATCGATGATCAGCTGCAGGCGCTGACGGATGTACCAATGATGACCCCGTCGGAACTGCAGAAAATTGCCGATTTTTTACTTAACGATATCCAGCGGCAGCAACTGCAGGCGGACAAGGAAGTGGTTTTTACTTATTCGCTGGAAGATCGGGCGCGTTATAAGGTCAGTATTTTTTACCAAAAAAGTTATTTATCGGTTTCGTTAAAGTATATTCCACCGACAGTGAAGTCACCCAAAGAGCTGGGCTTACCCTCGGTAGTCGATCGTTTCGTCAAATTACCGCGCGGTTTAGTCATGGTAACGGGGCCATTTGGCTCGGGTAAAACCACTACCGTGGCGTCATTAATTGAGACAATCAATCAAAGCCGATCGGAATACATAATTACAATCGAACGACCGATCGAATTTGTTTTTACCAATGCGCGCAGTATCATCGAACAGCGCGAGGTGGGCCGCGATACCAGTTCGTTCATCAAGGCGCTAAGCAACATTCCGCAGGAAGATGTCAATGTGGTAATGATTTCGGAGCTGGATGATCCGGCTATCATCGAGTTGGCGCTGACTATTGTCGAATCCGGTCGGCTGGTAATCGCCTCGATGAATACCGACTCGGCTTATAAGACAATTGAAAAGATTATCAATGGCTTCCCACAGCATAAACAGGAGCAGATCCGGATCCAACTGGCCGACGCATTGGAGGGCGTAATCAGCCAGCGCTTAGTTCGTCGTTCTAGCGGCGGTAAATTGGTAGCCTTTGAGGTGCTGGTGCCTACTTCAGCGGTGCGGTCCATTATGAAGGAAGGATCGATCTACCAGCTTCAGACCATTCTCCAGACATCACGAGAAGAAGGCATGATCTCGATGGATCGTTCGCTGGTCGAGCTGGTCCGATCCGGCCAGGTATTGATGGAAGACGCTCTCGAGCAGGCCGTCGATAAGAACGGATTAAAATCTATGATCAGAGTATAACCCATGTCAATATACGACTATCGAGCCAAAGATTTCCAAGGCAACACCCTAACCGGCGTAATCGAAGCGCCGAGTGAAAACGTGGCCGCGGAAATGCTGGAAGACCAGAAGTATATCATTCTAGCACTGATTCCACGGCAAAAGACCAATGTCTTTCAGTCGTCGCTGAACTTTCTCAATCGGGTGCCAATGCGGGAAGTGGTAATATTCGGCCGTCAATTGTCCGTGATGATAAATACCGCCGTGCCGATCGTGCAGGCATTGCGAATCTTGGTACGCCAGACAAAGAACGTCACATTTAAAGTAATTCTTTCTGAAATCGCCGACGAGGTGGATGGCGGTTCGAAATTATCAACCGCGCTGGGTAAGTATCCCCAGATATTTTCCAGCTTCTTTGTTTACATGGTACGGTCTGGCGAGACCACTGGACGTTTGGATGAGACGCTCAACTACTTGGCTGACCAGATGGAAAAAGACTACGACTTGAACAGCCGGATCAGGGGCGCCATGATCTATCCGGCATTCATCATGTCCGCGCTGGTGGCGGTGGGTATCGTGATGATGATTTTTGTGATTCCGCAGCTGACGGCCGTCTTGTCTGAAAGCGGCGTGCAATTGCCAATATCAACACGGATACTGATTGCGATCAGTTCATTTATGAAAAACCAATGGTGGCTGGTGTTGATGATTCTGGCCGGTTTGTTTGTTGGTTATCGTTCGATGGCTCGTTCAGATTATGGAAAACAAAAGCTGGATCGGTTGAAGCTGCACTTTCCGGTTTTTGGCAATCTGAACCAAAAAATATACATCACCCGTTTTGCCCGCAGCATGTCGACGTTGATAACGGGCGGGATCCCGCTGAACAAAACTCTCAATATTGTAGCCGATATCGTGGGTAACGCGGTTTATCGCGACCTGATAATACAAACGGCCGAAGTGGTCGAGGATGGCAACTCCATCGCTACGGTATTCATGAAAAGCACTGAAGTACCGCAGATGCTGCCGCAGATGATGGCGGTGGGCGAGCAGACCGGCAAACTGGACTTGATCATGGGCAAGCTGGCTGATTTTTACGCCAAAGAAGTCGACGCTACGATCGGCAATCTGGTGGCTCTGCTGGAGCCGATGGTCATGTTGGTGCTGGGCGCCGGCGTGGCCGTGATGATCATGGCGATCATGTTGCCGATGTACCAGCTGTCCAGTGCCATGTAACAGAATACCTAAGCACTAATTTCTAAATTCTAAAAAATTCACAAATACGAATTATTCAATGTTTGAAACGTTAGGATTTGAGAGGTTAATGCTGTTTATAGATTTGAAATCCGGAATCAGACATTTGACACGCCATTGATATCTATCAGGTAGAATTAATTGCGGAAATATGTAATTGATAGTATAATACCCTGTGTATATCTTTCGTTTCAGCAAAAACATAATAAATATAACCCGCTTTTAAATCGGTTCTAGAGCGATGTAAAAGCGTTATGTGGAAGGGGGTGACAAAATGAAAAAAAACAGAAAAGGTTTTACCCTGATTGAGTTGTTGGTCGTAATTGCCATCATTGGCCTCTTGTCAACCTTGGCGATTGTTTCGTTGAACAGCGCTCGTCAGAAGTCGCGGGACACTAAGCGTATGGCTGACATGCGGACGATGCAGTCGGCGTTGGAGTTGTACGCGAACGAATTGGGTGGCTATCCGGTCGTAGGAGCCGCTTCTACATGGACTACTGTTGGCACTGCAGTGGCGCCTTACTTGGCATCGGGCCAACTTCCACAGCCGCCTAACAGTACTTGTGCCGCTGACGCAAACCCATTAGACACGGATTGCTACGTCTACTGTACTAACGGTACTGGTACTCAATATTTGGTTGGATCTCATAATGAACAAGGTGGTGCTAATAGCATAAACGGCGACGTTGATGGTGCGTTGGTTACCTACACCGCAGTTAATGAATGTGTTACCAATGCGGGTGTCGTTAATGCTGTTCCAGCGTTCAGCTGCGATGATCCGAACTTCTGCTTAGGTAAATTGTAAGTTACCGCACACTTGAGAGATCAAAAGGGGGCCATCATTGGCCTTCTTTTGCTGTTCGTTGGGTGTTGATAGCATGATTAGATGAAATCACGCGGATATGATATAAATAACGGGCTGTTCCAAACGGGAGCGGCGCGACCTTTGACATTTGCGCGGAAGGAGCTACTGCCATGCGGTTCTTTGTGGGCCGGATTTGGTTGGCGGCGGTCATCGTTCTGATGAGCGCCTGCCTGATGCCGTTTGCCGCTCAAGCGACGACATGGACTGCGGATGAGTGTATTACGTCAGATGAATATAACTATCGCCCAGTAATTTCAGCCGACGCCCGGGGGGACGTGCACGTCGTATGGACTAGGCAAGCTGATGGATGTCCGACGATACTCTGCAAGAGATTGAACAATGGATCGTGGTCAGAGGACGAAGTTATCGGTGAAGCCCGCGGTACACTCGGAGTTTCCGTTGCAGCAGGGTCAGACACCAGCGTTCACGCTGTTTGGGCTGGTGATTGTGGTGGTAACGCCTTTCGGGTCTGCTATCGCCGGTGGCATGCCGGAACTTGGGGAAACTTCGAGCATTTGGATCAAGCATATTTTTTCGAAGGCTCATATCCCGCCGTTGCGGTGGACGGGGACAACAATGTTCACGTGATCTGGTCCGCTGCGCTGGTCGGTCATGGATCAAAGCTATATTACAGACGATGGAATGGCGCATTCTGGACACCCACAGACTCGCTAGCGGATTATTTTGTCGGAGGATACGCCATTGTCTCTGATTCGCACGACAACACCCACATAGTCTGGGTTGCTGGTAATTCGCCCAGCGAAATTCGCTGGAAATACCGGAACGAAACCTCTTGGTCGCAGGAGGAAGCGATAGCATCGTCTGTCCAGAACAGTCCGTCCATTGCAGCAGACAATAGTGGTGGTATCCACCTGGTGTGGACAGCATTGAGTCAGGGCGTTTTCCACAAGAAATGGGACGGGCAAACATGGGGAAGCGCTGTAGAGCTGTTTAGTTATATGGGATACAGTGGAAGCCACCCGAAAATAACCATCTCACCCGACGATAACATGCACGTGGTAATGGACAGAAACAGTGATTATCCGCTTACGTGTTGGGATGTCTGGTACACCGGTTGGGATGGATTGATGTGGAGCCAACCACGAAAGATCGTCGGCCAGTGCTCCGAGTATCCCTTGGTAGCATCAGACCCCATGGGGAACGTCCATGTGGTTTGGGAGGGGACTCAGGGCAACGAGTACAACATCTATCACAAGATGCGAAAACACTGCCTCGATGGTGACGCTTTCGCCGACTGCCGGACTATTGGGGTCTACCCGTCTGGCCTGCTCTTCGACACCCGCTACACCGCAAATGCCGATACATTCCCGCAGCCGCCGGACGAACCAGCCTACTACGTCTCGACTAAGGTGACGGTTACGCGGACGGCCAACGATCGGTTCTTCCTTTCCGGTGATCAGAACATGCTGCAACCGTGGATTGCTGACGACAAGGTCTATGTCAATGGCATCAGCACTGGTCTGGGGTTTGCGGGTGTTGTCGATCCGGCCTATCCACTGTGCCGGCCAATCGAATCAGTCCTGCAGCCGGCACTGCCGCGCGACGTCACCGATCTGATCCCGATGGGCGAGAGTTGCGTGACGTTCAAGCTAGCTGACACCCAGCGGACTATCCTGGGTAATACCCGGATCTATCTGGTGCGACAGGATGCCGCGGGCGTTGCCGATCCGTTTCTATCCAAAGACGTTGCCATGCTATCCGTCATGCCAAATCCGACGCAAGCCGGCACCGCTTTGCGCCTGGTCACGCCACAAAACGGTGCGTATCGCGCGAGCATTCAGATGGCTGATGGGCGGCTGGTTCAAGGTTGGCCGGTGATAATATTAACTGCCGGTGAACGGCACGAGTGGCAGTGGGACGGAAGGAATATGCACGGCCAGACGGTCGGTCCCGGAGTATACTTCGGCACTATCCAGACGCCGGGAGGGAGGAGCACAAAGAAGATTCTCATCGTCCGATAAAGTGTCTCTAATGCGCGGAATTTACCGCGCTTTTTCTATCATAATTAGCATTGTGTGCACTATGTTGTCATTCCGTAAACTAGGTAGTACAATAAACATATGAAAACAAGAACAAATAGAATAAATAAAGGATTTACCCTAATAGAACTCTTAGTAACCATCGCCATTGTAGCCCTACTGACTACGTTAGGCTTGGTTAGTTTGAATAATGCCCGTCAAAAAACACGCGATACGAAGCGCTGGTCCGATATCCGCGTACTGCAATCAGCAATTGAAGTATGTACCAACAATGGTGGTAATGTGCCACTGGTCAATACTACTGTATGGAACGATCTATTAACCGCACCCTGCGGTAATGGTGAAAATTTAGGCACATATATGGCGTCGCAAGCCATACCTATTCCGCCATTGAATAGTACCTGCACCAACGCGCCATCAGGAGATTGCTATATGTACTGCGCGACCGGCGGTCGATATGTGCTTTATACCACTTACGAGGGCAATGCTCCAGCTGGAGGCTTGAATGGCGCAATTGCATCATACAATCCAGCTACAGATTGCGTGTTGAGTATTAATGACGAACCGACCGCTCTTCCCGTATGCAACCCGGTCACAGCGGGATCATTTTGTCTCGGTAATCTATAAGTTATCAAGAATGAACTTCTTCCAACGCTATCGCCAAGCAATTATCTGGGCAGGTTGCGGACTGATAACAATTTCTATTGGCCTAGTTTGGATATGGCGCATAGGTATCGAGCAAGTTCGGGCGCGCGACATCCAGCGGGTGAGCGATGCGGTGACGATCCAAACCGCGTTCGAAAAAATGTTTCAACACGACCGAAGTTATGCCAACGCGGCGGTGAAGGGCTGTGACAAGGTCGGACAATCGGTCCGTCGTTGTAGTCTGAGAGAATATTACAAGGATATAAATCAGATTTTCGATCCCGGCAAATTTGATTATGTGGTTACCAAGGTGCCCGACAAGACCACCTACGAGGTAACGTTTACTTTGGAACGGAATTATGAGGGCATAACCAAAGGCGAACATAAGATTACGCCGGAGGGGATACGGTAAGGGCGCGTAGACTGTAAAGAACGCGCAGCCTAGAAAGGCTGCGCTATGGGGTGGTATCGGGATGGTTATTGGACGAGGTATTAAGCTTCACGAGAGCAGAGCGCGGGTCTTCCAGCCTGCGCGTTTGAAATCGTGTATTTCGTTAAGACGGCGCTTTCGGCGAAGCCGTCCGCCTTTGGCGGAAGCGCCGGTTGATAAGGCTTTAGCCTGGAAGCCATTAATGTCTTGACCATTAAAACGGTTAGAGTATAGTAGTATGAAAGCGGCCGGAGATAACCAGCCGTTGTTTTGTTGAAGCTACAACCATGAGTTTATTATTTAACCAGTGCCATCTGTTTCTCACCAGCTCAACTTTTTGCATTACCCATATTTTCGAGCCGACGAACAAAAACAAATAGTCTTGCAGCGCGTTTTGATGCTTACAGAGAAGTATCGTGTTTCTGGCGTTGTCTATTCGATAGCCATGAACCATTTTCATTTACGGTTAACGATTAACGTAGAAGATAAATCACGCATCAAACAGTACCTTCGCGGTGGCATATCATACGATTATAAGAAGTCGTTTCCAGGTAGATATTCAACATTTTGGCAAACTCACCATGAAATGATTATCGAAAATAAACTTATCGATCTAAAAATAACGGGATATATTATTGGAAATTTACTCAAACATCGAGAAGTCGGTCGCATTTGCGATTTATGGGATTGTCCATTTTCCAGTTACGCTTCCATTGCTAAGCGCTATGGTAGAGAACAGGCTGATGCATTGATAAGGCAAGTAATCAATGTAAATGAAAATTCTCGGGGCGAGATTGATCCATATCAGCTAAGACAGCTAAAGCTGGCAAACCCCAGTTAAAACTGGGACTTTGATCAAGAATCAGAGAGGATTGCTGGCTATACTTTTCAGAAAATGGTATAATCAACCCGTATATTTGACACCCAAACACAATATATGACCGTATTAATCGGCGTTATCGTTTTCATCTTCGGTCTGAATATCGGCAGTTTCTTGAATGTGGTCATTTGGCGCCTGCATACCCAAGAAGGTATGGTGCGCAAGCGTTCGTACTGTCCAAAGTGCAAACATCAACTGAGCGTGATTGACCTGATTCCGTTGGTCAGCTTTCTGATGCTGCGAGGGCGCTGTCGTCAGTGCCGTCAGCCGATCGACTGGCAGTACCCGGTGGTAGAATTTGCCACGGCCGCCATTTTTACCAGTCTATTCCTGAGATTCGGCTTGAGCGATCAGTTTGTAGTCTATTCGGTCTACGCGGCTTTTTTAGTGGTAGTATTTGTCTTTGATTTGAAGCATTATTTGATCCTAGATCGGGTAATGCTGCCAGCAGGCCTAGTAGCCGCGATCGGCGGTCTGGTGCTTGGTTTGAGCTGGCAGACACTATTGATCGGGGCGGCCATCGGCGGCGGATTTTTTCTACTCCAGTTTGTGCTATCCAATGGCCGGTGGATTGGCGGCGGGGACATTCGGCTCGGGGCGGTAATGGGGCTAATGCTAGGCTGGCGGGTAACGGTTGCGGCCCTATTTATAAGCTACGTGATGGGCTCACTCGGCGGCGTGGGATTAATCGTACTGGGAAAGAAAACCTGGCGCAGTCGGCTGCCTTTCGGAGTATTCCTTACGCTGGGCGCTTTGGTGTGTTTTTTCTGGGGCAATCAGTTGGTTGATTACTACATATCATTGACCCGTTAGAATGGCGCGATCGAATTGGACAAAACAATACTTCGCTTTTACTGTCATAGAGGTTTTGGTGGTTGTGGCAATATTTGCCATGTTATCGACTATCAGCCTGATCAGCATTCAAAGGAGCAAGGAGCGGTCCAAAACGCAAAGCACGCTGCAACTTATGACCAGCTCGATGGAGAAGATAAAGGGTTACGTGCTGGGTGGGAGAAGTTTCAACGATTCTCTGGGCGCACCAGCGGTCGCGCGATCGTACGGGGTCTCAATCGATTTTGCGTCTAATCCAAATAAGTTCACCATTTTTGCCGACTTTCCACCCAGCGGTGCTGGAGCGCCGGATCCAACCTTGGTGCCCAATTGTTACGCCGGTGGCGGCGACCCGGGCTGCGATCCATTTTTTGCCACGGGGTTCCCAAAGCGTGACAGCGTTATCGAGGAAAATGTTTTTACGAATGGTCGGTTATTCGACTCGCTTAAAATTAGAACTGCCATAGGTCCGCAAGTGTTTATGGATGTTGATCGGGTTGATATCGTGTATCTGGTGCCATCAAATGAAACTGTTATGTATTATCTCGATACAGCTTCGGGTGCGATGGTGAAATTTAACGGCGGTATCGATGTAATGATGGCGGTAGCCACCATAAATAGTAACCCGCCACTAGCGAGCAATGCCGGGGAGATATATATCTATGGCGGACTAGTTGGCGGAAATTTGCACACCACACCAACAAATTGATTATGACGCATCTTTTTAACAAACTATCTCGTAAATCAAGGCATCGTATTAACGCAATCGGATCAAACCGATCAGGCATTGGCTTGCTTGAGGCAATGGTGGCCTTGCTGGTCTTAATGATCGGGATAGTGTCGGTGATGGTGCTGATGCTGGCCAATACAACTGCCGCTCGGGTTTCCCGAGACCAGATTATCGCTTCAAATCTAGCTCGTGAGAGCGTAGAAATCGCGCGCAGTATTCGCGATTCAAACTGGTTGAAGATCGAGGGCAACGAAAAACATTTGGACGGGAGTGCATACAAATGGGACGATGGTCTATGGGACGCGACGAATACTCTGTATGGCGCTTATCCCACTCATGATGATACGGCACTGACCTGGAGTCTGGTGTATACCGCTGCGGCTCCTGGTGCCGATGTCTGGAAGGTCTACCTAGATTCGACTGGATTTCCGGCGGGTGGTTTGTACAATCAGTATGCTGGTGCCGTGCCGGCGGCTGCCACGGTTACCAAATATACCCGGAAAATATACACTTATCCGATTTGTTACGACGCCGTCGGTAATGAAAGTATCTTGAATGCCGACGGACAAACCTGTGCTCTGACCGGCACAACAAAGATTGGCGTCCAGGTGAAAGCTCAAGTACGGTGGGTTGATAACGGCAATAATCGAACCGTATCGGTTGAAGCTAAGCTGTATAATTGGAAATAATGATGTTGCGTCTAAGACACAATCAAAAAGGTGTGACACTGGTCGAAGCCCTAGTGGCTATGGCCGTGTTTGCCTTGGCGCTGAGCTTGATATTGGGCATTATGAATAACAGCATGAGGCAGCAGCGAAAAGTCGAAGCTGATCAGCGGGTAGCCAGTCATGCGCGCGACATGCTTGAGGCCATTGCTCGAGAAGTCAGAATGGGCTCAATTGATTACGAGAAGTATCTAATTACCAGCGGAGACAGTGACGCATTAGACCTTCCTGTACAAAATTTATATTTAATAAACAGCAACGATCAACCGCTAGAATTTGCCTATCATGTAGCCGGGGGAGGACACATCGAATTGAATAATGTGAAAATAGTGTCCTATGATGACTGGGTAAATAATGTGTCCTACTATATTCGTCCATCCAGTGATCCGTTTTTCATTAAGTCATGCAATGCTCCAGCTGATTGCGCCATCGCGTCATATCCGGTCAAGCCGCCCGGCACTTGTCACTCATCGGGCCGCTGCGTCTTGGTGAATGAACAACCTCAGGTGACGATAGTTCTGAGTGTCTCCTTGAATCCAACGGCTGAGTTTAGCCGGAGCGCTAGCATTGACCTGCAAACCACCGTAACCACTCGGAGATACCAACGATGAGCTATAAAACTTCAAAACAGAATGGTGCAACATTGGTCAGTGCGTTGCTAATTATGTCACTGATTACAGCTATTGCCGTAGGGCTGTCGGTGGCCATAATGAACATGGTAAACACCACGCGGGATATAAACTATTCGATTACATCCTTTTACGCGGCCGATAGTGCGCTCGACCAGGGCCTGTGGACGATCAAACAGGCGCGCTACGATGATTTAACCATCGACCAAACTCTGGATAAATTGGGTAGAGTTGGCAATCCGGACGTTGATTTTCTCTCCGATCCGCGAGCCGTGTGGCAACGAACCGCCGTGACCGCCAACGAAACAGTTAAATTCGACCTCGGCACCGAACAATCGGTAGTGGTGGAGCTGTATAATCCAATCTCGGGCTTGCCCGCTGATGCACCGCAAAAAATTCAGCTATGGTGGCATGATTCATCCGGCTTAGCCAAGGTGCAGGTATCGTGGGTGGGTTGGACACAAGATGGTTTTAATGGAGGCAATGGCGACTTTTTTCCATACCCCAGCACCTGCGATGCCGGCGGAGATTGTACCGGCGATATTGTCAATGTTAACGATCCGTCGCTGCCGACGCGCATATACTTGCGAATTAGAGCCAAGGATCACAGCATTACCAATTTAACGGTGCAATCATTAAAGGGCGACGGTACGGTGATCGACATCCCCAGCCAGATCGTTTTAACAGTCGTCGGAGAGTATCCAGCTGGTATTATCTCGTCGAAGCAGGCACTAAGTGCCGCCGTGCCTTGGCTGGTGCCCGTATCCGGGCTGTATTCATACGTACTATATTCCGAAACGGCACTGAATAAATAGATCGGACACAGCCAGCTGAGCGCGGGATATGTTACCAACCGTGGCGTGGTAAAGTCATTTTCGGTCAACAACACATGAATCACACCGAAGCCAAGCAGCGAATCACCAAGCTAAAAACGGAGATAAACCGGTATCGGTTTGAGTACCACGTGTACGACCGCAATCTGATATCGGAAGCGGCGTTGGATTCACTCAAGCACGAATTGGCCCTACTGGAAGAAAAATGGCCAGATCTGGTAACGCCAGACTCACCAACGCAAAGGATTGGTGGTGCGCCATTGAAAGAATTCAATAAAGTCGGGCATCGTATGCCGATGTTATCGCTCAATGATGTTTTCAATGAAGCGGAATTGAAAGAGTGGGAAGCTAGAATATTGAAACTCTTACCAAGCGGTACGCGCTTAGATTATTTCGCGGAAATCAAAATGGACGGATTAGCGGTGACGCTGATATATCGGAACGGTTTATTTTCCACCGGAGCGACTCGCGGGGACGGTCGAGTCGGGGAGGATATTACTCAAAATTTGAAGACCATTGAGGCCATACCACTGCGTCTAGGCTACGAAGCATTAAGCGGCGAAGCTCGACACTGGGCCGAACGTGAAGTCGAAATCCGGGGAGAAGTCTATATGCCGCTGGCCGAGTTTGATCGATTGAACGCCAACCAAAAAAAACATGGCGAGGCGGAGTTCGCTAATCCGCGCAATGCCGCCGCCGGATCATTGCGGCAATTGGATTCAAATATCACCAAGAGCCGTCGTTTAGATTTTTTTGCGTACGATCTAGTGACGGATCTGGGTCAATCTACTCACGCCCAAAGCCATCAGTTGATTGAACAAATGGGCATCAAACAAAATCGGCTCAACCGGCATTGTCAGAATATTGCAGAAGTATTGAAGTATTATCACGAGATACAAAAAACTCGGCCGAAGCTGCCCTATCAGATTGATGGGATAGTTATCAATGTGAACGCCCTGCCCTTAGTTCGTCAGTTGGGGGTGGTCGGCAAGGCGCCACGCGGTGCGATAGCGTTCAAATATCCAGCCGAACAGGGCACCACGATAGTGGAGGATATCAAAATCCAAATCGGCCGAACTGGCGCGTTAACGCCGGTGGCTTGGCTGAAGCCCGTCAAGGTGGCCGGCTCAACCATTTCTCGTGCCACGCTGCACAACGAAGATGAGATACGTCGTCTTGATGTTCGGATCGGCGATACGGTGATTATACAAAAGGCCGGCGATGTAATCCCGGACATAGTGGCCGTGCTACCAAAACTGCGTACTGGTCGTGAGAAAGTATTCCATTTTCCGGCGCGGTGTCCCGATTGCGGTTCGACCGTCGAGCGCCGATTGGGGGAGGTTAGCCATTATTGCTCCAATCCCGGTTGCTTTGCCCAGAAGCGCGAACGATTTTATCATTTTGTTTCCAAGGGCGCATTTGATATCGATGGCCTGGGACCGAAGATTATCGATCAACTTTTGGACCAGAAGCTGATCAAGGACCCGGCTGATATTTATACATTGCGCACTGGCGACCTCGAGGCACAGGAGCGGTTTGCGGCCAAGTCAGCCCGGAATCTGGTAGACTCGATCCAGGCCAGCAAAAATATTTCATTGGCACGGTTTATTTACGCGTTAGGTATCCGCCATGTCGGCGAAGAAACCGCCATTGCCCTAGCCAAACACTTTCAGCTCATCAACCGATTAATTAATGCCCAGCTGGAAGAACTTAACCGGGTCCCCGATATCGGCCCGGTGGTAGCCGGCAGTATCAAAAAATATTTCGAACAAAAGGAACATGTTAAACTGGTTGAAAAATTAATTCAACGCGGCGTGTCCATCCAGGCGACGCCAACTTCGAACAAGCAAAGATTATCAGGTCGTACATTTGTCCTCACCGGCACGCTGGAGCGTTACACTCGCGACGAAGCCAAGGCGGCGATTCGATTGGCGGGCGGGGATATATCCAGCTCGGTTAGCCGATCAACCGATTTTGTTGTGGCTGGTACGTCAGCCGGATCGAAGTTGAGACAGGCTAGAGAGCTGGGCGTAAAAATAATATCCGAAGAGGAGCTTAAAAAGCTACTCGGCCAGTAAGCTAATTTATCTTATAATTATTGTAGCAATAGAGTAATAGTGATAAAATCACCGAACTATGAAATTAAATACCCACGACATCCAACACTTAGCCGAACTATCGCGCTTGGAGTTGACCGAGGCCGAAAAAAACCAGTTCCGCGATCAACTCTCATCGATTTTGGAATATGAAGACAAACTGCGCCAGGTGGACATATCTGACACGAATCCAGCGAATGAGCTGACGATCCGCGATCATCCGGTTCGCCTGGACGTGGCTAAGTCATCGGATAACGCCGCTGAAATAATTGCTCAATCTCCAGTTCATCGTAATAATTTTATCGTTGTCCCGCCAGTGTTTCCACAATCGGATAACCCACCGGCTGGGCAGTCTTCCGAACCATCATGATTCCAACATTTGCACCCAGCGTTGTCGAGACAATGGACGCTCTGCTCAAGCGGCGCTATACCTGCGTTGAGTTGACCGAACGCATGCTGGTGCGAGCGCGGAGCTGGCAATCAAAGTTAAACACCTTTATCAGTCTGACCGAAGAAGCCGCGCTGGCTCAGGCCAAGGCCTTTGACGCTGGCCTATCAGCGGGCCGGCCAATGCCGCTTTTGGGTGGCGTGCCGCAGGCGGTTAAGGACGTCCTGGCCACCAAAGGAATCCAGACTACCGCTGCGTCAAAGATATTAGCCGGCTATCAGCCGCCTTATTCTGCCACCGTTGTGGACAAGACGACCCAGGCCGGTGCCGTGATGATCGGTAAAGCCAACTGCGATGAATTCGCCATGGGCGCCTCGGGTGAGAATTCGGCTTACGGGCCAACCCGAAACCCCTGGTCGCTTGATCACGTACCAGGCGGCTCATCATCAGGTTCGGCCGCAGCGGTGGCCAGCGGTGTTTGTTCGTTTGCTCTCGGTACCGACACGGCGGGATCGGTTCGTGTGCCAGCCGCCTTTTGTAATCTGGTTGGTCTCAAACCTACTTATGGACGCGTGTCCAGGCACGGTTTGTTGGCGCTGGCGTCATCGTTCGATCAGGTTGGCATCATGACTCGAACCGTAGCCGATTGCGCGGCGGTGTTGAAGGCAATTGCCGGATATGACCCGATGGACGCAACCAGCCTAAACGTTCCGGTGGATGATTATACAGCACAGTTGAATCAGCCAATGCCTAAATTGCGTATTGGCTTACCCAAAGAATACTTCGCCCTGGGTTTGGATCCGGAAGTGGAGGCAACAATTCGTGCGGCCGTCGCCCAGCTTGAGTCGTTGGGTTGCGAAGTGAAGGAAATTAGCCTGCCGCACTCCACCGATGCGTTAGCGGTATATTATATTATTCAACCGGCGGAAGCGTCGTCAAATCTGGCACGATACGACGGTATTCGTTTTGGACGGCGATCGTCGGAAGCAATTAGTTTATCCGAGGTGTACCTAAAAACCCGAGCCCAGGGTTTCGGTCCCGAAGTAAAGCGTCGGATTATGCTAGGAACGTTTGTCTTATCGTCTGGTTACTATGACGCGTATTACGTGATGGCTCAAAAAGTTCGAACGCTGATTATCAATGAACACGCAGCAGCATTTGAACAGGTTGACTGCATTGTCGCGCCCACTACACCCACGCCGGCTTTTAAGCTCGGCGAACGTTTTGCCGACCCGCTAACTATGTATCTGGCGGATTTGCTTACCGTGGCGGCTAATTTAGCCGGTTTGCCCTCAGTGTCAGTGCCGGCTGGTTTCGTTCGAGGATTACCCGTCGGATTGCAGATTACCGGTCCGCAATTGGGCGAAGGCCGGATTCTGCAGCTGGCCGAGGCATACCAGCAATCCACCGATTGGCACACGCGGACTGTTCCGGAACTGCCTTTGTAATTTGCCAATAATGTGCTATAATTACCGTGATGAACAACGATTATTAATACAAACTGACATGGGTATCCAAGGTAAAGTGCTGTTAATCGAAGATGAAAAAATGCTCTCGACCATGTATGCCACCAAGTTTGCTAAAGAAGGCTATGACTTGGTCCAGGCTTTTGATGGTGAGGAGGGTCTCGCCAAGGCTAAAAGCGAGCCGCCCGCGGTGATATTGCTTGACGTCATTATGCCAAAACTGGACGGATTTGCAGTTCTTAAGGCATTAAAAGCCGACGCGTCTCTCAAGAATATACCGGTGGTTTTATTGACCAATCTGGGGCAGGATGATGATATCAAAAAGGGCAAAGAGCTGGGCGCCGTTGATTACTTTATCAAGGCGAACCACACCCCCGCCGAAGTAGTAGACAAAGTAAAGTCATTATTCGAAAAGTAGATTCAATTGAGACAACGCTGGGGGTGACCCGGCGCTTTTGGCATATTTTATTAATGAACTATGGAGCACAACCGACATGAAGGGGTTTGATTTTCCGATTACCAAGACTAGACAAGATGGAAACAACGCAAAATTTAATCTCGAAGATCCAGTCGAGCGGCGCAAGTATTTCGAACTGAAGGCAGGCCCAGAGATAGAAAAAATTAAAGAATATTTACACACCGGCACATTTGTGGCCTTTTTGTTAGGTAAAAAAAATTCAGGCAAGGGAACGTATTCCAAACTTTTTATGGAAGCGGTGGGGAACGAACATGTAGCGCATTTATCGATCGGTGACATCGTACGCAATGCCGAGACCATTCTGCGCGACCCGCAGCAGAAGGGCGCTTTCGTTGATTTACTGAAACGTAAATATCGCGGCTTCCAAACTGTTGATGAGGTGGTCGATACAGTCTTGGGCCGCACTCAGCAAAAACTATTGCCCACCGAAGCCATTCTGGCTTTTGTAGAAATTGAGATCGACCGGCTGGGTCATAAGGCCATATTCATCGATGGGTTTCCGCGTAATATGGATCAGGTATCGTTATCATTGTTCTTCCGAGCCTTGATGGGCTATCGTGACGATCCTGACTTTTTCATATTTATCGACGTGCCCGAGACTGTAATCGATGAACGGATGAAGTACCGGGTCGTCTGCCCAAAATGTAAAACACCGCGCAATATTCGACTGCTCCGCACCCAACATGTAGGCTACGACCAGTCGACTAAAGAATTTTATCTCATGTGTGACAATCCGGAGTGCCAGCAGGCACGGATGGTAGCCAAGGAGGGGGATAGCGCCGGCATCGAATCGGTGCGTGATCGCATCAATCTCGACGACCAGGTCATGCGCGCCCTGTTAACACTTCAAGGCGTACCAAAGGTATATTTACGCAACTCCATTCCGGTTGACCAGGCGGCTGAAACAGTCGATGATTATGAAATTACCCCGGCCTATATTTACCAGCATGATGCCGGCACCAACTCCGTAAACATTACCGAAGAGCCATGGACGGTAGCCGACGATGATGGTCAAGCCTCCTATAGCTTGTTACCGGCTCCGATTGGAGTGTCTCTAATTCGACAGATTGCTCGGGCGCTTGGTTTGTAGCACTTGCGATTCTGACAATTTATTCACGCCCGCTACTGATACAACGGCGGCAATGCTATACCTTAAGATGAACTTAGGATGAGTCTGCGATATTAAGATGCTTCATCGATTCGCCCAGATTGTTAAAAGGCTTCCGACACCTTTACGAAAACCGGTCGTAGCGATTGGCGGAGTGGTGTTATATATTTGGAGCCACTTGGTGTCCAAGGGCGTGGCGATGAAAAACCGATAGAAAAGCAGTTTTAAAAAGACCGGTTCCAGCCGGTTATTTTTAATTGACAACCTTAGGCCAACGTGGGAAAATGCAACCGCTCTCAACCGTTGGAACACCTGCTAAAGGAGGTTGGCCATGGGCGATCGGAAAACCGCTCCGGCCAACGGCTGGGGCAGTAAGATTAACGGTTTGGGCACCGGAACAGAGACCTCGGTACTGAAGGACAACGGCTACGAGTATCTGTACAGATCCGGTTGGGTTCGGCTCCTTGATATCCTCGTGTTGCCTCAGCCACGCCAGACCTTCGGAGAGATCCACGAATTGGCTCAGGACATCGCGCACAAACGGATGCTGACATTACCAATCGTGGCCCGATTCAGCCAGACGGCTTTCTTGGCTTACCTGGAAATCATCAACCGTATCTGGGGAGCTGCGTTTCAGGTTGGTGCTTTTGCGCCTGTTATGGAACGCCAGCGACCTATTTACTATGTCCTGCTGGCGGGAGAGCGGCGCTACCGGGCCTGCATGTTGCTATGGGGTCTGGGTTGTGAGAAATGTCAGAAGAAGGCTAGTCGTCCACTTCGTCCCGGCCAATGCTATTGTAAGCACTTCGGAACCAACCAGTGGGAAGTCAGGCTCTGTGATGATATTCCGCCGGTGCATGCCCTGTACATTCAGCTAGCCGAAAACACGCACAACCGGGTACCGGAGCATCAGGAAGCGTGGGCTTACTATCAGCTCTATAACCTGCTAAGATCGGCCAACGAAGGTTTTACGGTTGCGGCGTTTGCTCGGCGAGTCGGTCGTTCACCCGATACGATCCGGCGGGCATTACGCTACTGTGAATTACCGGCCTCAGTCAAGAGCGCGGTCGAGCAGGGCCTGATCCGGTATGGTATCGCGCTCGAGCTGGTCAAGCTGCAACAACTGGGCATGGACGAAGATATGATCGGCTGGTGGATGCGGCTGGCGATCGCTCACCCTTATCTGGTTCCTGAATTCCGCAAGCTGGTTGACGCGCACGTTTTCAACCGCCTTCATGGCCAACAGGAGCTGTTTCAAATCATGACGGCGGAGCAGGAAATTCTGGCCCGGCGTCAGGCGGTAAGACGAGTAGTGGAGCAGAATACGATCAACGCTATCTGGCTCTGGGTCCACTACCTAGAACGGGTGCTGCAGCTGCTTGAGGGTGGTCTGCTGGGGATCCAAGAGTCACCCTTCTCCAAGCGCAGTCCGCGGAAAGTACTACGGAGAATGATCGACCTGCAACAACGAATTCTCGACCATAGCGTTAAGCTGCTGCCGGCCTCGGAAGCCGAAACGGCCAGCGTGGTGCTCGCGAAGCTGATCGAACTGGAACCCAGGCTCGATGCAGCGGGGGTGCTGGAGGACTAACGGATCGCAAAGGACTGTGGAGGCAGTCCTTCTTTTTATTACGGTGTCACTTGACAATCATATCGATATCACGGAAAATGTGGGCAGTTCACGGCTGTCCAACCAATAGGGGGTAGGGAACATGGCGGTTGAAAAGACCGATGCCGGTATTCGCATCGACTGGGACAGAGCCCGAACCGTGTTCGGAACTTTGTTGCGGCGGATGCGGGCAAACGGTTATCCATACTGTCTGCCCGAAGCCCAGCCGCCACAGATCGAATCCAATCTGCCACGTACTCTGATCCGTGGTGGAGTGGAACACGCGAACTTCCTGTTCATTCTATGCTACTGGATGCGGGGCGGTATCGAAAGCGACACGGCGATCACATCGTTGGCCAGGTTGCACGAGGACTATTCCTACATCTTCCGGCCTCGCGCCGCCCGGATGATTGACCCAGTCTTCATCACCGGTTTGCTGAGAGCGTACAATCTGGGGTTTTCCAGCGATGAGATTGGACGACACTGGGTGCTCAACGCCAGACGGCTGGATGAGTTATACGGTGGTTCGGCCATTGCGTTGTTTGATGGCGTGAGTGATTACGCCACCGCCTGCGAACGAATTCGCAACCATCGAGGCAACGGTTTCCACGGTTTCCAGGAGAAGATGGTTAGCATGCTGATCTACTTCCTTCTGGACAGCGGGTTCATTACCGGATTTCCCCACCCGATCCCAGTTGATTTCCATGTCCTACGCACGCTGGTCTCGACTGAGATTCTGGTCTGGCCGAACGCGTCGCAGGGCAACCACTACCATCCCAAGCTGCTTCAAGTAGCTCGCCGGCTGCTCCAGGGATTCTGCGAAACCGAACGGGTGGATCCGCGCGATCTGTGCAATGCGCTTTGGTTATTCTCACGCACATTCTGCCGGCACCACCCAGGCAACAAAAGCGCGGTTGGCGAACGGAACGGACGGAAGACGCCGGTTGGACCGACCGATATAGCATGGACCGTCGCCCAGCGTCGGAGCTATGATCGATACTGCGGACACTGCCCAATCGAATCGTTCTGTCGCTGGCAAATCCCGTCGGCTCCTTACTACATTCAGGGTCGTTTGATCACTCGCGGGCTACGCGCCAAGCCGCCCCAGGGATCGCTCGGCTTGTGGCACAACCCGTTGTGATACACACGCGGGTTTTTCTTTTGGGTCTACGGTTTGACAAAATCTTTAACTTAAAGAGCAAAAAGCGTACACTTAATAAGCATTACATGGGTTTACAAACAGCCGTAGGTCGATCGAAAGGAGGGCGGCCATGCGGTGCGAACTCGAGTTTCTGGTGTTGCTGCTGATCGCCCGGTGGTGCAAGATCAGCCAACATTCGGCAGTGTCAAAGACGGTATTTTGGAAAGCCATCATTGCTATGGGGCCATTCGATGAAGCCATTCTATTCACCGAGTTGGGTGAGCCGGTTGATCCGCAGCATATGGCTCCAAGGCTTGAGGTGATCTTGGACCACATGGCCGAAACCAGACAGAGTTTGATTGATGTGGTGGACGGTTACATCAGCGTTAGACCTCTCGGACAAGACCGGATCGACGCAACCTCTGATTTCACGGCCTACGAGCCAATACTGGAGCGGTTGACCAGCACAATCCCAACTCTGACAGCAGTCTGAACCACTTGCACCGCTCACTCTGAGGGCGGTCTTCTTTATGAAATTAAAAATTCAAAATGAAAACATTAATTTATTTCAAAGGTTATTGCTATATATTCGAATAATGTTATACTGCAACTGCTTTTGTATATAATAACAAATGTGCGGTTGGTTGGGGTATGGCGCAGCTCGGTTGGTAGGTGATTTTAAAAAACCTAGGCAGAGTCGGGGTGTGGCGCAGTTGGCTAGCGCGCTTGCATGGGGTGCAAGAGGTCCCGGGTTCAAGTCCCGGCACCCCGACTCTGCTCGGGTTCAGTGTAGTTCAACGGCTATATGTGAGACGGCGCGTCCCGTCGGAGGCGGGAAGGTCGTGGGTTCATCACGCACCACGTTGGATGCGTGATGCTCCGAACCCTGAGTGGTTCGGAGCAAGTCCCACTACCCCGACTAACCGCATATACAAATTAGTATAGATAAGCACGTCCCGCCTCGGGCGGGAAGCTCCAGATTACTTATTTGTGGGGCTATGTTGTTGCGTTCTGTTCAAAAAAATAGTAGAAGGGTGTACAATATACTTATAGGTTAAACATCTGAAATTAACACCGAATAGATGCCTAGAGCGTATATTATCCATCGTTGGGACGGTTCGCCGGAAGGGGACTGGTACCAGTGGCTGCGCCGTGAATTAAGGGGTTTGAACTGGCAGGTGGACGTGCCGATGATGCCCAATCCAGCCGAACCGACCATAGAAACCTGGGTGGATTGTCTGAGAAATATTATCAAAAAACCCGGACCGGATGTCTTTCTGATTGGTCACAGTATCGGCGCCCAGACTGTTTTGCGTTACGTGGAGCAGCTTACCGCCGGTACCAAGTTGGGTGGGATAATGCTGGTAGCTCCCTGGTTGATACTGAATAATCTGGAAACACCCGAAGTGGAAGAGATCGCCCGTCCTTGGCTAGAGACGCCGATTAATTTTACCAAAATCAAACATCATACGACTAACATCGAAGCCATATTCTCGGATGACGACTATTTTGTACCGGTTGAAAACCACAAATTGTTCAAAAAGCTCACCACCAAGATTCTAGTAGAGGGTGACAAGGGACACTTTAGCGAAGAAGACGAAATTACTACGCTGCCCTGCGTTCTGCAGCAGATGATACATATGGCAAAAAGCACAATTAAGAATTGAGAATTTATAATTCAAAAGGAAGTGAAAAGACAATCGGAGTTATTGTAGCGGAAACTTTTAGGTTTCCATCAATGAAAACCGGGGTAATAATATCTATGAAACAGCTCGGTTTTGCCGAACCACTCGTGCCACTAGTATTATCCGGCGCTAAGACAATTACTTGGCGGCTTTTTGATGATAAGAATATTCAAGTTGGCGATGAATTAGAGTTAGCTAGTTCTAGAACTCGCCAACCATTCGCCAGGGCAAGGGTAATAAAAGTTGTTGAAAAGACATTTCGTGATCTTGACGCGTCAGACAAGGATGGCCATGAGTCTTTTACTAGCGACGAAGAGATGTATCAAACATACTCGGATTATTACAAAACAGAAGTCACGCCAGTTACGCTACTAAAGATTATCCACTTCGAAATAAACAAATAGCTAGACAAGAAAAAAGCAGCAATGTGCGTAGGGCCATTCAATATTACGCGTAATGTTGAAACGAGCTGATTATTTTTTACAGAATATTATATTCACCTTTTTACGAAAAGGTGAATTGTTATTCGTGTGTAGAGAGATTGCTTTGATTAAAAAAAGACAGCCGAAGCTGTCGTGGGGGATGGGGGATGAGTCGCCTCGCGGTTAGAAGCTGACGATCTTGCGAGTGATAAGGAGGCCAACGGATCCAATAGGCTTCACCGTAAAGCACTCATCATTGATCGCGAACGCAGCTAGGTTGTCCCCGAAGTAAGCCTCAACCTGCGCCATCACATCGATGGATCTGCCACCGTCGGTAATGTCATTGACCACGATTTGCACGGCCGGTACCCCACAACGCAGGAAGTTGGCCGTTATGGCCAAATCGTCGTAGGCTCTGTGGGAGTACTCGATCATAGGGACCCCGTCTCTGGGGATGGTCACGGTACCTGATCCCTGTGAAATGACCTGATCCTGCGACTGCTGAATAAACTGTCCATCGGGCATCTGGGTGCCTCCTTCTGATGAGCCTGGGATCGTCTTGAGTCGCTTGTCTGCAGTTAAGACCAGTTGGGACAATTTGTCAAGGTAGAGACCATTTGTCAGTTAACCAACTTCGGGGTATAGTATGGGCAATATCGCGCCCGCTATTCCATAACAAAACCAGCCGCGCTAAGGCGGCGGTTCGATACAATGGAATAGTTGAAAGTCTAAGCGGCCGCTTTCTTCAAACGCTTGGTAGTGGTACGAACGCAACTGGAACAGACATTCTTGGTCTGGCCGTCCACAACCCGGCGCTGTAAGTTAACTTGTTTGCGCACTTTGGTGGCCCGATTGGAATGACTGCGGGACAGATAAATGCGACTGCCGCGGTGACAGATATCACAGACACGTGCCATAACGATAGGTAAATAATCGAAATAAGTCAGTGGGGAGCATATCACGGATGGAAAATTAATTCAAGCACATATGTTATTGCGTCTGCTATTTACCGATCCGCTCTATTTTGTCACCTGGACACTGGCTATTATCGTCGGTATTACCGTGCATGAGTTTTCGCATGCCTGGGCGGCGACAATGCAGGGCGATCGTACGCCCGGCCAGACCGGCCGCCTCAGCCTGAACCCGTTAGCACATCTCGACCCGCTGGGTACGTTGATGCTGCTAATCGTTGGTTTTGGATACGGCAAACCGGTCCAGTTTGATCCGCATCAACTCCGAAATCGGCGTTTCGGACCCGCGTTGGTGGGAGTGGCCGGTCCGTTATCAAATCTGGCAATGATCATAGTTTTTGGCTTGGCATTGAAGGTGCTGGTTTTTCAGGCCGGTTTGACGAGTGCGAATTTATTGGTGTTGTTTCTGACTAATCTGGTCCAAATTAACGTGATTCTGATGGTGTTCAATCTTTTTCCGATTCCGCCACTTGACGGATCCAAGGTGCTGTTTGCCATTTTGCCGCACTCAATGTATGAATTTAAGCTAAGATTAGAGCAATATGGGCCATTCATCTTGTTGGGTCTGCTGATTTTTGGCCAGGGTCTGTTCAGCGTAGTCTTTAACTTCTTTTTAAACCTGGTTGGCCGGGTGTTCGCTTAAGCGTTGACACCCCAGTTCAAAGATGCTATTCTTTGGAAGAAATTATCGAACGACAGCAGTTCGATTTGCTTTCGTAAGCAGCGGGTTTATATTAATAATAGGTTGTAAAACAACCCAAGACGCGCAGACATCCTGAACTCTGGTCAATCAGGTCGTCTCGGCCGTAATCATCGTTATCCATCCATGCCTACAATCAGCCAATTGGTCAGAAGTGGCCGCAGCCTCCAAAAACGTAAATCCAAGACCCCGGCACTAGAAACGGTCTTGAACGCACTCAAACGCCGCCGTTCACGGTTGCCAAAAGGCAGCCCGTTTAAGCGCGGTGTTTGTGTTAAAGTCACCACCACTACGCCCAAAAAGCCAAATTCGGCCTTACGTAAAATCGCTCGTGTTAAGCTTTCCAATGGCATGGAAGTCACCGCCTACATTCCCGGTGTCGGCCACAATCTACAGGAACACTCGATCGTGATGATTCGTGGCGGCCGCGTCAAAGACTTGCCCGGCGTGCGTTATCACGTGGTACGGGGCGTTTATGACACCGTTGGTGTCGAGGGCCGCAAACAGGGCCGCAGTCTGTACGGCGCCAAGCGCGAGAAGAAATAACCTGAATTCCTAGAACCATATGCGATCCAAACCAGCCCCAAAACGCCAAGTTGCCCCTGATCCGAAACACCGCAATGTGATTATTGGAAAGTTTATCAATCACGTCATGGAACGCGGAAAGAAAACCGTCGCCCAGGGTGTGGTTTATGATATGTTGGAGATAGTTTCCGAAAAGACCAAGCAGGATCCGCTCGAGATATTCGATTCAGCCATTCGCAACGTGTCTCCAGCCGTTGAAGTAAAATCGCGCCGGATTGGCGGCGCCAACTACCAGATTCCGATCGAAGTACGGGGCGACCGGCGGTTGATGCTGGCGATGCGCTGGATTATCAATGCCGCGCGCGGTCAAAAAGGCCGGAAAATGTCGCAGAAACTGGCCGACGAGATCATCGCCGCGGCTAATAGTCAGGGTGAGGCGATCAAGAAAAAGGAAGATGTTCAACGGATGGCCGAGGCGAACAGAGCCTTCGCTCATTTCGCCTAAGCTGCCGGATGGATATGGATTTACCCACTGCCAGTTCAGCCGACCAGAGCGTCCGTTCCCGCCCATTGCGTTGGTATCGAAGGCGCTGGGTTATTGCCGTTGGTGTGGCTGTAATCATACTCGCCGGAGGTTTGGCTTACTGGCGGGTAACGGTGGCGCGTACGATGCCGCAGTTTACCGACTTCGGAATCGACGATGATAGCGGCTCACAGTTGCGCGACCAGTTGCTGGCGGCCACCAAGCGGGTTAAATCAGCTTGGCACGACGATGCCTATCCGATCGTGGTGTCGCTGATGTTCGAAGGGAACAAGGCATCGGAACAGACCCGGCCGATTGTTTATTTTTCCTCGCCCACCGATCTGAATAATGACTTTTTCGTCGAATTTTCACCTGATCTGAAGAGTATTGGTACCAGCGCCTCCGAACCCAAAGAACAGATGCAGCCATTAGTCGGACGACAGGCTCTGACGCCGGATAACTGGCCGATCGGCTATAATGAGATTCTTAGAACGGCGGAAGAAAACGGCGGCTGCCAGTTTCGAAAAGCCCACCCCAAAGCCCAAATCATTATGGAATTATCAAATACTCAGGGCATAGGTTCAGAATGGGCGGTGTATTATGCCGACCGGGACGAAGAGCTGAATATTTCCAAATTAACGGTATTTATCAATTCAATTACCGGACAAGTCAACGAAAAGAAATCATAACTAATTGATTCTATTAGACAAGGAGACTAACCGTGCCCCGAGAGTACAGCCTAGACCACACCCGTAATATCGGCATTATTGCCCACATCGATGCTGGCAAGACCACCGTCAGCGAACGCATTCTTTTTTATACCGGCAAAAAGCATAAAATTGGCGAGGTCCATGAGGGTGAAGCCGAAATGGACTGGATGGAACAAGAGCAGGAACGCGGTATTACCATTACCTCGGCGGCGACCACGTGCGCCTGGAAAGAACACCGGATCAACATAATCGATACGCCCGGCCACATTGATTTTACCGTGGAAGTACAGCGCAGCTTGCGGGTGCTTGATGGCGGGGTGGTGGTATTTGATGGCGTGGCTGGAGTCGAGCCGCAGTCCGAAACCGTCTGGCACCAGGCGGAGAAGTTCAACGTGCCGTTGATCGCTTTTGTGAACAAAATGGATCGAACTGGCGCTGATTTTTACGCCGACCTGGCTTCGATACACGAGCGACTGACCACGCACGCCCACCCTATTCAGCTGCCGATTGGCGCCGAAGAGAATTTTCTGGGCCTGATTGATCTGTTTACCCGCCAGGCCTTTGTGTACAAGGATGAGCTAGGCAAAGAGTGGGAGGTCACCGAAGTGCCGGCCGATATGAAAGAATTGGTGGAAAAATACCGTTCCGAATTGATCGAAGCCATCGCCGAACAAGACGACGTGCTTCTAAACAAGGTGCTGGAAGGCCAGGAGCCAACCATTGAAGAATTAAAAACCGTTTTACGCCACGCAACGATCACTAACAAGATCGTGCCGGTATTATGCGGTTCGGCTTTGAAGAATAAGGGCGTGCAATTCCTGCTCGATTCCGTCAATGATTTCCTGCCCTCGCCATTGGACGTACCGCCGGTTAAGGGCCTGAACCCAAAGACCGAGCAGGAAGAAGAGCGCAAAGCCGATGAAAACGAACCCTTTGCCGCGCTGGCCTTCAAGATTGCGGCCGATCCTTACGTGGGTAAATTATGCTTTTTCCGGGTATATTCGGGCAAATTAACCGCCGGGTCTTATATCTATAACACGACTACGGGCGATAAAGAGCGAATTGGCCGGATTGTGCGTTTGCATGCCAATCATCGGGAAGAAGTGACCGAAGTGTATGCCGGCGATATCGCGGCGGCGGTCGGCCTGAAGAACACTTTCACAGGGCATACTATTTGTGATCCCGACCATCCGATTATATTGGAATCAATCGTCTTTCCTGAACCGGTTATTTCCGTGGCCATCGAGCCGAAGACTAAGGCCGACCAGGAAAAGATGGGTATTGCGTTGGCTCGGTTAACCGAAGAAGACCCGACTTTCCGTGTGAAATCAAACGAAGAGACGAACCAAACCGTGATATCGGGCATGGGTGAACTGCATTTGGAGATTATCGTCGATCGGATGAAGCGGGAATTTAACGTTGAAGCCAATACGGGCGCTCCCCAAGTCGCCTACAAAGAAACCATTCTCGGTAGTGCCGAGGGCGAAGGTAAATACGTGCGCCAATCCGGCGGCCGCGGTCAGTATGGCCACTGTTGGATTAAGGTAGAACCTCGGGAACGCGGCACTGGCCATGAATTTGTCGACGAGGTGAAAGGCGGTGCCATTCCCAAAGAGTTCATCCTCCCTATTCGCAAGGGTGTCAATGAGTCATTGAGCAGTGGCGTGGTGGCCGGTTATCCGATGATCGATATCAAAGCTACGGTCTATGACGGCAGTTTCCACGAAGTCGACTCGTCCGAAGCCGCGTTTAAAATTGCCGGTTCCATGGCGCTCCAAACAGCCTGTAATAAGGCCAATCCGATTATTCTGGAACCAATCATGAAAGTCGAGGTAATTGTGCCGGAACAGTACATGGGCGACGTGATTGGCGATTTGAACTCAAAACGCGGCCAAATACAGGAAATGAAGGATCGGGGCAATGCCAAGGTGGTTGACGCTAAAGTACCGTTGGCTGAAATGTTCGGTTATGCCACCCAACTTCGTTCAATCACTCAGGGTCGGGGCAGCTATAATATGGAATTTCTGGAATACGCCGAGGTGCCCAGACACATCGCGGAGCAGCTCAAAGAAGGCCGCACCGGCGGACGAAAGGGCCGTTAGCGCAGTTTTTCCAAGCTGCCACCAGAGCACTCTAAGTTACTCAATGCGGGGATAAACCCTTGACAAATCCCGCTATAAGAATAAAATAGTAACACTGTCGCATACAAAAATACCTAATATTAGCTCAAAATAATCATATATCAGCCCAAGTTTGGCTGGACTTGCGCAATTGAGAGCACTTTGCTATAATCTCTATTGCGAAACGATAAACAATTAATATTTACTGGGTTAATCTCCCAGACTAAGCCGAGGAATCATCACAATGGCAGACAAATTTGAACGAAAAAAGCCGCATGTAAACGTTGGTACTATCGGGCACGTCGATCACGGTAAAACTACCTTGACCGCGGCGATTTTGAAAGTTTTAAAAGACAAGGGTTTTGTCGCCCAGGACAAGTCAGTCGATCAGATTGACAACGCGCCTGAGGAAAAAGAGCGCGGTATTACTATCGCGACGGCCCACGTTGAATATGAGTCCGAGAAGCGGCATTACGCCCACGTTGACTGTCCGGGCCATGCCGACTATATCAAAAATATGATCACCGGCGCCGCCCAGATGGATGGAGCCATTCTGGTCGTGTCCGCCGCCGAGGGCCCGATGCCTCAGACCCGCGAACACATTCTGCTGGCTTATCAAGTAGGCGTACCGAATATCGTCGTCTACCTAAACAAAGTCGATCAGGTTGACGATCAGGAATTGATCGATTTGGTTGAAGTTGAAGTACGCGACTTGCTAAAGAAATACAAGTACCCCGGCGATACTATTCCGGTAATTCGTGGTTCCGCACTCAAAGCCCTGGAAGGCGATGAGGAACAGGCCAAGAGCATTATGCAACTTATCGAAGCACTCGATACCAGCATCCCGGAACCAAAACGGGCCACCGATCAGCCGTTCTTAATGCCGATTGAAGACATCTTCTCGATTGAAGGTCGCGGCACGGTCGTAACCGGCCGAATTGATCGCGGCGTGGTGAAATTGAACGATGAAGTAGAAATCGTTGGTATCAAACCAACCCAGAAAACTGTGGTCACCGGCATTGAAATGTTCAACAAGTCGCTGGATCAAGGCGAAGCGGGCGACAACGCCGGTATTCTGATTCGCGGCACCAAGAAAGAAGACGTCGAGCGCGGCCAAGTCTTGGCGGCGCCCGGCTCGATTACACCCCACTCTGAATTCGAAGGCGAAGTCTATATTCTGACCAAGGAAGAGGGCGGCCGGCACACCCCGTTCTTCAACGGCTACAAACCCCAATTCTATGTCCGAACGACCGATGTTACCGGAGATGTCACACTGCCCGAAGGTACCGAAATGGTTATGCCGGGTGATACAGTAAACCTGAAGATCAAACTGATTGGCCCGGTGGCGCTGGAAGAGAAAGTTCGTTTCGCGATTCGCGAGGGCGGCCATACGGTCGGCGCCGGTATCGTTACGAAAATTATCAGCTAACCAGATTACTGACACCGCTCGACCGGATCGTTAACAATCAACCGATACCATGCCAAACCCAGTCGCCAACGAGACCACCGATGAAAAGCAGCGCATCCGGATAAAGATTCGGGCGTATGATCACAAGATTATCGACCAATCTACCCGCACGATCATTGATACGGCGGAACGCAGTGGCGCTCAGGTGTGTGGTCCGATACCGTTGCCGACAGAGAAGAGCAAGTATACCGTGATCCGCTCGCCATTCGTACACAAGAACTCCCGGGAGCAATTCGAGATGCGGGTACACAAGCGGCTGATCGATATCATCAATCCAACAGCCAAGACGGTTGATGCGCTGATGAGCCTCAATCTGCCGGCGGGCGTGGATATCGAAATCAAGATGTAAGTAATTCACAACTGAATATAGGGTCCGCCTGCGCTCCTCGATAGAACTCGGAGCTACGGTGGACAGGTAAATAGGTTCCGGGGATGACAATACATGAATTGGTCATCCTGATAGGGGAAAGTCGCGTTAATCCCCGGATAACAATTTGCCATCAAAGACCGGGCTATCCGCTTTTTGCTGGCTACCGGTTTTTTAGATGTATCGATCAATATGAAATTCATTCTTGGTAAAAAAATAGGCATGTCACAGATATTCCGGGACAACGGTGAAGCCGTGCCGGTAACTGTGGTTGAGGCTGGCCCGTGCCCAGTGACGCTGGTTCGTTCCCATGAAAAAAACGGGTATGAAGCTATTCAGATCGGCTTTGGTATGAAGAAAAAACAGACTCGGCCGACCCAAGGACAGCTGAAGGATTTGCCGGCCGTGCGTTACCGACGTGAATTTCGATTGGCCACACCGGGTGAATATAAGCGTGGCGATACCATCAAGGCGGAGCAGTTTAATCCGGGAGATGTGGTGAAGGTAACCGGTATATCAATGGGTAAGGGATTCCAGGGCGTGGTGAAACGGCATGGTTTCCACGGCGGTCCCGCTTCACACGGACACAAAGACAATCTGCGCGCGCCCGGTTCGATCGGCGCCGGCGGCATTCAGCGGGTGCTAAAAGGAACTCGTATGGCAGGCCGCATGGGTAATGATCAAATCACGGTACGAAATCTAGAAGTTGTGGAAGTCTGTCCCGAAGAAAACCTCATCTTGATAAAAGGTGCCGTGCCGGGGGCACGCAACGCGTTATTAAAGATTCAGACGCTGAAAGAGGCGCCGATTGAAAATACGAAGGCATAATTGCATGATCAAACTTAATGTCAAAGATCAGAATGGAAAAGTAGTCGGCGAAACGGTATTAGAGCCGGCAATATTTGAAGCACCTGCAAAGGTTGACTTGGTTCATCAGGTCGCGGTAGCTATGGCCGCAAACGCCCGTCCAGTGTTGGCTAACGTCAAGAACCGGTCGGACGTACGCGGCGGCGGTCGCAAACCGTGGAAACAAAAGGGTACTGGCCGGGCCCGCCAAGGTTCTATCCGTGCGCCACAATGGCGCGGCGGCGGATCAGTGTTTGGCCCGAAGAGTGATCGTAATTTTGCCCAGAAGATCAATAAGAAGATGAAGCGCGCCGCGCTATTTGGTGTTTTAAGTGATCGAGCTAAGCATGAACACGTTTCGATCGTTGATAAATTTGATTTGGATGTCCCTAAAACTAAGTCGCTAGTTACTTTATTTAAAAATGTTGGTTTGCCTCAGAGCGGCGTACTTTTCATAATTCCCAAGAGCAATCTGGCCATCCAGCAATCCGGTCGTAATCTTCCCAAAATCGATATTCGTCCAGCCAATAGTCTCAATGTAGTTGATGCGCTTAACCACCGCCAGATCATTTTTACGAGCGAATCACTAGCGGCATTTACCAATCTCTATATCAAGAAGTAATCATATGAGTTTTCTCGACCGATTCAAGAAGCAACACGATCGCCAACCGGAACGCAGCACCGCGGCTCTCTTGGCGAAATCGGAAACGAAACCCAAAACACCGACCGAATCAAAGTCAGTCGTCAAAACTTCTGCCGCTAAGAAAGCTGACAGCAGTCGTAATCACAAAACAATGCCTGGGGCATTTCGTCTGGTCAGCCGCCCGTTGATAACCGAGAAAACGGCCCAGCTAGGTGCATTGAACAAATATGTTTTTGAGGTTCCGATTTCTGCCAACCGACAGGAAGTGGCTAAGGCGATTCGTAGCATATATAATGTTGCGCCGATCCAGGTAAATATGCTTCGCGTATCGGGCAAGTCGGTACGCTACGGACAGTCCAGCGGAATAACCAAAGACTGGAAAAAAGCCATTGTGACCGTGGCGGCGGGGCAGACTATTAATGTTCAGGACGGAGTATAATCATGGCTATCAAACGATACAAACCTACCACCTCGGGAATGCGCCATGCTAGCGTATTAGTTGATCGTACCTTGACGAAGGAGCGTCCCCACAAGTCATTGATTGAAATAATCAAGCGTACGGGTGGTCGGAATAACCATGGTCGTATTACCGTACGGCATCGGGGCGGCGGGCATCGCCGGTTTTACCGATTGGTTGACTTTCGCCGCGATCAATATGACCAAGTTGCGACTGTGTTGAGGCTGGAATACGATCCAAATCGTACGGCTAACTTAGCGCTGATTCAATATCCATCAGGCGATAAATCGTATATACTAGCACCTAATACTTTAAAGGTTGGCGATAGCGTGGTTTCATCTCGTGACAAAGTCGAGATTAAACCAGGTAATCGGATGCCGTTAAAGCACATCCCGATCGGTATGCAGCTCTATGAAATCGAATTCACGCCTGGTCGAGGCGCCACTCTGGCCCGATCGGCTGGCAACAGTATCGCCCTGATGAGTTTGGAGGGTGATTTCGCCCAACTCAAGCTGCCCTCCGGTGAAATTCGACATTTTTCGAAAGACTGCATGGCGACTATAGGCGTTGTGGGCAATGCTGATCACAAAAATATCCGAATAGGCAAAGCCGGTCGGATGCGGTGGAAGGGCATTCGTCCAACCGTGCGCGGCAAAGCCATGAATCCAGTCGACCACCCACATGGCGGTGGCGAAGGCAAGCACCCGATTGGCATGAAGCATCCGAAGACTCCTTGGGGCAAACCGGCCCTGGGGGTAAAGACGCGGCCACAGAAGAAAGAATCCAATCGTTTGATAATTAAACGAAGGAAATAAATGTCACGGAGCCTGAAAAAAGGACCATTTACCGATCCGAAATTACTCAAGAAATTGGGTAAGTTACGGGTGGGCGATAAAACGGTGATCAAAACCTGGTCGCGAGATTCCGTGATTTCACCGGCGATGGTAGGGTTTTATTTCGGGGTGCACAATGGTCGCGAGCACACATCTGTTTTCGTAGTCGAAAACATGGTCGGGCACCGATTGGGTGAATTTTCACCAACTAAAAAATTCGTGCGCCATGGTGGTCGAATGCAGCGCGATCAAGAAGCGGCTGCCGCTGACGCACAACGCAAACAGGCCGCCCCGGAACCAGACAAGGCCCCAGCCAAGAAATAATTTACGAAGATTATGGAAGTTACCGCCAATTTATATCACTATCGCAGTTCCTCGCTCAAGGTCAGACTGGCTACCCAGTTTGTCCGTGGTCTGCCTGTCGCCAAGGCTCAAGCTCAGCTTCAGTTCTCACCCCGAGCGGCCGCCAAGCCGATATTAAAGCTACTAAATTCGGCTATTGCCAACGCGGAACATAATCACAAGATGTCAACCGAAGGCTTGTATATCAAAGAGTTGCTTGTAACTGAGGGCGCCACACTGAAACGATTTCGCCCCCGGGCGTTCGGCCGCGCCGGCACTATTCGTAAGCGAACTGTCCACGTTACTTTGGTGCTAGCTGACCGTAATGCGGGCAAGACAAAAGAAAAGGTTGCCACAGCTAAGGTGGCCAAAACAGCCGAGGCCAGCCATCCGAAAACGACCGCCAAACCAGACGCCGCGAAAAAATCTACGGCTAAAGCAGCCGATAAAAAACCAGCCGTAACCTAACTCATCTATTACTATGGGACAAAAAGTTGATCCACGCAGTTTCAGACTCAACGGTACCACCACCTGGAAATCGAAATGGTTCAGCCAGAATAATTTTGGTGAACTGCTGGAAATGGATCAGAAGATTAGGACTTACCTGTCAAAGAAGCTGCGTGAAGCCGGTTTGGCTCGGGTAGAGATCGAACGTTCATCGAACGCGCTCACGATTCACTTGCACACATCACGCCCGGGCGTTGTAATCGGCCGGGGTGGCGCGGGCGTTGAAGATCTGAAGAAAATTATCCGTCAAAAGTTTCTCAAGACCAACCAGTCATTGAATGTCAATATTCACGAAGTGGCTCAGCCTTTCTTGAGCGCCGAACTAGTCGTGCAATCAATGATTGATCAGATTGAGAAACGGATGCCATTCCGCCGCGTATTGAAGACTACCATCCAGCAGGTCGAACGAGCCGGCGCGCAAGGAATTAAAGTGATGGTAGCTGGTCGCTTGAATGGCGCCGAGATCGCCCGAACCGAAAAGTTAACCTCCGGTAAAATACCGTTGCATACTATTCGAGCCGATATCGATTACGCTCAGGGCACCGCTCGCACCACCTATGGTGCCATTGGCATCAAAGCCTGGGTCTATCGCGGCGATGTATTTCAAAAAGAAACTCAGAAGCCGAAAGCCTAACGCACGCCTATGCCTTTAATGAATCCCAGAAAAGTTAAACACCGGAAAATGCAGCGCGGTAAACAGCGCGGTTGGGCCAGCCGAAAGACGTTGGTTAATTTCGGCAGCTACGGTCTCAAAGCGGTCACGCCGGCGCTAGTTACCGCACGTCAGATTGAAGCAGCCCGGCGGGCCATTACTCGTTTTGTCCAAAAAGGTGGTAAGATCTGGATTCGCATATTTCCCGATAAACCAGTTACCATAAAAGGATCCGAAGTCAGAATGGGCGGCGGTAAGGGGGCGGTCGATCATTATGTGGCCGTAGTCAAGCCCGGTACGGTCATGATCGAAATGGATGGCGTGGCGGTATCAGTTGCCAAGGAAGCCTTTCGTCTGGCCGCGTTCAAATTACCCGTCAAAACCCGTTTGGTAGTGAAATAACCCATATGAAATTTTCTGAATTACAATCCAAATCGGTCAAAGAGCTGCGTCTGTTACTGGCTGAATTGCGGGAGAAGCAGCGCGAGTTACGTTTTAAAATATCGGCTGACCAACATAAGAATGTCCGGGAAATCAGAGTCGTGAAGAAGACCATCGCCAAGATACTGACCCTGTTGCGACGCGAACCGCGTGAGGTAGTCAAACAAGCTCAACCACCTAAGCAATCATAATACTTATGGAAAAACGTGCTCACAAACGAACGTTAAAAGGTAAGGTGGTATCGGTGGCTATGGCCAAAACCGTGGTAGTCCAGATTGATCGTACCAAAATCCACCCGATCTATCACAAGCGGTACCAAACCAGCCGGCGCTATAAGGCTCACGATCCAGAAAAAAAGTTTCAAGTGGGCGACTATGTAGTAATGGAGGAAACTCGGCCAATTTCCAAGGATAAACGCTGGCGCGTGCTTAAGAAAGTTAATGAAGAAAAGTCATGATTCAACTTGGTTCCAGGCTATCGGTAGCTGATAATACCGGCGCCAAACAACTGGCTTGTATCAAGGTACGTTATGGCTATCAACGGCGCTACGCTCGGATTGGCGATGTCATTACCTGCAGTATAAAGCAGGCCGCTCCGCACTCACAGGTGAAAAAGAGCGATGTGGTTCAGGCGGTGATCGTCAGACAGCGCAAAGAAATGCGCCGATCGGATGGCAGCTATATCCGCTTTGACGATAATGCCGCCGTAATCATCGATTTAAAATCGAAAGACCCCAAGGGCACCCGTATTTTTGGACCGGTGGCGCGCGAACTGCGTGCGCGCGGTTATGCCAAGATAATCTCATTAGCACCCGAAGTCGTTTAAATATATGGCACACAAGATTAAAAAAGGCGACACAGTGGCCATGCGCGCCGGCAAAGACGCGGGCAAGCGAGCTAAGATCACTCAGGTATTTCCAGCCACCAATCGCGTAGTTGTCGACGGTTTAAATGCTTTTACGAAGCATCTCAAGCCACGCCGGCAAAACGAAAAAGGGCAGAAGATTACCGTCAGCGCGCCGGTGGCGATCTCAAAAGTTATCCTGATTTGTCCCAAATGCAGCAAACCAACGCGCGTCGGTTATAAGATATTAGACAATAAACAGAAAGTCCGCGTTTGTCATAAATGTCACGAGGTAATTGATTAAACTCATGAACGCACTCGAAAAAAAATATCGCGAAGAAGTTGTGCCGGCGATGCTAAAAGAGTTTGGTTATCGCAACCGCATGGCCGTGCCAAAAATCACCAAAGTGGTGGTGAATGTTGGTACTGGCGTGCGTGACCCCAAAATACGAGAGGCGGCGGAAGCAAATCTCAAGCGCATAACCGGCCAAAAACCAGTAGTCACCCTGGCCAAGAAGTCGATTTCTAGCTTCAAAGTTCGAAAAGGCATGGAAGTGGGATTGAGCGTAACATTGCGCAAGCAGCGCATGTATGACTTCCTGTTCAAGCTGATCAACGTTACCTTTCCCCGCGTCCGCGATTTTCGCGGCTTAGAACGTAAGGGCATGGATGGGCACGGAAATCTGAATTTGGGATTCAAAGATCACATGGTGTTCCCCGAAATTCGAACCGATGAAGTGGAATTAGTTCATGGTTTAGAAATGGCCGTGGTGACAACTGCCACCAAGGATCAAGAAGCTATGAAACTGCTCGAATTGCTAGGATTTCCTTTTAAGAAAGAAGAGTAATCGCTATGGCCAAAACATCCTGGATCGTCAAAGCACAACGCAAGCCAAAGTTCTCCACCCGGCAGGTCAATCGCTGTTGGCGCTGCGGTCGGAAGCATGCATACATGCGCAAATTCCGCCTGTGTCGCATCTGTTTTCGTGAACTGGCCAATCGCTGTGAAATCCCTGGCGTAACCAAGTCGAGCTGGTAATATTATTTAATCGAACGACCTAAGATTATATGACGACCGATCCCATCGCTGACATGTTAACCCAAATTCGTAACGCCCTACAGGTGAAAAAATCTGAGGTTGTGCTGCCGTACTCAAAAGTAAAGCACGATATCGCATCAATTTTGTCACGCGAGGGATATGTTGGATCGGTGCAAAAGGTCGACGAGGGTTATGGTTGGTTACGCATTGTACTGAAATACGAACCCAATCGTCAACCGTCCATTGCCAGTATCAAACGGATCAGTAAACCAGGCCGGCGCGTATACGCTGCCAAGGAAAAACTGCCCTGGGTATTGAATAATTATGGCGTTGCGATTGTATCAACTTCGCGGGGTATCATGACCAACCGGGAAGCGCGTCGCAAGCGCGTCGGTGGGGAAGTAATTTGTGAAGTGTATTAAATTTTACTATGTCGAAAATTGGTAAAAAACCTGTAGTTATTCCGGCCGGCGTGGATTTCAAGATCAGCGATCGGAATGAAGCCACGGCTAAGGGGTCAAAGGGTGAACTGAAACAGATATTTCACCCCAATGTTGTTATTACGCAAACCGACGGCAGCTTGCTAGTTACCATCAAGGATGAGAACGATCGTTTTCAGAGGGCGCTTTGGGGCTTAAGTCGCGCCTTATTGCAAAATATGATTATCGGCGTTAGCCAGGGTTACGAACGGAAGCTGGAAATCAATGGGGTCGGTTATCGAGCCGCTGTCCAGGGTAAGAGCCTAAATCTTAATGTAGGGTTTTCCCATCCGGTGGATTTTAAACTGCCCGATGGCATCGAAGCCAAAGTAGAAAAAAACCTGGTGACTCTCACCGGAATTGATAAGCAGTTATTGGGTGAAACTTGCGCAAAGATACGGCGTATTCGCCCGCCCGAACCATATAAAGGCAAGGGTATCAAATATATTGAAGAAACCATTCGACGCAAGGCCGGTAAGGTTGTGAAATCTTCCGAAGGTAAATAATCAAAACGATCATGAATAATCACCAAAAAGCGAAACTAGCCGGTCGGACACGTCGTAAGAAACGGGTTCGGTCACGAGTGGTCGGGACTGCCGAGCGTCCCCGGTTGAGCGTGTTTCGCAGCTTGAAACATATTACTGCGCAGTTAATCGACGATACGGCCAGCCGGACTCTCGTATCAGTTTCGGATCAGTCATTGAAGAATAAGCTAACTGGTGTTGCGGCTGCTACCGCGGTCGGTGAGGCGATAGCCATCAAAGCGGCGGAGAAGAAAATAGCTAGCGCCGTGTTCGATCGCAATGGCTACCGATATCATGGACAAGTCAAAGCCATGGCCGAAGGCGCCCGAGCCAAAGGTTTACAATTTTAGTACCTACGATAATGATGGCCGAAAAGAATCAAGATCAGAAAAAAGATCGGCGCCGATCCGGCGGACGGAACGAGCGTAAGGAATCAGAATTTGACCAACGCGTGATTGAAATCAGCCGCGTCACTCGGGTAATGGCGGGCGGCAAGCGCATGCGATTTCGGGCTTGCGTGGTGATCGGCGATAAGAAACAACGCGTCGGTATGGCCTTAGCAAAGGGTGCCGACGTATCGCTGGCTGTTAATAAAGCGGTAGCTCGGGCACAGAAACACATGATTTTGGTGCCAATGATCAACGAGACAATTCCGCACGCCGTCAGTTTCAAATTTAAAGCCGCCCACGTACTGCTCAAACCGGCGCCTCAAGGATCGGGTGTTGTCGCCGGCGGTCCAACCCGGGCTGTTGTCGAATTGGTCGGCATCAAGAATATCGTTATAAAAATGCTAGGCTCACGCAATAAGATTAATAATGTCCAGGCCACGATGGAAGCTCTCAAAAGCCTGAAAGACGCAAAGCCACAAAACCATGGAACTCGCACTCCACAACCTGAAGCCAAATAGCCGTAAACGCCGGCGGCGAGTCGGTCGAGGCAACTCGTCCGGTCGCGGTACGTATTCGGGTAAAGGCATTAAAGGCCAGAATGCCCGTTCCGGCGGTGGAACCCGCCCGGGATTCGAAGGCGGCCGCATGCCCTTGATTCGGCAGATACCAAAAAGCCGGGGTTTTCGTAGTTTCCACCTGAAGTTTGAGGTGGTAAATATTGGTGCGCTGGAGGCTAATTTCAAGCCGAATGAGCTGGTTACGCCCGCAAAAATGTTGCACAAAAAACTGATTACCAGCCCCAAGGGCGGCATTAAAGTATTGGGTAACGGCCAATTGACAAAAAAGCTCACGATTGTGGCTGACGCATTTTCAAAATCGGCCGAGGATGCTATAAAGAAGGCAGGCGGTTCATTTAAGGTTCGGACTTAACCACCAACCCATGTTCGACAAATTACGCCAGCTCTGGCAAACCCGCGATTTGCGTCAGCGTATACTGTACGTTTTGGCTTTGTTGATCGTTTTTCGGTTTGCGGCGCATATTCCAGTACCGGGAATCAATACCGAAAATCTCAAACAGTTTTTTAATTCCAATCAAGTACTGGGGTTGTTGAACATATTTTCTGGCGGCGCACTGGAAAACTTTTCCATTGTCATGATCGGATTAAGCCCCTACATCACGGCTACGATTATCATGCAATTGCTCCAGATGGTAATTCCGCGGTTGGAAGAGATCGCCAAAGATGGGGAACGCGGCCAGCAGCAGATTAATCAGTACTCGCGTTTATTGACCATCCCGCTGGCCATTTTGCAGGCTTACGGAACCATTAACCTGTTATCGCGCGGTGGGAAACAGCTAGCCGGTGTGGCCAGTTCAGCCGGAATTATTGGCAATTTATCCTTATTCCAAACCATAACCGCCATTGCTACGATTACGGCTGGTAGTATGTTTTTGATGTGGATCGGAGAGTTGATATCTGAAAAAAAAGTTGGCAACGGTATTTCGTTGTTGATCTTTGCCGGTATTATTGCCGGATTGCCGGCTGGAATTCAGCAAACCGTAGCGCTATTTGATGCTACCCAGCTGCTTAATCTGCTGATGTTTGTGGTAGTGGGAGTAATTACTATTGCTGGAGTCGTATTCATTACTGAGGGACAAAGGAATATTCCAGTTGCATATGCCCGTCAAATAAGGGGCAACCGGATGTATGGCGGCACAACTTCCCATCTGCCAATGCGGGTCAACCAGGCTGGTGTAATCCCGATCATCTTCGCGATTTCATTGCTGCTAATTCCGCCTGTATTGGCTCAGTATTTTGCTCAATCCCAGTCATCTGTTTTAGCCAGCATTTCCGGCGGCGTGGTGACACTGTTTAATAATCAATTCTTCTATGGTGGGTTATATTTCCTGCTGGTGGTTGTATTTACGTATTTCTATACCGCAGTTATTTTTCATCCAGAAAAAATAGCCGAAAACGTCCAAAAGCAGGGTGGATTTATTCCAGGTATCAGGCCGGGCCGTCAGACAGCTGAATATTTGAATAAAGTAAGTAATCGAATACTATTGGCTGGGGCGTTATTCCTTGGCGTGATCGCGGTGTTGCCGTTCGCTATGCAAGCTGTTACTGGAATTTCGTCACTCATTCTCGGTGGCACCAGCCTGCTAATCGTGGTTAGTGTAGTTATCGAGACCGTGAAACAGATTAGCTCGCAAATGCAAATGCGGGACTATGAAGGGTTTTAGGAATCACGCATACGCCATATGAATAACCACCCGAAGTTCATCATCTTGATGGGCCCGCCCGGGTCGGGCAAGGGAACACAGGCCAAGCTGCTCCAACAGCAGTTTGGTTTGAATTATATTTCCACCGGCGACTTAACCAGAGATATTGTGCAGCATCCAGAAATTGATCCACCGCTAGCGGCGGAGGTTAAGAAACGTTATGATCAGGGTATATTGTTACCGGACGAAATGATATTAAAACTGGTTCGAGACACTTTGTTACAAATTGACTTGTCAAAGGGTTTGCTGTATGACGGATTCCCGCGGACAACGGCTCAAATCACCGGGTTGGAAAAGTTGCGCGCCGAATTTCGCTTACCGGAGCCAGTGATGATATCAATCGATGTTTCTGAGGCAGAAATTGTGCGCCGGCTAAGTTTACGTAAATATTGCCCCAAAGACCATGTCTCGTATCATCCAGATTCGGTCAGTTTCAAAACGGACAAATGCGAATTATGCGGCACGACCCTGGAAAGACGGAGCGATGATGATCCGGCCATCATTAGGAAACGGTACGCGTTGTATCGGGCAAGCCTCGATCAACTAATCGAATGGTACGGCTCACGCGGACGGCTGATCCGCATAAATGGCGAGCCAGCCGTACCGGAAGTATCAAAAGAAATAATAGAGCAATTGGAAAAATATCGTTTGATGGCGAAATGATTCCAATCAAGTCCGAACAGGATATCAAGATCATGCGCGAGGGCGGTCAAATACTGGCTCGGATTTTGACCGAGGTAATTAAACGCGTTAAACCGGGGGTAAGCACTCAGGAGCTAAACGATGTAGCGCATAACTTAATGCAAGACTTGGGTGTGGAGCCGGTATTTCTTGGTTATCAGGGTTACACCGGGGTGCTATGTGCCTCAATCAACGATGAAGTAGTCCACGGCATACCTGATCCAAAGGCATTCGTTAAGAATGGTGACATTATTGGCCTTGATATTGGTATTCGCCATCGCGGGCTGTGTACTGACATGGCTCGAACCGTCGCGGTGGGAACGATTTCATCTCCAGCCCGAAAGCTGATCAAAGCCACCCGTGAAGCGTTAGACGCTGGCATTGCCATGGTCAAGCCCGGCGCCCAGGTGGGAGACATTTCCTCGGCGATTCAGCGGTATGCCGAATCCCGCGGATATAGTTTAGTAAGAACACTGTATGGCCATGGAGTCGGACGTGAACTGCACGAGGAACCCACGATACCAAATTTTGGTTTGCCAAACACCGGCCCAGAAATAAAACCAGGCATGACTTTGGCGATTGAGCCAATGGTCAATATTGGCCAGCATAAAGTTGAAACTCTGTCCGACGGTTGGACCGTGATTACCTCGGATGGACATTTGTCGGCTCATTATGAAGATACCGTCGCAGTGACCGCCAGTGGTCATGAAATATTAACCCGAATATAACAATGACAAAGATTTTAGGTATGGATTATGGGCAGCGGCGGATTGGTATTGCCATTACCGACGAGGCCAAGACACAGGTGTTTGGCCGACCCACGATCGAGGCCCGATCGCGGTTGGAGACTATGAAGATAATAACCGAATTATGCCGCCAGGAACAGGTAGAAAAAATCGTGGTTGGATGGCCGGTACCAATGAATGGCGGCAAAGCCGTGCCAGTTGAATTAGAGGCGTTTACCGATGCTCTCGAAGAACAAACCGGTCTGCCGGTGGTGAAGTTTGATGAGCGGCTGACCAGCGGTCAGGCTGACCAATGGTTGCACGAAATACCAGGCGCTAAGTCAAAAGGCCGCCGTGATCAGCTGGCCGCAACCATTATATTGCAGAATTATATTGATAGTTTGAAAAAATAGATATCTCTATGCACTGGACTGATTATCTTATTGCCGCCGGACTGTCAGTCGTTTTAACTGCGGCATTCACTGTGTTAGTGCGAAGAGTTGCCGTTCAACGATGCGTGGTGGATCGGCCGGAAGCTGATCCCACTCGGAAAATTCACCGCCAACCCATGCCGCTGCTGGGCGGTTTGGCGATCTATTTAGGCTATGTAATTGTAACACTAATTTTTACTTATATTGCTCCACGGCTGTTGGGTGGCTATTTATTGCCCAAGCACCTATTTGGTCTATGGCTCGGTGGATTGGTGGTGGTAGTCGGAGGAGCTTGGGATGACGCCAAGAGATTGTCGCCTGGAAGGCAAATATTATTTCCCATCATCGCGAGTTTGATCGTAGTAGCTAGCGGCATCGGAATACAATATATTTCCAACCCCTTTGGCAACGCGATCCAGCTCGATCAATGGCGCTGGACATTGTTTACCTGGCACGGTCTGCCTTATAGCATAACTTTACTAGCTGACCTGTTTACTTTTGTCTGGCTGATGGGGATGATGTATACGACCAAGTTTCTCGATGGTTTAGATGGCTTAGCCACCGGCATTACCACCATTGGAGCGGTAGCCATATTTATACTTAGCGTCGGCCGAACCGTGGCCCAACCGGAAACAGCTCTGCTGGCGGCGATATTTGCCGGAGCTGGCGTGGGATTCTTGATATTCAATTGGCACCCGGCCAAAATATTCCTGGGTGAAGGTGGCAGCGTGCTGATCGGTTTTTTGCTGGGCACGCTTTCGATCATATCTGGTGCCAAGATCGCCATGGCGCTGCTGGTCATGGGTATTCCTATTCTCGATGTCATCTGGATAATTATTCGACGGGGCATCGTAGAGCGGCGCTCGATTTTAACCTCCGATCGCAAACATCTGCATTTTCGCTTACTAGACTTGGGGTTATCACAACGCCAAGTTGTGGTTTTACTCTATGTGTTAACGGGTGCATTTGGTCTCATCGGTTTGCTTTTATCGGGACGGGAAAAAGTCTGGAGCCTAGCGATTTTGGGTGGAATAATGATTGTTTTGGGGGTGATAGTGGTGAAGCTGTACAACCGCAGGCAAGTAACAAGGAAGAAGTAATAAGGAAGAAGGTAGGAGGAAGGAGACTCTCGAAACGCCAAGCGTTTTTCGAGACGAGAACTTGTTTGAATAGCTTCGAAACTTTTTAAAAGTTTCTAACCATCAATAACTAACATTGTCACCAAAGCGAAAACGCTACAACAAGCATTAGTTATTGTGACGCAGCGGGAGATGGGGGAAACTAGGCACAATTTGACAAAATATTGCCAACTATTTAGAATAGACACATAATAACAAATCAAAAAACCATGACCAAAGCAAAACGTAGCCTGGTATTGTTTGCCGGCGTTATTTTATTTGTCATAGGATTGGGCATTTTACCAGGCGGGACAGCACACGCCGCTGCCGTCAGCTGGACCCAGATTAACACGGATGGATTTGGTTCGGTGCAAAATTTTCGTTCATACAGTCTGATTAATTATAACAGTGCACTCTATGCATCAACCGCCAACACTACCACTGGGACAGAAATATGGAAATATGTTAACTCGGCTTGGACGCAGGTCAACACAGATGGTTTTGGCAGCGCCGCCAATGTCGATGCCAATGGTGCTGCGATATTTAATGGAAATTTATATTATGGGGTGACCAATGGAACGGGCGCCGGTGTCTGGAAGTACGACGGTACGACGTTTACCCAAGTAAATACGGCTGGTTTTGGTGACGTAAATAACACCTACATCCTTGCACTGCAGGTCTTCAATAGTCGGCTTTATGCTTCGACCTATAATTTTACTACCGGGGTAGAAGTCTGGCAGTACGACGGTACTACTTGGACGCAGGTCAACACTGATGGGTTTGGCAGCGCGAGTAATGTCTATTCTGATGCTATGGCGGTATATAACAACAAGTTGGTAGTCGGCGCGGCCAATCTGACCACTGGTGGCCAATTATGGCAATATGATGGTACGACTTGGACCAGTCTGAATGTCAATGGGTTTGGTGACGTCACCAATAAAGAACCGTTCTCTCTTTTGGTCGATGGAAGCACCCTCTATGCCGGCACCTGGAATGACACCACCGGCACGGAAATGTGGAAGTACGATGGCACCACCTGGACCCAATTAGGCACCGATGGACTGGGAGATGTGGACAATTCCAACATCTTGCAAATGGTGAAATTCAACTATGAAATATATTTAGTAACCCGAAATCTGATAGATGGCGGTGAAGTCTGGCAATACAATGGCACCACCTTTACTCAGGCCAACACCGATGGTTTCGGGGATATTAACAACTTATTGGTATACAACCCTACGGATGTGGATCACCATCTCTTTGTCGGTACTTGGAATGTGACCACGGGAGCCGAAATATGGCAGGGAGTCATCGCTGATACTGTCAGCCCGACAGTTGCCAGTATCAGCCCAGCCCGGGATGCTACCAGTGTGGCAAAAGATGCCAACGTGTCTTTTTCTCTGGATGACGATATCTGGGGAATAGACAGCGACACACTCGACGTGTCGGTGGATAATAAAAATGCCATTGTCGATGGGGTTTGGCAGCCCGGATTTAGCGGATCTATTACGTCTGACGGAGATCGAGGCTACGCAGTTATCATAAACCCCGGCACTGACTTTCTTTACGGCCGTACCATCGGTGTGACACTACGTATCGCTGATCATAATGACAATATCAAAACGGACAGCTGGTCATTCACGATCGGCGCGCCCGCTTCATTGGGCATAGTGATGACGCCGGCTTCGGCGGGCGGACCCAATGTTCGGGTGGTCACGGCCGCTGGACGACAAATTTCATCCTTCTTCGCCTTCGATCGGAATTCCCGCATGGGCATGCAGGTGAACCAAGCCGATATTGATGGTGATGGAACCAACGAAATTGTCGTTACTCCGGGCCAGGGCGTGGAGTCGACTATGAAAGCCTTTGAATTGAACGGTACACTGATAGCATCAACCCTAACCTATAACAAAGGTTTCCGAGGCGGTGTGGCGGTGGCGACGGGCGACTTCAATGGTGACAACAAAGATGAAGTCGCGGTCGCTCCAATCATTGGCGGCGGTCCAAACATCAGAATATATTCTCTCAACACTACTACCCACAGTTTCGAACTAATGGACTGGTTCTTCGCTTATGAACAAGCATACAAAGGCGGGGTAAACCTGGTGACCGGCGATGTCGATGGCGACGGTGTGTCGGAACTGGTTGTGGCACCGATTTCGGGCCGAAGCCCATTGGTCAAGGTATACAACTACAATTCCGCAACAAGTAATTTTGATGTCGTTGATGAAGTAACGGCCTATCAGTCGACATTCCGGGGCGGGGTACAAATAGCTACCGGTGACGTCAATGGCGACAATGCCGACGAGATAATCGTGTCGCCGTACGTTAATGGCGGGCCGAATGTCAGAGTATACGCACTGAATGGTACGTCGAAATTGGTACAACTTGCCTGGGTGATGGCTTATCCAACCACTTATCGCGGTACGCTGTCTATGCAGGTGGGCGATGTCGATGGCGACGGATCCAGCGAGATAGTTCTAGTCGCCAAAACGCTCGGCGATTCAACTGTCAAAATATTCCGCTATCAGAGTGGGGCGTTGAACCTGGTAGATTCGTTCATGGCCTATGATAGCAAATTCGCCGGCGGCGTGAATCTATTCGTGAACGACGTGGATGGTGACGGATATGCAGAAGTCATGACCTCACCGGCTTCCCGGGGCGGTCCCAATGTCCGGGTCTATGACCTGAACACGGGTTCGGCGGTTCTGAAGGGCTGGTTCTGGGCTTTCCCAATCGGATTCCGCGGCGGAGTAAACTTCGGCCAGTAGTACGCTTAAATTAACTAGGCTTCATATAAGCAGATAAAAACGCTTCGGGTGCTCTCCAAAGCGTTTTATCGTTTCAACCGGTGCCAGCATATTGGGCTAATATGCTTGACAATATTCATTGGGGAGGGTAAACTACGTTACGTACCATTAAGCGAACCGACATGCTAGCCGTGATAAAAACTGGCGGAAAACAGTATCTGGTGAAAGCCGGAGACGAAATCAAGGTCGAAAAACTACCCCTTAAAGCGGGGGATAACGTGGTGATGGATGAAGTATTGCTGACGGCTGATGTCGACGGCAAAATGGTCAAGGCTGGCCAGCCGATTGTGGCCGGAGCCAAAGTCGAGTGTGCGGTGCTCAAGCAAGATCGCTACCCGAAAGTCACTACTATCAAGTACAAATCTAAGACTCGTTACCGACGCCAAAAAGGGCACCGGCAGGCGTATACCTTGCTCAAAGTAAACCAGATCATTCCTGGTAAATAGTTTGCAAGTCCTCTTTCTGGATGTATACCAAGAAGACGCTTTTGTGTGCTTATTACGCATTCATGTACCCACATGTTGCGTTTAAGATAGACGACAGCAGTTCTTTCCTAATTGACTTTGCTATCAACCCAACACGGAGGTGGAAATGCAGCGCTTAAAGGCCGCAGCCGCTGTTGGGCACGGAGCCCATAGCGTTAGTCTCAAACAGCATCTGATTGGTGTGGCTGTTCTGATGCGTCCACTCAATCTCCTGGCCGCTCTTCTTCTAGTCATCATAACGTCTGTTCGTCCAGGAGGATCAAGTTTAGCGGCAACGGATCTGTGGTGGTTAAGTCTAGGTGTAGTACTGATCGGTGCAGGCGGTTATGCACACAACGACTACTGCGATATACGGATCGACCGCCGAAATCGCCCTAGACGGCCGTTAGTATGTGGCGTGGTCCAACCCCATCAAGCCTTGTCTCTGTTCGTGTGCACGACTGTAGTTGGGCTGGGGTTTATGCTGCTCGTTCATCCGGTGCTTTTCTTCTTTGGGGTGATGGCCGCCACTTCTTTGGTTGTATACTCTAAGTGGCTGAAGAATAAGTCAGGCCTAGCTGGAAATCTCTACATCGCAATAATGGTTCCAGCTCCGGCGCTGTTTGTGGGCTACATTCGATGTAGCTTGCAGCATGTTTGGCCGATTTTCACGCTGCTGTTTGCTCTGACCTTGTTTCGCGAAATGTTGAAAGATGTTGAAGATGCGTCGGGAGATCTTCTGGGCGGCAGGTCGACTCTAGCCACCGTGGGGGCGTGGCGTTTGATTCGCGTTATCGCTATGGTTTGTGTCGGTGGTGCTGCGATGATAACTATAATGTACTGTCTATCGCACCAAAAAACCGGCAGTGAACTTGGATTGGTCATGTTGCCGCTCGGAGCTCTGATTGGGGCTACGATAGGCTGGATGATCGGGCGTATCACCAGCACCGCACTAAAGCACCTACTGAAGGCCGTCATGTTCATCTTTATCGTAGCGTTCTACCTGGTCTAGACGCCAGCAGTACGGTAAAACAATTCGGTTGCTCGAATTAAGTAGGGCAACCTCTTTTATTATTTAATTCCTTCCTTTCATCGCGTTGGCCAGGGTGATTTCGTCGGTGTATTCCAACCGCTTGACAAAATGGCTAAGGTCAGTTACACTGCCATGCGTTCCAACGGTATGGATAAAGGGGCGCTTTGCGAAAGGAGTGGGTATGGCGACGCTCTATCTGGTAGTCCTGTTTGTCATCGCTATCTTGTTGGTATTGTTCATGCGGACTCGTCGCGTACTAGCGCGGAATCCATTGTACTCGGTTACTCTGGCGATCGAAGGTATTGCTGATCCACAATTCCGACTGGATGTGTGTGCTATCCTATCCCGAAGACGGATCGTGGTCGAAAACTGCCCGGTGCCCTCGTTAGAAGACTCTGACCCAAAACAAGTGGAACGTGAATGGGCGGGGCTTGATCACGCCATTACGCTTATAAGGGACGAGGGTGGTGACATCCATGTGGGTGTGCGGTTCAGGTACGATCTTCGTAACGAAATCGGCTTTGTGCGCACTGATGGCACCGGTCAAGATCCCAGCGCGTCGGAAGTCGGCCGGGCGATCCTAGCAATTCTCCAGCGCTAGGCGGGGCAATTGGCAACATCGACATTAATGGTTGGTCTCCATGCCAACCTTTTCTATTTGGTGTGCTAACTTCTTCCCTTCAGCGCGCTGGCCAGGGTGATTTCGTCGGTGTATTCAAGGTCGCCACCCATAGGAAGTCCGCGCGCCAGACGGGTGACCTTACCAACAAAGGGACCCGCCAGTTTTTTTAAATAAATCGAAGTAGACTCACCTTCCACATCCGGGTTTAAAGCCAGAATTATCTCATCGATCTTCAGGCGCGCTTTTTTGACCCGCTCGATCAGGCTTTTGACATTGAGCCGGTCGGGCGTAATACCTTCAATCGGATTCAAGACGCCACCCAGCACAAAGTAGAGCCCTCGGTATGCCCCGGTTTTTTCCAGCGAGATTATTTGGGAAGACTCGGCCACCACGCAAATCTGCTGGGAGTTTCGTGAGCGGTCACGGCAGACGGAGCACGGGCTGGTTTCGGTCAAAGCATGGCAGACCGAACACTGGCCAATCTGGGTTTTTAGATGGGTTAAGGTCCGAATTAGAGCATCGATCTCATTAGCCGGTTGTTGCATTAAGTAGAGAGCAAACCGCTCGGATGTTTTTGGTCCGATGCCGGGCAGTTTGTTGAATTCTTCGACGAGGGCTTGGATCGCCTTAGGTAGCTGATACATAGAGATTGGTTATAAGCGATGGAATAATAGTGCTCGTCATTGCGACCCCGGACTTGGTCCGGGGGTGGCAATCCCCCTGTATAGAGAACCTGCATCGGGATTGCTTCGTCATTCGCTTCGCTCATTCCTCGCAATGACGTGACTCTTTTTAACTCATTCCCGGGATATTGAAATCACCGCTGGCGCGCATCTTCTCAACCATGATTTTCTGGACTTTCTTCACCGCTTCATTAAAGGCGTCTTTGGCTGCCTGTTCAGCCTTCTCTTTATGGTCCAGCTGTAACAGTTCGGGTTTAATTTCAACCCGCAGTACTTCCTGATTGCCATCCATGACCACTGAAACACCGCCCTGTTCGGCCACCACCGACTCATTAGCCAGCTGCTTACGGACATTATTGGCTTTATCGCGCAAGTCTTTGAATTGTTTTAACTTTTCGAACATAAATGAGGACAATTAAGAAGTTAGAATTAAGAATTTAGAAAGGCAGATGCTCAAAAAGGGATTTCAATAATTCTACATTATAAATTATGAATTCTAAATTGCTTTAGAACGGGGGAGCGGATTGATCAACCATCGGCTGGCCCATCGCGTTTTCAAAGCAGACGCTGTTCTCATTGAAGTGCAATCGGACGACGCCGGTCGGGCCGTTGCGATGCTTGGCGATGTGCAGTTCGGCGACATTTAGCTCTTCTGGCTTGATTTCCTCGCGGCGATAATTACGATCGGCTGCCTTGCGATAGATAAACATTACCACATCGGCGTCCTGTTCGATAGAGCCGGATTCACGCAGGTGGGCCAGCTTAGGGATAGCCGGTTTATTCAATTCCACGGCGCGGGACAGCTGGGACAGGGCAATAACAGGAATATTGAGTTCACGCGCCACGGCTTTGAGGCCGCGGGTGATTTCGGCGACTTCCTGGACCCGGTTATCGCCCAGGCCGCGTCCCTCCATCAATTGCAGGTAATCGAGTATCAAAACATCTAAGCCGTGTTCGGACTGCAGGCGACGGGCTTTGGTGCGGATTTCCATGACGTTAGCCGTGGCTGAATCATCAATGAAAATCTTAGCCTCTGATAGCTTACCCATAGCGTGGCCGATGTTGGTAAAGTCATCCTGTTCGCCCTGGTCGGATAGCTTGCCGGTGCGTAGCTTCCAAAGGCTGACCCGCGCTTCGGAACACAAAAGGCGATCGATCAGCTGTTCCTTGGACATTTCTAGGCTGAATATGCCAACTGAAGCTTTGGCCTTGACCGCGATCTGGCGGGCAAAATCCAGCGCCAGTGAAGTTTTGCCAACGGAAGGGCGGGCAGCAACTATCACCAGGTCGGATTTTTGAAAACCAGCCAGGAGATTATCCAAATCAATAAAACCGGTGGAAATACCCCGCAGTTTGCCGCCTTCGCGATGCAACTCATCCATCCGATCAAAAGCTTCGGTCAACAGGCTGCGAATCGGAACAAAGTTCTGCTTTAAAAATTTCTGTGATACGCGAAAAAGTGACTGCTCAGCTCGATCGAGCACCGCCTCGACGTCCTCGCCCTCTTTGTAACCCAGTTGGGCGATTTCCGTGGCAGACTCAATCAGCCGGCGCAGAGTCGACTTTTTCTGGACAATGTGGGCATAATGAACCACGTGGCTGGAGGTAGGCACCGTGTTGGCCAAGGTGGCCAAATAACTACGCCCGCCCACGATTTCGAGCTTGTTATTTTCCGACAGCCGATTGGCCAGGCTCAAAAGGTCGATCGGTTCGCGCTTAGCGTAAATCTCCACCATCGCCTCGTAGATAAAGCGATGGATATCACGGTAAAAATCAGCCGGCTGCAATACATCGCCGACCCGGATAATCGCGTCCTTATCAATCAATAACGAGCCCAATACGGCCTGCTCGGCTTCGTCATTCTGGGGTGGTATTTTCTCCAGTGGCGTAGTTAATTTTGGGTCCTCGTTGGCCATAATTCCGTCCTATTTAGTCCCTATATCTTACTGGCTGGCGGGGATTTGAGCAAGCCTTATTTCATCACCAGATTATGCACAGGAAATGCACCTGGTTAATTTATATAATTTTTGCCCTAAACCAAAAAAACCGCTATACTGCATCGGTATGAATATACCTGAATACATTGTTCTTGACGTTGAGACTACTGGATTCCGACCTAGCGATGGACACTGCATCATCGAAATTGCCGGCGAGAAAATCCGAGGCGCGACCGTAACCGAAACCTACCACTCTCTAGTTTTATCGGAACGGATCATCGATGCTGAATCTCAAAGCGTCCACGGCATAACTAATGAAATGCTGCGTCTGGAAGGCCGTCCACCCGAGATCGTACTGCCGGAATTTGTGGCATTCGCGGGGGCGCTGCCTTTGGTAGGGCATAACGTCAGCTTTGATCTATCTTTTGTTAATGCGCACCTCGCCCGTTTGAAACAGCCGCTAATGACTAATTTAGTGATCGATACGTGTGATTTGGCTCGACGCCATTTGATTATTTCTTCGTATGGACTGGAAAAGGTAGCGGCTTATCTGGGAGTGCCGCAGCCGTCAGCCCACCGCGCCCAGGTGGATGTGTCGGTGACTCGTCAGGTATTTATGAAATTACAACAGAGTATCACCGGAAAAGGTGGCCAAATTATACCTACTCGGAGCACCGGCCTGCCGGTAAATAGCACCAACAACGCTCCGTTACCACCCTTGCCAACTCCGCCGGTGGCTAGATTATTTTAATAATACAAACAATAAGACCAGGTGAGAAAAGTATCACCTGGCCTGGCAGAAGCGGGAGAGTGAAGCGGTAGTTCGCGCTGACGCGATGCAGTTACCGCAGAATCACAATCCGCTGGGTGTTGATGTTGTCCGGCGTGGACAACCGGACGAAGTAGATGCCGCTGGCTACCCGCTGGCCCGAATCGGAATATCCGTCCCAGCCGAACGTGTAGTTACCAGCCGGGTGGTCGTTCGTGGTGGCGATCTGACGGATATGCCGTCCGGTCGTATCATAGATCGCGAGGTTGATCGATCCGATCCTGGGCAGAGACAGCGTGATCTGTCCGCCGGCTACCGTCATCGGGTTCGGAGCGAAGGTTATGGCAGGTAGGCTGGTGATCGCCAAAGATTCAGCGGGCTCATCGGGGGAGACGACAATCTCGTCGCCCATTTTCTGCTGATTGAAGAGGTTTACCGCGATGACCGAGCCGTTCGGATAGTACCGCAGTTCGGTGCCGATCCAGCGGCCGTTCGCCCGGCGGATGAAGCGCTGTTTCACGAGATACGGCTGGCCGGTGACCGGTATTTCGTCAGTGAACGGGTAGCCGATGCTGTCAAAGCGTCCATGGCTCTCCCAATACCCGCGGATTGCTCCGTGCAGCTCACACGCCTGGTTGACCGTGTCGCTACTTGGCAGGTAGGGCGCTACAGCCGATGAGTAGAGGGGTGCTTGGGTATCGTACAGGATCACCGGGTTGGAATAGGTACCACCGAGTAGGTCAATAGCGATCGCCGTAGTAAACGCAATCGGGTGAGCGTATGGTAGGAGTCCGTTGCCTGAAGCGGGTTGGCCGAACACAATGCGTCCACCATTGTCACTGTAGCATTTGCTCAGCTTGTAGGAGTAGAGGGAACTACGGGTGTTTCTTTGGAAAACGCCCGGGCCGTGATGTCCATTGGTGCCGTCCCAGTGGAACGGCCCAGAACCGAAACCGGTCTTCTGGAAAACCCAACCGAACTGGAAATCTTGCCGCCAGCCACCGTTGTATGAGTAGCGGTCGCCAATGGGATTGCCCATGTTCGATCCGGCGCAACCATGATCGGACGCCCAGATATTCCGGAAGAAGCTGCTCACAGCGTAAGCTTGGGTGGACCCACCGATGATATCGATCACGATAGATCCATTCTGGTAATCCCGGATGTAGATCCAGCTGTTGCTGCTAGCGGACGGATGCCACTCGTGTACATTCGACGTAGCGCTTCCCAGCCAGGTGTTTCGGCTCCGGCATTCACCGATCTTCTGGGTGGCCAAGGTGATGTTCGGTGCCGGGTCCTTGAAGAGAATGAATTGGGTAACGCTACCAGCCGGCTTGTGTGTCAGCCGCGCTCCATTCCATGATTCACAGCCCATTTCCGTGACGTCGAAGGATAGATTGTCGGCGACGGCTGTTGTGTACATGACGTGGATGCTGGTCACGCCAATGCTTCCCACGACGGGAAGATTGCTAATGGTGTAGTCCGCGTTGCTAGCCTGGGAAACCCAGGAGCTGGGAGCACCCGTACAGATACCTTGGAGATCCGGCCTCATGTACAAGGACCACCAGGTGCAGTTTCCGTGCGAGCAGCACGAGAAGGGGTTGTTGTACGAGTTGTACCCGACGCAGTACTCGACCGCGGAGGCCGTGACCGGCAAAATGACTGCCAGAATCACCAGCCCGACAAGCAAACGTTTCATGACCAGTTCCCCCTTTCTGGGGTGGTAGAACAGTTTGGGCAACCGATTGAGAACATCTATCGGATCACCGGGCAATTGAATAGGGACTATCTATTTGCACGTCCTGCATGTTGGACGGTTATTTTCAAGGAACTTACTTGCCAATAAAAAGGACGCAATTCGTTCGTCCTCATGTTTTTTGTACACCTGGGTGAAAATTTTGTCAAGTAGGCGTGCCAATAATCTTTAGGAAAAGCTAAAATATTGGTAGTATTGGCCAATTGTTATAGCAAAACACTTGCCAAAAGCAGGCATTTTTGTTAGTATTGCAACGTTCCATAATATGGGCGCATAGTCTCGATGTGGCCGTAGGCCAATCGGGATCCCGATCGGTCACTCTGTGACCGCATCGGGGCTCAGTAATTTAATGTAATGTGTTAATCTGTATAAATAGTATTATCGTGGGCGCATAGCTCAGTTGGTAGAGCAGTGGCCTTTTAAGCCAACGGTCGGGGGTTCGAATCCCTCTGCGCCCAATTTGTGCCAAGAAGTCAATCGTCAGCATATGTCTGGTAGTATCCTCTGCGCTTTTGTAAATTTACTAAACTCATCACATCGCATGAATCCAGTACGTTCTGCTAAATCTAGGAGGCGCAAGATACTGTATTTTGAGGATGATGCGTTTCTTCGCGGTATGTATCAGACGAAATTCCAGAATGCCGGGTTTGACGTTGCAGGATATGAATCGCCGACCCAAAGTCCGGTAGATGTTGTGATAAGAGAGCAACCAGATCTAATTTTGATGGATGGTATTATGCCTGACATAGACGGAGTTAAGGCAACCGTTCTATTAAAGTCCGATGCAAGGACACGGAACATCCCAATACTCGGATTAGATAACATCGGGGGTGAATATGCAAACAAAGCCAAGAGAGCCGGTATGGCTGATTACATGGTTAAAGCGACACATCGGCCATCAGAAGTCGTTGCTCGAGTCTGTGAGATACTGGGAATACCCATTCCAAAAGGGGCTCATGTATCCCAAACGGTTGACACTGTGCAACATTTACAGGATCAGACCGACAAACGACAGTCGCGCGCCATTGAGGACGATACCAACCATGGGAGGACGGGGTGGCGAGGACTTCCAAATTATGTAGTAGGAAAGTTTGTGACCGCTTTGATATACTTGGCTGTTGTCGTCTCAGTCTTTTGGGTGATCGGGGCTGTGGCGTATTTGTGGTATCTGCGGTATGGAAGCTGGTCGGCGGTTTGGGAGCGCTTCATGTTGGGCTCAAGTTAAATTACGTTGATTCTAGGGTCGGCGGTACTTTTTTGTTTTACAAACCAACTTTAAGAGGTTATAGTTAATAAATTCAGCAACTATTCAGGAATGTAAAATAAGCTGATAATGAAAAGAAAGGCTGAATAATATTATCACCAACAATATGAGAATACTATTAGTCGAAGATGAACATAAAATCGCCCATGCGCTCAAACGCGGTCTGGAACAAGAATCATATGCCGTGGACGTGTTATATGACGGCGAAGCTGGTATGGCGCGAGCGTTGCGGGGAAATTATGATCTACTGATTCTTGACCGCATGCTGCCGGGCGGTCATGACGGTTTGGAAATATGCCGAGCTATCCGAACCAAAGGATTGCATCAGCCGGTGTTAATACTAACCGCGCGGGACAAAACCAGCGATCGGGTCGAGGGGCTTGATTGCGGAGCCGATGATTATCTGGTTAAGCCGTTTTCGTTCGAGGAACTATTGGCTCGGATTCGTGCCTTATTGCGCCGACCAAACCAGTCGATTGGTACCTTGTTAAAAGTCGGTAATCTGGAACTGCATCCGGAAACTTTTACGGTAAGACGGGGCGAACAATCAATCGAATTGTCCAACAAGGAGTTTGCTCTGTTGGAATATCTGATGCGTAATCCCGGTCGGATCATAACCAAGGAACAATTGATCCAGCACGTCTGGGATTTTGACGCCGATATATTACCCAACACAGTCGAAGCGTTTATCGCGTCATTACGAAAAAAGATCGATAAACCGTTTAACCAACCCGAGATGATAAAGACCGTGCGCGGTTTCGGTTATCAATTGAATCAACCTCAGTGATAAAGATTAACTCCACCATACGCATGGCCGGTTGGTACACGCTGATCATCATGATTGTCAGTGTGGCGTTTACCGTGGCATTGTATCACTTCACAGCTGGGCAAGTGGAAGCCGGTTTCAATCGCCAGGTGCAAATGTATCGTGAACGACCACGTGAACCGGTGCCGGGCTTCTTTAAAGCTTATGAGGACCTGATGCGCAATGAGATCAATGAAATCGTTGGGCGGATTCGTTGGACGCTGTTCGGCGTGAATGGCGCTGTGCTATTAATTGGCGGTGCGGCCAGCTATGTGATTGCGCGTCGCACGTTGGGACCGATCGAAAATAATTTAAGGATTCAAAAGCAGTTTTCAGCTGACGCGTCGCACGAATTACGAACTCCGCTGACGGCGATGCGGACCGAAATCGAAGTGGCCTTGCGCAGCGTTGGTTCGGATCCCAAAGAATACGAACAGGTGTTAAATAGTAATCTTGAAGAAATTCAACGTCTCGAGAATATTTCACGCGGCTTGTTGAAATTAGCTCGGCACGAAAACAATCAGACCATCCAGCTTGACGCGGTTAATCTCGATTCGGCAATTTCCGAAGCCATAAAACAGCTAAACGCGGCTACTAAACAGAAAGCCATCTCGATAAATATTAAGCCAGCTAATCTGGCCATACAAGGCGATCGAGATAATTTGGTCGAACTGTTTGTCATACTGCTTGATAACGCGATCAAGTACAGTCACCCAAAAACTACCATTGAGATTAAAACGCAGTCGGACAGTAAGTGGGCCATGATTAGCGTGATTGATCAAGGCATCGGAATCGCACCCGAACATTTACCGCGTATATTTGATCGTTTTTATCGCGCGGACAGTTCGCGGACAAAGAATAAAGTTGACGGTTACGGTTTAGGCTTGCCAATCGCGCGGCAGATTGTCGAGCGGCACCACGGCATAATTGAGGTACACAGCCAGATTGATAAAGGCACTGAGGTGATTGTTAAATTGCCTAGATTCTAAAGTATAATTTATCTACGCTCGCCATATCAGGCGTGTTGCGGGTTTTTATATTGACAAATCCAGTCTTTCCGGTATACTAAGCCCGGATTTGAAGGACGTGGAATACGGACAAAGGAGGGGAATCGTGTTCGGATCAAGCACTCGAGTCATTGGAACCTTACGCCGGTTAAGTGAGTTACCGGAGCCTAAACGAACCAATGCTGTCTGGGTCTACAACCATCTGGTCTGCATTGACCACCTACGTGATGGGCCGTGGTTGGTGGGAACGTTGGCTGGGGTGGTGTTTCTTGTGCTGGCGGGGTCTATAGTGATCTTTCTGCTCGGCCCCGTAGATATGATCAAGACGGCGGTTGGTTTCGTGGTTCTGTTTGCTGGCTGTTCGTGGGCCTGCAAATACATCGCTAAGGAACTCTGGTACCAGCCCAGGATAGATCGTTGTGTGGCACAGCTCAGGCAGGGACCATTTTCCAGCTTTCGAGACTTTCGTGATGTCCTAACTGATATCGAGCAGTACGACCCTGAAGTCGTGCGTATGTGGCAACGGTTATGGGGACGTCCGAAATTACCACCGGCTTAGTCGGGTGTCGACTGGGTAGCAATGCACAGACCTCCCTTGAGAGACGGGGGTCTGTTTTCTTTTGGTATCATAAATATCATATCTGGCTAATTCATGTTATAATACAACAAACACACATATGCCAACGCACGTTTGGTACAAATTGAAACGTACACGCGTACTGGAACTCCTCAAGACACGAGCCAGCGGCCTGTCTAATCGTGAAGTCGCATTGCGTCGCAAACAGCACGGATTAAACGAACTGGCCCGCGGACGGCGGGTTGGTTGGTTGGTCGTGCTGGGAAATCAGTTTCGCGGTGCGTTGGTTTATATCCTGATTACGGCTGCCGTGATCAGTGCTCTGCTTCAGGACTACGTAGACATGGGTGTAATTCTAGCGGCGGTGGCGCTCAACGTCATCGTCGGCTTCATCCAGGAATATCGGGCCATGAACGCCATGGCCAAACTGCGCAGTGCCATGCGTTTTCAGGCGCTGGCCATACGCGACGGCGAAGAATGTTTGATTGACGCCGTCGAGTTAGTGCCGGGAGACATCATAATTCTCCGAGTAGGCTATAAAGTGCCGGCTGACATTAGAATAATAGAATGTGCCGATCTCGAAATTAGCGAAGCGCGTTTAACTGGTGAATCCGAGCCCGTGAAAAAAGATTTTCACGTGCAATCCAAGGAACTAGTCCTGGCTGATCGGGTAAATATGGCCTATATGGGTTCGGACGTGGTGGGTGGCCTAGGACGTGGCGTGGTCTGCGAGACAGGAGTCAATACCGAGATTGGCCGGATTGCTAGCCTGCTAAAAGATATCAAAGAAGAACAAACCCCACTGCAACGCCAGCTGGATTATCTCGGCAAAACAATCGGACTAATCGTTCTGATTGTCTGTTTTGTTGTTTTAGTCGCTGGTCTGGTGATGGAGCATGGTTTCCGGGAAATGTTTTCCACTTCTGTGGCCATTGCGGTGGCGTCGGTGCCGGAGGAGTTGGCGGTTGGTGTGACCGTCGTTCTAGCGGTGGGAATGCAGAGAATATTGAAACAGAAAGCATTAGTGCGAAAACTAGTGGCCGCGGAAACATTAGGCTCAACGACCGTGATTTGTACGGACAAGACGGGCACCCTAACCGAAGGGGCAATGCGCGTGGTTCGGATTATTACCAACAATCACGAATTGGAGGCCGCTAGCACCGACTTCAATTCACGCGCTAAGGAGATTGGAGACCGAGCCAGCTTCATGACCGCTTTGAAAATTGGCATATTGTGCAATGACGGTCATGTGGATCGCGAGGGAAAGCCGACAGAAAAGTGGACTTATATCGGCACCCCAACTGAGCGAGCGCTGCTACAGGCGGGTAGCGAAGTGGGACAGCGGCAGCATCGCTTGGAAAAAGAGTATCCACGCGTGGCCACGATACCATTTTCATCCGAACAGAAATTCATGATCACCATGCATCGCGAGGCTTCCAGTAGTCGGGTAGCGTATCTTAAGGGCGCGCCCGAAGTGGTAATGGGCTTTATCGGACGGATTGATATCGATGGTCAGGTTGTTCCCTTTACATCCGAAGCGAGAACTCAAATCAAGAAACGGTATGAAAAGCTTAGCGCGGAGGGGTTGCGTACGCTGGCGTTGGCTTATCTGCCCAACGCGTCGCCAGATGATAAATTGCCAATTGATCTAGCTCAAAGTAAAGACTTTGTGTTTGTTGGCTTAATGGGCATTATGGATCCGGTTCGGTCGACGGCGAAACAAACCATCGCCGAATGTCGTAGCGCGGGCTTGCATGTCGTCATGATCACGGGTGATCATAAGTTTACCGCTCAAGCTATTGCGCGCGAGCTTGGGCTACCATCAAAATCAGAAAACATTATGGAAGGATCGGAGCTGCAGAAACTGAATCACGGTGAATTGAAAAAGCGGGTCAGAGATATATCGGTTTACGCTCGAGCTACTCCCGAGGATAAATTACGTATTGTGCGGGCCTGGCAAAGTTTGGGTGAAGTGGTAGCGATGACTGGGGATGGGGTCAATGACGCTCCGGCCCTGCACTCGGCCAATGTGGGCGTCGCATTGGGATCGGGTACAGATATCGCCAAGGAAACAGCCGATATTGTCATGCTGGATGATAATTTTGCCACCATCGTGGCGGCTATCCGCCAGGGGCGGGTAATATTTGATAATATTCGCAAGATGGTATTGTATTTGCTGTCCGACAGTATGGCCGCGGTGGTGGTGATTGCCGGCTCGTTAATAATCGGCCTGCCTTTACCCCTCCTGCCCGTCCAGATACTTTGGATAAATTTAGTAACGGATGGGTTTCCGGTAGTGGCATTGACACAGGAAACAGACGAAAGTGACGTCATGCAGCGCCCGCCTATTTCCCGCCGTGTGTCGATTATAAATCTGCACATGAAAACCGTGATCGCAGTGATTAGCTCGGTAGCTGGTTTGCTGACACTGGGCGTATTCACCTATTATTATCAGGTGTCAGATACAATTGATTTAGCGCGCACGATGGCATTTGCTACATTAGGCATGAGTACTATATTTACAGTCTATAGTTGTCGCACTTTGCGCACTCCCATCTGGCGTGCTAATCCATTCGCCAACAAAGCCTTAACTCTGGCCGTAAGCGCCAGTTTGATATTTCAATTATCGGCCATATATTTACCGGGTTTGTCGGGGCTATTGGGTTCCGTACCGTTGGGCTGGTCGCATTGGGGCGTGGTCTTGGCTAGCGTAATAAGCGTGCTGGTATTGATTGAAGTTATTAAAGGTATTTTTATTAAGAATCAAACTCATGAACTGGAATAAATATCTGCACATTCTAGCAATAGTGTCGTTAGTTGTTTTGGTAATCATTGAATACGCCTGGAACTTTGATACATTTCAACGCCGGGCGGCGCTGTCGATCACCGGCATCATTGGCGGCTTGATTTATCTTTGGTTGTGGGCGGTGGCGCGTAAGCAGGACATTTATTTTCCGGGTATCGTCAGCCTGTTAGTCGCGGCTAGTGTTTGGTTTGATGGTGCCGCCAATTTTTGGCATCTATTCGGCCGTTTTTTATGGTGGGACAAAATGGCTCACTTCACCGGATCGTTTGCGCCGATAGCGGTCTTGTTCACCTATTTGTATCAGTTAAACCAACAGGGAAAAATTAAATTGCCGGGATGGTCGTTCAGTCTCTACAGCATCAGCTTGGTTTCTTTATTGTCGGTGCTTTACGAGATATCCGAATATGCCGGTGACGTCTGGTTTCATACCAATCGAGTTACCGATCTATTCGACGCGGCCGACGACCTAATGTATAACGTATCGGGTGCCTTATTCGTGGTGCTGGTGTTTTGGGCTTGGCGGGCAGTTAAAAAGACAAATAGCAAGAAGCAATTGACAAGGAAGAAGGAAAGAGGGCTAGCTGAGTTTTCCAATCAACCATAGAGCAGGTGCCATTCGGTATGAAAGATCGCTGATCGGTTCATTCAACATTTTGCGAAAAGTTGAATTGAGTCGGTCGCATTGTTGCGAAATAACAAGGCCGCCTTTTTACCAAAAGGCGAATCCTTTGTGATAAAAACATTTTCGCGAAAACCTGCCCGCCAGACAAACCAGGCGTTGGCAGGCAGGGGTTAAAAGGTAAGCCATGAACGCGAAATCCCGTTTCTTGTGTAAATTTTGACACCAGCAGTAAAAATCGTTATAATTTGATGGTATTTAACCAACATTTTACTATGAATCAGGCACGAATTGCAGAAATTGGCAGCCAAGTAGGCCAAGAAACGACAATTAGAGGCTGGGTTTTTAATGTACGATCGTCTGGCAGTATCTTTTTCCTTCAAATTCGCGATGGCAGCGGACGGATTCAGGCAATAGTGAGTAAAAAAGAGGTTTCGGGTGAAACCTGGGAGGTTTGCCAGCGGCTGACTATGGAAAGCTCTGTTTGCTTGATTGGTAAGGTTCGGGAAGACAAACGCTCTCCGTCTGGCTATGAATTGGACGTCAAAGACGTTTCAGCCTACCAAGTGGCCGAGGACTTTCCGATTGCGAAAAAGGATCACGGCATCGAGTTTCTAATGGACGAGCGGCATCTCTGGCTCCGGTCACCGCGCCAAGAGGCGATTTTGCGCGTTCGGGATGAAATAATCTGGCAATTACGCAAGTTTTTCAAGGAACAGGGTTTTGTTATGGCGGATACGCCGATTTTGACGCCCACATCGTGTGAGGGCACCACCACCTTATTTGAAACCGAATATTTCGATACCAAAGCCTATCTAGCCCAATCCGGCCAGTTGTATAGCGAAGCCATCGTGGCCGCGTTGGGAAAAGTCTATGATTTCGGACCGACTTTCCGGGCGGAAAAGTCCAAAACCCGCCGGCACCTGATGGAGTTCTGGATGCTTGATGCCGAGATGGCATTTGTCGACAACAAGGCCAGTATGCGCGTTCAAGAGGAAATGGTCAGTTATGTCATTCAAAATGTAATGTCAGAAAGAGCAGCTGATCTGGCAGTGTTGGAACGCGACACGAAAATTTTAGCCAAGACAAAAACTCCATTCCCGCGCATTACTTACGATGAAGCGGTAGCGTTGTTGCAAAAAGAAGGTTCCAGCATCAAAGCGGGTGACGATTTTGGCGCCGATGAAGAAACGATTATTTCCAGTCACTATGACCGCCCGGTATTCATTACCAATTATCCCAAAGATATCAAAGCTTTTTACATGCAACCTGACCCGAAGAATCACGATCGCGTGCTATGCAGTGATCTAATTGCGCCGGAAGGATATGGTGAGATCATCGGGGGTTCGCAGCGCATCGATGATCATGATCTATTGCTCCAGCGCATGAAGGAGCACAAACTGCCGATCAAGGATTTCCAATGGTATCTCGATCTGCGCAAATACGGATCGTTCCCGCATTCCGGGTTTGGTTTGGGCTTGGAGCGCTTGGTGGCTTGGATTTGTAAGCTTGATCACATTCGGGAGGCAATTCCATTCCCAAGATTAATGAATCGATTACGACCCTAACCATGAATCGTATCTACACAATTGAAGCGTTAAACAAGGTCGATGCGGTTGTTACCGTGGCGGGCTGGGCCGAGACCGTGCGTAAGATGGGTAAAATAGTGTTTATCAATCTACGCGACAAACAAGGTCGGCTGCAGATTATCTGCGACCCATCCAACGAATCGGTGGCCGCGATTGCCAAGACCGTTCGGCCGGAATTTGTGCTTCGTGCCACAGGCGTGATTGCCAAGCGGGCTGGCCAAAATGTCAACAAAGATACCCCCACTGGAGCAATCGAACTGCAGGCGAGTGAGCTGGAAATTTTGAGCACTGCGCAAACGCCGCCGTTTGAAATAGTCAATGAAGACAGGCAAGCTTCCGAAGAAATACGCTGCCAGTACCGCTATCTCGATCTGCGCCATGAGAGGATGCGGCACAACCTCCAGAAACGTCACGAGATGTTGCAGTTTTTACGATCCTGGCTGTCGAATCAGCACTTTACCGAAATACAAACGCCGATTCTGACCAAATCAACACCGGAAGGCGCCCGCGACTTCTTAGTGCCGTCGCGCAACCACAGAGGCAAGTTTTTTGCCTTGCCGCAATCGCCCCAACAATACAAGCAATTGTTAATGGTGGCCGGCGTTGAACGGTATTTCCAAGTAGCCCCGTGTTTTCGCGACGAGGACGCGCGGGCCGATCGCAGTCCGGGAGAATTCTACCAGCTAGATATGGAGATGTCGTTTATGTCACAGGAAGAAATCCTGCAGCTGACCGAACAGATGTTTACCGAGATGGTGCGGAGGGTGTTTCCTGATAAACAAATTATGCAGACCCCTTGGCCGCGCTTGACTCACGCTGAAGCCATAAAAAATTACGGTACCGACAAGCCTGATTTGCGCCGGGACAAGAAAGTTAAGGACGAGCTGGCTTTCGCCTGGGTGGTGGATTTTCCATTGTTTGTGAAGCAGACTAAGGAAGACTTTTATCACGGTTCGGGTGCCGCCCAACTGGCGCCATCACACCACATGTTTACAGCACCGCGCGAGGAAGATGTTCCTTTGTTGGACTCTAATCCGTCAAAAGTCCGGGCTTATCAACACGATATGGTGCTGAACGGTGTCGAGGTTGGCGGCGGCAGTATTAGAATCCATCAATCGGCCATACAGGAAAAGATTTTCGATATCATTGGTTTTACCAAGGACCAGAAAAAACAATTCAAACATTTGCTGACCGCGTTCCAGTACGGTGTTCCGCCCCACGGCGGGGTGGCGCCGGGTATTGAGCGCCTGCTCTATGCCATTCTGGGCGAGCCAAGCGTCAAAGAAGTAATGGCGTTTCCGCAGACCAGTGAAGGCCGCGATCCGATGATGGGCTCACCGTCAAAAGTGGCTCCACAGCAATTACGGGAACTGGGATTAAAAGTCGAAAAGGAAATTAAGGAATAAACATATGACATTTTCCTCCCTGCAACGCTACATTCTTCGGGAGGCCTATATGAGCCGGCAAAAGCAATTCAGCCGGCGCGGTATGGCGAAGTTCTATCAATACCACAAACCGATGCCATCCGCTAAAGATCAGCAGAATATTATCACTAAAAGCATCGAGCGTCTGATTGATAAAGGATATTTAATCGGCTATGGCCGCCGGACGCCCCAAAAATGGTTTATTGACAGTATCGCGTTGACCGCGCCAGGAAGGAAAGCAGGAAAAAAGTTTATGGGCGAACAACAAGCGCTTCCATTAAGAAATTCAAAATTAAGAATAAAAAATTCAAAATAAAGGTTTATATTCGGCAAGATAGCTGAAATAAAATATCCATAAGTTTACATTTTGAATTTTACATTTTAAATTAATAAAACATGGCCATCTCAAAGCGACTGCTAACCACGTTAGACAAAAACAAAGTTAAGTACGACGTGGTGCCACATAAGACAGTCTATACCGTGCATGATTTGGGGCAGACATTAAAACAGAAAGTCCAAACCATTGCCAAAACCCTGCTAGTAAAAGTTGATAAGGAATATTATTTAGTGGTTCTGCCCGCCCACTACAACCTCGATTTCGGCAAGGTTAAGAAGGCATTAAAAGCCAAGAACGTCAGCATGGCCAAAGAAGGCGAGATGAAGACCAAGTTCAAAGTAAAACCGGGCGCGATGGTGCCGTTTGGCTTTATGCATAAGCTGGAAGTGCTGCTGGACCGATCATTATTGCGCGCGGAAAAAGTCCTGTTTGGCGCCGGAACTTTCACCGACAGTCTGCGTATGAAAGTTAAGGATTTCGTGAAGGTGCAGGAAGTGCAGACGGGGGACTATGGTAAAAAGAAGAGCAAATAACAATTAACAAGTAACAAGGAACAAGGAAGGAGTTTCCGAAAAGCGATATGCCGAAATTATTCCTTCTGAATTCTCAATTCTAAATTGACTTCCGACGTGGCGTATAACTTCAAACTGGAACAATTCGAGGGTCCGCTCGACCTGCTGCTCAAACTGATCGAGGAAGAAAAGCTGGACATTACCACCGTATCATTGGCCAAAGTAGCCGATGAGTATTTGCGTTACATTGAATCATTAGAAACGGTCAATCCCGAAGAGCTGGCCGATTTCCTGGTGGTGGCCGCAAAGTTATTATTGATCAAGTCGCGCTCATTGCTGCCCGTGGTCGAGATCGAGACTGATGAGATTGATTTGGAGAAGCAGCTGAAGATTTATCGTGAGTATCTGGAAGCATCAAAACTGGTCGCGGCGCGGTTAGGCAAGAAAAAGTTTATGTATCTGCGCGAAGCCAGTCCGGCATTAATGGAGCCAATATTCAGCCCGCCGCCCCAGCTCAATGTCGATGAGCTCAAGTCGCTCATGCTGGAAGTGCTAGCGAAGATCGAACCGATTATCAACATTCCCGAGGCGGTTATCGAGCGAACTATTTCGATCAGTGAAAAGATCCAACATATCAAAGATCTGGTGGCTCGCGCCGAGGGTACCAATTTCCGGACACTACTTGGTTTGGCAAATAACCGTACTGAGATTATTGTCACTTTTTTAGCCTTACTCGAGTTAATTAAAGAAGAGCATATTACATTTCAACAAGACAATATATTTGAAGATATCACCATTACGGTTTGCCAGAAGGAAGAAATTCAAAATTAAGAATTCAAAATACAAAATGAATGTTGTTTACTGCGAAATAATACCAAAAAATTGTAATTTTAAATTTTGAATTGTAAATTTTACATTATATGACCTTGATCTCCCAACTTGAAAGCATTATATTTGTCGCTACCAAGCCGGTAAGTGTGGCCAAACTGGCGGAACTTTTGAAACAGTCCGAAGCCGATGTGGAAGCGGCGCTAGTCCAGATCAAAGAAGAGTACCAAAATGGACAGCGCGGCATCCAGCTGATTCGGCACGCTTCAAAAGTGCAATTCACCACCCAGCCGGATAACCGCAAGGTAGTTGAAACGTATTTAAAAGAAGAACAATTCGGCGAGTTAACCAAACCGGGACTGGAGACGCTGACGATCGTGGCGTACCGCGGACCGATCACCAAGCTGGAACTGGAAGCGATCCGGGGCGTGAATTGCAGCATGATCTTGCGTAATCTGCTGATTAAGGGACTAGTGGAAGCGACCGAGGATAAAACCAAGATGCGCACTACATACAATGTCACTTTTGATTTCATCCGTTTCCTCGGTTTGAGCCAAGTCAGCGAATTACCCGATTATGAGAAACTTTCACAGCATGAATCGATCGAGAAGGTGATTCAAATGAATACCCAAGAACAAACCTAAACTATGTGGCCAGCGCTGGCGATTAGCCTGTTTATTTTCACACAAATCTTGCCGTCATCATTTTTGGATCGGCCGCCGCAGGTTGGTTTTGATGCCCGCGGCCAGGGTCAGATTACAGCGGTGGTCCAGCCTACAGCGATAGTTTATCAAGCCGTGCCGCCGGTAAAAACCGGCAACAGCCTGGGCATAAAAACCACGGCTAGTTCAGCCATTGTGTATGAACCGGCCAGCCAAACGGTATTGTTCGCCAAAAATGTTGACGCGCTGCGCCCGATTGCCAGCCTATCAAAGCTTATGACGGCACTGGTATTTTTGGAGCATAATCCAGGGTTAGAGAAGGAAGTCGAGATCACGGCGGACGATATCGTGCCGGGCGGATCGGATCACCTCAAGGCTGACGATCGCGTGACCGTCGAAAATCTATTTTATACTTGCTTGATTGGTTCGGACAATGTCGCCGCGTCTGCGCTGGCACGCTCGACAGGTTTGGCCACTATCGATTTTGTCGCCCAGATGAATGATCGGGCCAGTCGCATGGGTTTCACCCAAACTCATTTTGAAGAGGTAACCGGACTAAACCAGGCTAACGTATCGACGGCGGCCGAGGTGGCTCGGTTGCTGGATTACGCCTTGAATAATTCTTTGATCCGTCAAGCGGTGCTATTGCCAGAATATACGTTCATGCCGATTGATACCAACAAAACACGGCGCGTGACCAACACCGATCTGCTGATCGATTCGTTTATCCAAGTCGACGGCGGTAAAACTGGCTATACTAATGAGGCGGGATATTGTTTTGCCGCCCGAGCGTCGGACGGTAATGGGCATCGGATTATCGCGGTCGTGCTGGGTGCGGCGAATGACAGCGCGCGATTCCAGGAGGTGAAGGGCCTGATCGCCTGGACCTTTAGCAATTGGCTATGGAATAAATAAATATATGCTAGATAAACAACAACTGTGCAAATTTCTAGTTGAGGCGAAGAAGTCAACCTACGCCGCCGGAGAAACGGCCGGGAAAATAATTGAGAATGACAAGTCCACGACGCTAGTTTATGAAGTTGGTGATCTGAAGTATCATGACAACTATTTTGGCGGTGAACCATTTGGTGGTCGCGAAGTAGTTTTTCTGCATAATGAACCAATCTATATTATGACCTATTATGGTATGGTTGATGCGTCCGTTTCACACTTCGAAGCCGTTTATAAAATTTTACAAAAAGCATTATCGTTGATTCCTGAAGATCACCCTTATCGCGGCCCAAAAGAATATTCCGAAGACGGATTTATTTACCGAAATACCTATATTGGAGAAATCGACAATTTTTATGGCGAGGAAACAATCAGTTCGGCCGATGGAAAAGAAATATATAAAACACGCTATTGTGGGGGTTTTGTTAATCAAAGAAAGTAATAGTTATCGTCTGATATAAAATAGGAATAAGTTCGAAAATATGGTATGTTAAAAGGGCTAAACGGCTCGAAGACGCCTATATATGAACATCAAACCACTTCTCATCGGCAATTGGAAAATGAACCTGCTACCGGCTGAATCGGTTGATTTGGCGCATCAATATAAAGAGCGTCTAGCCAAGTACGCTGACCGAGTTACCATGGTAGCCGCGCCCAGTTTTACCTCCTTGATTCCGGTACGGAAAATATTGACTGGGTCACCGATCCGATTAGCCTGCCAGGACGTGGCACCAATTAAGCTAGGTCCATTGACCGGAGAAGTGGCGGCCGACTCACTGGCCGAGATCGGAGTCGAGTACGCGATTATCGGCCATTCGGAACGCCGTCATCTGCTAGGAGAAACAAATTTATTAATAAACGCGAAAGTCAAGCATGTCATTCGGTGCGGTCTGGTGCCCGTGATTTGCGTCGGGGAAAATCTAGCTGAACGGAACAGCTCCGGCAAAGAAATAAAAGTAACCGAACAGGTAAAGTCGGCCTTAGAAGGAATTGGCGCGCGTCAACCGATCGTGATTGCCTATGAGCCAGTTTGGGCGATCAGTACCAGCGGCAGCGGCTTGATAGCCGATCCCGACAGTGTCGCCGAAATGGCCGCGGTGATATATCAGGCTCTGATCGATCTATATCCCATAGAATTGATCATGAAATACTTTACGATCATCTACGGCGGCAGTGTCGACGAAACCAATGCAGTCGGTTTTCTCAAGGTCCGTTATATCAACGGCGCGCTGATCGGTGCTGCGAGTCTTGATGCGTCCAGACTATCAAATATTATTGCCTCATTAAAGAAATAACATTCTATGCTCGTATCTACTCAGGAAATTATCACGGCCGCACGAAAGAATCATTACGCTATCGGTTGTTTCTTAGTTTATAACTTGGAAACAGCGTTAGGTATCGCTCGCGCCGCCAAGGCTAAGCAAGCACCTATTATCATGGCGGTTTCAGAATCCACGATTTCCTATGCCGGTCTGAAACCGATTACCCACATCGTTGAGACGATCGCGAAGAATGAGGCGGTCAATGTGCCGATTGCCCTGCATCTCGACCACGGTAAAACATTCAAATCGGTCGTGGCCTGTATTGAATCGGGATTTTCATCGGTTCAAATTGACGCGTCAAATATGGCGCTCGACGAAAATATTCGACTAACCAAGGAGGTGGTTGCTTATGGACACAAACAGGGTGTCTGGGTGGAGGGGGAACTGGGTGAAATGCGCGGCGGCCATGGCGAGTCGGGCGAGTTTAAAGGCGAAATACCCTTGGTTAATCCCGATGAGGTCAAACAATTCGTGGAACAGACCGAGGTTGACCTATTGGCCGCGGCCATTGGTACGGTGCATGGCGATTATTCTAATGAACGGGTACATTTTGATCTGCTCGAGGAAATACTAAAGATAACCAAGACACCGGTGGTGTTGCATGGCGCTTCGGGGCTGCCCGATGAAGACATTATTAACGCTGTTAAATCCGGCATCTGTAAGGTTAATTTTGGCACTGAAATAAAAAAACTTTTCATTGATTCCGTACGCGGCACTTTGGTAACAGAAAAAAATATTACCGGCGTGCGCGAGCTGATGGGGCCGACGATTGAGGCCATTACCGATCTAGTCAGTGCTAAAATTGATCTCTTGGGTTCGGCTAGGAAAGCCAGTATACAGAAATAAATACTTTTTTAAACGTGAATAATCTATGCCTAGTAAAAAAAAGATCAATGTAACTATCAATGGATTCGGTCGTATCGGCCGATCAACCCTAAAAGCACTATTGTCAAAACCGGGCGTCAATGTCGTAGCGATCAATGATTTAACCGATCCGGCTACCTTGGCGCATCTTCTCAAACACGATTCCAGTTATCGGACATACAATAGATCGGTGCGAGCTACCAAGTCGGCTTTGATTGTCGACGGCAATACGATACCGGTATTTGCCGAAAAAGAACCGGAAAAACTTCCCTGGAAGCAGCTGGCGGTTGACGTGGTACTAGAATGTACCGGCCGGTTTACCAAAAAAGAAGAAGCCGCTCGGCATCTCAAAGGCGGCGCCAAGCGGGTGATTATCTCCGCACCGGGAAAGGGTACCCCGACCATTTTACTGGGTGTGAACGAGCACAAATATCGTCGCGAGAAGGTAATCAACATGGGTTCCTGCACTACCAACTGTATCGCGCCCGTGATTCAGGTAATCGAAAAGAAGTTCGGCGTACTAAAATCATCCATGACCACGATTCACTCGTACACGGCGGATCAGAATCTCCAGGATGGACCACACAAAGACCTGCGTCGGGCTCGGGGAGCGGCAGTCAGTATTGTGCCGACTACTACTGGTGCCGCCGTAGCCGTGACTGAAGCGATTCCCACTTTGAAAAATAAATTTGACGGTTTGTCGGTCCGTGTTCCAACACCGGTGGTGTCGCTATCAGACTTTACGATTCTTACTAAAAAGAAAGTTACCGCCGAGCAGATTAACCGCGCATTGATTGACGCTTCAAAAATGAAGCAGTATAAGGGCATAATGACCGTTACCAGCGAAGAGCTGGTCTCGGCGGACTTTGTTGGGAATCCCGCTTCGGGCATTGTGGATCTGCCGCTGACAAAAGTGGTTGATGGCGATCTTCTGAAAGTGGTGGTTTGGTACGACAACGAATGGGGTTATTCGAACCGGCTGGCCGAAATGGCACTGTACGTCGGACGCAAGTAGTTACGAGTTGTGAATTTATTAGTTAAAAACATTGCCACCTGTGTTTTAGGGGGTGATGTTTTTAAGTATGGTGTGGTAACCTCACAGGGAATTGAGCCTAGGTCGCCAGCATGACTCGTCCGCAATGCCTTGCCACGTTTGGTTATGTTTGAAATGAGAAAGTTATTTGGTACCGCTACGGGGAATCGAGGTCTGGGCAGCGCTGATTCCTACGCTCGCTCGGAATCATCGGCGTTCCCCAGAATCGATCGCTGCGCTCTGGTTCTGGGTCACTTCTGCCCTTCGATTCCGGTTGAGACTAGAATGTATTATTGTATTAAATTGTTTTAGGTGCTTGGTACCGCTACGGGGAATCGAACCCCGATTACCAGGATGAGAACCTGGCGTCCTAACCGTTAGACGATAGCGGCATGAAAAATGACACGATTACTATACGTTTTAACTGGTCGTATGTCAATCAAATTATGGTCACTTTGGCAGGCCAGAATTTCTGTGGGAAATCGCAAGCACAATTTGAAACGATTACTCTCAAGTCAACGCAGGCGGGCAAACGTTTGCCCGCCTGCGGATTATAATATTACATTACCAGTGCGGATATCGGCTTTCTTAGCAATATTGACACCTAATTGGTTTCTCCATACAAATATGCTATACTGAGACCTATGACACCCCGGAAAAAGGTCTGGATTACCTTTATTGCGATTATTGTATTGAGTGGTTTGGCTGGATTGGTGGATTATCCCAAAGGGCCCGATCTTAAGATTGGCAGCTGGCAGCGTGTTCTGAACGTCCGGCTGGGCTTGGATTTGCAGGGCGGTTCACACTTGGTTTACCAAGCGAATGTGTCCCAGGTGCCAGTGGCTGATCGGGTGTCGGCGCTGGAGGGGGTGCGCGACGTGATTGAACGGCGGGTGAACGCATTTGGCGTATCTGAACCGGTGGTGCAGACCAACAAGACCGGTGAGAACTGGCGGGTGATCGTTGAATTACCCGGCGTGTTCGACGTCAATGAAGCCATCAAGCAAATCGGGGAAACGCCGTTACTGGAATTCCGCACTCAACAGACGCCGGCGCCATACACTGAAGAACAACTCCAGGCAATCAGGGCTCTCAATGCCCAGAAGAAAACCCAGGCGGAAGATGTGCTCAAGCAGGCTCTGACGCCTAATGCCGACTTTGCCGCCCTGGCCAATCAGTATTCCGAAGACCCCGGTAATCAAACAGCCAAAAGTGGCGGTGACTTGGATTTCTTCAAGCGCGGCGATATGGTACCTGAATTTGACGCGGTAGTTTTTGACAAGATGAAAGTTGGCGACGTTTATCCCGAGCTGGTTCAAAGCAGTTACGGCTACCATATTATCAAAAAAACTGACGAGCGTACCACCGATGGCGTGTTAGAAGTGCGCGCCAGCCATATATTATTTGCTACCCAGTCGGAAACCCCGTCGGCCTCGCAGAATTTTGTCCCGACCGAACTATCGGGCAAAAACCTGAAGCGCGCCGATGTCAAAACCGATCCCACCACGGGTGCGCCCCAAGTAGCACTATCTTTTGATGCTGCCGGCAAAGATTTATTCGCCAAGATTACCAAAGAGAACGTCGGCAAGATCGTCGGTATATATTTGGATGGCGAACCGTTAACCATGCCCAAGGTGGAGCAGGAGATTACCAGCGGGGAAGCAGTTATCACCGGTTCGTTTACTTTGATTGAGGCTAAACAACTGGCGCAACGATTGAACTCGGGCGCGCTGCCGGTGCCCATCTCATTGGTTAATCAGCAGAATATCGGCGCATCCCTGGGCAAGATTGCCGTCCAACAGAGTATCGTGGCGGGATTGGTTGGTCTGCTTATTGTGGCGATATTCATGATTGTTTACTATCGCTTCCCGGGTTTGATGGCTGTCCTGGCGCTGGGTATTTATGCCATGATTTCGCTGGCCATTTTCAAACTCTGGCCGATCACGTTAACCCTGCCGGGGGTGGCCGGTTTTGTATTGTCGATCGGCATGGCAGTGGATGCCAACGTGCTGATATTTGAACGCCTTAAGGAAGAGTTGCGCCTCGGCAAGCCGATGAGCAGCGCGATCGAGGAAGGTTTCCGGCGCGCCTGGCTGTCGATTCGTGATTCAAATATATCCAGCTTGATTACCTGCTTTATCCTGATCTGGTTTGGCAGCAGTTTGATCAAAGGTTTCGCGTTGACATTGTCGATTGGCATACTGGTCAGCATGTTCACGGCCATTACCATCACCCGGACCTTTCTGCGACTGACGGCGGGCGATTGGCTGGCGCGCCATAAGAAACTGATCGGCATCTTCCATGTTTAAGATAATCCAAAAAAGAAAAATCTGGTTTACAATTTCCGGTTTGGTAATTATTCCCGGCATTATTTTCATGTGCTTGGGCGGATTGAAACTAAATATTGATTTTACAGGCGGAACCCTCTGGCAACTTAAATTCGACAGCAATCGTCCCGCAACGGCTGACCTGCAATCCAAGCTTACGACCGCCGATCTGCGCGATATCACCGTTCAACCACTGGGAGATAACGGTATGGCGATTAGATTGCAACCGATCGATAATGCCAAACGCGCGGCAGTGTTTGAGCAGTTAAAAACCGCCTATCCCACGGTAGTGGAAGACAGTTTTGAAACAATTGGTCCCACGGTTGGCAAGGAATTGTTAAACAAATCGATCACCGCCATCATCATGGTACTGCTGGGTATTATTCTGTACATTTCGTGGGCGTTCCGAAAAATATCGCGTACCTCAACAATTTCAGGTTGGGTAATGGGTTTATCGGCCACGATTGCTCTGGCGCACGATGTGCTGGTACTGCTGGGTGTGTTCGCGATCTTGGGATATTTTTTCAATATCGAGATTGGCGGGCTATTCGTCACCGCGCTTTTAACCGTATTAGGTTTTTCTGTTCATGATACGATTGTGGTATTTGATCGGGTACGCGAAAACGTTATTCACGACAGCCGCCAGGATTTTGAAAATATCGTCAATGATAGCGTTAATCAAACATTAGCCCGGTCGTTAAACACGTCGTTGACCACTCTGTTCGTTTTGATAGCGCTCTACCTGTTCGGCGGGGAATCAATTAAGATATTTGTGCTGGCCATGATAATTGGTATTACGACCGGTACCTATTCTTCCATATTCAATGCCAGCCCATTGTTGGTGGTATGGGAGCAATACCGAAGAAGGAAGTAACCATTAAAAAGCAAGAAGGAGCCGGGTATGTAGCTCCCGGAACGCTTACGTTTCATAGCGGGGCTTTTTGTAATACAACGAACACAAAGGCGGGAATTAGCCTTAAATAAGCTAACTTGACACATTTATATACTTATGCTATACTATAGTCATCGTGAGGAATTATTGACAGACATAGCGATAATTAGCCAGGAATCGTTTCTCGGTCGCAAATCTTCGAAATATTTATCCATTGTGCCAAATAGTATGGGCGAGTCCATACTCGACAAAGTCATCTCGAGCAAGCAGAATGAACAAATGCGCGAATTTAACCCGCCGGAAGCGATTGCGGCGTTGTTTCGGCAATTGAGCAACAAAGAAGAGGACATACTGCGTCGTCGCTATGGTTTGAATGGCCAAACGAAGCAGACGCTCGAAGAAATCGGACAATTTTATAAGCTGACCCGTGAACGGATCCGCCAGATAGAATGCACGGCGGTAAAAAAGTTAAAAAAAGTTCGCGGTTTCCACGATATCATTAATCCCATCGAAACCACGTTGCGATCGGTGATTGACCAGCATGGCGGAGCGGTATCAAAGGATCGGCTGTTTGAGCTGATATTCGAATTTTCACCCAATACTGATATTAACCGGCAATCGGTCACGTTTATTATTACCAAACTACTGGATGATGTATTTTTAGATATGCCATCTACGGCGGTGCTTCGTTCGGGTTGGCGGTCAGCGTCAGTTTCGCTTACGCAGGTTAATATGTTGATCGACCGACTAGTTGAAATCATCCGGGAACGCAACCAGCCAACCAATGAGGCTGATTTAATCGAGCTATACCACCAGAAAAACCCGTCCGATGCGGGTGCTTCCGGGGTGACCGATCAGGCGCTGTTGGGCTATCTGACTTTAAGCCAGAAGATCAGTCGCAACCCCTTCGGTGACTACGGTCTGACAGAATGGGGCACGATTGTACCCAAGCGGATGAATGATAAAATCTATCTGGTGCTTAAGAAAGCCGACAAGCCGATGCATTTTACGGAAATTGCCGAGCAGATTAATAAAATTGGCTTTGACAGCCGGCGGGCGTATCCGCCTACCGTCCACAATGAACTGATTCTAAACCATCGCTATGTTTTAGTCGGGCGGGGGATATACGCTCTTCGGGAATGGGGTTACCGACCCGGAGTGGTATCCGACGTCATTATTGAGATTATGAAGAAAAACGGCCAGCCCATGACTCGGGACGAAATCGTTGACGCCGTAATGTCTCAGCGGATTGTCAAAAAGAATACTATTCATCTCGCTCTAACCGAACGGTCCGTTTTCGAAAAACTACCGGACGGCCGATATCAGCTTTCAACTGTGCCCGCATCAACAGCGCCCAACCAGCCCGCAATCCAAACAAAGATTTAAACGAAATCGTTCGTCCCATGTCGATTGTAATAGATTTTAGCAATTTTTCCTTTGCAGACGCGTTCGCACCGCTCGCTCTGTTCTGGAATTATTTTATTAATGGGGGCTGGATTGTCTTCGCGGCCGGTGTTTTGTTTTTACTGTGGGAAATCCACATGTATATAATTACCAACAAATATGCCGCGTCGGTAAAATACGTGCTATTAGCCATCGATGTGCCGCGCGATCTCAAGCCGAATCTCAAGGCGGTTGAGCATATATATTCCCAATTAATGGGTATTGCCTCAGCACCGAACTGGGTCGAGAAATATTTTGAAGGACGTTTTCAGTTGGCGATCAGTCTGGAACTAGTTAGCATCGGTGGGTATATCCAATTTATCATTCGGACGCCCAATCAGTACCGCGATCTGGTCGAAGCGGCAATTTATGCCCAGTATCCCACAGCCGAAATCACCGAAGTGGAAGATTATACGCTGGGTTACCCGACAAAATATCCGAATGATAAATATAATGTGTTTGGCTCCGGTATTGCCTTTACCAAGCCTAACGCCTACCCCATCCGAACTTATCTGGAATTCGAACATAGTTTATCGCAAGAATTGGCTGATCCAATGGCTTCGTTGCTGGAAGTATTAAGCAAGCTTCGTTTGGGTGAACAGGTCTGGATCCAGATGGTCATCCGGCCGCCCCAGAGTACCAGCTGGATCGACGAAGGACAGAGCATTGTGAAGAAAATTATCGGCGAACCAAAGCCGGCTTACAAAGATCCGTTTGGTCCATTGAGCGTTTTAGCCAAGCATGCGTCTGAAGCCGTGACCGCCTCGTTGTTACCCGTTGGCGAACCGGAAAAAAAGAAAGAGGAAAAGAAGGATAAGAATAACATGATGCAGCTGACCGAGGGCGAAAAGAACGCCTATTCTTCTATCCAAACCAAGATGAGCAAGCTGGCTTTTGAAGTGAAATTTCGTTACGTATACTTATCCGAAAAAGAAGTTACCAACAAGAGCCTTGGTATCAGCGCGGTGTTCGGTGCCCTGCGCCAATTCGCGTCCGAAGATTTGAACGGATTCAAACCAGATAAGCGCACATTCGTGAAGTCAAACTTTGTGTTATTCAATAAGCCCAGAATGTCGGGACGGCAGACCAATCTGATGTCAAATTACAAGATGCGCATGGCGGGCAGTGGTATAATACTAAACACGGAAGAACTGGCTACCGTATTTCATTTCCCAACTGAAACGGTCAAGGCGCCTATGTTGAAGAAGGCCGAATCAAAGCGCGGTGAGCCCCCGGCTGGATTACCGATACCGGAAATGGCCGCACCGTTGACGCCCGTTGGCCAGACACCTGGCTCTTACGCGCCAGCTCCGGCCAGCATTCCAGTGGTACCAACCGAACAAACCGCCGCACCATCGGATTTACCAGTCGCTCCAGCCGCCGCATCAAGCCAGCCCGCGGCCCAACCGCCCACTCAACCGCCGGCCAATAACGAACCAACAGCGCCATCAAATTTACCCTTTGCCTAAACTATGGCGAAACTAAACACGCTCGACCCGCAAAAAATTACACCTTTTGCCGAAACAAACTTTCGCAGCCAACAGCGGCGTTTTGGTATTAAATTGGATGATCGCCGCCGGCACATGTATGTTATTGGCAAAACCGGAATGGGCAAAAGCACTCTGCTGGAGAACATGATTATATCCGATATCCGTGAAGGCCACGGTCTGGCGGTGGTTGATCCGCACGGTGACCTGGTCGAAAAGATAATCGATTTTATTCCCTCGTGGCGGATTAATGATGTGGTTTATTTCAACCCGGCAGATATTGATTATCCCATCGCTTTTAACGCTTTGGAAGCAGTCGATACGACACATCGTCACCTGGTCGCTTCGGGTCTGGTCGGCGTATTCAAAAAAATATGGGCAGATTCTTGGGGCCCTCGTTTGGAATATGTATTGCGTAATACGATTCTGTCGTTGTTAGAATATCCAGGTTCGACAATCCTGGGCATTACCCGGCTGCTGGTGGACAACAAATATCGTAAAAAGGTTGTATCGAAGATTAATGATCCGATTTTAATTTCTTTTTGGCAGGAAGAATACGGCGCCTACAGCCAGCAGTTCAAAGTTGACGCCATCTCTCCGATTCAGAACAAAGTGGGGCAGTTCTTGTCGAGTTCCATCATCCGCAACATCGTTGGACAGACCAAGAGTTCGATCGACATGCGCGATGTGATGGACAGCGGTAAAATATTATTAATGAATCTGGCCAAAGGGCGGATCGGCGAAGACAATTCCAAGCTATTGGGGGCCATGATGATCACAAAACTGCAGCTGGCCGCCATGAGCCGGGTAGACATTCCCGAAGAGGACCGGCAGGATTTTTTCCTGTATGTTGACGAGTTTCAGAATTTTGCCACGGAAAGTTTTGCCAACATTCTATCCGAAGCTAGAAAATACCATCTTGATCTAATCATTGCTCATCAGTATATTGAACAGCTTGATGAAATTGTCCGCGCGGCCGTGTTTGGCAACGTGGGTACGCTGGCTTGCTACCGGGTCGGCGCGGCCGATGCCGAGTTTTTGGAAAAAGAATTTGACCCTACGTTTACCCCGACGGATCTGGTGAATCTGGCCAAGTACGAAATGTATCTCAAGCTGATGATCAATGGTATGGCGTCAGAACCTTTTTCGGCGCGCGGTCTGCCGCCAATCCAAACTCAAGCCACCGACGGCCACCGAGATAAGATTATCCAGGTGTCGCGGGAACGCTATGCCACCCCCCGGTCCGTCGTCGAAGCCAAGATTATCAAATGGGCTGGTTTAGCTGGATCTGAGGGAGAAGGTGATCGAAGCGAAAATGATAGAAACAACATAGCTGATCGTCCACCGCGCCGCCCCGTGAATGATACCGATCGATCACCGCGCCGTTCGATGAACGAGTCAAGTCGATCGGTGCGACAGCCAATGGTTGGGGCGAACCGATCGCCACATCAATCCAGGCCGGATTCGAGTTCATCCCAACAGCCGTCCGCCGCGCCAGTTGTTTCAACTAATCAATCAACACCATCGCCGTCAAGTCTGCGTATCAATTTAGCCGATGCGCTGATTAAACCGCCTGAACCCGAACAGTCCAAGACGGAAACAATACCGGAGCCGGAGTCAGCCATCAGCCTGCGTGAGGCCATGAAACAGCCGCCGGTGGCGTTCAAGAATCCACGGCGGGACAATCCCGGAGCACATCGTGCGGATCGCCAACGCGGCCAGCCGGGTAATAATCAGCGACCGCGTCCGCCAAAATCTAATCGATCCGATAGACAAAATTCATCCAATCAAGCTGCTCCAACCTCACCACAGCGTCCAGCTGAGGATCGTCGGCCATTGTCTCATCACCATACGATTCCGAATCGACCAGCCTCGTCCGCTCAGCCATCGCAGGTAGAGCCGTCCGATCGGCACAAACTTCAACCAGGGCAGGTAGTAAAACTTTAGATATGCTATGAAAATAGTATTTGCATTTGTTATCACAATTTGTCTGATCTGGCCATTGGCTAGTCGGGCGGCTGAACCGGTCGAGGTGTATTATTTTTCTGACCCTCAATGCCAGTCTTGTGGTGATATGGAAAGCGCTTTGGCGCTCATGAAACAAAGTTATCCCGAAATGCGCATCGTGACGCTCAATGTAGCCAGTGGTAACGATACTGCCTTGATACTTCAGGATCTTTTCAGTTTGTACCAATCACCCGAAAAAGAATTGCCAGCCGTGTTCGTGGGCACACGCGTGTTTACCGGTTTTGATGCCAGCGTGGCGGAGGGCGTCGCTCAAACGGTGGATTCGTGCCGCCAGGCGGAATGCCTGTCGCCGAGCGCGGCTTTGCGAGCCTACTATGATCAAATAGCACAAGAACAAGCCAGCCAAGCTAGATTCCCAATTCTGCTATTTTGGGCCATATTTATAGTATTGTGGCCGATACTGGGCGGGGTAGCCATTGTTATTGTACTAAAAAAGTACCACAAAAATATTAAGACATTGCCTCCCACCATATTACCATTGTAGAGATGTTGTCCGTTCGACCGTAATGCCGCCGCCATAATTCGTACCTGGTTTGACAGTGAGAGCCAGTTCCTTTATTATTAAAAAGTATCAGGCCGATATATGTTAATTAATAGAAATTCAGAAATGCACAATTACGAAGAGGGTAATGGTCCGTCGACCCCATATCAACCGGACTCAAAGAATGTATTAGCCAGCCTATCGCCCAAGACCAGTTTTTTGGTTGGGTTAGTGGGCGGCATCATGATGCTGTCAACCATCGGGTTCGCGATTATGCTGACTTCATACCTCAACGGCAGCCTGGTCAGCAGCGGATCAAAAGTAGCCGGTGCTACCACTAATAACAATGCCAACGTGGCAGTGGCGAATAATAATGCTGCAGCCGGCGATACGGCGCCAACACATGTCGATATTGCGGTAACCGATACCGATCATGTTCGCGGTAAGGAAGATGCCAAAGTTACAATTGTGGAATATTCTGATATCCAATGCCCATACTGCAGCACTTTCCACACCACCATGAAGCAAGTCGTGGACAAATATCCCAATGATGTCCGTTGGGTATTCCGCCACTTTCCGCTTGATTCCATCCACCCAAATGCCCGTCCAGCTGCGATTGCGTCGGAATGTGTCGCTGTGCAAAAAGGCAATGATGGCTTCTGGAAATTCGTCGATGCCATGTACGGCAATCAGAGCGGCCTGGGCAACGACTTTTATGAATCGACTGCCAAGACGATTGGAGTCGATATGACCAAGTTTAAAGATTGCGTCAGCAATAAAACAACGTCCAGTACCGTCGATAGCATGTATCAGGGCGGTATCAATATCGGCGTCCAGGGCACGCCTGGTAGTTATATCAACGGCGATGCTTTGGGTGGCGCGGTACCGTTTACCCAGCTCGATTCACAGATTCAGACTGCGCTCGCACAATAATGAACCCCACCAGGGTGTCCCGGCAAATGTCGGGGCACCTTTTGGCTTAAGAAGTGCGGAAAATAAATGAACACAACCGCTAACGAACCGCCAAAGACACACCGCCAAGGACGTCATTTCTGGCGCAATGCTATCATTATCGTGATTATAGTGCTGACGCTGGCTTATGGCTGGGCGGTATTATTTTTATTTCGACATCTGAATAACGCCAGCTCGCGAAACGACAATACGACCATCTATGACTACTCCAGAAACGGGGCGAGCTATTCGGTTGAGGCGGCCGATCGTCCATCGCTCGGTGACACATCGGCGGATATGGTGATTGTGGAATTTGCCAGGTATCAATGCGAAACATGCCAGACCAAGTCGGAGATGATTCGACAGGCAGTATCTTTGTATGATGGTCGTATTCGCTATATCGTCAGAGACTATCCGGCTCAGGACGATGAATGGTCGGGACGTTTATCGGAGGCTGCCGCCTGCGCTGGCGACCAGGGCAAGTTCTGGATCATGCACGATCGGATGATGGGTACGCCCAGTATTCCCGATCAAACAAAATTAAACGGCATTGCCGTAGGAGCCGGTTTGGAGATGGCACAGTTTGATAGTTGTTTCAGCGGACGTAAGTATCAGGATCAGATAAGGCAGGATTTAGCCGACGCCCAAACTTTTGGCGTCACTACGGCTCCGACCATGATAATCAATGGGCGCATCTTATCGCACCCAGTCACCGAGGAGATCTTCTATAACATTATTGATTCGATATATCCCAGTCTGACAACGCTCCACCAAAATATCAATCAGACCGAAGAGGAGAATCCCGTAAGTTCCACTTAAATTAGTGTAATCCAGTTAGATTATCCACTGCTTATCCACCCAATCGGTGGCTTTGTTCACATATTGTCAACTTGTCTGAATAAAATGGGGGTGTAGCATTGTATTACTATGAAAATCAAAGTCAGCCAGCCGCCCACGGTCTCGAAAATCCGCCTGATTCCACAGGCACGGTTTAGCTGTCCGCGCTGCTGGACAGTCAGCCGTGTACCCGGGCGATGCGCCTGCGGATCTGATTTAGCCAAAGAAAGGTATCGCATCAAGCTGCAGTATGAAACTCAGGCGTAGATAAATCGGTTGCCGTCATATTTTGTGGATACGGGAAGTTGGGGTATACTGGGTATATGCTGCCGTATTTCCAATTAACGGATATTCACATCGGAACCTGGGTGATCCGTACCTGGGGAATTTTTGTTTCGCTGGCTTTTGTAATTGGATTGTGGCAGGCGCTGAGAGAAGCCAAACGGCGCCAACTAGCGACCGAACCGGTAATTGATGTGACCATCTGGATTATGATCGCGGCCATGGCCGGCGGACGGGTGTTTTATATAATGAATGAGTGGCCTTGGTATCGTAATGACATAGTGTCTTGGTTCAAAATCTGGGATGGTGGATTAGCGATGTACGGTGGATTGATCGGAGGTGTCATAGCCGCCGGTTTATATTTTTGGTACCGACACCTGCCGAAGGCGGCCTATTTTGACGTGTTGGCTTATGTTATGCCACTGGCGATCGCGGTGGGCCGAGTGGGATGTTTTTTGATTCATGATCATTTAGGCCGCGCCACCACCTTCATCTTGGGCGTAAAAATACCCGATGGTACCGTCCGGCACGATCTGGCGCTCTACGAAATACTTTTTGGGATGGTACTATTTATATTCTTTCACTGGTGGCGCCGAAAAAATATCCCAGCCGGGTTGATGACAGTAGTATTTATTATCGTGTATGGCTTCTTTAGGTTTGGGTTTGACTTCCTGCGCGCTACCGATCTCCCGATGGCTGATCCAACGATTTGGCCGGGAATCCATCCAAGCCAATACGCCGCCGGGCTGAGTGTTTTGATTGCCGCTGTGTGGCTATTGATAAATCATCCAAAACATAACTGAGCAAAAATTTAGCAAGTTGTCAGACGTGGTGTATCCAACGCCAACGTCTTTTGTGATTGGCCGCACTATTGACAAAAACAAAATATTGTTGTAGTATGTTCTATTCGTACATTGCCAAACATGGTTAGTAAATGCGGGGCATTTTGGCTTCGTTGCCATAATATACGGAAGCACGGATTTCAATCAAACGGGTCTCAAGCCGCGGGTATTTGTCCCGCAGAATAAGGAGCACAGTCATGTCCGGAATCAGTTGGATCGTTTGGGTAGTCGCATTCGCGGCTCTGGCGTTCTTTGCCGGTCTGGCCGGGTTGGCGTGGAATTCGCGCCGGCGGCGCAGGGTTCGTGTGCCAAGCACGCCGGGCACACCGGTCGCGGCAAATGTTCCCGTCCAGAGCAACCGACTTGTCCGGTTGTGGTATCGGTTTTGGTACTGGCTGTTCCCGCCGATCAACCCCGAGGACATCGGGGAACCGGTCAGTCCATACCGGACACTCAAGTTCTTCGCTGGGTTGGTAATCGTTGGCCTAGTACTGGCGGCGGCCAATCTGGCGCTAACCCACCAATTCTGGCTGTCGCTAGCCTTCTGGCCAGTCTCGGTGGTCTTGATGATTGTCCTGGCTATGATGTATGGCGTGATGGTGAGTCTGAACGAAGGCGAGGGTGTAGATATTGACCGGTGGGGTGGATTTCATCATTCGCTCTTCCAATATCGTGGTCACGTGGTTCTAGATCGCAAGATGATGGAGCTGCTAAACACAACCCTACAAACGCGTTACCTGGTTGGTAGCTTCGTGCAAGTTGCCACAATATCAGCGCGACTGAGGGAGGGCGGGACAAATCCGAACCCAGCTGTACTGGGAAAATTCATGAGCTATGCCCGTGCTCAAGAACGCTGGAACAAGCCGTTTGGTGGTCTGAGGGTGGTGGGCTGGCCGTGGGTAGATCGGATTCATACGATCGTTTTCCCCTCGGAAGAAATCGTTGAGGAGGTAGTGGATGGCGAGAAGCGATACGTTAGACGTAAAGTAACTCGAACGAGTACCAGGTTGCTGCTGACTGACATTCCCAAGCGTCTTCTCCTGGAGGGAATGGAGACAGCGGCGATAACCAGCCAATCGGATGGCGACTCAAGTGGCTACGGTTTTCCGGTTGACTTGCTGGTTGAGCCATACGTCAGGGTGTCGCACATGTATCTGGCTGTGTACAGGACACCGGAGGGCTGGGCGCGTATTTTGACGAGCTTGCTTCATCCTGTGGCGCTCGGAGTAGTGAGAGGGATTGAAGCCGGCAAGGTGTCGAAGCGACTGTCTGAAATAAGCCAGAGCGTGATCGAGTCGCTTCGAACAGAAACAAGCGATCCCACTATCGGCGCTGAATCACTCAGTAGCCGCTACGGACTGGATTTGATCCGGTTCCTGGTTCAGGATACGCAGATGTCCCAGCTGGAGGACGACGAACTTCTGCAACTTCCGACAACCAGCCATCTGAAAGGTCGTGCCCGGGAGATCGAATCCGTGTACGATGCCAATGTCATCAGAAATGTACGAACCGCCGAAGCCGATGGCGTCAAGCTCATGGTCGAAGCGGCTAGCGGCGATCCGGAAACGGCGCGTCTGGCGATCAAGGCCAGAGCGGCCACGGAAACCAAGGGTACGGTCATCCTCACCCTGGGCGGTGACGATAAGGCGGCGATCGATCCTGGTCAACAGGTACTGATCGAGCGGTTTGATCGTCTCGCCGAGGCGATAAGGGGACAGAAGGGCAAGAAGAAAGGCGCTGGCGGTGCGGACAGCGATGTGCCCGACACCAGCGACGAAGATGAGGAGGTCAAGAAATGAAATCTCCCATCATTATCATCGGGTTCGTTCTGATCGCGGCAGTACTGATCGGTCTGAAGCTGATGCGGCGGAAGCCAGCCGATAGTGCCAACAAGCCGAACCGGTGGCGCGTGCCGATCATCCTTGTGGTGGTTGGCATCATCGCGCTGCTGGCGGGCCGCTGGCTGCTGACGGCGGGCAACAACCATCCGCAGATCGGACTGTGCATTGCCGCTCTGGCGAGCGCGGTGGCGATCTTCATGTCCAGCCGCTATCTGAAGTTTGCGGATTGGCTGCCATACGTCTGGCTGGGAGCGGCGATTCTGCTTGCCTGGGTTAGTTCCATACCGGGGATTATCGTGCAGCCAGGGTCCTTCTTGACCGCCTTTGGTAATGGCAAGATACTGGCGCTGGCGTCGCTGGTCTTTCTGGCTGGGGCGGTCATCATGGCACTGTTCAAATCGTCGGGCGCGGCATGGTTCGCGATCGTCGTGGCGGCAGTGTTCATGATCGTTCCGAAAGTGTACGAGCCGTACAAACATCCCGAGCGCCACACCATCACGGTCGAACGCGGCGGTGAAAAGGCGAACTACGGGATTGCCCAGTTCCGCCAAGGAGTCGTGACGGTTGACGCGTCCACGCCGCGTGGGCCGGATGGTATCTACTCGGTCTTCGGCTTGCAGTCCGATGGCTACAATCGTACGATCCGACTGCAGGACTGGCAAGCCGTAGAGCTCTGGGTGACCGGTTCTCCACAGAAAGACCTCGATCGGCTCGAGATCAAGCTGGCGCCTGGGCGATGGGTGCGGCCGTTCGTGGGCGGCCAGAATGGACTGAAGGGGCCGGTGGAGGAATGCGACCTGGAGGTGCGTATTCCACCGGACGTTCAAACCGGATTGCTGAAGTTCGGAATGAAGATATACACAAGACGGACGAGCTAGTCTCGTCATCGGTGGGGTTTGCTACGGCACGCCCCACTGTTTTTATTTCCATAGCATCAGACAAAGAAAAAAACCAGCCAGGAGCGCTTGCCACCCGAAACCAACCGGCCAGCTAATTTCGCGATTAAAATAATAGTGTAAGTTATGATGCGCTCGATGGTGCCAACCGAGCAGTCGGTCAATCATTTTATCCCGCGATAGATATTTCAAAAAGGAATAGAATGGTGCGCGTTGATCGTGCGACTCCATATAACACTCGGACAGCCAATCCGGCAATGTCGACGCGACCGCGCCGACAATGACAGTTGCCCAGCCAATATTGCCTGGCTGGGTGACGATTAGAAATATACACGCGCCGAGAACGATGAAATCAATCAGAACAACTGGCACCACTCGCTTCGGTTTAGCCTTGATCCACCGGCCCAGCCCCTCGTCGCCATGCGGAATCAAGTCTAGTAAATAGTGCGATCCGAAAGCCAAAACGCCTCCCATCCAGGGATGGGGAGCCATTTGAACCAAATAAATACCGAGCATGGCATGGCCAGTCGAAAGCATATTACAATACAGTGATCAAAAGAACAACTAGGATAACCGCCTGAATGGTAAAGCCGGCGGCGGGTGATACCTGGTAATCGAAAAAATTATCCACGAAGGAGTGAAACTTTTCATGCAGCCAATTATGTTGTTTGAGCAGGGGGTGCAGCAGGAATACTTTACTTCGCAGAATTTTCAATGGCCGGAAGATGACGACTTCACGGAAAGTTTGATGGATGAATGGAAAGGCGTTCGACAACAAATCGGGAAATAAGGATCCGGCAATGGCGGCGCTGAAAACTTTAACTCGCACCGGGTCGGTTTTTTCAAATAATAGGATAACCATCCCGGCGGTCACGATTAGATCAATTCCGCTGAACAGGATGGCTCGGCGGCGCTTATTGGGCAACCACTCCTGATAGAGAGTTTGATCACCGTGGGGGATAAAATCCATCACAAAATGGGCCAATATCGAGAGAAAAAAAGCTAGCGTCGGAGAATTGACTTGTTGGCTGATCAGAGCGCCAGCGGCAGCGTGGGTGGTTAGAAACATTCTAAAGGCTGTTTTATTACCGATTGAGGCTAACTTGTAATTGTATCACATTTTAGAACCATTATACGAAAACCAGCCGATCAAGCCGGCTGATTCTCTGGATATATTCGTGAAAAGTGGCGGACTCCACACCCGGCCTTCCCGCCGTTAAATCTCTCCTGGTACCAGGGGAGGGGATCGAACCCTCGACCTCGGGCCCCGATGTACCGCCTGTGGCGGTAATCGGGATCCCGATCGGCGAAGCCGCATCGGGACTTATGAGTTATGATCGAATAATATATTTCTCTAAAATTACTCGGCTTTTAAGATTCTTGAGGAATCGTTCGCGTTGTCTGGCTTTAGATAATGTTGGATATATTTCTTTGTGAATGATTATCCAGGGTCGGCCAGGGCGGGTTGACTTCGGGTAGCCTTTTTGATGTTGGGAAAAACGTCGCGTTAGATTATTGGTACAACCAATATAGTACCGATTGGTACTTTGGCTGTGTAAAATATATACGTGATACATAGCGGTCGTCTCACTTGGTTGCCCCGCCGTCTAATTTCTCTGGTACCAGGGGAGGGGATCGAACCCTCGACCTCGGGCTTATGAGTCCCGCGCTCTAACCAACTGAGCTACCCTGGCAAGCGTGATTGCGAGCTCGGATACATAATATATCAAAACGTCATAATATTTGGTTGCGGGGGCCGGACTCGAACCGGCAGTCTCAAGGTTATGAGCCTCGCGAGTTGCCAATTACTCCACCCCGCGTCATTATACTTACCACAAACTGGCATTTCTAGCCAGCTGATTGTACCTCAGATTAGATAATTAATCAAGGGCTCCTCTCGAAACCAGTAGACGAGGATGGCCATCCTCGTCTACGAATATATTTAGATATACAAAACCTTCCCGCCGACATATTCAACGGGCTGGCCATCGGGCAGGATATTTCGATTGCGACAGATGTAGCCGAGGAGGATGATGGTAGGCATAACGGATTACAGATAATAATTTATTGTGGGATAAACCTTCTTCTCGCTAGACTGATTGCAAAAAGAATGATATTAGCAATGGTTATCGCAATTAGATAGGTCAATGTTAAAAAGCTATATTCACTAAGAGCAAGCATTGATAATATATTTGCCATAGCAAACGTAACCCAGGAAAGCGGTGTTTCTGTCCACGGCTCCTGATATGTTTTTCTAAAGCTGGGAAAGTAACCAATCACATCTATTATTGAAACCATAATAACGGCTGCCAGCGGGTTATGCAGCTGCCACCAAACAACGATCGCCAGAAGCGCGGCAATTAGTATCACCGTATCACTTTTGGTGATGTTTCTTGTTCCCCGTTTTAGAGAGACCAGAAACACCACAAACACCAACACCGTTCCAATAGTTAGCGCGAGAGCACCCCAGCCACCTCTTCCGTACCACAAACCAGCCACCGCAGTGCCCTGGGTAATCGTCCAGATAAGCCATGTATAAGCGTGTGGTTTGGTTTTTCCACGAAAGATGTCTCGAAAATATGGAACAAATGCTCCCGCGACAGCAATCACAACAGAGAGGATCGCGAACAAGATTTTTATGTTTATTCCAAAAATCATGAAGATATTATTCTACCTAATTGGTACACCCTAGTGGACGGAATCCGAACCTTCTTCGATGAACATCCGGACTTGATCCAGTGGCCACGCTTCTGTGTGATTGAGGATAAACAATCGATCATCACGCCACCCAAGATCACATTGGGTAGTATAACAAGCCCGACCTGATCACGACAAGGTGGGCGAGGTGCAGCAGGTCACACCTGTTGTGGATAGGGACCGATCTATCCCGCTGGGTACATTGACGATACCGCCCAAACATGATAAGCAAGAGTGGGTTGTAATCACAGCGCCAAGGCGCAGAACAAGGAGGGTCGCCGTGAAGAATTTGTTCATTTACATGTCGGTGGTGATACTGGCGCTGACGGGCTCGTTCGCTTACGCCGAGGGGCCGGTTTACATTGGAGAGTGGCCTGCTGGCCCGTGGCCTCTAGGAATCGACGTGGACAACGAAGGTCGAATTTGGGTAAGCAACTACGGAGATAACACCGTCAGCTGTTTTACCAACATAGGTAGTATCGTGGCCACGTACGAAACACCCTGGAGCCACCCGTATGGAATCGCAGCTTCGAGCGTAGTCTACGCCGGAAGCGATTTCTACGGCGTAAGCACCAACGATGCCTGTGACCCACCTGAACAGTTCTGTGTGTTCAAAGGTGAACTCACAAATAGCCATGGAGTGGCTCTCGATCGCGACAACAAGATCTACGTTGCCACGACACCTGGTATTATCTTCAAATTCGACCAGGATGGCACGCAGGAAGCAATGTTCAACTACGCTGGTCAAGATGTTGCCGTCGACCAGACAGACAACATCTTCGTCCTATACGACCACGATATAATCAAGTTGGCTCCGGACGGTACGGAGCTCCAACGTTGGGACGGATCGGAGACACCCGCTGGACGACTTTCTGCTGCTGAAGGACTCGGTCTCGATCGATTCGGCAACGTGTATGTCGCGGACACCTACAACAATCGTGTTGTGGTTTTCAACGGCTCAGGAGTATGTCTTACATATTGGGGCACCTTCGGCACCGGACCAGGCGAATTCCGACAGGTAGAAGATGTGACAGTCGACGACAGTGGTTGCATTTACGTCACTGACGCCTTCAACGGAAGAATTCAGAAGTTTGGCTATGCCACCTCTGCTGTCCCGGGCTGGAATGCTCCGCCAACCCTGGCTCTATCGATCGCCCCGAACCCAATCAACAGCACGAGCATACTGCGCTTCTCCCTCCCCAGTGCACGGTCAGTCACGCTCGGCGTCTACGACCTTGCTGGGCGACTCATCGCCATGCCGTATGAGAATCGGCAATTCGACGCGGGCGCGCACGATGTCGCCTACTCGCCCAGAACGTCGGGCATCTACTTCCTCCGCTTCACCGCTGGCAACCAGACCAGCACTCAGAAACTCATCGTGGTTCGCTAGAGCCACGCCAATCGTACACCGCAAACCGCGACCTTCGTCATCCGATGAGGGTCTTTTCTTTTTCGAATGTGGGCCCGTGCGAAGGGGCTCGGCCACAGGTATCAGGAAATGTTCACAACATGTCGTCCAGTCGCGACGACACGATCGTTTTTAATGATTTGGCAGTACATATGGTGCTGTCCCGTATACTTCGTTCGTTCCCATTGGGTTGATGTTCCGGGAAACCTCACATGGCCACGGTCCATCGCGTCTCTTGCTTCTCGTCCATGGTTCTCAACGATCCACTTTATCTGATAGGGCGCCGGAACGTCTGTCTCCGCCACCTGGAAACGTATCCACCAATCCTTAGGCAACTGACGCCCATTGCTTGGATAATGGTCCTTCAGCTCACCGTTCTCTCGTTGGGAAAGCCGCGCTGTGAGTCTAAGACGATATCCGACTGCTACAAATGCCGACTTGACCGCACCGTTGTCTTCGTTGGCAGGGAATTCTTGTCCGAAGATCTTCCGCCATTCTTCCGCCGCCGCCGAGTCGTCTTCGGCATCAAGGGCAGCTTGAGCGACTTCCTCCGATGCAACCAGTTCATCATAGAATGTCTTGAAATCAGAGGAGGACATCCCAGTGTGGATCAGCTGGCCGGGCAGCCCAGGATCGGCAACGTTTGGCACGGTGCCGCCAGTAGCATGCTGTTCGTACTTGCGTCGCCACGCTTTGAGGACCGCATGAAAGCCGGTTCCGAAGTCCTCTGCCTTCAGATCAACGCTGTCTGCCACGAGCAATTCAAGAAAGAATGACTTGGGATGCTTCATCTCCGGTAGTCGAAACAACCGCCACCACTTGAAGATCTTCACGAGTGGCACGAATTGGCCGTCACTCTGCTTGTTCAGTGAGGTCACAAACGCTATATGGCCCTTTGGATTCGTCTCAATCCATTGTGCCTGCTCGCGGTCGGGTACCCAGAGCGGTTTGTCTGGTCCATCCGGTGCACAAGCAGGAACAATGTCCATCGTCACGTAGCTTAGATCAATCCGTATCGAGCGGCGCTGGTCCTCTAGGTGCGCGGTCTTGTAATATCGAAGCAGCACCTTCCGGAGGTCCTTGAGGCATTGGTGTGGCGTTGTCTTCGTGCGGTCTGTCGAGAGGGGTACGATGATATCGACATCCTTGATTGGCTTGACCGCCGTCGAGCGTCGATACGATCCTGCAAGAAAGGTGTCACCGGCCAAGAGTGCCTTCAAGTCGTCATCGGAACCGAGACGACCCCGAAGTGTCTCATGCCCTGTCTTTGCTTCGCCTACTTGGCTATCGCTGGGCTCGATATTTGATAGGAACGTCTTGAAAGCCTGCGCCCGGCTCATTGGGGATCGCCTCCTTTCTTCGTAGAGCTGATCTGCGAAAGATAGGCGACGAAGTCAATCGCCGGTGCCGTACCCAACGCCTGCAAACGACGAAGCAGCGTGAGATAGAAGTAGATCAGGGCTGTTGATCCCACTGCGGAGGAGACGGCCGGCTGGTCGGTATACGTGATGTCCGCCGCATACCCGTCGATGGACAGAACCAGATCGAGCCTGGCGGTTGGATCCACGCTAGCGAGAATGTCAGTGAGGTGTCTCTCCGTGTGGTCATGTTTGTAGGAATCGGCCACCGCAAGGAGACCAGCCAGGATAGGATAGGGCGTACGCGGGGGAAACGTCCCGCCGGCATGAGTGATGGCGATACTCGTCCTATGGAGTTTCCGCACGGACGCCGCTTTCAAAGCCGCGTATTCAACATCTCCGCGGGAGATCTCCTGCTTGGATTCAAAAACAGCGTAGACAGCTTCAGCCGGTATGTATGTGATCTCGTTCTGTTTGAAGAGAAACGGCGTGTATTGACGGTCACAGATCACGAGGTCGATACAGTCGCTGTGGGCGCCAGTTGAGTCTAGCAGTGACGCGTTATGTTGGACGCAGTAGCGCTTCGGCAAATAAGTGTTGAGCCAGTCTAGCCAGTGTACCTCGGTCCCTGTGCCCTTAGTAGGCGCGTGGGGCGTGACGGCCCGCTGAAGCTTCAGCGTGGCTGCCATCTGGTCCTGGAGGCCCCCAAACAGGTCCGGCAGATTTATGTCGTTTCGGGGGGCCGAATTGTCACGCTCTTCGGGTGGACTTGGGGTTGATGTCATGTGTGGACTCCTTCCTAGATCCCCGCCGCGGCCCATGCGGGCAGCGATGATCGGCGGCACCCGTCCGTGGGTGCTTGGCGCAGCCAGATCGAGGCTGATTGGATAAGCTAGCCTGGCGTTGCAGGCCACCTAATTTTACCGCCGCTTCTTCGCAAAGGCAAATGTCCCCTCCACTCTCGTGCCACCATGCCAGATTCTTTGTAAGCTGTTTGTGCGCGAGTCGATAGGCACGCATGAGGCGGCCCGAAGGGCGGCATGGTCGCCATTCTGTTCCAGGATGAAACGACCTCATTGATTCATGAGAGAGCACTTGTCACGGTCTGCCGTTCTCGGCTGCCTGGAGTCCTCCTGGTCAGTTTCCCAATCCGACACCACCTGCTGCCCGGCGCGTGTCAGCCGTGCGGCCCGGAGGCGTTCCCCGAAGAAAATCCTACGTCGCTGGAGTCCATGGCCAGACCCAGGACGTCCACTAGCCGAGCGTGGAACCGGGGCCCGGGCCTGTGGCCGCGGCGCTCCCATCCTCGGACGGTGCTCGGGTCGACACCGAGCAGATCGGCGAGGGCATCCATGCTGAGACCCTGTCCCTGGCGGAGGTGGAGGATTTGTCGGCCCAGATCGGCGATCCCGGGGGCTTGCCGTGGGTCGTACCCGAGGAACCGGACCACTCCAGGGATCGCCCGGAGGTTCGGCGAGGCGGTTCCGGCCTCCCAGTTGAAGACCGTCGTCTTGTCGACCCCGATCCGCAACGCAACCTCTCGCTGGAAGAGCCCGAGGTCCAAGCGGCGTTTTCGGATGTGGTCGCCGATTGAGCTGAGTTCCGTAGGATAAGCTCTATCAAGGGGTTTCGGGCTTTTCAGCTTCAGATTGCAAAAGGGCAACGCAGGGGTGAGGTTGCGTTGCCCATTTGCAGCGATTTCTGAAGCGGTAGGAAGGTAGCAGAGATGGATTTCAACGGCGTCTTTTTCGATGGTGATTCGCTCGACGACATGCTCGACGATTTGCCGCTTCTCTTCGGGGGCGAGTGTCGGCCAACGGGCGGTGAGGTCCTTGGCTTCCGTCAGGATCTCGTCGCTGGAAAGGAGTTGGATCTTGAGGAAGTCTACTTCCCCTTGGAGTCTGGGGAGTTCCTCCTCGATCTGATTGAGTCGCTCCTCGAGTGGTTGGTACTGCCGACCGTAACCCTGGACCGTGATCGCGTCGGTGATGTAGGCACGGTGGATCTTGTCCATTTCCCGGACGAGGCTTTCTCGTTTGGCGGTGAGGGCTCGGAGGGCTTCGTCCTTAGTCTTGATCGTCTCGTCCGCTTGGCCGAGATACTGGGTGATCTCCTGAGGATCGAGGAAGAAGCCTTTGAGCTGTTCGGCGAAGACAGCTTCGAGGTCGTCGATCGGGATCTTGTTGCGGCACTTCTGGCAAACGTACTTTGGACTGTTCGAGAGGGCGTACATCTTCTGGCCGCAGTGGCAGAAGACGACCCCGGCGAAAAGATGAACAGTCTTCTTCGTCTCGCATTCATCCTTCCGCCGCCGTTCGTTGAGGATCGCGTTCGCTTTGAGCCAGGTTTCCTCGGAGACGATTGGCTCGACTGGAGTTAGGACCCACTCGTCCTCCGGTTTCACCTTCCAGTGTTTCTTCGCGCCCAGGGACTTCGTGTAGTTCGCTCGGCGGATGCCCTTCGCCATCGGGTCCCGGAGGAGGCGATCCACCGTCGTGTCCGAGAACATCGAGCCGTTCCGAGTCCGGTAACCCTTCTCGTTCAGCAGGCGGGCGACGGCCTTCTTGCGCTTATGCTCCAGGAAGAGCTCGTACATGAGCTTGCGGACCGGAGCCTCTTTCGGGTCCGGGATCAGTTCCCGATTCTCCCAGCGGTAACCGAAGGGGGCGGCACCGCCGAGGGGCTTTCCGAGTTGTGCCCGGATGGGTACGGATGCGGCCACTCGTTCCGCGATCTCCTCCCGTTCCCACTGGGCCATGGCCGCGACGACCGTAAAGAACAGCCGGCCAGCCGGAGTCGACGTGTCGATCGCCTCAGAAAGGGAGATCAGGTCCGCGCCGTGGTCCCGGAAGATGTCCGCGAACTCCAGAAGCTCCCTGGTGTTCCGGGCAAGTCGGGCGAGCTTGGAGAAGATGAGCGCCGTGATGTGACCACCTCGAAGGTGCTCAAGCATCCGGTCGGTCTCGGCATAGCCCATGACAGACTTTCCCGACATGGCCTCAAGGTGATAGACCTCGCGAACGCGCCAACCCTTGGCCTCTGCATACATCCGGGCGCGCTTTTCGTGATGCTCGGGGCTCTCACCGCGAGCCTGGTCCTCGGTCGAAACCCGGATCCAGATGCCGACCTGCCTTTGCGTCTGCGGCTCATCCTTCTGTTGTTTCTTCATCGGACTGCACCTATTTCTTGTCAGGCTTGAGGCGTTTCATGGCCTTGGCGATCACCTGGGAAACGGCCTCTCGCTTCGCCGTCTTTTCCTGTTCCGAGACTGACTTATACTTGGTCTTCACCTTGTACCCGCGAACCGTTCCGGTCGTGCTCGCGGCTTCCGCCTCGATTCCTTCAAGAACCGCGAATGCCTCCTCGGGCGTGCAGAAGTGAATACGCCTGAGTTGCTCTTCGTCGAAGGTGTTTCCCGCCTGCTGGCGCACCTGATTCAGCGTCTTCTTTTCGGAAGAAACGACTAGCACGTGCCCGAACCCGGCCGCGATACACTTCTGGACGTTTCCGACTTCGTGGTCCGGCGTGGTCGTGACGGCGATCTCGCAGGCGACGGATTGGTCGCCCTTCCGCAGGGCAACATCCACACTGCCGAGACCGTCGAGGATCTTCTCCTCGATGGTCGCCCGCCATTCCCGCGACTCGGCCCACCGTTTGATGAGCTCCTGCAGGTACTTATGCTGCTGACCGCCCCGACCTGGAGTCGGTACGGTTGACGGGGGTGCCGGGGGAGGTTCTGCTCGCTTGGGTCGTTCCGTGCTGATGGGTGTCGGCGCCGGCGGGAGAGGTTCGGGAATCGTTGCTCTCTGCGGGGCTGGTTCGACGGGTTGGATCGTGGCCCGGCCGGGAGCGGATCGCTGCAGGATCGCCTCGATCTCCTCCCGTGGCATCCCGTACTTCTCCCGCGACCGGGCGATCACGAGCTCCCTGCGGGTGCGGGCTTCGTCGGGATCAATCTCGGCGAGTCTCGGGGTATCGAGATTGAAGTCGAACTCCGCCCGTTCGACCCGGGCGATGGCCTGACCGGTGCCGAGGTTCTGGAGGTCCTTCGATTCGTACGAGGCGAATCCGCTCTCCAGGGTTCGAGCGTCCTGATCGCCCACCCGGAAGCAGACACGGGTGTACGGATTCGATAGTACCGAACTCAGCACCTCCGGGCTCTTGCCGCCGATCTGCCGGAGATCTTGGTGCGCGAGGATCAAACCCAGCCGGTACTTCCGTGCACCCGAGAGGATCTGCTCCATCGTCGGCGTGATGAAGTTCTGGAATTCGTCGATGTAGACGTAGAACGGGCGGCGCTCGGCTTCGGCCACCTCTTGACGGCTCATTGCGATCTGCTGAAGCTTGGAGACGAGGAGACTGCCGAGAAGGTGCGCGTTCTCCTCGCCGATCGCACCCTGGGAAAGCCGAGCGAGCAGGATCTTCCCCCCGTCCATCATCCGGCGGAAGTCGAGACGATCGTCCTTCTGCGCGACCATGTACCGGATGAGCTTCGGCCGAAGGAAGGTATCGAGACGGGTGAGGATAGATGCCTGCGGGCTCCCTCTGAGGAGGGAGAACTCCTTCTGCCAGTAGTACACGACGTCAGGATCGCGAACGGTTGCGAGGAATTCTTCTCGGAAACCCTTCTCGACCAGGAACCGACGCAGATCGATCAGAGTCCCGCCCCGGTCGCTTTCAAGGAAGGCGAGGATCGCGTTCCCGAGGACCGATGTCATCTGATCGCCCCACGAGGTGGAGAGTCTCCGGAAGACGGAGGCGAGATCGGAAGAGAGGAGCGTCTTTTCGAGTTCTGAGTGCGCCGAGAGGATGTTGAACCCCACCGGGAATTCGGCATCGGCCGGATCCAAGAGGATGACGTCGTCGATCCGTTCTTCCGGCACTCGCTCCAGGATCTGGTCGATGAGATCACCATGCGGATCCAGAACGGCGATACCCTGGCCTGTCTTCAGATCCTGAAGGATGAGGTTCAGAAGGAGCGTGGACTTCCCCGTGCCCGATGCGCCGATGACGTACATGTGCCGTGATCGCTGGTCCGCAGTGAGCGCCACTTGCGCGGTTTTTCCGGCGTGGACATTCGCGCCGAGGAGTAATCCCTGTCCGGTGGCAATTGCCGGTGCGGCCCGTGTCTTCCGTTCCTCGCGTTTCAGTTTCTCGACACGCACGGAGGCCGAGGGCGGGTGAACCAGGGAGACGAGCTCCTCAGTCGAGAGGATCATTCCGCTCCGATGGCTCTTGCGGAGCAACAAATCCGACTGGTGCTCGGCGTCATCGTACCCGTCGTTTGCTAGCGGCATGAACTCGTTCCCGGCCGGGTTGGCGAAGCTTCTGAGGCTACCACCGACCGCGCGGGCGATCTCCCAGGCGCGACCCAGGTCCGGGCTCTTCACGCCGATCCGAACGACCGCCGCGAGGAGTGGATGCGCGATCTTGACCTTGGCAGCAGCGGCGATCTCCGGTGCATCCTCGAAGAAAGCTTTCCCCTCGTGATCCAGAACCGCCCGCATCATACTCTTGGCCCACGGATGACGGACCGCCTGGAAGAGCACTTGCACGACGGCTACTTCACCCATTTCGAGGTCCGAATGCGCCGAAACGACACCGATCAGGGGATCGATCTCGAAACCCTTGAAGGTGCGAAGCGGCAGCATGAATTCGTGGGAGAGCCCGAAGTCGACCAAGATCGCGGCTCCATCCGGCGACGCTTCCCAAGTCGACCGGAGGAAGTCGTTCTCCTGGGTCAGAACGACTTCGGGAAAGTAGCCCTTGAGCTGCTGTGACACCTTCGCCGCGTCGGTCTCCCGAACGGCCAAATGGACCATGATCGAATCAGGTAGGCCGACGACCTCGAACGACAGCGGGCCGGCCGCGATCGGAAGACTCGCGAGAAACTGCTCGACCGCCTCCCGAGAGACTTTGAGCGGAGGAGGGACCGAAAGCTTCAGTTCGACGATCGGGGAATCGTCATCATCAACCTCGACTTCCGGCGTCTCGGGCTCCAGTTCGTCGAAATCCCACGACACCGTTGGCCGACGCTTGCCGGTGACGATCCGTTCGATACCCTCCGTGATTCGGGAGACGAGCGTGGGTCTGCGTCCATCGTCGGTCCCCGGATCACGCGGCGGCACCCAGTGGTACCTGAACGGGACGAATGGCGGCTCGAGTTCGACCGGAAACGGGTGGAGAAGCCATCCTCGGCCGCGCTTCTCCCAGTCGTAGAACTGGGTGGTGAGACGTTCGACCTGGCTCGGTGCATATTCGTCGGCCGAGGTCTGGTCATCCTCCCAGGGGACGATGTCCCGTTCGTCCACCATCGTTCATCCTACCTGCGCAGAAGATCCCGCATGATCGGCTTCTTTTCGTCCTCGGTCATCGCCCTCAGGCCCTTCGCCGTGGTGACAGCGTCGATCGACTCGTTCACCGCCGCGCTGACGGCGGACTGGAACATGAGTTTCGTGTCGATACGGTAGTAGGTCTCGGGGCGGAAGAAGTGCTCATATAGAGGACCTAGAAGCGGGACAGCCAGGATAGGGTCATCCGGATCCATGTCGAAAAGCCGTGTGATCCCTCGATAGATAAGGTAGACCACGATGATCGTTGCCAGCGTGATGAGCAGCCGGATGAGCAGGCCTGGTCCATAGCGGTGGAACATCTGAACCCACAGGCGGGAGACGACCTTGCCGACGCCGCTGCGAAGAACGAAGTATCCGATGATCGCACCAAGCAGGATGGCCCAGCAAAGGACCCGGTTCGGCCGTTTCTCGCCGAGCCACCAAGAAAAGAAGTACCCGGTGCCGTAGGGTGCCGCGCAGAGGTCGAACGCCAGCTTCTGGCGGGTGAAGCGAAGGTACTCACGCTTGGCGGAGAGCGTCCCGCCCTCGTGGAGGTCGACCCGGGATACTGAGACGTCCGGAATCTGACGCTGTTGCACGGCGGCCTCGACCGAGGCGTAGAAATCCATGGCCGAAGTTTGGAATCCATCGAACGGCTTGTGCCAGTGCGAGAACATGTTGGCCAGCAAGGTCTTCGCCATCTCCCCTCCCCATTGTGAACCGACAATCTCGATTAGGCATTTCCCAGGCTAGTCCCCGACGCGCCGCAACGCAACCGCCAAGTGTTGCCCGTACCTAGACTCCCACTCCCCGTACTCCGGGACCGCGGAACAGAGGAAGGCAGAAGGCGGTGTCGTCGAAAACGAGGGAAAGAGCCCCTCGTTGGGGATGGGGAACGGTACTCCCAAAGAGCCGAGGAAGTCGGAACTACCGGGGGACGGCGCACGACTATATTGAAGTCCGCTAGCTTCTCTTGAAGAGCAGGACATGCTCATGGGTTATTCTACTATTCCGAACATTGAACGAGCGCTTCGTCGCCTGAAGCGTACGAATCCATCTCTCTTCCAGAGGCATACCATGATTTCGAAACAGTTTGATGAATGTGTCACCCACAGGCACAGCGCGCTTATTGACGATCGCATCTCCGACAACAAACAAACACCTGCCACCCGGACGCAACACCCTGGACCACTCGCGCAGGCAATTCTCCATATCGGTAAAGTACTTGTCTGCGGTGGCCTTCGGCCGGGTGAACTCGTCGTGGCTTCCAATCTCGAGGTCACGAGCAAATGCGACGTCCCCGTCTAACCAGTGAATGCGTTGGCGGTGATACTTGTGATAGTCATAGGCGTTCAGGTAAGGAGGCGATGTGACGATCAGAGTCACGCTCCGATCCCGAATGAATGGCACTTTGCGGGCATCAGCCAGCTTGAGTGTCACTTTGGCGCGCGGCCCTCGTGGAGCGTCATCCAACCTTCTTACCGTGTCCAGCAGTCGAAGACGGAACAGCGAACCGACGTCCGCAACGGTCACGTCTCGTGGCACTCGCGCATATCTTGTGTCGCTATCCTGAAAGGAGACGCGCACAATAATGGACGAAAAGATGGACTGAAGCAAAACCTTCTCGGGTTGTTTCTCGCTAAGTATCAGTCCTTTGAGAGCCGCGAGCCGGTCCATGATGTCCTTGGTGAACCAATAGGGAACATGGTCGTTGCTCGGTATCAACTCCGGCCGGGCAACCGCTGCAGTCAGCCAGTTCTCTACGGACTCTGCAAAGATCCGTAAACGGCTGATACTGCGCTTTGTATAGTGAAGAGTCTTGGCTCGGCTCACCAGTATAGCAATGTCGTTATTGTCTGTCCCGATTGACGGCCGTCCAAGAATGCTGGCCTCGAGCAAGGTAGTACCGCACCCGCAAAACGGGTCGTATACCAGTTCTCCGGGCTTGCTCCACTGCTCGATCGCCTTTCGCGGTATCTGCGGAATAAACCGGGCAGGATAGGGATGCAGAGAATGAAGGTGCTCCTGCGTGTCGACACCATGGAAATTCCAGCCCTTCCCGTTTGTGACGAGAGCGCCTTCATCTGCTGTTGTGTATATTGCTCGGCGTTCCATGGTTATGCTTTGAAACACAAGATTGTCTCGGCCGACCCCCGATTCTCCCGAAAGATATCACGCGACACTAGCAGCTCCATCGGGATCATTTCAAGGCCCTTCCAGCCAACCTGTTGTCCAATCGCAAACAGGAATCGGTCGGTAGGAATCTCCACCTTCTCACCGTTTACGGTGCTGCTGTTGTTCCCGACTACATAATACGCGTAGCTCCCCGGGGCCATGAGTGATCGCGCTGAGCGCATGGCATCGCTCATGGCGAGGAAGTATCGAGCCAGCAACGAGGGCAGGTTACGTCTACGAAAGCCGACATCCGGACCGTGGTTGTGCGACGCAATTCGCTCGATCAGTGAGATGGTTTCGCGAGGCAGTTCCTTCTTTCGGGTCTCGAACTGGCTCCATCCCTGGAGTCGTTCCTTGTCAGTGATCTCTCGCGTGCCTACCATCAAGCTCTCAACATCCCCATGGCGTTGTCGCGAGAGGAGGCCAAGGACGACAAGGCTAAGCCTATCCGTGTCAATGTAAGGCAAGGCTGTCGCGTATGGAGGCGACGTCACCAGCAAATCGACCTTCCCCACATACTCGGGGAAAAGCTCATCAAGTTGCACCGCGTTGCCCTGCACGACTTTGAGGGTTCGCTTTCGGGACCGTGGAAGTACACAGAGGTACGGATAGATCCGGTCGGTCTGCTCCTCCACCTGGGTCCGAAACTTCTCCAGTGCTGCTCCCTGAAGATACGGTCTGACGTCCTTACGAACGCGGAGGTCCACCTCCTTTTGCCAGGATACTGAGCGCACGATCTCGCTCAGGCAGACTCGTAGGAAATCTCGGTAGAGAGCGGAATCGACTCTTTCTATGCTTCGTAAAATAGCCGCGATGTCCTTGAGGGCGGGTTCTGCAAACCACCGGCGCAGGTACGCAAGATCGTGCCCTTGCCAGAAGTGGTCGGGTTCGGAGTCCCGGAACTTCAGTTTGCGAAGGTATGCGTCGATGGTCTCGGCGAACACCTCGGGGCGTTCGCGGACAATGCCAGCTTTCACCTTGGCAATAAGGACCGAGAGCGGGTTCAGGTCCGCTGCCAAAGCGGCGCGGCCGGCTGCTACTGTCTCGCATGGTGTTGTGCCGCTGCCGCACATCGGATCGAGGACTAGGCCGTCATCCGGCACCCCGGATATGTTCATCAGACTGCGAACGAGTTGGGGGAAGAACTTCCCCCGATATTCATGCAGGTCGTGAGGCCCGTAGCGAAGCCTTCGTGCCCGGTGAAGTTCGGTCTTCTCCGTGGTGCTCTCAGATCCGTTCTGAGTGAACTCAAGTGCGTTCTGCACCGTAGGTTCAAGAACGGTTGTGCCGACCCGTTGCCAGTAGGTCAGGCGTTCCCGGAAGTACTGAACAGGTCGTCCTGAACGAACAAGGTGAAGGCCATACTTCTCGGCAACCGGGCCGTCTCCCTGGAGAAGGGCTTGCAGTTCGCGAGTGGCCAGCTCGCGCTCGAATGGTTGGAGATAGGGTTTCATCTCAAACTTCAGTGAGTCCTTGTCGTTGGCGAGCAGCAACGGAGGGAAAATCGAAAATCTCCGCTGAATCATGTTCGCGATATCTATTGGCATCATGCGTTTTGGCATTGTGACACGTGATATGAAGCGTTGATCGCTTCGATCGGTGTCTTGTCGGATCCAAATGGCAGAGGGATGTCCCGCATTTGAAAAGCGGGAATATCCATCGGCAGCGTCCTCAAGTGTGATCGATATGCGGCCAGCCTGTCCGAACCAGCGGCGCGTATGGCGTCGTCCGTCTCTCTCAACAGGAGCGTCTCTACCTGGGCCGAAACCAGTGGCGAATGGATCGGTTTATCGCGAGCCGTTCTCTTAGCCGTGCCCATATAGGCGTCGATCTTGCCAGAAATGGCGAAGTCGCACCATCCGATGGGAAGTGCGTCCGCGCAAGCAGCGATGATAGTGCCAATCCCCGGAGGGAAGAGCTCGGCATGCTCCAGTACCAGTAACGCTCGCAGTCGGAAATACTCCATACTGATATATCCCAAACGAGGGCACTTTGCCGGGGCGACGATGTCAGTGGCAAGGTCTTCAGCGAGAGTTGGTGTCAGTTGGCCTGCCGAGCGAATGACCTCGACGGCCAGCGCCATGGACAGGGTGAGTTCCGATTTCATTCGATGCCGTAGCATCGTCGCGCTGACGTCCTTGTCGTAAATCAGCCCGTCAGTTTGCCGCTTGTTCAGCAGAAGCGCGGAGTACCTAACGTGATCGATGCCGTTGGGGCGTAGCTGGCGCTCGATCCACCATCGGGTATGAATGGCATGGATGGTTGGTTGGAGGTACTGTCCTCCGAAGTGGTATAACTGATTGCCGTATTGTTCTGAGTAGGCAACTGGGACATCGTTGACCGTGAGAAGTTCCTCCATGATGCCGAGCCAGTCGTGCCGAATGTGTCCATCCAATACCAGGTCGATGAGCGACGCCTGCAGGCAGACGGAAGCGGCTGCCAAACCGTGGTCAGCCTGCTGGATTGCATTCTCGCGCCATTCTTTCAGGTAAGCGGCATGGATTGGCAGAATGAAGCCCGGAGCTAGCGTGATCTGGGGTGTAATAATGTGTTCAGGCATTGTAAAAAGCCGCACAAGGATCAGGAGCTATCCGGTGAAATACTGCATACATCAGCAAAGGGAAATACCATCTACAGAGAGAGGATGATGCCCAGAAGTCGATACGGGCGACGCCGGCTCCGGTGGGCTCGACGTGGGAGTATCTGTCCCCGTAGTTTGCCCGAAGAAGACTCGGTTGTTCGAGGGGCATATCAGCGACGTTGAGAGCCCACTCCTTTATGGGCAACGATACCTCGATAGTACGGAGTTTGCCGTCACCGCTGTTACCTCCGCGGAGCATCGGCACGCCGTTCTTGAGCGCGGTCACCACGAGTTCGGGGAAGTACTGGGAACCGACCTTCACTTTCCATGCGTCCAGGCAGTACTGGACCGGAAAGAGGCGTTGTAGCGAGCGGAGCATCAATTCAAGACTGGTGCCCTCCGAGGATGTGAATCCCAGAGCGAGCGGACCAGGGCTCGAGTTGAACATCGTTATGAGCTTTTCTTTGGGCGTCGATCCTTCGGCTAGGTATAGGCCGGCTACATACGACCATAGTGGGTCGATACGAAGCGAGCGGTGAAGTACGACCTCGCTTGATTGTCGCCATTGGCCGACGAGATTATTGCCTACAGGCGCGAGGCGCAACGGTCGAGTGCAGTTGATTTGACCATAGGGATTATCGGCAAAGAACTGTGCGACGTCAATATGTTCGCCGACCGTGGAAGGGGTGGCGGCCCATTGGACCAGGCCCGAGCTCGAGGTCTGAGAGTCGCTCAGAATCGAGTCCTCGACCTCATGCATCATCTTCAGGAACAATTCCCCAATACCGTTAAGACCGCCGACACCGAGTTCATCCGATCTGCTGGAGCCTCCTGGAAGTCTTGCGCCCTTCTTGAATGGTCGACGGACTGACGCGGCGACTTTGATATCCGGGCCGATGGGAATGCCGACGGCAGCTATTTGGGCCGTCTTTTCACGCGCGAGAATAATCTCCATCGCGGTCTTGTGCTGGTAGTAGAAAGAAAGGTGCTCTTCAGGGGTGCCAGGAACGTCCGGGCGCACTTCGGCCAAGTACCGCGAGTCTGGGTCCGTAAGTCTGGCGCGCACTGTGGCGAGGGGGACGGGAGCAGGGACGTCCGAATTGGCTGTTTCCCGATAATACAATCGGAGCCTATCGGCACCGACGCCGTCCATGAAGTAGGCACTATCCTCGCCAAGGTAGAATGTGAAGCGGACCTGGCTCGGAAAGAATTTGCGGAACTGGTCGACCGCAAAACGGATGAGATTCTGTTCCTTTTGGGAAAAGGAAATCGTAGGGACGATCCGAGTGGTGTCGTGCCTGTCCTCAGACCCTTTCGCTCCGTCACCGCTATAGAGCCCCAAGAAGGCGACCAGCTCTTCATCGAGCTCGACTGTGCGCGGAATCGTGACCGTATCGCCGAAGCCATCCTCGCGGCGCAGGACGAGGTTCTCACCCTCAATCGCGAAGGAATACCGCTGGCGGTACTTCCGGTCCTTCGCATCCGTGATGACGCTCCCGGTGACGAGCCCCTGTACTGCGATCAAGTATTGTTCTGTTCGTAGGTGTCCTAGAATCACAGCATCTGTTCCTGTTTAGTATTAATAGCCGGCCTGATCCGACCATTCCTTGGCGAAGACGCCGGATATGCTACTGGTCCAAGGCGACCGCCTGTCACCCCTCATGTCGAATCTTCCTGAAGCCCCTCCAAGCCCATCCCAAGGACTGGGTCGGAATGGCGCGCCGCAGGACATCGGAAGTGGCGCAAGTTACAAAAAATCATCAGCTTACGCCTCTTTATCATACCGATTTGTTCGAGCCTAGTCAATCTGCCACAACTCCGTAAGTTAGCGCAACTCAATAGAAAGAGGCTGGTCCTTCGGGGAGCAGCCTCATGGTGGATCAGAGCGCGAGTGCGCTCCGGAAGGTGCTGGAGAGTCGGAGCCCGGAGTCCATTTGGACCCGCGGACTCCGGGACTTGCTGACTTCGGTGAAGGCGTTGTAGAGCGACCAGGCGGTCCGGGGAGCAAACTCCTCGTGGGCGGGCGTCTCCCACGCCTCGATCACCTTCGGGAGGTTCGAGGCTGGCAGGACGTCCTGCCGGACGGCCTCGACCATGAGGTGGTCAGCCGCCTCGACGGAAAGCTCAAGCGCCTTCATCGCCACGATTTCGGCGTGGATCCGGCTCTGCATTGAGGAGACCTTCGAGAGCATGCGGTAGATCAGGTCCGGAAGATCCCGAAAGATGTTGATGGTGTGCCTGCGGGTCGCGGCGGCCTCTCCAGAGAAGGCGAGGTTGTCGCAGACGAAGACGTGGTGGCCGGCGGTGAGATTTGCAGAGAGGGACCGGTCGTAGCTGTTTCGGAGACCGATCGCGAGGGCGTAGTCGGCGTGCTTCCCGCCGTTCCGGCAGGTCAGTACCCCGAACATCTGGGCGCCGTCGCGGGCAAGCGCGTAGCAGGCATCGGTGATCGTGAGGCCGAAGCGCGGAACATGGAGTTCGACTTCCTCGACGAACCGGCCGTAGGGCACCGGGACGTAGGAGTCGGTTTCGGAAGGAACAGGGACGGAAGCCAGGTCGGCTTTGGTCGCCTCCCAACCTCCGCGATGGAGAATGAGCTGACTGGACATGACGGGGACCTTCCTTTCCAGAGTTTCAGATCAGACCGCGTTCACGAAACGACAGGTAGGAGCCGCCGGCGCCGATGATCACGTGGTCGATGACCTCGATGCCGAGCATCTCGCCGGTGCGGACCAGCCGATGGGTCATCTCGACGTCGTCTTCCGACGGTTCGGGGTCGCCTGACGGGTGGTTATGAGCCAGGAGCATGGAGGCGGCCGCCGCCTGGATGGCGGGTCGGAACACCTCCCGAGGATGGACGATCGATGCATTGAGGCTTCCCACACTCACCGTCTCGAACTTCAGGAGGCGGTGCCGGGTGGTGAGCAGAAGCGTGACGAACATCTCGCGCTTCAAGTCTCCCAGGACGGGACCGACGACCTGCACGGCGTCCTGCGCCGTGCGGATGATGAGGTTCTGTTCGGTACGAGGAACGGCTGCGCGGCGCGAGAGCTCGAACGCAGCGAGCACCTGGGTCGCCCGGCGCCGTCCGATCCCCGGGATCGCGACCAGGTCGGCTGTCCCGGCGTCGGCGATGACATCGAGCGAGCCGAATCGGGAGAGCAACGCCGCGGCCGCGTTTCCGGAGCAGAGCACGGCGGAAAGCAGGCGCGTCACGGGCCAAGACCGGCAGTCTTCCCGACAGTGGATCAACGGGTCCTCCAGCATCGGGATTGCGGGATCGATCATGTGAGCCTCCTTCTTCCGGCAAACGCTCATGCGTTTCCGGCGGGTTGAGAGATCGCTGGGTAGAGAAAGAGGGGGTCTTCAAGCGAAGACCCCGGGACGAAGTGGAAGGCGGGCGGTTACCCGCGCCACTGTTGGCAATGAGCGAAGTACTCACACTCGGAGCAGCGATACGAAGGATTCGGGAAGCAGCAACCGGACTGGATAGCCAGAGCCACGCTTTCGATCAGCCGGGCGGTCCAGGCAAGGTCCTCAATTGTGCGGGTGGCAGGCAGGTGCACCAAGCGCGGGACCTTGGTCTTCAGAAGCGCGTCAATGCGGAGAGGTGGAACCGTTCCGGTTGCGAGGAAACGAACGAGCGCGTAGGTGGAAAGCTGGAGGTGTCGTTCGAGCGAACCCGTGTCGAAGGTCCGGGCGGCAGTCTTGAGTTCCACGAGCGTGCCGTCCGCCTCGACCAGATCAATCACCCCGCGCAGTCGGATGTCGAACACTTCACCGGTTTCGGGATCCACGAGGTCGATCTCGAAGCGGTCCTCGGTCAGGAGCGGCATTGTGCCGGATGAATCCGCGACATACAGAGCAACGAGTTCGTGACCCTTCTCCGCGAGGATCTCCTTGGATTCCTTCTCGGCGAACACCACGGGCTCGAGGTTCTGTGCGAACCAGTCGGCATCGAAGATCTTCGCGACCGCCTCCGGTTCCGGCGTGCGTCCGGCCAGCCGTTCGCGGTGGAACCACTCTACGGCAGCATGGACGGAAGAGCCGAACACCAGCGCGGCAGGCCGCCAGGGCGGCGGGATCTTGTCGATGTACTGGAAACGGTGCTTGAGTGGACAGGTGAGGTAGGTCTGAACCCGGCTAACGCTGAGGGGCTCCATCGGGGGCCTCCTGCAGGAGCTGGTCGATCGCCTCCGTTGCCCTGGCTTTGCTGACCTGGGTAAGCGTCTCGACCCCGAAGAACTCCTTCAGGTACTCGTGGGCGGCGTCATTCTGAAGCCCTTGGCCGGCGAGAATCCGGAAGAGATACCGACGCTGAGCTTCGGTCATGAGCGCTCCGTTGCCATTGCCGTTGCCGCCGGGCTGCGGTGTTCGGGGAGAGGTCCGACCGTTGCCGCGGGCGGCGCGAACCGGCGCGGGTGCAGCACCCGATCCGAGGTCCGATTCACCTGGCGGGAAGCCATCGCCGTCCAGCTCCTCGAAGGAGACGATGCCGATATTTACGGCATCACGGAGGGCGCGAGCCTTCGCCCGGGTCTCGGCCATGCGGATCAGGTGTGGGACGATGAACGAGTTGACGTTCTCGGGATTGGCGTCGCCGATCCCGTCGAACTTCCCCTTCTTCGTCTCGACGAGCGCCTTGGCGATCGCCGTCCGGCCGTTCTCGTCCGAGGGGATCTGAACGAGCCGGGTAGCGATGCGCTGCAAGCCTTCGTCGTGGGCCTTGCTGAGGAGGCCCTGGTAGGTGACCACCTCCTTCGTGCCGACGACGCGGCCGGTCCGGTCCTTGATCTCGATCGTGCGGATGAGGCCGTTCTGGGTCATGGGGACACCTCCTGTTCCGTGGGGGGATTTGGAAAGGGCGGGCAAGACGGAGAGCGAGTCTCCACCCTTCACGGTACGGGAGGTGGGCCTTGGGACGTAGGGAGGGCGATGCGTCGTTGAGCGCACATCCTGTGGAAAACCCACCGTCGTAAGGCCTTCACAGAACCGAATGATTATGGTAAGGTTGCTTACCTTGATATTGATCTATGCAGACGATGACAAACGTACCCCAAAACACGTACGCCAACCCGACCGACGGCAATACGTACTACCTTGCTTCGCTTGAGGACGGGAACAGCAAGGTTCTTTGGGCGTGTCCGACAAACCGCGACGGCTCGGCTGATTTCGTTTCAGCCATCCCGGAAACCGACTTCGCCGAACCGCTCACACCCGATGATCGGGAGCGGATCGTGCGCGCTCTCACATAGGAAAGCGCAAGGGAATCGTGAAGACGTGATGCGCTTCACGAGTTTTGTCGTCTGGATAATTGGACGGCTACCGCAACTGCGAGTGCGTCAAACATATGAAGCCAGTACCTATCCTTGGGCTTGTAGCCGAGGACGGGATGCGGTGGCTCCTTCGGGAGCTTGATCCGAAGGTCCTCAAAGCCCATGCGGACGATGGCGTGTGCGACGTCGAACTTTTTCGCGTGGCGATCACCGACCACGACTCGCCGCACGTCGGGCGGCGCTATCTCCAACACCCGGATGCCGAGTTCGCGAGATCGTGCCTGAAGTTCCTGGACGATCACCGAAACGAGAGCGGCGCGTTTCGTAGGGACAAGCAGGGGCTTTTCGATTGCGACGACCGAGGGAGCGTGCTCGGCGACATACGACAGAATCACCCGACGAGCCTGGCCGATCACGTCGTGCGGCCGTTCTCCGTTGTGGAGGGTGTGGACGCCGAAGCCAAGAAGGGTCGAGCCCGTGATGACCACCGCTCCCATGTATTTCGTTCCAGGATCGATGCCGAGGATTTTTTCTTCCATTGTTAATTGGCCGTTTAGATGGTGAGTACGAACGGGTTCCCTCCCGAGAGACCGCGACGGTGTGGACCCGGCTTGCGCGGGTGACCACGATGTCCGCGGCGGCGGTCCGCAAGACGGAAACCGCCTGGCTTTCCAGCCGAAGAATCGGCTCCGGGAGGGCTGTATGAGTGGTTCAGGCGGCCGTGGCCTGATGGTGAAGAGCGAGGGCGACGGCGTCGAACATGTTCTGGAAGTACGCTTCCTTCCAGCGGCGGTCTTGCGTGAGATAGACCCGCAGGGCGGGCAGGCGTCCGGCGACAGCCTCGGCCGTCTGGCGTTTGTTCGCCCAGCCGTGGCCGACGAGGCCCTTGCGGACGGTCTGGGGCGCGTATGTCGCGACCGTCAGCCCTTTCAGGGCAGCCATGCGGCGAACCCGACGGGCCAGACGGTCCAGCCGATCCAAGGAGTTCACGCGGTTCGGGTGGGTGGCTTCAAGGACGACGATCGAGGGTCTGAACTGACCGATCCAGTCGCCGATGGCCTTCACGGCGGCGGGGAGGCGCTGCTTCGATGGCAGCAACCGGAGCGGGAGGACTCCCGACTCGATCAGGGATCCTCCTCGGAGAATGGCGTACCCGAGGTCCCGGAGGCCGGGATCAAGGGCGAGGATCGTCTTCGCTGTGGCTTTGGGCATGGCGTTTGAGTAGATAAAGAAATAAAGCTGTGCGTGAGCGGCGGATCTCGGCCGCCGGAACGGCGAGGGTGCCGGCGAGCGCGCGTTTGATGATCGCGTCGTCGTGGAGCTCAAGCGCCGATTCGAGCGCTCCACGGTCCCCGTTCTCCCCAAGTGCTCGCTCCAGCTTCCCGATGGTGAAGAACCGTTTGATTTCCGGCGGCGATTCAGCCTGCGCCGGCAGCTGGGGAAGGTGCCGGACAGTCACGCGAACGGTTTGTCCGGAACGCTGGAGCCTCACATAGCGACGCGTTCGGAGATGGCCAAGCCAGCTTCGGACGGTTCCGTCGGGGAGCCCCATGGCGGAGGCGATCTCCGCCGTGTCCAGCTCCAGCGTGTTCTGGCCGGCGGGCAGTCGGACCAGAAGTCCGAGGTAGAGCCAGACGGCCGACCGCATCCGGCGGATGTGGAGCGCCTGCGGGTGCTCCAAGAGTCCTCGGTCGAGTCGGATTATAATGGGCATCGGGTTTCGGGTCATAGGTGGCTGTCGATCTTCGTGATGAGGTAGCGGAAGAGAGCGAGCTTGGATTTCCTGATCTTCTCGAGCGGCGTGTTGCGTACCCGGTCGAGAGCGCGGGTAACATGATCGGGCGAGTGACGAGCGAGGATTGCTGGCAGCTCCGTTTCGACCTCGGGTCCGACAACCTCCCGGGCCAGCCGCGCCAGCGCCCCTTCCCCCGCACCCCCATCCCCGATAGCTATAGCCTGCTTGCCTGATAATTGCTTAGAACAGCTATTGCTATAGCTATCTTCAATATGTGATCCGGGAAAAGCTTCGGAATTGCTCTGATTCTCGCGCTCCGACGCCACTTCGCCAGACCACGAAACGAGGTGCGCGACAAGGTACGGCAATGGCGACTGCACGCGCACGAGTCCGGCATCAACGAGGCGAGATAGCCACCGATCGATCCGGTCTTCCTCCACACTTAGCTCCCGGGAAAGGCGGGCGCGGGTACGAATCACCACTCCGTGTGATCCCGCGTGACGGATGAGAGCGAGGTAGAGAAACGCGCTGTTGCCGATCCGGTCAACGGGACGAGAAAAGTCGAGCACGGCGTCGAGAGCGCGGGTGGGAATACGTCGCTCGGTCATCCTTCTTCGTGCTTAGATTTATCCTCACGCTTAGGGAAGTAAAGGGCAGCGTAAAGCGACTCCGCCAACGTCCCGAGGGATCGGGCCAGGCGGAACACGTTCGGCAGGCTCGGCAGGGAGCAGCCCCGCTCCCAGGCCGACACGATTGGCCGGCTCCTACCGATAAGCTTTCCCAACATGGTCTGGGTGAGGCCAGCCCGAAGCCGGTATTCGCGGATGCGGTTCGGAAACCGGGCTGTGACTCTTGATCGGCGAAGGGTGAATTGAAACATGTACCAAGAATACAGACACGAACAGAAACCGAACAGAGGGGGTGAGGTGCATAACTGTTCGCCTCCTGTGGACAGCGGGCAGATATCCACAAAACAAGCCGCTTTCTGGACCTCTCGCACTCTACGACCGTTCCCGGAAGTGTGAGACGATTCGGGCATGAATACCCCAAACGAGCCGTCCGACCATGATGCCGGGACCATACTCCCCCAGAAAGCAATCGACGACCTCAAGGCGATCTACCGCCGGAAATGCGGGTCGGATCTCTCCGACCATGACGCCAGGGAGATGAGCAACCGCCTCCTTCGTGTTTTCGCCGTGCTGACGCGCGAACCGACGGACCGGCGAGACCGAGTTTGAACCGCGTCCACCCGCCTATCTTGACGGGATCCGGGAGTTAATTCTACACTTCAACACTAAACATCTGACACCTAAGTCATTGCCTTCCTATATCCTCTATGCGCGCAAGTCCTCCGAATCGGAGGATCGTCAAGTTCTCTCCATCGATTCGCAAGTCCGCGAATTGGAGGCCTTCGCGCAATCCCAGAACTTCACGGTTGCCTCGGTCCTGGCTGAGTCCCGCTCGGCCAAGGCCCCCGGCCGGCCGATCTTCGCGAAGATGCTCCGATCCGTCAGCCAGGGAAAGGCCGACGGCATCCTCTGCTGGAAGCTCGACCGCCTCGCCAGAAACCCGGTCGACGGGGCCGCCCTCATCTGGGCGGTCGACGAAGGCAAGCTCCGGGAGATTGTCACCCGGGACCGGGCCTTCCAGAACACCGGGAATGACAAGTTCTGGATGCAGCTCGAGTTCGGCATGGCCAAGAAGTACGTGGACGATCTCTCCGACAATGTCAAACGCGGCAACCGAGCCAAACTGGAGCAGGGCTGGCTCCCGGGGCTGCCCCCAATCGGGTATCTGAACGACGCGGTGACGCGGAAGATCGTTCGCGATCCGGACCGGTTCGACATTCTGCGGAAGATCTGGGACGCCGTGCTGGCCGGTGAGTCTCCCCTCGAAGTGCTTTCGACCGCCACCGACGAGTGGGGGTTACGCACGCGAAAACACCGGCGCACGGGGGGTAAGCCGCTCGGCCGGAGCAACTTCTATGTCATGCTCTCCAACCCATTCTACTATGGGCTGCTTGTTCGCAACGGTGAGTCCTATCCTGGATCGCACCCTCCCATGATCTCGCAGGACGAGTTCGACCGCGTCCAGGAGCTACTCGGCCGTCCGAATCGGGCACCGCAACGGCGGCACGAATTCGCCTTCACGGGACTGATCCGCTGCGAGGAGTGCGGCGCTTCGATCACCGCCGCGGAGACGGTGAATCGGTACGGCTACCACTACGCCTACTACCACTGCACGAAACGGAAGGCCGGCACTTCCTGCAGACAGATGCCGATCCGCGAGGAAAAGCTGGAAACACAGATCCGCGAGGTATTGAGCCAGGTGGCCATTGACGACGACTATCGCGACTGGGCTTTGGAGAACCTTCGGATTGTCCACGAACGGGAAAGCAAGAGCCGGCAAACGGTGGACCGTTCCCTGGACGAGACTCACCGGGACGTTCAGAAGCAGATCGACGCGCTCCTCCAGGTCCGCCTCCGTGGATTGGTCACCGACGAGGAATATGCCGCCAAGAAGCACTCTCTTGTTTCCGAGAGCCTTCGATTGAAGGAACGCCTCGTCGACACCGATGGCCGAGCCACCCGTGGGTTGAAACTTTTCGAGCAAGCGATATTGTTCGCACACCTAGCCCCGAAACGCTTCGCGGAGGGAACAACCGCGGAGAAGCGCGAGATTCTCATGGCCCTCGGTTCCAACCTCTTGCTCAAGGACAGAACTCTGCGAATCCAACTGCAAAAACCCTTCCACCTGATCGGGGAAGGGCGGCACAGTATTTCCTGGTACCGGAGGAGGGACTTGAACCCTCAATCCCTTACGGGAACGTGATTTTGAGTCACGCGCGTATGCCAATTCCGCCACTCCGGCATGATTTCTTAAACTTACATTGTCAACGATTTTGCCCAGCACCACTCACTTTGTTCGGATGCTGGGCGCGAGTCACGCGCGTCTTCCAACTTGCCCCGTAACGAACGAGCCTGGCGAGTTCTGTTGCGGGGTTCCCCCCGGGGCTCGTCCCGCTCAGCGGGACACGCCCGTCCCCGCCTGCCAAAGCACAGCGGCGGGCAGGTCGATGGCCGCGAGTGAAGCAGTTCACTCGCTATCCCGCACGGCGGGATGCCATCTCGACCCACTCCGGCCTCAATTGGGCAGGATGTATTATGCTCTAAAATGTGCGATAACGTGTTTGCTGGTTCGTAGGCGAACAAGCGCTTGTTCGCCTACGGTTGTGTTTAAACGAACGACCGTGTTTCCACAAATGCAGGATGCTCTGCTATTGGCGTGTAATTCGCATTAATAATATGTAAAATAAGCCGATTTGTCAATTATTCCAGTTAATTAACCATTTAATTAAAAGGTTAATTGGCGGGTGTGGTCTATCGCTCGATAAACATTGAATAATCATCGTTTTCCTTGTATAATAATAGCAGTTGCTAAGACAATGACGCAGCTTGTGTTATACCCATGGCGAGAATTATTTCCATAGTCAATCAGAAAGGCGGAGTCGGAAAAACCACCACCGCGATCAACCTGGGTGCCAGCCTGGCGGCCCAAGGTAAATACGTTTTGTTGGTCGATATTGACCCGCAAGCCAATGCCACCAGCGGTCTGGGGATCAACCATCGGGAATTGCCGCACGGCATTTACGAAACTCTGGTGTCGCCGCTATCGATCCGAGAGGTCATCAAAGACACCAATATTTACGGGTATAGCATCGCGCCCTCGACCATGTCGCTGGCCGGCGCCACGGTCGAGCTGGTGGATTTACCCCGCCGGGAGCATCTTTTGGCCGATAATTTGAAGGAAGTAATTCACGATTACGACTATATTCTGATAGATAATCCTCCCTCACTTGGTTTATTGACCATCAATGGCTTGGTAGCCTCCAACGAGGTGTTAATCCCGGTGCAATGCGAGTATTACGCGCTGGAGGGCTTGAGCCAGCTGATGAACACGATTAATCTGGTGCGGGACAATTTACAGCCCGATTTGAAGATTCTGGGAGCCATCATGACGATGTATGATCCGCGGTACAAGCTGACCCAGGCGGTAATGGACGAACTCTATAAGTTTTTCCCAAATCGGATATTTCGCTCGGTGATACCGCGCAATATTAAGCTGGCCGAGGCGCCCAGCCACGGCCGTTCGATCCGGGAATACGCTCGGCATTCTCGAGCCGACAAGGCCTATGAACGTTTGGGCCGTGAATTAATTGATACAGAAACTAATACTAAACTATCATGAGTAATTTTCAAGGATTGGGACGGGGATTGGGTTCGTTGATTCCGGGAGCCGGAAACAACTCAGTATCGGTTAACGGCATAAAAGGCAAAGAAGTGGCCGAGATACCCCTTGAACAGATTGAGGCTAATTCCCGCCAACCGCGGGCAAAAATCGAGCGTCACGAGCTGGAGGATTTGATGAATTCCATCAAGGAACATGGTATACTTCAGCCGGTACTGGTTACCCCGACCAAATCGGGTTACCAGCTGATCGCGGGCGAACGGCGGTTCCAATCGGCTAAAATACTGGGTATGAAGACTATTCCGGCCATTGTCCGGCCGGTGGACGAACTGGAAAAGCTGGAATTAGCCCTGATTGAGAACGTTCAGCGCCAGGACCTCAACGCCCTGGATCGGGCACGGGCGTACCAGCAGCTGGTCGACGAATTCGGGTTGACCCAGGAGGAAGTGGCCAAAAAGATCGGTTTCAGCCGCAGTCAGATCACGAACACACTCCGGCTGCTGACCTTGCCGGCCGAAGTGCAGCAGGCGATTGCCGAGCACAAAATCACCGAAGGCCACGCCAAAGCCTTATTAGCCCTGGATTCACCGGCGGAACAGATCGCCTACTTGAAAAAGATTGTCGTCAACGAGTTATCAGTCCGGGATGTCGAGATGCAGGTGCGCCAGATTCAGTCTCGAACCAAAGCCCGCCGGCCATCGACTGACCCGGAGGTGGCTCAACACGAACAGGCAATAGCGGATGTGCTGGGCACAAAGGTTAAAATCCGGCGCCGAGCCGGACGGGGACAGCTGACCATTGAGTTTTATTCCGATGAAGAATACAAAGCTTTAATAGATAAACTGACTAAATAATTAAGCACCTATGGACGAACACACTCAGAATCTGGGGGGAACCGCGAGCGAAACAAACAAACCAAAGTCATCATCGGGTTGGTTAAAATGTATTTCATTGTGGTCGGTATGGGCGGCTATTTTTCTGATACCGCTGTTCTTTTTACCGTCCACGGCTAATCCATTCGATCAGAACAAGGCGCTGCTTTTCGGCATTCTGACAGTCATTGCCGCCTTGGCTTGGCTCGGTCGAATAGTGTTTTACCGTACGGGCAGTTTCGTACGCACGCCGCTCGATCTGCCGATTATGATTTTCGGCCTGTTATATGCCGTTACCACGTTTTTTTCCAAGAACTGGTACGCCAGCTTAGTCGGCCAGACCGGCTATGTGCACAATTCGACCATTGTGGTGCTGATGTTAATCATTTGGTATTTCCTGCTGACGAATTTAATCAATTCGAAGGAGCGGTTGCGGCGCGCTATTGAAATACTGCTATCATCTGGTTTCGTCGTGTCGGTGTTGGCTCTGATATATATGCTGGGCGGGCGAATACTGCATTGGGACTTCATGCAAAGCAATAGTTTCAATACCGTTTTCAATTCCAATATTATCCTGGGACTGTTTTTGATATCGCTAGTGCCATTCCAGCTAATCTGGCTGGTGACGCGTCGGCAGAATATCTGGCGCTGGTTCCTAGTGGCCTCATTATTGGCTGAAACGGCCGCATTTGTCCTGATTGACGCGAATGAGGTTTGGTATGCTCTGATTGGTGTATTGGTGGTGGTGATGGCCGCGATGATAGTACGCACGGGAAAATTCGACCCGCGCTGGGTGATATTACCCACGATCATGTTGATCATCTCGCTGTTGCTCGTGTTCATCGATGCCAGCTCACTGACCAAGCACAGCCTGCCTTCCGATATTATTCTCGATCAGGGCTCCTCGGCTAAGATAGCTGGTTCGGTATTATCAAAGGCGCCACTCTATGGTACCGGGCCGGGACTGTTTTCATACGCTTTCAACGCCTATCGTCCCGTCAGTTTCAATAATACCAGTTATTGGAGTCTCGGGTTTATCAAAGGCGGCAGCGAGTTCTGGCAGATGCTGGTGACAACCGGCGTAATTGCTACCGGCGTGTATATTCTAGTAGCGCTGATATTTCTAATATCAATAGGTCGGAAACTATGGCGCGAACGTTCCGCGAACGAAGACTGGTTGAATCAAGCGGCGCCGTATATTGCCTGGCTGGTGCTACTCGCCTTTGGATTCTACTACCCGTACAGTTTTGTGTTGGCGTTTCTGTTTTGGACGTATTTGGCACTGGGTATGCGGCACAATGGAATGGCCAAAGATTCAGTGGCACAAACGGCAGCCAGCAACACCACCAGCTTGGTCAGCTCGCTGGCCTTCTCGGTAGTAGCTGTTCTATCGGTGGCCTTCGTGTACTACGGCATTAGGCTCTGGATGGGCGACTATCATTATGCCCGCGGTAATGCCGATCTCAATGCCGGCCAATACCAATCAGCCCAAAAGGAGTATAGCAAAGCAATCGACAACATCAGCCGCCGGCCGGAATATTACTTCGGCTTGGCTCAGTCGTATATCGAAGAAGTTACCGCCTCAAACACAACCGATCAGGCGGAGATTGCTAAATTACGGGATAAAGTCACCGCTGCCATCGCGGCCGGTAATAGCGGCATTGACGTCGATCAGAATAATGTCAGTTCGTATCAGGCTATGGTGGGCGTGTACCAGCAGCTCAATGGATTCTCCCAACCGAGTCAAAAGACCGTTGTCGAGCTGTATGACAAATTGATGGCCAAGAATCCAAATAACCCGCTGGTTTGGTTGGGTTCGGGCGACGCCTTAGTGGCGTATGGTCAGGTATTGGAACAAAATATGCCTAAAGACGACGAGACCCTGAAATCTCAATATCAGACCGAAGCGCAAAAAGCCTATACGACGGCGGCTGATCGCTATCAACGAGCCGGTGAATTGAAGCCCGATTACCAGACCGCCTTGCTCAGAAAAGCCGCCTTACCGGAGCTGACCGGCGATGACGATCTGACCTTGACCCAGGTTGGCGAATTCTTGAAGAAATATCCAAACAATATTGACGCCCAGTACGAAATGTCCCAGCTTTATCTCAAAAAAGGCGATAAAGCCAAAGCCAAAGAATATTTAGTAGCGGTATTGAATCTGAATCCACAACACGCCAATGCCGGCTATCAGCTGGGCAGCATCGTCATGGAAGAGGGCGACAAAGAAACCGCCAAGGCGCTGTTTACGCGGGTATTCATCAACAATCAAACCAATCAACAAGTACGCGACAAGCTGACGGCGCTGGGTGTGAACCCCGACGATTTGCTCAAGTAAACCAAGAAAGAATATAGAACCAAAGCTCCGTCGTCAGACGGAGCTTTTCGGTAGTTTTGAGTGCGATAGTATATTACTCCCTGTCCGTTGATTTAGTGTATTTGCACGTTTTGTTGCTACAGGCGATCAAACCTTTTTTGCCGAAGACCAGAAGTGATTCGCATTCGGGGCATTTTTCGCCGGTCGGTTTTGACCACAGGGCGAATTTACATTCCGGATATTTGTTACAGGCGTAAAAGTTACGACCCTGGCGGCTACGTTTCTCAATAATTTCACCTTCGTGGCATTGAGGACAGCTCACGCCCGTTTTCTTTTCGATATTCTTGATGTATTTACAATCGGGATAACCAGTGCAACCGTAGAATGGCCCAAACCGACCGACCTTCTTTTGCAGCGGTTTACCGCATTCGGGACATTTTTCATCAATGGCTTCAGTAACTTCCACCTGGCCATCTTTGGCCAGCTGTTTGGTGTTTTTGCAATCCGGGTAACCACTACAGGCCAGGAATTTACCAAACCGGCCGATCTTGATAATCATCGGTTTACCGCACTTGTCGCAAACTTCGTCAGTCTGGCTTTCGGTTAGGTCTTTCTTGGACAATTCCTGCTCTTTCTGGGCCAGGGTCGCCTTGAACGGCTCGTAGAATTCCTTGATCACCGGCGTCCAAGCCATCTCGCCCTGGGCAATTTTATCCAGATCTTCTTCCATGTGGGCGGTGAACTTATAATCAACGATATTGCCAAAGTGTGTCACTAAAACGTCATTAACCAGCTGGCCGATCTCGGTAGGCTTGAGGCGTTTCTCCTCCTTTTCAACATATTTACGCTCCACGATTGTGGAAATAGTCGGGGCGTAAGTCGAGGGGCGTCCGATGCCGTATTCTTCCATCGCTTTGACCAGCCCGGCTTCGGAGTAGCGGGCGGGCGGCTCAGTAAATTTTTGTTGGGGATCCAGTTTCTCGAGTTTAACTTTTTCCTGGTCCGCCAAAACCGGTAAAATTGCGTCTTTCTGGTTGGTCTGGTAGATTTTCTGATAGCCGTCGAATACGATCACCGAACCGTTGGCGCGGAATATATCGCCGTTCTTAGTACTGATATCGACGGCGGTCTGCTCGAAGACGGATTCGGGCATCTGTGATGCTACCGCTCGGCGCCAGATCAGGTCGTACGTTTTCCACAACTTTGGTTCCAGAAACTCTTTGACTGATTCCGGTGTGCGGCCGACATCCGAGGGACGGATAGCCTCGTGAGCTTCCTGCGCCAGTTGCTGTTTTTTAGCGAAGGTGCGCGGTTCCGGCAGCGCGTACTTATTACCCAGTTCCTTAGTTAAGTAATCCTTGGCTTCGTTTAAAAATTTAACCGAGAGATTGACCGAATCGGTTCGCATATAGGTGATCAGACCGACCGAGCCGGCGCTGCCCAATTGCATACCTTCGTATAACTGCTGGGCAAAATACATGGTTTGGCGTGATGAATAGCCGAAGCGCCGGTTGGCCTCCTGTTGCAGTGTAGATGTGGTAAACGGAGGCAGGGGCGAGCGCTTGGCCTGCTTCTTGTCCACTCGGCTGATGTGATATTCGGCCGTCTCAAGACCGGCTACGATTTTCTTAGCTTCATCGCCCTGCGATAATGAAAACTTATCTAATTTCTTGCCCGCTTGTTGCACCAACCGTCCGGTTATATTTGGTTTGTTGCCATTGATTTTGGAAAACTCCGCTTCGATCGCCCAGTACTCTTGGGGTTTGAATTTTTCGATTTCCTGCTCGCGATCAACGATCAGACGCAGGGCGACTGATTGCACCCGTCCAGCTGATAAGCCCTTGGCCACTTTTTTCCAGAGAAAAGGAGACAGCTCATAGCCCATTAATCGGTCGAGGACGCGCCGAGCTTGTTGGGCATCCACCAGGTTTTGATCGATTTTACGAGGGTGGGTAATTGCATCTTTGATCGCCGACTCGGTAATTTCATGAAAGGTGATCCGCTGTACTTTTTCTGACGGGGTATCGAGCAATTGGGCCAAATGCCAGGTAATCGCCTCGCCTTCGCGATCTTCGTCAGTCGCGAAGTAAATCACAGCGGCTTTTTTGGCGGCTTTTTTCAGTTCAGTCACTTTCTTGCGGCTTTTGGTCGGAATGACGTATTGCGGCGCGAAATCGTGTTCGATATCAATGCCCATCTTGCTTTTGGGCAGGTCGCGCACGTGGCCGTTGGACGATTGAATATCAAAATCTTTCCCGAGAAACCGGGAGATAGTCTTGGCTTTGGTGGGTGATTCGACGATGACGAGATGTTTGGGAATGAGTTTGGGCATGATTCTAAGTCTAGATGTTGAGTGTGTAAACGTCGGGTCCAACCGGGCGGATTTTGCCCGAAACCTCTAAAAACGTTAACGTTGAGTTAATGACGCTAATACCCAGTTTACACTGATCGCTGATTTGGTCAACTGATAGAGGCTGTTGGGCGAGTAATTCGAGTATCACAGCTTCGTCTGGATTGGCTGGAACCGGTGGCGGTTTTCGCGCATGACCGGTTTGAATGGCTGGTCGGTAATTACCGGTTGCTCGATAAGATTCCCAGATATCTTCCGCACCGGTGACCGGCCGCGCGCCTTGCTTGATCAGCCGGTTGGGACCGTAAGCATTTGGGGAAAACATATCGCCCGGTACGGCCAGTACATCGCGGTTTTGTTCGAGTGCAAACTGGGCGGTAATCAGCGCACCCGAATGTTCGGGCGCTTCGACTACCAGCACCGCTTGGCTTAAGCCGGAGATAATCCGATTGCGGGCTGGGAAGTGGTGGCGTAGCGGTTCGCTTCCCAGAGGATATTCCGATAGAATCAGCCCACTCGACTTGATTATCGCCTCGGCCACGTGGCGGTTTTCAGTTGGGTAAATCTGATCCAAACCACAGCCCAGCACGGCCCAGGTGCGCAGTTTATTGTCCAATGCGGCTTGGTGCGCCACGGTATCGATGCCCAATGCCAAGCCAGAAACAATAGTCAGGCCAGAGCCGGCCAGCTGGCTTACTAATTGTTGGGTGGAGCGCCGACCGTACAAAGATGTCTTTCTGGTGCCAACTACACCCAGAAAATTACCGGAGGCGCTTGTTAGATTACCGCGATAGTATAGAAGGGTTGGCGGGGCGTATATCTGTTTCAATAACGCCGGATATTCACCTTCATCGGCAGTGACAAAACGACAATCAAACCGTGTCAACCGGGTTAATTCAGATACCAGATCAATTTTGCTTCTCTTCTCCACCAACCGACGCGCTGGTTTTGGCGTCAAACCAGCCTGAATCAATTCGGGTTCACTCGCCGACCAAGCTTGGGCTAGCGAACCAAAGCGCTGTCGCAAAGCGATAATAATATCCAATTGGGTACAGCCGGCCAGCGTTAATGCCAGCCAATACTCACGTTCATTGAATGCCATAAAACAGGGTGAATCACCCTGACGCCACTACTAGTTTAGCAGATTCTACAAAACTGACAAGAAAAATAGAATCAAGATTAGCTAAACAACATTACGCAAAACGTTGGATTGAAATATTGGCAAACCTTTTCGCGAAAACCTGCCCGCTCGTGTCTCGCAGTGGCAGGCGGGGGTGAAAAGGTGCTAATATTGGCTTAATAATAGATGGTACCGTTGACATAGTTGAGTGTTTACACTAACATCACATATTCTGGCTCTTTAATAATTCTGGCAGTCTTAGCCAATAGCGTTTGATAACATCAAGGGTTACTGGCTATGACTGCCACAAAAGTGGTGGCCCTCTGGCAATGTGTTCAAAACCCAAAGGAGGCCAGCCATGTCGAGAACCAAGTCGTGCGCTAAGAGTGGGACTGTGGAGGTTGGGTTGGAGGTTCTTTCTTTCCATAGAGTTTGTAAAGTGATAAACAACCTGAACAAGAGGCTTGAAGGCATGGTGGGGCCAGTGTGGCTCCGCGCGCTTGAGGAATTACTCCTTCAAAACCCATGTATCAACATTCAAACGACAATGACCGTCGAGATAGTCACCGACGGGCGGGATGGTAAACAGGCCGTCGAAAACCTGGAGCGGGGTGGCTATCAAGTGGAGGAGGAAGTGAAGGAACTTATTCGTGGTGGTGTGTTCTCCGCCACGGTTGGCAAGACCTACAAGCTCGCCGTGGTTTACAGCGAAGAAGGCGCCACCAACCAGAACATAAGAGCCAAGGCAGCCGCTCGTGGTTACCTCACGCCACCGATGGAGCTCGCGTCTTACTTGCGCGAGTTATTCACGAACGCGGATCTTATGCTGATGGGCGTCTGGGATCTCGTCCTTATGCACGAGCCCGTCGCCCATTCGAGCGGCTGCCCGGTTATGCTCGGTGTCAACCGTCATGGCGGTGATCGTACGCTGGGCACCTACCTTGGTCGTCCTGGCGGCAAGTGTGACGATGAGGTTGCTTGCCTATTCCTTGTCCCAAGTGACGAGTAAAGTACTTGGGTTTCGATTCAACGACCCGCACTGGCTACACCGGTGCGGGTTTTCTTTTTATAGTGTAGTCAAAATACTTAACGCAAACCTCCCCCATACTCACCGGCTTATTCAAATAACACAAAGTGGGCTGGTACTACAAACGGTCCTCTCCTTAATTAAGGAGGGGACGCGTTGGAGTATCATGCTATACTTGAAATTGCTTTAGGGTTTGTGAGTATGGGGGAGGTTTGCGTGTCGGTTTACTCTTCCTCATCTTCATCAATCGGCTCGGGTTTGACTCGGAAAATCTTAATTACCTTTTCCAGGCGCTCGAGCCAAGGCTGGGGCAATTTGGCCAAATCGATCTTGATCTGATTTTCACCCAGCACCCAGTCGGGATTCATATCGAGCAATGACTTGATTTGCGGCGGGGTGTAAGTTTCGGAGAATTTGATCAACAAACGATTGGTCGGTACGCCGTACTCAGTGCGCTGGACGGTTTCAATGCCGTCGATCTTGGTGTCCTGGGCGATAATTTTCAGGCGCAGTAACTGTTTCAAGTTCAACACATTGGGCGGCAATTCGCCGTACCGCTTGGCCAGATCCTGGAAATGCACTTCCAGTTGATCGATGTCGGCAATCTCGGTTAACTCGCGGTATGCCTGTAACCGCTGTTTCTCGTTATTGATGTAATCAGTCGGTATGGTGATGGCTACCGGCATATCCATCATGATATCGCGCAGGACTTTGACCGGCTGGCCCGTCTCCAGTTCGGTGACGGCCTGGTTAACCAAACGGAGATAGAGGCTCAAGCCCACCGCGTTAACCCGGCCGTGTTGTTCCCGGCCCAGGATATTGCCTACGCCGCGAATTTCCAGGTCGCGCATGGCCACCTGGAAACCCGAACCCAGTTCTTTGGCTTCCATCAATGCTTGCAAACGCTTCTTGGCCTCGCCGGTGACTTTGCGCTGCGGATATAGAAAATAAGAAAATGCCTGGCGCTGGCCGCGTCCGATCCGGCCGCGCAACTGATATAATTGGGCTAAGCCAAACCGGGTGGCGTCTTCCACCACCAGCGTATTAACGTTGGGCAGATCCAATCCGTTCTCAATGATGCTGGTAGCCACCAGGATGTTGGTTTCATTCAAGTCAAACTCCGACATAGTCTTGGCTAGCTCGTTTTCCGGCAGGCGGCCGTGGACAATGCCGATATTTGCTTCTGGAATCAACTTCTTAATCTTACTGGCGGCCAGATTGATGGTTTCGACGCGATTGTGCAGGTAATAAGCCTGTCCGCCGCGGCGCAACTCAAACATCAGCGCCTCTTTAACTGTCTCATCGGAAAACGGCGCCAGCGCGGTTTCGATCGGCTGCCGGCCTTCCGGCGGAGTGCGAATCACGCTCATATCGCGCAAAGCGGCCAGCGCGAGATTGAGCGTGCGTGGAATCGGGGTGGCGCTCATCGTGAGCACTGGCGTACTGACCCGGATGCTTTTTAATTTCTCCTTATGCCGAACACCGAAACGCTGCTCTTCATCAACGATGATCAGACCGAGATTTTTAAAGTCCACATCTTTCGAGAGCAAGCGATGCGTGCCGATAATAATGTCGATTTCTCCGGTTTTTAGTTTGGCCACTGATTCTTTTTGCTGGGCGGCGGTTTTGAACCGGCTCAATGACTCGATAGCTACCGGAAAGTTCTTCAAGCGCTGCACGAAAGTATCATAGTGCTGTTGCGCCAAAATAGTCGTGGGAGCCAAAATGGCCACCTGGCGCTTGTTCATGACCACTTTGAAAGCCGCCCGGATTGCCACTTCGGTTTTGCCAAAGCCGACATCACCACAGACTAATCGGTCCATTGGCCGGGCGTTTTCCAGGTCTTCGTTCACGTCCACGATCGCCCTCATTTGATCGGGTGTTTCTTGGTATTTGAAGCTCTTACCCAGCTCCACCTCGGCCTGAGTCATGCGCTTGCACGGTTCAGTGCGGGCGTTTTGGCGCTCGGCGTAAAGTTTGAGCAATTCATCGGCGATCTTTTTTGTTTCAATCTTGATCCGGCGCTTGAGCTGGTGCCAGGTAGAATTTGACAGCCGATGGACGATGGGTGAGTCGGAGCCGATATATTTATCAATCTTGTAGGCCAACTCAATCGGCACGGACAGCTTGTCGTTGGCGGCGTATTCGAGTTGGAAATATTCCTTGGTGATACCATCGATAGTGTGCGTGGCCAAGCCTTTGAATCGGCCAATGCCATGGTCGAGATGGACTACGTAATCACCCGGGGTCAATTCGGCGATGAAGCTGACGTCGAGGCGCTTGGCCCGGCGGTGGCTGGGCGGTTTAATGTTGGTTCTTTCACTCCGGCCATACAACTCATATTCGGTTATTAAGACGGTTTTTTCTTGGGCAGAAATGAAGCCCAGCTCCGGTGTCAGCAGGGGGCTAAGGTCGATATATTTTACGGTCAGGGGCGCTTGCTCGTTACGTTCTTTTTTCCAGAGCCGTTCAATATCGTGCGCCAGGTTTTTGGGAGAGTAGATATTCCAATGCTGATTTTGCCAGATGGCCAGTTGGTCGAGGAAGGCGTTGATGTTTTTATGAAACAGGGGCGCGGCGGCAAAGTCAAATATGTTTTGATGCTGACGCCGACCTGGTAAAGTGTGGAATATGATCCGGGGCTGTGCGCTGATCTCTTTTTCTATTCCCGACCACTGTGAGCTAGAGCGGGCGATATCGTCCGGGTCGCTGTAAATATGAATGTTCTGGCATTTGAACGCTAGATCCAGATAATCGCGCAAGGAGGATTCGGTAGCGGTCTGGTCGATACGAGCCGGCAGAATAAATGCTTCACGAAGCAAACGCTGAGTTTTATTGGAGGCGCTTTCAATAATATAGATGTTTTCAATCGTTGAGTGGCCGAACTCAATCCGATACGGCCAGCTGGTATCGGGTGGAAAAATGTCGACGATATTGCCGCGGCGGGAAAAAGTTCCCGGCGCGTCCGCGGTCACGTTGAAATCGTAACCAATCAAAACCAGCTCGTGGGACAGCTGGGCGGGGGAGGTGATATCGTTTTTTGTTAACTGTAGCGCTTGTTTTTTAAATAACTCCGGTTTGACGAACGGGTGGGCCAGATATTCAACCGGTATAATCAAGAATGAATCTGTGCCCTCGATCAGTTCCCACAGGCAGAGCGAGACATTATCCCGGCCGAATAGGCGCACTTTGCGATCATATCCCGCCTCTTTAAGCCAAGCCGTCAAAAGACTGGCCAGAATCTGTCCTTCGGCCAAATTACCGACATACCACAAAACCCGCCCGTCATTTAGTCTCGGGGAGCGCAGTCGTGACAATAAAAAACTTTTGGCGGAAACAGACGAGGTGCCGGTCACGTGAAAAACGTCACCGGTATCCGGTTCCAGGATGAATTCCTTTTTCATATTCTAAGGTAATGATAGCACAGTTCCTGTAAAGACGCAATATTTATTCCGGAAAAAGCGTGCCCGGCTTCATAATCAAGCTGAAATTAGGCCAATCTTCAGGTGCCGGGCGCTTGACAAAAACAGCTATTATGCTAAGATGCCCCACTATGTGACTGGCCGGTCAGAATTGGTTGGCCGGTTTCTACCTGCAAGTGGCGAACCGGCGGTAACCCCTCCTTAACTGCCTAGTAGCCAATAAGTCAGGATCCGCCCGATTTCGGGTTTATTCTGCGCTTGCGGGTAGTGACTGGATAATCAAGGCTGACTGACTTCGGTCAGCGCGGCTGGTTCCAGAAGCAGTCTGGTCGTTCGGTTGGGTGGGGTAGTGATGGGAGGTTGATGTTTCCCCGGCATCTTGGGCGACCAGCCCTATTTCCGCGTCAATACGACGTACGTGTTCATGGTTCTTTGCGGACATAATTAGGGGCGAGACCCCACATCCGCAGATATTCCAGCGTCTTACATTCTATGATTCCCGCGAGGATCTGATGTCGGGCGCTTTTCTTATTGAAAGTAAGAATTAAGAAGTAACAAGTAACAAGGAAGGAAGCTCCCGTAGCGGGAGCTAAAATGATTTATTAAAATAAATAGGAGAGACAGAAACCAACACATTAAAACCCATTGACGCTTAAAAACTTTTTATCTGTCCAACCTATTTATAGATTACAGCGGCATCATTGATAGTAATCTGATCGGTCACGTCTCCAATCTGATACCAATATACGCCATTACTTCCGAAAGCATAAGAAAAAACTTCGTTCGGTTCGATCATAACGTCATTATCCTGATTGGCAAAGTCGGCATGAAATCTGACAGCGTGGTCGGTTAAATTGCGCCACACGACCGTATTGGGATTGGAACACTGGCCACGATTGATTGTAAAGCCTTGCATAGACAGGCCGTCTTTCATGTACAAGTTGGTGTTTTTGTATTCTTCGGAATTGAGCAGCCTGTAATCAATAGTAAACTTTTCTGCTTGTTTACAGCCATTACGATCGGCAATTATTGACCACATAAATAACGTGGCTATAGTCGCTACAATAACCAAACATGCCAGAAGAAATGTTCTATTCGGGTGTAACCTTGATATGATTATTTAAACATCAGTTAAAATGATTCATCGCCGTCGGCAGGCCCTGCTCGAGCGCGAGAATGATGGCTTCAACGGTACGGCCGACCAGCTCGGGCAATTTGGCGGCTTGTTCGGCTGACCAGGGATTGAGCACGTAGTCGCCGGTGTCGTTGTTCTGGATCAGGTGCTCGTTGTCCATCGGTCGAATGCCGAACTTAAACCGCGGAAAGCGGTCAGTGCCCAGCTGTTCAATCACTGACATGACGCCTTTATGACCCGCGGAAGAACCAATTGCCTTTATTTTCATGGCGCCGAATTCAATATCGATATCGTCATAGACCAGCCAGATATTCGAGGGATCGATTTTATAGTAGCGCGCAATCATACTGACGGATTCACCGGAGTCATTCATGAACGTGGTCGGCTTGGCCAGATAGATCCGGTGATGCTGGTGGGTGGTTTTGCCGAGTTCAGCGTGGAATTCCTTGTCATCACGCAGATCCGTGCCGAGGCGCCGGGCCAGGGCATCGACCACATTAAAGCCGATGTTGTGGCGTGTGTGAGCGTACTTTGGCCCGGGGTTACCTAGGCCGGCGATGAGTTTCATTGTCGTCCTTTATATTGGGTAAAATTAAACTGCAGTGGCGCACCGGTAAAATCGAAGTGTGCCCGCAGCGTGTGTTCAATATAGCGATAGTAGAATTGGGGCAGACTGCCGGGCAAATTTGATTTGATCGTGAAGGTGGGCGGTTCGATACCGGTCTGGCTCATTTTAAGTTTGGCTGGCTGGGTACGCTTGGCGGTGATCAGCGGCGCGCGCTGTTTGCGCTGGAGCAGATCGGTGATTTCCAACAGGGCGGCCGGATCCACCCAGCGCTTCATGGCATCCTGCACCAGTCCGGCCATAGGCAGAAGCTTGGCGACATTCCAGCCCGACTTAGCGGATAGCGGCAGGATCGGCGCCCAGTTCAGGAATGGCAGAGAACCGCGAATTACCTCACTGATGGCGACGGCGGTTCGCTTATCTTTTGGGACCAAATCGGCTTTGTTAGCCACTACGACCAGGCCTTTATGCAGGTCGGCGATGGTTTGAGCCAGGCGCTTATCCTGGGCGCTGACATTTTCGGTTAGATCCAGCATCAATATGGCTACGTCGCACTGCTTTATGGTCAGGGTAGTTTTGGCCTCGCTTTCCCGCTCCAACGGACTTTCCGGTCCGCGGGCATTGCGAATCCGAGCCGAACGGCGCAGGCCGGCCGTGTCGATCAAACAGTAGTCGCGTCCGTTGTTTTGCAGCAGCTCGTCATGCGATTCGCGGGTGGTGTAGGGCGTCGAGGCGACAATCGAGCGTTCCTCGCCCAGCAGGCGATTAAATAGAGAAGACTTGCCGACATTCGGCCGGCCGATCAGGGCCAGTTTCACGGCGTCGACGGGCGGCCGGGGGACCAATGTCGGCTTCATATGCGCCACGATAACGTCGAGCAGGTCGCCCGACGACCGGCCGTTCAGGCCGGAGACCATGGCAATTTCCGGCAGTCCCAGTTTGTGGTAGTCGGGACTGCAACGGCGCTCCTTTTGGGTGCTGTCGATTTTATTGATCACCAAGATAGCCGGCCGTTTCATTGCCAGAGCGGTACGAGCCGACTGCCGGTCGAGCGGCGTGGGATCAACTTTGCCATCTACCATCACCAAGACAACATCGGCCGTCTGCATCGCCCGCTTAATGTGTTTGTGAATATTCTGCTCGACTTCGCTATTGGGATTGGTATCAAAACCGCCGGTATCGATCAGCTTAAAGGCAATGCCGCGCCATTCCACGATGGCGTGGTTGCTGTCCCGGGTCGTGCCGGGTATGGCAGATGTTATCGCTTGAGATTTTTCGATCAACCGGTTAAACAGGGTTGATTTCCCAACATTGGCCCGTCCGATAATAATTGCGTTGGGTAGGGAGGTCATAAAATAACTTAATGGCTGTTAGTATTAGAGTTTCGGTTGGAGTTGGTAATTACGTTCTGATTTACGGTCGCGTTGGCATTAGAATTCCGATTTGTGTTGGAGTTAACGTTTGTATTGGTATTTGAATTGGTATTGGCATTTCGATTGGTCACAGCTGAGTTGACGTTCAGATTGCTATTCGTATTTAAGTTGGCACTGATGATGGTATTGGCATTAGTATTGGTTGTTTTGGATTTGGTCGCCAGTTGATCCGCGCCCAGCACAATCACAATATCGCTAGTGGTCGATTGGGGATTCGGCTGTTGTTCGTTAACCAAGGTGGAGCTGGTGGGGTATGACGAATTATTTGTAACATTCTGCGACAGGTCTTTATTGGTGGGCACGACCGCCGGCCGTTGCTGGTACACTTGGGCGTGCAGCGTCTTTCGAAGATATTCCACCGTCGCTGGTTTCTGTCCCAGGGTCAGGTCATAGATCACCGTCGTTTTGGTATTGCGATCCTGGGTGGCTGATTGACTTGATATTGTTAAGCCAATATCGATCAGGTCGCTGGCAATGCGCTGGCTGATGGCGGTATTCTTGGTCCCGTTTTGGATCTCAATACGGGCCTGTTCCTTGATCAGCAAGCTGCGTTCAAATATCGTGCCGGCCAGATCTCGGATCTCGGAATAATTACCCAGGCCGGCATTAGGTTCGAGTAAATAGGCTCCATCGGTGCCGGTGGTAGTATGGAGCAGGCCAGTGGCTGAATTATCCAATACATGGGTGATGATCTGGCTCTGGTCAATGTCTTTCGTCAGGTCGACCAGACGCAATAATTCCCAAATTTCCATATCGGTTTTGAGATGCTGGCCGATGGTGTCGGTAATATCCATGATCTTTTTCGGGTTGGCCAACGTACCCAGCGACAAAGCCTTTTTCTTTACGGCGGAAATAATCTTTTGCTGCCGCTTGGAACGGGCAAAGTCGGAACCCTCGCCGTTATTGCCATGACGCGAACGGGCGTACTTCAGGGCCGTTTCGCCATCCATATGCTGGAGGCCGGCTTTGAAGCTGATGGTCTGGTAGCCGTAATTGGTCGTGGGATATTCATAATCGGTAAAAGCCTGGTCGACTGTCACGTCCACGCCGTTCAGTTGGTCGATCAGTTTCTTGAAGCCAGAAAAATCCACCGACCCATAATAGTCGATTGGCTGCTGTAAGACATCTTCCAGTATGCCGGCTAGTATCTTCTCGCCACCTTGCTTCGGGTCGGTTTGGTAGCCGAAGGCATTGGCATTGTTTATCTTACGCCAGCCATAATCAGGAATATTTACCACCAGATCCCGGGGGATGGACAGCATGGCCACTTCATTGGTCGACGGCTTGATGCTGGCCACAATGATGGTATCGGCCAGATAGGCGCCGTCATGTCCGGCACCGCCCATACCGACCAACATGATATTTACCCGGTCCCGAGATTCACCCTCGATCTGCTTGTCATTGCTTGTCACCAGGTGTTTGAGCTGATCCAACGGGCTGCTGCTTTGCCGACTGAAGATGCCGCCATTGGAAAAAATAACCTTATACGAAAAAGCAAAACCCAAAATTACAATGATCGCGATAGTGTATAAAAAAATCTTCAACACTAAAAACGGCCAGCGCTGGTTTGGTTTTTTATTAGCGTTGGCGGCTGCGATGTTAGAAGCGGGTGGGGGAGTCGGCGGAGTCTCCGCGGGTAGCTTGATATCCAACTTTGTTTTTTTGGCCATACGTCAGCAAATTATACTATAACCAGGGGGCAAAGTCAAAAGAAACATTAATTCACCGAACCCAATACATTGGATAGTGAAATCCTAATATCTAACTTCAAAATCCTAAATAATATCGAATTACCAATCTCGAATATTTCAAACATTAAAAAAATCGAGATTGGAATTTGTTTAGTATATCGATATTCTAATTTCGAATTTATTGCGGCACTTGCTTCATGCCCGCCTTGATGTCCGATAGTTTCATACCGCGCAGATTGGTCAGGATCAGGGCAATACTTAATGGCGCCAGAAAACCGATGGTACGGGACAGGAATACCACAATGGTGGCCGGTTCATTGGCAATGCCCAACTGGCCGTACAGAAAAAGCATCGACAGATCCATCGCGCCCAATCCCAGGGGCAGGAATGAAAATATCGCCGCCAGCGTGCCGATTGCCTCCACGCCGATGACTGCCAGCGGAGAAACGTGGACGCCCAGTGCCGCCAACGTGGCCCAAGACAACATCGCTTGGGTCGACCAGGTAGCAATGCTATGAAATGTAGTCCAACCCATCGCGCGTAATCTTCCGGTGGCGCGGGAATCGTGCAATTGCAGCAATGCCGGCCGCCAGCGTATCGGTACGAAACGAATAAACATGGAAATATATCGAAAAACCAGCAGCAAACCCAGCATCAAGAGTAATAGCAGGCTAAACAACCAAATCAACCTCGAGTCATTTAGCACGATATACACAAAAACAATCGAAGCCGCGCTTAAAAAAAGAAAATCGAATATCCGTTCAAAAATTGTCGCAGCCGTACCGGTTACCGCCGGGATAGATTTTTGATGCAATAAATATATCTTGCTGGCTTCACCCAGCCGTCCCGGCGTCATCATGGCGATGGCGATCGCGGTCATCTGGATAAAAGACAGGTCGCGCCAAGGCAATCGGAAACCAAAATAGTTGGTCACGCTGCCCAGTCGGGCAATCTTGAAATAGAGACTGAATAAATAGGCTACAATACCCAGCAATAGCCACCAAAGATTAGCACTGCGAAAAAGACGACCCATCGTGGCATAGTCGAGCCGCGATAGAAAATAGATCAAAAAGCCAATAATAACTACGTTCAGAGCGATAAAAATTATCTTGGCTTTTTTCATGAGAGAAATATTCAATTGATAGATGATACAAAAACGTTGTCAGTATATCAGCTAACCGGATATATAGCCACGTAAGGGTGTCATCCGCCTTCGGTAAAGGGTCGAATATTGACATTTGCAATTACTTAAAAAAAGTGCTATACTATACCTACTTTTTGCGAAAGTTAGCCAAGAATTGAGAGTTAATTAGTATAATTGGTTAATTAGTTGATTAGGTTTCGATTACTAAGTTAGTTGCTTTCACAACGTCTTTTATTTAAGGGTGATTAACTCAGTTGGGCCCCGCTTTGCGGGGCGGGCAGGAGTGAACCAGCCCATAGGGCGCAGTGAACGTCGGCTGCTCCGAGCGTGCGCAGGAGCAGACGCTGCCCAGGATAGAGCGCACCATTGAAATATATATCAATGTTTTTTCGAGGGTGATTAGCTCAGTTGGTTAGAGCGCTGTCCTCACACGACAGAGGTCCCTGGTTCAAATCCAGGATCACCCACCAGTCTACGCTTATAGCGAAAGATGTCCACCGAAGCTTCAAGCGTAGGTGGACAAAAGTATTGTTTGTTGCTTTATCCAATCATGATACTTCGGCTGGCGGGGCCCCCTAGGAATGAGCGCACGATTCACACCCGCCTGCCAAAGCACAGCGTCTGCCTGTCGGCAGACAGGGCAGACAGGGCGGGCGGGTTCGTGAGGTCGCCCCGCTAAGCGGGGCATCGTCCACCACGGGCCAAAGCTCGAAAATTAATACGCTAAACCATTGGAAAATATTTTCAATAATCTGATACTGGAGTTACACGTTCCGGATTTCGTAAAAGCGCGTAAGTTTTATTCTACGTTTAATTTCCATCAAATAAGTTATATTCCAGCTGGCAGCGAATTAGGATATATGGTATTGGCACGCATCGACACAATTGGAAAAACGTGTATAAATTTCTATGGTGATAACGAGAGAGTGGCTCGACATACACATTTTGCAGATTATCCCACAGGAACGCCGCGTGGGTATGCTGTGGAAATTACAATTCCAGTATCAAATGTCGAAGAATTATGGAAATTAGCAAATAGCGTTTTGGATTCATCTCAGATCGCTCAACCTCTGGAACTAAAGCGCTGGGGTAAAAAAGATTTTAGAGTAGTCGATCCATTTGGTTTCTATGTCCGATTTACAGAGCTAGTCGACTGGTTCAATTAATTCTCCAATAAACAAATTAACTTAATCATCACTACCCCATGACATTCTTAGACAAAATCAATCAACCGAGAACGGGTACGCCCGAAGAAGCGAAGTCCGATAAGCAAATGGAGTCTAAGGGTGGTCTGTCATTTTTCGCGTCGATGGGCGGATTCGCCCTGGAAATAGTCAAGGTGGTGGTAATATCACTGGCGATTATCATTCCCGTGCGGTATTTCCTGATTCAGCCGTTTTACGTCAAGGGCGCGTCGATGGAGCCGAGTTTTTACGATAATCAATATCTGATGATCGATGAAATAAGCTATCGGTTTGCCGAACCGCATCGGGGTGATATCATAGTTTTCAAATATCCCGAGAATCCCAGTCAGTTTTTCATCAAGCGGGTGATCGGCGTACCGGGTGAGACGGTCGAAATCCGCAACGGCCACGTGATTATTTATAATACGCAGGCACCGCGCGGCGAGGTATTGGACGAAAGCCCTTATTTGGCAGCCGATGTCTACACTTCGGGCAATGAAACCGTCGAATTAAAATCAAACGAGTTTTACGTGATGGGCGATAACCGCGAGCAGAGTCTGGATTCGCGCCGGATTGGCCCGATCACGAAAAACTATATTGTTGGTCGGACCTGGATCAGAGCTTGGCCGCTAAACAAATGGCAGGTATTTCACGACCCAGCCTATAATCTGTAAATGATGAAACCATCTATGGAAAAGGAAAAGAAAGAACCCAGCAAGGCCAAATTCACCCAGCCGCGGCTGGTGCGGGGTATGAAAGATATCCTGCCCAGCGAACAGGCTTATTGGGATTGGATTCGCACGCGGGTGTTTGAATTGGCGCGGGATTACAGCTTTGGCCATATTACCACGCCGGTATTGGAACAAGAGGCCCTGTTTGTCCGATCGATCGGCGAGGGCACTGACATCGTGGAAAAAGAAATGTTTGCTTTTTCCGACCAGGGCGAGGACAAGCTGGTCATGCGTCCCGAAGCCACCGCTTCGATTGTGCGCGCCTACAATGAACACGGCATGGTCAATCTGCCCCAGCCGGTTAAATTATTTTATTACGGCCCGATGTTCCGGCGGGAACGGCCCCAGGCCGGGCGATATCGGGAATTCAACCAATACGGTTTCGAAGTATTGGGCGAGGAACAGCCGATCGTAGACGCCCAATTGATGGTCATGGCCTATAATTTCTTCAAAGAACTGGGCTTGCCGGTCAGTCTTCAGGTCAATAGCTTGGGCAATGCCGCCAGCCGCACCAAATACCGCAAGGAACTAAACGATTACTTCAAGCCTCGTCGCAATCAGCTGTGCGATGATTGCAAAAAGCGTTTATTGACCAACCCACTGCGGGTGCTGGATTGCAAAGTGCCGACCTGCCAAGAGTTGGCCGTGGACGCACCGCAAATCGTGGATTATCTCGATGAGGTAGACAATAAGCACTTTACGCAAGTATTGGAATATCTCGAAGAGCTGGAAGTGCCGTATATCCTGAATCCGCGCATTATTCGCGGGCTGGATTATTATTCGCGCACCACGTTTGAAATCTGGCCGGAAAACGAAGCCGATGCCCGGCAAAGTACGCTGGGCGGCGGCGGCCGCTATGACGGTTTGGCTGAAATGCTGGGCGGACGGCCCACGCCGGCCTGTGGATTCGCGGTCGGGATCGAACGGGTGATATTGAAACTGAAAGAAGCCGGTCTCACTACACCCAGTCTGCCGGCACCAGAAGTATACGTGGCTCAACTGGGCGACCAGTCCCGCCGCAAGGCCCTGTTGCTCTACGAGCGTCTGCGCCGCGAAGGTTTCCTGGTGGCGGAAAACTTTTCCAAGGAGGGGATCAAGGCGCAATTGGAATCGGCCAACCGCCAGGATATCAAGATCGCGTTGATCCTGGGCCAAAAGGAAAATATCGATGGCACGATCCTGATCCGCGACATGGAAAGCGGCACCCAGGAAGTGCTGAACTTCGAAAAGGTGACCAATGAGCTCAAGCGCCGATTGCGCAAGAATGGCAATGGCGCCACGAACGGAAATGGCACCACCGAGAAGCCGCCAGTGGCTTAAAGCTCTACACTCGATCTCTATAAAATGCGATAATACCTGGCTTAATCGGGGTATTTCGCATATACTCTAGTTAAGTGAAATAAATCCTCTCTTATGAACGGTGTTTGTATGATTTTTTCAGCGGTCATTCTTTCGATCATTTATATCGGCTACTATCTTTTTGCTACTGGAATACCCGAAGCTGCTATCTCTAGTAGTGAAATATTAGGTTTCGTTTATGCTATAGCAATATCTATTATTGCTGCTGGTATTTTTTATCTATTCCAAGTTTATATACCAGAAAAAAAACGAAAGGACATTATAAGGGGTAATTTTAAATTGAATTACACACACTTTAAGGAAGACAGCATTTCAATCTTTTTATCTGCTCTAGGCCATAGCCACGACGTGCAATTACTAAAGAAATTGTCAGGGCTGGAAGAATTCAAAAACTATTTCAAAGAGAACCATAAAGAAGGGCGGGACAGGTGGAACGGCGTACTCAATGGCTTAAATGAATCCTTACTCAAAGACCTTCTGGTTCAATTTGAAATATTAACTCAAGAAATTGATTTTTACCTCAGTAATATTTCATTGCACGACGAAGAAGTGTTTTCCTTCTTAAAGAGATTGAAAATTACGACTCAAACCCTAAAAAATACCAGCCTTAATTACGATGAAGTTAAGAGGCTTTCTGGATTTTTGTGGGAGCTATTTTCAGGTTGGAGTTTTATTTCAGGGTATCGAAAGAATGACATATTTGAAGAAATGCTCGATAGGGTATAATTGTGTAGGATTTACTTCACTTAACACGGGCTAGCCGGTTCGCTTACCAAATAATTAACCAAAGAATATGATTACTGCACTCGGTATTGCAACAGTCGTTCTACTAATAATTATTGCCTATTTGTTACTAAGCATCAAAGGAACGCTTGAGGGTTTTTACGAAAGGGTATGGAATCATCTTTACTACGGAAAACAAAAGAGTCCGAGTGTTCTTGATGCTCTTGATAAGGTGATTAAGGACAAAGAGGCAAAGGGTTAAAAATCTCCGCTCACCCAAATTGCTCCTTCATTCCGGCGGTGTGCTCCGCACAATTGTACCGCCTCCATTCCGTCGCAACTTCGGCTAGCCCGAAACGTTATGTGACATACTGCCCAATCTCAACAATTAATAATTTATCTACCTTATAACAATTATTTTAATCAAACATGGCGCATGAAACAGGTTCGGAACATATCGTTAATTTAGAGAGGTTTAGAAGTGCTCTAGCGACGAAAGCTGAAGAATATGCTGAAGCATCCTATACTACTTTTAACCTGAGCACAGATCTTAAAGATGTGGCTCATAAACAGGAACTATCAGCGGGGCTTCTTCAAGAGCTTTTAACTACTTGTGCGGTAGAACTTCAACAATCTCCTGACCCAGATGAAACGATGATAATAATTAAAGAAGCTCTCGTTGATTACCAGCATGAAAATGGTACCTTGCTATTCTCTGACAGTGGTAAAGCAAAATTCTACCACGATTTAGTGATAGCAATTGCACGGCTGAGTAACCGGGCCTAGATATTGGGCAGTACATCACATAACAGCGTGTATTCGATATTTTTACATCGCATACACGCAAACGTTGTACGCCATAACAAATTATTGCAAGTTTATGTTCTATACCTTGATATATAAAATATTTAAACTAGTCTCTAAAGAAAAACCTGTTCCAGCTATGATTCAAGGAGGTAAGATCATAGACTCAAAAATTGAAGACAATCGTGTAGATGGAGGGACCTTGCTGAATGTAAAGGAACTGCAAAATACTTCAGTTAAAAGAAACTGGGTGAATCTTCCGTCACCGAGAAAAATATCTTGGTTTTGGAAAGCCCTCATAGATCTTGCTATCTTAATTATTGGGGGTTTTATTCTCTACAAAACTGGCTGGAATGGATCACAGCAATAATTTGTTACGGGCGTACAACACGGCGTATCTGGCTCAGCAAGGAACACCAATTTGAAACGTAGAAAATGGCTAACTTACGACCAAACGAAAAAGAGAAAGCGTTTCTCAATCTGGCATATAATCGATTCTATGATATTTTTGAGGAAATCGAAAAAGATGATTTTTGGCAGAAAGAGGATTGGCACCGATTCACCAAGATACGTGACGCCTTTCTAATATATACTGAACTACTTAACTATGAACCGATCCAATGGATAATTGAACAGATCAGAAAACACAGGCCACCAATGGAGGCAGAAATCGGTAGCGATTTATTCAAGTTTGTTAGAAACATCATTTCACATTTCCCATTCTACGAACGTTGGAATGATGTGTGGGTTTCAAAAGACCTGGTGAATTGGTACAAAGATGGCCAATCTATAGACAAATTTATTGAAAAGTACAAAAATCATCCCGAGGTAAAATATCGAGTTTGGCAACCAAAAAAGAAGTTGATGACATATCTAAGTATCAATTTCCCTCAAAAATATCAAAGCGACACTAAGCTGTATTTACGAGAATTACTTACAGAAAAAGAAGGTATCATCTTTTCTATGACTTTCATGAAACAGATATTGGATATACAAGTTGAAGAAATGAAGGTTCCAAATTGATGTCCCCAGCTTCGCCCATATCTCTCGTTCGTTACGGGGTGCGCCCCGCGCAATTCTACCCCTTCACTCACTTCGAGACATCAGATACGCCGAAACGTTATACGGCATATTGCTCTTGACGAAAAGTACATCTAGCACTAAGATTGCGTATTAGTTATTTGACAGCAAAATACTCTCGGGGAGGCGAATCAAAGGAGGGCAGATGTTTAATTATCTGATTGGACTGATTCTGGGTGCAACAATCTCAATAGTCACAGTAAATATCAAGATCAGGCCGGGCGATGCGCTTTTGTGGGTACTCCTCTTACTCCTTGTCGTAAGTGTGATTCTCAACGCCGTTCGTATCAACAACAAGTGAAAACATACGACGCTGGAGAGCTCCGATGCTTCCTCGGGGAAGGTCTAAACTTCCCCACTCCCCAAGAGTATTTTGTACCATTCAAAAAACATAGCAATACACCGTATAACACGGCATATACGTCACTCCACGTTGTTCCGCGCCGCATACGCCGAAACGTTGTACGAAATAATTAATCTACAAATATGGAAAGAATTAATTACCCAAATCCTAGAGAAGCTGAATCAATGGGCATAGAAGCCGCTGCTTCATTCGAAGGTCTTTACAGTATTTTACGCACAATGCTGGAAGTTGTAGGTACGGCAAAAACCTATACACCAGATGAACTGATTACAAAGATTGAAGATGTTCGACGAGGCGATAGAGATATCAGCTTTATCACCCGAAGTCATGGTTTACGCAACACCGTAGAACGACTATTAACGAATGAGCAGACTGATTAATTACTTCGTACAACAGCGTGTATACGATATTGAGACATCGTATGACACGCAAACGTTATACGCCATTACCACATTAATTGAAACTATGAACAGCCCGGAATCTCCAAGCCCAAACGAGACTGAAAAAATAAAGGAATATAGTAGCTTTGATGACATCCCTAACGATCCCAGATCAGAAGGCTTGCGGCCTGATCACGGTTATGCCGGGGGAGATCCAGATGAAATTATTGTTGTTAGTGGGATAAAGTACAGAAAAATAGTTGCCATGCGCGCTTATAACCAGCGGGGGGATGGGGTCATTACTTTGAATCGGCCCTATACTGAAAAAGAATATTTTTCGCACAGCACTGTCGACGTGGGTCCGGGGCCGGGCTGGGATCAGCTCATGACTTATTTACGAGATCTTGGTATTTTTGATTTTGACCCTGACCACCTTTCTGATTTGCCATTCTATCGACTCCAGCCGGTTGAACAAAAGGGATAATGTCGTAATGGCGTATAACAGCGTATATCCGCCATGCGCTACCGCGACACAGCAGATGATACGCAAACGTTATATGACAGAACAACACATTCTTTCCGTCACTGCTATGACGGTTGGGAATCAGGGCAATTTTTCTTCTGCTGTTTGAAATCATAAATCTGCCTGGATCAAGTCGTGTGTGTCCGACCCGACCCAGGCAGCTAGACTGTGCAGACGATGATGTGAGAGCTCAGTCAGTGCTTTCGTTGTCCCATTCACGCTGGAAGTTCGTTCCATCAGGGAAGGCGATGTAGAGCGTGAACCGAGCCAGAAACTGGTGGGGAAAAAGCTTCGGCAACAGCTCGCCGAACCGGGCATACGCCTTGGTCGAGACGGACAACCCCCGAATTTCAGGAAGCGATCCTTCCGCGGCATCGTCGAATGTCCCGACAGGGAATCTGAGTGCCCAACGCGGAGGTCGCTCGCATTCGAAGTCAAAGCCTGCGGGGATGTTGACGTTCGGAATCGCAGGTTTCCTCTCTTCAATGACCGCATAAGCGCGGACTGTGGCCTGGGGTTTCTGCGCTTCGTTCACCTCAGCCATGATCCCTCCCTTTGCTGAATCAATGAGCCGACCGGCGTCTTCGCCGATCACTGCTTATCAGTATTGGATACCACCATTACCCTGCTTAGCAGCTGTCTACCGACACAATCGACAGTTCAGCTGACAACCAAGAAAAAGATACTTAAATATAGGCTTTTCGATAATTTTGTCAAGTCAAAAACACGAAGAAAGATTGACCTGATTCCCAAAACCCTTCCCTTTGGTCAGGTAAAGAATGTATTGTTCCATCATATAACAGCGTATATCTGGCTTCGGTTCGCCTCCGGCGAGCCTCCGCCCATATCGCTAGCGCGACATCAGATATACGCAAACGTTAAACGAAATGTTGGTCAACAAATAATTTCAGATATTCGGATTGGGCTCTTTTCAATTTTTCTTATAAAGAAGTTCGCGCCACCCGAGGAATCTCGAATGGCGCGTTACAAGCAGGGCCGTAGGGCGCTCTACTGTTCGGACGAAAGGGCGTTGTACAGCTCTTGGGGCATATTGGGAGAGTTAATGCTTAACTCCCACTGATCCGCGGTCAGATGTAGTTCCGCGAGAACGCTCTCCCGCTCATTCTCCGGGATGGCCATATCTCGCAGCACATCGAGCAGGACAGAGATTGCCCCAAGGGAACTGAAGTAATTGTATGTGCGGCTTTCTGTGCCCCCCATACATTCGAGCTCTTCGATTCGCTCCTTCAGCCTCTGTAGGATCACCTCGTGTGCTGGTCGCTTTGCCTGCTGGTCGGTCATATCGCGCCCTCCTTTCTGGTTTTCGCGATATTCCTGTATATCACAAGTATACTTTCGCGTCAATACTTGTTCAATAAACAATTAAAAGAGCCCATAAAGAAAAGGTTGATTATTTGTTGCCCAAAACATCGTTTAACAGCGTATAGCAGGTTCAGGAAAATGCGCCTATAATAAGGGTATTAAGGTCGCGCATGTTCCTTCACCCAAATCGGCTTCCGTTCCAGCGGTGGCGCTACCGCGCAAGTATACCGCTTCCACTCCAGCCGACTTCTGCTATACGCAAACGTTATGTGACATTTTTGTGGGCTGGTGTAGATAGCTACTTGCCCGAGGGATCCGCTCCTCTTTTTCACTCAATATATGGACAACAGCCAAAAAGCAGTTCAGGTATACAACAAAATAGCTGAGGACTATGCTAGTGTGTTTTCGAAACCTTCGGAATATCTTGATGAGTTTTTGGAACTCGTACCAACCAATGGAAAGATTCTCGATGTTGGCTGTGGCAACGGCGTTGATTGCCTTTATGTGAAACAAAAAGGCTTCAATGTTGTCGGTGTCGACATGTCAGCAAAGATGCTTGAAATCGCACGAAGCAAGGCTCCAGGTATTGAATATCGTCAGGGAGACATGAGGAACCTTCAGTTCCATGAAAACGAATTCGACGGTATTATTGCTTCTTGCTCTCTAATACATATCCCAAAACAGGACGTTCCAAAAACTCTACAGCGGTTTACGGGGTTTCTCAAACAAGATGGGGCGATCTACATTCAGTTACAGTCCGGTACGTCAGAGGAGGTCTTTGTCGATGAACCCTTCAAGCCTGACGAAAAGCTATTTGTGAACGTCATTTCGCCTGACGAAATCGAACTGCTTTTACGCAACGCTGGTTTTGAGATTGTACATAAACATGAAATACAATCACTGAAAAAAGAGGAGCTAGACTATACTCACTTAATCGTCATTGCCCGATATACCAGCGCCCACAAAAACATCACATAACAGCGTGTATACGATATTATCACATCGCATACACGCAAACGTTGTCCGAAGATCAGCCTCCAGCGCAGTAGGATAAGCACGGGTGCTAAAATAGTTAGAAAAAGTTGTATAATACTATGCCAAACGTTGCACACAGAATAAGAAACAACCAGCGAGCATGGGATAGAGTAGCCGATCTTTTTCTGGAAGCTACCGCCCTACCAGCGTGGGCTGTCTTTGGTGTTGGAAAAGATTTAGGGCTTATCCCAACAATTAAAGGGAAATCGTTCCTAGAAATAGGGTGTGGCAGCGGGCGATCAATCGCATACCTAGCGCGCCATGGAGCAAAGAAAATTTACGCCATTGACGCATCACCCACACAAATACGCGAAGCCGCAAAATTCAATCACGTCGCACATCAGCGAGAAACCGTAAAATTGTTTACTGGTCCGATGGAAAAAAAGTACCCGATTCCACCAGTAGACATAGTTTTTTCAATTTACGGGCTGGGTTGGACACAAAGACCAGAAATTACTTTGAGACACATTTATCGCTACCTGAAGCCTGGGGGACGATTCATTTGGAGCTGGGACCACGCTCTCTTTTTCGATGTAGGTTATGAAAAGGATAAATTCGTCGTTCAGCATTCGTATCACGATGAGCGTGTATTACACCGTAAAGATTGGAAAAGACCTGGAGTCAATATATTCATTACCTATCGCAAAACTGAAACATGGTTTCGGCTTTTGACCGAAGCAGGATTTAATATTATCGAATACCACGAGCCAAAGCCAAAAAACACCGATCGTGCTCATCGTGATCCCAAAAAATATTACTCCCTCCAGAAGGCAAAACTCATACCCGCATCATTTATTTTTGTCTGTCAGAAACCAATAAAGTCTTGAAACCGCTCTTATCTTTATTGGGTGGGAGGCAAATCATCGGACAACAGCACATGATATACTAACATAATCAGCCACTAATTTATTCATATTGTATGAATAGCATCAAAAGCATTGAATACCTGAAAGGCAAAAACGTTTCTTTTCGGGTCATCAAATTTGCCAAAATTCCTAAGACCGCCGCCGATGTTGAACGCATATACAACTGTCCCTTGAGAGAGGTTTTGAAAGCCCTACTATTCATTGGTAAAGACAAGCCCTTTCTCGTGGTTCTAGAGGGCGACAAACGATTAGACTACAAAAAACTGGGTCCGGTTGTTCAAGAGGAGAAAATGAGAATGGCTAGACTAGAGGAGGTATTGGAAATCACCGGTTATTCGGTCGGTAGCGTGTCGCCATTCTCACTAAAGCAAGACATCCTAAAGATCATGGACAACAACGTATTCAAGAACAAAAAGATCAACATCGGTAGTGGTGATCCTTATGCAGGAATCGAAATGGAATCCGTGGAATTACGAAAGGCGTGGGATGGCAGATTTGCTGAAATCTCGGGATAATTTAACAACGTAAAACACGGCGTATACGCCGAAATGTTATGTGAAATATGCCAGGCTCAAATTTAGTCATTATTGACAATATCAATGGGAACATCATCGAGAAACGATCGTATCAAAGCGTTTATCCTGTGGTACATCGGCACTGGAGCGCTTGTTTACATCGTTGAGATTGCTTTTCTGCATGAACGACAATGGTTAGGCACGGATGGAAATTTTTCCTTCCTACAGTTATTACTTCAAATTCTCAGCCGTGCGGTGGCTTGGCCGATGCAAGTTCTTTTTGGTATCAACGGACTTGGTTTCAGCGCGGAGGGATTGTACGGTTCCTGGTATCTCATTGGCATAACGATTGTTTCTCTTTTTATTGGGTGGTGGATAATTCACACAAAGACTAAAAAACCCGCTTAGCATGATGTTTGGACGTTATACGAAAGGATGCCATGAAATTTAAAATATTCTTTGCGTGGTTTGACTTTTGGGTCGGTTTTTTCTGGGATGCAAAGAAGCGGATACTATATTTTTGTCCACTGCCTTGCGTCGTTTTTTCGATCGCGTTCCCATCATCTAACAGCGCCAATACGCCATCCCATTAATTGGGGGCGGGCGCAGGAAGCTCAAACGTTATACGACATCGAATAGCATCATTAATTAGCGCATAGACAAATGAAAAGAACCCTGGAAAAAGAGATAATGGACGACAAAGAACAGGTTACCGCCTACGCCCGGGCTGATTTTTCTACGACAAATAATTTATTTATTGCCAAAGTATCCAGATATAACAGAAAAAATATATTGGACCTGGGCTGTGGCCCGGCTGATATTCCAATCATTCTGGCCGGAAACAATCCCAATATCAGAATCACGGCGGTTGACGCGTCCAGTGAGATGTTGGACTATGCCAGAAAACAAATAAAGTCGCGCAAACTGGATAAAAACATTACTTTGGTTAAGGGTAAAATTCCGGGGTTAGCCAAATCACTAAACAACCGACGATACGATTTTATTATTTCCAAAGATTTACTGCATCACTTGCCGCAACCGGCACCGTTTTGGGAGGAAATCAAAAAGCTATCCAACAAAGGAACGGCGGTAATGGTCATGGACTTAATCAGACCCGATAATAAGGAACAGGCGAGAAAAATGGTTGAATCGGGTGCCAAGAATGAAGCGAAGATATTAAAAACTGATTTCTATAATTCCTTATTAGCCGCTTTTACCATTAAAGAAATTAAACAGCAGTTAAAAACGGCCAAATTGAATCTTAAGGTGGAAAATATAGGCAGCCGGCATTTTTTGGTCAAGGGTAAAATGTAAGTATCGCCGACATTTCACGTTATACAACAGACGTGGGCGTAAACGAGTTCAGGCGCATGGTAAAGTATTAATAAAGCTCCATGGCAGACTTCAATAAAATCGGCGTACTAATACTAAACGAGGACGCGACGAAATTCCTGGTTTGCGAAGTGCATCCACGGGTTCTGCCACCAACATATCTCATGCCGGGCGGTGTTTTCCACGAGGATTCGATCGAAGAGTGCATCGCCAATGAAATAAAGGAAGAGCTGGACAGCGCAGTCGATACTTCCACAATAGAGTTTATTGGCGAGTATATCGATGTGGCCGCGACCAATCCCGATAAAACGGTGGCTATTCAACTCTACAAAGGTGCGTTATTAAATGAGCCAAAGCCATCTTCCGAGGTTAAGCAGCTTCATTGGATCGGCAAAGAAGGGGAGAACCTTGAAGTTGTATCGCCGATTATCCGGAATAAGATTATTCCCGATCTCATCAAACGAGGTATATTGAAATAAAATTCATCGTCCAAAAGTAAGCATTCCAAAATTTTTGATATAATACCATTCTACACATTACACACTACCAAATGGAAAACGACGCAATGAAAAAACACACTTCCCCATTCATCGTAATAGCTGTTGTTATTCTTGCGGTGGGATTGGCATTTTTCGCTTTTCAATTATTATTTATCCAACCGGACAGTAAAAAAGTCGCCTGTAGCGAACTTCCTTCGGCTGAACAAGTCCAAAATATTCTTACCGAGCATACTGATATTATTCAGGAGCTGGGACGTCTCGGTCCCGAAAACACCATTCGATTTGATGCCGACGCGACTAGGTGTCCAGGTAAGGCCGACATTTTTATCATTTACGGCACAGAGAAGCAACGTCATCAGATAAAAGATAGAATCGGCGATAATTTCTTCGGAATACCTTACCGAATGGCAAATATGTAATAAAACCTTGAGAGAATAGCAACATGTCCAAACTAGATCTCCAAAACGGCATTATCAAGAATTCGCGTGGACTAGTGTACAAAGTCGAAAATGGCCAACGGTTTTTTCTGTTGACGCAAGAGCTCGATGGCATCTACACGCTTCCGGGAGGCTGTAAGGATCTCGACGATGTCGACTCGCTGTCCGCCATGCAGCGTGAAATAAAGGAAGAATTAAACTTGAATACAACAGATTACGAAATACGTGGCTCGGATATCCAAAAGACATATCAGAATGTATATCCCGATCCCACCTCGGAAAGGTTCGGCAAGGACACAATCATTTGTTTGTTTCTTATTCAGTGTATTGATTCACAGTCAATCAAGTTATCAGATGATATAAAAAGTTTCCAGTGGTTTAATGAAATAGATGCTTTAAAGTCGTTAACCACAAACCACATGAAGGAAATGTTTCGGCTCGGTATGGAGTTATTGCAGAAATAATTTTACCCAAAGGTATCGTTTCATTGATTCGATCAATAAATATGGACAATAGTATAAAAGCGGTTCATGTATATGACCGGATAGCTAACGCGTACGCCGACGTGTTTTCGGAACCTTCCGAAAATATCGATGAGTTTTTGGAACTTTTACCAACCAAAAGCAAGATTTTGGACGTCGGCTGCGGTAACGGAGTTGATTGTATTTACGTAAAAAACAAAGGTTATGACGTTGTCGGCGTCGATATGTCAGAAAAAATGCTTGATATCGCTAGAAGCAAATATCCTGAGATCGATTTTCGTCTGGGTGACATGAGAAAACTTGAGTTCGACAAGAATGAATTCGATGGAATTATTGCAGCTTGTTCGCTGATTCACATACCTAAGCGGGACATTCCAAGTACATTGAATCAGTTTGCAGGATTTCTTAAACATGGCGGCGCAGTATACATTCTGTTACAATCTGGAAAATCTGAAGAATTGTTCGTAAATGAACCTTTCAAACCCGATGAAAAGTTGTTTGTGAATGTCATTTCGTCGGACGAAATCGAACGGTTGCTCCAAGACGCTGGTTTCGAGATAGTACATAAACACGAACGTAAATCTTTAATAGAGAAGGAGCTCGACTTTATTCATTTGATCGTGATTGCTCGATATATAGGCGTCCATTAACATATGAACCGTCCATTTGATTGTATTACCGACTTCATTTTTATTGAAAATCAACCTGCCAAGGCTGATATTATTCTAATTCCGGGTGGTTTACGGCCCCAGCTGATGGATAAAGCCGTGGAACTCTATCGGCAAGGTTTTGCCCCATACATACTTCCATCAGGAGGGGCTGGCCCAAAACTTAGTCGAGAAATAGAGGCCGGAACCGCACATTGGAAAAGTGAGTGGGAGTTTTTACAAAATATTGCCCTGCAAAAAGGAGTTCCGGAAAAAATGGTGTTGAAGGAAGACAAAGCCTTGAACACCTACGACAATGCTAGACTGTCGTGGCGAGTCGTTCAGCAACAGAATATCGAGGTTAATAAAGCCATCCTCGTGTGCAAGGCATTTCACGCTCGACGCGCACTACTGACTTATCAAGCCGCTTTTTCTTCAAAAATCGAATATATTATTTGTCCGATTATTGACGATCGTGATGTTCGACGGGACAATTGGTTCTTGGATGAAAAAAAGATTGAGCTAGTGATGGGTGAAATGGAAAAAATCGGGAAATATTTTGTGAAGCGTATTACCCAGTTAAATAATAACGCCTAAACAATAAACCCATGGATTGCCTCTTCTGTAAAATCATTGAAAAAAGTATTCCCGGTGAGATTGTCTACGAGGACGATCAAGTGATCGCGTTCAAAGATATCCATCCCAAAGCGGATATCCACGTGCTGGTAATCCCGAAGCGGCACATTCAGTCGCTGGCTGGTTTGAGTGAGGCCGACGCGGCTTTGATCGGGCACTTAATTGTGGTAACGAGCCGGTTGGCGAAGGAATTGGGGATTGAATCGGGTTTCAAAGTAGCGGTAAACAGCGGGCTTAAGGCTGGCCAGGAGGTGGACCATCTCCACATCCATTTGATGGGCGGGCGCTTCCATAGTCACTTGGCCTAATTTGACGCACGTTGCCATCCGTGGTATATTCAACACGTTAGTATTTTTTAAATTATCTTATATTCACAAGGGAGGTGAATAGAGTGGTCGAAGTCCGCCGCAAGGATGGAGAATCTGGAGAAAGTCTGCTGCGCCGTTTTACTCGAAAGGTTCAACAAAGTGGCACATTGATTCGGGCCAAGAAAAGACGTTTTTACGAACCGCCCAAGAACAAACGGGCCGTGCGCGAAGATGCAATTCGCCGGAGTGTTATTCGGGGAAAGCGCGAATATCTCAAGAAAATAGGCAAATTGGACGATTGGATGGAACGTAAAGGTTATCGAACATACAAGGGTTCAAAAAGATCAGGTTCTTAAAACATAGCTCGTTTTGATCCGAGAAAAAATTGAACAAAATTTGAAGTTAGCCCAGAAAAGCCAGGATGAGGCGACAGTTTCGACGCTGCGCCTGGTTTTGGCATCTATGAAGAATTTTCAGATCGAACAGCGGGGTCGCGATTTGACTGATGATGACATGATTATGCTGTTGAAAAGGGAAGCCAAGAAGCGCACTGAAGCGATCGAGGCCTACACCAAAGGCGGCCGGGAAGAATTGCGCGCCAAAGAGGCTCACGAACTGCAAATTATTAGGGAATATTTACCGCCGGAAATGTCTGAAGAAGAGGTAAGTAAGGTCATCCAGGCGGTTATCGGTGATCTGGGTGTTACTGATCCCAGCCAATTTGGCCGGGTAATGTCTGAGTCTATGAAACGCTTGGGTAACCAAGCTTCGGGCCAAATTGTTTCAGCGGTTGTCAAAAAGGCTCTCACTAAACCAAAAGACTAAGTAATCGAAAGCGCCAATGGGAGGACCAATACCAAAAACTAACCAAAAATACTGGAGAGGCTTTGTGCTGGGAGCCGGCATCTGGTGTCTGCTGCTTTTGGCCGTTATTCTAGTCTGGCCGTACCGATTTGCCTGGGCGGCGACTTTTGACAGTAATACCGGTAGTGCTCTGGGCTTAGGTACGGTGCCGTTGGACCAGGTAGTACGGAACATTATCCGCTGGGCGCTGGGATTTTTGGGTCTGATCGCGGTGATTATGGTCATTTATGGCGGCTTTTTGTGGATGACCGCGGCGGGCAATGAGCAGCGGATCGAAAAGGCCAAGAAGATTATCATGGGCGCGATCATTGGCCTGGTTATAATATTGTTGTCTTTCGCCATAGTGCAGTTTGTATTTTTCGGTGTGACAAATTCTACCGGAAACGGAAATGACAATACTAACGGCGGCCCACCGCCGGATGGTGGTGATAGCGCTCAGTTCTATGTCCGGCTCGTCTCACCGCACGAGGATGAAGACAATGTTTCATTATGCCGCTTCGTTCAGGGCGTATTTAACCGCCAGATCAACCAATCGACTGGCGCACTGACACTGACCCAGGTGGACAATGGCCAAGCAGTCGCGGGCGCCATCACCTACCAGGATGGCAATAAGATAAAACTGGACCCGAGCGCCGATCTGGCTCCGCAAAAACAATACCGCGCTTTAATACCCGACACAGTCGAGGATTCATCCGGCAATCAGCTGGATCAGCAGAAAGAGTGGTATTTTACGACCGGTTCCGAGTCGGATAATGAGCCGCCGCGGGTATTTGATACCTGGCCCGATACGGGCGCGACGGATATCTGCCTGTCCACGCCGATTGTGGTCGAGTTTAATGAACCGATGGATCTGTCTACTCTGATTGTGGCCAATGTCACGGTCGCCGGTCCCGGCAACCCGCAGGTCAGGTCGGTGGATATTCCCAACGATCGCACAATGGCGATCACATTGAATTCGCCCTTGGAACCCAACCAGGATTACACGGTGACTTTAAACGGCGCGCCGGGGCATATTGCCGATGCCTGCGGTAATCCACTGGACGGTAATGGCGACGGTACGGGCGGTGATAATTATGACTGGTCATTTACGACCGGCATTGGCGCTGATTGCGCCCCCAAGATCAACTCGATCAGCGGATCGGGCTACTATGAGACCGACGTGACGATCGAGGGCACGAATTTTACCAGCATTCCCACCACGACGGTGTTTAATAACGACGCTACGGCTTTTAATAACTGTTTCAATGCCAGCTATATTCCTAACGCGGTTTGTGTCAAAGAGTGGACTAATACGCGTATTAAAGTCACCCTACCGGCCAGCGGCGGCGCCAGCAACGGCGCCATCGACGGTCTGGTTAAGGTTAGGGTAGGTGCGCTGGAAAGCAACGGCAAGGATTTTGACGTCAAGGCGCCGCACGTCAGCCAGGTCAACCCGGCCAGCGGCGGACCGGGGCAATTCGTCACCATCACGGGAACAAATTTCGGCAGCAGCGCCGGCCGGGTGCTATTCCGCAAGACCGGTGATCCGGATATCGAGGGTGATCGGCCATCCTGCTCGTCTTGGTGGCAAAATGATCAGATTATTGTCAAAGTACCGGAAGGTTTCAGCCTCAATGACGTTACACAAATACAGATTGATACTTCGGGCAACCGCCGTTCCAATCTGGAAGATTTTCAAATAACGAACCAAGTTGGGCCGGGATTATGTTCGATCACCCCGGCTTGCGGTGGTGCGGATACTGATGTCACATTAATCGGCGAGGCATTAGGCGGCGCCGGCCAGCTGAAATTCGACGGTACAACGGCTGACACCACGGTCTGGACCGAAGGCCAGATCAAGGGCAAGGTACCGGATATCGCCGACAGCGTAAATCCTTATTCGGTCACCGCGACTGTCGGCGGACTGGTCAGCAATGGGCTGCCATTCCACAAACCCTGTGGAACCGGCGATGATGGCGAACACCGCGCCTGCGCTGGCGCTACTTGTATCACCGCTTCCGGTGAGGCGCCCGATGAATGCGCTAACGACTCGCAATGTACCGGCACAAACACTCACTCAGAATGCGCCGGCGCGATGTGCAACGTAGTTGATGGCGCGGGCGCCAATCAATGCGACACACCCGATGACTGTGATGGCGAACACCGGGCTTGTGCCGGTACCAGCTGTATAACCGTTTCGGGCGAAGCGGCCGACGAATGTACCGACGATTCGCAATGTACAGACGCGAATACCCACTCGGAATGCGCCGGCGCGATGTGCAACGTAGTTGATGGCGCGGGCGCCAATCAATGCGACACACCCGATGACTGTGATGGCGAACACCGGGCTTGTGCCGGCACAACCTGTATTACCGCCTCAGGCGAAGCCCCAGACGAGTGTTCCAATGATTCCCAGTGCACCGACGCGAATACCCACTCGGAATGCGCCGGCGCGATGTGCAACGTAGTTGATGGCGCGGGCGCCAATCAGTGTGCCGTGCCGGATGACTGTGCCGGATCGGGTACGGACTGCGACTCCGACCCTGCTACGCCGGCTTGCCAGCCAGGCGCCTGCCCTGTGGGAGAAACTTGCCGCGATACAGATTGCCGTTGTTGGGTATTGCCCTCCTATGCCTGCAGTACTACCCAGTGGAGCTGCACGCCCAATCCGGCGGGTTGCGCTGCTACGCAAGGATGTTTGAATGATTGTTCTTGCGCCGACAGGCCAACGTTGACGAGCAGCATTCCTGCGAATCTCAGTGTCGACATATGTCGCAATGTTCAGTTCAGCTGGACTTTTTCGGAGACAATGAGCGGTTCTTCGGCTGACAATGATGCTATTCAGCTAACGATCGATGGCGGAGCCGCGGCAGGTGCTGCATGCAGCGTGGACAAAGATTGCGCATCGGATAATTGCAGCAGCAATCTCTGTGTCGGCAGCGTAGTCAGGGGTAGCTACTCCCAGCCATCCGATAAGCACAACATCTATGGAAACTTTGGCTTACTGGAGGCTGACACGGATTATCGAACCAAACTGCTGGGTTTGGCCAACGGTGTTTTGAGCACCGACGGTTTGGGTATGACCAGCGATGTCGAGTATACGTTCAAAACCTCCACCGCGATTTGTGATGTCAATCAAGTTAGGGTCGATCCGAGCAGTTGGCAATTTGTCCAGCGGGATGCCTCGAGGATGTTTACCGCTTCGGCTTACCATGGCGACCAGATGATCCTGTCCATTCCCGGTGTGTATGAATACAATTGGACTTGGTCAACGGATGACGCCACGATTATAGTTGTCGGTCCGATCAATGTTGCGGCGACGGTGGGAACCATCCAAAACAAGAACGGCAGCACCCGAATCAACGCCAAGGCTTCCGTGACTACCCCCGGCAAGGAAAAGGAGGTTACCGGCCGGGCGGAAATACGGGTCAATATGTGCGAACACCCCTGGCCCGATCCGGGTGCCGGATTATTCGTGCCATTTACCGATGCTGACACGCACTTTTCTTTCTGGTACTGCACTGACGATGGATTGCCGATGATTACAAATGTTACCAATGGATCCAGCGGTGCTGACCTAATCAAGGAATATTTCTTTAATGGTTTGCATGTCTGTGAGGGCGCGGCCAAAGCCTGCACGGTAGACGCGGATTGTGACGGCGTGGCCTGCACGGTGCTGCCGGATGCGGTTGGCGTACGTGTAATGACGAACCCGAATAGTCAATCACCCAAACTTTGGTATGAAAAAAGATTACCCAATGAGCCGATCCCCAGCGGCGCCGAGCGGACCATTGATGGTTTTCAGTCCATTCGAGTCGGTCGGACTAGCTATGTCGATGCGGCTAATTCCTACTTTGATGGTGCCTGGCATACTTATACCAATATTTATCTACTGTCCTTCAGTGAGAATTCGAAATCTGTAACCCAGGAGGTAGCCAACGCATTGATCGGGAACTGGAAATTTGTCACCAATGCGGGTGTTGATTTTGGCGATTTTGCCAAACCCTGGCTGATACGTGACACCAAGCGGTTGGCCGACTTAGCCGATATTGAGCACTATCTGGACGATTATCGGGCTACCAGTAGCACCTATCCCAATCTGCAAGCCGGCAGCTATCTAACACGACGGTCCACTAGCGCCTGGCCATCATGGCAAGCTTCCTTGGGTAACGCATTGGGCAAGGGATTGCCCACTGACCCGTTGAACTTGTTTTTGTACGGCTCCGGCCCGGGTACGTGTGAGGTGCCGCCGTATGATCACGATACCTGTTGGTGGGGCAATAAGACTCTGTACCCGACTGACGGTGGCCGGTTCACCTGCCAGGCCAACTCGCATGTTTATATGTACAATTTCGTTCCCGATCCGGCCGACCCCGCGCTCGATAAGTCCTATTTGTACACGATGCTAGAATATCCGCAATGGGGTGCGCTGGCACCAGCTAATCCATGTGCCGGTTTAGCCGATGGCTCTAGTTGCGCTTGCTTTAATTACACCAGAGAAGTCACACCATAATTATGCCAAACTCAACCAACCAGCCCAGTAGCGCGGAAGATATTTTTGCCCCAACCGATCCAGCCGGCACTCGAACTCCGTCCGTGCGTCCAACTCGGCGTCCGGCAGCACCTTATCATGACAGCCCCCTGCCACCGGTGCGCTCTGGTGGCTCTCGTAATCGCACCATATACCTAACAATAATCGTGATCGTGGTAGTATTGGTTGTCGGCAGCATAGCGGGGTTGGCTTGGTGGAAAAATCGTTCCCAGACCAGCGCTAACGCCAGCAACCGAAACACCAATCAGCTAGTAAATCAGAATGCCAACTCTTCCATTGTTAATGTATCCAATCAGAACGCTAACGCAACAATCATCCCCAATGTCAATGAGTCGACCAATGCTCCTGCCGACAGTGATCGCGATGGATTGTCGGATACGGAAGAGGCCAGTCTTGGCACAAATCCGCAATTGAGCGATACTGATGGTGATGGCTTATCGGATCTTCGCGAAGTCAGGATCTATCATTCAGATCCTCTGGTATCAGATTCCGATGGCAACGGCGTTTCGGATGGCGACGAAGTATCAGCAGGTGATAATCCCACCGGCAGCGGCTCACTTTTTGATATTAGCAATAAGACCATAAATTCAAACTAATGCCCGACCAGTCACCATATACGATGTCCAACAACCCAGCCCAGGGCATCAATAATACCGTCCCCGAAAATCCCACCGAGATTCGCGTGATGCCGGAACGGTTTTTAGCGCGCGGCGAGGCCAAAGGATCGAGTCGCATGCGTTGGTGGATATATGTCGTTATTTTGATTGTTGTCGCCGGTTTGATCGGCGCGGGTATATTGTTGTTGAATCGCATAGTGGTGAATAATAATAACGGCACCGTATCGAATCTGAATAACGCGGCTATTAACCAGAACAATAACGGCAACACGAACCTCAATACCAATAATTCTAATAACAATACCAATTCTGTAGTGACGATAAAGGAATTGTCCGATACACTGCTGAACAAGGCCGACCTAGGAGAGGGTTATGAAGCCTACCAAGAACTGAAAATCACTACCGACACTGGCAGTATTGCTGGCGTAGCTTTGTCGCGCGCCCAACGCATTTTTACGCTTGAGGATACGAAATCTAACAGCGTCAGTATTACCATAAAAGTTATGGAAGCCCCCTCAAAAACGGATGCAAACGCCGTATTTCAATCGGAAAATAGTGAACTGAAGCGTTCAGTTGGCAACCAGGAAGGCCGGTTTGTAAAAGCTTCCACAGTCGGCGATCAATCACTGCTGTATGAACAAACCGACGGTAATAAAATCGAAACCATCTTTAGCTGGAAATATCTAATAGCCGATATCTCGATTGATGTATTCAAAGGCTCGGCACCATCGACTGAAGATGTGAAATCTTGGTTGGCGCGGCTACTTCAAAACTTTAAGGCCTATGATAGCACTAAGCCGGTTACCAATACTAACGAAAACGATAACGCAAATATTAACGCGAACACCAACACTAATATAAATCAAAACGCGAACGGGAATATCAGCGCTCCACCACCGACCAGCAGCGCCGATCAGGATCAGGATAGCTTGACCGACACGGAGGAGCTGCTTTACAAAACCGATGTAGCTAAGCCGGATACCGACGGTGACAGTTATCTGGATGGTCCCGAAGTGGCCACTGGCTACAGTCCGATCGCAGCCTCAGGCGCGAAATTGGAGGCGTCTGGTTTGGTAAAAGTATTTTCCAGTCAAATCTACAATTATCGAATCCTGTATCCTTCGCCCTGGATAGTACAGAACGCTGTCGCCGATGGATCTAGCGTGGTCATGACTTCGGATACCGGTGAGTTTGTCAGCGTAACAATCGGTGAAAATTCGGAACGTTTGTCAGCTAAGCAGTGGTACATGAATCAAGCTCCTGGAATTGATGAGTCCAAAATTACTAGTGTCGTTGTCGGAGAGCTGACGGGCGTGAAAAGTTCCGACGAATTGAATGTGTATTTAAGCAATGATACCGCCATATATATTATAACTTATAGTCTGGCCAACCACGAAACCGCTAATTTTCTGACTACCTTTGAAATGATGGTGCGCAGTTTCCGGGTAACCGGCTCACCACCGTCAATCAACGGTAATACCAACGCTAATACTAATACAAACACCAACTCGAACGTTAATGCTGGCATCAACGTCAACAATAATGTCAATGTGAATACCAATACTCCAGATGGCACCTCTAGGGCGCCGAGCGGAACAGCCATACCGGCACCGATATTAAACACCGAACTTGGCATCTAATAAAAAAACGCAGCCAGCGATCAGCCTATCCGGTATTGCTGGCGGTTGCACGTCAGTAGAGCGGGTTACGGTCAACCGGATTATCCGATCCGCCAATCAACTATGGCAGCGGACTCCCGCCGCCGAAGTAACAGCGAATTTTGTCAGCGCTCCGGTTATTCAGCAATTGAATCGGCAATACCGCCGGGTCAACCGACCGACTACCACGCTGTCCTTCGTCTACCAGGGGAGTGGCAGCCAGCGTGATCCCTGGATCGGTGAAATAATGTTTTGTCGCCGAGCCATTAAACAATGGGCAGAAGATTCAGGTAAAACCTACCTGATAGCCCTGGCTGATTTGACTGCTCACAGTTTGCTCCACATATTGGGCTATCACCACCAGAACGATACCCAGGAACGGACCATGGAGCGTTGGGCCAAAAGAATAACCAAATCAATAACATGATCGAGAAGATCAGGCAAACAATCCGCAGTTTTCAATATGCCGCCCGTGGCCTGTGGTATGTTATTCGGCGGGAGCGCACTTTTCAAATCCATATTATTGCCACCCTTGTGGTGGTGGCCCTGAGTGTTGTCTACCCGCTGAAAACTTGGGAGATTATTATATTAATCATAATGATCGTGCTGGTGCTGGTGCTGGAAATTGCCAATACGGCGGTGGAAAAGATTATTGACGCCCTCAAGCCGAGATTGCATTTCTACGTCCAAGTAGCCAAGGACCTGATGGCGGCAGCCGTACTGGTAGCGGCAATTGGCGCGATTATTATCGCACTATTGATATTTTGGCCATATTTTTAAACTAGCTAGTTGTCTCATCGGTAAAAATATATTATAATAACTTTACTAAGATAGTCTAAAACAGTTCCGCGTATGGCAAGAGAAGAAATTTATACCGGCCTTGATCTGGGTTCCAGCACCGTCAGGATCGTTGTCGGCCAACACAGCGAAAATGGCCAGTTCCAGATTTTGGGAGTGGCCGAGCATCCGTCTGAAGGAATCAGCCGGGGGGTGATTACTAGTATTGAAGACACTGTTTCCAGCATTTCCGGCGCTCTGGAGAAAGCCGAACGTATGACCGGACTACCCATCGAGCATGCTTTTGTGGGAATTAATGGCAACCACATCACTTCGCAGAACAGCCACGGTGTCGTGGCCGTGTCTAAAGCGGATGGTGAAATTAAGGAAGACGATGTGGTGCGAGTGATTGAGGCGGCTCAGTCGGTGGCCATTCCGCCAAACTACGAAACACTGCATGTGATACCGCGGTCCTTTTCGGTTGATAACCAATCGGGCATAAAGGATCCAGTGGGTATGACCGGTATACGGTTGGAGGTCGACGCTCAAATAATTCAGGGCTTATCGAGCCAGGTTAAAAATACCACCAAATGTATTTACCGCACCGGGCTGGATATAGATGATTTGGTACTGGGTGTTTTGGCTGCATCCGAGTCGGTATTGACCCACCGTCAAAAGGAATTAGGAGTAGCGCTGATTAATATCGGTGCGGCCACAACCAGTGTGGCGGTGTTCGAAGAAGGAGACATTATTCACATGACAGTGCTGCCGGTGGGTAGCGGTCATATCACCAACGACATCGCAATTGGTTTACGCACATCGATTGAAGTGGCCGAACAGGTCAAGATTGAGGCCGCCTCCTGCGTACCGGAAGAAGTCAACAAGCGCGATGAAATAAACCTAAACGAAATATCCGACAGCGAGAATACGGTGGTATCCCGGAAGCATATTGCCGAGATTGCCGAAGCCCGGGTGGAAGAAATTTTTACGATGGTGGATAAGGAACTGCAGAAAATAGAACGGAGCGGCTTGTTACCGGCTGGGGTAATATTAACTGGCGGTGGCGCCAAGTTGCCCGGCGCCATCACGGTGGCTAAGCAGATTTTCAAGCTTCCGGCCGCTCTGGGTACCCCGCGTGATATTGTTTCATCAATTGATAAGATAACCGATCCGGCCTTTGCCACGGCAATTGGTTTAGCGATCTGGGGTGCCCAGGCCAATTCCAAGAGCCATGCCTTTTCCGGCAGCAGCTTTTCCTCGGTCGCCGATGTGACCGGAAAACTGCGTAAGTGGTTTCGATCCCTGGTACCCTAAGGAAAATGTTGACGTCAGCCAGTTTTGCGTGGTAGAGTATAAGCCAGTACGTCGTATATTATGAAATATAAGGCTAAACGGGACCCCTCTGTCGATGGTCTCTCACGAAGGAACACTCTCATGGAAGTGAAACCAGCTATCGAAACCTTTGCGAAAATCAAAGTAGTCGGATTGGGAGGTAGCGGTGGCTCGGCTATCAATCGCATGATTGCCTCGAAAATAAAGGGCGTTGATTTTGTCGTGATCAATACCGACGCGCAGGCGCTGCATCACAATCAGGCGCCGACCAAGATTCAAATTGGCAAGACTACCACACGTGGCCTGGGTGCTGGCATGGACTCCGAAACTGGTCAGAAAGCGGCCGAAGAGAACCAGGATGAAATTTACGATAACTTAAAAGGTGCCGATATGGTGTTTCTGACCTGTGGCCTGGGCGGCGGTACTGGCACGGGTTCGGCGCCAGTGGTGGCGGATATCGCAAAGGATGTGGGTGCCCTGACGGTCGCCGTGGTTACCAAACCATTCCAGTTCGAAGGTGAGGAACGTCGCCGGATCGCCGAAGATGGCCTATCCAAGCTAATCGAGAAAGTCGACACCATCATTACCATCCCGAACGACCGCTTGCTCCAGATCATCGACAAGAAGACCTCTTTGCTCGAAGCTTTTGAAATAGTGGATGACATACTGCGCCAAGGCGTTCAAGGTATTTCAGATTTGATCACCGTGCCGGGCTTAGTCAACGTCGACTTTGCCGACGTTAAGGCGATTATGCAGAATGCCGGTTCGGCTCTTATGGGCATTGGCCGCGGTACCGGCGAAAATCGTGCCGTCGAGGCTGCCAAGCTGGCCATCGAAAGCCCGTTACTGGAAATGTCGATCGAGGGCGCCAAAGGCATCTTATTCACTGTTACTGGCGGTACCAGCATGAGCATGTACGAATTGAATGAAGCAGCCAAGATAATTACCGGCTCAGCCGATCCGGGTGCTAAGATCATCTTCGGCTCGGTGATTGATGAAAATCTCAAAGATGAACTCAAGATTACCGTGGTGGCGACTGGATTCGGTGACAAGCGGGTGAAAAAAGTGAAGCTGGAAACGGTCACACCATTTACTCGCGACGAGAAGCCACCCCTGAACACATTTCAGCGTCCCGCCCCGCAAAACGTAACTCCTAAACGGGTGTTCAAGGACGAAGAACCATCTATGGAGAGCGCGCCTCAAAAATCTAAAGAAGAGGAAGAGCTGGAAATACCCGCGTTCATTCGCAAGAAAATGATGTGAGCGTGAGTAAGATGATTGTTCGGCCCACTCTCCGGAGTGGGATTTAGTATTGACGATCCGGTTCGGTGGGCTCTTCAGCTCTTGTTCAGGTGAGAGTCGTTATATATACTGGTAGTGTCATATAATTAAAAAGTATCCAAATGGATTCGCAAACAAATAAGCCCAACTTTATTAGTAACGTCGTGCTGGTTAGTTTTGTCGTGGGGGGCGTGATGGGCGGACTGGTGGGGGCGGTGACCGGCGGTATTTCGGTGGATCATATCGTGCCTTGGTTTGATCGGACATTTCTAGGTAAGGAGGCTACCGTAAACAATGCTAATACCACCTCAATAAGTACGACTAAAGTATCACAAGCCGAAGAAGAATCAGCCACAATTGATACGGTCAAAGGTGTGTCGCCGTCGGTGGGTAGCATTATCGTCAAGCAGAACATTGTTCAGCCAAACACTGATCAACTTTCGCCGATCGACCTTTTCTTTGGTCAGCAACAACCCAATACAGATTCCAGTAGCCCAAGAGAGGTGGCAGCCGGAACCGGATTTATTATTTCCAGCGATGGCTATATTTTGACCAATAAACACGTTATAAACATTAATAACGCGGCCTACACATTTGTGACTAACGAAGGCAATGAATATGACGCCAAACTAATCGCGACCGACCCATTTAACGATATCGCGGTCATAAAAATTGAAGCGAACGATCTGCCGGCGCTCGAGTTGGGCGATTCAGATTCGCTTAAGATCGGCCAGACTGTCATTGCCATCGGCAACACCTTGAGCCAATTTCCCAATACGGTCACCAAGGGCATCGTGAGCGGAATCGGACGAACCATTACGGCTGGTGATAGTCAGGGTAGCTCGGAAACGCTAGAACAGGTAATCCAAACCGACGCGGCCATCAATCAAGGTAATTCGGGCGGGCCGTTATTGACCCTGGATGGGAAAGTGGTGGGCATCAACACCGCTGTCAGCCAAGAGGGTCAATTGCTTGGTTTTGCCATTCCGATCAGCCAAGTTAAACCGGCCATTCAAAGCGTGCGGACGGATGGGAAAATTACCCGACCCTATTTGGGTGTGCGATATCAGATTATTACCCCGGAATCAGCTGAAGCGAATAATTTAAGTGTCGACTACGGTGCCTTGATTATTCGGGGGAGCAATAATTCGGTGGCGGTTCTGCCGGGTAGTCCGGCGGACAAGGCGGGTTTGGTTGAAAATGATATAATATTGGAAATGAACGGTCAGCGTATTACCGAAGACAATTCGCTGTCCCAAATGATGAAGAGTCGGTCGGTGGGGGATTCCGTGACACTGAAATATCTTCATGACGGTGCCGAAAAGACTGCTACCACGATTTTGGAAGAGTATAAAGCCACCTAACCAAAGTTTCATGAAAGAACTAATCCAATCCATCCGCGATCTCAAGGACAAAGTCGAGCGGACTTGGGGGTTACTTTGACCTCGATCGAAAGAAGACCGAATTAAAAGTATTGGGTATCGAAGCCGCCCAGCCCGAATTCTGGCAAGATCAGGAACGGGCGCGTTTGGTTAGCCGGCAGATGGAGGAACAGCGGCGCGAGATTGAAACATGGGAATCAATCGACCGTCGTTTGGTCGACCTATTGAGTATTGCTCGTGAGGCGGAGCATGATCACTCGGAAGGTATTCAAGTCGATATTCAGAAACAATATGATGAGCTCAATGGTGAATTTGACCATTTAGAATTTTTCGTGTTGTTGGGTGGGCCGTATGACGTTCGAAATGCTCTGGTGGCGATTCATGCCGGCACGGGCGGTGTCGAGGCGCAGGACTGGGCGGCGATGCTACTGCGCATGTATTTACGTTATAGTGAAAAAAAAGATTGGTCGGTACGCATTCTGGATCGGTCGGTTGGAGAAGAAGCGGGAATTAAAAGCGCCACGCTGGAAGTGCAGGGTCGCTATGCCTATGGTTATTTGAAGGCCGAGGCTGGCGTGCACCGATTGGTTCGGTTATCTCCCTTTGATGCCGATCATCAGCGCCACACTTCATTTGCCTTGGTAGAAGCATTGCCCGAGATTGCCGAGGTTGAAGAAGTTGAGATTGATCCAAAAGATTTACGAATCGATACTTTTATGGCCTCGGGACATGGCGGTCAGAGTGTTAACACCACTTACTCTGCTGTGCGCATTGTGCACTTGCCAACTAAGATTACGGTATCGTGCCAGAACGAACGTTCCCAGCAGCAGAATCGGGAAACCGCAATGAAAGTATTGAAGAGCCGATTGCACGCGCTGGCTGAAGCTGAGAAGCAGTCTGAGAAACAACAACTGCGCGGGGCGTATACCTCAGCCGAGTGGGGGAATCAGATTCGTTCTTATGTGCTTCAACCATATCAGATGGTTAAGGATCATAGAACAAAACATGAAACCTCAGATACCGGGAAGATTCTCGATGGAGACTTGGATGAGTTTGTTGAAGCCTATTTAAAGTTTGCGGCTAAGAAATAGAAATAAAATACCTGGCTACGTTGTTGAATTATACCAATCGACTATGGCAGATGTTACAATTAAATGGAAGCGTTCTTAATATTCTAGAGCACGCCCCAGAGTTAAATATTTCTGAATGGTACTTGGGAGCCGGCGGCATTACTCAAACGGTGTGGAATATTTTGCACGGTTTCGCGCCGGACTACGGCATCAATGATTATGATTTAGTATATTGGGATTCAAACACATCGGCTGAAGCTGAAATAGAAGTAATTAGTCGTGGAAAAATAATATTTCGTGATATTACCGCGCCACTCGACATTGTTAATGAAGCTAGAGTGCATATATGGTATGAAAAGGAATTTGGTCGTCATATCCGCCAGTATAGTTCTTTAGAAGACGCTATTAGTACGTGGCCTACCACGGCAACGTCAATAGGCGTACGCAAAGCAGGTAATAGCATCAAAGTGTTTGCTCCATTTGGGCTAGATGATTTATTTAATCTAGTGGTGAGACCAAACAAAGCGTTGATTACCGAGGCGATCTATAATCAGAAAGTTGATCGTTGGCGGACAGTATGGCCAAAGCTAAAAATCATAAATTGGGATGAGTAGAAAACTGCTTGTTTCATAACAATGCATCTTTTCACGAAAAGGTGAATTCAAGTAATAGAGTAAAAGTTCAGCGTCATTACAACATTTCACGAAAAGGTGAATCGTCATTTGACTGATATCCCAAGTAATGATAGCTTTTGAACAGACGCGGGAGAAATCCACGTTTTTTTATGTATACACACCCCCACTTACGACACCCAGCCTTGGTTTATCGAGCATTAGGAAACGAACGCCGACTCTATCTCATGGAAATATTGAGGTTGCGCAAGCGCACCGGAACAGAAATTACTAGAGAATTAAAGATTTTCCCATCAGCCGTTTCTAGACACATTCAATTATTGGTACGTTCTGGATTAATAACTGGTCTGAGGATTGGAAAGGAAGTCGAATTTAGTATCTCAAACAATGTGGACGTTGAAAAACTCGTGGAATTACAGCATCTTTTCACGAAAAGATGAATTGAGGTAATGGAGTTAGATCCAGTATCTGTACAACATTTCGCAAAAAGGTGAAATCAATGCATTGTGCATAACAATGCTTATATTGTAATACAATAGACAGATATACTGTGATATATGTGCTAATATTAAGCACATATCATTATATAATACTATAGTGTAGATAATTAATTGACAAATAGTAGTTATTTTTCTTATACTTATAGCAGATGAAACACAAACACGGATCGTCATTTACACATCATGTTCGCAAAGGAGGTGAATCAAGATGTGCGGAATAATAGGATACACCGGACCAAGACAATGTCCCGATATTCTGCTCGAAGGACTACACCGGCTGGAATACCGCGGGTACGATTCGGCCGGAATGGCTCTGGATGGAACCGGCCAGCTGGTGGTGTTCAAGGACACGGGCAAGGTTGACGTGCTGGATGGGCTGCTGCAGGAGAGCCGGCCGTCTAGTACCACCGGGATAGCGCACACCCGCTGGGCAACGCACGGCGAACCCAGCCGGGTTAACGCGCATCCGCACACGGACGCATACGGACATTTTGCCGTGGTTCACAACGGCATCATCGAGAACTGCGATGCGCTGAAGGAGATTTTGAAAGGCAAAGGATATACCTTTGCCTCCGACACTGATACCGAGATACTGGCACATCTGATCGCCGACTACTGGAACGGCAGCCTGGTTAAGGCGGTCGCGGCGGCGCTCAAGCTGGTGGTGGGTACGTACGGTATCGCCATCATCAGTGACTACGAAACCGGCACGATCGTTTGTGCTCGGAAAGGCAGCCCCTTGATTGTGGGCATCGGTGCCGACGAGTACTTCATCGCTTCGGACGTGGCGGCCATATTGCAGCACACCAAGCAGGTGATTTATCTGGGCGAAGAAGAGCTGGCTGTACTGACACCGGCTGGTTGTCAGGTAATGACCATCAACGAAGTGCCGGTAGAACGGGACACAGAGATGGTCACCTGGGAGCTGGACCAGATCGAAAAAGGCGGTTTTCCGCACTTCATGCTCAAGGAAATCTTTGAGCAGCCGCGCACGGTGGCGAATGCCATCCGGGGGCGCTTGCTAGATACTGACGTCAAACTAGGCGGACTGAATCTGACGGACGATGAGCTTCGGCAATTCGACCGAGTGGTTCTGTGTGCCTGCGGCACGTCGTGGCACTCCGCGCTGGTGGGTGAGTACGTCCTCGAAGAGCTGGCACGGTACCGTTCGGTAGAGGTGGAGTACGCCTCGGAATTTCGTTATCGAAACCCGATGATTGACGATCGAACCCTAGTCATCGTCATCAGTCAGTCCGGGCAGACAGCCGATACTCTGGCGGCATTACGTGAAGCCAAGCGGCGCGGCGGTAAAGTCCTGGCCATATCCAACGTGGTCGGCTCGACTATCGCCCGCGAAGCTGACGGTGGTATCTACATTCACGCTGGTCCCGAGATCGGTGTGGCCAGCACCAAGGCATTCACCGGACAGGTAGTGGCGCTGACTCTATTAGCCATTCACCTGGGCCGGATACGGGGCACTCTGACCGAAGACATAGCCACCGAGCTGATCGTTGAACTGGCTGAGATTCCTCGGAAGATCCAGCAGATCTTGGACGCTGCCGATGAGATCAGAGCCATCGCCGAACCGTTCAGCGACAGCGGCAATTTCCTCTACCTGGGTCGTGGCTACAACTTCCCGGTGGCACTCGAAGGTGCCTTGAAACTCAAAGAAATATCGTACATTCACGCCGAAGGATATCCGGCCGCGGAGATGAAGCATGGTCCCATCGCGCTCATCGACGATAATATGCCGGTCGTATTCCTCTGCACCCAGGATGGCGCGCATGACAAGGTCCTAAGCAATCTGGCCGAAGTCCGTGCTCGCCATGGTCGCATCATCGCTGTCGCCACCGCCGGTGACGAACCAATGCGGGCGCGAGCTGATCATGTGATCTGGATTCCGTCCACTCTCGACGCGCTGGTTCCGCTCCTGTCCGTCATCCCGCTGCAGCTTCTGTCCTACTACGTGGCCGTGAAACGTGGTTGCCATGTCGATCAACCGCGCAATCTAGCCAAGAGTGTAACCGTAGAATAAGCCTCGGCTAATTCTACATCTCACTCTGATCCAGCTCTTTCTTCCATCGACACTCTGGCCTTGAACTCTGTTCAGGGCCTCTTTTCTTGCGCGTGGTATAATAATTACATGCCTATAAGATCCGCCATCAAACAAAAACGTGTCTACATACCGATTCTGTGTATTTTTATTGTAGTTGTGTTGCCCTATTTAATTCCATTACGTAATTATGTAAAAAATACTTCGGAAGACTCTTTGGATCAATACGGCGCCTATATATATCTGGATAATCAACGAATTTATTATGAGACTGCCGGTCCGATTAACGGTCCGGCGATCGTATTTATGCACGGGTTTGGCGGGTGGAGCGGTAACTGGCGTCCCATGGTGCAAAAATTCGGTGCAGCGGGTTCTCGGGTGGTTGCCTTCGATCGGCCGGGATTCGGCTTGAGTGATCAGACGCGCTCAACCCAAATGTCCAACATTGAACAGGTTAACGCCAGCGTGAAAGTTTTTGATGCGCTGGGGATTGATCGAACCGTGATCATAGCGCACAGTCTGGGTGCGCAGGTTGGTTTGCAGTTAGCCGCTGAACATCCGGAGCGGGTATCCGGTTTGCTAATCGTCGATGGCTCGATTCGGGAGCGGTGCGATTGGATAGATTCATTCGGTGTGTTACTGAAAATACCTTTTTTAAGACGCTGGGCCGAAGTTGGGTTGAGTGCCTATTTGACCCCAGGTCGTTTTGATAAAGTTTTGCAAACGGCCATATCTTCATCGGAACAGTTGTCGGTCGAGGCAATGTCCCGATATAATGTGGCGGTTCGGACTCCGGACTGGCAGGTGGGCGTGGTAAGTTTATTAAGAGACCGGCGTTTAAATGTGCTGTCCGACCCAATAACCAAATTAACTATGCCGGTTGGGTGTGTCTGGGGTGTTGATGATAGTTGGGCCAGCATTCAGATTGGACAGAAATTATGCGATCAGCTATCGGCGGAATTTATACCTATAGAAAAATCCGGTCATTTGCCAATGGAGGAACAACCCGAACTATTTTATCAGTCGACACTAAATTTTATTAATAAAATAATCCAATAATATAGGAATATTTAGTGGTTTGTGCTACAATCAAAGCAGAATATTAACAACCAACAACCATGCCATTTCACGACGACATTATCAAGCTAGCTAAAGAAAATACCTTTTTTCGCCATGAGCTTACCACCGGCGCGCACAGCCAGGTGGTGATTATGAGTTTGAAACCGGGTGAAGATATCGGCAATGAAGTGCATCATGTCGATCAGGTATTGTTCTTCATCAACGGTACGGGTGAAGCGACATTGAATAATAGTGAAACATCTGTGATCGGACCAAACCATCTGGTGCATGTTCCGGCCGGAACCTGGCACAATTTTCGCAATACCAGCGAGACTGATATGAAGCTGTTTACCGTCTACGCGCCGGCCGAGCACGCGCCCGGAACAGTTCACAAAACCAAAGCCGAAGCGGACGCCGCCGAAGCGGCCGAGCATAAATAAATCAGCATGCCCGTCTGGATCTTATTCGCACTGGGGTCTGCCGTAGCGGCGGCGCTGGTCGCCATCTTCGGCAAGATCGGATTGTCAAAGGTTGATACAACACTGGCCACGACATTACGTTCAGTGGTAATGGCAGTTTTGTTGATTGGGTTTTCCCTGGCGTTAGGTAAATTCGCTCATCTGGGTACGGTACATCGCAAAGATGCGCTGTATATTGTTTTGGCCGGATTGGCGGGAGCTATATCGTGGCTGTGTTATTTTGTTGCGCTGCGCATGGGGCCGGCTTCCGGGGTAGCGGCGTTGGATCGTCTTAGCGTCGTGTTCGTGTTAATTATTGCCGTACTGGCACTGGGAGAACAACTAACCTGGAAGTCGGGTTTGGGAGCTGTACTGGTGGTTGTGGGCGCGGTACTGATCTCTTGGCGTTAATTATAATCAGCGATTACTTGTCGAAATATAATGAATGTGTTAACATACGGCCGGTCTATATTGACCCATAGATCAGCGGTTTTAGTCGGCCAGCCGATTGGAAATTGGCACGGCGTGGGGCTTCCAAACAGGAGGTGGAGGTGGCTAGGGAGTATTTGGCGATCTACGAATACGACGGTAAGCCAAATCCTGCGATGTTGCTCATCGTGTTGTTGCTGCCGTTAGCGGTCTATGGCACTATCCAAGTCGGACAGGGGTGGAATACGCTCCGAATAAGCTGCACCGCAGCGGCGATCGCCATGCTGCTGGCGATACCCACATATCGGTTGTTGTTCGGTGGCAATCGCCTCCGTTGCGTGAAATCAAACGGTGAAGTCGATCGGTCTGGCAACATTCTACTGCCACTAGCTTTCACCGGGCTCGTGGCAATGGCAACCTTCGTTCTGGTGGGCGCCATCGTCTGTTACGGTCACTGGTTCGCGACCTTTTATCGGGGTGTTTACTAGAGGTTCACACCCCTTTCCTTTATTCAGATAGTAGAAATTATATGAAGAAGACAAAAGTAGTTGTAGCATTATCGGGCGGAGTTGATTCAGCCGTGGCCGCGGCGGTGCTTCAGCAACAAGGCTTCGATGTGTCAGCGATATTTCTGCGCAGCTGGTTTGATCGGACAATTGATCCCGGTTCTGACAATCGTTGTTGTTCGCTGGAGGCCAGCACGGTGGCACGGCAAGTAGCCGATCGGTTAAACATTCCATTCCGGGTGTTGAATAATCACGTACCGTTCCGGAAGATTGTGGTGGAATATTTTTTACAGCAATTGGCTGCCGGTGTGACACCGAATCCGTGCATAGTGTGCAACAAAATTATTCGATTTGATCATCTTTGGAAAGTGGCCCAAAGCCAAGGGGCGGATTTTCTAGCCACGGGACATTACGCTCGATTAAAACGCACACCAAAAGGTGTTGAAATGTGGCGCGGCCTTGATGCTTCAAAAGATCAGTCGTATATGCTGAGTGCTCTGTCGCAAACCCAGCTGCGGCGAACTTTGTTTCCATTGGGAGCCATGACCAAGTCGCGCGTCCGAGCGATCGCGGCCAAGTTAAATTTAAAGTCAGCCGATCGTCCCGACAGCCAGGATTTATGTTTTGTTCCCAAAAACAAGTACGCCGAATTTGTCGGTAAATATTTAAAGCTGAAAACCGGTGATGTGGTGACAACCGACGGAACCGTAATCGGCCAGCACCATGGTTTACCGCTGTACACTATTGGCCAGCGCGATGGCTTGGGGATTGGCGGCGGTATGCCGTATTATGTATTGACGAAAGACGCCAAACGAAACCGCTTGATCGTGGTTGATCGTTTACACCTAAAGCAGCTGAATGCGAAATCATTTCAATTGTTAAAACCAAGCTTCATTGCGGGCACCGCGTCTAAGTTACCGTATAAATGTTCGGTTCAAACCCGTTATCACACCCGGCCGATAAATGGCACTTTAAGGCGTGTTGGAGGGGCATTCGAAATTCATTTAAACAAATCGCAACGCGCCGTTACGCCCGGCCAGGCGGCGGTGTTATATCGGGGAGACAAGCTGGTCGGCGGTGGAATCATCGGTCCGGTAGGCGAGTCACGTTGATTATTCCTCGAAAATACGGTAAAATCCACCCATGAACGCCCAAGAACTACGCCATAAATACCTAGAGTTTTTTAAGTCAAAAGGTCACATGGTAATACCGTCGGCACCGCTGGTGCCGGCCAATGACCCGACGGTTTTGTTTACCACTGCCGGCATGCATCCGCTGGTGCCGTTTTTGATGGGCGAGATCCATCCAGCCGGTAAGCGGCTGGTCAGCGTTCAGCGATGTATTCGTACCGGTGATATCGATGATGTGGGCGACGATACGCACCTGACGTTTTTTGAAATGCTGGGCAATTGGTCGCTGGGCGATTATTTCAAAAAAGAAGCGATCGAATGGAGCTGGGAATTTCTAACCAACTCAACCTGGCTGGGCTTAAATGCGGATAGAATATTGGTGACTGTTTTCGCGGGGGATGAAGACGCGCCGCGCGATGACGAGTCAGCCCAGGTCTGGCAATCTTTGGGAATGCCCGAGGAACGAATATATTATTATGGCAAAGAGGATAATTGGTGGGGTCCGGCCGGACAGACCGGTCCGTGCGGTCCCGATACCGAGATGTTTTTTGATACCGGAAAAGATTGCTCCAAAGGCAAAGGCAACGCCTGTGAGCCTAATTGCGGCTGCGGCCGATTTGTCGAGATCTGGAATAATGTGTTTATGCAATACCACAAAACCGCCGATGGCAAGTTTGAGCCGTTGAAACAGACTAACGTCGATACCGGCATGGGCGTAGAGCGCACTCTGGCGGTGGTCAACGGTCAGGACTCGGTATACCAAACCGAACTCTTGGTGCAGTTTATGAATATTGTCCGGCAGAACAGCGTTGACGCCGACGAATCTTCGATCCGCGTAATCGTTGATCACGTCAAAGCGGCCGTGTTTCTGATTGCCGATGGCGTGGTCCCGTCCAACAAGGAACGGGGCTATGTTCTACGCCGCTTGATTCGCAAGTCGGTGCGACTGGCTCAGGCGATCAGGCTCCAACCCGGCACGCTGGACGAGCTGCAGCAAGAAATTATGAATATGTACAATGACGCTTATCCGGAGCTATTCACCGATCCGGACCATATCATTCAAGTTTTGGACACGGAAGTGGAGAAGTTCGCCAAGACGCTGGGCAAGGGTTTGAAAATATTCAAAAAAGAATTAGAATCCATCGGACTATTGGATATTATAATGCAGGATATTATTAATGTTGATATGGTTAAAGATCAGTTCTCGGGTCAGGTTGCATTCGACCTGTATCAGACATATGGTTTTCCGAAGGAATTAATTTTGGAAGAGCTCAAAGGTATTCCCATCAACGAAGCCGAATGGCAGCAGGCCGAATCAGCCCACAAAGATTTATCACGTAAAGGGGCCGAGCAGAAATTCGCCGGCGGTCTGGCTGATCACAGCGATCGGGTCGTGCGCATGCACACTGCCACGCACTTGTTGCATCAGGCACTGAATGATGTGCTGGGTGACCATGTGCAGCAGAAAGGCAGCAACATTACCGATGAACGGCTCCGGTTTGATTTTACTCATCCACAGAAAGTCACGCCCGAAGAACTGAAACAAGTCGAGCAGATCGTGAATGAAAAAATCCAAGCCGCGATTCCGGTTGAAAAGCGCATTATCAGCTTAGCCGAAGCGCGGGCTATGGGCGCGACCGGATTGTTTGGCGAAAAATACGGTGAGACCGTGTCGGTGTATTTGATTGGCGATTATTCAAAAGAGTTTTGCGGCGGACCGCACGTTACCAATACCAAAGACATTGGCCAGTTTAAGATTCAAAAAGAAGAAGCTAGCTCGGCCGGGATTCGGCGAATAAAGGCAACGGTGGAGTAATTGGGGGTTTACTAAACACAACATTACGCAAAAAGATGAATTGAAAAGTTGACATATTTGCGTTCGGGGACTATCTTGAATTTAAGCGCGGGGAGAGCAACCCCGTTTTTTATGCATACGCATCCCCAGTTTCGTCGACAGGCATTTGTTTATCGAACATTAGGTAACGAACGCCGATTGTTTATCCTTTTTCTATTGTTACAAAGGGGTCATAAAACAAGTGAGATAATCAGCGGTTTGGGAATTAAACCGTCTGCCACATCTCGTCACCTAATATTGCTACTGCGATCTGGATTTATTTTTGGGCGTAGGATAGGCAAAGAGGTGGAATTCAGCATCTCGAAAAATATCTCGATTGAAAATATCTTCAACATGAGCCATCTTTTCGCAAAAAGATGAATTTAAAAGTGAGTGAAAAGATAAAAGGCTCCGCGTTTTGATAACGAAGAGCCTACGATTGTCGCGGCTGACCGGGTTAGAGCCGGTAACCTCTTGGGTTGACCGCCCAAGGATCTGCATTGAATTATAGCCGCACAAACTGTGCGTAATGTGCGCCAAGCGGGGTTCGAACCCGCGATCCCTAGATTACTAGTCAAGTGCTCTGCCAGCTGAGCTATTGGCGCGACTGAGAGGTCACACATACTGACCGGTGCTGGCCTGGTCTTGCGACATCGGCCAGCCCGTCTCATCGGCACGCGACTGAAGAAGTTCAGTCGCTCTTTGGCCGCTTCGACCCAATGTGCTACCAACTGCTCCACTACGGCCTCCTAGCACACAAGATATCTTTTACCGCAATGCTTCAGAATCGTCAAGCGGGTTATCCACAATGCACGATAATCTAGCCATTTGTTGAATTAGAAAATATTACCTACTATCGATACTTGCTTGTGCATAACTGGCTTCACTTATAATTCGGAAAGATGTATACTACCAATAACGAAGAAGACGGGCTTCGGTACTTAGCCCGTTCTTTTTACAAATCCAAGGGTAGACAACAGAACGTCTGACGGGATCGTTCTTGGCCAGGTTATCCGACCTGATCGAACCCCGTGTTTTGTGTTGCCAAAAACCCGTTTCTAAGAAGGAGGTGATGTTAGTCAACCGAACTCTGTTCACGTCGCTCGTTCACACCCATGCGAATGAGCGGTACACCCGATACTCATTTCCCAGAAAGGGAGGCTTTGAAAAAGCCATGAGAATCTCAATGAAACTCTGGATGGTCCTGCCACTGGTACTGATCGCGCTGGTGGCGGGGTGCAGCAACACCGAGAGTCCGACCGAGGTGGTGACGAACATCAGTCCGATGGATAGCTTGATTACGCCTTTGCCACAGGCGGACTGTGGCTGGTGGCTTGGGCTGGGTCAGGCTGGTCGCAACAACAAGATCGTGGTGGAGGCGTTGTACTCTGTCGACCAGCAGATCTGGGATCAGAATGATCGCCTCACCCCCAATAATTGGGCGTGGTATCTCGAGGGAAGCCACAACTGTCACGTCCCGGGTGATTGGAACTACTGCGGTCGTGGAAACGGAATGGGTGGACAGTGCAAGTGGTTTGTTCAGGAGCTTCTCCGGCGAGCATCCGGTGGTGCCGTTACTCTCCCGGGCAACAACGTCTACGATTATCGTCCCTGGTTTCCGTACCGAAACAGAAACGACGGTATCTACAGCGCTCAGCCCGGAGAAGTCATGCAGTGGACTGGCGGCCCACACCACACGGCGGTTGTCGTTACGAACTTCCACGATGGAAGGTTTGAGGTGATTGATTCCAATGTGATCGGCAGCGAGCGAATCGCCAAGCACGTGATTTCCGTGACATCGGGTTACTGGAGTGGCGGCGATCTCAAGTTCTACGTGATCAATCGCTGTCTCTAGTGTCGGTAATGGGGAGGCAAGAAAACCAATCTTGCTTCCCCCTATCTATTTTTTAATCTATAATATAATTGATAAATAACGATTCTGTAATATATGAAAAAGTACATATATCTATTGATAGTAGTCGTGGTGGCATTTATTTCGGGAGCATTCATATTATACTCTTCGCTTGTGAAGCATAATAACCCAACAGAAGCGGGTGTAAGTATAAATAGCCAAAATCTTACAACTTGGAAGAACTACGCATCACCCGAGTGGGGTGTATCATTTCGGGTTCCTGAATCATGGTACTATAGACTCGGTTCTTGTCCAAAAGACTGTTCTCCTACTTCGTTTGTTACTTCGGAAGATTTTAGACCCGAGTTCTATACATATTATGGTATGAGGGAAGCAAAAGTCGAGTCATTCACTACGCACGATCCAGAATTATATAAACAACCTTTTTCAACCAGCGACAACCGCTTGTCTTTTGACATCTCATATCTTCAAAAAGCGCCCGAATTTGATCCGGCGCGGGATCTAAAGCAACTCACTTTACATTTTGGAAAGAAACTAGAGGATATATCGTTATCACCAGAACCCAACTTTATTATTGGTAACGTTAAAGGGTGGGAATTTCTTGAAGACAGCACGCAGAATCCGGTCACAAGTGTTCGTATGTATGGTAAAACGTATATTATCGAACGGGAACGAATAATATACAAACTACTGTTTTTAACAGCTACCGAGGAATTCTATCGACAATACGAACCAACCATCAATCGTATTCTCAACTCGGTGCAGATTTCAGATATAGAGATTAGTCCAAACACAAACTCATATTCACTTCCAAATGAGTTTTCATTGGCCTACCCGATGGGCTGGTTACAAAACAATATTGATAATCAATTGAACGCAATACCGAACGCCGGGCCAATGAATGGCGTGGAGCTATTACCTGCCGAACCAGTTGGTGCTACCTCTACATCATTTCAAGCTTACCAATACACATACACTCGGTCCGAAAGCCTAACCGCCATTGCTGGTCTTCTACCCGATATTACAACGGCCGATATTCCGCACACAATAAATGACATTGTGATTCAAAATATTCCCGCGGTGCATGTGGTGATTGATGGCCAAAGCGCATCCGAATCATTTTATAAATCTGAATACTACTTATTGCGAACCAGCGCTGATAATGTGTTGCAATTGTCAATACTTTATCCGATCATCTCGGACTATAATTTGTATCACACTCACATGGATACAATTGTCGATTCCTTAAGATTGTTATAAGCAATGAAACATCACCAACTTATTAGGTTGATTGGAGCACTAACTGTAATAGTGTTCACTGCCGGTTGTTCCAAGGTAAACAATAATACAAACACAACCAGTAATAGTAATAACCCAGCAACAAATACAAACATTATTAGCAATGTGTCGACTGCCGATTGGCAGACTACATCTTTTTCACAAGAAGGGTTATCATATTCATTTAGAGTGCCCAAAGATTGGGAGCTATCGCAACCCGGCTACCCCTGGGATGAAAACCCAGACCTATTAAGACTAGAGGACGAACCAACCACGATTATTCATAGTCCAAGCTATAATACCAGCTTTGAAATTATTTCAACGGAAGATTACTTAGGTATGAGCATAGATATATTCGTAAAATATTACAATAACTCTACTCTATTTGATGAGTGGTACACCGAGCATCGCAATGAGTTTTTTCTTCCGGCTAGCGGTCAATTAGCTAGAGAGGATACGATAACCATCAACGAAAGACAAGTGAAATATGCCGAGTTTAATGAAACGCGCATCCAGGATCCAATTAATAATACCGGCACATCGGCTACTAGAAAGGAACTGTATATTCCACTTACAAACAAAGTTTTGAAATTGGACATTAGTTCAGACACTTGGCTGATGGATCATTTTCAGGGTACGGTTGATGAAATAATAAATTCTATTCAGGTGGAATAATAAATAATATTCAATTGACCAATGGAAAAAGTCACCTGTCTCGAAGTTGGCCGGGTCCGAAATATTCCAAAACTACAGACAGTCATGCGGGCCACACAAAAAAGATACAATCGGTTCTTTGGCAAACGCCTGAACATGCCGATTATTATCATGCCGACATCACGACGCCAGATTGATCAAATAACCGGTCGTAAGTCGGCGGCTTGGTCGGTTGGTTGGATAAGTCCGGGTGTAATCTATATACTCAGTCCTGAGAAATACACGGTGGAATCAAGCCACAATCAGAAGTCAGATTTTTGGAAAACGCTCGTACACGAATACGCTCATATTTACATTCGCAATATCGGGGGATATAACGTGCCACGTTGGTTGAATGAGGGACTGGCCTGTTGGCTGGCGAAACAGCCTAAGAGTAAACCAACCATTGATGAGGCGTTCGAGGTGTTGATTCCATATAAAGCGTATTCCAGTCTAGTTTACAAAGTCGGTACGTTTTGGGTTAAACGATTGATAGAAAAATATGGTCAGAAGAAGATTGCGACGCTGATTAGCTTAATGGGAGAAAAGATGGATCGGGATGTATTCAAAGTGGCATTTCGGAAAACATACGGACTGACTTGGAAAAAGGCGACGTTAAAGAAACTATACAAGTAGCGCCGTCGCGACGGCGGGGGATAAGTGGCATTGACATGTCGTTGATTTAGCGTATGCTGATATCAAGAAAGAGACGGGCTTTCCCCCGTGTTGAATTACACGGGAGCGAACTCGGCTCTTTTTATGTAATAGCGCCATTATGAAAACGTCTACCGCTTTAGATGTTTAAATTCTGGCGTTCACGAAACCTTCAATCTCGAGGTGTTTTATGAAAGATGGTCTGGGCCAGACGAATTTCTGGACCCAGAATGTCCCATACGACGTTCACCGAAGCGCGCAGCGCGTTCTGGCCAAGTCGGGACTTCTGGATCCCGCGAAGATCACGTCCAATCACGGCAACAACCTCGGTTCGTGCAACTGCGGCGGCGACTGCAACACCGAGTGCGGTGGCTGCAACGGGGATTAGTCCCCAAAGCACGAAGAACGAGCGGGGTAGATGCGGCTACCCCTAGTTTTTTCTAAGAACCTTGACATATGGTCTTACGCCAAAGGAGTAATCGAGATGAGAGGCGCATTTGGTTTACAGTGGCATCTGACGAACAGATGCGATCAGCGATGCCGCCATTGCTATATCTGGAGGAAACAGAATCTTGTCGGTGTTGAGCTGGAGCCAGAATTGGAACAGTGTTACAGAATCGCTGACGATTTCATCAGCTTCTGCCGTTCTATCGAGTGCAACCCGGTTGTTACAGTTACTGGCGGTGACCCAATGCTATACCCACATTTCTGGGAGGTTATGGAGAATCTTCATACCCAAGGCATACCTTCTGTAGTTTTGGGCAACCCCTACCACCTGACCCTGGATAAGTTGTTGCGTATGAAGGGGCTGGGAGTAACCAGCTTCCAACTTTCTCTAGATGGAATGGAGCAGATGCACGACTACTTTCGTAAGAAGGGTTCATTCCGAGCGACACTGGAGGCTATCAAGCTGATCAATGAATCGGGTATTCGCAGCATGATTATGTCCACTGTTTCGATGGCCAACTACCGAGAAATGGAAGACGTGGTTAGAACATGCGTCCAGCACGGTGTCGGTAATTACGCCTTTGCTCGGTATTGCCCAACTCACGGCGACCAAGACCAGAACATACCGCCCCAAGAATACCGGAAGTTCTTAGAGAGAATGTGGGCGGTGTACCAGGAGCTGGCTGAAGGACCGACCAACTTCTCTCTCAAGGATCATCTGTTCACGGCGCTGCTCTACGAAAAAGGATTGTTTCAGCCGACCGGAACACCGGGTGTAGTGTATGAGGGTTGCAACTGTGCAGTTCGGCACATCACTCTTCTCGCCAATGGTCAGGTTTACGCTTGCCGACGCTTCGAAAGCCTCTTGGGGAGTATCTACGAAAAGTCGTTTCGGGAGCTATTCCTCGGTGATGCCTGCGCGAAATACCGTCAATTCGGTAAAATGGAAGGCTGTGCCGATTGCGTGTTACTGGGCTACTGCCGCGGTTGCCATGCTGTTTCGGCTGGAATGACAGGCGACTTCTTTTCCAAGGATCCTCAGTGTTGGCGATGTGCTTAGGTACAACGACGGCGTTTATGCAAATTGTGCGAAAACGCCGTCTTTTATATAATTAAGTAACTATCCAACAAATATGAATAATCCAACTGAATCATGTAATCCGTTATTAAATTCATTTTGGCAAAAATTAGTTCCAAAAACGTGGTATTTAGACTTGGGTGCTGGTTTTGGCCGCGACGCATTATTTATGGCCCGGCATGGTTTTCAAGTTGTGGCAGTGGAAAAATCACCAGAAAAGGTTGAGCGTATCAGACAAATGCCAAGCTTTAACGAGTTGGCGATCGAACTTTATAGCATGCGGGCGGAGGATTTTGAATTAAAGAAAAATAAATACTCGGTAATTAACGCCAACAACGTACTACAGTTTATCGAGAAGGCAAAAGCGATCGAGCTTATTGAGCGGATGAAAGACAACCTAATCATCGGCGGATACTTACTCATTTCATGTTTTACTGTTTACGATCCGTCATACGAAAAGTTTAAAGAAAGGTGTTATTTCAAAGATGGTGAGTTGCGTATATATTTTGACGGTTGGGAAATTCTGCATTACGAAGAGGGGATAATCGATGATCGGGGGCATCCTGGTATGGAGCTGCCACATAAACACGGAATTGTTAAAATGGTAGCTCATAAAAAGTAATAGCGGTATCTCGGGTGATATTTGACACCCCGCCACAATCATTGTAGAATAAAGACACCAATAGCAGGGAGGTGTCTTTTTTCGGCGCAGACATTAGCGCCGGGTTGAAAAAGTACATCCAACCTGTCATGGGGAGGGGCTTGCTCGACAAAACACGCTTATCCGGTCACTCAACACCATAAGCCAATCCAGTGAAACACAACCTCAAAACACCCATCGGGTTACGACCCGCAATCGCGGCACCTGAATCAGCCACATTCGGGAGTGCGGTTAACGCTCGAAATTTATCCCCACACCAAAGCATCGCAGAGGAAGAAAGTAGAGTAGAATGTCAGAACTTAGAAAATATTAGCCCCACAGCGCCAATAAAAAACAGTTTGGTGTGGGGGAATAATGACTCAATAGGGCTAAACGGCCTTGTTTTTGTTTATTTATGCAATTGAATCCTGCTATATATACAAATTTGCAGGTTCAGATTACTGAACTTCTTTCTTTTGTTTGTTTTATTGTTCTTTTAGTAGTGGGGATACTTGTGTTGGGAAAAAGTAAAAGACGAAAGTCGTTTGTTTATTTCGGCTTGCTTACATTATCGTTATCCATTTGGACATTAACTAATTTTATAGCCGATATTACGGGTGATATAGATACCGCGACGCTTTGGACAAAGTTAACTTTCTTTGGGCCTGCTTTCTCCCCAACTTTGTTTTTACTCTTTTCTTATTCTTTTCTAAAAATACAGAGCGGTTTATCGAAAAAGGTGGTTGCGTTGCTGTTTCTCCCGTCGGTTGTTATAACTGCTTTGTTGCCATTCGGGTTCAATGTTAAAAGCATAGAATATGTCGCGAATAGAGGTTATACGACCAATGTTGGGCCATTATACATTTGGTATGCCGGGTACTTAATTGTATTTGCAATTATAGGATTACGTAGGCTCATTTTACTCTACAATTCGACTAAATCAAGAATAATTAAAATTCAGCTAAGACTAATATTCCTCGGCGTGGCATCGACAACGATGTTTTCGCTACTTTTTAATCTGGTATTGCCATCATTTGGTGATAAAAATAACTACTATTTAGGCGTGGTCGGCGCCACAATATTTACAGTGCTTGTATCATATGCAATTCTGCGTTATCGATTCATGAATATCAAGATAATTTTGCGTAAAGGCGCGGTTCAGGCGATTGTAATGGCTATCCAGCTGATTGTTTACGGCCATCTTATAATATTCGCAAACAATGTTCTAGTGGATACATATCATTGGACTACAGTAATTGCCAATTTTATCTCTGTCTTTGTAATTGCGCTGACATTTGTTCCGGTTCGTAAGTGGTTATTAATATTGGTTAATTCAATTTTCTTTTCCAAGACACCGAGCACAAAAGCCATTATCCAGGAAGTCCGAGAGAAAATATCCGGTTCGGTGGAATTAGATAAACTATTTAGCAGCCTGACCGCGGAAATAGAAAAAGTGGTGGCCGTAAAGGAGATAAAGTACTTTATCGTTAACAAGCGAGCGCGAGTATTCGATCGGGTTGGCGGTGGCCAGACAATGCCACCAGAAGCATCTCTTCCGCAGTGGTTCAAAGATTCTCAAAATATTATCGTACGCGATGAGATACCATACCTGGTTCAGGAATTACCAATTGTCAATCAGCCATTACTTGAGCGTTGTCAAAAAGAGTTGGAAGAGGCGCACTCCGAAATGGCCATACCGTTTGGAACAAAGAATAACCTACTTGGGCTTGCACTTCTGGGAGAAAAAGTAAATATGGAATCATATACTAAAGAGGAAATTGATCTATTGCAGGCCGTGGGTCGTGAGGCAACCTACGCGCTCGACGGAGCGATATTATATAAAGAAGCCTTAGAACGGATTGGGATAACGACGTAATATGACCGCAGAAACTCACAGTATAATTCTATTAATTCTCGCGGGATTGGAGTTTTTGTTGATGTTTTATTTACTCTCAACGAGGTCAAGGGGCGCTGTGGTATATTCTTATAGTGCGTTTATTTTCTTCGTGGGTATTTGGGTAATGTCAACAGGATTGTTTGGGTTGCTTAAGGATGAAGCGACGGGAGTATTTTGGTCAAGAATGGCTAACTACGCCGCGATAATGATAATGGTCGTGTTTGTATATTTTGCATACGCCTATCCGTATTTTTTGATGCGATTTTCAAGAGCGTATAAATATTTTTTAACCGCAATAGCCGCCATCTTCTTAGCCCTTAACTTCTTCACAGAACATTTAACTAAAAGTGTAGTTATAAGCGACCAGATAAATCGGGAAACTTTCGGTGATCTATTCTGGTTGTATGTTGCGGTTTTAATTGCACTATATGTCTGGGCAATATATAAAATCATTTCAAAATATCGACTCGCCGAAGGCACGCATAAGAATAATTTGTTGATATTATTGATTGGATTTGTTGGATCGGGAGTAATTGGGATATTTTTCAATGCCGTAATGCCCCTGTTCGGTGGTACCCAGAGCTACTTTATCGGTACCGAGGCTACTGTGATATGGTTAAGTGTGACGACATATATAGTGTTTAAGAAATAATATGGCCATCCAGAACTACATTTTAATTGTTGAGTCAGCGTTACTGCTCGTTTTGAGCTTGTATGTATTATTGCGGAATCCAGGGAATGCGATTAATAGATCGTTTGCTGTGTTTACATTTGGAGCAAGTGTTTGGGTTTTTAGCAATGCAACGGATTATGTTGCTGTTTCTACATTTCTTCTAAAACTTACTTACATTGGTGCAATATTGATTGCTGCTGGATTGTTATATTTTTCAATCTACTTCCCGTTCCAACAACTCAGACTAAGTAGAATCATACATACCTTCATTACACTTCCGGGCATACTTCTATCTTTGCTTCTCATTTTTACACCACTGTTTATTGATCATATTACCGGCGATGGAAAAAGTGCAGTGTTTGGTCCGATTTACCATGTCTTTAACGTGTATTTTATAATTTACTGGATTATTGGAGCGACATTCTTCATCAAAAAATATCGAATCGCGGACGGCTTGCATCGTTGGCAGCTTAAAATGATTTTCTGGGCAATGATATTTTCGTTAGTTGCCGGAATTATTACTAATCTAATACTGCCGTGGGTTTTCGATATTTGGACGTTTGGTTGGGTGGGGCCCATGTTTTCAATAATATATTTTGGTTTCACGGCATATATATTATTTAAAAAAGACGTGGCATAATGCAGATACACGGATACATCTTATTGGGGGTTATCATACTTGAAGCATTGCTCGGTAGATATGTTTACTATCGGGATAGAAAGAATCCAGTCAATATTGCGTTTTCACTGCTAGTGTTATGTATATTGATTTGGGTGGCGATCAACGCGAAACTGGCGCTAACAATAGTAGCGGATGATATTGCCTGGTATCGGTCGGCCTATTTCACGGGTTTATTAATAGGTGCTAGCCAGCTGTATTTTGTTTGGGTATTCCCATATCGTACATTTGTGATCTCCAGGAAGAAAGCCGCCATACTGCTTTTGCCTGTGGTTGTGTTTATTCACTTTATTTTTTTCACCCGTTTTATTATTAGTGGTATACAGAATGTTGGCGTTACGGCTAGGGGTGAGTTTGGAAATGGGTTTTATGTATATCTCATAATATTTGCATGTTATTTTATCGTGGGCTTTTATTCATTATTAAAGAAGTATATACATTCGGATGGCATACACAGGTGGCAACTTAAGTATATTTTTATTAGCATATTGATACCATTCTTGATTAATATTTTGTTAGATATGGTTCTACCAGCTCTACATGTTACGCGAATGCCCTGGATGGAATATTTTGGTGCGGAAAGCTCGGTGATTTGGTTGGGGTTTACGAGTTATGTGTTATTTAAAAAGTAGAAAGATCGCAAATACGAATTATAGCGGGTTGAAATTATAATATACCATGAAGTCAGAATGCAGATTATAAAAAAGTTGTTGAGTTATATAGAGTTTGTGATATTCATTAGAACCTTTTCTCATAGGTTTAGTTTTTATACAACCACTGATACAAAGGAGTTAGACGAGATATATCAACTAAGATACCAGGTGTACTGTGTAGAATGTGAATATATTAGTAAAGAGTTACATCCCGATAAGAGAGAACACGATGAATATGATGATAATTCAACACATTTTATACTAAGGGATCAAAGAGATAATATTGCCGCCACGGTTCGATTAATACATGATTCAAGTTTACGGTTTCCACTTGAGAAACATTTTAATTCAGAGTTCAATGTTTCTGAACCGGAAAGAAATAAAATAGTAGAAATTTCAAGACTAATTGTCGCTAGTAGGTATAGAAAAAAGTTTTTACTATTGGCGTTAATGAAGGGTATTTTTGCATACACAAAATTTAATAATCTAAATTATGTATATTGTGTACTTGACGAAAGGTTGTATAAAGTTCTTACCAAAATGGGGTTCCCACTTAGAAGGATTGGGCCATCGGCTGCGTATCAGGGATTGACCACGCCGTATATTATGGAAATCGGGGATATGTTAGAAAACCTAAGATCCGTTAATAATGTATTATTTGAATATCTGACTAGTGGTATAATGCAGTATAATAATAAGGAAAACCATTACACAATTAGCTAAAATGCACAACTCAAGCGAATATTATTCAGAACTCGTTAGTCGTAATAAAGTATTTATAGATTACAAATTACAACGAGATATTGTTAAAACTCGTTTAGCATTTGCGGGATGCGGTTTAGGGAGTAATGTTGCACTTATGAGTGCGCGCGTTGGGTTTACAAAATTTGTGTTGATGGATGGTGATGATGTCTCAATATCAAATTTAAATAGGCAGACCTTTGAAATAAAAGACGTAGGTAAAAATAAAGCCCTTTGTTTGAAAAAACAGATATTAAATGTTAACCGTAATTGCGAAGTTAAGACTCGTACAAAATATATTAATAATAAAGATGTTGATCTGGTTATAAACAATTCAGATATAATAATAAACACAATTGACTTTGGTGATACGTTTATTAAATTAACCACGGAGGCCACTGTTAGCAATAAAATAGTCATCCTGCCGTTTAACGTTGGTTATGGAGTAGTCATTGTTGTTTTAGATAAAACATCTGATTCTATATCTTCAGTAATTAAAGAAAATCATAACATTGTCACAAATGGTGATTTATATCGTCATTTATTAAGCAATATCAACTATTGCGCACCAAAGTATATATCACAGAATATTGATAAGATATTTGATGTGATAAGAAGATTTAAATACTCACCACAGCTTGCCATTGCATCCTCGCTTAATGCAGCTGCAATAAACACAGTAATATTGAAAATTATTAAAGGTGATCAAGTTAAAAAATTGCCTGGAATAATATACTTTGACCTTAACGATGTAGTTCAATGTTAGACGAGAGTATAGACATATCGACCATAGTGACATACATAGTAATAGTGTTGGGTATAGTTATTGGTATCGCAACTATTAGGAGTTCAAAAAGAAACAATACACGTACCATATTCGGGTTGTTGGTCTTTGCTATAGATATTTGGGTTTTATTTACACATCTCGTCGATCATGCAAGCAATAACAACTTTGCGCTACTACTTAGCAAAATGGTCTTTGTGGGCGCCATTACTATGCCCGCGCTACTGTTGAATTTCAGCTTGATCTTTCCTATTAGACGTAAAGTTAGACAAAAAACTAAATTATTAATCTATTTACCAACACTAATTTTGTTGATACTGCTGCCAACAAAATTAATTGTTAATTATACGACCATTAAACCGTGGGGTTCGGAATTTACGTATGGAATAGTTTATTATTTTTGGATAATATACTTCAGCTCATACATTTTAGCAGCTCTGTATTTATTAATTAGAAATTACAAAAGTCGTACTGGTATTGAAAAGCAACAAATTAGATACTTGTTTTTAGGCCTTATAATATCATCATTACTGGGTACGATAACTAATATATTATTACCATTATTTAGTATACAGGAATATAGTTCAATAGGCATACAAAGCATTTTTATATTCCTGGGTTTTACAGCATATGCAATTATCAAACACAGATTGCTTGATATTCGGGTTATCATTTCAAGATCAATAATATATTTTCTTCTTATCGTATTCGTAACATTAGCGTTCACATCTGTTACTATTGTGTTTGGACAGCTCATACAAAAAGCTGGTGGGTCAAACACACTCTCAACAGTTGTTGTCGCCCTCATCATCGTCTTCGGCTTTGATCCATTGAAAAAAGCCCTGGGTCGGATCACCGACGCCGTGTTCTTCAAAGACAGCATTGATTACACTGGAGCGATCCAGCAATTGTCTGAAATCATCAGTTTGAAAATAGAGCCCCAAGACTTAATGGATTCGGTTTCGGGAAAATTAGTCGAACTGCTAAAGATCAAGGACGCGCACATCCTGCTAAAGGACAAAAACAGCACGCTGTATCTGCCTCTAGTCGCGAGCGGTGATGGGCACGATAAGCTCCGCCTCGATGCCAAAGGTTTAACCGCCGCTTATCTCCAGACCACCAAAAAGACCGTGGTGGTCGAAGAGCTCGAACGCAAGATTTCCGATACTTCGAATGAGCAAGAGCGCTCGACGCTGGAACGTTCCCACGCCGAGCTGGAATCAATCGGTGCGGCGGTAGTGGCGCCGATTATTGTCGATGAAGAGGTAACCGGATTGATGGTGTTGGGCCAGAAGCGTTCCGGCGATGTGTACAGCAATCACGACATCCAGCTGCTCCGCGTACTTGGTCCGCAGATGGGGTCAGCGATTGAAAAATCCAAACTGTACGATGAAGTGAAAGCATTTAGCGATAAAATGAAAGTCGAAGTCGAGCGCGCCACTGACGATCTCAAGCTGGCTAATATCGAGTTGAAAAATCGTAACGTGTACCTGTCGTCATTGCAGCATATTACTAATCTAATTAATCGTTCGCTGAATTTCAAGAATGTCACCCAGATGATCGTAGACGGCGTGGCCAGCGAGCTGGGATATATTGGCGGCGTGATCATGTTGCGCGAGGGCGACCGGTCATATCCGGGAGCGATCACCTCGACCCGATTGACCCGAGCCGCCTTGAAATTATTGCCTAAGCCGATCACCGAATACAGTGGCAGTATGACCGATAAAGATTTGGCGACCGAGGCCATGCGTACGGGCGTGATGCAGATATCCGATAAAATTGCCGATTTTCTCAATCCGCCGTTGCCAAAACCAATCTGCGGGGCGATCCAAAAGCTAGTCAACGCTAAGACGATCATCGCCATGCCGATCCGGATCGAGGAAGAGGTTATCGGCGTGATCGTATATCTCATTCAAAAAAGCAAAACTGAAATTTCCGAGGACGAAGTCCAAATGATGGAAGCTCTGGCTGACCAGATGGGCATCGTCACCCGCAACGTCCGGTTGGTCGAGCAGATGAGCGACGCCAACAAGCAGCTGGAATCAGCTAATTCCCACTTGAAACAACTTGATACCGCCAAGAACGAGTTTATCTCCATTGCCTCGCATCAACTGCGCACGCCGTTAACCGGCATCAAGGGCTATCTGTCCATGATCGTGGGCGGAGATTACGGCAAGGTGCCGAAGGCGCTCAATGAACTGATGGTTCAGCTGTTGGAACAATCCGAGCGGATGATCCGCCTGGTTAATATGTTCCTGAATGTCTCAAAGATTGAAGCCGGCCGGTTTACCCTGACCAAGAAGCCGACTCAAATGGAAGATCTGATCAATTCCGAAATCGCCGAGTTAATCAAAGTCGCCGATGAAAAAGGGCTCAAGGTGGAATTCAAAGAACCCAAAAAAGTTCTGCCACCGGTGATGGTTGATGCCGACAAACTGAAAGATGTGATACTCAACCTGGTGGATAATGCCATCAAATACACCGAAAAAGGCAAGATCACCGTCACCGCCGAACAGACCGATGGTCATGTGAAAGTAGCCATCAAAGACACCGGTCGGGGGATTCCCAAAGAAGACGTGGATCGACTGTTCTCGAAGTTTGTGCGCGGTGAAAACATCGCCCAGGTTCAGCCCGACGGTTCCGGTTTGGGTCTGTATATCGCGAAAAGAATTGTCGACTCGCACGGCGGGAAAATCTGGGTGGAGAGCGATGGTCTAGGGAAAGGTAGTTCGTTCATCTTCCAGATTCCAATCGAAGCGGCCCAAACCGGATCGATGCCGGTGCAGGCGGAGAGTTAAAAATCAAGATAACACATAATCCGATCTCTAAGTTTACTGGAAATAATGCCTAGTTATCAAATAGTCTGATTGGCTGGCTGTATGTCCTTAGCCAGTCTTGCTTCTCTTCCGCAATATTCGGCTGATTATTCCAAAGCCTCCACTTTTCGGAGAATGCTTCGTTTGCCTTGGCAAGTAGTTGGCACAAATTGTTCAATCCGTTAATATATCCATCCGGGTTCTGGATGATCTCTCTCACAAATAACTCTATGATTTGTTGGCGCTTCCCATTTATTTCAATAAAAAGATCACGAAGCTCAGCATTGCCGGGGTATTCGTTGGAATGGAACAGTGACGGGTAGTTAAAGAAATTTTTAATTTCGGGCTGATTCATGACAGCCGCCGTCAGCGCCTCTTTCACGAAATGATAGGTTGGCTTATTTAGAATGTGGCCGGTTTTTTCGGTCATCATTTCGTACTGCTCCGAGAAAATGAAATGCGATATCTCATGTACTCCGATAGCGAGAAATGAATAGTTCGTATGCGGTCGTCCCGCGATATCCATTGCGATGGAAAAATAAAACAGATTATTTTCTAGTGGGCTAAAGGGAAGAAATGTCGGAACGGAGACGTAAGAACGATTTTCTAGCTGGGGAAAATTCATAATTTGCGCTAGAGCGGCGAAGACGGATTCGGATTCTGAAAACTCCTTCTTTGCCAGCGAAACGATAGTTTGGAGCTGAACCGTAAATCGCTTGTACATACTGAATATCTCGCTGCGAACAACAGTGAGAAGAGACCCTTCTCCATTCTCGATGCGGTTGCGGAGCGAGGGATAAAATTGAAGTATGCGCAGACGTTTCGCGCGATATTGTTCGTTCGTAAGGAAAAACACGAAACGGTCAATATCTTTTTCGGCATCAATGGTGATTGTGATGATGGGGCTTGACATTTTTGTTCGAATTTACTAATCTTAAGCCATTCAATTGTCGTTTGACAACACGAGTTTGACAACACGAGCAGGAAAAGGAGGATAGCGTGTATAAGAATCTATTAGCCCCTCTCTCTGTCCAGGTCGAGATTACGGAAGCATGTCCGAACCAATGCATTCATTGCTATAACTACTGGCGCCATGATGATGAGGCGTGCGATGGCTGCGCCATCATGCAGCCTGGCCAAGTGGATTATATCATGGATGAATTAGAGCGCTCAAGGGTGTTTGAGGTCATCATCACGGGCGGTGAGCCGCTACTGAATAAGCGAGCGCTGTACCGGATGCTCGATCGGATCGAGCGCTTACCCTTGCTCCGTGCCTCCATCAACACAAGCCTCATTGGTCTGACCGGATCTGACGTTGAACGCTTGGGAAGATACAGTCATCTGGTCAGCATTCTAACCTCCATGATGGGGCCGACAGCCGATATCCATGACATGGTGGCCAGCCGGAAAGGCGCTTTCAAGAAGACCGTACACGGTATCGAACTACTAGTCCAGGCTGGTCTGGCGGTGTCGGCGAACATGGTTGTTTCCCGTCTCAATCGCGAATACATCCTAGAGACCGCGGAGTTGTGCAAGGGTCTGGGCGTGAAAATGTTCAACGCGACTCGAGCCGCGTCTCCGTTGAATTGCCCGGATTTTAGTCCTTACGCTCTGGATCTTCAGGAGTTTCGTACGTACCTGACGGATCTCGGTGCAGCTGGACGCGCGAGTAACATACCGGTCGGGGTTCTCACAGTCTACCCCATGTGTGGGGTTAGGGACATCAACGCGCACTCAATGACGTTCGGGCGGCGCTGTTCAGCTGGTGTCTCGGTGGCAGCGATTTCTGCAACTGGCGAATTTCGTCCCTGTACCCACGTCCAGGAGAGTGCAGGCAATATCTTTTCAGAACCATTAACCATACTCTGGGGTCGATTGCTTCCTTGGCGGGATGGTTCTTTGATTCCGTCTACGTGCAAAACGTGCCGAGCTCTGCCTCTCTGCGGCGGTGGATGTCGGGCTGATTCCCTGGTAGTGAATGGATCGTTACGCGCCGAAGACCCGTTGATGCAACTAGAGGACGTTGAAGCCGCGATTGCTGGGTACCGGCTCGAGCAGCAGAAACGTAGGCGGGAGGTTGTGATCCCGTCGATCCTTCGTCTAAATCCGGAACTGCGCTGGCGTCGAGAGCCAATCGGCTCAGTCTGGTTTCTTAGGCGCTGCATCGGGATCTTCGATTCCGCGACGACAGGTTTTCTAGAAGGTCTGGTCGGTAAGGATCTCTCCCAGACCGATTTGAAGGGGACAATTTCACCCCAGTTCCTAATAGGCCTCGTCGAGAGGCGGATCCTCATCGCCGGTGAAGGTTCGTCCGCTTAACGTTTGGCCTCCACAAAACAGTCCTACCACGGCAGAAAGGAGTATGCCATGAGTGCGTCTGTCACGTACCAGTTCGGTTCGTTGCTCGACAGCAATGCCTTGACCGAGCGTCAGCGCGAACTGGTCAGCGGAAGTGTCGACAGTTCTCCCAGTTGCGACTGCGACCCGTGCGATTGCGATGCGAGTGACTGCACCTGCAATTGCAACGGGTAGTATCGCCAGCGTCTTTGAGTAGACACTAAGCGCATATTGCGCATTCAGGGTTGGCGGCCTAAGGAGTGTTGATATATGCCTAGAGGCACCAATTGACGCCCCTATTTTATTTCTTTCGAAAAAATCTGTTAAAGCTAAGTTGCAAATTGATTAACGTGATAGTGTATTATTGTGGAGAGCGAGGGATTAGGGAAAGGGAGCTCGTTTATCTTCCAAATCCCGATAGAGGCATCGGAAACCGGTTCGCTGCCAGTGCAGGCGGAGAGTTAGAAATTCAATATAAACTTTCAATGCAATATATCCAAATTGTTATGTTTTAGAATATTTCGCGATTGTGCATAACCAGACATTGCTTTTTATCTGGCAAGGTGTACAATAGCAGTAACGAAGAAGACGGGCTTCGGTATTTAGCCCGTTCTTTTTATATCTAGTTAAACCAGTGCCAAAGCGTAGGTTTAGAAGTCCCAGTAGCTGGAGGTAGCAATGCAACGTTTATCTGGCCCGATTGATGTTCAGCTTGAACTGACCGAGAACTGCAACTTCAGATGCCGTCATTGTTACAACTTTTGGCGGTACTGCCAAACAAGCTCCAAAGACGAGCTAAACACTGCCCAAGTCCTGAATGTGATCGCCACGTTGCACGATCATGGTGTCAGCGTCATAACTCTTACTGGTGGTGAACCACTATTGAGACCAAGTGTCTTATTTACCGCCCTGATGGAAGCCAAAAGGCTAGGAATGGAGGTTGGTCTTAACACTAACGCGGCCCTTGTCACATCCACCATCGCCAGCCGGTTGAAAAGCGAGGGGCTCGACCACGTACTTTGCTCAATCCTTGGTCGAGAAGAGACACACAACCATATCACTGGTGCAAAGGATGGATACTCCCAAACCATCGGGGGGATTGAATATCTAGTCCAGGCCGGTCTGTCGGTGGCGGCCAACATGGTTGTCTCAACACTCAATCGTGGTGAGGTGATCGAAGTTGGCAGGATCGTAAGTGGTCTGGGAGTTAGCACATTCTGTGCCACTCCCATGGTTCCATCACATGAATCGAACCGCTGCTATGTTCTCAGCTCCAGTGAATGCAAGCAAGCACTGAAAGACTTACTGGTGGTTGGTGAAACGTTCAGTGTTAACGTGGACACGTTGGAGCCGATCGCCCGGTGTCTGTTCGATGAAGCGGAGGAGGATGAATTCATTTCCTTTTTCGGAAATCTGATTTGCTCAGCGGCAGTATCGTCCTGCGCCATTTCATCCACTGGGATGGTTCAACCGTGCATTCACGCTGATAAGTCCTTTGGCAACATGCTGCAGGAAAACCTGGCTGACATTTGGACCAGGATGGCGCCGTGGACAGAGGAGTCCATGCTGCCAGTTGAGTGTATTGCGTGCGAGGCCACGGCGATTTGCGAAAACGGCTGTCGTATGTCGTCAAAAGCGCTACACGGTTGCTACAATGGTAAAGACATGTACATGTCGGAGCCGATACGCGATCGGACTAGGATCGCCAAGCTCCCTGTCAGGAAAAAGCTGGACGGTAGTGTCGCGGCCGAAGATAGAGTTAGGGTGAACCCGTTAGCGAGGTTTCGGCAGGAAAGTTTCGGCGGGATCGTCTACGTCGGTACGAATGTCGAATTCCTAACGCCTGTGGGTTTCCACGTCGTTCAGTCAATGCGCCAGAAAGGAACCTTCTCGCCTGCTGAGTTGGCGCCAGAGGTTGGCCTGACGAACGACGACGTGGTCGCGATCGTATCGCGACTACTGGGCAACAAGGCCATTCTCCCGGTGTAGAGGAGGTGATGAATCTATGTACACCGCAGTGAATCAGTTCTTCGTCAAACCCGCCGAGGTCATCAACCGCTCGTCGAAGTCCGTCGAGCACTTTGACCCTGTCGGACGCGTTTCCAGCGGCGGCTGCAATTGCGTGAACTGTCGCTCCTGCGACAACAAGTGCAACAAGTAGCCTAGGTCTGGGCAAGAGGTCATCTGTATCCTCTTGCCCATTTTATTTTAAACTGTTATATCTATAGTGAGGTTATATGAAAATTCACATTGATTACAAAGGCAAGGATTATCAAGCATTAGCCAAAATGGCCTCTCTTGCGTATGCGGAAGTAGCCAAATATTTTGATAAAAACCCGAAGTCTCTTGATATACGTATCCACAAAACCAGACAAGGGTTTGAGGAGAAACTGCAGAGGAAAACCCAGCCATGGGAGGTAGCCAACGCCGCGTATTCCGGCAGTATCGATATTTTGCACCCAAACGCTTTAGCCAAGGAAAGCACCCACGATAAGGAGGATTTTAAACCGTTGTTGAAACATGAGATAGCACATCTTTTCCTTGACATACTCTCTCGTGGTTATAGGATGCCAAAATGGCTGGATGAAGGATTCTCTTCGTATGTCGCGGGATTCAACGTTAGCAAAGATTTGATTTGTGTTGAAGAAAACTTTTGCAAAGTGCTGGGTACTCCCAAAGGTTGGGACGAACACGCCAACTACTATGCCTACAATACGGCACAAATGTTCGTTAGGTTTTTGATCAAAGAGTACTCGATTAAAAAGGTTACAAAGCTGATCTCATCATTAGAGAAAAATTATTACTACGGCGATTTTGATGGTTTGTTTACGAATATATTCGGTCAGAATATAGATAAAACCGAAAAGAGTTTTATTAGATCGATTAACGGGGCGTAGTGGGATGGTTTGGGTAGAGAGCGATGGTCTAGGGGAGGGGAGCTCGTTTATCTTCCAGATTCCAATCGAAGCATCTGAAAGCGGATCAATGCCGGTGCAGGCGGAGAGTTGAGATTTGACAGTGGGTACATAAAGGGATAACATGACATATGTATCCCACAGGAACAATAATATTCAATAGATTAACGATAAATGGGAAGACGGGCCCTACGGGAGCGCCGTCGTTTCGTTTATGAAAGGAAATCGTATGAAAACCATCAATTCTAAAGGCATTTCGACCCCAGCCATTATTGGCATCGTTGTGATTGTACTGCTAGCGGGGGGATTAGTGTGGTGGCAGATTGGGAAAGACGATGGTGGTAATTCGGACGCTAACACGAATACCACGATAACCATTACAGATTGGGATACGTATAGAAATAGTAGCGTTGGTTACTCGGTTATTTATCCAAAGACGTGGATAGTTAGCAATGATAGCGGTGCTGTAAATATCGATTCGCCAGATAGAGCGCAAAACATTTTGGTAACCACTAGCAACAAAGATGCAAATTTGTCATTAATTGAGTATGTCCGATCACAGACAGTAGATGCGGACGTTGTTGAAGGAAGCTACCAAACGCCCACAGAGATAACCATCAATGGTATCGAATGCGTACGTATATACGGAAAATATGTAGGAGAATATGTTGACACCTATATTCCATTATCTGGAACACGCGTATTGATTGTTGGTGGCGCATACAATAATGCTGCGCAAAAAGCGTTAATGCTACAAATAACTGATTCGGTAAAAATAATATAGAGGTTCTTGATAGCCCATTACAAAACTTAAACCGTAAAGACGGTAGAAATAGATGCATTTTCGGGTGGCTAGTTTAGGCAGACTGACAAGGAGGAATTGTCATGAGATTCGCGGCCGTTCTCGCAGTGTGCGCTTTGTGTTTCTGCGCTGGAGCAAGTATTGCCGAGGAAGCTTTGGAACTGCCATATCTTCCGGGTGAGACCTGGTTGTGCTCCAGGGGTTACAATACGGCGACGCACAGAGACTATGGGTATGCCTGGGTTGACGATCGCTATGCACTGGATTTTGTTTTGTCCGGCTGCAACGCATACGGCAGGCCAATCTTGGCAGTCCAATCGGGGGTGGTCAAAGAAGCTGGCAAAAATGATAGTTATGGACGCTACCTTCTGATTGAAAGCCCTGATGGCAAGAGGAACAGGTATGGTCACAATTGCCAACTCGTTGTTGGTAAAGGCGAGTGGGTCAAGCAAGGACAGGTGATTAGTTTCTGTGGCAATACGGGAGTCGTGGAAGGACACGCTTGTACTGCGCATGCGGGGACGCACCTGCACTACGTATGGTATGATGATAGTGGCGATGGACTGAAGCCCGAACCAATTTCCGGTAACTCTGATATGCGAGAGGACATCTACTACACCTCCCGAAATACCAACCTGTTCGACATGGCATATTCGCGCTACGGCGAAGCCATGATCGGGCAGTCGGAGTACCAGATGTGGGACGTGAATACGGCCAGACGGGCCAATCCGAACCACCCCTGGTATAACGCTTGGGAACCGAGCAGTCTCTACGACGCTCGCGGAATGCCGCAGAATTGCGTCGTTTGGAACTTCGACGGCGGATTCTTCGGAGACAATGCGATCGTCTATGACGCACTCGGTGGAGCCAGGTCGGCGGTCGTTCTGCATTCCGGACTTTGGATGTTCTGGACACAGCGCGGTGGACCTATCAATCCCGCCAAGATGCCGATCAAGGACGAAAGCAACGTTCCGTCCAACCTGCGCAGCTACTACCACGACCACTACAAGGAACACGTGGGCGATAGAATCAATCTACTGGATGGCATAACGGCAATTCAGGAATGTACCGACGGATGCATAGTCTGGGCCAACGGCCAGGCGCATTTCGTCTATTACCCGTTCTGTGCGCCAGGCTACTACGAAGATGGTTGGCACAAAGATACCAGCTACTTGTTCGTGGAGTGCTTCAATCGGCACGGCGGATCCCAAAACGTGGGACACGCCATTCCAGGCGGCAGCGGGACAGCCCGCGTGCACGACTGGGGCGGATACGACGTTCAGGACTTCCAGTCACCGAACGGCACGAGGTGGGTGTTCTTCTACGACTCCAACGGTGCAATCCACAACCCTTCCTGCAACACGAATGAAGCGTATGCCGTCACTGGTCCGATTCTCGATCACTTCGGTCGCAACGGCGACGTAGCCAAATACGGTTGCCCTACGATTGACCAGTTCGAGATCAACGGACACACGGCGCAGGACTTCTACGAGTGGCGGAGCGGGAAACACTGGCGTTTGGAGTATAACGGAAACAATGTTGAGGAAATCGATCTGGCTCGGTGCATTGGCGGCGACCTAGTGAAGGCTACCACCGGCTGCACGACGTCAACCGACAACCTCATTGCCAACGGCAACTTCGCCAGCTGTCTAGACTGCTTCGACTTTCACGTTGAGGCGGGTCATCCTTGGGCGAGCTACGAAACGGAAAATGCCGTTTGTCGGATTGGTTTCAACAACACCGACCCGGCGCGCAAGTACAACGACGGTTGGCTCTACCAGGGGAACCTAGTGCTGAATCCGGCGAAACGGTACGTACTGTCCGGAGATATTTCAGGTGACTGTGGGGATGCCGTAACGATAGCGATCGGCGGTGAAACCAGCGGTACCTGGAGTCTTTGGCAGGATCGGATGCCCGCGTGGACTGACAAGCACTTCAGCTACATCTTCCAGCCGCAGTCGGCTGACCCGACTTTCGCGCTGTACCTCTTCTTCGGTCGGGTGCACAGCTCGGTTTGGATTGGTGATCTACGTTTGACGGAATACGTTCCGCCAGCACCTTGCACTCCCGACCCCAACAACATGATCGCCAACCACGATTTCCGTAATCGGACGGACTGCCTTGACATCAGGGTCTGGCCACCCGAGCACGGAGAGATCAACTTTGCCACCAACCTGATCGAGATCGTCGTCCGTGGGAACAACTCCGACATCTGGAGCGCGCAAATGGCGTTCCTACTCTATACCATCACCGCCGGACAGCGCTACGCGATCGAATACGAACAGCAGAACGTCAAGAGCTTCGAGACCTACGTCGGCCTGTCGGACTTCGAGAACGGTCAGTACTACGACTGCGGGTTTGCCGAGGCCTACGTCCAGCCACCCGAAGCCTGGGTACCGCACCGATACGAATTCGTTGCCAAGCGGACCACCTCGGTGGCCAAACTAGCCTTCGGCTTCGGTCGGATCGATGGCAGTATGTTCCGGTTGCGTCCGATCAGGATGTATCCGATCAGCACACCGCCACTCACCTGCGTTCTCGACCCCAACAGCTACATCGGCAACGGCAACTTCACCAGCGGGGTCGCTTGTTGGACTCCGCGCTACATCAATCTCCAGTGGCCCGGTTTCACGGTTCAGGACGA